>ERZ827458.7-NODE-7-length-418380-cov-115.881513_pt1 | contig 418380 bp, 310 predicted proteins | sample MGYA00519706_ERZ827458 | MGnify/ENA primary metagenome ERZ827458 (study PRJEB31778, sample SAMEA3449309) | human gut metagenome | biome: human gut; feature: human-associated habitat; material: faeces | place: United Kingdom | collected 2010/2012 ... | reverse complement strand
TTAAAGACTTTTTCAGCGGTATGTTTTCCAGTAAACCGAAAAACGTACTGCAAACGCCATACGGCAATTTTAATCTGGCCAAGGGGAAAGACATCAAGCGGGTGCAGAAAATGGTCATCGACCTGCAGCGCACCACCGATGCACTCACCCGGAAGGACATCAAGAACTGGCGCGATGCCTGGCAGTCGGCCATCAATGTGGACAGCCCCAGCCGCCAGCGCCTGTACGACATCTACCGGGACGCGGAAATAGATCTTCACCTCTCCGGATGCGTGGAGCAGCGCAGAGGGTTTGTCATGGCACGCTCTTTCAAAATCGTAGACGTGAAAGGGGATGAGAACGAGGAGGCGGTACACTTCTTCGACCAATCCTGGTTCAAACAGCTCATGCGATATGCGCTCGATTCCATCTACTGGGGACATTCGCTCATCGAATTGGGCGACCTTTGCACTGACGGCGACGGCTGCATCTGTTATTCGGATGTGAAGCTTATTCCGCGTAAGCATGTCATTCCTGAATATGGGCGTGTCATAACCGACCTCGGACAGGACTGGACTACAGGTATAGACTACCGCCAGCCGCCTTTTTCGGACTGGCTCATTGAGGCCGGCAGACCTGACGACCTCGGGCTGTATCTCAAGGCAGCTTCACAGACTATCCCCAAAAAGAATATGCTGGCTTTTTGGGATACCTTCGGGGAAATATTCGGAATGCCCATGCGTATAGCACGCACCACCTCGCGCGACCAGAAAGAAATCGACCGCCTTGACAAGATGCTGCGTGAAGCCGGAACCGCTCTCTCCATGGTGGCAGGAATGGAAACCGAAATCGAATTTGTGGAAAGCGGCAAGGGAGATGCATTCAATGTCTATGACAAGCGCATCGATCGGGCCAATTCCGAACTGTCAAAGCTTATCATCGGACAAACGATGACCATTGAGGACGGAAGCAGCCTCTCACAGTCTGAAACGCACCTTGAAGTGTTCCAGAACCTCGTGGAAAGTGACTGCGACATGCTGCGGGATATAGTGAACAACCAACTCATTCCGCGCATGGTTCGTCACGGTTTTCCTGTCAAGGGACTGCGTTTTGATTGGGACTACTCCATTGACTACACTCCCGAACAGCAGAAAGCCTACGAAGAAATGGTACTGCAGCACTACAAGGTGAAGCCACAGTACTTTGAGGAAAAATACGGCATTCCGTGCGAGGAGAAGGAACCGAAGGAAGAGCCGGACCCGGCAGATCCGAAAAAGAAGAAAGACGACAAACAGGCTGGAACGCTATCCCGTTTTTTCGACTGAGCCCCGAGGATTATTCGGGGCTGCATCTACGCTACAGTTCATTGCTTGGCAATCATACCCTCCAACTCTCAAAAGAGGACGAGGCAAAATTGATGCGTGACAAGCTTACAGAGATGTTCGACCGCATGATGAAAGCCCTGTTCCGGGAGCAGGGGGCAAACCTTGAAATCAACATACTGGCTTCAGAAGAGGCGCAGGACTTTATAGAGACGCACGCCTCCGTCCTGGACTCTTCATTCCGGCAGGTGGAGATGTCCGAGGCCATGCGAGGGCGCCTGCAGAGGTCGGATTATATATTCTCAGGCCTAAAGACGTTCCATGAACTGAACGAAGCCTTCCCCTCCCTGCTGGATGAGAACGGCAATCGAAAAACGTTCGAACGCTTTTTGAACGATGTCCGGAAGATAGACGAAACCTATAATCGGGGCTACCTCCGGGCAGAGTACAACTTTGTGCAGGCTTCGGCGACTATGGCCGCCAAGTGGGAACGGTTCGCAGAAGACGGGGACCGCTACAACCTCCAGTACCGGACGGCCGGGGATGGCAAGGTTCGCCCGGAACATGCCGAACTGCATGGGGTAACACGACCTATGGCAGACCCCTTTTGGGAAGAGTATTTCCCGCCAAATGGATGGAACTGCAGGTGCACCGTAGTCCAGGTACGAAAATCCAAATATCCGGAAACGCCCTACGATGAGGCAATGGCATTGGGCGAGTCAGCCCTTCAAAGGGACACCAAAGGCATCTTCCGGTTCAACCCGGGAAAAGAACAGAAGACCATGCCGGATTACAACCCATACACCATCAAAAGGTGCAGGGATTGTGATATGGCCAAAGGGAAACTTAAACTGGCCTTCGTTCCGGACAACGAGCTGTGCGCCGCCTGCAAAATACTGCAAAAATGCGCCGGAGACCGGGAAAAGTCCGCACGAGCTATCGAACGTATCCATTATCTGCATGAAATGGAGCCTCTACTTCAAAAGAAAGTGGAAAAGAACATAAATGGCAAGGACTTGAATATCGGCTTTACCAAAGAGGGCAACAAGCACTTGTTCTCCGACACATTCGGACGGACACGCATCGTTTCCAAGGAGGACTTGAAGAACCTGGATTCACACCTTGAACGTGCCGAATATGTGGATGATTCCGCATTGACTCACCCAAGGACGGACAATGTGGAACACTTCTTCTACTTCAAAGTTAAAATCAATGGAAAATGGGTAAGGCTTAATGTTGCCAAAGAAGTAACAAGAAGGGATAACGGTTATATCCGCATAAAATACTTTTTATACTCAGTAAATGATATAATAGTAGAATAAAAAAAAACAAAAGCACCAAGGGCGACACTTTGGACTAAAACGCCTGCTCGTCATTCCCTCAATGCTTCTGTGTTTGCAAATATACAAAACATTTTTTAATCCAATTGCTTATGAACAAGATTCTTTCATTTTTGAAACAAAGTAACCGCTACAAACACCTGGTAGGCGGTTTTATCGTGGGGCTGCCAGCCCTGACACCGTACGCGGCCTTATACGCAGCCGCCATCGCAGCCTCCTCGCTGGAGCTCAAAGACAAGCTCCGGGGCGGTCGTTGGGACTGGACGGACTGGACACTCACCGTGACCGGAGGAGCAATCGCCGCATTGATTTTCCTCGTTATCTAACAAGGGGACTGGCTTTTATCCGTACCTTTGCACCCCGGTGGAGCTTCCTGATAGTCCGTGTGGTCTATCGCGGGTACAACAATGCGAATGCGAATGGCGGCGTGTCGAATGCGAATGCGAATAACGATGCATCGAACTCGAACACGAATGTCGGCTCCCGTCTGGAAATCTAACAATCGGCGTACAACACCGGGGACGTGTCCCCTACCGTGGTGCCGAGGGAAGCAAGCCACAGCAAAAGCGCACAGGTGCGGAAAGCTGAAAAATCACGCGTCGGGTGGAGTTTGGTAGGCTCAAGTCAGCTCGAAGAAGTCAGACCCGGGGAAAGGAAGGCCCTTATCTTCCGTTTGTAAAACAATCAAAAAAAACGATGCTATAATGCACAGGCAAGGATATATAGTGGAAGAGATTGCCGATTATTCCAATATGGCGGAATCGTTCAACCAGGTCCTCCGTGGCTCCAAACGAAAAAAAAGCCGCCAGGGACGTTACCTGCTTGCGCACAGGGAAGAGGTGCTTCAGGAACTTACCGGAAAAATCAAGACGGGTACATTCACCGTCAAGGATTACCGGGAGAGGGAAATCGTGGAGGGTGGAAAAATGCGACGTATCCAGATACTCACCATGAAGGACCGCATCGCCGTCCACGCAATCATGGCCGTAGTGGACAGGCACCTGAAGAAACGGTTCATCCGTACCACCTCAGCCAGCATCAAGAACCGCGGCATGCACGACCTCATGGAGTACATACGCCGCGACATGAAAGAAGACCCGGAAGGAACACGCTACTGCTACAAATTCGACATCTCCAAGTTCTATGAGAGCGTGGGGCAGGATTTCGTAATGTATTGTGTCCGGAGGGTATTCAAGGACAAGAAACTCATCGCCATGCTTGACAACTTCGTAAGGCTCATGCCGCAAGGAATCAGCATCGGGCTGAGGTCGTCGCAAGGGTTGGGCAACCTGCTCCTGTCTGTTTTTTTAGACCATTATTTGAAGGACAAGTACGGCGTCCGCCATTTCTACCGCTATTGCGATGACGGCGTGGTACTCGGTGACGCGAAATCAGAATTGTGGAAGATTCGTGATGCCGTCCACTTCCAGGTCACACAAATCGGGCTTACCGTAAAGCCTGATGAACGTGTATTCCCGGTGGACGAGGGCATAGACTTCTTGGGATATGTCATATACCCCGACCATGTGCGCCTACGCAAGCGCATCAAACAGAAGTTCGCCCGAAAAATGCACGAGGTCAAATCGAGGAAAAGAAGGCGTGAACTGGTCGCTTCCTTCTATGGGATGGCCAAGCACGCCGACTGCAATATGTTGTTTAATAAATTAACAGGCAAAAAAATGAGATCATTTAAAGACTTGAACGTTTCCTACAAGCCGGAAGACGGCAAGAAACGTTTTCCCGGCTCCGTGGTAAGCATCCGGGAATTAGTGAACTTACCCATCATCGTGAAGGACTTCGAGACCGGCATCCGCACCGAACAGGGCGAAGACCGCTGTATCGTAGCCATCGAGATGAATGGCGAGGCCAAGAAGTTCTTCACCAACTCGGAAGAGATGAAGAACATCCTCGCGCAAGTGAGTGAAATGCCGGACGGATTTCCGTTTGAGACCATCATCCGGACGGAAACTTTCGGCAAAGGTAGAACCAAGTATGTATTCAGCTGATGAAAAAAGTGGAAGGAAACACCGGGGTACGGTTGCTTGAATGCATAAACCCCATTAAAAACAAATGGCGTGTCCGATGGGACGTGCAGCCGGGAGAGAACGGATCGGCCACCTACATGGAAGAGGAGTTCGACCATCGACCCACCGAAGACGAGATACGCTCCACGGTCATAACATGGCACAACCGGGAAACTGACAAGGATATCCTATCAGGTTTCACCTACGAGAATGTCCCGGTATGGTTGTCAAGCGAGAACCAGTTCAACTACAAGGCAGCCTACGACCTTGCCGTGCAAACAGCAGGGGCGACTCTTCCGGTCGTGTTCAAATTCGGGACGGACACCGAACCGGTCTATCGCGAGTTTGCTACACTGGAAGACCTGACAGACTTCTATACGAAAGCCATGCAGCATATCCAAAACACGCTGGCCGACGGATGGAAAAAGAAAGATGTATTTGATTTGTCGCTATATGCGGTAGATTAAAAAAAGCCTTCGGGGGTAAGGCTGTAAAAAAAGCCCCCGGCCTGTTAAAACAGTCGTCTCACTTACTATTAAACACAACGCACCCAAATGGAGCGCGGCCGGGGGCAATGCCCTCATGCCACCCCATTTGGGTGTTTTCGTTGTTGTTTAATAAGTGAGACAGTGCAAAAGTACTAATTTTTGTTGAATATGAAAGTAATTGAGATACTGAAATTGAATAAAGGAATGCTGAAAACATGCCGGAAAGTGGGAATCCGGATGGAAGACGTACAGTATATCGAACTATACAATGACTACAACAGGCTGTTGGACGAAGGCGAAAAGGTTTCCTACATCGTGGCAGTACTGGCCGAACGTTATAATGTTTGCGAGCGAAAGGTATACACGCTCATCAAACGGCTGCAAAGCGACTGTAACCCGTTTGCAGTGTAATGGGACAGCCTCCCCATTGAAGAGGGATAACGGCGCGGTACCTTTGCAGGGTATCAAAACGACACACCATGAACAAGTATTATCAAATCCTGAAAAAGGTACTTGCCGACGGCAAGACACAAAAAGGCAGAAAAGGCGAAAGCCGTTACCTACTGAACGAGACGGTAACGCTGTCCCCTGCGGAACTGCTCGATATTTTCGAGGGACACAATATCGCACGGAAAAAGCTCAGAAGCGAACTGTCGCTCTTCATGAGCGGGGAAAGACAGGTTGAGAAATACCGGGAAGCCGGGATAAACTGGTGGGACTACTGCGGCTCCATCCTCGTGAACTCCTACCCTACCTATTTCGAGAAGCTGCCACCTCTGATTGGCAAAATCAACCGGGAAAAACGAAGCAGCAAGAACTACGTGCTGTTCCTCGGTTCGACCGGCACGGAAAGCAACCAGGCACCATGCCTCAGCCTCGTACAGTTCCAGATCGAACAAGGCGAACTGGTCCTGACGGCCTACCAGCGTAGCTCGGACGCCAACCTCGGATTACCGGCGGACATCTATCACCTGTACCTTATATCCCGGCAAATAGAACTACCCCTGAAATCCATCACAATCAACCTCGGCAACGTGCATATTTACGAGAACAACGTCACACGCACACAAGAACTGCTTGCCGGAAATCCTAACGTAAAATTCGAATTGAACGTATGAAAAAGACGTATCTGTCAGCCCCGCTGCCATTCGTGGGCCAAAAGCGCATGTTCGCACGCAAGTTTATGAAAGTATTGGAACAATATCCGGAAAGCACGGTATTCGTTGACCTTTTCGGCGGTTCCGGCCTGTTATCACACATCACCAAACGATGCAAGCCGGAAGCCACGGTCATATACAACGATTTCGACAATTACCACAAGCGGTTGGAAAACATCCCAAGGACAAACCGGCTGATCGCCGACCTGCGTGCCATGGTAGGGAATTCCGTTCCACGGCACAAGACCATAACCGGAGAACTGCGTGAGCGCATCTTCAGCCGTATCCTCCAAGAGGAGCACGAGACCGGTTACGTGGACTTCATCACCCTGTCCTCCTCTTTGATGTTCTCCATGAAATATAAACTGAACGTACCGGAGATGCGGAAGGAAGCCCTTTATAACAACATCCGGAAAGCGGACTATCCGGAGTGCACGGATTATCTGGAGGGGCTGGAAATCGTCTCCTGCGATTACAAGGAGCTGTTCAACCGGTACAAAAACACGCCGGGCGTGGTGTTCCTGGTGGACCCGCCGTACCTTTCCACCGACGTGGGTACTTACAATATGAGTTGGCGTATGTCGGATTACCTCGACGTGCTGAACGTGCTATCCGGGCATCCGTTCGTCTATTTCACCTCAAACAAATCCTCCATCCTGGAGCTGTGCGAATGGATCGGGAAAAACAAAAACATCGGCAACCCGTTCGAGGGATGTACCCGGATGGAGTTCAACGCCCACATAAACTACAGCTCATCCTACACGGACATGATGCTGTTCAAAAAAGAGGCTGCCTGACGGCGTTTCTTTGCCCCCTGTTGAAATAGAAAGCCTCCGGCGGTAATTTGTCCGCCGGAGGCTTTACTGTCCGAACATGGCCGTTTATCGAAGCCGTTTGAAGGCCACGCACGAATACACCTCGATATTTTCCACGATCTCCTCGTGGTTGTGGTTCGTCTGGCTCTCCACAAGGTCAAATGCCATGAAAGTATCGCCATCCATGCACGAGAGCCGCTCATGTATCAGTTCCGGCAGGTCAAACACCTCCAACGCCTCTTCCTTGAACGGACTGCCCTCGTTGGCTGCACCGGCCCAGTCCGTCACGATATGCAGTTTCACTTCCGGTTCGGCCCGATATTCCACCCCGTCCACAATCGCGTTCCAGCGTATCGGGCAGAACTCCACGAACACGGCAGGGCGTTCCCAATTCTCCTCCTGCTCGATAAACTCCACATTGTGGTTCCACAGGTCGATGTGTTTTATCAAGCCTCCGCCCACCTCCTTCAGCTCCTTGCAGAGCATATTATAAAGTTCCTTTCTCATTTCCGTCTTATGTCAAATTCAACATTGAAATATTCCGTTATATTTTCCTCTATGATTTCACGGACAGCCTTCTCCACTTCGGGAGAAACCCCCAAGAAACGCCTTCGGGGAATCTTGATCATGCTGCCCTCCTTTTTCAAGGCCATGAACTTCCAGAACTCCGCCTCGCCGGTCAACTGCACGGTACGTTTGTCCTTGCGTTTCTCTCCATTCTTCCTGCGTCCGAAAGAACCGGTCGCCTCGTAGTATTTATGCCAAAAGTAACGCTTCATCTTTTTTGTCACCCTTATCTCCCCGCCGTCATTGTGAATGGCCGCATACGAAAGGTCGGTGTAAAACGTGATGCTGTTCTCCGTGGTCCGGCTGGAAACGCTCCGCCTGAGCCGGCCGGTATCTATCAAAATAGAACCTCCGGGACGTGTCGGGCTTTTACGCCGCTGCCATGCCTCGGAGAAAAAAGCCTGACGCTCAAAATTACGGTCGAACTCATCTGTCATCTCCACCCGGATATCCTGCAGGATCCGGGCGATTATCTTCTGCACGTCCTTGTTCATAGTCATCGTCATTAAAGAGTAAAAGCTGGCGGGTCTCCTCGTCAGCTATCTTCTTGCTCGCATCCGCGCTCGCGTTGAGTATATTGTAGAATGTACGTTCGGTAACGGCATATACAGGATATACGTACCGCCGCCAGATCTCGCGGTTCGGTACACCGCGTTTGGCATATTGGTCGTATATCCTGTTTATCTCCTCCACACGTTTCTCATAACTTACTCCGCGTCGCTTTGCCATCGCTTACTCCTTCTTTGGATTATATGGTTGAATATCCAGTTCCATCTTCGCGCTCACTATCACCCGGCCGCTGCCGCCACACTGGGGACAAGCCTCCTCGGTAATATTCACTTTCTTTTTTCTGAAAATCCGGGAAGGAAGTTCGGTCGTTCTCTGTACGACACCCGTGCCGCGACAAGCACGGCACAAGGCTACTTTGGGGCTCTTCTCTACATTCTGTATCATACTCTTCATTTTTAGGATTCTGTCATACCCAACGGGATGGGCTTCCACATCCCGTTATTGTCTCTTATCTCAGCTCTGATGAACTGCTTGCTCACCTCCGGCTGGTAACTCTCCTCGATGATGCGCACGCCTTCCATGAAACGCTCGTCACCGGTTTCCATCGCTACCTTGCGCAATTGAACGATGCGCGAGGCTTTCAACGTACCTTTGGCATCACGTGCCAACAGGCGGAGAACCATGCTCACCAGCGCCTTGGTCTTTTCGTCCTTGGCGAGGCTTTCGATATACTCCTTCACAATGGCAATTCCGTCCTCCACCGTATCGCGGTAACCGTCTGTCACATACACGCCCAACGTGATACGCTTGCTTCCCTCGCTGTTGGTGAATGTGTGACTGCGCTGATCGTCCTTTGCTTTCGTCTTGAACAGGTCGGACTTCATTTCAAGGATGGTCTTGAAATTCTCCATCACCGTCCGCTTGCTCTCCTTGATGCGCTCGCTGATACCCAGCAACACCGGAATAGAGCGTTCGATCTCCTCGTCCACCATCTGCTTATACATCTCGCGGTCGGCTCTCGCCTTCTCTTCCGCGACTTTCTTGGCTTTCGCCTGACGGAAGGCATCAAACTCCGCCTTCTCGGTTTCCGTCATTACGACGGTCTGGTTCTTCTCTTCCATAATTCAAATCGTTTTTGTTGTTAATCCATCAATTCTCATACTCCTCACCATAATCTGGCGTTTCCAACTCGCTTTCCAACAGGGCTTCCTCATATTTCTCATAAGACCACTCGTTCAGCCTGTTGAAAAACTCTTCCCGATCATCCCGGTCCATTTCCGGGAACACGTCAAGTATCTGGTTCTTGACATTCTCAAGCAGTTCATTAAATCTCTTATCCATATCCGTCAATTTTTAGGGGCTTTGGTGTCTATGAGCATATAGGTCACCGCCGCCGGTTGTTTTACTTCCTCTTTCTTTTTTTCCTTGAGCCCGCCCTTGCGCCGGATAGAGCGCAGCTTTACAGCCAGTTGTTCCAGTTCGTCCGAAGAGATTTGACTGAACGCCTTTCCCGCAATCCGGGGATTCCGGCAGAAGTCATTGACACGCGCCCAGTCCGAAGTGTCGATTCCCATTTTTTGCATGAGTCTCAAACACACGCTGCGCCAATATTTAAGTTCCTCCTGCATCTTCTGACGACGCTCGTCCACACCGGCCAATTTCTCCAATCCCTCACAACAGGTCTTATATTCAAGCCTCGTCATTTCACGAAGACTGTCTGTCCGGTTCCATGTATACTGCAACACGATGGACTTCTTGAACTCTTCCCGGTCTCCGTTGAACGGCAGCTTGTTGAACAAAGCGTAAAACCGGGCGAAATTGGTTACTTCCTGTGCCATATCATCCTTTCACTTTTTTCTCCACCGAAAGGATAGCCAGACTTATCATCATAAGTTTTACAGACTGACTGTCCTCCTCAAGCAAATCAATATCCGCAACCACAGGCTCACCGCTCATGGCATTCCATACTTGCTCTACCTCTTCCGTCTTCTTTTGGTTCATCAAAAAGAGATACGCATCATACTCGGAACGATCAAACTCAAATACGACCTGAACTTTCTGTTTTTCTTCCATAGTTCCTATCATTTATTGTTTTCTTTCTTCGTTACTTCATATCCTTTTTCTTTAAGATACGTTGCCACATAATCATCATTGCCAAGGTCATTCAGCACATCAAAAAGATAACTTGACACATACCCTGCAACGGCATGTGCCGATGCATAATCAATTTTTTCAGAGATAAACTCCACCTTCTTGGTTCTACCCAATCCTCGAAATGCTTTTTCAATGTCATTCATAATTCTATATTTTAAACTGTTATTCAAACAATACTTTAATGCCGCATGAACTCGCCACGTCAAGTTCCAGCTTCGCGCCTTTACTCAGTTCCCAGTCCTTCAGCATATAGATATACTCACAATCCAGAAGCAGGGCGATATCCGCCCGCATGTGCTCTCTCCAATGGGCCTCATCCGGCAGCCCGTTCTTAAAAGGATTGACCGGGGAAAAGCCCATATTTCTCAAATTCTGTTCCGCATTGGCAAACGCACCCTTGCGCTCGTCAATGTTATAGTGGGCTATTGCCCCGCTGATGTAAACCTTGTCTTTTTCCATATCACAAATTATTACTCGTTTGAATGATTCCTTCTTCCCACACCACATAATAGCTGCCGGCCTCACCGATGGCACGGCCTTGACAATACGCCTTATAACCGACCACCCGGATCTTCATGTCGCAGATATAACGCAAACGGATCGCACCGCCTCCCATCGGCTGGCTCTTCTTTTCCTGGCTGATCCAGATGAAGCACTTTTTCGGAAAACGCTTCATCAAGGCTACCGCATCCGGATACTCCCATTCCGACACCTGATACGAATCCACGATGATAAACTTCGGGGATTTCGGCTTCTTTAATCGGTCTATCAGTTCCTCATAGGTCTCGTCCACAACCACACGGAACTTACCTTGCACCTCGTTCATCTTCAAATATTCCATACGGCGTTGGAATGTCTGGTTCACGCCCTCTTCATAACTCAAGTACAACACAAGGCCGTATTTGCACAGTTCCTTGCTAAGCTGCATCACAAAGCTGCTCTTTCCGCTGGCACTGGCACCGCTGATGAACCAGGAGGCATTCTCCGCAGGGAACCCGAAAGGCTTGTTCCATTTCTCGCCCCACGGCAACGTCACCCATTTCTTGGCGGCTATGTCTTTCGGACTATATGCTCGTTTCATGACTCTTTTTCTATTGATTCAATCCTATATTTCAGAAACCCTTTGATGATATGCGGAGGATGGTGTATCGGGCAGAATTGCCCTACGTAAAGCCCCCAATACGGGACATAAGCATCTTTCCATATTTCATTTTGAAATGGTCCGGCTTCCTCCACAAGACCACCTTCATTTACTTTGAGCCATAACAGGTCTTGGCCTTTGTCCTCTAAAACTATCTTAACCATTTCCTATGCCATTTTAAGTTTCTCTATCTCGGTATATACTCGCCTCAGACCTCCACGTGTCTTGCGTACAATCTGCGCTATATCCGCACCTGCCGGGGCATTTACTTTAGCCACCGTCTGAGCTTGGGCATTCAAAAACGCCTCACGCTCCTTGCCGTCATCAGGTGTCACCTTGCTGTAACGGTCTCCATAACGGCTCAACATCTCGGTATAGCCCACTTTCTTACATTCTATCGAACGGTTGATCTTTTCTTTCAAACCATCCGCACCCATCATATACCAGGCACAACTGCGTTCGGTGGCATTCCACAAAGCCTTCAGCTCAAGGAACGCCTCATACTGCAAATCCCCGGCCTCGTCCAAAATAATAAGCGGATTCTCAATGGAACGGAGGTAATAAGTCAAATCCTCGTATACATCGCTATATTTACCTTTGGCATCCACTCCGAACTCCGCAGCTATCTTACGCACCAGCTTCAGCTTAGTCTTCACCTGCGAGCAGTCGATATACACGGCATTCTTGTGGTTCTGCACATAATACCTTGCGGTAAAAGTTTTTCCGATGTTTGGAATGTCGCATAGGATAGCCGACAGGCTCGACTGCTGGGAGAACTCCAGCTGGGCGGTTATATACTCGAACGTGGCGGTCTTGGCAACCTTCCACTCCATATCGGCACGGAGGCTCACACCCAAACGACGGGCTATACTTATCCAGTTGGCATCACTAAGAGCCTTGTCCGTCTGTCCGTTCTTAATGGCACTGTACACCGATGTGCTGATGCCAAGGGAAGCGGCGTGTTTGGCGTCACTCGGATAGTTCGCACGGTTGGCGGCTACCGCTCCCAAAATCTTCTGTTTTTGCGCTTCTGTAATCATAATTCAAACGCTGTTATAATGTTATTCTAATCGTATTCTTACATATCTCCAATAGCCATTGCCGCCATATTGGTCGGCTGCCATTCGTAAGCTTCATCGGGTTCTTCAGGAACAGGTGCCGTAGGTAATACAAGGCTTTCCGTTTCCTCATCTTCTTCCTCACGTTGGACCGGTGCCACACCTACCTGACCGATAGCGTTATCACGTACCCATTTGTCAAAGTGACTCATTATCTTTGCCTGTTCCGTATAAGCTGCCTTATCTTCTTCGGTCTGTTCCGCCATTACACGGCTATAAGTCACAACCGGGCGCACCTTGTCGATGTAGCGGTCATTCTGATACAGGAACACATCAGTCGGTTTGCCTTCCTCATCCGGCAAATAGAAAGCCGTCACCTTGCGGTTATTAGGCTCCAACTTCTCAAGAACCTCCGGACCGCTCAGCCACCAGTCAGCGTACGCCACACGTACCGTACTGTTCCGTCTCACGCTTGTTTCCACCCTCTCGCCGATATAACGGCTCAGGGTCAGTTTGTCAAGCGGGCGCAGAGTCGGGTTGATCCTCGCCACAAGCACGTCCCAGCGGGTCATGCCCGGATATTTCTTCTGGTTGGGGTGCAGCGTGTTGTTCCATTCAGCACAATCCCTGCGGTCATCTGCCACAAGTTCCTCAAACGTATAATATTTCCTATCCTCGTAGGTATGGTTCCCACTGTCGCTGATTTTCTTCTGATCCACACGCCGTGCCCCTTTACCGTACCAACGACCCACCCCTTCATGGTTCTTATGGGCGATGGTAGTCTTGAACGCACCGTTCAACGGCTCAGCATATTTGTCCTGAGAGTTCAACGGTGCACAAAAACGCACAAACTTGAACACCTCACCGGCTTTCAGGAAGCCCTCCTTGTACTTGCTCATCAAATGCTGCTCCACCTCGATACCGGCAGGCATCCCCCACCCGTTACGCTCAATCAGGCGGAACATATCCCGGAAACAGGCAACCACAAGGGCTTCGTCTTTATCACGGCCGTAAGCAAGCCCCACACGGCACTGGCTTACCACATCGTAGGCATAATAAGCATGTACGTATTCACCACCCTTCATGCGACGCGGAAGATCCACGTCATCCATCGTAATCTGGGACAAGGAGAACTCTCCACTGTGGCGGTGCATGTGTGGCATTTGCTCGTGGTAGAATTCCGACCACCCACGACGTTTTTTCTCTATGAGTACCTGGTTGGCCGGCTTGTTCAAGATGTTGCGAATGGTACTTTCGCTCAGTTCTTTCGGATCACCGTTCTTATCCGTAAAATCGTTATGGTTGAATATTTCCCCGGTTTCCAAATCCCATACCTCCAACTCACCGCACACAAAGGAGATATACATCTCGTGTACGTCACTGCCATAAGGCTGGTTCGGCAGCACCGTGATGCTCAGCACGAGACGCTCGGTCTTGTAATCCACTTTCCTCGCACACTGGTTACCGAACTTTCCACTGATAAGGCACTCATAACCGTACTGCTTGTACTCGTTCACCTTCTTTCGGAAACGCAAGGTACTCGCCGGCAGATCATGCCCGAACTCTTCGCGCAGCGTCTCAATGGTAGTAGCCATCATGCTCCAATCATACTTCTCTCCCATTAACTTTCGATAATCACGACTACGATTGTACAACTTGATACAAGTATTCAGTACTGAAGCATTTATCGCATACTTTCTGGCAAGCTCGTCAGAAGCCTTATCGCTGGACTGCCGGGCAGCCCAATCCATAAAGAAAGCGACGGCAGCCTGATCAAGCTCGTAATTCGATATTATCCAGCCACGCAAAAGCACGGCATTGCCACCAGGATATTTCTCCTCGACTTTTTCTTTGTAAGAGGTAGGCAGACTATCAATAACAATCAAAGCTCCATTTCCTTTCGCTCCACCACCACGACGTGCTACCTTTATCCGGCCACTGGATGCCATATACTTGTAATTCGGAACAGTCATTATTCCGCCATCAACAAGTTCACGAAACGATATGCAAAGTTTGTTATCGAAAAATTCCATACTCACACCTCCTTATTTCAATGCGGCCGCAAAATTTTGGATGCTGTCTATATTGGAAAATGTCACATTATCATAATGTCTCACCTCTTCCCCTTTATAAGTCACCACACCCGTGCTGTCGTTTTTACTGATCTCTAACAATGCGCCGTTCGGAAAATATTGGCGTATCACGTTATCATGGTCGTGTAGTGTCTCCATAACCGGAGCCACCGCCATTACAATACCACCACGCTCACGGGCGGCCTTCTGGATCCTACGGATGGTATCCGTATCCTGTTCAAAACGCAGGGCTTTCCAAACCGTCACGCTGCTTACGTTGAAAGCCTTGGCCAAAAACTGGCGATCCTCACTTGTTACATGAATATACTTCTTCATATCTCACTTGATTTTAATATCCTAATTCGTTATATTTGTTGCGTTTTAAAAAAATAACCGACTTATGCCTCAAAATCCGACATCACTGCCTTTCTTGGTATCTTACGCTGATACTCTCTCATCAGCGAAGAGCAGACCTCTAATCCAAACAGCCCTGACAGCGATTGCATCTCTTCAAGAAATTGACTGCGTGTGTATCGACAACATAACGCTACCTGACGATATTGCAGAAGCCGGCGCTCGACTTGGAGCATACACGACAGCTGATCTTGTCTGGTTCCACTTCTCAAAGCATTCACTAATGACGCAAAAGGTGTTCGAGAAAGCCGTTCGCGGACTCTTTGCTCATAGTCAGTTGGGAAGCCCGGTATGGGTGTTTCTTCTGCCGGAGAAATACCGACATCTTTACCCTTCTCCATGGAATTGATTGTTCTTTTCATAAGTCACTCATTTTAGTGTCTATATCAGAGGGAGTCCAGGGAATCGAACCCTGGCGCAAGAACCATACACTCCCGTGTGTCTTTCCACACCGCCACCCGTCTCTTAACGCCTTCCGGGTTGTCACGCTCGGTTTTCCGTTATCCTTCAACACTTTCACCTTTCTCTATAACTTCAAGAAGCATTATAAACTTCTCACGTACAGACTGCTTCATCTCCAGTTCTAATGTATGCGCCAGATTTGAAGCTGCACTGGTACTGTTCCTGCGAATGCTTCCGGAAAGAAGACTGTCAGTCAAACTGCTTATCTTGTTTTCTATAAACAACTTTGCTTCCTCATGACTGCCAACGGATAAAACCGTTTTCAAAGCGCGGTAACAAGCAAGCTCTCGTTGTGTTTTGTACATCTCTTCAGCATACCAGCAAAAGAAGTGTTCATAGTCCTCGTTCATCTCTTTGGTGTACTTGTCAGCTTGTTGTACCAAAGCGTCTATATGGTTCTTCACAAAACTGAATACAAAATCCCAGCAATCCATTTTCTTATTTTCCATAATCTCACTTATTTAAATTCGTTTATAATCGGTTTCAAACTCACGCCGTAGCAGCTCATCAAGCGCCGGATGAGATTCTTTACATAAAAATCGGGAGCGGAAAACACAATCCCGGTCTCTTCAGTGTATCTGAAACTGATACCGTCCATCATCAACACGTAAGCTACTTTGTGCTTCACGCTTTGTGTCTGCCATTCTTTGATTTCTTCGTTCATTTTCTTTAAGTGCTAAAATTCGTTATTCTCGACCTTTTTTTGTATCTTTGGTCGCTCGTTAATTTCTTAACTCGATGCAAATATAATACGCATTTGCGAATAAACAAAGTTTTAAGAGTTAAATTATTCGCATTTGCGAAAAATAAATTCAATGATGAGTATAAACGAACGTTTAAAGACCATTATCGAAGAACAATATAATGGCAATAAAAGAGCCTTTTCTATGGCGATAGGAGTAACACCTACTGTCATTGAAAATGTAGTTGGTAGCCGTCAAGGAAAGCCTTCATTTGATGTACTTGAAAAAATATGCGCAAATGCGAACATTTCACCTGATTGGTTATTAATGAATAGGGGAAAGATGCTTTACACATCCCCACAAGACAGTTCTGTTACCACCAAAAGCCAGGTAGCTTCTGCCAATTTATCTCCAGATATGCTCACAGAGCTTCTCAACCGTATCACAGAACAAGCAGCTGAAATAGGCCGTCTCAAAGAACAAATTCGCCAAATGAATCTTGAAAAAGGGAAACCTGCATCGGATGCGTACACTTCTGGGAATGCAAATGTAGGGTAGAGCGTACTTTTACCATCCGGAGAACATGAAACGTTACCCTGTGGGTACCCCCGATTATACCTTCAGACTCCCCTCTCTCGGTATTCCCCCTCCATCCACCCCATATAATCGCCCCAAAAGGACTGATAATCCGTTATATAATAATGTATACTTTTTATAGGTGATGGTTTTTAGGGTGGGTGTATCAAGGCATATTTTACACCTATCATTCAAAAAACCATATTTTACCATACTTCCAACTACCCCCTCTCAAAACCGTGTTTACTAACCCCAGTTCTTATAAAAACTAACCCCACTTTCTAACCCCAGTACTATCCCCACCTCCAAAATTGCCACTCCAAGTGTTAGGACAATCATCACTTCACTCGCCACTTTGAGACACAAAAAAGGAGACCATAAGTCTCCTCTACAAGAATAACTGCCGAATGGTGATTTTCTTTCGTTCTAATGCCATTCTAATCTATTCACCTACTCTCCCCTCCTACTCCCTGAAATAAGCGTAGATTGCTTGATTATAGCCCTTTTAGTGCATACTGTACCATTACCGGACAGACCGGCATGTAACAAATAATTCTTGGTCGCACCCACCTGTTCTGCCGTCAAAACCGTATAAACAGCCGAAATACTACTAAAATACCAATCTCTTCGCTTTGTTCCGTCTATTCCGTGCGTCAAATGCACATGTATAACCTTTGCCATATCAATATATTTTGCGGAGCAAATATACCAAATAATCATTATATGGAATATTTTAGAAACATATAATCCAAAACAAGGCATAAAAAAAGCGGCATATAACCGCTATCTTCCTATCCTACTTACACACCATGTAAACCTCATGTAAGCTCATTTAAAGCAATCGCCAAACCTATGCAGCCGAAACAGCCCTCCACGTAAACAGAAATTAAACCTGCGTAAACGTTTCGTTTTGCGGGAGTTCCTTCTATCTTTCCCCGTAACCTATTGTATTATAAAGCGATGTGTCGTTTTATTCAATATATCGTTTTATACGCTTCGTTCTGTGCCCCGTAAATATCTCATGGAACTGGTTAGACGTGACTACAAGGTAGATGATATGCTACTGCGTGAGGTAAACGGGGAACTGGTGCGTAAATTCGATTTATACCTGAAGACGGAGAAACATTGTGCACAGAACACCGTTATCCGGTACATGAAATGCTTCAAGAAAGTGATAAACCTTGCCATTGCCAACGAGTGGCTGACAAAGAACCCGTTTGCCGGAATCAAGTTTCACGAGGTGGAGGTAAACAAACAGTTCCTAAGCCAAGCCGAGATAAACCGGATATGGCAGAAAGAGTTCAGGATTGAACGGCTGGAACTGGTACGGGATGTTTTTATCTTTTGCGTATATACCGGGCTGGCATTCATAGACGTGTATAATCTACGCCCCGAACATATTTCAGAGGACGGCAACGGTAATCTGTGGATAGTGAAACCCCGTGAAAAGACAAACAACCTCTGTAACATCCCGCTTTTGAGCATTCCCAAACAAATACTTGAAAAGTACAAGGATAACCCCTACTGCATGGATAAAGGAACTTTATTACCCGTTCCCTGCAATCAGAAGATGAACAGCTACCTGAAAGAGATTGCCGACCTGTGCGGTATCAAAAAGAACCTGACCACGCACACAGCCCGGCACAGTTTCGCATCGGTCATCGCACTGGCTAATAATGTGTCACTGCCGAACGTGGCTAAAATGCTGGGGCATTCATCCACCCGAATGACACAGCACTACGCAAAGGTATTAGACCAAACGATATTAAAGGATATGCAAAAAGTTGAAATTATACTTTCGAAGTAAATGCCAGTTATTGAGTAAATTCCGTATTTTTCGAAAAAAATCGGGATTAGGCGCAAAGAAAAGCAAAGTTTAGCTTAAAAATAAGCAGGTCAGCATATTAGTAGCAAAGCGGAACGAAACAGCCTCCGGCAAAAAAAGCCCCAAAAAGTAGGGTTAAGCCATAGTTCAGGTACTAAGTCATTACCTAACCCATGACACCCTACCATAATGGTAATAAGTTCTGTTTCACTATTTTGCGTAATTCTTCATAACTCGTGGTAACGGGAAAGTAATTACCTTTACAAACGAATATTAAGAGTTATGAAAACAAAGAGAAGCACCTTTAAAGTCCTGTTCTACGTGAAGAGAACAGCAGCGAGAGTAAGTGACGGAAAAGCCCCTGTGATGGCACGTATCACCATTGACGGCGATATTGCCACGTTCAGCGCAAAGCTGTTCGTCACCCCTTCTTTATGGAACGCCGAAGCCGGAAAAGTAAACGGCAAGTCCGCCGAAGCCGTAGAGATCAACCCGCAGTTGGAAGAGATCAAAGCCCGAATCAATAACCACTATTACCAGATATTACGGGCGGACGATTTTGTCACTTCCGAGAAAGTGCGCAACGCCTTTTTAGGTATCGGCGTGATGGAGAACTGTATCCTTAAAGACTTCCAGACCATGAACAAGGAATTTGGCGACATGGTGGAGAAGAAACTCCGTGCGAAGTCCACCTATAACAAGTACCTGACCGTTTACAAGCACCTCGAAGCCTTCGTATGGGAGAAGAAGAAACGTACCGACATGGCTTACAAGGAACTGACGAAAGACTTCATAGACGATTTCGACAGTTACCTCCGTAACGAAAAGGGATTGAGCGCAAACACCCTCTGGATTTACACCATGCCCGTACTTAGCCTTACCGACAAGGCTTGGCGCAGGGGAATTATCCGCACCGACCCGTTCAGCGAGTACAAGCTCGAAATGGAAGAGACAGACCGGGGCTACCTCACGGAAGAAGAACTGCAAACCGTAGCCAATACCGTGTTTGTGGACAAGCAGACAAACCTCGTCCGTGACATGTTTCTTTTCGGTTGCTTCACCGGGTTGAGTTACATAGATATAAAGACACTCACCTTTGACAAAATCCAGCGAATGGACTTCGACGGCGAGGAATGGATCATCACCCGCCGCACCAAGACCAAAGTATCGAGCAACGTCCCCCTGATGGAAATTGCCAAAGAACTGATCGAACGCTACAAAGGGCTTGCAAAGGATGATTTCGTGTTTCCCATGCCAAGCAACGGCACTTGTAACGACCACCTGAAAAAGATTGCCACGGTTTGCGGGATAAACAAGGAAGTCACCTTCCATCTTTCGAGGCATACCTTCGCTACGACGGTTTATCTCTGCAACGGCGGTACGATTGAGGCACTTTCAAAGATACTCGGTCACAAGCATATCAGCACCACACAAATTTATGCGGTGGTAACGAACAAGATGGTTAGCTCCGATTTCCGTGCGATTTCCGCCAACCTTGCAACCATGCAGAAAAAAGTCCTTGACAAGAAACAGAAGAAGGTCAAGAAGCAGCAAACAGCCGCCTTGCGTGAAACCGCCTGATTTCTTTCCGGCAAGGCAAAACGCAGCAAAGGCAGGAGTTCCGTTTGGGAGTTCCTGCCTTTGCTACATTTATCCATGCACCGCTTTCAAAAGTTAAGTAGGACTTTTCCCACGTTTGCTTTTTCGCTTCATCTGCACATAGTTTTCTTCCAGCATACGCAATATGTCCGACTGCCGATACAGCGTTTTGCCCGGCAACGCAATGAACGGGATAATCCTTTGCGCCCGGTAGTCCTGCAAGGTGCGGGTAGTGATATGCAATATCCTGCACACGTCTTCCCCCGTCAGGTACACCTCGCCGTTCATTGCCGGACGGAAGTTCGCCGTCACGTTATCCACATACTTCATGCCCCGTTCCAGAGCTTCAAAGTACGCCTGTACCTCTTCCATGTCCTTTGTAATCACTTCCATCTTATTCTTCCTCTATCAGTTCCTTGCTCATTGCCGTTATAAACGCTTCCACATCTTCCAGCCTGTAATATATCTTGTGGTTGATCTGGCTGTATGCCAACAGTCCACCGTCACGGTACGTTTGCAACGTCCGTTTGCTCACGTTCAGCTTTTCGCACACGTCCGCATTATCCAGCCAGTTCATTTTCTCCGGCGGTCTGTACCGGGAACACAACTGCTCTACATGCTCGCTGAACCGATTGAACCTCTCTTTCATTTCCTCAAAGGTTTTCTTCTCGATAGTCACTATTTCCATATCTGATAATTTACTGTTTCCCGCAAATATACAGACTGTTGCAGGTGTGTCCGTGCGTTTATGTACCGCTTGTCCGTGCTTTGCTTCATGCTTGTAACTTTGTCGTGTCCCATGCGGTGCAAACCTAAGCAGACGGCAACATATTTTTTTGCGGGCAGCATATTTTCTCTGTTTTTAATTGCCCGGTTCTCCGATAATCCATTCCTTTGCAGCAGAACAATACATTTAACTATGGAACAACCCGTTTTTGTAGCACAATACACCTTCCTTGCCATCCCCGAAACCATCGAGGAAGAACGCCGCATTTTAGGCAAGGTCGCCCTCCGGTGCGAGTACGTGATCCGTTTCGAGGACGACGGCAAATTCTATTTCCTTCTCGAAACCCATTCCAATTACGAGACACAGTTCGCCCGTTACGGCTGGTACATCGTCAGCCAGACCGATTTCAACGAAAGACTCACTATCGGTATGGGCTTGTACGAGAGCGGGCATTTGGCAGGTTTCATGTATTACTTGAAATCCGGCAGCGAAGACGAAGCCCGTTTGTGGAACAGCATACTTATCTTTACCTTCTTCAAGGACTTCCGCAAAGCCTTTTTCCCGTTGGATAACCGTTTTCAGGGTTTCTTCCGTCTGGACGGGAGCCTGTGCCTTTACCTGTATGATTATTGCCCCGTCCGTCGTAACGACAAGATCACTTTTGAAGGTAAGAAAATTTCCAACCTTATTTTCAAATTCAAGTCCGGGCAGGTAACCGACCTCTCCACCAAACTCTTTTCCATCGCTATCAGCCGCATCCGTGTCATTCAGGAGAACAAGCATCGTGCCGTCCTGATACCTATTCCCGCATCCACCCGTGAAAAGAACCGCATCCGCTACCAAGAGTTTTGCCGCAGGCTCTCGGCGGACATCGGGGTAGCCGACGGCTACGAAGCCATCACCCTGACCGTAGACCGTCCCCAACTCAAAGGCACGCACGGGCAGGACAAGACCGCCAACTTAAATTTCCATCCCGAATATTTCAAAGACAAATGCGTTCTGTTGCTCGACGATCTTTTAACAACTGGCGAGGGATTCTTACAGACACGCCGCAAGCTGATCCAGTACGGAGCGAAATTTGTAATCGGTTTGTTCCTTGCCAAAACAATAGCTTTCGAGGACGAACTGAAATAGCTATTCTGTTTTTGCAGTAATTTCATCTATTAGGTTCGTGATTTTCTCAATAGAATACTTTTCTATAAATCTTTTGTTTGCCGCTTCTATCTTTAATTTCCGGTTGATTAATTTTAGTTGCGGTAAATCTGATTGACAACATTTGCTCAAGCGTTCTATTTCATTGCCGGAAGAGGTAAGTTTATAACGGAATAATAAGAAATGCAGGAAAGTATTTCGTGATTCATTTGATAATCCCAAAATACTATTCGAAACTTTATCTACATCAGCCTCTTGAAATATCGACGTATCCCTATAAAATATCTGTTTAACCGGAAGTACGTCATTAAGTGCCAAACTCAAACGTTCGCAAGTTTCATCCGTCAAATTTTCCAACATAACAGATACTTTATTGGGGCATTTTTCAAATCTTTGCTCAAACAGTTTTTCAAAATACACAATCAGGTCACTCAAAATCTTGTTAGAACCGCCATTATTATGACTTCTTGTACCTGAATGTACTATTGATTTGCAATTCAATAAATCATCAATGTCGTAAATTCCTTCCATCAGCCTGTCTATGGAATGTTTACCTTGGGCAATGATGTCTTTTTTGGGTACAAAAACAAGATTGTCATTATATAAGACTGATAGAATTGATATAATGACAAATAGTTCTTTTAAATCTGTACTTTTATCCTCCAAATAATATCGTACCGTTTCATTGTAATATTTTTCATATTCTTCGTTACCTAACCTCCAATAGTCATATAGGTACTCCCAACTTTTCAAACTGGCATTTTCAGCAGCAAAATATTGTTGTAAGTATGTTGTATCAAAATATCCACTTTCCAAGTAACAAACAATTCCATTGACAAGAAAATCACTGAAAATATCCAATTTTTTACCTATTTCTATAAAGCGGTATTTGGACATGATCTTTTCACGTTCTTCGCTTTTTTCTTTATCGGTAAACATTCTGGATAAGCTATTGAATAAACTTCCAATCTGGGTATTTCCACTTTTATATTCACAATAAACAGCGACAAAGTTTGCCAATAACGATGTTATGATAAGTTTATATTTAGAGGATTTATGATAATGTTCGGGTAACGCCATGACTATTCTATGATAGTCGTTCAAGCATTGACGGAGTACTCTCAAGTTGTTAAATTTAGAGGCATGGAATATTTTGATTATTAGCTCTTTGTTTTCCGACAGAAGATTTCTGTTGTTAGTAGATATTTCATTAATGAAAAAATCGAGTGTTTCTTCTACATTTACTGTAATTTCGAAAGTTCGTCCGATAGTTTTCTCTTTGAAATCTTTAAACTTCAAATTACTGTCCTTATTCTCCTTTGCGGTAATTTTATCTTCATCACCAATGATGATAACCTTGCATTTACAGTGTTCTGAAAAGTAATTGACGTATCCTAACAAGGTTTCCAATTTTACATCACATCTTTCGAGGTCATCAAAAATCAAAATCTTATTCCCTTTTATCTCGATATTGTCCTCTTTCAATAATAGAATGGAATCCAGATTATAGGTTACACTTCCTTCATTTTTTCCATTACCATCCATATCGAGATCATACTTTAATGCGATTTTTGAAGCGACTTTTAGTATTTTCTTAGCAAGCTTCATTCCTTTGCTATATAACCACGGAGAAATTTCTTTATTGATTTGTTCTGTAATCTGCTGGATATTGGTCAAACCGTATAAAGAAACATAAATAGGTTGCCATTCTAACTTGTCTGCATCCTTGTTGTTCAACTGCTTCATCCATTGATGAATGAAGAATGTCTTGCCACATCCCCAAGCTCCTCTTAGCATAATTGCATATTGTGGATTGGGTATTTCGACGTATTCATTTAAAAAGTTGAGTATGTTTTTATTCATGGCTACATTAGTTACTGGTTTCAAAGTTACTGAAAAGAGCAATAAATCTGAATTAATTCTTGAAAAATAACAGTTTGCTTCTCGTTCTTGTACACTAAATAAATTGTCTGTAAATTATAATATCTTGTAGAAGTCAATATCTCTGTTTTTAATGTGTTTGTAGATGTTCTGGGGGCGTTCCCGTAAACGGTCGGGCTTTCCGTTACAAGTCCTCGCCGAAGCTGTGGGCTTTCCCCTGCAATCCCTAACGTGTAAATGCGTCTTTATCTACATTACATTCTTTTTTCATTTACTCCCACCCACCCGTCAGCGGTATAGGTCTGTCCCTGCTTCCCATTCCCCTTCAAGCACTCCGGCAGGCTACATGCCAGAAGGGAAACGCAAAGCCGGGCAGGACAAACGGAACACATTCGTCCGTGCTGTCCCCCGGAGCTTCGTCTGCCGTCGAAACTTTGCGTGCGGCATCCCGTCCGAATAAGTTCCCCTGATGTTTGTCCCGGCAGCCCTTTATTGTCTTACCCGTTTTTCCAACCGTTATTTTCCTCTTTTTGGGCTTTGCCATGACTAACAGGATAATCCTTTGTCTGCGGAACTTTCCGCCCGTTTCCGCCACTACCTTCGCACGGCCATCCGCAAAAGCCAGATAGCTGATTGCTACGTCCGTTTACCGTAACCGGACGAAAAGCACCTCGCCAACCCGTATTTATTTCTTTTCCGGAAACCAGAGTTCCCGTTTTTCCAAACAGAACTTTCCCGCCTTGTACCGATAAGTAATCTATCATTCATTCCATTTACTAAAGGGCTGAATTTTTCCCCTTAGGGCTGATTGGAAAAACATTGACGAAGGTAGGCGGAGTCGAAAGCAAATCCGCAAAAAATGCCAAATCTCCACCCTGTGGGTAGTATTTACCATTTTTTCAGATGGTTGCAATTCGCCTTTTTCGCTTCAATTATTGTCAATGTTCTTCCCAATCAGCCAAGGGAAAAAATTGGTTGGGGCGACAAGCGATGATAACAAAAACAAGTAGTAACATTTTAATTTATTGAGTTATGGCAGCAGATTTTTCACAAGCAGCGATTTATGTAGGCACTTACGCCAAATACAACGCAGGTTCACTTTTCGGCAAATGGTTCAACCTCTCCGATTTTGCCGACAAGGACGAATTTTTGGAAGCGTGTAAGGAACTGCACAAGGACGAGGACGACCCTGAATTTATGTTTCAAGATAGAGAAAACATACCCGAAGAACTTGTTAGCGAAAGTTGGATTTCAGATATATTTTTCGAGTTACGAGATAAAGTGGAAGATATGGACACAAACGGGCAGGAAGCCTTTTCCGCTTGGCTCGATTATGAGAGCAGGGATTTAAGCAAAGTCGATGCGGACGACCTTGTAAGAAAATTCAATGATGAATATATCGGGAAGTATGACGAGGAAGAAGATTACGCCCGTGAAGTAATAGAACAATGTTACGAACTATCGGATTTTGCTCTGAATTATTTCGATTACGCAGCTTTCGCCCGTGACTTGTTCAATGACGGTTACAAGTTCCTTGACGGTTTTGTATTCTGTGCCTAAATACTAACAAGGGCGGAGCAATCCGCCCACAACACCCAAGAACATGAAAACGATACTCATTTCAAAACTGATTTACCGCCTTTTACTTTGGTCTGTGGTGATTTACTTTTTCACCACCACCGCAGGGCAGTTTTTCGCTTTACTGTTTGCCGTACTCCTGTTTTACTTCGTGGCACGGTTTATTCTCGCCCTTGTTTGGCGGTTGTTCGTGGGTATCGTTTTCGTTCTGATAATCATTCTTTTAATCTTTTAAAATATACCAATATGGAAACAAAGACATTCATCAAAAACGGAACAACCGAAACAAAGCTGTTTGGCGAGGAAACCTACAAACAATGTTGTTTGGGAGCATTTCGGGGCGAAATCTATTTCGATTACAAATACCGCCATACCAACGGGCAGGAGTTCACAACCCTACGCAGGACGTTGATACAATGCCGTGCCGAACGTGATTTTTGGTTAAGGGAAAAGACCGTTTCTTTTTCGGGACACCGAGCCGAAAGAATGACAAGGAACAGCCCCGACACACAAAAGCGATTGACAGATATAGGCTTCGACACCTATGTAGCGATAACGGAACTTTGCAAACGTGACTATCATACGTTTTTATCGGGCATGGCAAACGGCTTCGACCTTATCGCAGCCGAGGAAGTTCTAAACGCAAAAAAGGAATTTCCATACATTCAGCTAAAAGCCGTTATTCCGTTCAAAGGACAGGCAGACCGCTACACCCAAGCCGACAAGCAGCGTTATAACGCTATTTTAACCCAAGCGGACGAGGTGATAATATTGCAGGATGAATATTCAGACCGTTGTTTCTTGCGACGTAACAACTACTTATTGGATAACTCCGCTTATCTCGTAGTCTTTTACGATTGTACCCCAACGGGCGGAACTGCTTACACGTTACGTCATGCAATGGAACGGAAAATACAGTTTCAAAACGTATGTTATAACCGTAAAAAATAAAGGCTCACAAGGGCGGAGCAGTCCGCCCGCTACTTTCTTTCGGTGAGCCGATGCGGTGAAAGAAAGATAGCAAAGAAACCATTTTTATCAACAGAATTTTAATCAACTTAAAAAATAACAGCATTATGAAAGCAACAACAGTAAATCAATCAGCAGCAGAGAGAAACATCACATTGGTAGCATTGGCAAACATCCAGCCGAGCAGTTTTAACCCCCGTAAGCACTTCGATGAAGCGAACCTGTACGAACTTGCCGAGAGCATCAAGCAGCAGGGAGTTTTGCAGCCTATCACAGTGCGCCCCATAGCGGAAACAGACCGCTACGAGATTGTTTTCGGTGAGCGCAGATACCGTGCTTCCGTCATGGTGGAAATGGAAGATATACCCGCCATTGTTTCGGAACTCACGGACGAGGCAGCCGAAGAAATGGCGATAACGGAGAACTTGCAGCGCAAGGACGTGACACCTATCGAGGAAGCCAACGCCTATCAAAAACTCATTGAGAACGGACGGCACACCGTACAGACATTGGCGGTACTTTTCGGCAAGAACGAGAACTATATCCGCACCCGTCTGAAATTCACCGCCCTAATTCCCGAAATCGCCACCCTTTTGGAAACGGACGAACTGACTATCAGCGTGGCGACCGAGATTTGCCGATACGGAGAGGACATACAAAAAGAAGTGTACGGGAGACATTTGCAGGACGACATCGCATACAACAGTTGGAGGGGACTGAAAGCTGCCGATGTTGCCAAACGGATAGAGAGCAATTATACCACCGATTTACGGTATTACTCCTTTGATAAGACCGAGTGCGCCACGTGCGCCCACAACACGAACAACCTGTTGTTGTTCTGTGACGGAGGGTGCGGACATTGCGCCAACCGCACGTGCCTTGCCGAAATGAACGCATCTTTCCTCATGGAGAAAGCCGTTCAAATCATGCAGCAAAACCCGAACGTTTCCCTTTGCCGTGACCGTTACACCACAAACGACACTGTAATAGAACGGTTAATCGCTTTGGGCTACGAGGTTGAAAAACTTGAAACGTACACCGCTTTCCCCAACAGCCCCCAAGAACCCAAAGCCGAGAATTTTAACGACACCGAAAAGTACGGGGAAGCCCGTACCCGTTACGAGCAGCAATGGGCTGACTACATGGAGAAGGAAGAAGAAATCACCCGAAAGAGCGAAGCCGGAGAAATCACCGTTTACGCCAGGATAGGGCAAAAGGAGATTGCTTTCTGCTATGTGGAGAACGTGACGGAACAGGGAGCGGACGGAACAGCCGTACAAGCACCGTTTTCACCCGTTCAGCAGTTGGAAAAGAAGGACGAGCGGAACAAGGAGATAGCCGTTGAACGAACGGTTGAAGATACCAAGAAACAGATAATGGAAGCCGACATAACGGGCGGAAAGTTCGGGGCAGACGAGGAAAAGATACTCTATTTCTTCATGCTCTCCAATTTACGCAAAGAACATTTTGCAGCCGTGGGTATTGCCGGAGAAAACCCGTATTATCTCACGGACGAGGATAAAATGAATATTGTGGCTAATCTCACCGTCAAGATAAAAACTATCATCCGCAGGGACTATCTGATAGCCAATTTCAAGAACGCCTACGGTAAAAATACCGTTGCAAGCCTTTTGCTTGACTTCGCACGTAAGCACATGCCCGAAGAACTCGCCACTATTGAGAACGAATATAACGAGGTGTACGAGAAGCGACACCAGCGTATCGAAGAAAAGAAAGCCGTTCTTTTGGTACAGGAAAAGACAAAGGCAAAAGAGCATGAAATCACCCAACCCGAAGAACAACCGCAACCCGAAGAGATTGCAGCCTAACCACAAGGAGCAAGGGCGGAGCAATCCGCCCGCTACTTTCTTTCGTGAGCCGAAGCGGGAAAGAAAGATAGCAAAGAAACCTTTTTATTAACTTTCTAATTTTATAGCAATGAAACAGGAAATCAGACAAAATAATATAACCATACTCCACAGCGAGGATGGTTGCAGTATTCCCGTCATTTTTAACAATCTCACGGGAAAGAACTTTAAAGGGAAAGAATATTCCGACTATATACGTTATGTAGCCATTCCCGACATGGGATTTACCTACGGGAAGATAGAATATTATTCAGACGGGAAATTAGTCACAACGGGAGAAATCAAACCATAACATTCTCCTTTTGTTTCATCGCCGGATGTCCGGGACGGGTAGCGATCCGCCCGAACTTCTTTTTTACCGTTCCTTTGTTTTTCACCGGATATTTTGCCGGACTTCTTTCTTTCGTGAGCCGTAGCGGAAAAGACAAGAAGCAAAGAAACCTCTTTTTCAACCGGATTTTTTCACTACTTTCTTCATGACAACGTAGCGGAAAAGCAAAGTAGCAAAGAACCAACTTTATTTCAGTGCAATTATATCATCTACTTCGTTCTCTACTCCTTGCTCTTTATATTGAGAACTTATATTGAACTGAATGATTTCACGTTCTTTTTTCCAATGAATTATTGCATGAAAAGCTATTGTTACTTGCACCTTATTTTCATTATCATTAATTTTCCATTCATCTTTTAAATGCTTATTTTCAGGTAAATTCAGATCAATAATAGAAGTGTACAAATTTATATTTTCATTTATTAACTGTAACTGTTCTTTCTTTATATCCTCTGAATTAGGTTCTCTATAACTTAAATAAGGTAAATATCTTTTTTTCAGAACGAATAACACATTTCTAAGATTAGAAGTAGAATGTAAATTACAAGTACATGCTTTAAAATTCTCCTTTAATAGAGTATCTATTGGAATATCTACATTAATTGCAATTATAATTATTTCATCAATATTTGTACCATCTATACTTCTTTCAATACCTTTTAATATGTTATTGGGATTTAAAAGATAGTTTCTTGTTTTTGCTATAATAAATGAATTAGGTATATACCGTCTTATCACCTCACTCGCTAAATAACCAGCAAAAACAGAATCATAATTCAAATTTGGTATATCATTATCTACAAAAGCGGACTTTTCAAAAAGTATTTGTGAACCCGAAATAGCTGTCTTTATCTCTTTATCTATTTCTTTATCTTCTTCATTGATAAATATTGTACCATATTCTTTGAACGCATTACTTATAATTTGATTGGTTTTATCATTGAAGATTTTTATTTTATCTTTTGACAAAGGAGCATTTTTCTTTAAGTCACTAATCTTAAAATCAATAGTATTAGCTAATCCCTCTATGAATTTATAAACCGATTCCTTTTTTATTAATTCTGTATAACCTAATTGCTCTAACAATTCTGAATTATATGTTATATCTAAAAAACAATGTTCAAACGTAGGTAATAACTCTTTTAATTGTAATAATTCATATATCTTATCAGAGAAACGAGGTAGTGAAGTAAAATCTTGATAAGTATAACTTTTGTTGAGCGAAAACTGCCGTATAAATAAAATTACTACATATTTACATATCCAGTTGTTCACCTGACGTCTTATTCCCAAGTTATCAAGTTCTGGGAAATAATATTTCACATCCATTGGGGGATTGCTTCTTAAATCATCATAGAATATTTGAAACCATCCAAAAACCTCAGTCATTGTTTGAGGTAACAGTGGGTATGAAGCAGGCATGCTTTGTGAATATGTAAGAATATACTTTAAGGTATTGTACTGTTTACCATACAATAAGAGTCCACCTAAAGCATAATGAAATTCTAAAAAACGTTCTCTTTCCTTCTCTCTCTCCTCTCTTTCTTTAGTATTGGTTATTTGACAATCAGTATTATATGTCGGATCTATTTCTTCCAGTTTATAAGTAAAATACTGAAAAGAGTTAGCCCAAAACAGTTTAATTAATCGAGGATTTGTATATATGTTATATATATTCAACCATAGTTGCGAGTATGTAGTCTCTGATATTTTGATTTGTTCAAAATCATCTCCTAATAACCATATTCCACTAACAGCACGATGCTCAATAGCTAAAAGTTTAGGATTTTGTTTATTACTTAAATCCCTATTTAATCTATATATCATTGTATATAAATCAACAGGGTAAACTAAATCCTGTGTTTTATCATGCTCTTTGCGAATAGTAGCAAATAACTCGTGATAAAAATTCAATAAGGTTTCTTGCAAATGTTCATCTTGTTTTTCTATTGTATAATAAGTAAAATCGTTTATGGCTTTCAAACAATATGAATTTTCCTCTGAATCTTTATCGGTATTTGAATATTTGTTAATTATATGTTTTAAAATAGTAGTGGCTTTCCCGTTAAATAACAGCACTTTATTTAACCATATAAAAAATGTAATAGTCAAACAAGAAGTCGATAGTAATACCAATATATCCGCAGAATTATTAATAATCCAATTATCCCAACCGAACAATGGCTCTAATCTAATAACCAAAAAGAGCAAAATCAAGATGGTAAAATATAGCATAAATTGAAAAGTTGAAACCTTTTTACTTCCCAATTTAATTTCATTTTGTGGAAACTCTGAATTAAAAACATTTGATAAATAATCCGAAGAATATTTATCTCCAATGTTGGAAATCTTATCTATTATAATGGGATAAGCGATACCAAGAATAGCAGTATCTATGGCAATACATATTTCAGCAATATTCTCTAAACTCATTTATACTAAAATTTTAAATTATGCAAATTTACTCATTCAGTCTTAGAAACTGGTTATTAATTAATAAGAAATTTAGTTATGTACAAAAATAGCCCATCGGAAAATAATCTAACAGGCTAATTTTGTCATTGGCATTTTATCCAGCCATCAAATCCTCAATCTCTTTTTCCGTTCCTGCCGGATGTCGGAGAAAGAAAAGTCCTGCTTTTCCTTGTCGAACCTCACCGACTTGTCCTTCTGCACCCCGTCTGGCGTTTCCATCCGGCGCACGTTCAACGGCTTCCCGTTATAGAAGTCCGTCATTTGCTGGTATGTGAACTTTTCTCCCGTCCGTACCTCCATCATCTTGCAGAGCGAATACACGTTGCAGCCGTTTTTCACGCTTTCCGGTATCAAGTCCGGACGTTTGGCAGTTTCTTCGGGATAGAGCTTTTCCGCCAGCAGGCAGATTTCCGGCGAACGCTCCGCTTTCGGAAGCAGGGCGAATGACATCCAGCTATGTTCCGTACATTTCAGGTACATTCCTTCCGTTTTCAGATCCGCACGTACCTTTTCGCCCGCAAGAGCTTCCGCACCCGCTTCCTTTACCGCCTTTTCAGCCCGTTCCACGGTTTGCAGATGGGCGGGCAGCACGCCTAAACACCGTCCGTCCTGTTCCACGGCATAGTCCGCTATCCGGCTGTCGATAACTCCCGGTGCAAGGGCACTCAATATTTCCGGCAATTCAACATCGCCGCACCCGTTATTTTCCTTTATATATTCCAGACAAATTTCCGGGAACGGCACATAGTGCAGCAGTTCCAAGTTTTCATAAGCCAAATCTGCACTGTTGTCAAGTGCAAGGCGGCACATTTCCGGCGTTTTCACCTCTTCCGGCACGTGTGCCAGTTTCCACCCCTCCTGTCGGATGGCAGCCATGCACTTCTCGGTGGTGCGTTCAAACCGGCACAATTTTTCCAGTGAATAATCGTCATGCTCCGTTCTGTCCTGATACTTTCCTGTACTTTGGCTGTATTCCCGGACAAGTTCGCTCAACCTGCGGATAGGAAGCTCTGTTTTTGAACTGATACCCAACGGTATCAGTTCTTCATCGCTTTTCAGCAGCACGTTGCCGCTGTGTACCGTCCCGTGCCAGACCAGCCAAAGCGGAGTTACGGACAAGGCTTGCGGGGTAAACCGTTGAAAGTCAATCTTTTCACCATCTGTAAATCCCATCCGCTTAAACTCTTCTTTCGCCTGTCCGCACTCCATGTCTATATTAAGAAGATACACTCCCGGAACTGTACTGTCTTTCATTCTTCGTCCCCCTTTTCTTCCGAATTGTCATTGTTATACGAAAATTCCAGTTCCACCGCCTGCCCGAACGAATCTTCCACCCACACCTTCAAACTGCTCTGGTCGTCCGACAACGAGGTATAGTACAGCCGGAACGTTTCTTTCTCCAGCGGGTAACGGTCATTCGGCAGCAGCACCGTGCCGTCCTCCGTTTTCAACATCCCTTTTCCGTCATAGAGAAACCACCGGATAGTGTACCGGGTATCTTCCCAGCGTCCTTCCCGTTTGAGTTCACAGCGGATTTCCGCCGTCTCGTTCACCTTCAGTTTTTTCGGGACGGGCATCGTCTCGACGATGAACGGGTATTTCGTCTGAATATCCAGCTTGTCATTACAGGCAGCGACAAGCACGAGGGCGGCCACTATGTAGCAGCCCACGAGCATTTGATAAAATCTTTTCTTCATATACATTATTATATTATAGTAGTTATCGAATCATAAACCGGACGCCCACGCCTATCTGCGAGTGGAATCTTCCGCAATCACCCCCGAACAGCATCCTTTGCCGCCCGTTTACCAGCAGCACGACCTTATCCGTCAGGTAGGCGGAAAGTTCCAGTGTCAGCGCACCGCCATAGATGAAATGATCCCCGTCCGTGAGCAGCGAACCGTCCGGCAGACGGCTTTCGCCCCAGTTCACCGTTTCATACCCGGCAAGGGCGGACAAGCCCAGTGCGGCGAAGAATGTCTTTTTTCGGTCAGAGAGGAAGTTCAGGTAATACCCGCCTTCCCCCGTGAACTGGCTTGCCGGATAAAGGCTACCCCGGTAGTCATACCGTTTTTCCAGATACTCCGCACCGACCACCCAATGGTGGGCGTTCTTCGTGTAGGTACTTACCGCTATCCCGGCATGGTAGCCGAAACCGTCGCCGCTTTTCCAGCGCATATTGTCCGATAGTCCGCCCGTGAACTGGATTCCCCTCATTCCCGGCAGGCATCTTTGGGCGTGTGCCTGGTTAAAATGCAGGCACATCCCGAAGAGCATGATAATGAACAGCACTCTTTTCATGTGTTATTTTATTTTCAGTTCGTTAATTACTTTTGCCGCCACAAGGTCGGCGTTCTCCACCCGGATAGTTTGGTGTCTGCCCCCGTTCTTCTCGAAGAGTTCGATTACCAGAATCTTGTCGTCCGGTATGGTGAATTGCGGAACGATATATACCGTGCGCACGTTGCTTTTCCCGTTCGTCACCAGCACCTCGTTATAGCTGCGTACCGGATCGAGTACCCTCTCCTGAATGGCGGTGCGCTTCGGTACTTTCTTGTCCACGATCTTGAGCTTGATAAAGTCCGTGTTGAAAGCCACGTTCGACCGGTTTCTCGTTTCCGTATGGAAATAGAACAGCCCGTTATGCGAATGGATGGACTTCAAGAGGAACTGCACCCCGAAACGTTTGCAACCTAAATGTTTGATTTCCCGTTTGTCCGCTTTATAGATGCCCTGCATAATCAGCTTCACCAGCAGCGGGCTTTCGCTGCCCAGTTCACGGAAATAGATATTCATCCGTGTATGGCTGAAATCCGTCGTGTCCTCATTTTCCAGAAAGTCCTTCATTTCGATGTTCAGCATTTCCGGCTCATGGGCGTAACGGGCGTTGAAACTGTAAAAACTTCCGTCCTCGCAAATCACCGAGAAATTCGTTTCACCCGGAAACCCTTCTGTCGTGGCTTTCACCCTGACTACATTTTCCGCCCCGTCCGCTTTTCCGGCAATAATCCAATTACTGCCCAAGTCCACATACTTCACCGCTGACGGGAAAATGATGTGTACCGTTTTGGAAAACGTCACATGCACCCCGTAAGGTGTCACCATCTGCCGATAGGGTAACTTCTGCGTTATCCCTTGATACAGGTCATTTCCGGCAACCGTCTGTACCGTGTCGTTCACTTGTGCGTTCGCACCCATCACTACGCCCATAAGCAGGGCGACCAATCCTAAAATCTTTTTCATTGTCTTTTCTTTTTTAATTTGGTTCATAATCTATTTCCTGTTATTGTTGTTTGGCGTAAAGCATCAGTTCGTAGCCCGCTTTCAGATGCACTTTCACCGTGCGGAATTTCTTGGCGAGGTATTGGCTGCCGCCTTGCATCAGCCCCCTTGTCAAGTCCATAGCGATCTGCTGTCCCGCACTCTGCGCAAACGATATGCTTGTCCCCAGCCCGCCGCCGATGTTCGCGAGGGCTTCCTTTGCCGCTTCCTGTTCCAGTGACGAGGGCACGGACAAGCCTTTTTGCCCGTCGCTGTCATACACCGCCAGTTCCACGGGCAGCAGGTTGCCTCGGTATTCGATGGACGACACCACAATATCCAGCCGTTCCCCCTGTACCTTACCCGTCCCCGAAACAAGGGTGTTCTGCGGGATCACAAGGTTTCCCGCTTGCAGCGGTTCGAGCAGCCGGAGCTTCACCGTCTGACCGTCCATGATTGTCTGGTCTTGGTGGATGCACGCCCGGATGGTATTCTTCCCCATAGCGTAACCGTCGCCCACTGCCGTGTTGAACCCGTAGTTTCTCGGCTGGCTGTACGCCCGCATGAACTCCGCATCGCTCATCGGCTGTTGTAATCCCGACACCGTTTGCTGTCGTGCCGCCTGTACCGCAACAGCGGGTTTTCCCGCTACTTGCCCGTTGCTTTGTCCGGTAATGGGAACTTGCATGATTGTGCCGTTTTGTCCTGTCTGCCCGTTCTGTCCCATGTACTTGGCGGCAAGCTCGTAGCTCTTTTCCATCAGGGCGACCTGCTCGTCTATGCCGCCCGTCTGTCCCTGCTGCGCATCCAGCCGAGCGGTCAATTCTTCCACCTGACGTTTCAGTTCCTCCTTTTCCTCGTCCACCTTCGGCGTTTCGTAGAACGTTCCTAATTGTCGGTTGATGTCCCGGTAAGCAGCCGTTGAAGAACTTACCCCACCTGCCCGTGAGCTTCCCGAATAATCCTTGAACGGCTCCCGTTCCGGTTCACTGTCCGGCAGTTCCAGTTCCACCCCGTCCGCACTGTTATTGCCCGAAAAGGCGAAGTCCTCCAACGAACGCACCTTGTCCGCCTGTTTCTTTTCCAGCCCGGCTTGCTCGTAGGCTTTCCGCTTGTCGCCGATGATCCCGTCATTCTCCGGCAAGGGGATGTCAGCGTTGAACGCCCCGACCGTTTCCCCGCTTTCGTCCTTTTTGTCCGACGGTGCGAAAATCAGCCACATCGAGCCGAGGAACAGCAAGCCCATTAACGGGTAAACCAGCAGCTTTTTCCGTTGCTGCATCTGTTTTGGCGTTAGTTCTTTGACGGGTTTCCTGTCCTTTTCACCGCTTTTCTTCCCTTTGTTCTCCGTCCCCGTTTCCGGGGCTGCGGCATCGCTCACCGTCACGTGCTGCGTTGCCGTTTCTTTTTCCTGATTCTGTTCTTCCATTATTTACTGATTGTTAAAAGGATTGATTATACTGTCATTCTTTAGCCGGATTTGGTCGATATGTTCTATCCCCAATTCCCGACCGTCACTTTTGCCGATGTTGTAGATAGCGGCGACGGTCATATAGACCGACAACCCGCCGAACACCACGAACATCACAAGGATAACCACCACCCGCTGATCCGGCGTGATACGCCCGCACAGGCGGCGGAGCTTTACGTCCGCCCAGTCCTGCATATCAGCAATGACCTTCGCCATGAATTTTCCGACCATGCCATTAGCGTTTGATGGTTTGCAAGTCCTTGTTTTCGGTAATCTCGAAGCCCTCGATGATGAATCCCTGCGGGTTGTTGTCACTCCTTACGGCATCCAACAACCGGCAGCGGGTGACAAGGCTTCTTTCCGTCACCGAGCTTTCCCGGAGGATAATCTGACGGGCAAACGTCCGCACGTTGTACGGGTACTTGTCAAAGTCACACCGCACACTGTCGATCTGCACCATCTGGTTGATGTTGCCCGAAATCACCCGGTTGTAATACCCCTTTTCCGATAGGTCTTTGTAGTAGTTGAATGCACTCTTGTCCGCCAGCATCAGCGAGCGTTTGATATTGCTTTCGATAGCCGACTTGTCGGGCGATAGCGTGAAGAACAGTTCGTGAAACCTGCGCACGTGTTCCCGTGCTTCCACCGGGCGGTTCTGCTGCACGTCCTGCGAGAGTGCCAGCATTAGCGACTTCCCGTTATCCAAGACGTATATTTTCTCCCGTTGCGCTTCGGCGAAGCTGTACGACTTCCAAAGGGCGAAGCCCGTCACCACCGCACACAGGCAGATGAATACCAGCGCAAAGAGCCGTATCTGCCTGAAACTCGTTTCTATATTCTTTAATGACTTAAATTCCATTTCTTGATTGATTTTTTAGTTACTTGATAAGTTTTCCGGCAACATTGCCCACGGCAGCACCCGCCCCGGCAGCGGCGACATTCCCCGCTTTGGCGGCAGTCGTGTTCATCGCACGGTTCGCACCGCTTACACCGCCCGCCATGATGATCCAGTTGGCAACGGTCGGTATCGTGAAGTACCCGAATATCCCGATAATCAGGAATACCATGTACACCGTATTCGTGCTGTCCGGTATAAAGGTGGGATCGCTCATCGCCTCTATGTCTTTGGTGAGCATAAGCACCTGAATCCTTGCCAGTACCGAACTGAACAGATCGCTCACGGGCAGCCACATATAGACGGAGATATACCGGGTTATCCACTGTGTCAGGGTGCTTTGGAATCCATCATAGACGCTTATCGCAAAAGCGATAGGCCCTAAGATGGAGAGGACTATCAAGAAGAACGTCCGTATCGTGTCTATCACCAGCCCGGCAGACTGGAACAACAATTCCAAGAGTTCCTGAAACCATTTGCGTATGTTCTGTTTCATCCGGTATTCCGCACGGTCTATGTACATGCCGCCCATCGTTATCAGGTCGCCAGCCGACCAACCGAGTTCATCCAGTTTCTTGTCGAACTCTTCCTTATCCACGAGGTACGCCGTTTCCGGATTCCGTTTGTTCGCTTCATATTCCAGTTTGTCCTTCTGTTCCCGGTACTTGTTCATGTCGAAGGTCTGTGTTTCCAGCATCCCGTGGCAGCCTTTCACCACGGGCGAAAGCACCGTGTTGATCGTGCCCAGTACGAACGTCGGGAAGAACATGATACACAGCCCGATGGCGAACGGGCGCAGCAGCGGGTACACGTCGATAGGTTCGGCACGGGCAAGGGCTTGCCACACTTTGGCGGCGACGTAGAACAGCGCACCCAACCCGGCTATTCCTTTGGCTACGCCCGTCAGGTTGGAGCATAGCGGCATCATTTCCTGATATAGCGTGTGCAATATCTGGTGCAGGTTCTCAAAGTCTATTGATAATAACATCATCTTACCTTATCATATATATGTACAGGAATCCGTTCTCACCAGTAGCGTTCGTCCGCCGAACCGTACAACGCCATCACCCGGTCGGTGTCCTTTTTCTTTTTCGCCCGCAGGTAACTCACCGAGATATTCTTGTTCGTGTAATATTGCACGAGATTGCGGTATTCCAGCAACCTTTTATAGCTTTGGTCGATAATCGCCAGCCGTTCCGCATCCGATAGCGACATTCCCGTCACGTTCACCACATTTTTCAAATCCTGCAACACGTCCGCACTCTCGTTCAGCAACTTTGCGTAACCGAAAGAGATCGTGCTTAACTCGTCCGGCATATAGTTCGGATCGCCCAGCATCTTCTGGTAGTTCCGTACATAGATTTCCGAAATATCCGCCACCAGTTCGATGCTTTTCTTTACTTTTACTCCGCCCTTAATCACATCATTTACAGCCTTTAACGCATCATAGTACTTTTTACCTTGTTCAAATACTTTAGCGGTTTCCTTGAATCCGTCCAACGTGTTTTTCGCCGTTGTCGAAGTCTGCGCAATCTGTTTAACGGTATTGATAATTCCTTGCGCCAAGTTTCCCGGATCGCTCACTACCCACTGTGCGTTAGCCGTACCCGCTGCCAGCAGGCACGCCAACCCCATGACTATCGCTTTTATCTGTTTCATATTCTTACTTGTTTAATTGATGGTTACTCCGTTTATATTCTCCGCCGGGCGACAGGTGTATGCGGTCTTTCTCCTTGTCGTAGGTCAGCATCACCGCCAGCCCCGTTTCGATGAAGAAGTAGCTGTCCGTTTCCCGTATCAGGTACGTTTCCGTCCGGGTGCTTTCCGCATGGCTTTTCTTTATCACTGTTACCCGGTATTGCCCGTTTTCTTCCGAAAGGGTAAAGGACGGCTTGCTGCCCGTGCTTACCCAGTCGCCCCGCATCTTTTCCAGTTTGTCGGCGTTCGTTTCCTTGCAGGAAGTGACGAACGCCAATGCCACCGTCACCGCTGACAGTAGCAGGATTAAATTCAATCGTTTCATAATGATTTCGTTTTTAATGATGATTTGTACAACCAGCCGTTTGTACGTTTAGCCGTTTAGCCAACCAACCGTTTAATCGTTTAGCCAGCCGTCCGGCTGTTCGACCGTTCAGCCGATTAACCAGCCAATCAACCATCCGGCTACCCGTACATTCAGCCGTTCATTTTCACTCTTTCCGGCGCACTTACTTGTACTTCGTTTCCGCCAGCCGTTTGATGGCAAGCTCCAAGTCGCCGCCCAACTCTTCCGCAAGGTTGAACACCTCCGTTTTCTCGCTCTCTTCGGTGGTGTACGTCAGGTACTCGGCGGGCGACACTTCCGTGGCATATACCGCCGACTGCACTCCATTCAGCCCGATCCACACCTCTTTGTATTTCTTTCCCGGATGGTTGGCAAGGTTAATGGATAGTATCTGCGCTTTCTCCTTTTCCGTCAGTCCGAGCATCGCCTGTATGCCGTCGAACTTGTTCATATACTTTTTTTGATCGAGTAGTATCTTACAATCGCTGTTATTGATGATCGCTTCCTTCACAATGGGTGACGAGATTATATCGTCCACCTCCTGCGTAACTACCACAGCTTCACCGTAATACTTGCGGACGGTCTTGTAGAGATATTTCAAATATTCGCTCATGCTCGGCGAGGAAAGGGCTTTCCATGCTTCCTCACAGATAAGCATTTTTCGCACCCCTTTCAGCCTGCGCATCTTGTTGATGAAGGCTTCCATGATGATAATCGTCACCACGGGAAAAAGCTCGGCATTATCTTTTATCGAATCAATTTCAAAGACGATAAACCGCTTGTTCAGCAGGTCGATATTCTCACGGGAGTTCAGCAGGAAATCATAACGACCGCCTTTGTAATATTGCCGTAGCGTGGTAAGGAAGTTGTCGATATTGAAATCATCCCGGCTTACCTTGATGTCTCTTTTATCCAGTTCCGCCCGGTAATCCTCCAGCATATACTCGTAGAAGGTATCGAACGAGGGCACGATATTCCGGTCTTGCTGTATCTTGCGGATATATGCCGACACCGCACTGCCCAGCTCGCCACTTTCCGTCTTCGTGATTTTCTCGTCTTCGCTCTTCCACAGCGTGAGCAGCAATGTCTTTATACTGTCTTTTTTCTCCACGCTGAACTTGTAATCGTCAGTATAGAAAGGATTGAAACTGATGGGCTTATCTTCCGAATACGTGTAATACACCCCGTCCTCGCCCTTTGTCTTGCGGTGTATCAGTTCGCACAACCCCTGATACGAGTTACCCGTGTCGATCAGTACCACGTGGCTGTTCTGCTCGTAGTACTGCCGGACTAAATGGTTCATAAAGAACGACTTTCCCGAACCCGAAGGCCCCAAGACAAACTTGTTGCGGTTCGTGATAATCCCCCGTTTCATCGGCAAGTCTGAAATATCCAGATGCAGCGGTCTGCCCGTCACCCTGTCCACCATCTTGATACCGAAAGGCGATAATGAATCTTTGTAGTTCGTTTCCTCCGTGAAGAAACACAGGGCTTGCGGGATGAACGTGTAGAAACTTTCCTCGAAAGGGAAATCCCCCTCGTTCCCCGGTATGCCCGCCCAGAACAGCGTCGGTACGTCCGTTGTGTTATGCCGGGGCTTGCACTCCATAAGGGCAAGCTGGCTACCCACGTCATTCTTGATGTGTTTCAGTTCTTCCCGGTCGTCCGACCATGCCATCACGTTGCAGTGGCAACGTACCGAGGTCAGCCCCTTGCTGTGTGCTTCGTTCAGGTATTCCTCTATCCATTCCCGGTTAATCTGGTTCGAGCGGGAATAGCGGGATAGCGACTGCATATTGCGGGCGGTCTGCTCGAAGCGTTTCAGGCTCTCCGTGTGGTTGTCGATAAAGAGGTACTGGTTGTAGCAATGGTTACAGGAGAGCAGCACGCCCACCGGGGCGGCGAAACTCAACCTGCAATCGCTCCGGTCAGTGGATAATCGTTCATAGCGGCTGTCCGTGCCTACCTTGCCCGGCAAATCCTCCACGTCCGAAAGGGTGTGCAGACAAAGGATGTCGTTGCCTATCCGCATTTCCTCCGGGTTCAACTGGATGTCCTTCAATACCGTTGTCCCGCTTTGCGAGAGGGAGAAATATTTCTCCACGATGCCCGCCGTCGTTTCCGTCCCGACAATCTCGTCCGTCGTCAGGCGGCGGAGCGTGATAAACCCGCTGTCGTTCATAATTCGCTCGAACTGCCCGACCGCTTCAAGGAATTTCGTTACCGTTTCCTTGTCCTCAATTTCCTTCGGGATAATCTTCCCCTTGCACAGCGTGCTGAACGTGCTTTCCTGACGGCTGCGCATCTTCGTTGTCTTGGTAAGGAACAGGTAGCAGAAGTGGTTAAGGAACGGGCGTTCGTTGAAGTGCCTCTCAAACGAGCGGGACAAAAAACTAAGGTCGTCCCTGTTAATCTCCGGCTGGTACTTCTCTTCGATAAAAAAGTCCTGCTTATGCACGATGGAGTAGTCCGGCAGTACCTTTACCGCCTTGTGCCACGCCGAATGTATCGCCTCGTACTCCGTTTGGGTAACGGTGAACAGTTCCGGCAGTTCCACCCGGAAGGCTACCGTCACGTCCGCATCCTTGCTCACGATGCAGCCGTTCTCCACAGCCAAGAGCGGGAACTTGCTTTCCAGCGTTGCCGCTTTCATTACATTTCTCATTCTTTCTTGTTTTTGGTGGTAAATAATCGGGGAATTTTCAGTCGGTTCAGTACGTACCTCGGATGCCGTTTGCGGGCGGCGGCTTTCATCAGCCCGTGCGTGCCGTACCGGGCGTTCAGCCGGAAGGTCAGCCATACCAGCAGCGTAGCCGAAGCCACGCCGAAGCCGATGCACACCCACTGGTTCACGCCCGCCATGTACAGAATCACGAAGACCACGAACACGGCGAGCAGCCCGGCGGCAAACACGAAAAGGTACTGGCTTTCCAAGCCCTTGAACTCCACGTTCCTGCCAATCCCCTTGTTGATTTCAAAGTTCATAACCCACTTGTTTACAAGAAGAAAGAACGCAGAATAGTGGCGGCAACAATCAGGAAGATACAAGCCCCGAACCAGCTCGCCGCCGTCTTCGACGTGTCGGGGTCGCCAGAACTGAACTTGCCATAAACTTTTACTCCACCGATTAACCCGACCACCGCACCGATTGCGTAAACCAACTTCGTCCCCGGGTCGAAATACGAAGTCACCATCTGCGTGGCTTCGGTGATACCCGCTTGTCCGTTACCTTGTGCCATTGCACCTGCGGCAGCCATTACAAGGCTCGCCATCAAAAAGATTTTCTTCTTTGTCATTGTCTTAAAAAATTAAATTAAACATTGTTGTTATTCATCAGTCGGGCGACACGTTGCCGTGCCCCTTCAAACTCATCCAGCATTTCATCCCACACGTCCGAACCCATCACGGCGGGCAGCACCTCACGGGCTTGCTGTTTCTCCTGCTCGTTCGCCTCGTCCGTTACCATGATCCGGTGTACCTTCTTCAAGTCCTCGAAGGTGTACCCGGTGGCAAAGTCGGGGTTGCCGTCAGGGTAATAAGCCCCCAGTCCTTCTTCCTCGTCCACCTCTTCGGGCGTGGGTACATATTCCTCTTCTTCCGCCTCGTCCTCTTCCGGCTCTACCTCGATGTCGGAGTAGTCCGCATCATCATCCGCCGGGGCGGTTTCTTCCGGTTGTTCCGCATCGTCAGCCGCAGGTTCTCCGGTAGCCGTTTCCAACTGTTTTTCCGTATCGTTTCCGGGCGTTCCGGGTGCGAAATTATCCGTTTTATCCGCTTGATTATCAGCGCGTCTTTGCTTGTCGTCCGGCTCGTCCGTTTGTCTTTTCCGGTAGGTGCTTTTTCCGATAACCGTGTACGGTTCGTCCGTTTTTTCCTCCGGTTCGTCGTCGGCTTCTTCCGCATCCGTTTTCCAAAAAGACCGCATCAAATCGTGACGGAAGTATTGCCACAGCACGGCAAGGTAGTAGAGCAGGATGACGGAGATTATCATTTTCAGTATCATGGCAGTTCCTCCCGGCATTAGAATAAGTTTTCTATTTTTCCGGCGTAAGCCGCCTCGATTTCTTCCCGGTACTGCTCGAAGTGCTGTGCCAGCACGTTGTCTATGTAGGCGGAAAGCGACACTTTGCCGCCCGTCAGCATCATGGAGATTTTGGCAATTCGTTCGTGATACTCACGCCGCACGTACACGGGCTTACCGTAACGTGCCGGAATATCCATTCCTTTTAGAAAGGTCGTGTCGTAGTCCGCCGCCTGCTTTGCCTTGCGCCGCTTGCCGTCCGTGGCTTTCCCGTCCGGTGTTTTCTCCGCAGGCACGGCAGTTTCCCTTTTCTCTGTTTCCTGTTCCGGTTCTTCCGCCTCTTGCCCTGTTTCTTCTGTTTCCGGTGCATCACCGTTACTTTGCAGTTTTTCTATTTCACCAGCCATCATCCGCATAAGCAGTTCTTCGTCGATGGGCTTATCTGCTTGCTGTTTCTTCATAGCCTGATAGTTTGAGGATGGATATTATTTCATGTGTTAGTTCGGGTATGCCGCTGCCCGCAGCCATCCGCTTGTCGGGAGCGAACAGCGTGGAGCGGAACACCGTCCGGTTTTCCGCATCCAGTTCCTTGCGAAAGCGTTTCGTGTCCGGTATCTGGGTAGTGAGCATCGGCAGCCCCATTCCGGCGATTACTTTTTCATACCGTCCGTACAGTTCGCTTTTTTCCCGTTTATCTACTAGATTCCAAAAGAGGTACAAGCCTTTTAAACGGCTTGTTTCCTTGCCTAACATCATCCGTTGCAGCACGTCCAAGAAAGCGAGCGTGCTTTCCAGTACCGTTTGGTCGGCACTCACCGGAGCAAAAATGTAATCCATTTGTGCGATGGTGCGCAATATGCCCGACGAGTTCACCGTACCGGGCAGGTCAAAGAACAGCAAGTCATAGTTTCCACTGTCCGCCAGTTCCGTCGCCATGTCCGGCGCACGTTCCACCCGGCACTTCTGCACTGGATAGGCGGCACGTCCCGGCTCACGCATCTGCTCGTATGCCATCCGTTTCAGGTACTCGTTTTCCAGTACCGCCCGGCTGTCCCTCTCCCGCATCTCATACAGGCTGTGTTGCGGAAAGTCACAGTCGATCACCGCCAGCGGACACCCGCAGTTGTAGTGCAGGTAACTCGCCACCAGCACCGTGATAGCCGTTTTCCCGCTACCGCCCTTTTGTGTGGCGAAAGCCACGTTTAAAGTCTGTTTATCCATATTGTCAATCAATTAGTTAATCATTCGGTTGCCTAAGCAATCGGTTATCTGTTCATTCATTCAATCACTCAATCGGTCAGCCGTTCATCCGGCTAATTCATCATGCGTTCAGCCGTTTGCCCGTTCATTCGCCCAATCATCCGGCTGTTCATCCGTTTAATCGTTTAGCCGTTTAGTCATTTGGCTGTTTAGCCAATCATCCGGCTAACCGTTCAGTCATTCGTCCGCTTATTCGTCCGGCAAAACCATCATCCGTTTAACTGCTTGTTTGGCTAACTATTCACTCGCTTGACCGTCCGTTTATCCGTCCGGTCGGATAGCCGTTTAGCCGCTTCCACGGCGCAAAGGAATATCAAATTATCGGTAGATTATTTACTTGATTATCAGCCTGTCACACATTGTCTTCCCACTCGTAGAGTTGTCGCATCCGGGCATAATGACCGGACGGGAAAAGGGCTGTTACTTTGCAGCCGTGAACCAAAATTCAGAGAAGATGAACAAGAGTAGTAACCGCCCGAAGGACTGTTCCGGCAGTCCGCAACAGACAAGGGCATCCCCAATCTGTCCGGTAGGACGGATTTTATTTTCAACCGAAAATAGCAAGTTGTGTGCTGCGGCACTCGCTTCGCTTTCCGTGCCTCACCACCACCTTGCCCCGCTGGTGCAAAATCCTCCGAAGTCGGATTTTTCTTTGCGGGGGAGAGCCGTAAGCATACGGCAGTTTCAACCCATGTTTCACTTAAAATTTGATAGGACTATGGATAGTCAGAAGAAGTATTCCAACAACCACGGGCGAAAGCCCAAACCCGACAAGATGCGCCACCGTTACGTGTTCCGTCTGGACGACGGGGACAATGCCCGTTTTCTTGCCCTGTTCGATGAATCCGGCAAGGCAACCCGTGCGGAATTTATCGTTTCCGCACTCTTCGGCAGGGAAATAAAAGTCGTGAAACTCGATAAGGGCACGCAGGATTTCTACATGCGCCTGACCTCTTTTCACTCCCAGTTTCGCAGCATCGGCGTGAACTACAACCAATGCGTGCGTGCGCTCAAATCCAATTTCTCGGAAAAGAAAGCACTCGCTTTCCTTTATAAACTGGAGCAGCACACCCTCGAACTAGTGGAACTTAGCAAACAGATTTCCGCACTGGTGGAAGAGTTTCAGACCAAATACCCGGTGCGATGATAGCCAAGATTTCACACGGCAGCAGTCTGTACGGCGTGCTTTCGTACAACCAGTTGAAGGTGGACGAGCTTCATGCCGACGTGCTTTTCGGCAACCGGATTATCGAGCCGCAGGGCGATAACCCCTACACGATAGAGCATCTTTCCCGTTCGTTCGAGGACTACCTGACCGCCAACCGCAAGACCGAGAAACCCATCCTGCACATTTCGCTCAATCCCGATCCGAAAGATTGCGTGAGTGAAGAGCAGTTTATCAAGTTGGCGGAAGAGTATATGCGGCGCATGGGCTTCGGCGACCAGCCTTATATTGTCTATCGCCACAACGACATCGGTAGGGAACACCTGCACGTCGTTTCCGTCCGGGTGGACGAAACCGGGCGTGCCATTTCCGACAGCTACGAACACGAGCGTTCGATGGCCGTCTGCCGGGAACTGGAACAACAGTTCAGCCTTACCCCGGCAACTAAAAAGGAGTGGAAGGAAGGGCTGCCCTTGTCGCCCGTCGATTACGAGGGCGGCAACCTCAAAGGGCAGTTGGCGGGCGTGATCCGTCCGATAACCCGTGAATGGCGTTTCCAGTCGCTCGGCGAATACCGTGCCGTACTTTCGCTTTACGGCATTTCGGTGGATGAAGTCAAAGGGGAATATGGCGGACGGGAGTATCACGGCTTGTCCTATTCGGCAACGGATAAGGAAGGTAACAAAGTCGGCAAGCCCTTCAAATCTTCCATCTTCGGCAAGGAAGCAGGCATCGACGCACTGGAAAAGCGTATGCAGGTTTCCGCTGCATGGGTGAAGAAGCACAAGGACATTGCCACCGACACCGCCGCCCGCATAGCGGCAGCCATGCAGACCGCAGAGCGTGATCGGGCACTTTTCGAGCGTGAACTGCTCCGGCAGGGTATCGGCGTGGTGTTCCGTCAGAACGAAGCCGGGCGCATCTATGGCGCAACCTTTATCGACCATGCCGACAAGACCGTTTTCAACGGTTCCCGTCTGGGCAAGGAGTTTTCAGCCAATGTGTTCAACGACCTTTTCAACGGGCAGGACGGTACGCACCCCGTACAACAGCAGGAACATTCCGGCGCACCTGAATGGCAGGAACGTGATACAGCGTACCAGCCCGACCACAAGGACAGCACCGCTGAAAATGTGGCGAACGCTTTCAGCCTGTTCGCACCCGTGCAGGGCAGCGCATCCGGCGACCAGTCCGCACCGCAGCAGCGGAAAAGGAAGAAGAAGCGCAGGTACGGCAGGCAGCAGTAGCCTTCCGTTTTTTAGTTTACTCACCATTTAAAAATTATATTAATATGCAAAACGAAGACGATTTGCGTGGACTTGCCAAAGTAATGGAGTTCATGCGTGCGATAAGCATCCTGTTTGTCGTGATTAATATTTACTGGTTCTGTTACCAGTCCATCCGGGAGTGGGGCATCAATATCGGCGTGGTCGATAGAATCCTGCTCGGTTTCCAGCATACCGCCGGGCTGTTCTCCAATATCCTTTGGACGAAATTCTTTGCCGTGGCGTTCCTCGCCTTGTCCTGTTTAGGCACAAAGGGCGTGAAAGAGCAGAAGATCACTTGGCGGAAGATTATTCTTTCCGGTGTGTCGGGATTGCTGCTGTTCTTTTTCAACTGGTGGCTGCTCGCACTTCCGTTGCCGCTATCGGCAAACACGGTGTTCTACGTCGCCACCCTCGCGGCAGGATATATCCTGCTGCTCATGGCAGGGCTGTGGATGTCCCGCCTACTCAAAACCAACCTGCTTGAAGATGTGTTCAACGTCGAGAACGAGAGCTTTATGCAAGAGACAGAACTCAAAGAGAACGAGTATTCCGTCAATCTCCGCACCCGCTTCTGGTTCAGGGGAAAGACGTATGACGGATGGATTAACCTTGTTAATATTTTTCGTGCGACAATGGTATTGGGAACTCCGGGCAGCGGGAAGTCCTATGCGATTATCAATCAATACATTAAACAGGTCATAGAGAAAGGATTTTCCGTTTTCTTGTACGATTTCAAATATCCCGATCTTTCCGAAATTGCTTACAACCACCTGCTCAACAATCTGGACGGTTACAAGGTCAAGCCGAAATTCTACGTGATAAATTTCGATGATCCGGCGGGTAGCCACCGTTGCAATCCCATTCACCCGGACTTTATGACGGATATATCGGATGCTTACGAGAGTGCGTACACGATTATGTTAAATTTGAACCGAACGTGGATCAGCAAGCAGGGTGACTTCTTTGTAGAATCACCTATCATTCTGTTAGCCAGTATTATATGGTATTTGAAAATCTACAAGAACGGCAAGTACTGCACCTTCCCCCATGCTATCGAGTTCCTGAACCGGAAGTACGCCGATATTTTCCCCATCCTCACCAGTTATCCCGAACTGGAGAACTATTTAAGTCCTTTCATGGACGCTTGGGAATCCTCGGCGGTGGAGCAGTTGCAGGGGCAGATAGCCAGTGCCAAAATCCCGTTATCACGTATGATTTCCCCGGCTCTCTATTGGGTAATGACGGCGGATGATTTCACGCTCGACATCAACAACCCGGAAGAACCGAAAGTGCTGGTTGTCGGCAACAATCCCGACAGGCAAGGCATTTACGGTGCGGCTCTCGGTCTGTACAACTCCCGCATCGTGAAGTTAATCAACAAGAAGAAAAGGCTCAAATCCGCCGTAATCATAGACGAGTTACCCACCATTTACATGCGTGGACTGGATAACCTGATAGCCACCGCCCGAAGCAACAAGGTAGCCGTCATGCTCGGCTTTCAGGATTTCAGCCAGTTAAAAAGGGACTACGGCGACAAGGAGAGTGCCGTGATCTGCAATACCGTCGGCAATGTCTTTGCAGGTCAGGTAGTTGCCGAAACCGCCAAAACATTGTCAGAGCGTTTCGGCAAAGTCTTGCAGAAACGACAGAACATGACGATCAACCGGAACGAAACTTCCGTTTCCATCAATACCCAGATGGACAGCCTTATCCCGGCTTCCAAAATCAGTAACTTGACACAGGGAATGTTTGTCGGTGCAGTCGCCGACAATTTCGACGAGCGCATTGAGCAGAAGATTTTCCATGCCGAGATTGTTGTGGATAACGAGCAGGTCAAGCGTGAAACTGCCCGTTACGTGAAGATTCCGCAGATTATCGACTTCACCGACAAGGACGGTAACGACACCATGCAGCAGCAGATTGAACAGAACTACTACCGCATCAAGAACGAGGTCAAGCAGATTGTCGCCGACGAAATCGAGCGTATCAAGGCTGATCCCGAACTCGCGCACTTGATTAAAACCATATAATATACAGAAAAGGGATGATTGATATCAATCATCCCTTTTCTGTATATTATGACAAATTTTATTTGATAATATTTTTTATACTTATTGGTATCGGTGTTTTAAAACAAGAAGAGATTTCCTTTATGTCATCTTTTCTGGCAACCAGAAAAGGATATAATAGCTTTATATCTTCACTTGATAAAAGAGCTAACATTTTCCCTACTGTAGTCATAGCAGCCCACCTATTATATCCTTTAGCATAATCAATACTTAATGCCAACAGTTTTTGTTTAGCTAACATATCTTGGCATAGAGGCATTAATATATATGCTAAACGTGCAAACTCTTCAACATCCTCACATTGAATCCAGCCAGAGCAGTTCCTAATAGATTCATCGAAGTAATTTACAAATGTAGAAATCTTATCTTGTTTCTGTTGAAAAATATATTCCAATTCTCGATTCGATAACTTTTTTAATGATATTGCCATATCAGCATTATCTGTACCTATCGAACAAAAATAATTATATACTTCTTCGGCAAACGTACTATTAAAAGTCCTGTTATTGGCTATTAATATCTCATCTAAAGGTTTAGGTGAAGTTGTCCATTGAATCTGTGCTTTTTTAAAGGCTTTTAACTCCGACAGAATTTTATCAACATCATCGTATCGTAATGTAGGCTCTTCTTGGGTGCAAGTACTTATGATACTGCCAATTATAGGATTTACTTTTTCAAGTCTAACATTGCTTGGGTCACATCCACCACTAAATATAAAATAAAGAGATTTTCCAATCATATAAATATCACCTTGAACACTACCGTTCCGAAAGCTGTCTTCATCTTTCCTAAATTCAGGTGGAATATATCCGTCGGTTCCCCCATATTGTCCTGACAATGTCAAGGTTGTAGAGTCACGATTAACTAATCGCCCTAATCCTAAATCTGTTATTTTTATTATTCCATTCTGACACAAAGCATTTTTAGGTTTAATATCTCTATGCGTAACACCTGAATCATGAATAGCTTTAATACCTTCACAAAATTGGATGCTGGCATCCAACTTCTCCATCTCCGTCATAATTGAAACTCGTTCTGCCAATGATCCTTCGCATAATGGCATAACATAATAAGGTTCTTTTACGTTAAGATTAGAATCCAATATCTCTATAACATGTTTGTCCTGAATCCCCAACATTATACGTGCTTCTCTTTTAAAACGTTTCACTTCTATTTCATCATCTGGATTCTGTACCGTTTTTAGAACATATAGATTTCCTTCTTTTTCTACCTTAAAAACTTGTGCCATACCAGCACCAGGGATTATGCTTTTTATAACATATCCACCAACAACATCATTTATTGTCATATCATATTTCTTAAAATTTTGTTTTCCTAATTTCATTTTTTAGTTTTTGCCATTTCTCATAGCAATATGTACAATATTCATCTTGTTCATAAGCATTTAGCATATCATACCATTCAATTCTATCCATGCAAAATTTACACTCTTCAACATAATACGGTTCGACAATTCCATAAATAACCTTTTTTTGCTTATCAGTCAAACTATTATACCCTTTTGCCAAAGTTTGTCTAATAACTCCTTTTTGGGTATCATTTAATACTTCTCTTTCTTGTATATCAATCAGAAAATGATTAAAATCGTTTTCTTCATATCTTTCTTCTGGAATATTCTTTTTATGAAATGGAAGATTGATATTCAGTATATCCAAGATTTGTTCTATGTTTGAAGTAGACATATTAGTTCTACCTGCAAAATAATTAGATAGTAGCCCTTTGCTAATATTTGTCTGTCTTTCAATATCAGCAGCCGATATGCCTTTGTAGGACATTGTTTCTTTTATAATATTTCTCCAGTTCATTTTACTATTATTTATCGCTGCAAAGATATAGATTTGTTTCTACATAAAAAACATTTATGATTAAAAAGTTTCATCCAAATAAACTTTTACTTGATTCATTTTTATGCATCTATACGTAGACAAACCTGCGAACCCAGCGACAAGTAGCGACAGCCCGCCCTAAACTTGCTAATAATCAACATATTCCCCTATATATTTACGTCCGGTTTCACTGGAAACCATTAGTATTCACCATTTAAAAATTTAAGTTTATGGACGAAAGACCGGACAACAGCCAGCAGTTGATGGACATCCTTCTTGTCATGGATAAGGAGGAAAAGACCATCCAAGCCGTCAGCGGAGTGCAGGACGGCAAGTTACAAACCAAGAACCCGTTGGAGGACAACAACGACCTTCTCAAAGTGGATCGCCACGGCGATATGTTCTCCAACTTCTTCTCCAACCTCTGGAATCAGATTAAAGATCCCACCCGTTTCCATTTCTTCCGTGTCCCGGAAGAGGAAGTACAACGGGTAGCGGCAGATTTCCAGCAGACCGTGAAAAATCCCACGCCCGAAGGACAGGCACGCATGGCACAGTACGAAGTACAGCCGCCCCGGCAGGCACAGCAGCAGAGCCAGCAGCAGGCGCAACCCGCCGCCGGACAACAACAGCAACAAACCGATGCACCGCAACAGCAACCACAACCGCAGGAACAGCAGCAACAGCCGCAGTACAAGTACGACGTGAACAAGATTGACTGGGAGGCAGCCGCATCCATCGGTATCAAAAGGGAGCAGCTTGAACAGAACGGTATGCTCGACCAGATGCTAAAAGGTTTCCAGACCGACAAGACAGCCCGTGTGTACTTCAACCTCGGTTCTCTTTCCCACAGCAACGACAGCCAGCTTTCCTTGCGTGAGAACACCGACGGCAAGCTCTTCATTTGCAGCCACGGCATTCTCGACCTTGACAAGATGCAGAAACAATTTTTCGGGTACGAACTTTCCCAAAAGGACATGGACGCCGTGAAGCTCTCCGGCAATATCGGGCATCCAGCCGAGGTCACCAACCGGGCGGGCGAGAAAATCCCGTCCCTTATCAGCCGTAATCTGAAAACGAACGAACTGGTGTCGTTCCCGCTGGACAAGGTGCGCATCCCTGCCGAGAAGAACGGGCATACCTTCACACCCGATGAAATTACCAAGTTGAAGCAGGGCGAAGCCGTCGTCTGCCAGTTCCAGACCAAAGCGAAAGAGGGGCAGAAGCCCAAGACCTATTTAGCCCCCGTACAGTTCAGTGCCGCCAAGATGCAGCTTGAACTACTCTTTGGCGAAAGGGGCAAACTGGCGATGGACGAACACCGGGAAATGCAGAAGCAGACCGCCAATCAGGAAGTCCCAAAGACCTTCCGCAAACAGGAACTCACCGAGAAGTCACAGCTTGAACTCGCTGGTGGCGGGACGGTCAAGGTTTCCGGTTTGGTGGATAAAAGAGGAAAAAACTACCACGGTTACATTACATGGCAGCCCGGACAGAAATATCCTGCTTTCATGTTCCCGAAGGATTACAAGACCGCACTCGAAGAGGGGCGTGTCAAGCCCGCAGTCGAGAACGAGGTACAGGTGGCGGTCAATTCACAGGGTAAAACCAACGAATCCACCAAGAGCCTCAAAGAAGCCCTGCAATCTGCACAAACCCAGCCCACCGGGGAACAGAAGCAGCAGCAAGACCGCAAGGAGCAGCAGAAAGAGGACAAGAAACAGGAACAACGGCAGGAGCAACAGGACAAGCCCAAGCAACGCAAGGGCGTTCGCCGTTAATCCTTTCCCCCCTTTTATTACGATTCAGTTGTCCCGCCCCCAAGTGACGGGACACTTTTTGTCAAACCATTAAAAATTGAACATTTATGATTACAGCAATTATCGCCGAGAAACCTTCCGTGGCGAAGGATATAGCAAACGTGTTGGGAGTTCGTGAACGTCATGATGGCTACCTCGCAGGCAACGGCTACCTCGTTACCTGGGCGTTCGGCCATCTTGTACAGTTGGCTATGCCCGACGCCTACGGTTACACGGGCTTTCGCCGGGAAAACCTGCCCATCATCCCGCAGGAATTTAAGTTCATTCCCCGCCAGATACGGGAAGGCAAGGAGTACAAATCCGATCCCGGTGTACTCAAACAGCTAAAGGTTATCCGTGAAGTTTTCGCCCAGTCTGACCGGATCATCGTGGCGACTGATGCAGGTCGTGAAGGAGAAGGAATCTTTCGTTATATTTACAACTACCTCGATTGCCGCAAGCCCTTTGTCCGCCTGTGGATTTCCTCGCTGACCGACCGTGCCATCCGGGAAGGGCTGGAGAACCTCAAACCCGGCAGCGACTACGACAACCTCTACCGTGCCGCCGAGGCCCGTGCCATCGCCGATTGGGAAATCGGCTTGAACGCCACACAAGCACTCTCCATCGCCGCCGGGCAGGGAATCTTCTCGCTCGGACGGGTACAAACACCCACGTTGATGATGATCTGCTCCCGCTATCTGGAGAACAAGGATTTCACCCCGCAGACCTACTACCAAATCCGGGTGACGGCGGCAAAGGACGACATGCCCTTCTCCGCCTTGTCCGAACACAAGTACGAACCCCTTCCGGCAGTCAATACCGCCCTTAGTGCCGTAACTGCAACAGGTACGGTTACGGTTGCCGACGTGCAGTGCAAGGAAGTCAGTCAAGATCCGCCGCTACTGTACGACCTGACAAGTTTACAAAAAGAAGCCAACAGCAAGCTTGGCTTTTCAGCGGACAAGACACTCAACATCGCCCAGTCGTTATACGAAGCGAAAGTATTGAGCTACCCCCGCACAGGCTCCCGTTATATCTCCGACGATGTTTTCGACGAAATCCCCTCCCGCATCGCCCTTCTGGAACAATACCCGGCATTTGCCGCCTATGCCGCCACCCTGAAAGGGACGGCACTCAACCGCCGCAGCGTGGACGATAAGAAAGTCACCGACCACCATGCGCTCATCATCACCGAATGTCTGCCCGGTGAATTGTCCGGCGACCAGCGCAAGATCTACGACATGGTGGCAGCCCGCCTGCTCGAATCCTTCTCCGCCCGGTGTGTCAAGGAAGTTACCACCGTTTGCCTGACAGCAGGTAACAGCGAGTTCACCGCCAAAGGAACAGTTATCAAGTCCGCCGGATGGCGTGCCGTGCGTGGCGAGCGGGACGAAGAGGAAGAATCCGCCGCCCTTCCCGCTTTACGGCAGGGCGAAACTTTTCCTCTCAAATCCGCCGAACCGTTGGAGAAACAGACCAAACCCAAGCCCCTGCATACAGAGAGCAGCCTGCTTTCGGCAATGGAGAGCTGTGGCAGGAATCTGGACGAAGCCGAACTCCGGGACAGCCTGAAGGACATAGGTATCGGCACGCCCGCCACCCGTGCCTCCATCATCGAAACCTTGTTTTCACGTGATTACGTGCGCCGGGAGAAGAAGAACCTTGTCCCGACCGAGAAAGGGCTTGCCGTGTACAGCACCGTCAAGAGCAAGAAGATTGCCGACGTTGAAATGACCGGGCAGTGGGAAAATGCTCTTGCCCGTATCGAAACGGGCGAAATGGATGCGGCAACCTTCCGCAAGGGTATCGAAGTCTATGCCGCACAGATCACCGAAGAACTCCTGCAGGTACAGGTGTCCGTGGCGGACGGTGAACGAATCCCTTGCCCCAAATGCCAGTCCGGACGTATCCTCTTTTATCCGAAAGTCGCCAAGTGCAGCAACGTCGATTGCGGGCTTACCGTCTTCCGCAGCAAGGGCGAAAAGACACTCACCGACAGCCAGATTACCGATCTTGTAACCAAAGGCAAAACATCCCTTATCAAAGGTTTCAAGAACAGGGACGCAAAGGCATTCGATGCGCACATCACCTTTGACAAGGATTTCCGCACCGTGTACGACTTCCCGCCCAAGCCCAAAGGGAAAGGGGGCAGACGATGAACGGCTGGTTCTCCGTGCAGGAAGCCGCCCGCCTTTGCGGTACGGACGAGCAGCGCATCACTCTTTGGATGAACGGCAACCACATCGCTTTTGCCCGTTTCGATACCGTCCTGATGATTGACGGCGCATCCCTTTTCGCCCTTTTCGAGCGCAACCGGGTAGCCACCATCTATGACGATGCGCCACGGCAGAAGAAAAGGGGCAGACCGGGCAAGCACAGCGAGCTACTGAATACCCCGCTGGACAGGCTCGGCTTTTCGCAGCGTGTCGTCAAGGCTTGCCGGGAACTTGGCATTTTTACCACCGAACACTTGCTCATGCACCTGAAAAGGTATCGTCTTTCCCGCCTGTATTGTGTCCGCAACTTCGGCAGCCAGTCCGGTACTGAAATTCTCCGCTGGCTTCACCGAAACGAACTCATAAATGACGGAAGCCCACGGGATTTTCAGGTTTTATTCCCGTAATCCCGTTATTATCATCAGATTTGCCTCGGTCATAGGAAAGGGAATTTCTTCCTTTTCTAATGACCGGATGGCAGATATTCAGTGTAGCAATACACCCAACACCTTTAATAAACTTTCAACAATAGTATAACATGAATTTTGAACAATTAGTAACCATCATAACCGACACGCACCAGCAGCTACAACAGAGTGCGGTCAAAGCCGTAAACCAATGCCAGACCGTGCGGAACTGGCTTATCGGCTTTTATATCGTGGAGTTCGAGCAGAACGGGGAAGACCGTGCGCAATATGGTGAACAACTTTTGAAGAAATTGGAACAAAGAATAAATCAAAACGGACTAAATGACACCCTGTTCAAATGGTCAAGAAAGTTTTATTTGGTTTATCCTTCATTTGCTTCACTCATCAATAATTTGGCAACTTCAATAAGTGCGACAATGTCGCACCAATCTAGAAATAATGACTTGATGCAAATAAGTGCGACAGTGTCGCACTTATTACAAAACTCTGATTATAAACAAGAAAACAGTATTAGCCCGGAAAAATTAATCAGTTCGATTTCTTTTTCTCACTTTATCGAACTGATGAAGATAGACAATCCGGTCAAGCGCATGTATTACGAAATGCTGACCATCCAAACCGGGCTTTCCGTCCGTGAACTAAGGCGTCAAATCGGAGCATTGAGTTACGAGCGTGTCGGCTTGTCCGGTGATATGGAATATGCGCTTACCGCTATCCGGCAGAAGATACATCCGCAAACCGCAACCGATGTTATCAAAGATGATTACTTCTTTGAGTTTCTGAACATACCACAACAACGGGCTTTACTCCTTAAAGAGAACGAACTCGAAACCCGGTTGCTCGACCATTTGCGTGACTTCATTATTGAATTAGGGAATGGCTTTTGTTTCGAGGCAAGACAAAAGCGCATCCTTATCGGTGACGAGTATTTTTTTATTGATATGGTCTTTTACCACCGTATTCTTAAAGCTCACATTTTGCTGGAAGTCAAAATTTCTCCATTCGACCACGCCCATGTATCACAGCTTTATTCCTACCTGAACTACTACAAAGCCGAGGTCATGGAACCCGATGACAACCCACCGATAGGCATTTTATTGGTAACGGACAAGAACGATGCGCTGGTACAATATACTACCGCCGGACTGGATGAACAGATATTCGTTTCCAAATACAAGTTGCAACTCCCGACCGAGCAGCAACTCAGAGATTTAATATTAGAGACCATCCGCTGGTAATGAAAAGAGCAAATGCGCAACGGACTGTTGCGCATTTGCTCTTTCGTACAACCTTATGATGAACCATCTGGTTTCTTCCTCTCCGCCACCGCATCGAATCGGTTGCGTATAAACTCCTGTACATCCTTCGCCCGATAAAACACCTTTCCGCTTATAGTGAAGTAAGGCAGTGTCCCGATAGCCCGGTAACGTTGCAGCGTCCGTATGCCCACTTTCAACAGCAGGCACAAGTCCTGATTATCCAGCAGTTCCTCACCGTCCAGCGCACTGTTCTTTTTCAGCACTCTTTCCAGCAGTTTCTCGGTGGTGTCGAACCGTTCCATGATCCGCTGCATCCAGCCTTCAAACTCTTCCCGGTCTGTGTACATAGCAATCTCCTTCCTTTTCGATGATTTCCTTTTCCCGCATATAGCGGATATAACCCTTTGCCGTCCGTTCCTTTACTTCCAGCATCTCCTGTATCAGTTCGCACAGTTCGATATAACCGTACTTCTCCTGCCGGGTGAACGCCTCCCGTGCCATTTCCGCCAGTTCCTTTTCCTTGCGCTTCTCCTTCTCCGCACGGGGCTTTTCGCCCACGTACACGGGCATCCCGGCTTGTCTGTCCCAGCGGAACTGCATCAACGGAATATCCAGCGGGCTGCCATCCCGCACCTTCAAGGCTTTCACCACCGATATTTCCGGGTTCTCGTCCTTCTCTATCGAGAGGATAGCCGCCGACTTGCGTTGTAACTCGCTGCCTAAGTGTCCCCGGAGCTTCAAGCCGTTCGGTACGAAATGCACCACGGCGGCGATGCACGTGTGGTAAATCCCCGCCAGCCGGTAAATCTCGTCGATCAACGCCACACTTTCCCCCTCGTCGTTGGCGCAGCGTATCAAATCCGCCACCCCGTCGATCACCACCAGATGAATACCCCCATGCAGGTAATGGTATTTGTCCATGCTCTGCATGATGGCAGTCAGCCGTTCGCTTCTTGACATTCCCGTCAGGCAATACACGTGCAGGAACTCCGGCATTCGTTCCCGTCCGGCACGCCGTAGCAGCCGCCCCGTGTTCTTGTACAGTTGTTGTTCGCTCTGTTCCGTATCATAGAGCAGCACTGCACGCCTTTTCCGGTTCGGTTCAACCCGCACGCCCAGCAGGTCGGTGTCCGTTTCCTTCTCCTGAATCGCCCCGGCTACCAGCGCAGCCGTGTAATTGCTCTTTCCCGTACCTTCCCCGCCCGTGATGCAGAGTATATTCTCTTCCGTGCCCAATGGCACATCCCCGGCGGTAATGATACTGACCGCCGCCAGTGGCGGGTGGTCGTAGTCGATCTCGCACGATTTCAGTACCGCCATAGTATCACCGTACAGGCTGTCCAACAGTTTCAGGAACAGCTTCACGAATTCTTCCCGTGTCCGCCCCGCCTTGAAGTAGTCCGACACGTCCTTGTCCGTCTTTTCTCCCGTCAGCGGCAGCACCAGCCGTTTCACACCGTACTCTGTTAGCTGTTGTCGGTGTTTCTCGGAGCTTTCCAGCCCTGTTTTATCCACGTCGTACAGCAGCACGATATGTTTGAAACGGTACACTAACTTGCGGATAATCTTCGTGGGGATAACCGACGTTTCCGAGTTGAAACAGATGGCGTGGAATCCGTGCGCCGCCAGCGTCAGCACGTCCTTCTCGCCGCCCGTCAGGAATAACGTATCGCCCTTAGGTGGCAGTTGTTCCAGCCCAAAACAGTAGTTATCCCCTGTATGTCCGCCATACACGAACCGGATTTCCGATTTCGGGCGGTACACCTTCACACCCCATTTCCCCGCATACCCGAACATCGGTTCTATGGGTGTGGATGTGAAACCAAACGCTTTCCCTTCCCCCGTTTCGCTCCGGTACTCCTTTAACGACTGTACCCCGTAACGGTTCAGCACCTCTTCCGTGATCCCGTACCCGCCCCAGTATTCCCGTTCCTTTTCCGTGAACCCTTGTTGCGCCGTCCGGTAAGGTCTTGGCTTCCGTTCCGGTTCTGCCCCCTGTCTTTCATCCCCGATTGGCTGCGTTTTTTCGCTTTCCCCCGCCATTGGAGCAATACGTATCGCTGCCCGTCTTTCGCGTACCGCTTCGGGCGGCATGCCCTTACTGGCACCCAGGCACAGTTCCCGATCTATCGTTTCCAGCACTTCCACGAAGTCGGCGGCGTTCCTGCAATCCAGTCCTTTAATCCTCGCTACGAGGAAGAAACAGTCGCCCGAAAAATCCCCGTTTCCGAAGTCCTTCATCTTGTACGTCCCGCTTCGGCGGTCATAATACACGTTGCACGAAGCTTTGCTGTCTTCATACAGCGGGTTCAGGAAATTCCTCCCCACCCGCCATTTCACGGGCAGGTAGTGGCGGAACACGTCCAACCCGTTACTCGTTCGTGCCAGTATTTCCTCTTTTCTTACCATACAGCTTATTTTTACGTTCATGTAAAGGGTGTGCTTCTACCATCCGGTCAATCAGCGTGGCGGGTGTTTCCCGCATCCACCGTTCCCGGAACTGCTCCACGTCCGTGCGGCGGTAGCGTATCTTTTTTCCGCAGATGGAGAACGGGAGAATCTGGTTCGTGCGGTAGCGTTGCAATGTGCGCGGGCTGATTTCGAGGTATTCGCATACTTCCCCGTTCTGCATCCACTTGTCCGCTTTCCGGTGATTATTCTCTTCCTCCCCCTGCTGCTCCAGTTCCCTTTGCCGGGACGCTTGCACGTATGCCACTATCCTGTCTATCTTTTCCACGAGGGCGGCAAACGCTTTACTTTCAATCGTTATCACTTCCATAAATCATTGATTTTTTTTAATTTCTGGTTGCAAATGTCCGGCTATTCGTCCGCTTTTCTTGTCAGCTTCATGTCAGGCTGGCAAAGATTTTCCGGGTACGAAAAAGCCGTCCAAAGGTCATTTTCTAACCTTTGGACGGCTTTTATCGCTCGTATCCTTTGCTTCCCGATAATCTGTCAGCTTGCTACCGCCCTGATAAATCCGACGCTGTCTTACAGCGGTTTATCATCCGCTTCGTCCATCCGTTTTTGAATTTTCTCTTTTAAATAATCCAGATAAACCGTCCGGCTGTTTTTCCGTTCCCTCATATTGATAAACAGGCGGTACACATCACCCAAATTTACATGGAATACAATTTCAAACAGGTTCGCCAGTTCGATAATGTCTATTTGCCCGTTGTCGATGCTTCCGGCGGCATGGATGGCGTAAATCAGTTCCACCGCCGCCGTTTTCTTATCCGTCCAGCGATGTTCCGTCACCAGAGACGAAATTTGCATCTCTCCGGCTTCTCGTGTGAGTGCACTCCTTCGGGCGGTCAGGTAAGCGTACAGCATTTCCATCGCCATGATACGGGCGACAATCCGGTCATAGCCCGTCGAAAATTCCGGTTCTCCGTCCAGGATGAACAGTTCCACCTCCGGGCTTATCTCACGCTTCTCACGCAGGAAATAATAAGGGTCGCGATAGGTTGCTCCGCTACGGTAGTATTGGTAGAAACTGACGTAGCGGTCAAAGAAGAGTTTTAGTTCTTCCTGTTGTCTCCGGTAATAATCATCTGCTAGTTCCCCACAGGGAGGGCGGTTGCTCTCGATTTGCAGCACCTTATAGAAGTACATCAGCCGTCCGAGCAGGGCGGGCTTCTTATTCTTGAAGAAGTCGATTTCTTCCGCTTCTTCGTTGAAAGGAACGGATTGTACGAACGCTTTCAGTCCGGTCAGTTTCTCTTTCAGGAAAAGGATTGTGGTTTTACACTCGTCAATGATATGCGTTCCGTTCAGGTCAATCGTGGAAATGTGGTTATCCACTTCCCGCATCATATTTACGTAATAGTCTTGCATCCGAATAATTTTAATTGATTTCGGGTGCAAAGTTACAACGACTTATTTATAACCGTTTTACAGGAGATTGCCAAATAATTGCGGAAAGTGAGCAGTTTATTCGTTCAAAGGCTCTTCCGACAGCGTTTTCCGTAAATTGCTGGGAGTGTCGCCTAAAAATTGCTTGCAGAAGTTACTGAAATGTCCCGCGGAGGAGAAATGAAATTCCTCGATAATGTCAGCAAAAGGGATGTAAGGCAGCGAAAGCCGGTGCCGTATGTGTTCCGCACGTTTCATTGTCAGCCATTTATAAGGTGATATGCCGAACTCCTTTTTGAAGATGCGCCGGAATGTATATATGCCGTAGCCGCACATCTTCGCCAGACAGTCGGTGTATTCCGCCTTGCGGTAGTGGGCGAGTACGAGGCTTTTGAACGGCACGCCTTCGTCGGTCATCGGATGGAAGAACAGCCGCAACTCTTCGGGCGTGTAGTATTTGGTAAAGAGCCAGATCAGTTCCTTATGTTTCAATCCCCACAGGGCGGGTTCGTGCTTTTCGTCGTTGAGATAACCGCCCACGCCGTCCATGATATGCGCCAGTTGCCCGCAGGCGGTCAGTTTGCTGTAAAAGTAAGACTTTCCCGGTTGGGGTTTCACGGGTTTATGGGTATAGAGGAACGAGAGGATGCAGTTCTCCGTATGGCAGACGGTATTGTTGAAATAATGAACGATTATCACGGCATCGCTCAACGCCACGCCGTGATAATCGCTTCCACGGGGGACGAACAGGATTTCACCGGTACAGAGGAACTCTTCTTTGAACAGGTTGCTCGACACGCGAATATGCCCCCGCTGACAAAAGATAAGTACATGCTGCTCCAGCCCGTAGCTGTTTCTTTCGTCCCCCTTCTCATAGAAGCTGAACCGGAAGAAGCATCCCGATGGGTTTTCGGGGCAGATCGAACCTTTTTGCTGTTGCAGAGTGCTCATTACTGTTTTTTATCGTGCTGCCGGTCAATAACTATTATCCGTATCAAACTGCTTCTCGTCGGCAACGAGCGAGGTCGGAGCGGCGATTGCTCACCACCGGAATCCGGTTGATACAAATCCTCATACTATTAATAATGTTTTGCCGGGCCGGGCTCTTCTGTCCCTGCCCGGCTTAGGAGGTTTGTTGTCTATAACGCTTCTTTAGATAAAATAGTTGCTGATGTAAATACTATTCATTAAAATTCAATAATGATGTCATCTCCCCATTCTGTATCCACGTGTATGCCTCCACCCGTTTTACCTGCCATAAGGAAATTTCTTTAATCTGGTATTTTAATTTTCTATTAAAGTATCAACTGATTTTCTTTCGATTATAATATTCGAATATAGTGACGGTCTTACCGTTTTGGGTGGCCGATTCTATCTCGGATTGACTCATACCCGCTTCTAGTTGAGCATCGTTTATATAAATATCGATATTAAGTAATGAGGCTTGCATATATACATTGTTCCACTCTGTTTGTGCATTTTCCAGATCTTCACATACAGTTTGAAAATTATCATTATCAGTATTGTTCAGACTGGCTTTTATAGCTTCTAAAGCGTCTTTTGTGTCTTGTTCTAATAAAAGCCATTCATTTAATACGGCTTGGGCATGGGATTCTAAAAGGCTAACATTATTGCTCATTTCTTCAAATTGAATGGCAAGATTATCTAAGACCACAATAGAGCTTTCAAGATCATTCACGTCGCCTTGTGCTGCTTCTATTTTCTTTTTGTCATTGTATATTTCTATTGAATCCAGGACAATGAACGTTGATGCGACAAATATAGCTGGTCCAAGAACTAACCATGATACTAACCCAAAAGGCCATGCTGCAATTGTAGCAACCGACCCCAATATAACAGCAATCCCATCAGTTATTGCAAGACCGGCAATTTCAAGAGATAGCTTTTTTATATCATCATTGAGCTGTTGTATTTCCTTATTTAATTTATCAATTTTATTACGGTCAACTCCCACAGACTCTTTGGATAAATCTACTATATGTCTCAGTTCTTTTGCTATTTCAGGAATTCGGTTTTTGAAAACTGTAATCGAATCTACAGTTGTTTCAAGCATTATTGAAATCATTTCAAATTGACCTTGAAGCAATTCTAAATCACTTATCAGAATATCCCGAACAAAATTAGCTTTCGGATCCACTACTAAATGATTTGCATTTTTTATAGCATCTTCGAAAATAGCATTGATATTTTTCTGCCTATTTACTATAGTTTTGGGATTTGACAATAACGGTGTTAGTACATTATTTACCCAGAGTAAAGCATCAGTTTGTGCATAAGTAAGACATCTCGCAAAATCTCCGTAATTAGCTGGAGTTATTGGCATGTTTGGTAATTGAGAGTTAAGTACTGAAACCATCGATTCATTGATAGTTAATACATGATTTTTATATGCATCGTTCGCCTTTACTAAAGAAAGTGAACGTTTGTTCATTGCTTGAAAAAGTTTCATATATATATGTTTTTGATTATTATTAAATCATTTTGTCTTCTCTCACTGCCCGCTTTTCCTCCTTCCCGAAAGCCGAGTGTTATAAATTAAATATTGCCGGGCTCTTCTACCCCTGCCCGGCTTAGGAGGTTTGTTGTCTATAACGACTTTTTAGTTAACTATTTTTTCATAATTCGGTATAATTATCCGAATTAGCTTTGTTTCCGTCTTCGGTTGTGTTCTGGTAATTATAATAAACAGACTTTCCGGTAAAATAAGTACCATATGTTTGTGCAACAGCCTGGTCGGTGATATTAGGCAGAAATACACTGAAATTGATTGTTGCATAAGGATTTCCTATAACATTGTTTAAAACCAATTGCTCCGATTGTTCGTCCGGATTTTCGTCGGCAGAAGAAATGACGGGCAAACTACCTTCAAATACAAGAGTCTTTAAGGCTACACAATACAAAGCCGTATAACCGATAGTTGTTACCTTGGCAGGAATGGTGATTTCCTTCAGTGCAGAGCATTCGCCAAATGTTTCTTTTCGGATTGCGGTAAGACCTTCCGGCAAGGTGATGCGTTCCAGCGTACGACATCCGTAAAAACAACCATCTCCTATGCTTGTCACGCTCTCCGGTATCTCTATCTCCACCAACCCGTTGTGCCGGAATGCATTGGCGCCTATCGTTTGCAAGGAAGACGGGAGAACAACAGAGGTTAAAGAACTGATTCCCCTCGTCGGGTTGAACTCAAACGCACTGCCATTAATTTCCGCAAGCCCTGTCGTACCGGACAGGTCGATAGATTTCAGTATGCCGGGGTTCTCTTTTCCCCACTGACCAACAGCATCTATATCGTCAGCATTGACCGGGCCTTCTATCACCAGGGCGCCATGGGTGTCGATAGCCTCCAGAATCTGCGTCTTATCGGCGGCAATCTGTCCGGCAGCCGTGGAAACCAGCCTTTTCAAATAGACCTCATAATCCTCTTCCCAGTTCTTGTCAAGGGTCACGTTGAATTCTTGTATAAGTAAACCGATCTTGGCAAATTCACCTTTAAGCACGGTGCGGTAGTTCCTCTTCAGGGGGACGTTGCTGATCTCTTTCGTCTTTTCGCTGCCGCCGGGGGCGGTGTAGGAGAGCGTCACGGTGGTAAGGTCTGTCCCCTCGGCAGGGACAAATACATAGCTCCCGCCCACATCTACTCCTGTTTTTGTGTTGAGGATCTGGAAACTGTACGATATCGTTTCGTTGTTTCCGGTGGCCGTGCAACTGCCGTTGGTTACATCAAAGGTGTACTCGGGCTGAGTGAACGACACGCCTATCATATCACCTGCCTCCAACGTGCCCGTCTCGTGCAGTACCACCTTGGCCACGGCATGGGTAAGGGTTACAGCTACAGGCGCGGACGACGTGGTGATCTCCTTTACCGTGTAGTAGGCCATCGAATAAGTCGACATATAAGTATTGCGCTTGATAGCCCTCAAGTCAGTAATGTCGTACATATACTCTTCGTCCGCCCAGAAAAGGCAGGTGTAAGTTTCGTCTTCTTCCAGATTGGCGGCGGTAAAGGTGATGTTATCCCTGCTAATAGTGCCGTGGATACGGCTGCCCACCAGATTCTCTTGCGCATCGTATATCTCCAATACAGCGCGGGTGATAGGAAGATCCGTCGGGTCGGTTGCTCTTGTAGCACGCAGCTTCATATTGCCGTCCAGCGTGGCGGTAAAGGTCACGGTCTTTCCTTTCTCATGGGTTTGCAGCGTGTTTTCGTCCTGGCTGCACGATGCCAGCATCACGGCGATGCCGAGCATAAGGATTGATAATTTTCTTTTCATGGTGCTTTTGTTTTAATTGTTTATAATTGGTTTCATTCTATATATTTATTATGTGTTACAGGTTAAAACTCAATAATAATATCATCTTCCCAGTCAGTGTCGATATGGATGCCTCCGCTGGTTTTACCCGCTGTAAGAAATTGACCGCTCACGGTGGTCAGATAACCACGGTGGTAGTTGATACGTACGCCGGAAATCTGGCTCACGATATTGCCTTGCTTATCGGCGATACGCACGGTTACATTGACGAAAGTCTCCGAACCATTAACCAATACCCAGTCGCTGCCAACCTGCATTTGTTCGGCACCGGCTGCCGACATGGGTAATTCACTTCCATATGACAATCCTGTTATGGCATCGTTGGGGCTACCCGTAGTCACATTGAACGAACTCGGCACAAAGCCTTCGTAAAGAATCGTGGCGGTCAGTTCGTCCAGTGGCGGATAGTTATTGTTTGCCACCAGTTGTCTGTAATGCTCCACATCGGTTGCTATCAGGCGGTATTTAGCCAATGGTCGTTCCATCGTTACTGTTTCCTCCTGTATTTCATTGGTAAGGGTAATGGGTGAAAGATGGGCGTAGAAAGCATTACGACTATCGGTATTTGCCCGGTAGGGATCGGTATTAATGGTAACGGTTTTCAACCCTCCGGCAGCAATGTAGTGATGGTCGGCAGTTGTACCCTCCGGTACATAGTCCGTCCAGATACGGATGTTATGCGTTCCGGCATCAAGTGCCAGTTCTACGATATAGCGTTCACTTCCATCATTGGATTGTACAGGCAGGCTTTCATGGCGGAGTAATATCTCGTCCGAGCCATTCCGGCACGCTTCAATTACACAACGCAGGGCGTACGTTGTTCCCGAAGTTTTTAAGGAACGAGGAGGCGAATACTCCGGCAGATGCGGGGACGGTAAGGCCAATATAAGCCGTAATGTAGAAAGGGAAATACCTGTCGCACCATCTTTCAGAACAATGCTTATCCGTTTCACTTCCCCCTCGGAAAGATTGGCCTGGGCCATACCGCTTATCATATCGGGATAATCTCCGGCTTCAGCAGTTAGTTTGGCAACGAAACCGGGAAGGGTTATATCGGTAGCGTCGGGCATAAAGTCCTTGCCTGCATTAGCCACGGCAATTACCGTATAGTAACCTGCCGGAAAGTTGAAGTACCGGGAGGCTACAGCCTGCGGACTTTCCGGATAGATACGATCTTTCAGTTTTCCTCCCGATTCGAAGACAAATAAATGTATATCGCCGATGCTACTTGCCAGTGCTTCCAGTCTGAGTTCTACAATCAATGCGCCGTTGCCTGCGGGAATTGTATATTCATCATCGTGTTCGTCACTATTGCAGGCAGTGAACAAAACTGCTGTTATCAGATATATTATATATATGTATGCTTGTTTCATTATTGTGCCTCCTTTCTGTTGCTGATTTCACTTTCCACGCGGCGTGCACGTGAAACATCCGTCTCGTTGGTGTCGATACCTTTGCCTTCAATAGTAATCCGTCCTTTGTCGATTCCGTTCTTCACGAGCCAAGATTGTACAGACCGGGCGCGAGATAAAGATATGCGATCATTTACAGCCTTACTTCCCCGGTTGTCGCACCATCCGGTCAGCAGAATATGAATATCCGGATGTTGCCGCATCAGTGTAAGAATATCGTGCATCTTATTCACCTGCGCTGATGTAATGGTGGTAACATTGAAAGGAAAATAGATAATAGGGAAACGGATGGGCTCGAATTCCATTTTTGCTTCCTCCTGTTTTTTAGGTTCTTCATGCGGGATGGTAACGATTACTTCTACTTTATCTTCAGGCTGTACAGACTCTTCAGGTTGCTTTGCTACTATCTCGGCAGGAGTAACAGAGATAACTTTCTGTGTTTGCTTTTTTGATTTTCCGAATGTCCATCCGAGTTTCAAGCCGCTTTCCCAGACGAAATTGCTCTTACGATGATATTCGGATACTGCATCCATCTGTTTGCCTGTCAGGTGTGTGATACCGCTATACAGGTTTACTGAAAGGTTTTCCGTCATCCGGTAACCTACAGAGAAGTCGCCGCCCAGTCCCAGACGCCATGTGTTATTCCCTTTTAACACTTCCTTATCTCCACTAATTGTTTTAATGGATGCCTTACTTCCTATTCCATAAATAGCCGGAGAAAGGTTAACCGACCAACGGTTTTGGGTAGTTGAAGGGAAGAATCCCAGCAAATTGACATTCAGGTGCAATCCGTATCGTTGCAGATTCACCCGGCTATATAAGTTAGAATAGTTCCAGCCTTCCATACCTGCCACCGGAACAAAGTAACGTTCACCATCGTTTCCAAGCCAGTAATCTGTACAGCAATCTCTTGCGCTCATGCCTGTCTTTCCAAATGAGGCAGAGGCATCGAGAGAGAATATATTATTGAAACGGTAGCCACCGTATAATCCGGTACTCCAGCCTATACGAGTTTTGTCGGCACCGAAACTGTTGAAGGTACTTATACCGAAAGGTAAACCGCCCTGTAGTCCTATATACCAATTGTAATGAGAAGCTGTTTCCGCTGGGTTTACTTCCTGCGCCCGGCTTTCCACACACAGAAAAACCAGAAAGCAGAGGAGAAATAATGTCTTTTTTCTATTTCTATTCATATGTATAAGAATCAAGATGTATAAGATTATTTCTTTTCAATGGGTATGTATATATCCGTTATTAACTCCTCCGTGTCACTTTCGAGCGGCATACTCACATAAACTTCCATACTCATCGTGTTTGCCGGACGGTAAGCGCTATCTGGCAACCACTGCCCATAAATCTCACTGTAAAGTTCGGGCAGCGTATGGTAGCCGCCTGTATGACGAAAAATGGCATACAGACCGGCTGGCCGGATATATTCAGTGAACCGCTTCATCGGCCCGCCGCCCGGCGTTATCGTAGCGCCCAGCAAGTGACAGCATTTATCGCGCGGTGTAACCTGTGGGTCGTCCAAGCTGACTCCTACGTATTCCGCTCGTCCGGTATCCACCCCGGCCAGCGTCAGTTCGTGTATAAACCTTTTCCACAGTAAGCGGTACTCCGCAAGCGTGCGGTAGGCGTTATCCATCTCCATGCACACGATCCGGCAGGCGTTCAGTTTTTTGATATGGTAAGGCTCCGTCACGGCAGATTCATCGGTCGGCATCCGGTCATCCGGTCTGATGATAGCCCCAGCGTGCTTCTTACGGTACTCCGTGGGGGGAAGCCCGAAATATTGAGTGAACGCTTTGGCAAGGCTGTGTTTGGTCTGGAAGCTGGAGCTAAGCATAATGTCCTTTACCGGCAGGTCGGTTGCCAGCAAGCTGTAAGCTATACGTTCCAGACGTACACGCTGGATATATACCCCGATACTCTCCCCGGCAATGAGCTTGAAAACACGCCGCAGGTGCGACAGTGACATATTCGCCACAAGGCACAGACGTTCCACTTTCAGGTCTTCATTTATATGTGAAGTGACGTATTTCTTTACGTTCCAGACCGCCTGTCTGTGAAAACGGACGACCTGCACCTCGCCATGCCATCTTTTAAGCGTCGGTAATCTTTTCATAAGGACTGCCCGTAAGGCATCCGGCGAATAGCGGGTGCCGGATATTTCGTTATACATATCGGTGTGCTCCACCCACATGTCGATCATTTGTTCAAGAGTTAAGTCGTCTACCCACACTCCGTCGCGTAGGCACAGGTAACAATATTCCCCGCTCAAGGATCGGTCGTCCCGGGTACCGAACTGGTTTTCGGTGCCGAAGCGGAAAGGCATGCCACAACTCTGGCAATATCCGTTTAATAATACTGACTGGTTTTCGTACATATCGGTCTGCGTCATTTTTAATATCGTTTTACTCTACTGGGACAAATATAGCCGGGTAAATCCGCAAAAAGTTGTCCGATCTGCTCAATCTTTGATCGGACAAGCAATAATTCCCACAGAAAAATTTCCGCCGCTCAAAAGTATGAGGAATATTTGCAAGGGATTGTGCACATCGTATAAATCTTGCCATGCAAATCGTTATGATAGGAAGAAAAATTATCCACATCGTAAAAACGGGTAACGATTTGCAAGGATGCGGTAAAAAACTGCACGAAAGCGATCTTCAGTTAGGAATATTATCGCACTTTTGGATAACTGAAATAATGGATATATGGAATTAGGATGGAATATGGTTGCCGAATTGCTGTGGGGAGTGCAGGTACTCACGGCAACTTGTTGTGTGATATATATGCTGTTGGTACTATCCCAAGCCCTGCCCGGCTTCCGGTTTTGGTATGAAAATCGTGGCAAAAACCACAAAATATCCAAAGAAACCAACTAATCTGTAAGGTTATTTTACGACAAGTCACTGGCAGGTGCAAGGTGCAGCTATATCTATATATAGCTGCACCTTGCACCTGTAAAATACACACTGAAAATCAATAACTTACAAACATCAAAAAGAGCAGTAGTGCACTCTCATTTTCTGCACCTCTATTTCCATTCCCTCCGTTCCCCTTCAAAAAATCATCCAATAAAAAAATCCACCCATTTATTTCCTCTTTTCAGTCCAATTTCGTACATTTGTACCAAGTTATCAGAGCAGAGCGAAGAAACGCAAAGAACCCCGCACCGTTACTAATTCGTTACCTGTCACCTAACTTTATACACTTTACGTCTTGATTACAAGTTAATTAAACTTTCCCCGTAGTTTTTTGCAAAAAAAATAATTATATGGCAAAACCAAGAATATTCATAAGTTCAACTTTTTATGATTTACGACAAATCCGTTCTGATATAGATTTATTCATAGAAGGACTGGGATATGAACCTATACGAAATGAAGAAGGCGACATTCCATATGGAAAAGAAGATGCTTTAGAAGAATATTGTTATAAAGAAATAAAATCTGTAGACATCCTTATTTCTATCATTGGTGGACGTTTTGGCTCTGAATCAAAAAGAGAAAATTCTTCTATTTCTCAAACAGAGCTAAAAACTGCAATTAAAGAAAATAAGCAGATTTATGTTTTTGTGGAAAAGAATGTACTTTCTGAATACGAAACATACTTGTTGAATAAGGAAAATTCTATCAACTATAAATTTGTTGACAATGTTAAAATCTATCAATTTATTGAAGAAATTAAAAATCTAAAGGTCAATAATAATATAAAAGGATTTGAAACAGCTTCAGATATAACAAGATACCTAAAAGAGCAATTTGCTGGATTATTTCAACGATTTTTAGAAGAACAAACCAAAATTAAAGAGGTTAGTCTTATAATGAATTTGGAAAGGACATCACAAAATTTAAACAAATTAGTCACTTTCCTTAGTGAACAAAATAAGGGACAAACAGAAGATATTAATCGAATATTAATGATTAACCATCCTTTAATTGGAGCATTACGAGAAAAATTGAACATTCCATATAATTTCTATATCGAAGGAGTAAATGATTTAATGAAATTAATAGAAGCAAGAGGATATTCTAATTCTCCAGACGAAGCACCTTGGGATGATGATTATACTTGGATTAAATTTTCAAAGAATGGGACATTAAAAGAAACCCTAACTATATCAAAGAAAATATTTGATGAAGAAAACAGACTCAAATATGTAAACAAATCCAATTGGGATGATAATTATATTAATCAGTCTTTTTTAAATATACCATCATCTAAGGAGGATGACTTGCCTTTTTAAATTTTATACAACAAAAAGCCAGCAACACAGTTTTCAAGAAACCGTGATTGCTGGCTTTCAACCAAACAATATAGAAAACAAGACAGCTATATTTCAATACTTCAATATTTCAAGAAAGCAAGACATCAATAAAACAAGATTCCATGTTTTCAAGATTTCATTTCTGATAGAACCTTTCCAACAAATCCATGATGTCGCTTTCCCGGTAGATGATTTTTCCCGGAAGCTGCACGTACCCCAGCAGTCCCGTGTCCCTGTAATCCTGCAAAGTCCGTTTGCTGATGCAAAGTCGCTCGCATACTTCCTCACCCGTCAGGTAGTGTTCACCGTTCAATACCGGGCGATAGTTCATTACCACGTACTCCACGTTTTCCAGTACCCTGTCAAGGGAAGAAAACAGCACCAACGTAGTTTCGGAATCTTTCGTTATCAAATCCATACGCCTACTTTTTAGAATTGTCCCTTACTTGGTTGAGCAAAAAGGCTTCCACGTCCGAAGCCTTGTAGTAAATCTTATTGTTAATCTGCGAATAAGGCAATTTCCCCGTATCACGGTAGGTCTGCATCGTCCGGGCTGAAACATTCAGCAAACGGCAGGTCTCGCAGTTATCCAGCCACTTGTCACGCTTCCTGCGTAAAGGCACGCAGAGCGCATCCACACGCCCCACAAAATTTTCAAACCTCTGTTTCCAAAGTTCAAAGGTTCTCTTTTCAATCGTCACTATTTCCATAACCGATATATTTATTTTTGTCAATACTCCGTTTTTCTTCACTGGTGCAAATATATAAGACTGAATGACAGGTTGTTTCTTCCTGTCCTCAAATGACCTTGCGTGTCCGAAAATGTCCACCACCACCCCAAGAACAACACGAAAGAAACGAACCGATAACAAAAAACCTGCTTTTTCTCCACTCACTAAATAAGTAAGGTAGTGAACACAAAGCCGTTTTCTATTTGCCGACATTAATTTGGTGCAGAGCGCAGCAAAGCGATTCCAAACGGCTGACGCTTTGTTTTTTACCGATTTTTCTTATTTTATTTGTGGTACTAATTCAAAAAACAAGCACCTATGAATAATCCTTTCGAAGAAATTTTCAAGCGGCTGGAGAACATCGAAAAGATGATTGCCCCGGTCATGGGCGCACAGCCCGAAGAACGGCAGGACGGAAAAGAGCCTGTGTTAGTCAAAATATCCGTTGCCAGCGGCATAACCGGGTATTCGGTCAATTACCTGTACCACTTAGCCGGCAAGGGACTGATACCGTGTGTCAAGCGTGGGCGTACCCTGCGTTTCGACATGGAGGAACTCAAAAAGTGGATGCAACAGCAGTATGTCCCGGCTTCTAACAGACTTCCCGATGAAAAAGAAAAGAAGTGACGATGCACGGCATATCGAGGGCTGGCAGTCAAAGAACGAGTGCATCGAAAGCCTGTTGAACGTCCTGTACGATTTCCGGTTCAATACCGTAAAGAGCCGGACGGAATACCGGGCTGCAAGTTCTTCGGGCTTGTACCAGCCCGTTACAAAATTTGCCCTGAACACTTTCAGGCGCAGACTGGACGCAACGGCTGACATTTCCACCTCTACCGACAACATCCGCATGATACTGGAAAGCGATTTCGCAAGAAAGGTGCACCCCATACAGGAGTATTTCAACGCCCTGCCCTTGCTGAATCCAGCCGAACACGGGCATATCGACAGGCTCCTGAACACGGTACAGGTAGCCAACCCCGGCAAATGGAAGGAATATTTTACGAAATGGCTTATCGGTGTGATAGCCAACGCCATGAACGACACGGGGTGTCAGAACCATACCTGTCTGGTATTGACAGGGGACAAGCAGGGACAGTTCAAATCATGGTGGCTGGACAACCTTTGCCCGCCACTGCTTAAAAACTACCTGTTTACCGGGAAGATAGACCCGCAGGGCAAAGACATCCTGACACTGATAGCCGAATACCTGTTCATCAACATTGACGACCAGCTAAAGGAACTCAATAAACAGAACGAGAACGCCTTGAAGAACCTTATCACCACCCCGGCAGTGAAGTACCGCAGACCGTATGATGTTTACATAGAGGAATACCCCCACCTCGCCAGCTTCATGGCTTCGGTAAACGGCAACGAGTTTCTGACCGACCCGACAGGCAGCAGGCGTTTTCTGCCGTTCGAGGTACTGCACATAGACAAGCCCACGGCAGAAAGTATTCACATGGATAACGTCTATTCCGAAATCATGTACCTGTACCGTCAGGGTGTACGCTACTGGTTCAATGATGCGGAGATTGAAGAACTGCACCTGACAAATGCGGAATTTGAGGTGCAGACAATCGAGTTTGAAATGCTGATGCAATACTTTGAACAACCGACAGCAGAGGAGGAAAGGAACTGTTTCATGACTACCGCACAGATACTCGCACACCTACGCAATATATCCCCTGTTCAGTTATCCGAAAAAAGATTGGGGGAATCATTGCGGAAAATCGGTTTCAAACGGGTGCAAAAGCGCATAAACAACAACTATTATCCCGTATATGGGTACAGGATAAAGCCTGTTTCGGCTTCCCGTACAGGAGATGATTACGGGTAGAACCCGAATGTAGTAGCTTCTACATTTTCTTTATTATATAAATAACTATCTAATAAACAGCGATTTATTAATTATGTAGTATGAAGTAAGATAGAATCCCAAACTTTCGGGAAATCCGGAAAAAAGAAAAAACGGCAATATTATATATAGGATATATTTATTCCTTTTTTAAAGGATAAATAATTACTATGTTACTACATGTACTACAATCCATTGAAAAAGAAACAGATAGATGTAGTAGTGTCCCTTGCTTCTTCTTACTCGCTTCTTGCTTCATTATTACTATCGTTAAATTTAAAAATAAAAATCATGACCTACAAGGAAGCCAACAATATCAGTATCAAAGATTACCTGAACTCTTTGGGAATCCAGCCCGTCACGGAAAAAGGAAGCTACGGTATGTACCGCAGCCCCTTACGGGAGGACAACACGCCAAGTTTCAAGGTGGATTATAACGCCAATCTATGGTGTGACTACGGAACTGGTGAGGGCGGGACGCTTATCGACCTTGTGATGAAGCAGCACGGATGCAATGCCTACGGTGCTATCTGCCGACTGGAACAGGGCAACACCGCCTCTTTTTCCTTTCACGGGAAAGACCTGCCCGAAAGGGACACGAAAAGGCAAGCTGCCAGCCCGATAGAGATACGCAGAATACAGCCCTTACAGAATCCGGCACTCATGCGCTATTTGCAGGAAAGGGGGATTTCTCCCGGAACGGCAGCCCCATACGTGCAGGAAATGTATTACCGCATCGGTGGAAAGCCTTATTTTGCGCTGGCATTCAGGAATGATTCAGGAGGTTATGAACTCCGCAATCCCCGTTTCAAGGGCAGCACATCGAAAGACATCACCCATATACGGCAGCAGGGAGAGCCGAGAGATACCTGTTTCGTGTTCGAGGGATTTTTGGATTTCCTCTCGTTCCTCACTATCCGGCAACAGAAAAGCCCGGATATGCCCTGCACCGACTGGCAAGACTACGTTATTCTGAACTCCACCGCCAACACGGATAAAGCCTTATATCCGTTGGCTGATTACGGGCATATACATTGTATGCTTGACAATGACGAAGCCGGGAGGAAAGCGGTTGAAGCCATAAGGCAGGAATACAAATGGTGTGTACGTGACGCATCACACCTGTACAGCGGTCACAATGACCTGAACGACTATTTGCGTAGCCTTAAAGTGAAACAATCCCAAGACTTGACAGTTACCGAGAAGCCCCAGCCGGAGCTGGATAACAGACAAAATCCGGGTGAAAAAAGAAAGAGAGGGCTAAGGATGTGACCTGCAAGGCTGGCGGCATGAACAGACGGCAAGCTGTGTGATTAGGGAGAGCAAGGTTATGTTTCGGTAAACCGAAACACCTTTCTTTGCCTGACAGCAAAGAAAATTTCTTCCGTTGGTCGCAATTTTTTAAGATACCACCTAAAAACAAAAATGTATGACAGAAATAAGGAACAAACCGGGAGGTCGCCCGGCAAAGAACCGGGTAAACAAATATCAAAAGGTAGTCAGTACGAAGCTGACCGAGTTACAGTTTTACGCAATCAGGAAGCGAGCCGGGGAAGCTGGGCTGCACATCAGCGAGTACGTCCGGCAGGCTGTCGTTTCAGCAGAGGTAACGCCCCGGCTGAACAGGCAGGATGCGGACACTATCCGTAAGCTGGCGGGCGAAGCCAACAACATCAACCAACTGGCGCACCGGGCGAATGCCGGAGGGTTCGCACTGGTGGCGGTGGAACTGGTGAAACTCAAAAACAGGATTGTCGAAATTATAAACCAGTTGTCGGATGATTGGAAAAATAAAAAAGGGAAGCGGGTTTAAGGGCTGCGTGAACTATGTGCTGGGCAAGGAACAGGCGGCTTTGCTCCATGCCGAGGGAGTGTTGGCGGAAAACAACCGGGACATCATACGCAGTTTCATACTGCAAGCCGGGACGAACCCCGACCTGAAAAAGCCTGTCGGACATATTGCGCTAAGCTATTCCCCGGTGGACGCACCCAAGCTGACAGACGGGAAAATGATACAGCTTGCACAGGAGTACATGCGTGAAATGAAAATCACCGATACGCAGTACATCATCGTGCGCCACCAAGACCGGGAACATCCGCACGTGCATATCGTGTTCAACCGCATAGACAACAACGGAAAGACCATTTCGGACAGGAACGACATGTACCGCAACGAACAGGTATGCAAGAAGCTGAAAGCCAAACACGGGCTTTATTTCGCTAAAGACAAGGAGCATGTAAAACAGCACCGTTTGAAAGAGCCGGACAAATCCAAATACGAGATTTACAATGCCGTAAAGGATGAAATCGGGAAATCAAGGAACTGGCGGCAGTTACAAACCCGGCTGGCAGAAAAGGGTATCGGGATTCATTTCAAGTACAGGGGACAGACTGGCGAAGTACAGGGCATATCCTTTTCCAAAGGCGAATACACGTTCAAGGGTTCGGAGATAGACCGCAGTTTCAGTTTCTCCAAGCTGGATAAATGCTTCGGGGATACGGGGCTGAACACTGCCGGAAGCAACCGACAGACGGTTTTCGCACCTGTTCAGGAGCTATCACAGACACCGGGCAAAGCCGACAGTCCGTTACTGGCAGGCTTGGGCGGTCTGTTCTCCGCCTCGTCCTCTCCGGCTGATGAAACGCCCGACAATCCCGGTGAAAGAAAAAAGAAGAAAAAGAAACGACACTTAAAATTATAGGGACATGGAAAATAACTTAATTTTGGAGGGGCTTCTCTCCATGGTTACGGAACTGAAAGAACGGCAGGAGAAGCAGGTAACGCCAGCCAGCCGGGAGGAAACGATTAACCGACTGGACGTTATCGAACAGCGCATTTCGGAAATGCAAGGTAAATCCGGCATTACTGAAAACATGGTGCAGGAGATTCTAAACCAAATCGGCAGTATCGGAAAAGGGCAGTCCGAGAACCCAAAACAAGACCTTGAAGATATAAAGGGGCTTATCGTGACCTCGCACCGATATTTCAAGGAGCAGTTAAAGGGGTTGTTTCCGGCTGATGATACACCGACCGGGGAAACAACGCCCGTTTCATGGCATGACAAACTGATATACCGGGTAACTCCCTATTTGAAACCTAAGTTCTTTCTTCTTTCAGCAGGGTTTATTATCTGTATCACTTCGCTAATCCTGAATGTTCGTTTCACGGAACGGATGCAGTGGTTACAGGACAATGATATAAAATACCGTTATATCCTGATGAAAGGAAAGGCAGACGGCAGCAGCCTTGATTTGCTGGAAACGAAGTTCAGCCGGGAACGGGATAACGCTTTCATCCGAAGCCTGACCGATTCGGTGAAAGGCTTCGAATACCGTAGCAGGAAACAGGCGGAAGCGTTGGAACGGGCAAGGCTGTTAAACGAACAAGCCGAGCAGCTAAAGGAGGAAGCCGACAAGTTGGGCAAGCCATAAACCAAAGCAAAGCCGGAGCAGGAACCGCCCCGGCTTTTTAATTCACTTCTTTTTCTTCGTGCAGTGTTCTTTCTCGAACTGGCGCAGCGTGGTAACACTGAACCGTTCTTTGATAAACTCCCGGACATCGGAAGCCTTGTAATACACTTTTCCGCTGATTGTGAAGTATGGTAGCGCACCGATAGCCCGGTAGCGTTGCAAGGTCTTGATACTCACTTTGAACAACAGGCACAAGTCCTGATTATCCAGCAGGTTGTCATCTTCGGGCAGCACCCTGTCGGCATTGCGCAGTACCCGTACATCCTTGCAGAGTTCTTCCAGTTTGGCGTACAGCTTCTGCATCCATACGCTGAAATCGTCATTGTCTATATACATAATTGCTTCATTTTTCTGACTATACATTATTATCTGTCAATCGATTGATGAAGCAAAGTTCAGAAAACAAGCGTAAAGAAATTACGGGGGAACTAATGGAATCCCCCATAAATAAATCATAAGTCGTTGATTATCTATATCCTTTCTTGTCATGTTCCTTTTTGATAAGCTCTGCCAGTCCATTAAGAAACTCGGTCAGTTTGCCTGGCTTTCGCTTTATCACGTCCTCATGCTTTTGGTAACAGTCGCCTATCTTGATATTGAACAGCCATTCAAAGGCTTTCGTCAAGTCCACCAAATAGGCGGGCTTTCCGTTCTGATACACGATGTCTTTAGAGAGGAACAAACCGCTTACCATTTCCATGATGTTGATAAGGGTTGTCTTGTCAGCGAGAAAGAGAGGAGAAAGAGATTGCTTATTAGCACGTTGTTGTAGCTGTTCCGGGTACTTGATACGCCATTCGATAAGGCGTATTTCGGTGTTTAAAAGTCCTATAGCTTCATCAATTAAATGTAAATAGGGCATTTTTTTCTTGCTCAAACCGTACACGGTACGATTTAAGACGATGCAAGCCAAAGGAGAAATAACGCAGTAATACGCTATAATCCTGCTCATTAATACTAAAATCGGCTACATAGGCAGCTAATTCATTAATAGCTTCTATCAACTCGGATGCAGAAACTTTACGTTGTGAATATTCCGATAATAATCGAAAAAAATTCTGTTGCAATAATTTATTCATATTAATTGCTATAATTAAAAATATAGTGAGTATTCCTTATTATCCTAAAATAAAGAAACTCACTATATTGCTTCAATTTTATAGATTTTCCAATTCTTGCAAAATTGCTTTTCCCACCTCTAAAGCAGATTGAGGGTTTTGCCCTGTTACAATTCTATAGTCTACTGTAACATGTGACTTCCACAAACCGGATTTTTCAAAAAGGCAACCTCGTTTTTTCAGTTCTGTTTCAAGCATAAATGGTACTATTGAATCTGTATTAAGGAATCTTTCTTCTTCATTCGTGAAACTATTTATTTTTCTATCCTTGATTAACAGTTCTCCATTTGATAATTTTACATCCAATAATGCTGCTGGCGCATGACAGACAGCACTTACAATACCTCCATTTTCATAAATTGTCCGAGTTATTCTTTCTAAATCTTGATTATTAGGATAATCCCACATAACCCCGTGTCCCCCAGCATAAAAAACTGCAATATATTCTACAGGATTAACTTCTTTGGGATTTAATGTATGCTCTATTTTAAATCGATAAATAGAGTTTTCCCAAAACGCTTTATTTATTTCATCTGTCAAATCGACTGCTTCCGCTGGAGCTTTACCACCTTTGGGACTTACAAAATCGATTTCATACCCAGCACTAATCAAAACAGACCAAGGGTGGCTTACTTCTGATAAATAATAACCTGTTGGATTATTGGTATTTCCCAATCTATCATGGCTGGTAACAACAAATAATATCTTCTTTTTCATTTCCTAATTTATATATATGAAACAATTTCATTAATTTCCTTTCTCGTAGATAGTTGATGTTCTTTGCTAATTGGATAGCCAATAGGAATTATTGCTATAGGTTGAATATATGCGTCTAAATCAAGATTTTCCTTACACATCGCAACATCAAAATTGCATACCCAACAAGTTCCTAACCCTTGTTCTGCTGCTGCTAAACAAATATGCTCAGTAGTTATAGCCCCATCAATATCAGCATGATTTTTATTGTCAAACTGTCGTTTCCATGCAATATCAGTATTTACGCAGACAACAATATATACAGGAGCTTCCGTAAACCATTTTGCCGGATAGCACTTAGTCAATTTCTGTTTTTGGGAATCGCTCTGTACTACAATAAATGTCCACGGTTGTTTATTAACTGCTGAAGGAGCCAAACGAGCACAATCCAAAATGTAGTCCAGCTTTTCTTTTTCTACCACTTGCTGTGCATAATGCCTAACAGAATGGCGTTCTTTTATTAATTCTAAGAAGTTCATAATTCATATATAATTTAAAAGATTATTTCAGAGAGCAAAATTATACCGATTTCATTCTTTGTTTATAGTATATATTTTCCTAAATACAGTATATTTGCAACATGAAAAAGGAAAATCTACATCAGCCGTTTGAAATCAGCGTAAAAGAGCTCGAAGAATCGCCTCTTAAAGAGCATGAACATACATTTTTTGAATTGGTTTATATCCTTTCCGGAACAGGTTTACAATGCATCAATAATAATAAATTTGATTATCATGAGGGACATATGTTTCTGATAACCCCTCAAGATTGTCATTCTTTTGATATTCATACTACTACAAAATTCTTTTTCATTCGCTTTAATGATATATATATTCATTCTGGTTTCTTTGGAACTAAAAATATTAAGAACTTAGAATTTATTCTTCAACATGCCAATCATCAACCGGGTTGTATCTTAAAAAACATTACAGATAAACCGCTTATAAAGTCTATAATAGAAGCTATTGTAAGAGAATATATAAATCAAGATTTGTATAACAAAGAATTGATACAACAATTAATAAATACATTGATAGTCATCGTTACCCGTAACATAGCTAAGTATCTGCCAGAAAAGATTGATGAGCGTTCAGAAGAAAAGACATTGGATATTTTGCAATATATCCAAAACAACATATATAATCCTGACAAAATAAAGGCAGACACTATCAGCCAACATTTTGGTATCTCACAGAATTATTTGGGACGCTATTTCAAAAAGCATACCAATGAAACTATGCAACAATACATCATAAATTATAAGTTGACGTTAGTAGAAAACAGATTATTGCATAGCGAAATGAGAATTAATGAGATTGCGGCAGAATTAGGCTTTACAGATGAAAGTCACTTAAACAAGCTATTCAAAAAATATAAAGGTGTCATACCCTCTGAATTTAGGAAAAGGAATTTATGACAACTATTTTGTTTTCATCGATTTATCCGTAAATTTGCATTATAAGATAAAATTCATGCTAAATACTGAAAATATACAATCACTCATTGATAGTGGAGAGGGCTACAATGTGGAATTTAAAGTCCGTGTACCCTCAAAGGTTCGTGAACTGACAGAGGAAATATGTGCTTTCGCCAATGCAGACGGAGGATATTTGCTTATTGGAGTAGATGATAACGGGCAAGTGGTAGATACTAACTTAGAAAACGATAAGCGTTCTGCCATTCAAGGTTCTATCAGCGAAATATCTCCTGCACTTCACTGTGAATTGTATTCTGTAAATATTAGCAATAAAACTGTTTGGGTGATTGATGTTCCGTCCGGCAAGGATAAACCTTATATATTTTCCGGTTCTATCTATGTCCGTGAGGGAGCAAACTCACAGAAACTTCGCACAGCCGAAGAAATGCGCAGCTTCTTTCAAGAATGTAACAAAATCTTTTTCGACCATATTCCCTGCCATTGGTTCAATATCGACACGGATGCAGACGAACAGATGATAAAGAATTTCCGAACGGAAGCCAAGCTAAGTACGTCCACCCCCGACAAACAAATATTTGAGAACTTGGAACTGTTTACCGCGAATGGAACGGCAAAAAATGGTGCAGCGATGTTCTTCGGCAAACAACCTGAACGAAAGTTCCCACATGCTATCACAAGATGTGTTCTTTTCAAAGGAACAAATAAAGTCTATATTATAGATGATAAAACTTTCGGAGGTTCATTGTACCAACAGTATTTACAGGCAATGTCTTGGCTGGAAAGCAAACTGCAAGTAGCTTATAAAATAGAGGGAGTAGGACCAAGAGAGGAAATTTGGGAAATACCTTTGACCGTATTTAAAGAAGCCATTATAAATGCCCTGTCGCACCGTGATTACTACGAACAAGGCGCAAGCATTATGATAGAAATGTTTGATGACCGGGTAGAGATTTCCAATCCCGGAGGACTTCTGCCTGTTGTGGCTAAAGATTTCGGGCATAAAAGCATGACACGTAATCCGCTAATTTTCGGTTTATTTACCCGTATGCACTTGGTAGAAAGAGTTGCATCCGGTATTCCTCGTATGCAGGAAGCCATGAGGGAAGCGAATCTGCCTGAACCAGAATTTTACACAGAGGGAATGTTTACAGCAGTGTTCAAACGTCAAATCTCTAACTCTGCCAACTATGACAGAGTAAATGGCAGAGTAAATGGCAGAGTAAATGATACAATAAACGAGAATGAACAAGCTATTCTCAATCTACTGGCAACCGTTCCCGGTTTGAATGCTTCTGAAATCAGTAAGCATATTAGCAAAAGCTTAAGAACGACTATGCGATATATCAAGATTTTGCAAGATAAAGACTTGATAGAGTTTAGGGGTGCGCCCAAAACTGGAGGATATTTTACAAAAAATGGATTATAATATTTATAAATTATCTGAATCAAATAACTTTTTATTAATCAAATCAATCATTTCATTAGCAGATATTTTACACCTATCTATACTATCTAATAGTTCTTTTAATTTAGAGCAAACATTTTTCTTTGCCAATATAATATATTGAGTCATTTTAGGTAGCCCTTTAACTGATTTGTAAAATTCGACTAATTGCCCATATGACGAATCCACATTACTCAATAATAAACGAAGTGCTTCTTTATTCTCTTGCCAAGATTCCTCCGGAATAATATTATCAGAAACTTGCAATAATCCTTTAAAAGCCCCTACTATTTCTTCAAAAGAAATAATCCAATTCTGAATTGGTTGTTCAATTTTCATAGCGTATTGATTCATCGCTTTAGCAGAAGTATTAATAACTGCTCTAGCTAATTGAATCTGATTTACAGGCTTTTGTTCATTAATTATATTCAGTTTTTGGGCAGATTCAGAAATTTGTTCACCTATCCAAATAGTTGAAACGGTTATTTCATTTAAAGATTTTACAGCTTCCGCAGACTTAGTATTTAAAATATCCTGAAATTCTAATAATCCTAATTCGGAGACTTCATCTTCAATGGGTTCTATAATGACAGGTAAATTGGACAAATTTACTTGTGTAGTTAAAGGTTTACTATTAACATTCCAATTCTCTATAACTTTATATAAATGAGCACGCAAATCATTTTTAAAATTCTCTGAACTTACATATGTAAAATAATAACAGCCTAATTCTGCTATTTGTTTTTGAAAAGCTCTAACTTTAGAATATTGTTCAATATCTAAAGAATCTAAAGGTACTCCTTCAATATTAAAATACATCATTATATGTACTTTACCGACTTGTTGGCTACGCTCTAATGCCCTATAAAACTCTTCTTCCGTACCAGATTCATAATTTAGTGTCTTTGAACCAAATCTAGTCCATAATATTCCTAAAAAAATATCATATTCATCACCTATTTGGGAATTAATCACAGCTTGAGGATATTCACCGACAGAAGGATAACTCGATTTTTCCCAACTACATAATTCTATTCTTGCATTTAACTGCGAAGAATATGTATTATTAAAATCGTTAATAATGCTCTCTACAATTAAACGTTCTTCTTTTACATCACTTGGTGATGCCAAGAACAATTTATATAATGATATAGTTTGTGGCATATTTTTTTGCAAAGATAAGTTTTTTCTATGCAAAAACACTAATTTTAGAAAGAAATATTACTTTTGCATTCAGAAATCGTGCCCAAAATACAAACTGATGTTGAACGGTGCAAAGCTGTGAAGACCTTATTCAAGGGACTTACATCGTAATAAAAATATAACTTACTGAAAGATAGTGCCATATCAACCCACTTTCGAGTGCTGGTGGCACCACTTGTAAGAAAAGCGTTGTAAATAACTTATTTACAACGCTTTTCTTTTTCTATAGAATGTTACCTAATGCATTTCCAAAAGAAAAGATTATAGAGACTTCTTCCACCTCTTCAACTCCGGGAAAAATTCTCTCATTTTAATCAATGCTGCCTGCTCGTTGAAATCAGGATCACCTTTGAAGAGTTCCCTCATATGCTTCAGGCTGATATTGATCATATCCTCCATACTGATATCCCCTGTAAAAGCTCCATCTTTAAAACAATAGATGCAATACTCACTCATAGGAGTTCCGTCTTTATTTGTTGCAAAATCTTCTGCCTTTACAAGTGGCATACCACAACTCTGACAATACATTTCTTCCATGGTAAAACTATTATTCTTTTAATTTATCACTATATAATTACCCTATATTCTTGCGGACATTTATCAGCCAATTCACACCAAACTTATCAGTAAACATTCCAAAATAATCCCCCCAATGTGCTTCACTCATAGGCATCGTTACACGTCCCTCTGTTGACAACCCGGCAAACAATCGATCTGCCTCCCCTCTACTATCAGCTTCTATATAAAGAGAGAAATTATTACCGAATACAGTATTTTGCGCCATATAGCCGCAAACATCCGCTCCCATCAAAACAGTCTCTTCAGCAATAGGCAAACAGATATTCTCTATTTTATTTTTTTCATCCTCAGAAATCGGAGGCATCCCATTCTGCGGAGGAATATCCCCATATCTGCCTATAAAAGTAAAATCTACACCAAAAGCTGATTTATAAAAATTGAATGCCTCTTCGCAATTGCCATTAAAGAGAAGGTAAAAATTGATTTTTGCCATTTAGTTACGCTTTTAAGTATTAAGTCTATAAAGATTTATATGACATTTATCGTCATTTACAAATATAAGGTTTTCTTTCTGATCCACAAGAATTACACTTCTGCAAATTGCAGTTAAACAAGTATTTATCACTAAATCGGATAAATTCAGAAAGCAAATCTGAAAGGTAAAAAATACCAAAGATAAACCTCCGAAAATATTCTTCTCAAACAACACAAAATCACGAAAAAAAGCAGTAGATTTGCGCCATTACAAAGTAGCAACATATTATGCGACATTTACTAACTGCTATATTTATACTTATCAATTCGACAGTGCTTGCCTCAAACCAAACACAGGCAGCAGATAGCCTCCTAGGTGTTTTAAAAAACACCCAGTCTTCCGAGAAAAGAATTCAAATATACAGAAATCTGGCAGACCTTTATCAGGAAAATCCTGAAGCCCATCTTTATCTATTAAAGATGTACCAGGAAGCAGCCACAATCGATGACAGAAAAAATATGCTGAATGCACTCGACGATATTCTTATCGCCGGAATCAGCGAATACAATAAAGATACAATAGCCAAATACACCGAATATTTTAAAAAGATAGCGACCGAGGATGAACTCAAAAGTTTATTACCTTTTTATCATATGCGAACTTTTGACTCACGATGCTACTCCGGAGAGAGAACGGAAGCTATCAAAGAAGAATTAGATTCCAAGAATGTAGAGACAGATAAAGAAGACAATGTATACAAACAAATAGCATCAGCCTATAATATGGGAACGAGTTTCTATATGAGTGATCAATTCAAAAAGGCAATACCTTATTTGGATAAAGCCATGCAACTTGCAGAAACACTCCCGGAAAAAGAAAAATACATCTACAAAAAATTCATTACCTGGAGAGTATGTTTTACATACGCCCAAGCAGGTAAGAACAAAGAAGCTGTGAAAATCATGGAGCAGCTTATTAATATGGTAGAGCAAAAATACAAAAATGATTACCAAAAACAGCGTCCTTTCTATAATATAGATTTATATCTCCTTCAGTACTATTCATTTATGATTAGCAGTTTGCCATATCTGACATTAGAACAAGAAAAATATTACTGGAAGCGTATTCAGGAAATTGGTAAGAGTCTGACTAATGATCTGGATAAATACAATTATTATCTTTGTGCCAACAACTATTATTCCAATAACCGTACCGAAAGAGATTTTCGCAAGGCAATAGCAGCCAATGACAGTCTGATTAAATTTGCAGAAACATTAGCGCCACAGAATCTGCCCGGATTATACAACATCAATTCCATGACTTATGAAGCAATCAAAGATTATCAGAATGCTCTGAAATATTTGAAGATTTCACATCTGATTCAGGATTCATTAAGCACAGAAGCTACACATAAGCAGCTCAATGAATTACAAGTAAAGTATGATCTGAATACTCTCAATAATGAAAAGACTATGCTGGAGATAAAAAATAAGAAAACGATGCTCATTTCTCTCAGCATTTTATTAATAATCGTAGTACTTATCTGTACCTATTTATATTTTTCCTGGAAGAAGGAGAAAAGGATGAAAATGGAATTAAAAGCCTTGCATCTCAAAGCACAGGAAAGCGAAAAGATGAAACAATCATTTATCAACTCAATCTGCCATGAGATACGTACTCCACTCAACGCTATCGTCGGATTCTCCGATCTGATCATGAATGAAGAAATCGATGCGGAGATGCGCAAAGAGTTTCCACCGGAAATTCAAAAGAATACTGTATTACTAACAAGTCTTATCAACAGTATGCTGGAAGTTGCCAATCTGGATGTTTCCGAAGAAAAACTTCCCTGTCAGCCTACAGATTTGAAGAACATCTGTGTACATGAAATGGAGCAACTCAAGAAAAAGGAGGGCATAGAATATAAGCTGGAGATTACAGAAGAAAGTATGATTATTCCAAGCAATGCCCAATACCTGACCCAAGTAATCGAACACTTGCTGAGTAATGCTAATAAATTCACAGAAAAAGGTCAGATCACTTTAGGATATGGAGTGGATAAATCCAAAGAGAAAATCCTGATATACGTCACCGATACCGGTTGCGGTATTCCTCAGGAGAAACATGAAGAAGTATTCAACCGCTTCTCCAAACTTGACACTTTTGTTCCCGGTAATGGACTGGGATTATATCTCTGCCGGCTCATCACAAAACGACTTGCCGGAGAGATAAAAATAGATCCTGCATATAAGGAAGGAATACGAATGATCGTCACTTTACCAATAAAATAAAGGTATCGGCTATATTACTTCATTCCCTTACTAATACCGCTTATATTCAGGTAAGCGCAAGATTGAACACCTAATAGAATCACAAACAAATACTCAGCCGTCAAATAGACCGGTAAAGTCGTTGTGAAACAATAACTCAATAGATACAAATAAGCCAGATAGACGACAATAGTGGAAATCTGAAAGATAAATGCAATCCGGGTATTACCTGTACCTATTACTGCATTCATAAAAACATAACCAGGCAAAGCAAATGTGTAATTCAGCAACATCACGATAAACGGATACTGAGCAAGTTCGATTAATTCTGCATTATCCGTATAAAATCCGATAATCTGTTGATTAAATAACATAGCAATAATTATCAAAGGAAGACCGATTGCATATCCCAATCTGAGAATTTTACCACAGAGCCGGAACATACTTCTCCCCTCACCCGCACCTATCAGATTACTGACCAGTGAACCGGTAGTAGCCGCAAACGAATTAACTATTACAAAAAAAACGGTAGAAACACTTCTTATAATATTCGACACTGCCAGTTGTTTTTCTCCCAACCGCTCGATAGCCACGAAGAATAAAAACCACGGAGCAACACTAATGAAAGCATGCATCATACTCCATACGGATAAGTGAAAAAGTGAATTTAGCAATTTCCTATCATAAACAGGTTTTAACCCTAAATTCTCCTTATCCATTTTCAGAAAAGTATAGATAACCAGAATTAATAAAGAACCGGCTTCAGCCAGTGAAGAAGCCATTGCTGCCCCGGATATACCCAGATTGAGACTGAAAATAAACAAGTAATTACAAGGGATATTGATAAGAACCGCCATTATAGCCGCCCACAACAAAACTCTCGTTTTCGTAATTCCCACGAAGAAAGAGCGGAATGCCAGAAATGGAAAAGAGAATAGCAGACCGAAACATCTCCATGTCAGATAATCAACCGCAGCATTATAAATCTCCGGTGAACGGATGAAATACCTCAGGATAACAGGTGACAGTATATAGGACGCAAGACTTAAAAACATAGCCAGTCCACTCAGAAACAATAATCCCTGGAAGAAAGTCTTCCCTGTTTCTTCGTATCTTTGTTCCCCGTTTCTGCGGGCAATCATAACCTGTAAACCCAAACTAAAGCCAAAACCAAGCATATAAATGGCCAGATAATAAACACTTGCAAGCGCAGAAGCACCTAACTCCACTTCGCCTACATGTCCCAGAAAAATAGCATCAGTAATATTGATTAATTGCTCCATCAGGATGCTCATCATCACAGGAAAGTTGATGAGCCATATTTGCTTATACGTATAATTCATTGTTCAACTAAAATAAACGCATGCCACACAGCTATGCGCATAGCTGCGTGCCACTCGATGTAAATAATCAGATAGGAAAACTCTGTGACGAATTACAAAAATCCGTCAGGATAGCCGAATAGCTTTTATTGGAAAGTACTATTCGTGGAACGTAGCTATATACAGAGTTGATGTTTCATGAGTTGAACAATCGTTTTATGTGAATTCTACACAGCAAATGTAGGAAAAATAATAAAAAAGCAAGTGATCTTACCCAGATAAATCAACGGTTATTATATTTTTGCGTGAAATTACTCCACTGCATGAAATCAACTGAAATCACAAGAGAAGAAATGTGGGCAAAGCAACATTTGTCTGCAAATGAAATCGACTATGCCATTTGGGAACAGGATAAAGTTGTGCTACAACAGATGTCCAAAATCAGCAGAAGTTGCTCATTTGTAGTTGATGTTTATAAATACAGATATGCTTTCGCATCTTCTAACTTTGCAGATATACTGGGATATGACAGCCGGAAAATAGCTACTCTGGAGAAGCAGGGAGATTATTTGGAATCACGCTTTCATCCGGACGATCTCGCCCGACTGGAGCAATTGCAGATTAACCTTAGCAAGTTTATCTATAGCCTACCTCACGAACAAAGAAATGATTATTGTAATATCTATAGTTTCCGGCTGATGAATGCCAAACAACAGTACATACGGGTAATCAGCCGGCAACAAGTTTTAGAACAAAGCCTCAACGGAAAAGCATGGCTGATACTTGGAAATATAGAGATTGCACCCAATCAGACAGAAACCGATCAGGTGGAATGCACTGTATTGAATCTCAAAAATGGAGAAATGTTCTCGCCTACTTTAGTATCTATTCCACGGATTCATCTGACACAGCGTGAACTGGAGATTTTACAGCTTATTCAAAAAGGATTATTAAGTAAAGAAATAGCTCACAATCTCTGCATCAGTATTCATACGGTCAATATTCACCGGCAAAACCTATTGCACAAATTAGGGGTACAGAATTCTATCGAAGCTATCAATGCAGGATTAAAGTCAGGAATACTAAGCTAACCGCTCTGCGAAAGAAATATGCAAGTTACGGCATCCAGTCCATAATTCCCGTAACCGGATGCAGACTTCTCCATTCCATAAAGTCCTCATAACTGCGTATGCCATCCCGGATAACAGCTTTATAATACTCTATTCCCATAATCTTTTCCGACTCGGGCGTATCATATTTCAATTTTAAAATGGCATACCTTGTTTCATCGGTCAAAACAGCGGAAAGCCGTTCGGCAAACTTCTCAAAATAGCCATCATACCGGGAACCTTCCAAAATATGGATCATATCTATCTGCCAAAGCGCATTATCTGCATCCCGATACCAAGCATGCCACTCCACACATGCTTCCTCTGTATCCAGCAGATTCTTATGCTCCATCTTCATGAAAGACTTGTTTTCCGTAAACTTCACCATTGCCTGAAAGCTATCACACAGACTAAATTGTGAGGTATAAATATGAAAATCAATGTCAAGATGCTTCATCAGCAATCCTGTACTTAAAGAACCTACTAAATTCACTCTGGCACCTATACTTTCCCAAATAGGGATGATCTTTGTGTCTTCTATAATTTTCCGGGCTTTCTGTTGATTCCGTCTGGCAAGATCAAGAATATCCATTGTTTTTCTTTTGTAATGACGTGCAAATGTAGAAAAAAGGACGGATATATAGCTATAAATAACTATTTAATAACCTGATAATTCGGACTAACTTTGCCACCCCTTCCAAACTTCCCAGATAAAAAATTAAAAGAGTTATGACATTCAATCTATCAGAACAACAGGAAAAAAAGTACTTGCAACAGGTCATCGGCATCATTAACGATACGATTCAGAATACCGATACATCAGTCAAAGAACATGTAGAAACCTTACAGGAATACAAAGATTATATCTGGTCAAACAAAGATATCGATCCGCATGAAATCCGATCCATGCGCGAAAGCATCCTCAATCATTTCGCACTGGGTGAAAGCGTAATTGACAAACGCAGGCGGTTGGGCAAAATACTGGATATCCCTTATTTCGGACGGATAGATTTCGAGGAAAAGAAAAACGGCAGTAGTGTTTTACCTATTTATATAGGCATACATACGTTCTATGATTCACAAAGTAAGACGAACCTGATATACGATTGGCGGGCTCCCATTTCCGGTATGTTCTACGATTACGAACTGGGGAAAGCGGTTTATACCTCCCCTACCGGTGAAATCAGCGGAGATATTTCACTTAAACGCCAATACCGCATCCGTAAAGGCAAAATGGAATATATGATAGAAAGCTCGCTGACTGTACATGATGAAATTCTTCAGAAGGAACTCAGCAGCAATGCCGATGATAAAATGAAGAATATTGTCACCACCATCCAGCGGGAACAAAACCGGATCATTCGTAATGAAGAAGCCCACGTTCTCATTATCCAGGGAGTTGCCGGATCGGGCAAGACATCCATTGCCTTACACCGCATCGCCTACCTGCTCTATACGTTGAAAGGGAATATTTCCTCAAAAGATATACTTATTATTTCACCCAATAAAGTTTTCGGTGATTATATCTCGAACGTACTTCCCGAGCTTGGCGAAGAAAGTGTGCCCGAAACCAGTATGGAGCAGATTCTTTCGGGAGTTCTTGAAAACAAATACAAATACCAGAACTTCTTTGAACAGGTAACGGAATTACTCGAAAAAACGTCCGCGGACTTCATTGAACGGATCAAATACAAATCTTCCTTCGAGTTTATTTCACAGCTCGATAAGTTCATCCTCTATATGGAAAACAACTACTTCAAAGCAGCAGAAATAAAACTCACCAGGCACATCACAATTCCAGCCGAGTATATTGAAGAGCAATTCAGGCGCTTCAACCGTTACCCCATGCGCCAGCGTTCTGAAGCTATGACGGATTATATCCTGGAAATGATGAAGGTGCAATACTACTTTACAATTACCACTTCAGAGAAAAATCTGTTGAAGAAAGAAATAAAGAAGATGTTTGCAGGTAACAACGATCTTCAGATTTATAAAGAGTTTTTCGTATGGGTAGGTAAACCCGAACTATTCAAATTACGCAAGAACCGGATGTTGGAATACCCTGACTTGGCACCTTTGGCATACCTGCATCTGGCTTTAGACGGGAATATTGCTTCGTCCGGTGTCAAACATCTTTTGATAGACGAAATGCAGGATTATTCTCCTATCCAATACAAAGTAATTCAGAAACTTTACCCCTGCCGGAAGACTATTCTCGGAGATGCATCACAATCTGTCAACCCTTATGGTTCGTCAACAGCCGATATGATTCGGAAAGCATTCACTATAGGCGAAATAATGAAACTATGCAAAAGTTACCGCTCTACGTTTGAAATCACGGATTTCTCGCAAAAGATTCAGACCAATCATGAATTAGAACCTATCATACGCCATGGTGAACCTCCTGCAATCTTACGGTTTGAAGATGTAAAACAGGAAATACTGGGTATTTTCAGTATAATTTCTTCTTTTAAAAAATCCGGTTATACGTCACTCGGGATAGTATGCAAAACCGAAACGCAGGCAAGAGAACTATCAGAAAGCCTCCGGGTGCATACCGGTGATATCCATTTCCTGTCCAATCAAAGCTCTGCTTTTATGAAAGGTATTATCGTTACCTCATCTCACATGGCAAAAGGATTGGAGTTTGACGAAGTAATCGTTCCCTATGTCAACGGCAAGAATTACAACTCAGCCATTGACAAAAGTATGCTCTATGTAGCTGTAACAAGGGCTATGCATAGACTGACACTAACCTACAACGGACGACCAAGTGAATTTATTCCTGTCTCTGTCAGATAAAATACTGTGTTCCTTTATCTGCCTAATTACCAATTAGTTCTGTTTAAGCAGACCGGACGAAGTGTTTCAAGCAATGGAACCTCCAGTTTCAAGCAATGAAACCGATAGTTTCAAGTAATGAAACAAGCAGTTCCAAGTAATGAAACTGACAGTTTCACACCGAGAAACCAATCATTCGGTAAGGGATTCCAGTTTCTTTCCAGAATCTCCCTTTACCTTTGCAATATCAGAATAAACCAAAGTATTAATTATTAAAAATAGAAGAATATGAAAAAGTTAGTTTTATTATTAGTATGTATGTTCACAATGCACACAATGGTAATGGCAGATAATGACAAACCGATCCAAGTAAATCAACTCCCTGCAAAGGCTCAAACTTTCCTCAATACCTACTTTAAAGATCATAAAGTGGCATTAGCAAAACAGGAAACAGAATTATTCTATAAAAGCTACGATGTGGTCTTCACTAATGGAGAAAAAGTAGAATTCGATAAGGCGGGAGAATGGACAGAAGTTAAATGCCAGCAAAGTGAAGTCCCTGCACAGATCATCCCGGAAGCAATCCGTACTTATGTAAAGACAAACTATCCGGACGTTAAAATCTTACAGATTGAACGGGATAAAAAAGAATATGAAGTAAAGCTGTCTAATCGTTGGGAAATCAAGTTCGACTCTAAGATGAGAGTAATTGACATTGATGACTAAAATAAAAAAACAGTAAATCATCGAATAGGAGGAAACACCGCTTCCTCCTATTCGATGATTTACTGTTTTTTGACTTTAAGTTCCCGACCCGTTTAATGTTACTTCCGATAGAAATCAAATGCAATGGCACAATGTTTTGTCATAAAGCCACACCGCTCCAGCGTCCTGCGTGAAGCAACATTATCAGCCGCACACCCTGCAATAGGAGTATATCCCGCTTTTAAGCATGATTCTTTAAGATGTGAAATAATCATTGTTGCATACCCCTGCCTGCGGAATGCCGGATTTACCCACATTCCTACATCAAAGATATCTTTTCCCGGAAGTACCCGAATAAAATAGCCGCATCCCAAAAGTGCTCCATCCTTTTCATACATTAGTATCATCCGGTGCGAAACGGTATAATTTAACTCTTCGGGAGATTCATATAAATCACTGTCGTGAGTAAGCAATAACGGAATATCAATCTCTTTCGCCTTACGAACGGTTATCCCGTCCTGCAAAGGCATCACTATCTCATCAGTGAAGAAACGGAACAGATAACCACCTACTTCACTGGATTGACAATATGCATGGCAGCAAGCCATAAACAAATCATCAAACGACTTGCAGAAAGCACTCTTAATCTGAAATTCTTTCAATACTCTTCCGAATATTTCTTCTTTTCGTGAAAGCAGTTCATCAGACAGATAGAATTCAATCAGCTCTCCTTCTTCCGACTGAATGAAATACCCCACTCTTTCTTCATCCTGTTCGATACAGAAACAAGTGCCTTTTGCAACAAGCCACTCGCAGTGTAACTCCTGGGGGTAACGCAAAGAATCCAGATATTGATTTCTCAGATTCAGAAGTGATGCCAATGGTACAGCTCTAAATTCAATCATAATTCCGTTTTTGCTAAAGATACGAAAGTTTTCCGGATACGAAAAATTACTTTACTAAACTGATGTATTCCCCATATCCTTCAGCCTGCATCTTTTCTTTAGGAATGAATCTCAACGAAGCACTGTTGATGCAATAACGCAAACCACCTTTATCTGCCGGACCATCAGTGAAGACATGTCCTAAATGGGCATCACCCGTAGCACTTCGAACCTCTGTGCGTACCATACCATGAGAAGTGTCCATCTTCTCATGAATAAGTTTACGGTCAATCGGTTTTGAGAAACTGGGCCAGCCACAGCCGGAATCAAACTTATCAGTTGAAACGAACAAAGGCTCACCCGTAGTGATATCTACATAAATACCGGGACGGTGTTCATTCCAATAATCATTATGAAAAGCCGGCTCGGTTGCATTCTTTTGAGTCACGGCATATTGCTCCGGGGTGAGTTTAGAACGCAACACCGTATCATCCGGTTTACTATAAACAGATTTTTTCGGCATTTTAGCCTTACGCGCCAAGTCAAATAGTTCAGGATGGATATGACAATATCCACCCGGATTCTTATCCAGATAATCCTGGTGATAGTCTTCCGCGGGATAGAAATTCTTCAAAGGCTTTATTTCTACTGCCAGCGGACGGGAGTAAGCTGTTGCCAGACGGTGCACAGTTTCTTGAATAACCGCTAAATCAGCCGGGTCAGTATAATAAATACCCGTACGATATTGGGTACCCTTGTCATTACCCTGCCTGTTTACGCTGGTAGGGTCGATGGTTTTGAAATAAAGATCTATGAGAAAAGGCAGGTCCACTTTGAGGGGATCATACTGCACTTTCACGGTTTCTGCAAAGTCCGTAGTTCCGGTACATACTTGCTTATAAGTCGGATTGGCAATATTGCCGTTTGCATAGCCGACTTGCGTAGTTTCTACGCCATCAATTAGTTTCAGGAAATGCTCGGTTCCCCAGAAACAGCCTCCTGCCAGATAAATTTCCTTGGTTGATTCCATATCTTTTTTCCTTTCTGCCTGCCCTGCCTGATTATTGGCACAAGCCAGACAACTTATTAACAATACAAATATAAGTTGTTTCATATCTTCAGCTCTCCAACAAATCTTATGCTATTGATATATGAATATATAACAATCAAACCGATAGGATAGTTGAACACAAGAGACTACAATATAGCGCTGCCTGTATTCTCTTCTATAAAAGAGGTGCGATCCGGCTCATAGTTTATCTCCGCCTTCCGGGCCTGCGAGTGCTGAAATTGTCGGGCTACTTTAAACTCCTTCCCTTCTTTCAATAAATAAGAACCTGTCTGCTTAAACCAGAAGCCCACATTAGCTTCTATACATTGGCGACGAATCTCCAAAACCCAGTCATAATCGCATACACGCGCCTCCCGTCCAGATTCTCCTCCGGCTACAACCTGCTCAACCCACTCACCTAACTCTCCCCTGAAATCTATCCGGCTGAGAAGCGGTTCGCAAATAATAATTTTATGCTTAATGGGAGCTGCCTTATAAATAGGCAGGCGATAGTCAATCCGATCCTGATTCTCCATCGTACAACAGATTGTTACATTATCATATCCTTCTCCCCAATCTGAGGGTAAACAATCCTTCAGTCGGTCAATACGCTTAGTGATAAACAGAAAGTGGAGATCTTGTCTCAACCGCATCATCTCCCATGCTTCAGGACGCCATTCATCAGCATCTTCCACCAGAAAATCAGAAGTGAAACATGTATAGACTAGGTTACCGGAAGGTATCTTGTAAGTTTTGTTTTTCTTTTGCTGCACAGGCAGATTGAACTTCTCTGTCTTTGCCACAACGGAACTATCCTTACCATATTTACCATCTGTACGATAAACATAGCAATGCTGACAGCCTGTACTAAACTTATGACAGCCATGCCAGGGATTCCACATCGAAGTCTTTACACCTATTCGCAGCATATGTTCATTGCCTCCATAACTCTATGTCTTTATTGTTGCTTTCACAAAGTTATGCATTGCCCTTATTCCAGGCAGTATTCGAGTTCTTTTTTATGGAACTTTTACATGCGCTTATGAAAAGAAGCATGAAAAAGAAAAAGGGACTCTGCAACATTTATGTCGACAGAGTCCCTTTTTCTATATTGCCAATAAACTAATTCATTGTCGCCGGTGTCTTCAGCTTCACCTCTGCCCAATCAGACCATGTAGGAGAAACCATATACTGAGGTTCCTGCATCTTGCCAATCAAAGCAGTAGCTTTCTTCACCTCTGCATTGGTCTTTTCAAACAGTTCTTTCATGGTTAAATCTCCCTTTGCATCCTTGATACATTTAACCAGGAAATAAGTATAATATCCCTGCTTCTTATCATGATAAACACTGGAAGTCTGGTCACCGCTACTGGATGAGAAACTCAAGGTATGTCCCTGTGGCAAACCCACCTTCGGTACTACACGTACCCCTTTTTGGGCCAGCAACGGAGCAGCACTCTTGTAGCCACCACTAAAGCAAGCATCCAGGAAAACATAAGCTCCCTTGATAGGATAGGTTGCCAGACGTTTATATAAATCCGCCAGAGAAATACCCAGACGAATGTTCTTACCCGTAATATCTACCGGCAGCAGATAAGGTTCTTTCGTTGCCTCATCATTATTACCATGACCGGAATAATAGAATATCAATTCCGCTTCAGGATCAGTACTTGCCATATTCACCAACCAGTCAAGCTGTTCGTGCATCATACCAGCCGTAGCATTCGGAACAACTTTCAATTGTCCATCAGGTACACCAAATGTACGTACACAATATTCACGGAATACCATAGCATCATTCACGGCATAAGGCACATTAATCTCTGCATTGGCACCGGTTATGCTATAATCTTCGTTACCAATGATCAATGCATAACGGTGACGATTCACAGCACCCACAGGAATATCTTGCAGCAACTCAGTATTGAGTCCTAAACTAACATTCTTAAGATCAACAGCCTTACGAACAGCTCCGTCAATCTTGATTGTGCTGGATGCCGTTAAGTATTCACCCACCTTCACCTTATAGGCTTCACTCAGATAAGAAGAACGGGAATCTTCACTCACGCTTACCATCACAGCGATTGAATCACCATCGAAACGCTTGTTCACCAAGAAACCATAATCCAGTGTTGCTACATCACCCGGAGCAATACTATCAATCGTCATTTCAGGTACATCAGTTGTAAACACATTATTCGGCAATTTGAAGTTCAATTTCACATTACGTGCTGTCTTCGAACCGAAATTCTGCAAAGCAAGCGTCAGCTTACCATTCTTACCTAAAGTGATAGAAGAACCTTCGGAAGCAAAGAACTGATGATCCGCCACACGCAGGCGCGGCATAGCATATTCCTGTGTATTAACAATCAATTCCGACGGATCAGCATCAAAACCATTCGCTTCAAATGCATAGATATTAATCTTGGCCAGCGCTGACGGCATTTCTTTCTTTACCAGATAACGGAAAGTGTATTGCTTCGATGTTCCTGCGGGAATATTACCACCATCCAACTCACGGGGACCGTCGAAATATTCATCATATCCCTGTTGTTCGGAAAGACGGAGGCGGATGTTATAAGCATCCCCCTGTCCCTTATTCTCAACAGAAAATTGAACAGCAAAACTTTCACCGGCATCTATTACCTTATTATTATTACCATCAATAAAACTATCCACATGGATGACCAACATAGCAGGTTCCACCGGCACAGGAGCAGATTCCTGTTGCTGTGCCACCCCTTCAGTCTTCTTCAATGCCTCATTATAGGCCAGCAAACGGGATGGAAAAGAAGTATATGAAGCACCGTCAGTAATAATTTTCATCAAGACTTCATACTCAGATTTCATATCCATATACTGATATACACCCGCCAACCCTTGCATATACATTTTAGATGAAGGCTCTTTTTCCAGAATTTTCAGGAACAGGTCTTTAGCATCCAGCAGATAACCGGAAGCACGCTGACGTACCAACGCATATTCGGTATCATTAGCAATAGTAGCACCGTTATTCACAATTTCAGTAGCTACATTGAAATTAACACGTGCCAGTCCGGTGAGCAACTCAAAACTATCAGGATGGAGAGCATACAAACGTTTGTAGATGTCAAGCGCTTCCTGATTCTTTCCCTGGCGTTCCAAAATACGTGCCTTGATGGGCAATACCTTATCATTATTGGGATCAACTTCAAGAATACGATCGATGGCCGACAGTAACTTCGGCATATTGTTCGTGGCAATATGCACATTCACCAGATTATAAAGGAAATCAAGCGAAACAGGATACTTGGCTATGGCTTCCTCTAAAACACGTTCCTGTTCAGAATAATTCTTCTGCGACTGATAAATCATATTCATATATACATAGCAGTCTTTCTGCTGTGTATCTGTTCCCGTGCTTAAATACTCCTGGAAATACTTCAACGCCTGCGAATACTTTTGGAGATTGTAGGCAGATACCGCCGCATAATATACTACAGAAGCATAGCGGTTATCCTTGGGAAGCAACTCGCTCTGAAAAATCTTCAGCCGGGGCATCTCAATATAAGCTGCCGCAAAATCCAGCGCCTTAGAGGGTTGCTTCTGTTCGGAATAATACACTGCACCATTCAACAGATAAGGATACATAGCACGCAAACGATTCTTGGCGCCACTCAAATACTGACCGTTATCCGGTGCTTCCACAACTTTCATGAAATTCTCGTAACTGTCCAGCAAATAGCTATACATACCCGTCACGTTCGTTCCTTTATCGCGCTCACTTTCAAAAAGCACATATTGTTGGTTAGCACGCTTAGAAGCAGCAGCGGCATCCTGTGCCACTACTCTCCCATATGCTCCCAACATTAAAATGATTGTCAGTACTAAAAAATTCTTCATATTTATTTATTAGCTCCTCACTAAATTATTTTGCAGGAAAAGCATCCATGATTACAAACTCTACGTTAATCTTACGGAATTCACCACCGCGTTCTTTGGCTACTTCCACATGATATTCATATTCGTTCTTGGTGTTATCCAGTGTGGTTACATTCTTTTCTATATAATTCTTCACACCTGCCGCACGCATCAAAGCCAACTGTTCATTAGCAGTAATGCCCGAAGCCTTTGTTACGGTAATATTATCAAGATTACCATCCTTATAATAAGGTTCATCGATAAATTCGCCATATTGTCCGTTATAGGCAATGCGTCCGCGAATAGGACTTGCATCGGCAGAACCGGTAACAATGACCTTCACTTGTTTACCTTCAGACAGATACTTGGAGAAATCGCCTTCAAAAGCATTCTTGATTATCTTCATCAGAGACATTGCGGCATTGGAACGTTCAATATCATAACCACCTGACGGGAAGTCCTCCTTTGCAGAAAACTCTTTATTGATCACCTCATACTGGTAGCCCACTTTGTAGTTCAGAATCTTATTACCATTAGCATCCACACCCGGAATTACTTCTGTCCTCACATCAATCTGTGTATTTTCCGTAATCAGCTTATCCTGCTTCTTTTCTTCGATTACAGCTTCTTTGATCTCCTTCAGCTGAATTTCTTCACGACTTGCCTGCTGCATAATTTCCAGCGGAACAAAGTTTTCATCTGCTTCCAGTGCGGTCAACTTGGTGCGACCGATATTATCATAAATATAGACCTTATTTGTAGTCTCATTACGCACTTCTACATAAGCCAACTCAAATTCGTCCTTATCATTCAATACATAAACCGCATTATCAAATTTCAGGTTCTTACCATCCTTAAAGTCGCCTACTTCATTTGAAGGCACTTCCAAAGCAATCGCGGGCAATGCATTAAATCCGATGTTCAGCATATTCTTGGAAGCGTCATATTCTCCCACGAAAGGATTATCAATAGAGATGCGGTCGCCTGCCAACTCCGTTGCCACTTCCTGAGCAAACAATTGTTGTTGCTTCAGGCGAGTCTCGTCATTCACACGGATAGCATAATCTTCCATGGACTCACCCTGCATCATCTTCACCCACTCGTTCATCTTAGCATCCACTTCCTTACTCATCAATTTACCAAAGAAAGGATTCAAACCATTAGCATCCCAGAACACAAGTCCTTTGGCGCGATTGGAAAGCATGAATACATCGCTCGTTTGCTTGTTTACAAAGAAGCGACTACCCGTCACACCACCCGGATTTTCATCCAATGTCTGTTCAGGCACACTGTTTTTCAAGTTCATGATGACAATAGCGTTACCATCTTTAACCACACTGATATATTTGCCATCCGGATGAAAGGACGGAGAAGTCAGTGTTCCACCTATCTTATCAAAGATATCCACCTTATCCCATGTCTTTGTGTCGAAAATAGTCAGACGCTTGTCTGCCGTCACAACAGCCATTTGAGAAGCATCGGCAGAAAAGACCAATTCAGTTACTTCGGCAGGCATCGGAAGAGAAGTACGCAGTTCTTTTGTCTGGAAATTCCAGATATCGATATTCTTACCGGTTCCGGCAGCAATAAAATAGTTGTTGGGACTCATAGTAATAGCCGTTGCGACAGCTTTTCCCTGAATATAAGCCTGAGGCAAATATGCTTTTGTGTCGTAAACTATGATTTCTCCTAAAGAATTGGAAACCAAAAAATTGCGTGCATCAGCACCATAGCACATGGCAACAGGGACAATGTCTCCCTTTGATGCATCTTTCATCAACTCAGCGCCTACAGGTCCGGGCACAAAGAAATTCAGATTCTTCCTGCCCTTCAGTTCCTTGCTCTTACGCTGCTCTTTCAGTTCAAAAAGCTTTTTGTTCCGGTCACGGAAAGAATAAATACTAACAGGTTTCTTCCCCCGCATCAAAGCCAATGAGCTACCCGTAGGGTTAAAGGCTATTTTATCAACATCTCTCAGATCGACAATAGGGATATCGCGAATCGTAAGCAAAGAACCATCCGACAGGAAAGCTGTACAAAACGTTGTATTGTCAAATGCCGAAATACGTTTCGCTGAAGGAAAACTCCTTTTCACCTGTACCTGCGCCATTGCCTGACTGCCAAAGAAAGCAGCCACAATACAAAATGCAATACCCTTGACCGGGCGGAACCACATTCTCATTTCATCCATATCTTTAATGTTTATAATAGTTTATGTTTCATACTATTTGCAAATATAAACATTAAATTCCTATCAAGCGGTCAACAAATTCCTGTTTTTTTTGTTTAAGGAGGCTTTTAACAGGATAAACAGGTAAAAAACAAGATTAAGAGGATCAAAAAGATAACTATGCGGAATATTTATTTGTCACGGAAATCAGTGACAAATATTAAGAATGTTTCAATCCCATCTTTTCAGCACGCTGCAACATAAAAGTGCGTGCAGCCTCGTATTCATTGGGTATCACTCCATCCAAAATAGCATCTTTAATGGCGCTTTTCAGAGTTCCTACTTGCTGGCAGGGTTCCAGATTGAAAGTTTTCATGATTTCTTCTCCACTGATAGGTGGCTGGAAATTGCGAACGCGGTCGCGCTCTTCAAGATCCTTCAGTTTCTGACGCACCAGTTGGAAATTATTAAGAAAACGTTGTTTGCGCTCTATATTCTTGGACGTGATATCAGCTTCACACAATGTCATCAGATCATCAATATCATCTCCGGCTTCAAAGAGAAGACGACGTACTGCAGAGTCGGTTACCACATCATCAGCAATGACAATAGGACGCATGTGCAAACTTACCAGCTTCTGTACATACTTCATTTTTTCATTCATCGGCAATTTCATTCTCCGAAAAATCTCCGGTACCATCTTCTCACCAATGAAATTATGATTGTGGAATGTCCAGCCTGCACGAGGTTCCCAACGTTTGGTAACAGGTTTTGCTATGTCATGCAACAGGGCAGCCCAGCGCAACCAAAGATTATCGGTTTTGCGACTGATATTATCAAGTACTTCCAAAGTATGATAGAAGTTGTCCTTATGAGCCCGTCCGTTGCGGGTTTCCACACCTTGCAATGCAGCAAGTTCCGGAAAAATCAGCGGCAACAGTCCGGAACGATCCAAATCAATAAAGCCTTTGGAAGGAACTGGAGAGAGCAATATCTTATTTAGTTCCTCCGCAATACGTTCCTTAGAGATAATAGAAATACGTTCACAATTGCGACACAAAGACTCGAACGTAGCATCATCAATATAGAAATTCAATTGGGTAGCAAAACGGATGCAACGCATCATACGCAACGGATCATCACTGAATGTGATATCCGGATCAAGCGGCGTACGGATAGTCTTTTCTTTTAAATCCTCTATGCCACCAAAAGGATCTACCAATTCTCCGAAACGGCTTTGGTTCAAACAGACAGCCAGTGCATTAATAGTAAAATCACGACGATTCTGATCATCTTCCAACGTACCATCTTCAACAATAGGTTTACGCGAATCACGTTGATATGATTCCTTACGCGCACCTACAAACTCCACTTCTGTCCCACGGTATTTCACCTGTGCAGTACCGAAATTCTTAAATACAGCCACGTGCGCTCCACGCCCCAAACATTTGCCCAATGCTTCAGCCATTTCTATACCACTGCCAACCACTACGACATCAATATCCTTAGAAGGGCGTTGCAGGAAAATATCGCGTACATATCCACCGACCACATAGCATTCCAATCCCAATTCATCTGCCGTCTCGGATATCCGTTTAAATATGTCGTCACTAAAATGTTGTTTCAATTCTTCTGTTGTCAACTCAACCATAATACATCTTTAAAAAATAATCATATAGTTTTCATTCCGGAGAGTAGAAAGTCTCTTGGTCTATTTTTCCACCTTCCATGTATCCGAACCGTGTCATCCTCGTATTTGCTCCGTACCTATACGCTTGGACTTGGTACGGACCAGGTACGGCTTTGATACGGACCGGGTACAGTGAGGACAAATAATTGTTCCAAACATCCGATATCTTAAGAAAACTAAAATACAATTTATCTATATTTGAGGCTGCAAAGATACGGATATTATTTATAATTTTGTCCTCACTAACAGAAGAACAACAGTTATGAAGACAATGATACTTCTTGCGTGCCTCTGTTGCACGCTCTTCTCTTGCGAGAATGTGGAGAAAAAAGCCGGTGAAAAATTGCAAACCGCCCGTGAAGCTTTTGAACGGGGAGACTTCAGTGAAGCAAAAATGCAGATTGACAGCATTAAGATATTATACCCAAAAGCTTTTGAAACTCGTCGTGAAGGCATCAGTCTGATGCAGCAGGTAGAACTGAAAGAACAGGAAAAAACACTTGTTTACCTGGATAGCCTGCTTCAAAAGAAACAAAGCGAATTGGATGCCATAAAAGGGAAATTCACCCTCGAAAAAGATGCCGAATATCAGAAAATAGGCAACTATCTGCACCCCTCACAAGTAATAGAAAAAAATCTGCATCGTTCATATCTCCGCTTTCAAGTAAACGAAACCGGACAAATGAGCATGACTTCCATTTATTGTGGTCCAAGCAATATTCACCACATCAGCGTAAAGGTTATCGCACCCGATGGTAGTTTTGCTGAAACACCCGCCTCCAAAGATAGCTATGAAACAACTGACCTGGGGGAAAAGATAGAAAAAGCTGATTATAAAATAGGAGAAGACGGCAATGTTATCGGTTTCCTTTATCTGAATAAAGACAAGAATATTAAAGTGAACTATCAGGGTGAACGCCCCTACTCCACTACAATGACTCCGGCAGACCGCCAGGCAGTGGCCAGTATTTATGAACTGGCACAGTTACTTTCATCTATCACTGAAATTAAGAAAGAGATGGAAGAAGCAAATCTGAAAATAGAGTTTGTGAAACGGAAGATGCAGGAAAGGGAAGAAAAAGAGACGGAACAAGGAAAATAAACAAATTAAAGAAACCATTAAAACTCAAGATTGTTAAAACTACATTCGGAATAATATCTATAATCGAAAGCAAAAATAAGAGTTTTGCAAATTCTTTGTAAGTTTGATTTAAGAGTCCAACATCTATTTATTTTTCAGATTTCACATACTATATATACGATGTAGGATAGCATCCTTTATGCCTTTTGATCTTTATTTCTATCTTTGTACTGAAAAACAATGTCATTCATTATGGGAACACCTTTTGTATATGGACGAATAGCCGATAAGAACAATTTCACGAATAGAAAAAAAGAAGTTGAACTGCTCAAGCGCAACTGCCGTACTGAAAATAAGCCATTCCGTATGGGATGATTTCGCCGCTTCCGTCCGAAAATATTTGGGGCGACTACTACCTTTTGTCACATTCTCAGATATGGCTCAAACATGCGAATTATCTTTCGGACTTGATTTCAAAGACAATAAAATGACATTTGATGAAATCTTGGATTTGCCACAAGCCATCAGTAGGGATTCCGGCAAAAAGATGGTGGTTTGTATCGACGAATTTCAAAATATCAACGAGTATGACGACCCTTTGGCATTTCAGCGGAAGCTACGCTCGCACTGGCAGAAACATACGGACGTATGCTATTGCCTGTACGGCAGCAAAAGACATATGCTACTGGATATTTTTCATAATTACAACATGCCTTTCTATAAATTCGGGGACATCTTATTTCTGGAAAAGATACCCAAAGAGGATTGGATCGAATTTATCGGAAGAAAGTTTTCTGAAACCGGAAAGAAAATTTCAGGAGAATTATGCAGCATGATTACCGACCTGATGAAGAATCACCCCTATTATACCCAACAATTAAGTCAGCAAGTGTGGTTTAGAACCGCGACAGTTGCCTCAGCCGAAGTAGTTGATGAGGCTTTCAGTGATATTATCGGGCAACTTAGTTTGCTTTTCGCCAATATCATCGATACATTGACACCGCGGCAAATAAATTTTCTACTGGCAGTAGCCGATGGGGTTACAAACTTCTCATCAAAAGAAATACTCATTAAATATCAGTTGGGGACATCTGCTAATATCAAAAATCTAAAAAAAGCAGCAACTGAAAAAGATTTGGTTGATATTTTACCAGGAAACCGAATAGAACTACAAGACCCCGTATTTGAACATTGGCTGAAACATATTTATCGCACGAGATGAAATCGTTAAAGTCCCGAAAACAAGGTTCTTTTCCATTGTACCAATAATATGCGCTAAGAAGCATTCTTATAGAGAATAAAAAGAAATATCTTCCTAAATATAAAAACGAACGCGGGACAACTACATTAAGAAGTCATCCCGCGTTCGTTATAATATAATTTATGCCATAAAAATTCTATTACCACTGCAACCGTGGCAAGAACTTACTCAAGCAAGTACGTAATGCACTCAAGGTAATAGGCTTTACCAATACTTCCGAAGCACCGGCAGCCATTGCATTTTCACGGTCAGCCGTAAAAGCATAAGCAGTCTGCATGATAATAGGAAGTTCTTTCTCCTCTTCACGGATAATCTTTGTTGCTTCCAAGCCATTCATGATAGGCATTTTAATATCCATAAGAATAGCAGCTGTCTTTCCACGGTTCTCTTTGAACAGATTAACCATCTCTTCACCATTCTTCGCCCACAATATCTCGCATTTTTTGCCAATAATAGCCTTTATCAACTTAAAGTTACTATCATCGTCTTCCGCTACCAGTATCAGCGGACGGTAATCTTCTGATAAATTCCCTGTTTCCATGACCAATGTATTTTTGTTTAATGAGGCAAAGATATAAAAAATAATATAAATATATTATCTTTGGAGAAGATATGCTGCATCTCGGCATAAAAAATGAACGAGTTCATTTTATTCTGTACTCGGTTTGCACTATCTTTGCGCCTCAATTTAAAAATAGAGTATGATTTCAATAGACGGACTGGCCGTAGAATTCGGCGGCACCACCTTATTCAGTGACGTTTCCTTCGTTATTAATGAAAAAGACCGCATCGCCCTGATGGGAAAGAACGGAGCGGGAAAAAGTACCTTACTGAAAATTCTGGCAGGAGTACGCCAACCTACCCGGGGCAAAATCTCGGCACCTAAAGACAGTGTTATCGCTTACCTGCCGCAACATCTGATGACGGAAGACGGACGAACCGTATTCCAGGAAACCGCACAGGCTTTCTCACACCTGCATGAGATGGAAGCAGAAATAGAACGCCTCAACAAAGAACTGGAAACACGTACCGATTATGAAAGCGACAGTTATATGGAACTGATTGAAACGGTTTCCGCCCTGAGTGAAAAATTCTACTCTATCGATGCTACCAACTATGAGGAAGATGTAGAGAAAGCTCTGTTAGGGCTCGGCTTCAGTCGCGAAGATTTCAACCGCCAGACCAGTGACTTCAGCGGCGGATGGCGTATGCGCATCGAGCTTGCCAAACTACTGTTACAAAAGCCGGATGTACTGTTACTGGATGAGCCTACCAACCACCTCGACATCGAAAGTATTCAGTGGTTGGAAGATTTCCTTATCAACAATGGTAAAGCTGTTATTGTCATCAGCCACGACCGTAAGTTTGTAGATAATATCACTACCCGTACCATTGAAGTGACGATGGGACGTATCTATGATTATAAAGTAAATTATTCCAAATATCTGGAACTCCGCAAAGAACGTCGTGAACAACAACAAAAGGCTTACGACGAACAACAGAAGTTCATTGCCGAAACCAAAGAATTCATTGAACGCTTCAAAGGTACTTACTCCAAAACCCTGCAAGTACAAAGCCGCGTAAAAATGTTGGAAAAGTTGGAAATTTTGGAAGTGGATGAGGAAGATACTTCGGCACTACGGTTGAAATTTCCGCCATCCCCACGTTCCGGCAATTATCCTGTAATCATGGAAAACGTAGGTAAAACCTATGGCGATCATGTAGTATTCAAAAACGCTACACTGACCGTGGAACGGGGAGACAAATTAGCATTTGTCGGCAAAAACGGCGAAGGTAAATCCACCTTGGTGAAATGTATCATGAAAGAGATTGAACACGATGGCACGCTGACACTCGGACATAATGTGCAGATCGGTTATTTCGCACAAAACCAAGCTTCCCTGCTGGACGAAAACCTAACGGTATTCCAAACGATTGATGATGTGGCAAAGGGAGAAATACGTAATAAGATACGTGACCTGCTGGGTGCTTTCATGTTCGGTGGACCAGAGCAATCCATGAAGAAAGTGAAAGTGCTTTCCGGTGGAGAGCGCACACGACTCGCCATGATTAAACTGTTGTTGGAACCGGTAAACCTACTGATTCTGGATGAACCGACGAACCACCTCGACCTGAAGACCAAGGACATTCTGAAGCAAGCGCTGTTGGATTTCGATGGTACACTGATTGTAGTAAGCCATGACCGTGACTTCCTAGACGGACTGGTTACCAAGGTTTACGAATTCGGTAATAAACAAGTAAAGGAACACTTAAGCGGCATCTACGAATTCCTGGAAAAGAAGAAGATGGAGTCACTCCGCGAACTGGAAAGGTAAACGTTCCTTAACAGGGCTTCCGCAACTTTTCTTGCGTCATATTGTTTCATTTTTATAAAACTCTAATTACGAGAACAATGAAACGATATGACGCTATAATAATAGGCTTCGGCAAAGGTGGCAAGCTACTGGCGGTCGAATTAGCCAACCGCAACTGGAAAGTGGCGGTCATCGAACGTTCCCCGGACATGTACGGTGGAACCTGTATAAATGTAGGATGTATTCCTACTAAAACCATGATAAACGAATCGGAATTCGCCGAACGTATCTATCAAGACGATTATAAGAAACAATCCAAGTTATATTCCCTCGCCCTAAGGCGCAAGGATAAGTTGGTCACCTTTCTTCGAGAAAAGAACGTCGAAAATCTGACGAATAACCCTAATATAACATTGTATGACGGAACTGCATCTTTTCTCTGTCCGGACACGGTAAAGGTAGTTCCTTCACCGGAAAGTGAAGATTACTTTGAACTGGAAGGAAAAGAAATCTTTATCAATACCGGTTCTACACCTATCCTACCCGATATTGATGGATTAAAAAACAGCCGATACATATATACAAGTGAGACATTGCTGCATAGCGAGATCCTTCCCCAACACTTGCTGATAATAGGAAGCGGAGCCATCGGGCTGGAATTTGCCACCATGTATGCCGGATTCGGCAGCAAGGTCACTATTCTGGAAGCCGGTAAACGCTTATTGCCGAAAGCTGATCGGGAGATTGTCGAATATATGCAGGAAAGTCTGAAAAGAAAAAATATAGAGATACGTCTGAATGCACGCGTACAATCCTTACATGATACAGCGGACGGCATTACCGCCGCCTATACGGATGCCTCGGACGGCACACCTTACTTTCTTGAAGGCGATGCCCTACTCATTGCAACAGGACGTAAACCTATGATAGATGATCTGAATCTGGAAAAAGCAAAAATACAGGTTAATGCACAAGGAGGAATCATTGTCAATGAGCAATTACGTACTACTGCACCACACGTCTGGGCCTTGGGAGACGTCAAAGGTGGGGAAATGTATGATTACCTTTCAATTGACGATTCCCGTATCATCTTAAATCATCTTTTCGGTAATAAGGAACGTTCTGTTGATGACCGCAATCCCGTACCTTACGCCATCTTCACAGATCCACCTATGGCACATATCGGTCTGACGGAAGAAGAAGCTATGAAACGTGGATATCCCATCAAGATTTCACGTCTGCCCGCCTCCGCCATCCCTCGTGCACGTACTTTGCAGAATATGGATGGGATGCTAAAAGCTATTGTAAATACGGATACGGAGAAAATACTGGGCTGCTCACTCTTCTGCGTGGATGCACCGGAACTTATCAATCTAGTAGCATTTGTCATGAAAACCGGACAGAAATCTTCGGCTTTACGTAACTTCATATTCACCCATCCCAGTATGAGTGAAGGTTTAAATGAATTATTCAAGGCTTTTTAATAACTAACATTTGGTAATTAAGCCGTTAACTTCTATCTTTGTCCGCAATAAAAAAATAAGGATGCAGAGAAAACGGTACATAACACTCTTTTTTATATTCATCAGCATGGTCATGCTGGTGGTACCGGTTATTCCTCACCACCATCACAATAATGGGTTGATATGTATGAAGAATGACATAACTCCCAATTGTTGCGGACAACAACACACCCCGGATAGCGAACATTGCTGTTGCGATACGGGATGTGTTACTACTCACTTTTTCCAGCAAACTCCCAGCTCGGACAACGGATGGACACATCCGGATTTTCCACTGGTTATCACATTATTCTCCGAACCCCTTCTCAGACTATTGGTCCTCCCCGAAGAAAGCGGGCAAAGACAGGACTGCATATACCAGGAGTCACTTCATGGCACGTATCTCACACGTGCCACAGGACTTCGCGCACCTCCGTGTGTTCTTACTTTATCGTAAAGTCTGCAACTTTATTGCAGGCTTTTATCTCTAATTTTGCACACAGATAAAAGTAAGAACATAAAAATATCATCATGAAAAAAATTCTTTTTATGGGAGTCATGGGATTATTCCTGTTAGGCTCTTGCAATAGTAAATCCGGCGACGGACACGAAGGTCATAATCATGAAACAGAAAAACATGAGCACGAAGGTTGTGATCATGATCATGAAGGCGAAGACCACAATCACGAAGGTGACGAACATAACCACGATGGACATAGCCACGATGAACAAACAGCGGCTGGACATAGTGACGAAATCATTCTGCCTACTGCCAAAGCACAGGCTGCCGGAGTAAAATCCAATGTTGTAGAACCGGGGATTTTCCATCAGGTTATAAAAACCAGCGGTCAGGTAATGGCAGCACAAGGAGATGAGAGCGTGGCTGTAGCAACCGTAGCTGGTGTAGTATCTTTCCGTGGAAAGGTAATCGAAGGTATGAGTGTCAGTAAAGGTACACCACTGGTGACATTATCTTCCAAGAACATGGCGGATGGTGACCCCGTAGAACGGGCACGTATCGCTTATGAAGTTTCCAAGAAAGAATATGAGCGCATGAAAGCCCTCGTAGGAAATAAAATTGTTTCTGAAAAAGATTTCGCTCAAGCGGAACAAGCATACGAAAATGCACGTATCAGCTATGAAGCCGTAGCTAAAAATAGTTCAGCAAGCGGACAAGCGGTAATTTCTCCTATCAGCGGATATGTAAAAAGCCTGTTAGTGAAAGAAGGTGATTATGTAGCCGTAGGGCAACCGTTAGTCAGCATTACGCAAAACCGCAAATTGTTCCTGCGTGCTGATGTATCTGAGAAATATTACCAATATCTGCGTACTATTGGTTCTGCTAACTTCTGCACTCCTTATAATAATAAGGTATATACATTGAAAGACTTAGACGGGCGTCTTCTCTCTTATGGCAAAGCTTCCGGTGGTGATGGTGGATATTACGTACCTGTAACCTTTGAGTTCGACAACAAAGGTGATATTATCCCCGGTTCGTTTGTAGAAATCTTCTTATTGTCTTCCCCTATAGAAAACGTAATATCCCTGCCCCATTCAGCATTGACTGAAGAACAAGGCAGTTTCTTTGTCTACCTGCAACTGGATGAAGAAGGATATAAGAAACAACTCGTGACTCTCGGAGCCGATAACGGTGAAAGCGTACAGATTCTCTCAGGTGTAAAAGCCGGAGACCGCGTGGTAACCGAAGGTGCTTATCAAGTGAAACTGGCAAGCGCTACGAATGCGATACCGGCACACAGTCACGAACACTAAACTTATTTACTATTTGACAAGTTACTATTTACTATTTGGCTGCGCAATGCGTGAAGCTGATGATAAGAATAGTAAATGTCAAATGGTAAAAGACAAGGTGTATCAAATAGTAAATAATAAATAGTAAAATAGTAAATATATCATCGTGTTAAATAAGATCATACATTTCTCACTTCATAACCGCATCCTGGTACTTGTAGCCTCGGTGTTGTTACTGATAGGCGGAACCTACACCGCCATGAACACGGAAGTGGACGTATTCCCTGACCTCAATGCACCTACGGTTGTTATCATGACCGAAGCAAACGGTATGGCAGCAGAAGAAGTGGAACAACTCGTTACATTTCCTGTAGAAACAGCAGTGAACGGTGCAACAGGTGTGCGCCGCGTACGTTCTTCATCTACCAACGGCTTCTCTGTAGTATGGGTAGAATTCGATTGGGATACGGATATTTATCTGGCCCGGCAGATTGTCAGCGAAAAGTTGGCCGTCGTAAGTGAAAGCCTGCCTACCGGTGTAGGTAAACCGACGCTGGGCCCACAATCATCCATTCTGGGTGAAATGCTGATTATCGGATTGACGGCCGACTCTACCTCCATGCTCGACCTGCGTACAATAGCCGACTGGACCATCCGGCCGCGTTTGCTCTCTACGGGCGGTGTGGCACAGGTAGCAGTACTTGGCGGTGATATAAAGGAATATCAGATACAATTAGACCCGGAACGGATGCGGCATTACGGCGTTACGCTGAATGAAATCATGACTGTAACCCGCGAAATGAATCTGAACGCAAACGGTGGCGTGTTATATGAATATGGTAACGAATACATTGTGCGTGGAGTACTTTCTACCGACCGTGTAGATCAACTGGCACGTGCCGTAGTTAAGGGAGGAGTTGACAAGGCTTCAGTCGACAAGATACAAGGCAATGCCTCGTCAACTGGTCAACTGGTCAACTCTGCCCCTGTCCTTCTCGAAGACATTGCAGATGTACATATCGGAGCAAAGTTACCCAAACTGGGTACAGCATCCGAACGGGGTAAATCCGCCGTACTGTTAACAGTAACCAAGCAACCAGCCACCAGCACACTGGAATTAACGGATAAATTAGAAGCATCTTTAAAAGACTTGCAGAAGAACCTGCCACCGGATGTAAAAGTCAGCACAGACATCTTCCGCCAGAGCCGCTTTATCGAAAGCTCTATCGGAAACGTACAGAAGTCCTTGTTTGAAGGAGGTATCTTCGTTGTGATTGTCCTATTCCTATTCCTTGCGAATGTACGTACAACGGTGATCTCATTGGTTACACTACCGCTTTCATTGATTACTTCACTGGTAACGCTGCATTATATGGGCTTCACAATTAATACAATGAGCCTCGGTGGTCTTGCCATCGCTATCGGTTCGCTGGTGGATGATGCCATTGTGGACGTGGAGAATGTATATAAACGACTCCACGAGAATAAGTTGAAGCCTGTGGAAGAACGCCTTTCCATACTGGAAGTAGTATTCAACGCATCGAAAGAAGTACGTATGCCTATTCTGAATTCTACGCTGATTATCGTAGTCAGTTTCGTACCACTGTTCTTCCTCACCGGTATGGAAGGCCGCATGCTGGTTCCACTGGGTATTGCATTCATTGTAGCACTGGCAGCTTCTACGGTAGTGGCATTGACAGTTACACCAGTACTTTGCTCCTATCTTTTAGGAAGAGACAAGAAGAAGGAACAGAAAGAGAGCAGCGACTCGTTCGTAGCACGCAAGATGAAACAGTGGTATGGTGCTGCATTGGCATTTGTACTGGGACATAAGAAGATCGTACTGGGCAGTACAATCGGTTTGTTCGTAGTTGCTCTGGTATGTTTCTTCACATTGGGACGTTCGTTCCTGCCACCTTTCAACGAAGGTTCGTTTACAATTAACATATCTTCTTTACCAGGCATCTCATTAGAAGAAAGTGACAAGATGGGACACCGTGCAGAGGAATTGCTACTCAGCATTCCCGAAATACAAACCGTTGCCCGCAAGACCGGACGTGCCGAACTGGACGAGCATGCACTTGGTGTGAATGTTTCGGAAATAGAAGCTCCGTTCGAATTGAAAGAACGTTCACGTAGTGAGTTGGTTGCCGAAGTACGCGAGAAGTTAGGTACTATCGTAGGAGCAAATGTGGAAATCGGCCAGCCTATCAGCCACCGTATCGATGCTATGCTCAGTGGTACGAAAGCCAACATCGCAATTAAACTGTTTGGTGACGATCTGAACCGTATGTTTACCTTGGGTAATGAAATCAAAGGTGCCATCCAGGATATTCCGGGTATTGCCGACCTGAATGTGGAACAACAAATAGAACGTCCTCAGCTTATCATTTCGCCCAAGCGGGAAATGTTGGCTAAGTTCGGTATCTCATTACCGGAATTCTCTGAGTTCGTGAATGTATGTCTTGCTGGTGAAACCGTATCACAGGTATACGAGAAAGGTAAAAGCTTCGACCTTACCGTACGTGTACGTGATGATCTTCGCGACGAAATGGAGAAGATACGCAACTTGATGATAGATACCAGTGACGGAAAGAAAATACCTTTGAACTACATCGCAGAAGTGCGTTCTGCCATGGGACCGAATACGATCAGCCGCGAGAACGTGAAGCGAAAAATCGTAATCTCTGCCAATGTTGCCGACCGCGACCTGCGCAGTGTAGTGAATGATATTCAGGCCCGTGTGGACAAGGATATTAAATTGCCCGAAGGGTATCATCTGGAATACGGTGGCCAATTTGAGAGTGAACAGGCAGCAAGCCGCACTTTGTTACTCACATCATTAATGAGTATTGCGGTGATCTTCTTACTGCTTTATCATGAATTCCGTAGTGTAAAAGAGAGTGCAATCATACTTATCAACCTGCCACTTGCATTGATCGGTGGTGTGTTTGCTTTGTTGATGACAACGGGAGAGGTGAGTATTCCGGCTATTATCGGTTTTATTTCACTATTCGGTATCGCCACCCGAAACGGTATGTTACTGATCAGCCACTACAACCATTTACAACAGGAAGAGGGAATAAACGTGTACGATAGCGTAATCCGTGGCTCAATGGACCGTTTGAATCCGATTTTGATGACAGCATTGTCTTCGGCTCTCGCTCTTATTCCATTGGCACTGGGAGGAGATTTGCCGGGTAATGAAATTCAAAGTCCGATGGCGAAAGTTATCCTTGGTGGTCTTTTAACTTCCACGTTCCTGAACGGTTTCATCATTCCGATTGTTTATCTGATGATGCACCCTAAAAAACAACCATTAACAATATCAAACAATGAAACGAATTCTCATATTTAGTTTTATCACTTTTTTCCTATATGCGGGAATGCGTGCCCAATCGGTCGGCATAGACGAAGTGCTGCACCGTATTGAAGCAAACAATAAGGAGTTGCAGGCCAATGCGCAACTCATCACTTCACAGAAATTGGAGAACAAGTCGGAGAACAATTTGCCTGATCCCACTCTCTCGTATGCCCATCTGTGGGGATCGGAAGATAAGAGTGAGACGATAGGTGAACTTGTTGTTTCTCAGAGCTTTGATTTCCCGACCTTGTATGCTACACGCGGAAAAGTAAACCGGCTCAAAACCGGTGCGCTTGATGCGCAGTCTGCCGCCTTCCGTCAACAACTGTTGTTGCAAGCTAAAGAGCTTTGTTTCGACATCATCATGTTGCAGCACCAACAAGTGATTCTGAATGAACGTATGAAACAGGCTGAGGAACTCTCTGCATACTATAAGAAACGTCTGGAGACAGGTGATGCCAATGTATTGGAAACAAATAAGATCAATCTGGAGTTACTGAATGTACGCACAGAATTCCGTACCAATCAGACTGCGCTTGATAACGCCTGGAAATCTCTCCTTGCACTCAACGGAGACCAGTCTTTGCAAGATAATGAGCTGAGCAGTTTCCGCTCCATCAACGACTATCCATTGCCCCTTCTTCCTACCAACTATGAACAGTTACGTTCGGAAGTGTTGGCAGCCGATCAGACTTTGCTGTCATTAAGCAGTGAAAGTGCTGCCGCCCGCAAACAGATTTCTGCAAGCAAACAAGGTTGGTTACCTAAATTGGAACTTGGATATCGTCGTAATACAGAGTCCGGTACTCCATTCAATGGAGTTGTAGTAGGCTTTTCCTTCCCGCTGTTTGAGAATCGTAATAAGGTTAAAATAGCCAAAGCGCAATCTCTGAACCTCGATTATCAGAAAGAGAACGCTGCTTTTCAAGCCGAAGCAACCTTGGCAAAACTATACAGCGAAGCACAATCATTGCAGACTTCCATCCAGGAGTACAGGGAGGCATTCAGTTCACAACAAGATCTTGCATTACTGAAGCAAGCTCTCACCGGTGGACAAATCAGTGTGATAGAATATTTTGTAGAAGTTTCTGTGATTTATCAAAGTAAGCAGAATCTACTTCAATTGGAAAATCAGTATCAAAAGGTAATGGCACAGATATACAAGAGTAAGCTATAAAAATATTATTCTTGTATCATAAAAGTAAAGCGAAGAATCGACTCCCACAATTGAAGGAGTTAATTCTTCGCTTTCTTTATAAATATCAAACTATAGTTCTGTAATCTTTCCCATAAAGAGGATGGCTCCCGTACTCTTTTCCTTAATCATAAAGGCAAAAGGACGATTCACAAAGAAGGGAGCAGGAGAAGATGGATCGAATGAAGTTTCAAACATTCCTCCTACTGTAACCGCAGCCGCTTCGGTACCTTCCTCATCCACATTTATATAAGTAAACTGTTGCAGAAGGCCAATATATAGTTCTGCACCGGACATATTGGCAAACTTTGCTTTATAAGCATCGAAGGCATCTTTCATCCCCATAACTATCATGTCCTCTTCCAGCTCTTTGTCATATTCTACTTTAAAACGAGGAAGTTTAATTTGTAGCTCTTTTCTTACCATATTCTTACTCCACTGTTTCCAATTCTCATAATTCAGGCTGGGTAAGCTTTCATTCAAGGTCTTATCTCCGGATGGCAACAGTATCACCATACTAAAAGCTTCATTGCCATAAGGTAATTCCGCAATAGAGAAATCATCAGTCTGGGTGTAATTGAACGTTGCGGTCTGGTTCATCATAGCTACTTTCTGCTGACTGCCGTCAACATTGGTAAAGTTATCATGTCCAGTAGCCGACTTATCAAACTGGCTTTTCCAGATACCTTTAAAATAGAGTGCATTAATCAAATACATACGAACATCCGCAGGTATTTCCTGAATAACCTCCTTTATACAATTATTAGTCTGAGTGGCGCACCATTGGTTTATCACATCTTTGGCGGTCGGAGATGTGAAATCAAGTTCTTGCACCTGAGCATCGTACATTTTCTTATTTACATCAACAAAAGAGTCATAAACCTTAAAACCTTCCTCTATCCAGATAGAATTAGCTATTCCGAGTTGAGTTGTATTGTCCAAATCCAACAAAGCTGAAGTTAACTTTTGATTATAGTTGTTCAGATCATCAAGAGAGAAAGTATTGGCAGGGAATCCTAATACATCCTGCATCTCAGCAAGCGTATTATCAGTAGCCCCGTTCGTAATCATGGATAAACAAAGTGATGCACTCAATGGAGACACAAAAACATTCGGTTTTTCTTTTTCGGTACTGCACACCTGATCGAAGAAACGGAAAGCAAAGTCTGTACCTTTGTCCATAAACTCTTGTTCCGCACGTGTAAGATTGATGTCTTGACGTGGTTTAGGTTCCGGTTGAGAAGGATTCTCATCATTCTGACAGGCTGCAAGGATACTGAGTAGGCTTAGCGCAGCAATAGTTTTCTTTAGCATAAGCATTATAGTATTAGTTTTCTATTAAGTTACTCTGTTAGAATAAATGCATAAATTTATAAAATACTGCATCCTATAATAAATAAAACATTAATCTTTCCTATCTTTGCACCTAGGTTTTGTTGGAGTATGCCTTTCGGTATGCTTCATGAAAAGGGAATTGGGTGTAACTCCCAAACAGTCCCGCTGCTGTAAGCTCATTATAGAGGATTTACCAGTCACCTATGCCACTGCCGGTATTCGCACGGTGGGAAGGCGGTAAATCCTGAGTAAGTCAGAAGACCTGCAAAACCTATCAAATTTTATGCCTTCGAGGAAAGGGCATGAGATACTTATATTTTTACAGCTATTTGTTATGATCAAGGATAATCCATGCCGATGCATTTGGCTACGGTTTTGTTTATATTGTTTCACATGCTGCCTTTGTGTCAATTTACAGGCACAGCAGGCGGGAGACTCCATTACGGGAAAGGTACATGCCATTCCGGAAGTGGGAATAAAGGGGCGACGTGTACCCCAACGTATATCTGTAGCGATGCCCATACAAGTACTTGAAAAAAACGAATTGGAAAATCTCGGACTTCAGAATATAGCTGATGCTGTTCGCCGTTTTGCCGGAGCCAATGTAAAAGATTATGGTGGTATAGGAGGATTAAAGACTGTTTCCGTCCGAAGCCTTGGCGCTACACACACAGCAGTAGCCTACGATGGAGTGGCTGTGAGCAACACCCAAGCGGGACAAATAGATATAGGACGTTTTGCATTGGATGATATAGACATGTTATCTCTGTCTGTTGGGCAAAATCATGATTTACTGCAACCTGCACGGCTTTTCGCTTCAGCAGGAATACTTTCTATATACAGTAAAAATCCTTTAGAGGGAACGGACAAAGCATATACCTTCAAAGGACAAATTAAAAGTGGTTCCTTTGGCTTAATAAATCCCTCTCTCACATGGGGACAACGTATAACACAACGAACCTGTTATACCTTGAATAGTAATTATCTACAAGCAGATGGAAATTATCCTTTTAAATTAATAAACGGCAAATATACTACGAATGAAAAAAGAAAAAATTCTGATATAAAATCATGGCACACAGAAGCAAATCTGTTTCATACATTGAAAGATAGTAGCCAACTGAACATAAAAGCATATTATTTCGATTCAGAACGTGGATTGCCAGGTTCAGTAATTCTCTACAATGATCAAGCCAATGAGCGTTTATGGGACAGAAATATCTTCATACAAGCCCGATACCTAAAAGACATTACCTCAGAATGGACCTTGCAGGGCCAAGCTAAATATAACTATTCGTGGAATAAATATGAAGATACAGACGTGAAATATGAAGGAGGTAGACAAACAGACATTAACAAGCAGCAAGAATATTATCTATCAGCTACTATACAATGGCAGCCTTGCAGTACATTTTCTACTTCATGGGCAAATGACCTTGTACTTAATACACTAGATAATAATTTGCCCAACAATCCTAATCCAACACGATATACATGGCTATCTGCATTTAATTTACGCTATCAATGGAAAGGGCTTACAGCCACAGGAACATTAGTACATACGCTGATTGCCGAGGATGTGAAATCAGGCAACCGCCCTGATAATCGTTCTCGTTTCAGTCCTACCCTTTCATTTATATATCGCCCTTGGGAGAAGTACTCCCTCTTTCTGCGATTAATGTACAAAGACACTTTCCGCGTACCAACTTTCAATGACCTTTATTATCAACGTATGGGCAATACTGACCTACGACCTGAAAAGGCACGCGAATACAATATAGGTATTACCTGGAGTGGTACTCCATTCTCTTTCACTAATTACGTAATGCTAACTGTTGATGGATATTTTAATGAAGTAAATGATAAAATTGTCGCCTTACCCACAACCTATGTCTGGAAGATGATGAATTTTGGGAAAGTACATATCACCGGGGCAGATATAACTTTACGTACCTCTATCCCGATCCACCGTAATATTGATTTATCAATAACAGGCAATTATACCTATCAGAAAGCTATTGACGTAACTTCATCAAGCAGTAAGAATTATAAAGACCAGATTCCTTATACTCCTCTACATAGTGGCAATGCTTCCATACTTGCAGAAAGCTCCTGGATAAATATAGGTTATGCCTTAACTTGTGTAAGCGACCGATACAGCCTGCCACAGAACATACAAGAAAATCGCATTGATGGATATACGGAGCATACCCTGTCAGCATCCCGCGCATTCCAACTAAGAAAATGCAGACTTCGCCTCCAAGCCGAACTAATAAACCTGACAAATAAACAATATGATATTATCAAATATTACCCAATGCCGGGACGCTCATTTCGGATAACGGGTAGCCTATTTTTCTAATTAATTACAACCTAAAAAAACAAAACATGAAAGTAAGAAGCTTATTATTCAGTACTCTTTGTATGCTCGCAATCTCTGTAACATTCACCTCTTGTAGCGATGATGACGATGCCCCATGGAACGATGAAGGTACTAAAGTAGAATTACCACAACGACGAATGTTCATCCTGAATGAAGGAAAAGCTGATAACAACAATGCAGGCATTGCCTTTTATGCCCCTAATAGAGATGCTAATGACAGCAATAATAATTTTATTGCCAACATCTATTTTAAGCAAAATGAAAAACAGTTGGGAGACACTGGCCAGGATATATTAGAATATGAGGACAATATTTATGTCATTGTGTCCGGCTCAAGCCTATTGCTGAAACTGAACGCTGCGGCAGTGGAAGAAGCACGCCTTTCATTCAGTAGTTCTGATGGTCAACCACGATACATGGCAGCTAAAGACGGCAAAATCTACGTTACACTTTGGAGCGGAAAGGTTGCACGTATTGATTCTCGCACTATGAAAATAGAAGCTTATGTCGATGTCAATGCCAACCCGGAACAGATTGTTGAAAATGAAGGCAAACTATATGTAGCGAATTCCGGATATGGGGAAGGAACAGATGTTTCTGTAATCGACCTGAATACTTTCAAAAAAGAAAAAGATATACCCGTTGTAAAAAATCCCAATCGCATACTTGAATCAAATGATGAAGTCTACCTTTTATCATGGGGTATCTGGACCAATGTATTGGGTGAAGGATACACCTTCCAGCGCATAAAATCGGATGATACTGTGGAATCAATAGCAGTAGCATCAGCCTTTGCAGAACATGATGATACGATTTTTCTCATTTATTCTGACTGGAAAAGTGACGGATACGAGCATAGTTTTTCCACTTATAATACAAAAACACATAAACTTACCGAAGGAAATTTCTTAAAGAATGCCCCTCAGGAATTATTATCATCAAGTATATATGGTTTTAATATCGACCCTGAAACGGGAGAATTCTATATCAGTACTTCTGACTATGTTTCCAATGGTGATATTTACCGTTTTAAGAAAGATGGAACTTTTGCTGAAAAGTTTGATTGTGGAGGTATCAACCCAAGCAAAATGATTTTCTTACAATGAAACAAATTTCTGTCTTTATAACCCTTTGGGTGACAGTGTTATTTCTTTCCGCCTGCGGCGGAAAGAGCAGCACTGTTTCCGGCTCTGCACAAGGAGACAGCATCCCGCTGCACTATTCTTCTAATCTCTCTCTGATAGATTACGAAAATTACATCGTTGCACAGCTACGCAATCCCTGGGATACAACAAAGATATTACACACCTATGTATTAGTAGACAAAAAGCAGCCGTTACCCCAAGAACTGCCTCAAGGTACTCTTGTCCGCACCCCACTTAGTAAAGCAGTCATCTACTCATCCGTTCATTGCAGCTTGCTGAAAGACCTCGGTGCTTTAAATAGTATTGGTGGCGTATGCGATTTGAAGTACATCAAACTACCGGAAATCGAGGAAGGATGCCGAAACGGAACCATCACCGATGTAGGTGATGGCATGAACCCCAATATCGAAAGAATCATAGACCTGCACCCCGATGCCATCCTACTTTCTCCTTTTGAAAACAGCGGCGGATACGGGCGTGTGGAAAAGTTGAATGTACCCATCATTGAATGTGCCGACTATATGGAAACCTCTTCATTGGGACGTGCCGAATGGATGCGTTTCTACGGTCTACTATTTGGTAAAAAAACGGAAGCAGATGCTATGTTTGCTTCGGTAGAAAGAAGCTATAAGGATTTACAGGAATTAGTAAAACCCATCTCCTTTGCTCCCTCCGTGATGTGTGATTTGAAAACAAGCTCTACCTGGTACACTCCGGGTGGCAACAGCACCATTGCCAGGCTATACGCTGATGCAGGCGCCAACTATATTTTCAGAGAAGATACACATAGCGGCTCGCTCCCCTATCCTTTCGAAGTTATCTTTGAGAAAGGTCAGCAAACGGATTTCTGGCTGATACGCTATAACCAACCTATAGATAAAACATACAAGGAACTGGAAAAAGAATTTGCCCCTTATGCAGGTTTCCGTGCTTTCAAGGAACGGAACATCTACGGATGTAATACCAACCGGGTTCCTTTTTACGAAGAAACGCCTTTCCATCCGGACTGGTTATTGAAAGATTTGATTAAAATATTTCACCCTTCACTGTTGGAAGGCTATGAGCTGAGGTATTACAAAAAACTATCAGAATAGAACTGATGATAAGAACGAAAGCAAAAGGATATATATATGGCATAGCACTGTCGGTCCTCATTCTCGTATTGATGGCTGCGAATCTCTGGTTCGGTTCAATCAATATCCCTGCCGGAGCTGTGTGGAATACTCTCATAGGAAATGAAGTAGAAAAAACCAGCTGGGCTTTTATTATCTGGGAGTCCCGTCTGCCGCAAGCCGTCACGGCATTACTATGTGGTGCCGCACTCGCAGCTTCGGGACTGATGCTACAAACGGCATTCAACAACCCACTGGCAGGTCCATCCATCCTGGGCATTAACTCAGGAGCAAGTCTTGGTGTCGCATTGGTGATGCTGGCCGGTGGAGGAAGCATTGCTACAGGAGTATTTACCTTATCCGGTTTCTTTTCCGTGATACTCGGTGCCTTCATCGGGTCGATGGTGGTAATGGGACTTATCCTTTTCTTTTCGACACTGATAAAAAGCAACATCATGCTGCTGATTACGGGTATCATGATCGGTTATATCACTTCGTCCGCTATTTCATTACTTAATTTCTTTGCTACTGCCGAAGGGGTACATTCTTATATGATATGGGGCATGGGGAACTTCGGAGGTGTCTCATTGCAACAACTCCCCTATTTCTCCATTTTCTGTCTGGCAGGTTTGTTACTTTCCATCCTGCTTATCAAACCCTTGAATGCCTTGCTGTTGGGTACGCGCTATGCTGAAAACTTAGGAGTAAACATCCGTCGCACAAGAAATCTGTTACTGATTGCCACCGGACTACTGACAGCCGTCACCACCGCCTTCTGCGGACCAGTTGCTTTCATCGGTCTGGCCGTTCCACATATCTCCCGCCTGATGCTGGGTACGTCCAATCACAATTCACTGCTTCCCATCACTTTGCTGACGGGTGGTGTAATTGCCTTGCTCTGCAATCTGATCTGCATCCTTCCGGGTGAAGCAGGTATTATTCCCCTCAATGCGGTAACCCCTGTGCTGGGAGCGCCTGTTATCATTTATGTCATTGTCAACCAACGTAAAATACAATACTTCAACTGATGGAGAAAGCTGTTATCACCGCAAACGATTTATGCATCGGCTACCGCCAGGGAAAGCAAGAGAAACGGATACATGAACATCTCTCCTTCCGGCTCTATCCCGGAGAACTGACCTGCCTTCTGGGAGCTAATGGAACCGGTAAATCAACTCTGCTCCGCACTTTGGCGGCTTCGCAACCGGCCTTGTCAGGAGAATTATTTGTACAGGAAAAGCCATTGTCTGCCTATTCCGAAAAAGAACGTTCACGTACCATCGGAGTAGTACTGACAGACAAGACACAAGCAGGCGGACTGACTGTATATGAGTTGGTAGCTCTGGGACGACAACCTCATACGGGATTCTTCGGCAGATTGAACAAAACGGATCACTCCATCATTGAAGAGGCTCTGGAAGCTGTAAGCATCAGTCATAAAGCACACAGTTATACTGCAGAGCTATCAGATGGGGAACGACAGAAGGTCATGATTGCCAAAGCATTGGTACAGGAATGTCCGCTCATTCTGCTGGATGAACCGACAGCTTTCCTAGATGTAGTGAGTCGCATCGAAATTATGACTTTGCTTCATCGCCTGGCAGTGGAACAAAAGAAAGCGATCCTGCTTTCCACCCATGACATAGAGCAGGCATTGGTACTGGCAGATAAACTTTGGTTACTTTCAAAAGAAAACGGACTGCAATGTGGAGTAACGGAAGATATGATTCTAAGTCACCGGATGGACGGCTTGTTTTCCCGCAACGATATCCGGTTTGATTATGCGCACGGAGTATATTATCCCAAAGTGGATAGTAACCGCTGTATCATTGTGGAAGCCAATGATGAAGTATTGCTGCACTGGACAACAAATGCACTCAACCGGCATGGCTATGCTTGTTCTCCCATTTCTACGTCAGGGACGGTCGATTTGCCATACTTACAGGTATTGTCTGCCGAAGATTTCAGACTGCATAAAGAAAAGGAATACAAATTCCACTCTTTCGAACAACTACTTGCCAATGTCTGACAAAAGCAATGATATTTATATACAAACGCACTGATTTCAACTAACGCTTTATTTCTGATAATCAAAAGAATACAAAATATTAATTCTTTGTTTACAAGAAGTTGGGAATTTGCCGACAAGAAGTTAACTTCCTGTTGACAAACTCCCAACTTCTTGTAAACTGAAAAGATGATGTTTTTCTATTATCTTACAAAGAAGTAAAAAGAAGTTTCAGCCGAAAGACCAATGAACGAGGAAAATCCGGTGAGGGCTGAAAGATCTGGAAGCCCAAAAAGGTATTTAAACTTGGTTCATCTGAAACTTCCAGTGCATGAGTTAAAACTTTCCCGGGAATTAGCTGTATATATCGGACGGGGAGTATCTATATATTGGATGTGCAACATCTATATGTCCAACGTGTTGTATCTATATATCCAATGTATTGCATCTATATATCCAACACCACCGATATATAGATACTAAAAACACAGAGTGAGGAAGGGCATTTGCTACTTCCAACTCACGCAACTGAAATTCCGGATGATTTCTTTATTTCATCACCAGTATCTCATCCGGCAGGTATCCACTTCGGATACGCCACTCCTGCGGATAAAGATTATTAGCCCGGTTACCGATATTCTTCACAAAACCTAAAGGAACATCCTTATACGTCAACAGCACATAACCGCGTGGAGCAGTATCGGGAAGCACAATCGCTTCCTTACGCAAATAGGCAATAGCCTGTTCATACGAAATTTCTTCACGAGGAAAAACATCGGAAGCCTGCACAGTGCTCATAGCAAGGGCATGATTGGGAATCAGGTCCTTGCCTTTCACTTCGGCAAGGGTAACGCCTGCCTGAATGACACGAAGAGATTGTTGGAGGACGGACAATCCGGATATATATTCTTTAGGGAAAGCCACAATATTCATTCCATTTGCAGAAATCTCATAGTCGTCTGACGAAAGGAGCCAGGCACGGGCGGCCAATAATTGTTCCTTAGATGCTCCGGCATTAGTTTTAGATGCTGAGGCACCAGCTTTCTTCTTTCCTTGGGAAACAGTGGATTTGTAACGGATTCGTACCGTCTCTCCTTCCGGTTTACGAAGTACGGCAAGGAAAAAGCCCTCACCCTTTGTACGGTGAGGCAGAAAACGATATACAGGAAAATCTTCACCAGCAAGCAAGTTTCCGGTAATGTTCCACGCTGCCGGAGCATCTACCGGAAGTATCTCTGCACCGAATTCATCACACATCCAGCGGATATTTTCTTCATCTTCCTGCGTATTATACGTGCAAGTGCTATAGATAAGCAATCCACCAGGTTTCAGACTGGGCCATATATCGGAGATGATACGTCGCTGACGTTGCCAGCAGATTTCCACATTCTCCGGACTCCATTCGCTGACGGCAACGGGATCTTTACGGAACATACCTTCACCGGAACAGGGAACATCGGTCAATATGACATCGAAGAAGCCTTCCAGATCAGCAAAGTCTGCCGGATCGTTATTGGTTACCACGACACCGGGATGCCCCCACTTCGTCAGATTCTCCGCCAGGATTTGCGAACGGTTACGGATCACTTCATTTGCTACCAACAGGCTGCCTGCAGGCAATACACTGCGGGCATGGGTAGATTTTCCACCGGGAGCGGCACAAAGGTCAAGCATCACGGAAGGCGTTTCACCGATATATTGCTTTAATGCTTGCTCCACAAACATGGAAGATGCCTCCTGTACATAATAGCATCCGGCATGAAACAACGGATCGAAGGTAAACGTCAACCGACGGTCGAGATAAAATCCTGTGGAAGACCAGGGCACACGCCCGGAAGAGGTAGGAAAAAGACTGAATGAAGAATCGGGTAGTTTTTCTTCATTCAGTCGTATGCTTACGGGCTGTTCGCCATTTAAGGCGTCAGCCAGTTTATTATATTCTTCATCTCCCAGGAGGAGACGGGTACGGTCTGCAAAAGATACGGGTAAATCCATGTGCCAAATTATTTTATGTCCGCAAAGGTAATGTAAATCGAATGCATAACTTTCATGCTTGCATGAAAAAGTTATGCTGAGATGCAGCTTATCTTCTTCAAAGGTAACATAAAAAGGCAATACAAGGCAAACCCGCCGGGCACTAAAAACTAAGCTTGACTCCCGCAAAGTAGGAACGAGGCGCTCCCGGACCATAAATGTAACCGGAATCGCGAGTGGCTCCTTTATCAAAATCTTTCTGATAGGAGTTGAAGATATTCTGTACTCCCACATTGAATTGCAGGCACATACCGGAAAAATCTATATCATAAGCTACCTTGGCACCCAGTTCGAAGAAATCCGGGCTCTTCACCAACAGGTCTGCCGTACCATCTACTTCGGACATCAGATGAGGCACATACATTCGCCCGGTATAATTACCGTTCAGGGCTACTGACAATGCTTTTGTAGGATTGAAAGTGGCAGTAAAATAACCATAAACATCGGGGGTACGCAATATCCGGTCGCTATGGCGTTCTTCATCCGACAAATGTTCCTTGTCTGCACTCCACTCCTCGGGAGAATCGTACAGACTGCGTTGCACGGTCAGTCCCGCCTGCAACTGGATTTTATCACGCCAGGCGATCTTTCCTTCCAATGTACCACCATACACCTTTGCACCGGAACCGTTGATACGGGTTTGTATCAGATATCCACTACCGTTCGGATCTTCTACCGGTGCTGTCAGTACAAACGGATCGGAGAGTTTCGTGAAGAAACCTTCTATCAGCAAATTTGCCTGGAAATCACCGAAGTAATGATACCAGTCCATCGAAGCGTTCACACTGCGCGAACGTTCTTCTTTCAGATCCTTAGCACGAACGATGGAAATCAACTCGCCTCCCACATTACTTATATGTAAGTCTTCGTCGAAAGCCTGCGGAGCACGGAAACCCTCAGCATAACTGAAACGGATATTTATGTCCTGCGTAGGGTTGTAGCGGATATTGGCACGGGGACTGAAAATGGCTTTGCTCATAATGCTATTCTTGTCCAGACGTCCGCCTATCAGAAAACTCCACTGCTCGCTTTTCCATTCATTCTGCACATAGGCACTCGCAATGTTCACAATCTGTTTCAAGGGATCGGGTGTATATTTATCAATCAACTGTTGCAGACGGTCTCCTATTGCGGTGGGATCTTCCGCCAAAGCGGCATCCCGGTATTTTTGCATATCCGTTGCTTTGTCGTCCAGATTATCATGATTAAATTCTACCCCACCCGTCAAGTCGGAAGGCATAAAAAAGAGCTTATCAAAATGATAGATATACTGAGCGCCCAATACGCCGGTGAAATCGGTGGTATGCCCATAGGCACTGTAATAACTGTCGCGCACGATATGCTGGGCAGAGGCGTATGCATTGAACGCATGCTTCTGATCCTTGGAGAAGGCACTGAACTTCAAGCCGCCCGTATTGATGGAATGTTCGATCTGCTCCACCAGTCCGGGTTCGCCGGAACCATTCAGATTGGCATCTTCGGCAATGTGAGGCGGCAGATCAAAGCGGTTACCGCCACGACGGAATTCTTCCATGTGATGATATTCCAGATTCAACTTAGAATAGGGGCTCAGCCTATAATAAGCGTTCACGCCTACTGTCTGGTTCTTCAATTTGGGTAATTCGGAAAAACTGTCACCGTTGGAATCCCATGCCGAACGGTGGCGGTTCTGCCCGTAGATGTAAGCTCCCATTTTGTTATCCGAAGATACCAGGGAAAGGTTAAGCGTAGTATTATTGTCAAACGAACCGGAGCCATCAAAATTGGAGATAGAGTGGGCAAACGAACCTGAGTTGCGGAGAGGTTCTTTCGTAATGATATTCACTGTTCCGGCAATGGCCGAAGAGCCGAAAAGAGCCGAACCGCCTCCACGTACCACTTCCACACGCTCTATCATATTAGCGGGAATCTGCTCCAAACCGTAAACACCCGCCAGTGCAGAAAAAATGGGACGGGAATCAATCAGTATCTGTGTATATTTCCCGTCCATACCATTGATACGTACCTGTGAGTAACCACAATTCTGGCAATCATTTTCTACACGTACGCCCGGCTGGAAGACGAGACCTTGCGACAAGGTATGCGAATTGGTCATGTCGAATAGTTTCGGAGTAACAACTTTTACCAAGGTAGGTGCCAGTCGGCGAGCGGTTTCATTACGATTGGCTGTAACAACTACGCCGTCCAAGGCTACCATATCTTCTTCCAGTTCGAAGTTTTCTTCCAGCGTCTTGCCTCGTTTAAGGGTTACTTTTCGTTCTTGTGGTTTATAACCTACGGCACTGACGGAGAGTATGAACTCACCTTCCGGAAGGTTCTTCAGAAAATAATGTCCGGTACCATCGGTCATAGTTCCGATAGTGGTCCCTTTCAGGGCTACTGTCATATAAGGAAGGTGTTCTCCTGTTTTTTTCTCTAATACGTGGCCAATAATATTGGCGTCAGATTTATTTAAATCAATTGCATAAGCGGTGTGGGAGAGCAATGTACACATCACTCCCACCACGAAAAAGATATATTTTTTCATGTAGTTCTAATTTTTAATGGATTTTAATAAGGGGAATTCCTATTGTCAATGAACTACAGGCGGTGCACGCAGACTGATGCCGCAACGAACTCGCACGCACTTGGTATGTTCTACAGCTGGAACACTCAGTACACGCAATAAAATAAGGAAAGCCGATACGACAAAAAGAATAGCCGGTAGAGAAGAAGCTACAAAAGAAGAAAGGAAGAATATCGTTTCAACCTGCGCTTCCGTATGGCTATGTTCACCTTTGAACGGGTGGGAATGTACAATAATTACCCCATTTACCACATGCGAGTGAGTAAACAGTGTAATACCTCCTAAATATGCGATAAATAATAAAGGAAGGAACCATTTCAATATATTCCGTAACTTCTCCAAAAGCGTTTTAATATAGATTTGCGAAAGTAGCACTAATTACAATAAGAAGCAACCGGATTTAGTTGTTTTAACCGGATATAGAGCAAAATACCTACATCTTATGAGTACAAGAAGTCTGATATTACATTATTATTAAATAAAAGTGATCCATTTTTTTCGGTTATGAATAAGACTCACCACAGATTACACAGATTGACACAGATTCTATTTTACTGATTATTAGATTAATAATTCTGTGTCAATCTGTGTAATCTGTGGTGAGTCTTATTCATTCCTTTTCCGGAAAGAATCAATCCCACCATCCCCTTTACATCTAAAATATCTGCAAATATTTTCAGATAATACCGATTTTCTAAAAAAAATATCGTCTCTTTGCAACTTTCTAGCTGGCATGATACGTCTAATACACAAAGAAACAATAAAAGATAAAACAAAATATGATTATGAAACGGATAATTTTAGCACTCATCGCCGCCATGACATTATGTTCACTGGTACAGGCAAAAAACAGAACGGTTACAGAAAACGACAGTCTGGGGAACAAAAAGCGCGTGATCGAACTGCGCGATACTACCATCGACGGAAAGACAGTAACCGATACGCTCAGCATCATGACCTACGAAGGCAGTAGTTCAGACAGCAAAAGTGATAAAGGATGGAAACACCACAACAGCAGTGGTTGGGACTGGGACTTCGATTTAGATGGCAAAACCTCTGAAACCATCATTTCAGTTACTGCCATCGTCTTCATCTTCGGTCTGCCGCTACTCATCGTCTTTACGGTATTCTTCTTCAATTACAAAAATCGAAAAGCCAAATACCGCCTTGCAGAACAAGCACTTTCGAGTGGGCAACAACTGCCTGAAGACTTCTTCAAGAATGCGGAGAAAACAGAAGATATCCGTACCAAAGGCATCAAAAACATCTTCATCGGAATCGGATTATTCATCTTCCTCTGGGCCATTACCGAGAACTTTGGAGTAGGTTGTGTCGGGCTGCTGATCATGTTCACCGGATTCGGACAATTAGTTATTTATTATACGCAAGACTCTAATAAAAAGAACAACCGGGAGAGATGAGCCAACTCAATGACATATCGTTAGTCGCACAGGTCGTGGTGTTTCGCAACACCAGGGCCTTCGACCAGTTGGTGAAAAAGTACCAGTCGCCCGTGCGACGGTTCTTCCTCAACCTGACTTGCGGCGACAACGAGTTGAGTGACGACCTGGCGCAGGACACGTTTATCAAAGCCTACACCAACCTGGCTTCATTCAAAAACCTGTCCAATTTCTCCACCTGGCTCTACCGTATTGCATATAATGTATTTTATGATTATCTTCGCAGTCGGAAAGAGACAGCCGACCTCGACACCCGGGAAGTGGATACCCGCTGGAACACCAGCCAAGATGACGTAGGACAACAGATGGACGTTTACCGGGCGCTAGCGACACTAAAAGAAATGGAACGAACCTGTATCACCTTGTTCTACATGGAAGATCAGAGCATCGAAAAGATTGCAGGTATCACGGGATGCCCGGCGGGAACAGTCAAAAGCCACCTCTCGCGGGCGAAAGAAAAAATGGCTACCTACTTAAAACAAAATGGTTATGACGGAAACAACTGATGATAAACTTTTGCAGCAGTTCTTCTCTGACAATCGGAAAGAGATAGAAGATAACGGCTTCAGCCGCCGCGTGATGCACCACCTACCCAACCGGTATTACCGGATTTCGCAGTTGTGGAGCTTGTTCTGTTTTACGCTTGCCGTAGTGTTGTTCTTTGTTCTCGACGGCTTGCAGCTTGTGCTGGGGGCCTTACGCGAAACTTTCACCAGCGCCATACAAAGCGGTGCAGCGGAACTCGATCCCAAATCACTGATTATAGTGGCAGTAGTATTGGTCTACTTAGGATATCGCAAGATTTGTTCTTTAGCATAAAGCTCATTTATTCTTGCAATAAATCCGTTTGCCCTTACAATAATTTAGTTAGCCCTTGCCTGCATTTTGCAGGTCAAGGGCTAATTTTTTTTAACTGAGCAAACATTTCTCATCAATAAATTGTATCTTTGTCGACTCAATTAGAAAAACTAACTAAGCGTAAGAAGTTTTGAGAAGAATATTATTCATCATATTATCATCTGCATTATTCTTTATAGGAAATATTCACGCGCAAGTCGCCACCAGTGACTCGCTCGTGATGCATTATCTACAACAACAAGGCATTCCGGTTACCGCCAACAATGAAGTAAAGCTTCTGATGAGCGGACGGGAGAAGTTTCTGGATCTCTTCGAAGAAATACGCCACGCCAAACATCACATTCATCTGGAATACTTCAATTTCCGCAATGACTCCATAGCCAATGCCCTATTCGACTTACTGGCTGAAAAAGTACAGGAAGGTGTGGAAGTCCGTGCTCTCTTCGACGCTTTCGGTAACTGGTCTAATAACAAACCATTAAAGAAACATCACCTGAAAGCAATCCGTGACCGGGGCATTGAAATAGTGAAATTTGACCCGATCACCTTCCCATGGATCAATCATGCCATGCATCGAGATCATAGGAAAATCGTAGTGATTGACGGTAAAATAGGATATACCGGTGGTATGAATATAGCCGACTATTACATTACGGGACTGCCCAAAATCGGTCAATGGCACGACATGCACATGCGTATCGAAGGAGATGCCGTGCGCTATCTGCAAGGTATTTTCCTCACGATGTGGAACCAGGAGACTAAACAGCACGTCGGTGGCCCCGTTTACTTTCCTGATATACCGCAACTCCCCGACAGTATAGCCGAAGAAATAGCCATAGTAGACCGTACACCGAGGGAAACTCCCCGCTCCATCAGTCACGCTTATGCAGCATCCATTGGAGCAGCGCAACACAGCATACAGATTGTGAACCCCTACTTTGTACCGACCAAATCCATCCGGAAGGCCATTAAATATGCATTAAAAAAAGGTACTGAAGTGGAAATCATGATACCTGCCGTTTCTGATATTCCTTTCACCCCGGAAGCATCCTTCTATATCGTACACAAGCTGATGAAGAAAGGGGCAAAAGTTTATCTCTTTAACGGAGGCTTCCACCATTCCAAGATTATGATGGTAGACCGGAATTTCTGTACTGTGGGTACAGCCAATCTGAATAGCCGCAGTCTGCGATATGACTTTGAAACGAATGCGTTTATTTTCGATCCTACAATCACTCACCAGTTGAATGATATGTTTGAACGGGATAAAAAGAATAGTACGCTATTGACCCCCGAAGTTTGGAAAAAGCGTTCAGGATGGAAGAAGTTTGTAGGTTGGGTGGGTAACTTAATGACACCGTTCCTTTAATTATACCTCCGTTCCTCTAATTTTTAATTGAAAATTATTCTATGCTATCTGCCGAAGTTTAGTTACCTTTGGCGAGGCAAAAAAAAGATTGTCCCTTTTGTTGTTTTTAATTCGTAATCTGCAATCATGAAACAATATTTAGACTTGCTCAATCGGGTATTAACCGAGGGCGTACACAAGGAAGACCGTACCGGAACCGGTACAATCAGCGTATTCGGACATCAAATGCGCTTCAATATGGAGGATGGCTTTCCCTGCCTCACCACCAAAAAACTGCATCTGAAATCGATTATATATGAATTGCTATGGTTCCTGAATGGAGATACCAATGCCAAGTATCTGCAAGATCATGGTGTTCGCATTTGGAACGAATGGGCGGATGAGAACGGTGATCTGGGACATATTTACGGTTATCAATGGCGTTCTTGGCCTGATTACAAAGGTGGTTCCATCGATCAGATCAGTGAGGCTGTAGAAACAATTCTTCATAATCCGGATTCCCGCCGCATCATTGTCAGCGCTTGGAATGTGGGAGATATTAACAATATGAATCTTCCTCCCTGTCATGCTTTCTTTCAATTCTATGTGGCAAACGGACGGTTGAGTCTCCAACTCTATCAACGAAGTGCGGATATTTTTCTCGGTGTACCTTTCAACATCGCATCTTATGCCCTACTGTTGCAGATGATGGCACAAGTGACCGGGCTGAAAGCAGGGGATTTCATTCATACACTCGGTGATGCGCACATTTATCTGAATCATCTGGAGCAGGTCAAACTGCAACTTTCCCGCGAACCACGTCCGTTGCCGCAAATGAAGATAAACCCGGATGTGAAGAGCATCTTCGACTTCCAATATGAAGATTTCGAATTGGTAAATTACGATCCACATCCGCATATAGCAGGTAAAGTTTCTGTTTAACAAATCATATATCCAATCATGATTAGTATCATCGCCGCCATAGACCGCAACTTAGGAATCGGTTTCCAAAATAAATTATTATTCTGGCTTCCCAATGACTTAAAACGTTTCAAGGCATTGACCACAGGAAACACCATCATCATGGGAAGAAAAACATTCGAGTCCCTGCCTAAAGGCGCACTGCCCAACCGAAGAAATGTGGTACTTTCATCTAATCCTGCGATTCAATGTCCCGGTGCAGAAGTATTCCCTACCCTTGAAGCAGCTTTGCAAAGCTGTCAGCCTGAGGAACAAGTATATATTATGGGCGGAGCAAGTGTATATAAACAGGCAATGCCATTGGCAGACATGCTTTGCCTGACGGAAATCGATGCAGAAGCACCTCAGGTAGATGCTTACTTCCCTGCCGTAGAGTCCGCAATATGGCATGAAAAAAGCAGGGAATCTCATCTTGTTGACGAGAAACATCCCTGCCCTTATGCATTTGTGGATTATATCCGTAAGTAATTCCTAATCTTCATCCATCTCCACCATGATTGGCATCTGCCGTTTTATGGCTTCATGGAAGGATATTAGTGTTTCTGTGCGCGCTAGCCCCAACGGCTGTAATTTATCGTGGATAATGCTCAGCAAATGGTGGTTATTGCGTGCGTAAAGTTTAATAAACATATCATATTTACCCGTCGTAAAGTGACATTCCACAACTTCGGGAATAGCTTCAAGTGCCTTTGTCACTGCGTCAAAAGATTCCGGATCTTTCAGATAAATGCCAATATAAGCACAAGTCTCATAACCGATTTTTTCCGGATCGATGACGTACTCCGAACCTTTCAAGATACCTAAATTCGTCAATTTTTGTATGCGTTGATGTATGGCTGCACCGGAAACATTGCAAGCTCTCGCCACTTCCAGGAAAGGAATACGGGCATTATCTGCAATCAATTTCAGTATTTGCTCGTCTAAAGTATCCAATTGATGATGTCCCATTTCTAATTTTATGATTAATAAATAACGATTGCTTCACCGTATTCTCATACGATAATGTGCAAAGTTAGCGAAATTTTTCCCAATAAAAATACGATTTATTACTTTTCTTGCTAAAAAATGAATAAACCCACAGTTCGATAAACAGGGTGAAAAGAAGATAAGCTGCATCTCGGCATAACTTTTTCATGCGAGCATGAAAGTTCTGCGCCCAATTTGCATTATCTTTGCCTATAACTACAAAATTAGATTGTTATGAAAAAATATCTTGTACTTGCATTGTGCTTACTGATGGTTACAATAGGCCATGCGCAAAACTACACTGAGTATTTTGCCGATAAAACATTGCGTATTGATTATATCTTTACAGGAAATGCCGCCCGCCAGAATGTATGTCTGGATGAACTGTCCGTACTTCCATCATGGGCCGGAAGGCGTCATCATTTAGCTGAATTACCTTTGCAAGGTAATGGACAAATCATCATGAAGGATTTGGAAAGTGGAAAGACAATCTATACTACTTCTTTCTCTTCCCTCTTTCAAGAGTGGCTGGAAACGGACGAAGCCAAGGCTGTCACCAAAGGATTTGAAAATACCTTCTTACTGCCCTACCCGCTCCGTCCTGTGGAAATAGAGATCACCCTGTTAAGCCCGAGAAAAGAAGTGCGTACACATCTGACGCACACTGTACGCCCCGATGATATACTTATTCATCAGAAAGGAACTGCACACATCACTCCACATAAATATCTGCTAAAGAATGGTGAAACTGACAAGTGCATCGACGTGGCCATTCTTGCCGAAGGATATACTCCTGCAGAAATGAACGTATTCTATCAGGATGCAGAAATCGCCTGTGAAAGCCTATTCTCACACGAACCGTTCAAAAGTATGAAAGATCGCTTCAATATTGTAGCTGTTGCCAGCCCATCTGATGACACAGGGGTAAGTGTTCCCCGTTTGGGAGAATGGAAACATACAGCCTTTAGTTCCCATTTCAGTACATTCTATTCTGACCGTTATCTGACTACCCGTCGCGTCAAATCCATACACGATGCTTTGGCCGGAATACCATATGAACACATTATTATTCTTGCCAATACTGAAGAGTATGGAGGTGGTGGCATCTATAATGCTTATACCCTGACTACAGCTCATCACCCAATGTTCCGTCCGGTAGTTGTACACGAGTTCGGACACAGTTTCGGAGGGTTGGCCGATGAATATTTCTACGACGATGATGTCATGACAGATACCTACTCATTGGATATAGAACCTTGGGAACAAAATATAAGTACCCGTATCGATTTCGCTTCTAAATGGGAAGATATGCTCATTAAAGGTACTCCTATTCCTACCCCTGTCAACGAACAGGCAAAGTATCCGGTAGGAGTATATGAAGGAGGTGGATATTCAGCCAAAGGCATATTCCGTCCCGCTGATAACTGCCGCATGCGCACCAATGAATATCCAACATTCTGCCCGGTATGCCAACGATCACTGCAAAGACTCATTGATTTTTATACCAAATAATAAGAGAAACTAAACTTTAAAGACCAACATTATGATCAGACTTCAACGTATCAGCACCGCTGATGGATTTTTGTATGAGTACATGGAACAGTTAATAACTGCCGCCTTCCCGCCTGAAGAATACCGACCGTTAAAAGAACTGCGCCTGTACACTGATAACAAACCTCATTTCTATAACAATATTATTTTCCACCATGATACTCCTGTAGGATTCATTACCTATTGGGATTTCGGCAAATTCTATTACGTAGAACACTTTGCTGTTGATCCGGCCCAGCGTAATGGCGGACATGGAAAGAATGTTTTAAATCATTTATGCGAATTACTTCAACACCCTATTGTTCTGGAAGTGGAAATGCCGGAAGAAGAAATGGCTCAAAGGCGTATTAATTTCTACAAGCGCCAAGGATTTGCCCTTTGGGAGAAACCATATCTTCAGCCTCCATACAGACCCGGGGATGATTATTTACCCATGCTACTTATGGCACACGGAAATTTAGAGTGTGAAAGAGATTTTGAAACAGTAAAAAACTCTATATATCGGGAAGTATATAACGTACAACAATAAAAAAATAAAGGGTGCCTATTCCGAAATAAGCACCCTTTATTTATATAGTTTGATTTAACTTCTTACTGACGCGGCTGCGCAGAATAGTTAAGTTTCAATGCATAAGCTTTACGAAGAGCTTCTTTGATATCTGTTACGATACCCATTTTCGTATCTTGGTCTACTTTCAAAGAAACAGTCATCTGCGGTTGATCTTCTTCCTTCATACTGGCACGTTCACCAATAATATAATCTTGGATTTCAGCAACTTCAGCATAGCTGTCGTTCAATTGGATACGACTTTCATTACCCAGTTTCTTACGGAACTCAGCTGTAGGCTTTCCTACATAGATAAACGTAACCAAAGATTTCTTTTCCAGTTTTTCCAACTCAGTAGCTTGCGGAACCTTAAACTCAACCTTTAATGTTACCTCACGCATTGTTGTTACAATCATAAAGAAGAACAACAAAGTAAAGATAAGGTCAGGCAGAGAAGAAGTATTCAACGCAGGCATTTCGCGTTTACCAGTCTTATTAAATTTTCCCATTACTTCTTTTCTCCGTACTTTTTAGGTTCTGCCTCAGAGATCTTCTGAGGATAAATATCACGAATTGCTTTTTGTTGGTCTTCGTCCAAAGCAGCATAGTCCTTTCCCCATTTCTCCTGAGCCAATTCATCTCTCAACTCATTGTAAGCAGCTACCAGCTCATTCTGAACAGCTAAGTATGCTTTATAGGAAGAACCACGGTCACAACGCAAAGAAATTACATGCTTTTCCGTAATCTGCATAGTCCCGAAGAAAGGAATGTCTTTCGCATGCTTTTCCGGTTTAGACTCATCATTATACGGGTTGGCAATGAATTCTTTTGCCTTATCTCTCAACTGATCTACATTAACATATTCTCCACTACACATCAACTGGTCGTTCATGTTCAGGAAGACTGTCATGACGTTACGCTCCTTAACCTTATCTGAATCGTCTTTCTTTTGGTCTTGCTCGGGTGGTGGTGGCAAACGTCTTGCCAAACCACGGTCCGTATCCATAGAAGTCGTAATCAAGAAGAAGATCAACAATAGGAAAGCAATATCCGCTGTAGAACTTGAGTTTATATCAGGAACTTTTCTTTTTCCTTTTGCCATTGTAATTACTCCATTAGATTGAGTTCCCTCAATCGATTATGATAATTTCTTTTTAATACTACTGAAAAGCATTGCAAGAACAGTTGCTCCTAGTAAGAAATAAATAGTATACAAGAACATATCAGTTACCTTCAACCAAAACGGAACATTATCAGTTCCACTATAACCTGGTATATTCATCTGTTCTCCACTACCCATAGACCAAGCAACGATCATTACAACAACCAGCAAAATAACACCTAACAGTGATTTCAAAGCTTTTACAGGATTATCTTTTAATGCGCTACCAAATTGTAGGATAAACGCAGCTACCATTGCAACAACAGTCAAAGCAAACAAACCATACATTAAGTACAGCAGACTTTCTGTCTGTGCAGGCTGCCACATCTCGGGATCAACGCCCGTCAGTACTGCATCGCCCTGAGCATCTCCACCAAAGTAGAATAAGCCCAATACCACTAAAATAGCGGCGAATAAAACATACAGTACATAATATGATACTCTATATGATAATTTAGCCATTTCTCTTATTTTTTGTATTTCAAGTTATATTTGATAACCATGTCCAACAGAGTGATAGAAGAATCTTCCATTTCGCTGGTCAAAGCCTCGATCTTAGACAGGATATAGTTGTAGAATACCTGCAGGATCAAAGCAACGATCAAACCGAAGATAGTTGTAATCAAGGCAACTTTCATACCACCTGCTACAACCGTCGGAGAAATATCACCTACTTGTTGGATCTTATCAAATGCCTGCACCATACCGATTACAGTACCCAAGAATCCCAAAGACGGAGCCATTGCGATGAACAGTGTAATCCAAGAGCAACCTTTTTCCAGGTAACCAGCTTGTACACCACCGTAAGATACTACAGACTTCTCAACTACGTCAAGACCTTGATCGATTCTCAATAAGCCTTGGTAATAAATAGAAGCGATAGGACCTCTTGTACTACGTGCGATGTCTTTAGCAGCTTCTACGTCGCCTTTTTCCAAAGCAGCTTCAATAGCAGCCAAGAACTTCTTTGTGTTGATTTCAGCTAAGCTCAAATAAATGATACGTTCAATACAGAATGCAAGACCGATAACCAAAGCAATAGCAACCAAACTCATGAAAGATGCAGTACCTTCAATAAACTTAGTTTTAATTTCCTTGTGAATACCACCTTCTTCTGCTTCTACAGTAGCATCACCGGCAGGAGCCGCCTGAGCTGCAGGAGCAGCTTGTTCTGTTTGTTCCGCTGCAGGAGCATCTTGAGCCTGAGCAAGTTGAGTTGAGCCAAATGTTAAGACTCCCATCACAGCAACAATTGCAAATAACTTTTTCATTGTGTGTCTAATTTTTAAGATTAATTAATTAATTTGTTTATTATATTCATTTATTGTTTTTTCTTTCATCCTGCGGAGAGACGGGGATTCGAACCCCGGATACCCTTTAGAGGTATACACGCTTTCCAGGCGTGCCTCTTCAACCACTCGAGCATCTCTCCAATAGAGGCCTCTTTCAAAAACGGCTGCAAATTACAAAAAAAATGCGAACCACAAGCGTTTTCAGCTACAAATGTATTCTTTTTTTCGTTCTTGCCCTTCATTCTCCCCGTTTTATCTTTAATAAAATCTCAAAATTAATAAACTTTAAAATCTTTCCGATGTTATTTGAGCATTCCAAACACTTTTAAAGCGTTTTCCGAAGTAACGTCTCCAACAGCCTCAGGAGACATCCCGTAAATTTCAGAAACCTTCATCAAAGTATCCTTCACATAGGCGCTTTCATTCCTCTTACCACGATTCGGGACTGGAGTCAGATAAGGAGAATCTGTTTCAAGAACAATTTTTTCTAATGGTATTCCTGCCAAAATTTCCGGAAGGTGGGATTTCTTAAAAGTAACCACACCGTTAATTCCAATGAAGAAATCGGAAAACTCCAATACACGGGCAGCTTCTTCTGCCGTTCCTGTAAAGCTATGGAATATTCCTCTTAAAGGAGTCTTTTTGTAAGGTTCCAGCACCTTATATATATAATCAAAGGCATCCCGGCAATGGATTACTATAGGAAGATCATATTCCAAAGCCCAGTTGACTTGTTTATCCAGTACTATTTGCTGCTCTTTCAGGTAAGTTTTGTCCCAATAAAGATCCATGCCAATCTCCCCTATAGCAACATATTCCTTAGAAAACTTCAATTCGCGAGCAACTATTTCCAATTCTTTTTCATAATTAGCATTGACAGAAGTAGGATGCAAACCAATCATAGGAAAACAGTATCCTTTATAAACGCTACAGGCTGACAGCATTGCTTCAATAGTCGTACTGTCAATATTGGGCATAAATATATGAGTTACTCCGGCAGCACGTGCACGCTCAATAACCTGTGGGAAATCCTCTGAAAACTCCTCCAAAAAAAGATGGGAATGTGTATCTATCAATCTCATTCGTTTACTTTTTCTATTCGTTTCTCACCAGTACGATAATAATAAATCAGCCCGTAATCACGACATAATTCCAATCGTTTTTCATTGGGAGAAACATCTTCAAACTTTTTTTCCACTTGATTCCATATATCCAAGATCAATTCATCGGCAGTAGTTCGCATAGTAGAAAGAGAATCTAAACTACGGGCAGTTAAAGCCTGCAAATTTTTCTGTCGGTCATAACTATCTGTAAAAATATCATAATGAACTCTAACCTTCGCAATAGTAGGATTATAAATAGGAATCCCCCCTTGAGAAGTTCGTTTGGTTTCTCCATCTATAATTTTTCGCCCCCACTCCACCAAGGCTGCCTCCGTCGATAAATCCGGTACATTTGAACTATCAGTCGGCAAACCATAATAAGATTTATGGGCTGCACGCACTTCCGAACGAATAACAGCCAAGTTCAATACCTGAATGAAATGAGAAATATACAGACGAGCCATCTTTACATTGGCCTGATGCTTACGCCCTGCTTGCGACTGACGTTCAAAGCATTGGATATAATACGATTGGGCGGCTTCAAATCTCATCAAGAAATTCCGGGCTTCAGTCAACGTCTTTAAAGAAACTGCCAAATCATAGAGGTTATGGGTATCAGCTTTTGCAACCACTGCTTTCAGTGCCCGTATTCTCGCCTGGTCTGTATTTGGTAATCTTCTATAAGGCATAGTTACAAAAAAGCACAGTTAAACTTCTCTGTGTATCAAATTTTCTATTATCTTTTTCAGTTCTTCTTTTTTTTCTTCTGCAATACTGACAGCTGCAAGGCTTTCCATTGCCCGGTTGCTATACTCCAATATCTTATTTTCGCAAACTGCTTTCACACCAATCCGGTCATACAGTTCCGTCACAGCTGCAATTTTCTCTGCCGGCTGGAAAGTCTCTGCGTTTATCCAGCTATTCAACTGGTTATGCTGATCCGCATTCGCATGCTCCAATGCTTTAATCAGCATATATGTTTTTTTATTACAGAGAATATCCCCACCTATATTTTTTCCAAACACTTTAGCATTGCCATATACATCCAGCAAATCATCTTTCAATTGGAAGGCAACACCTATATGCATACCAAAATCATATAAACGATCAGCGTCTTCTACCGAAGCGCCCCCCAAACGAGCTCCAATCTTCAGACTCGCCGCCAACAACACGGCAGTTTTCAGACGAATCATCTCCAGATATTCTTCTGCAGTTACGTCATTCCTCTGCTCAAACTCCATATCCATTTGCTGACCTTCACAAATTTCAAGTGCCGTCAAACTGAAAAGATCCATAACCTCTTTCAGAAAAGTCGAAGGACATTCTGCCATAAACTGATAGGCAAGCACCAACATCGCATCTCCCGAAAGGATAGCAGTATTATCATTCCAAACTTTGTGGACAGTTTCTTTTCCTCTACGGCGATCCGCACGATCCATCAAATCATCATGCAAAAGAGTATAATTATGATAAACTTCGATACCTGTGGCCGGAGCATAGATACGGGTCACGTCTTCCTTGTACAAATTATAAGCCAGTAACATTAACACCGGGCGAATTCTTTTTCCACCCATAGATAATACATATTCTACCGGAGCATACAATCCTTTCGGAGTACGCGTAAATTGTAAGCCAGCAATATGAGAATTAAAATTTTCGAGAAGCTCGGAAGCTGTAAACATAATGATAGTAAATTTAGGAGAATAGTAGGAATAAAAAGAGGCTGCCCAAAAGCAGCCTCCTTTTTATATAGATAACGTATTACTGCAATCTAAACATTACAGGCACCGTATATTTAACGCGTACCGGTTTACCGCGCTGCATACCAGGTTTCCATTTCGGCATGGTACCAATCACACGAAGTGCTTCTTTATCCAGATACGGGTCAACACCTCTTATGACTTTGGCATCTACAATACTACCGTCCTTGTTAACAACGAACTGTACTGTTACACGACCTTGCGTACCATTTTCCTGGGCGATAGTCGGATATTTGATGTTCTTGCTCAAGAATTGCATCAAACCAGCCATACCACCATTCGGGAATTCAGGCATTTGTTCTACAACCTCAAAAATGGTTTGTTCTTCCGGTTCTTCTTCTACAACAGTTACAGGCACATATTTTACTTCTACTGCCTTACCTGTTTCTTCTGAAGAGGCGATAACTGTTTCTTCCACATCAGCATCATCCGCTACGATTTCCAACGTTTCGTTAATCGGAGCTACTTCAGGAGGAGGAGGAGCTACTTTTTCTTCCTGTTCAGTGATAGGAACCATTTCTTCTTCAAAATAGAGATCAGTAAGCGCCTGGCTTGTATCAATCTTGATATCGCGCTTCGTCCATTCAAATGCTATAAACATAAAGGCAAGCACAATAACATAACCAATAAGCATCCAAGTCGATTTCTTGTTCTCCAAATCTGCTTTAGGTGTTTTCTTAATTTCCATAATTATAATATTATTTTAACGTGTTTCTCATTTTGGGCAAATATAGTACTTTTTCCGCAAAACGTTCAGCCGTACTATCTTTTTTAAGACAATATGCACCCATTTTTGTTTTTTTTATCCTTCAGAAAGCACACCTGTGCTTTTGTGCCACAAATGTAACGAGATATTTTAAAAATACCGTATCTTTGGCAATAATTTTAAATGAAATGTTGAAAAAGTCATTTATAACGGCGCTACTACTCCTGATTTTCTCCGTTTTACGTGCACAAGACGGAACCAGCGCCTTTCAATTTCTAAAACTCCCTTTTTCTGCCCATGCATCAGCATTGGGTGGAGAAAACATTTCTATTATAGAAGATGATTTGACTATGGCTGTCCAGAATCCGGCTCTTCTTTCCTGCGTAGCGGATAAGACTCTCAACTTGAATTACATGCTTTACATGGATGGTGTCAACGTTGGTGGAGCCGCATTTGCACGTACTGCCGGTGAGCGTTCCACCTGGGCAATAACCGCACAATATGTAGACTATGGGGAGCTTAAAGAAACGACTGAAGAAAATATTGAAACCGGAACTTTCTCCGCCAAAGATATCTCTATATCGGGTATTTATACCTATGATTTAAGTGATTATTGGAGTGGAGGTGTACGCACCAATTTCATTTACTCCCACTATGATAAATATTCTTCATTTGCTATCGGTGTCGATCTGGGATTAAACTACTATAATCAGGAGTCCGATTTTTCCGCCTCGCTCGTTGCACGCAACCTGGGAGGACAGCTTAAAGCTTTTGAGGAACGGCATGAGAAATTACCAGTTGATGTACAACTGGGATTCAGCAAACGATTGTCACATGCTCCGTTCCGGCTTTCCCTTACCCTACATGACCTCACACACTGGAGTGCCTCAACCACAGCGGCAAACAATTTCGGAAAGAAATTGTTAAATCATATTGCCCTTGGTATTGACTTCCTACCAACCAACAACTTTTATCTGGCAGCCGGATATAATTTCCGCCGCGGAGAAGATATGAAAATAAACGGTTCCAGTCATTGGGCAGGTTTCACCTGTGGTACAGGTATTCAATTAAAACGGTTGAAACTGGGAATGGCATACGCCAAATATCATGTGAGTTCATCCTCACTTATTTTTAATTTATCATATACCTTATAATATATAATAGCATAACTCAAATATGAAAAAGATAACTATTGCAATCGACGGCTTTTCCTCTTGCGGAAAAAGTACTATGGCAAAAGACCTTGCCCGTGAAATAGGCTACATTTACATCGATAGTGGTGCCATGTACCGTGCAGTCACTTTATACAGTATAGAAAACGGCATCTTTCAGGGAAATGACATCGATACGGAAAGACTTCGAAAAGAAATAGATAATATCCATATTTCCTTTCAATTAAACCCTGAGACCGGGCGTCCGGATACTTATCTGAACGGAGTAAATGTAGAAAATAAAATCCGCAGCATGGAAGTTTCTTCCCATGTTAGTCCCATTGCAACTTTAGGGTTTGTACGCGAAGCAATGGTAGCACAGCAACAAGCAATGGGCAATTCCAAAGGTATTGTCATGGATGGACGTGATATCGGAACTACGGTTTTTCCAGATGCTGAACTAAAAATATTCGTAACTGCCACGCCCGAAATCCGTGCACAACGTCGCTATGATGAATTAAAGGCCAAAGGACAAGAAGCCAGTTTTGATGAAATACTTGAGAATGTAAAACAACGGGATTATATCGATCAGAATAGAGAAGTAAGCCCGCTTCGCAAAGCAGATGACGCATTGCTGTTGGACAATACTGACATGACTATTCCTCAACAAAAGGAATGGTTGCAAGAGCAATTCAATAAGATCGTTAAAAGATAAAGGAAAAAGGGTGTAGCCCTTCCGAAGGTCTGTTTACAATCTCTATATCAACATATTATATTATGGTAAAAGTAGAAATAGATGAAGGTTCCGGCTTCTGCTTCGGTGTAGTCACTGCAATAAATAAAGCTGAAGAAGAGCTAGCCAATGGAGGCACTTTATATTGCCTGGGAGACATCGTGCACAATAGCCGTGAAGTGGAGCGCCTGAAAGAGATGGGCCTCATCACTATCAATCATGATGACTTTAATCATTTGCACGATGCCAAAGTTTTGCTGCGTGCCCATGGAGAACCGCCCGAAACCTATGAAATTGCCCGTCGCAATAATATTGAAATCATTGATGCCACTTGCCCGGTAGTACTCCGCTTACAAAAGAAAATCAAGCAAGAATATACTCAAAAAGATACCGAGGACAAACAAATCGTTATCTATGGAAAAACCGGTCATGCCGAAGTCCTTGGTTTAGTAGGACAAACTACCGGAGAAGCAATTGTCATAGAAAAGTTGGAAGAAGCTAAAAAACTGGATTTCACCAGAAGCATCCGTTTATATTCGCAGACAACAAAATCATTGGACGAATTCCAGAAAATCGTAGAATATATCAAAGAACATATCTCGCCTGATGTCACATTCGAATATTATGATACCATCTGCCGACAAGTAGCCAATCGCATTCCAAACATACGGAAATTTGCCGCTTCGCACGACCTGGTATTCTTTGTGAGTGGCAAGAAAAGTTCCAACGGAAAAATGTTGTTCAGCGAATGCAAAAAAGTCAACCCAAATTCCCACTTGATAGACAGCGCTGAAGAGATAGACAGTTCTCTGCTTACCGGAGCTTCCTCTATCGGAGTATGTGGAGCAACCTCCACTCCCAAATGGCTGATGGAAGAAATTTCTAAGGCCATTCAATCACGACTTACAGGACAATAAGTCATCGTTTTGAAACAACAAATTAACGTTAAATATGAATCACACCCTCAGCTTTTTGCTATCTTTGCCGAGCGAAAATAGGCTGCGTTTCGGCAAAATCAAAAAAAACATTTTGCTTTTGCTCTTAACTTGCACTATTTTTGCGGCAATTATTTAAACCAAACTAAAAGATTGTTATGGGAACAGTTAAGTGCATAGGTATTTTGACATCCGGTGGCGATGCACCGGGAATGAACGCTGCTATTCGTGCGGTAACACGTGCTGCTATTTACAACGGATTACAAGTAAAAGGTATATATAGAGGTTACAGAGGTCTGGTAACCGGTGAAATCAAAGAATTCAAAAGCCAGAACGTAAGTAATATTATACAATTAGGTGGTACTATCCTGAAAACAGCTCGTTGTCAGGAGTTCACTACTCCCGAAGGACGCCAGATTGCATATGATAATATGAAAAAGGAAGGTATTGACGCCTTGGTTATCATTGGTGGTGACGGTTCATTGACGGGTGCACGTATTTTCGCACAAGAGTTTGATGTACCTTGTATCGGATTACCCGGTACTATCGACAATGACCTGTACGGAACAGATACGACTATCGGTTATGATACAGCTTTGAATACCATTCTGGACGCTGTGGATAAAATTCGCGATACGGCAACTTCTCACGAACGCTTGTTCTTTGTGGAAGTAATGGGACGTGATGCCGGCTTCCTAGCTTTGAACGGTGCTATTGCCTCAGGTGCAGAGGCCGCTATCATTCCAGAGTTCAGTACGGAAGTCGATCAACTGGAAGAATTCATCAAAAACGGTTTCCGCAAATCCAAGAACAGTAGTATTGTAATTGTTGCGGAAAGCGAACTGACAGGTGGAGCCATGCACTTTGCAGAGCGTGTAAAGAATGAATATCCTCAATACGATGTACGTGTTACTATCCTTGGACACTTGCAGCGCGGTGGAAGTCCTACTGCTCACGATCGTATCCTTGCCAGCCGGCTCGGTGCGGCAGCTATTGATGCCATCATGGATGGACAACGCAATGTAATGGTCGGTATCGAACATGACGAAGTAGTATACGTTCCTTTCACAAAAGCTATCAAGAATGATAAGCCAATCAAGAAAGACTTGGTAAATGTATTGAGAGAACTCTCTATTTAATTAGAATATAGTGAAATATGCAAAAGCGCGGATGAGATTCATCCGCGCTTTTGCATTATAGCCATTTTGCTACAATTTCTTCTGTCTTATCCCATAGTTCCTTCATCTGTACATGATGAAAGAATTTCTCTGAGAGCTGTTTAGGATGGCAACTTACATTCAATGTTCCGGTACGTTTTCCCGCATCTTCATCCAGTAACAAACTGATGGCCGTCGCTGCTCCCTGACGAGGCGTACGTATGAAAGGCCGGAAAAAGATATCCGTCAACGGATCAAACCACATATGCATCGTAATGATTTTTGTGGAAACAATACCCGGATCAGCTGCATTGACAATAATTCCTTTTTCTTTCACCTTCTTCGATAGAGCTATTGTAAACAGAGTCAATGCCAATTTTGTATTACTATAAATCGGAATACGCCAGAAAGCGCCTTTCTTTCCACGCAAAAAGAAGTCAGGAAAATCCAGTTTACCAATGGCATAAGTACAGGACACCATATTTACAATCCGGCTTCCCTCTCCCATCAATGGCAGCAATTTACGGGTCAACAAATAAGGAGCTACATAATTGACACTTACTGTACGTTCCAATCCATCTTCGGTGATACAACGTCTCGTTTCCATGGTGCCGGCATTGTTCATTAACAAGGTGATAACTTCTCCACGCTGAAGAAGTTCATTGGCAAAAGAAGCCGTAGAAGATAAAGAAGCAAGATTGACCGGTACTATTTCCAATGCTATATTTCCTGTTTCCCGCATTATTAACTGACGTTTCTCTTCTGCGATTTCAGGATCACGACACGCCATAATGACTTTATATCCGGCGGCAGCAACAGCGCGTGTAATCTCCATTCCCATACCGCCATCCGCTCCGGTTATAACTGCAAGTTTCTGTTTCATTATCCTTTTGCTTCTATTTTTGTAATTTCCCGCTTCAAGCCGGCCGGAAGTTCTTCATTCAAATGCTGATGGCATGCCATTTCAATGGAATACATTCGTGCAATACAGTAATTACTATGTTTACAATTACAGATTGCTTTCTCCTCTTCACGCATACGGTTGACAAAGCCCGGTTCATTAAGCAAAGCACGTGCCATCTGTACTGCTTCAAAACCATCATTCAGTACCTCATCTATTTTTTCACGCGAAACTAAACCACCTACATATACCAACGGCATCTTTATTTCTGCCCGAAATTTCAGCGCATCTTCCAGAAAGTAAGCCTCTTTGAAAGGAACGGTAGGTATCATCCACTTCCCTACCATTCGTACTCCATACTTCAGCCACCAACAATTCATATAATGAGTCATAGAATGAATAGGCATCTGACCACGCATCACATACATAGGAGCCTTACTTACAAAACCTCCACTTAGTACCAATGCATGAGCTCCTGATTGCTCCAGGCGTTTTGCCACCTGCATAGTCTCATCCATTTCCATTCCACCACGAAAACCATCGCGCATATTCACTTTTACCAATACAGCCATGTCGGTTCCGGCAGCTTTCATTACCTCCTCCATTACCATATCCATAAAACGCATTCGATTCTCCAAGGATCCACCGAAGCAGTCCTTACGCCGATTGGTATAAGGAGAAAGAAACTGAGAAATCAAATATCCGTGTCCGGCGTGTATTTCAACGGCATCAAAACCAGCTTCACGAGCCAGATTTACAGCATGACCATACGCGCGTGCCATCTCAGGCAGCTCCTCTTTCTTCAAGCCACGAACAAAAGTAGGTGAGTAAAGATTGAAACCGCTGGAAGCTCCGACAGGAGTAACACCACAGATGCTTTTGTGCGACATATTGCCACAATGTCCCAACTGTATAGCCGCAGCAGCACCTTCGGCATGTACAGCATCGGTCAGCTTTTTTAATCCGGGGATAATTTCAGGCCGCATCCATAATTGGCGGTCGAACGACAAACCACTTTGGGTGACAGCTGCATAGGCCACAGTAGTCATTCCAACACCACCAGCCGCAACTGAACGATGATAGTCAAGCAACATTTGCGAAGGGGCATTACCCGGACACATACTTTCAAATGCCGCTGAGCGGATGGTACGATTCCGTAAAGTCAGCGGGCCAAAAGTTACAGGAGTAAATAACTTGCTCATGAGTATTATTAATGATTTGTGATTTATAAGTGAGAGAAATTAATATAGAAACGGAAAAACACGTTTCCGGTTTCCTACCGCATCTCCAAATTCTTCTTTATAGCGATGCCAGATAGCATTGGCACGAGGAACTAGGTTAGCCACTGTCCACCATAGGAAGACCAGCCCGGAAAGCGACCATGTCAATATAGCCCATCCTGCCCATTCTATAATTTCACCAAAGTAATTGGCAGAAGTGACATAACGATACATCCCCTGCAACGGCAGATAATGCTGCGTATCTCCCGGTTTACGAAGATGGCGAATTACATAATCCGAATACCAGTTGATTCCCATTCCGGTGAAGAACAGCAATACTCCAAAAATAAACTGTGGAGTCTTCAGCCAGTCCAGCGTATAAAGAGTTTCAGGAGCCAGATAAAAAAGCCATTCTCCTTGCATAAAGCCATTCAGAAGGTTGAACAACATTCCCATCATCATAATAGCAAGCGGCATACGGCTCTTTCCCTTCAACAAGAAAGGAAATACAAAGGCGCGCTGGAAATAATGCAATTGGAATAAGAGAAAGAAAATTAAAGGAACAATTGAATTATATCGTGCTGAATTCCACCAAAGTAATAACATCACAATAAACACAGGTGCCTCCATCAGCATCCACGCCAACTTATTATTGATAGAAATGCCCCAAGATGCAGTTCGAAACATTCCATATCCCGCTTTGACAAAATAAAGTGCGATAAAAACAAACAGTGCGATGATGCTCATTGCACCAAGAAATAACTGAAAAGTCCCTTGTTCCATACTTGTTTCGATTTAAGTACGGGCAAAGATATATAAAAAGGAGGAAAAAGAAAACTTCCTCCCCTTAATTAGTTTACAAAGACGTTAGCGAATTATAAAAAAAACAATGAACTTTAAATCAAAGTGATAAGTTCGCAATTTACGTCAGAAATAAGTACAAAGTTACTTACAAAAGGGAACAGGATGAGACATAGTCGTATATTTAGGGTATCTCAGTCCCATACTTAGGGTATCTCAGTATGATACTTAGGGTACCTCAGTCGCATACTGAGATAGGGTTATTATACGCCTCTAATAGTCAACTAGTTACAAAACCGCTTTTAGAATCAATAAATCAGAACAAACAGTTTAGAAAAAACGGTCTCATTACTGATGGGTTATGAATTAATTCACCACAGATTACACAGATTGACACAAATTCTATTTTACTGATTATTAGATTAATAAATCTGTGTGAATCTGTGTAATCTGTGGTGAGTCTTATTCATTACTATACCGTTTTACTCCTATTTATCGCTTCTTGATAGGTACATAAGTCGTATCTTCGAGTACATTTTTGTATGCCGGACGAATGATACGCTTACCTTCAAAGTTCAATTCTTCATTACGGTGTGCACACCAACCGACAATACGAGCCATAGCAAACAACGGTGTAAAAATTTCCTGCGGTAATCCAATCATTTCATAAACAAAGCCGGAATAGAAATCAACGTTACTCGATACCGTTTTCCCATTGTTCTTTACGCGACCGAAAGTTTCGATAGCACGTTCTTCCAAGAGCTCAAGGAAAGCAAACTCACGCTCTTTCCCTTTTTCCCGGGCAAGATCACGAGCCAGTTCTTTCAGTAAGATAGCACGTGGATCGGAAATCGTATAAACAGCATGTCCGATACCATAAATTAATCCGGTCTTATTATAAACTTCCTTATTCAGCATACGGGTAAAGTAAGTGTCGATCTCATCCACACTTGTCCAGTCCTGAATATTCTCCTGTAAATGATGGAACATATCAGCCACCTGAATATTTGCACCACCATGAAGCGGGCCTTTCAACGAACCGATACCTGCAGCAATGGATGAGTATGTATCCGTTCCGGTAGAAGAAGTAACGCGGACTGTGAAAGTGGAGTTATTACCTCCTCCATGTTCTGCCTGAAGCACCAACAAAAGGTCGAGCGTACGAGCATCCAGCTGTGTATAATTACGTTTCAGCATATAAAGGAAATTTTCGGCAATAGAAAGATTTTCCTGCGGATGGCGAATATGCAATGAACGACCGAAAGTGGCATGGCGCAACATATTATATGCATAAGCAATAATGGTCGGGAACTTAGAAATCAATTCTATGCTCTGGCGCATCAGGTTGTCGCGGGAAGTATCATCGGCAACAGGGTCAAAACGATACATCTCAAGTACACTGCGTGCCAGGATATTCATAATATTATTCCCTTCCAGTTCTATAATATTCATCTTAGTCTTCTGCTCCAACGGCATATTATCATTAATCAGTTCACGGAAAGAAGCCAACTCTTCCTTATCGGGCAAATTACCGGACAGTAACAGATAAGCCACTTCTTCAAATCCGAAACGTTTCTCTTTAACAAAAGCATGTACAATATCTTCTACATCATAACCACGATAGAACAGTTTACCCGGGATAGGTTTCAAGCCGCCGCCCGGAACACGTTCATAACCCACTACATTACCAATTCTGGTGAGTCCAACCAAAACACCCGTGCCGTCTTCATTGCGCAAACCACGCTTTACATCAAATTTGGAGAATAATTCGGTATCAATCCGAACCGCTTCCTTCATATCCTCGGAAAGCTTATAAACTAAATATTCCTTCTTCATTTTCGTATCGTTTTAATCGTTAGTATTATTTTTCAATTCTTTCCACTATCTCCCGGGTAAAAGCAGAAGTAGACAACGAGACACCGCCGGGCATGAAGCGCGCCAGGTCGGCGGTAGCACGGGCATCAAGGAAACTTTGTTCCAAGGCATGTTCTATCAAGGAAGCAGATTCTTTCCAATCAAAGTATTCGAGCATCATTACGGCAGACAGAATGATAGAACAGGGATTCACAATATCTTTGCCTGCAATATTCGGTGCTGTACCATGGGTGGCTTCAAAGATGGCATGTCCGGTCTGGTAGTTAATATTTGCTCCGGGAGCAATACCGATACCGCCCACCATGGCAGCCAACTGATCGGAAACATAATCTCCATTCAGATTAAGAGTAGCAATCACAGAGTATTCTTCAGGAATCAATAATGTATTTTGCAGGAAAGCATCCGCAATACAATCTTTTATCACCAACCTTCCATCAGCCAGAGCTTCTCCAAACTCACGTTCAGCCAACTCATAGCCCCACTTTTTGAAACCTCCTTCGGTAAACTTCATTATATTTCCCTTGTGTACCAATGTCACGGAAGGCAGATTATTCTCAAGTGCATACCGGCAGGCAGCACGCACCAATCGTTCCGTTCCTTCTTTTGAAACAGGTTTCACACCGAAAGAAGATGTCTTGGGGAACCGTACTTTCTTCACCCCCATCTCATCGTGCAGAAACTTATAGAACTTTTCAGCCTCCGGTGTACCGGCTTCCCACTCGATACCTGCATAAATATCTTCCGTATTTTCACGGAATACACACATGTTCACCTTCTCCGGATGACGAACCGGAGAGTGAATACCCTGATACCAACGAACCGGGCGCAGGCATACATACAAGTCCAATGTCTGGCGCAATGCCACGTTCAGTGAACGGATACCACCACCGACAGGGGTCGTCAGCGGCCCTTTGATACCTACCTTGTAATCACGGAAAGCTTCCATCGTTTCATCAGGCAACCACAGGCCACATTTTTCAAAAGCCCGTTCGCCTGCCCACACTTCCATCCATTCAATTTGCCGTTGTCCACTATATGCTTTCTGCACGGCAGCATTCACAATAGCTTGCATAGAAGGAGTTATTTCAACTCCTACCCCATCACCTGTAATAAAAGGTACTGTAATTTTATCCATCTTTCTATCTTGCATTAAGAGCAGAACCGGCACGGAACCAGCCTATCTGCTGTTCATTATACGTATGTTGAGCTTCGAAGCTATCCTTCGTACCATCTTCGTGGTGAAGGATAATCTTAAGATTACGGCCGGGAGCAAAGTCCATCAATCCGATTACCGAAATTAAATCATGTTCCTGAATCTTATCATAATCGGCTTTATCCACAAAGGTCAATGCCAGCATACCTTGTTTCTTTAGATTCGTTTCATGTATACGGGCAAAACTCTTTGCCAGGATCACACGAACATTCAGGAAACGGGGCTCCATAGCGGCATGTTCACGACTGGAACCTTCACCATAGTTTTCTTCGGCTACTACAATGGAAGAAATTTCTTCGGACTTATACATCTTTGCCGTACCGGAAACCGTACCGTACGTATTAGTCAAACGATTCCAGACACTGTTAGTTTCTCCATTGAAAGCATTTACAGCACCCATCAGCATATTGTCTGAGATATTCTCCAGATGTCCACGGAAACGAAGCCACGGACCCGCCATTGAAATATGGTCTGTAGTACATTTACCCTGTGCCTTAATCAGCAACGGCATATTAAGTAAGTCGGTCCCTTCCCAGGCAGGGAATGGTTGTAGCAATTGAAGCCGTTGCGAATGGGGATTCACATTGATTTCCACCTTTTCACTGCTGGGGGCTATATACCCTTCGCTACCTTCGGCAAATCCTTTCGGTGGCAATTCTTCACCCACAGGCTCAGAGAGTTTTACCTTTTCACCTTCACGATTCACCAATACATCTGTCAGCGGATTGAAACAAAGGTCTCCGGCAATCGTCAGTGCCATCGTCAATTCGGGGGAAGCGACAAAGGCGTACGTATTCGGATTACCGTCTGCACGTTTAGCAAAATTACGATTGAAAGAGGTTACGATAGAATTCTTGCGAGTAGGGTTATCTGTCTCACGTTTCCACTGACCAATACAGGGACCGCAGGCGTTTGCCATAATTGTAGCACCTACTTTTTCAAAAGTTCCTATCATACCATCCCGCTCTGCTGTAGCCCGTATCCGTTCGGAACCGGGGTTCACAATCAGGGGAGCGGCTACTTTCAGGTGCTTCTCTTCAACCTGGCGGGCCAGGGAAACGGCACGACTTAAATCCTGATAAGACGAGTTGGTGCACGAACCTATCAATCCGACTTCCATCTTGCGCGGATAACCGTTAACCAATACTTTTTCTGCAAATTCAGAAATAGGCGTAGCGGCATCGGGAGTAAAAGGACCATTAATATAAGGTTCCAGCCTTGAAAGATCAATCTCAATTACCCGGTCGTAATACTTCTCCGGGGCAATCATGATGTCGGCATCTGCACGAAGATCACCCGCCACAGAATCAGCCATTTCTGCCACTTCTTCTCTTCCTGTAGCTTTCAGATAAGTAGCCATACGATCATCATAAGGGAAAAGTGACGTAGTGGCACCGACTTCGGCACCCATATTACAAATAGTCGCCTTACCGGTAGCGGACAAAGAAGCCGTGCCCGGTCCAAAATATTCAATGATTGCATTTGTGCCACCTTTAACCGTCAGGATGCCTGCCAACTTCAGAATCACATCTTTTGGAGCTGCCCAACCGCTTAGTTCACCTTTCAAATGTACACCAATCAAGCGGGGCATTTTCAATTCCCATTCCATACCAGTCATCACATCTACTGCATCGGCACCACCAACGCCGATGGCAACCATACCCAGACCACCTGCATTGGGCGTATGCGAATCCGTACCTACCATCATTCCACCAGGGAAGGCATAATTTTCCAATACCACCTGATGAATGATACCCGCACCCGGTTGCCAGAAGCCGATACCGTATCGGGAAGAAACGTCACGCAAAAAATCGTATACTTCTTCGTTTGTCTTGGTAGCAGTGGCAATATCTTCCCGGGCTCCTCTATAGGCCTGTATCAGATGGTCGCAATGTACTGTCGAAGGTACGGCAACTTGTTCGCGACCTGCATTCATAAATTGCAGCAATGCCATTTGGGCGGTTGCATCCTGCATTGCTACACGGTCAGGGCGGAAGTTTACATAATCTTCTCCCCGCTTGTAGTCTTTTACCCCCTTCTCATCAAACAGATGAGTGTACAAAATCTTTTCTGCTAATGTCAGCGGACGTTGCAGTATAGCCCGCACGTGTTCCATTTTCCCCTTATAAGAAGCATAAAAGGCCTTTAACATAGTTACGTCATACACCATAATCACATTTATTTTTAGTTTTCCAATATTGTAAAGATTACAAATTAATATAATAAACAAATTAAAATCGTTAAAGGTTTAACAAATTAAAGCTTTTCTTCGTGCAAAAGCGAAGAATGATTACCTTTGCGAAAAAACTATGCGATAAATGATAATTTAGCGGTGGCAGTTGATTGACAGTAGTATCTTCATTCTCCTCCTCCCGGGAGGAGGGGAATGAAGTTACTCCACATATCCCACTGATAAATTATCATTTATCATTATTCATCATTAGTTTATATGAGCAATAACCTCCTTTCTCCAACAGACCATCTTCAGCGACAAGAACTGCTCCTGCGCATGGAATATGAATTCGAAAAGGAAGAATTCAAAAGACAGACTGAAACCATGGGCATCGCCCGTAAGGTAAAACGGGGACTCTGTTGGTATCCTGCCACTCCCGGACGAAGTTACTACAATTCACTGAATCAATTAGTAATAGAAATTACACATACGGAAGATACTGATATAGAACATAATTTTGAATTCGGGCGTCCCGTCTGTTTTTTCCGTAAAGGATACGACGAAAAGATCACATATTTCAATTCTATTGGTACTATCAGCTATGCCAATGAAACACGTATGGTTGTTGCAATGCCCGGTGCAGGTGCTATACTGGAAGTACAATCTGCCGAAAACCTCGGAGTGCAGCTTTATTTTGATGAAACATCCTACCGCACTATGTTCGAAGCACTCTCCGATGTAATTCGCGCTAAGGGCAATCGATTGGCAGAATTAAGAGATATTATGTTGGGAACTTTAAAACCCGGATTCCGTGAACTCTACCCCGTCCGTTTCCCTTGGCTGAACTCTACACAGGAAAATGCAGTGAACAAAGTATTGAACTCCCGCGATGTTTCTATTGTACACGGGCCTCCGGGAACAGGAAAAACAACTACTCTCGTAGAAGCTATCTATGAAACATTGCACCGCGAACCTCAAGTGCTGGTTTGCGCCCAAAGTAATACTGCCGTCGACTGGATCTGTGAAAAGCTCGTAGATCGTGGTGTGAATGTCCTGCGCATTGGCAATCCCACCCGGGTAAACGACAAAATGCTTTCATTCACTTATGAGCGCCGCTTCGAAGGGCATCCGGCCTATTCTGAACTATGGAGTATCCGTAAAGCCATGCGTGAAATAGGTGGCAAGCATCGGGGCAGTTATGAAGAACGTGAAAGCGCCCGCAATCGTATGAGTCGCCTGCGTGATCGTGCCACACAATTGGAAATACAAATCAATGCCGATCTTTTTGACAATGCCCATGTCATAGCCTCCACCCTTGTCAGCAGCAATCACCGTATACTGAACGGGCGTCACTTCGGTACACTTTTTATTGATGAAGCTGCCCAAGCCCTGGAAGCCGCCTGTTGGATAGCTATTCGCAAAGCCGACCGTGTAGTACTGGCAGGCGATCATTGCCAGCTTCCGCCTACTATAAAATGTTACGAAGCTGCCCGTGGAGGCCTCGAATGTACATTGATGGAAAGAGTGGTTGCCAATAAACCCAGCACCGTCTCCCTATTAAAAGTACAATATCGTATGCACGAGGATATCATGAAATTTCCCTCTCAGTGGTTTTATAATGGAGAACTACAAGCGGCTCCTGAGATACGATACCGCGGTATTCTCGACTGGGACACTCCTATCAACTGGATAGATACTTCTGACATGGATTTTAAAGAAGAGTTTATAGGAGAAACATTCGGGCGTATCAATAAAGCAGAAGCAGATTTACTTCTTCAAGAATTAAAAGCTTATATTAACCGGATAGGTGGAAAACGCGTGTTAGAAGAGCAGATCGATTTCGGTATAATCTCCCCTTACAAAGCCCAGGTGCAATATCTTCGCAATAAGATTAAAGCAAGCGGCTCACTTAAGCCCTACCGGAGTCTACTCACCGTTAACACCGTAGACGGCTTCCAAGGACAGGAACGTGATGTCATTTTCATCAGCTTGGTCCGTGCCAATGAAGACGGACAGATAGGTTTCTTGAATGACTTGCGAAGAATGAACGTAGCCATCACCCGTGCCCGCATGAAGCTGGTGATATTGGGCGAAGCGGAAACAATGAAACGCCACAAGTTCTATAAGGAACTCATTGAATACATCCATACCATCACATAGACTCGCCGAAAGAAAAACTCATCGACTTATACTGAAATATCTTTTTCCCAGTTGAGATAATATATTTTCCCAGTTAGAGAAATATATTTTCTCAACTGGGTAAAAATAGGCTTGCTTTAAATTCAACTATAGAAATCGGAGAACTTAATGTAAACACCGGATATTTCGGCTAATCCTTTTTTGTCAATAATAGATTTATGAAGTCCCCGGTAACTTCATGCTTTGTTATAAAAAAAAGAGGAGCAACTTACGTTACTCCTCCCATTGTCTTCTTCCCGAACTTAAATCAGGATACGGTTACAAAGATACTACATTGAAACACCGAAATCAAGTATTCGGGCATTTTTATTCTTAATCCCCAAGAAGGATTAGTTGTTTTCCGGACGCAACTGACGAACCGTAACAGCAGTCTGCCACATTTCGCTTTCGCGCAACTGACGAAGTTCTTCGTTCAGTTTCTCACGATAATCGGGTTGAGAATTGCTGTCGATAGAAATCTGAGCCTCATTACCAGACTTAACGCTTGCATACAATTTCTGTACTACCGGCTTGATAGCATCGTGGAACGGAGTCATCCAGTCCAGAGCACCACGTTGTGCAGTAGTTGAACAGTTAGCATACATCCAGTCCATACCATTCTTTGCGAACAACGGCATTAATGACTGAGTCAATTCTTCTACAGTTTCATTGAATGCTTCTGACGGAGTATGACCGTTTTCACGCAATACTTCATACTGAGCCAACAGCAATCCCTGAATAGCTCCCATCAATGAACCACGCTCACCTGTCAGGTCAGAAGTAGCTTCACGTTGGAAAGTGGTTTCGAACAAATATCCTGAACCTATACCGATACCCAATGCAATGGTACGATCCATAGCTTTACCTGTAGCATCCTGATAGATAGCGTAAGAAGAGTTCAAACCACGACCTTCGAGGAACATAGTACGCAATGAAGTACCCGAACCTTTAGGAGCTACCATGATTACGTCGATATCTTTCTGAGGAACTACACCTGTACGGTCGCTCCAAGTGATAGCGAAACCATGAGAGAAGTAAAGAGCTTTTCCCGGAGTCAGGTAAGGTTTGATAGTAGGCCATACAGACATTACGGCTGCATCAGACAACAAGCACATAATGATAGTACCTTTCTCACAAGCCTCCTCAATGCCAAACAGTGTTTCACCCGGTACCCATCCGTCAGCTATTGCTTTCTCATAAGTCTTACCCGGACGCTGTCCAACGATTACGTTGAAACCGTTATCGCGCAGGTTGCATGCCTGTCCCGGTCCTTGTACACCATAACCGATCACTGCAATTGTTTCATCTTTCAAAACTTCACGTGCTTTTTCCAAAGGAAACTCTTCGCGGGTCATTACATTCTCAGTAACACCGCCAAAATTCAATTGTGCCATTTTCTTTTTTAGTTTTTTATTTGTGGCTTGCGCCAGCTAATGATTAATAAAATTATTTCTCTGTAAATATTACTTTTGAACGGCAAACCACCTCGCTGCCATTCTTTTTCACTTCAATATCGAAAGCTCCGTCACCCAATTCATCTTTATAGAGTGTAAGTTCATCACCGTAATAACTCTCAGCTACGTAAGCCATTTCAAAACGGCGGATACGCTTTTCCTTATACATCTCTATCGGAAACAAGTCCATGATATGTTCGATGTAGCGGATACTGTTCACGTGTCCGTTGATGTCGATATCACTGTATTTAGCTTTCAATGTAGCTACCGACTCGGTGGAAGTCACTTTAATGCGTGAAGGTTTCTCGATAGGGCAAGGTTCATCGCACACATAATCTACGATGCTACCTCCGTGCAATGCCAGCAAATCGGCAGGCTTGCGGGTATTGAGGTTAATCATAGCCCATACGGAACGCGCATAACCAATCTTCTTTCCGTCTTTGTCCAACAAGGCAAAGTTACGATCTGTGAAAAGGCGGTACACATTCTCCACCCAAGTCCAGATGGTAAAGTCTTCATACTGAAAAGGCATTTCATCCAGTTCGATGGCAAGGCGGGAGAGTACCCATGTGTAATTGTCCTCATTCAGCGTGGCTATACCGAACCCACGGTCGCTGGCATGGAAACCGGCGCAATTCAGCAAATGGTTTCCCAACACGCCCATGGTAAGACGCCCGGTAAAGTCCACATGAAAAGGCTCCGCTACAAACTGATATTTTCCTATCTTACTACTATTCTCACTCATTGTTTTGCTCCTTTTCTTTTTTCAAGCGATATTTCGTTTCACGGTCAGCAAGGTATTCGTTCACACGCTCGAAGCAACTCGTGGTGATAGCCACACGCCCTGAACGAACAAACTGAAGTACACAATCAAGGGCACGCAGCTCGTCATAAAGATTGGTGATTTCTTCACCCATACCATTCTTCTCTACGATAGCAAACACAGCATTCACCTCTACGATACGTGCATTATACTTGCGGATTACTTTCGATACCTCCGGTTTTTCTTCCAGTATCGGGGTTGTTATCTTATACAATGCAATTTCGTGCTGATAGATCTCATCATCCGTGAAGTAGTGCGCTTGAAGCACATCTATCTTCTTGGTGATTTGCTTGGTCACTTTCTCAATGGTGTCTTTATCCGTCCATGCGGTAATAGTGTACTTATGTACACCCTTGATGGACGAAGCCGAAACATTCAGACTCTCGATATTGATCTGGCGACGGGTAAACACTGCGGTTACCTGGTTCAGCAAACCGGCGAAGTTCTCCGAATGAACGATTATCGTATATAATGTCTTATCCATACTAAATTAAGAATTAAGAACGAAGAATAAAATTAGCATTCCAACAACATCTGGTTTACCGAACCACCCGGAGGTGTCATCGGCAACACATTGCCTTCTTCCATAACGCAGGCTTCCAACAGGAACGGACCATCCGTAGCAAGCATTTCCTCTATTGCACCTTTCAGTTCTTCACGCGTCATTACACGACGTGAAGGAATGTCGTAGGCAGAAGCTATCTTCATATAATCCGGATTCAGCATCGGAGTGAACGAATAGCGACGATTGAAGAACATCGCTTGCCACTGGCGTACATTACCCAGGAAGTTATTATTCAGCAAGATCATCTTAACGGGAGCCTTCTGTTCCATAATGGTTCCCATCTCCTGAATGTTCATTTGCAGACCACCATCACCCATAAATACACATACAGTGCGGTCGGGACGTCCGAAAGTTGCACCGATTGCTGCGGGAAGTCCGAAGCCCATTGTACCCAACCCACCGGAAGTTACAATGCTACGTTCCTTACTATACTTAAAGTAACGGGCAGACATCATCTGATTCTGACCAACATCAGTAACCAATACAGCTTCATGATTCGTTGCCTCACTTACGGCACGGATCACTTCTCCCATACTCAAAGATTTACTTGCCGGATGCAACTCAGGACGGATCACCTTTTCTTCCTCTACTTTCTCGTAAGGCAAGAAACTATCCAACCATTCTTGGTGAGTAGCAGGTTTCAGAAGTGCCGTAACGGCAGCAAGGGTTTCCTTGCAATCGCCCAATACGGCAATATCTGTCTTCACATTCTTGTCTATCTCAGCAGGATCTATATCGAAATGAATGATTTTCGCCTGTTTGGCATACGTATCCAACTTTCCGGTTACACGGTCGTCAAAGCGCATACCTACGGCGATAAGTACATCGCACTTATTCGTATTGATATTCGGTCCCAAGTTACCGTGCATCCCCAGCATACCTTTATTTAAAGGATGTGCAGTAGGCAAAGCAGAGAGTCCCAACAGTGTACAACCGGCAGGTATTCCGGCTTTTTCTATGAAAGCGCGTAGTTCCTGTTGTGCATCACCTAACTCAACACCCTGTCCTACCAATACCAATGGACGTTCAGCGCTATTGATCAGTTCAGCAGCCTGGTTCACAGCCTCTTCATCCATTTCGGGAACAGGCTGGTAACTACGGATGTAATCCAACTTGGCAGGAGCATATTCACTTTTCTCTACTTGTGCATTCTTGGCAAAGTCCAATACAACAGGACCGGGACGACCGCTTTTTGCAACATAGAAAGCGCGGGCTACAGCCCAAGGCACATCCTCGGCACTACGAATCTGATAGCTCCACTTCGTGATAGGCTGCGTAATACCTACCAGGTCAACTTCCTGGAAAGCATCCGTCCCAAGGAATCCCGTACCTACCTGACCGGCAATTACTACCAAAGGGGTACTGTCTATCATAGCATCTGCGATACCTGTTATCGTATTCGTCGCTCCGGGACCACTAGTCACCAGGCAGACACCTACTTCGCCTGATACGCGGGCAAAGCCCTGCGCGGCATGAGTAGCACCCTGTTCGTGTCGAACCAAGATGTGATTCAATGTCTTCCGATGGTCGTATAAAGCGTCAAATACCGGCATGATGGAGCCACCCGGATATCCGAAAATGGTCTTTACTCCCTGATGTTCCAAGGAACGCATCAATGCTTCAGCGCCTGTTATTATATCTTTCATTCTATTAATGGATAATGGAATTCTATTTCATTTGTCAATTCTCGGTTAATCAATCAGTCTCACTGCACCCTTATCGGCAGAACTTACCATACTGGCATATGCCTTCAAGCTCTTTGAGACTTCGCGTTGACGGGTGACGGGAGTCATCGGGCGGGCTGCCAGTTCCTCATCCGTCAGTTTGACGTTGATAGCACGTCCGGGAATATCAATCTCGATGATGTCACCATCCTGAATCTTACCGATATTACCTCCGGCAGCCGCTTCGGGAGAAATATGTCCGATACTCAATCCTGACGTACCGCCACTGAAACGACCGTCCGTAATCAGTGCACATTCCTTGCCCAGATGGCGCGATTTGATATAAGAAGTCGGATAGAGCATTTCTTGCATACCGGGACCGCCTTTCGGACCTTCGTGTGTAATGACCACAACATCACCGCTGACCACTTTCCCGGCAAGGATGCCATCGCAAGCAGCGTCTTGTGAATCGAACACTTTAGCAGGACCTGTAAATTTCCAGATGCTTTCATCCACACCTGCCGTTTTCACTACACAGCCATCCTGAGCGATATTACCTTTCAGTACTGCCAGACCACCGTCTTTGCTATAAGCATGTTCCAGATCGCGAATGCAACCTCCGGCACGGTCAGTATCCAATTCTTTATAATAGGCATCTTGCGAACCCAGTACCAGATTGAACTTTCCGGCAGCAGCACTCTTATATTTCTTCACAGCTTCTTCGCAAACATTCGGGCTGGTAATACCGTATTTGTCGATTACATCCGCCAGCGTCATACCGTCTACACGCTTTACGTTCGTATCGACTAATCCGCCTTTGGCAAGCTCGCTCATGATAGCAATGATGCCTCCGGCACGATTTACGTCTTGAATGTGATACTTCTGAGTATTCGGGGCAACCTTACACAGACAGGGAGTCTTACGTGACAGCATATCGATGTCATCCATACTGAAATCGGCCTCTGCCTCGTGTGCTACAGCCAAGAGGTGAAGCACTGTGTTGGTAGAACCACCCATCGCAATATCCAGCGTCATAGCATTCAGAAAAGCCTGACGGGTAGCGATGCTACGGGGAAGCACACTGTCATCCCCATCTTCATAATATTTATAAGCATTTTCAACAATCAGTTTAGCAGCATCCTTGAACAGTTGCGTGCGATTGGCATGAGTAGCCACAATCGTACCATTACCCGGCAATGCCAGTCCAATGGCTTCGTTCAGACAGTTCATTGAGTTAGCGGTAAACATACCGGAACAACAACCACAAGAAGGACAAGCATGTTGTTCTATCTGAGCCACATCGGCATCACTTACACTTTCATCAGCCGACTTAATCATAGCATCGATCAAATCCAGATGCTGACCGTTCCATTCGCCGGCTTCCATCGGTCCGCCTGAAACGAATACAGTAGGGATATTAAGGCGCATTGCTGCCATCAACATACCCGGAGTAATCTTGTCGCAGTTACTGATGCAAACCATCGCATCCGCTTTATGCGCATTCACCATATACTCTACGCTGTCGGCAATGATGTCACGTGAAGGAAGCGAATAAAGCATTCCATCGTGTCCCATCGCAATACCATCGTCAATGGCAATCGTGTTGAATTCGGCAGCAAAGCATCCCAGCTTCTCAATCTCAGCTTTCACCTGTTGTCCGATTTCGTGCAGATGCACATGTCCCGGGACAAACTGTGTAAATGAGTTGACTATTGCGATAATAGGTTTTCCTAATTGCTCTTTCTTCATGCCATTTGCCATCCACAACGCACGAGCCCCTGCCATGCGGCGGCCTTGCGTGCTGAACGAACTGCGTAATTGGTGTTTCATCTTCAAATCTCCTTTTAATTAAAAAGCCTTCCTCACATATGGTGAGAAAGGCTCCTAAATTGATATCTTAACGTACGAATACATACACAACCTTTCTCACGCTCTTGATTCCAGGACCACGACGCGAATAATATGCAGGACTGCCAGGTTAATAGATGTATGTAAGTTCATAACTTTATTTACTTTACTGTTTTCGTTAATCGTGCTGCAAAGGTAAGGGCTTTTTTATAAACTCCAAACAATTTGAAGAAAAAAATGAGATTATTATGATTAATCGTAAGAAAACCCCGCATTAAAATCTTATTTTATCACTTATTCAAGGCAAATCTGAGTAATTCGCTACCATGAACAGGAATTATTCAAGAGAATTCGAAGCATTTAATAATCTGAAAATTACAAGAGCTTACTCATTCGCCAACTAAATTATTCGTATCTTTGTCCCTTTCAAAAAGAAAAAACAGGAATTACTAACTTAAAACAGTAGGAATATATTAATGGAAACAGTAGAAAACAAGTACATTACCGTAGCTTATAAATTATACGCTATAGAAGATGGTGAAAAAGATTTCACCGAAGAAGCCACCGCAGAACACCCTTTCCAATTCATTTCCGGTCTGGGTCTGACTTTAGAGTCTTTCGAAGATCAGGTGAAAAGTCTGAAAGCAGGTGACAAGTTTGATTTCACAATCGCTTGCGCAGATGCTTACGGTGACTTTGACGAAGAACATGTAATCGACCTTCCGAAACAAATCTTTGAAGTAGATGGTAAGTTCGATAGCGAACGTATTGTAGCCGGTAACGTAGTGCCTTTAATGACCTCTGAAGGTCAACGTATCAACGGAACCGTACAAGAAATTAAGGCAGACGTAGTGGTAATGGATATGAACCACCCCTTGGCAGGTTGCGACCTGAACTTTGTAGGTGAAGTAATAGAAAGCCGCCCGGCAACCAATGAAGAATTAGCTGAAATCGCTCGTATGATGAGCGGCGGTGGATGCAGTTGCGGTTGCGATAGCTGTGGTGACGGTTGCGGTGACGGATGCGGCGATCACGATCACCAGGGATGCGGATGCAATCATTAATATAGTGATTAACGGTAAGTGATTAGTGATTAGCATGCTGCGCTATTATGCTGCACAGTTTCCAATCACTAATCACTCACCACTAATCACTATTTCCCCGTCATTATCTCCAGCACCAATTTATCCGTCTCATTCATTCCTTTCGACCCTATCTTGGTCAGATTACGGATACTTTGATCCACGTCTTCATCAATAATACCTTCTACAGAAGTTACACAACGGTTTTCCATAGCCATGATGGCAGAAAGAACAGCGGTAGATACACCTGTTGTTACTTTCAACGCACAGCTGGGCTTCGCACCGTCACAAATCATACCCGTAAGGTTGGCTATCATATTCTGAACGGCATAAGCCACCTGATCGTAAGTTCCTCCCATCAACCAGGTAATACCACAACTGGAACCTGTAGCAGCAACCACACAGCCGCATAAAGCAGACAAACGTCCCAAACTTTGTTTAATATAGATTACTGTCAGATGACTCAACATCAGAGCACGTATCAGTTCTTCTTCTGATTTATCATTTTCTTCAGCGAAGACGAGGACAGGCAAAGTGGCAGATATACCTTGATTTCCACTACCGGAATTGCTCATTACCGGAATCATAGCCCCTGCCATACGAGCATCACAGGCACCTGATGTATAAGACAAGATATGTGAGAAGACACTATCTCCCATCACTTTATGTTCATAAGTGCCACGCAACATCTTACCTAGGCCATGGCCATAATTGCCTTCAAAAGAACGTTCGGCAGCCGCCTTATTCAAACGGGCTGTTTCCAGAATAAAACTGATCTCATCCAGTGGAGTATTCAGAGCAAAGTCATAAACTTTACGTAAAGTCAGTTCCAGGCATTCTTCTTCTTTTTCACAGCTTGCCGTATGTTGTTTCTGAAATAGAACTTCTCCGTTACGTTCTATATATATAAAGGTGGTGTGTCCTCCGGCAATCACAGCTGTTGCTTTATCATCTCCGGCCTCACAGCATACTTCAATATATAATTTCTCTTCAATATTCTCTTTCAACGAAATATGAATGCGCTTTTCCTCAATGAAACGTTTCCCCTCTTCCACTACATCAGGCGTACTGTCTTTCAACACTTCCAACTGATATTCCGATTTTCCGATCAACGCCCCCAGCGCAATAGCAATGGGCAGGCCAATCATTCCGGTACCCGGAATGCCTACTCCCATAGCGTTTTTCAGAATATTAGCACTTAGCAACACATTAATTTTTTCCGGCTTTGTCCCCAGTGTTTCTGTTGCTTTAGCTACGCACAATGCCACAGCAATGGGCTCTGTACACCCAATAGCCGGCACCACTTCCTGATGTATCAGGTCGATTATCCGTTTTCTCTCCGTTTCCGTTATCATTATTTCACTGATTTTAATGGACACAAATTTAGAAAAAATGTTTTTAATACGTGCGCAAAGTCTTCTATTTCAAAAAAGAAACTTAACTTTGCGCCCGAGTTTTACATTATTAATAACCAAAAACTGAATTAAATGAAGATTAAAACGCTAACCTCGTGTTTCTTTTTGGCATTTGCCATATCTTCTTGTATACAAGACGAAGCGCTTAATTCTGAAGCGGCCATTGATGGTTGTACAGGTGCAGATGTGCAGCTGGCCAATATCAATGCGAATGAAAAGATAGTCGATGTATATGTACATAAAGGTGCAGACCTTGCCAAACAAGAGTTGAAATTCACTCTACCAGAAGGTGCAACTATCAAACCTAATAATAGCAGAGACGGAGATACCGGAAACTTCTACAACTTTAGTGAAGCTGGCAATTCACGTTCATTTACCGTAACCTCTGAAAATGGTGAATTCAAACCCACTTATACTATAAATATTAAACCGACAGAATTACCAACAGTTTATCACTTTGAGGACTTGTTGATTGCAGAAAACACCCCATATCACATCCTTTACGAGTTCGCTCCAAGTACTTCACAAGGAATATCTAAAGTTCTGCAGTGGTCTAGTGGAAATCCAGGCTTTGCATTGACTGGAATGGCAAAAAGCCCTACCGATTACCCTACAGTACAAGTAGAAGGCGGATTCAATAAGAAATGTGTTAAGTTGGAAACTAAAGACACTGGTAGTTTTGGTGCAATGGTAAAAATGTATATTGCTGCCGGCAATCTGTTTATCGGCAATTTTGATGTAAGCAAAGCATTGGCAGGACAAGAAGGCGCCCTTAAAGCTACCACCTTCGGTTTTCAATTCTATAAACATCCTAAAACTTTAAAGGGATACTATAAGTACAAAGCTGGTCCTGTTTATACTGAAAACGGTCAACCACAAAGTGGTCTGAAAGACAGATTTGACATCTATGCCATCATGTATGAAGCTGATGATAACTCATTCATGCTGGACGGTACTAATGCTAAGACTTCCGACAAACTTGTGTATCTGGCACAGATAAAAGCCGATGAAGCACTGGAAACCGACCAATGGACTGAATTTAGCTTACCGTTTGAACGTCAGAATAATAAGTCCATTGATGAACAAAAACTTCAAAATGGGAAATATAAACTTGGCATCATATTCTCTTCAAGTGTAGAAGGTGACCACTTCAAAGGTGCAGTAGGTAGTACACTCTATATAGACGAAGTAGAATTAGTTTGTGAAGAGAACTAAAAACGAAAATGATTATGAAGAAAGATTATATTATTTTTATTGCATTCTTACTGGCAGTAGTAGGGAGTACATCTGTAAAAGCGCAGGAAGACAGAACAAAAAGCATCACACAATCCTACCTTCGCGGATGGGAATATTCTTTGAAAGCAGGATTTAGTATTGGTGGTACCGCTCCCCTACCCTTACCCGAGGAAATTCGTAAAATAGATAGCTATGTACCCAGCATGACCATTTCGATTGAAGGAAATGCTACCAAATGGCTCGACGAGAAAAAATTATGGGGATTGACTTTAGGTTTGCGTCTAGAAACAAAGAACATGACGACAGAAGCTACGGTAAAAAACTATGGTATGAAGATTATCAATACCAATGGTGGTGAACTAGAGGGTCTATGGACTGGAGGGGTAAAAACCAAAGTAAAGAACTCCTATCTTACTGTTCCCGTCCTTGCTAACTATAAAGTCAGCAAACGCTGGAAACTCGTAGCCGGACCATATTTTTCGTATTTACTAGAAGGTGATTTCTCTGGCCATGTTTATGAAGGTCACCTCCGTACTCCCAATGAAACAGGTTCACGTGTAGACTTCAGTGGTGAAAGCGTTGCAACCTACGATTTCTCCGATGATCTCCGCAGATTCCAATGGGGCATACAATTCGGTGGCGAATGGAAAGCTTTCAAGCATTTGAATGTTTATGCTGATCTAACTTGGGGACTAAATGATATCTTTAAGAAAAACTTCGATACTATTAGTTTTGCCATGTATCCTATTTATCTGAATGTAGGATTTGGATATTCATTCTAACCTGAATAAAGAAGGCTAAATCAAATAATAAAAAAATCCGGAAGTATAAACTTCCGGATTTTTTTATATCCTTATGCTATTCTCTTATTCTCCCAGAACTTCCAATTCATCAACAATAAGCGTACTACCTACAGCACCTTTAAACTTATCACCTTCTTTACTTGAAGAACAGATAATAGCCAATTTATAAGTTTTCTCTTTATCGTAAGCCTTACCTTCCAGATATTCAAATGGAACATTGAATGCCGTCCATTCTGCCTTATCAGTGCCATCTTCTAAACGCGCAACAGCTACACGATAGTCAGAATCATTGATATCAACACCTGTAAGAATAACATCTTTACCATCAGCACCTACTGCTTCATATAGAACAGCCTGAATAGCACACTCATCCTGAATACCAAGATTATCCTTAATATTATTCTTATCAGAGCCATCAACATAATTATCACCACCTTTATACTTATAAACTCCTTTTAATGATAGTGGAATTTTATCATAAGGAATTCCGAACTCAGTCATCTTTAAAGGGGCTGTTATAGCTGTCATAAAATTAAAATTAAACTTACCTGTAAATAAAGAACCTGAAGCTAAAGGAGCATTTTTAGCAGTTAAAGCATTTCCTCTCGCATCTAAGGTAACCAACTTAGCAGCTTTTCCTTTATAACCAGCTTCTTCCACCATTACAGGATATCCCACCGGATTAGCACTACCATTCACCATTTTCACACCACCATTAGATGATGCTAACTGATCGGCAGGTTGAGGAGCCCAATATTCAGCATAATTCCCTTCTTTTACGGTTTCCCATTCATCAAGAGGGAACTTCATTAAAGAGGTTTTACTAGGAGGTATCACCTTATAAGTAGTAGCAGTACCATCTTCTGCAACTACCGTATAAACCACAGTCTGAGAGAAATCGGCAGTTCCACCTTCCACAGAGTAAGTAGCCTTATCAGAAACTTTAACAGTAGGAACCAAAGCTTTCAACTCTTCTGAAGTAGCATCATCAAGTACCTTGAAAGTAAATGTATTAGTAGCTTCATCCAACTTGGGTTGTTCAGTTACAACTGCATTCGCTTCATTACTTGGATCAAAGGCAAAACTAAGAATCTTTGCTTCACTACTTTCTGAACCATTAAGGCGTTTCCCTTCATATACCACTTTTACTTGTTGGCTCTCCCCATTCACAACGGCAGCAATATCCATATCAATCTTTACCTGACCATTTGCGACAGTACCTGCTGCATTTATAGTACAAGACAAAGTTTGCACATCCAGCTTCTGAACCCCTGTAAAAGTGTAAGTATCACCTTTCTTAGACAGTTCACAATTACTCAATTCAACATCCCCCACTGGTATACCCATAAAACTGAAATCTTTCAAAGAAAGATTGATAGCAGCAGGACCCGCCTTTGCTACAGATATTTTTTGTGGAATGTCCTTTCCCAAAAGTTGACCTTGAACTGTTACATTCAATGTTCCTTTATAGTTACCTACAATTTCCCCATCAATCGCTGTAGAATAGTCTGGATCATCATCACTACAAGCTATAAACAAACTCATTGAACAGACCAATGCAAACAAATAAAATAAATTCTTCTTCATAATTTTTGTTGTTTAGTTAATAATAGCTCCCCATCACTGGGTAACCGTGCTTTTTCTTTTATCACTTTTGGGGTGCAAAATAACCGCTTTTTATCACACCAAACAAGGTCAATACATTAATATTTTTGTCCTTTTTTTAATCTTTTCTCTAAAAAGATCTTCTTACATCACCATTTCCGTGCTCCATTTATATAGGAAATGGGAGGCGTCTCTCCCCTTTATCCAGGGCTACACCATCTGCTCTAAAGGGTGTAGCTATCATACCCAAAGGGTGTAGCCATCCGCGGTAAAGGGTGTAGCCCTTTTCAATCGCCCCCACAAGCACTTCTAGGGCACCCTCACCGCACCCAGGACGTACTTGCTCCGTACCAAGTCCGCAGTTTCTCCGTCTAAAGGTACTTCTGACCGAAGAATGTACGGAGCAAGTACGGTTCAGATACAGTTCGGGTACGATCCTAGTACAATTCAACACAAGATAAAAAACATCTCATTCCATAAAAAAACAATATTTCTTTCTTTTCATGAGAAAAAATCCATAACTATTTGTTATCTTTAGGCATCCAAAAGCTTTTATTCAAAGGATTTGGCATGAATAAACCTTATACATAAACCATTAAAGCAAAAGATTATGTTCAACTCATTCGGCAACATTCTCCGCCTTACCAGCTTTGGGGAGTCACATGGTAAAGGCATCGGAGGCGTCATTGATGGATTTCCCGCTGGTATCCGCATTGACATGGATTTCGTGCAAGCGGAACTGAATCGTCGCCGTCCCGGGCAATCCCTCATCACAACGGCACGGAAGGAAGGTGATAAAGTAGAATTCCTTTCAGGTATCTTCGAAGGTAAATCGACAGGATGTCCCATAGGATTCATAGTATGGAACGAAAATCAACATTCCAGTGATTATGATAATATGAAGGAAGTGTACCGCCCCTCGCATGCGGATTATACATATAAGGTGAAATACGGCATTCGCGACTATCGTGGCGGCGGACGTTCATCGGCACGCGAAACCATTTCACGCGTAGTGGCAGGTGCGCTTGCCAAACAAGCACTCCGTCAACTGGGCGTACGCATTACGGCATATACCTCACAGGTAGGCCCCATCCGTCTGGAAGAAAATTATACCGCTTATGACCTTGATCTTATAGATACCAATCCTGTACGTTGTCCGGACCCTGTAAAGGCGAAGGAAATGGAAGAACTGATTTTCAAGATCAAGGGAGAAGGTGACACTATCGGAGGTGTAGTAACGTGTGTCATCAAAGGATGTCCTATCGGACTGGGACAACCAGTATTCGGCAAATTACACGCTTCGCTTGCCTCGGCCATGCTCAGTATCAATGCTGCCAAAGCATTCGAATACGGCGACGGATTTAAAGGCCTGAAGCAAAAAGGTTCGGAACAAAATGACGTATTCTTCAATAACTGCGGACGTATTGAAACGAAAACCAATCACTCCGGCGGTATTCAAGGCGGCATCAGCAACGGACAGGATATCTTCTTCCGCGTTGCATTCAAGCCTGTAGCCACCGTGCTTATGGAGCAACATACGGTCAACATAGATGGGATAGACACCACACTGAAAGCCCGCGGTCGCCATGACCCATGCGTATTGCCACGTGCAGTACCCATCGTAGAGGCAATGGCTGCCATGACCATACTTGATTTTTATCTTATTGACCGTACTACACAATTATAGAAGTGGTAGGGTGTTAAAGTAATTCACCTTATTATATATATTTATGAACGAAATACAGAAATACATTTCAAAGAATGAATCCAAGATGCTGGAAGACCTGTTCAGCCTCATCCGTATACCAAGTATCAGTGCAAAACCGGAACACCATGATGATATGCTGGCCTGTGCAGAGCGTTGGGCACAACTTCTGATTGAAGCCGGTGCAGACGAAGCATTGGTGATGCCCTCAAAAGGCAATCCGATTGTTTTCGGACAGAAGACAGTAGATCCTACAGCAAAAACAGTTTTGATATATGCGCATTACGACGTGATGCCCGCAGAGCCGTTAGAACTGTGGAAAAGTGAACCTTTTGAACCGGAAATACGTGATGAACACATCTGGGCACGCGGTGCGGATGATGACAAAGGGCAAGCATTCATCCAAGTGAAAGCTTTCGAATACCTTGTGAAGCACGGTATGTTGAAGAACAATGTCAAGTTCATTTTCGAGGGTGAAGAAGAAATAGGTTCACCCAGTCTGGAATCTTTCTGTGAAGATCATAAAGAACTATTAAAAGCCGATGTCATTCTCGTATCGGACACCAGTATGCTGGGGGCGGACTTACCCTCACTCACTACAGGACTCCGCGGACTGGCATACTGGGAAATAGAAGTAACCGGACCTAACCGCGACCTGCATTCAGGACATTTCGGCGGCGCTGTTGCCAATCCTATCAACGTACTATGCGGCATGATTGCCAAAGTGGTAGATGCGGATGGACGTATCACGGTACCCGGTTTCTACGATGACGTAGAAGAAGTGCCGCAGGCAGAACGTGATATGATTGCACACATTCCGTTTAATGAAGAAAAGTACAAAAACGCTATTGGCGTAAAAGAACTGTCCGGAGAAAAAGGTTACAGTACGCTGGAGCGTAACAGTTGTCGCCCTTCATTCGACGTTTGCGGCATCTGGGGTGGATATACCGGTGAAGGTTCTAAAACAGTACTTCCATCCAAAGCTACAGCAAAAGTATCCTGCCGTCTGGTTCCGCATCAGGACCACCACAAGATTTCACAAGTGTTTGCCGATTATATTCGGAGTATTGCTCCGGATACGGTACAAGTGAAGGTAACACCGATGCACGGAGGACAAGGTTATGTATGTCCTATCAGCCTGCCTGCCTATCAGGCCGCTGAGAAAGGTTTTGAAAAAGCATTCGGAAAAAAGCCACTGGCTGTGCGACGCGGAGGAAGTATCCCTATCATTTCAACGTTCGAACAGGTGCTTGGCATTAAGACAGTGCTCATGGGGTTTGGATTAGAATCAAATGCCATCCACTCACCCAACGAAAACTTCCCGCTCGATATTTTCAGAAAAGGTATTGAAGCGGTGGTGGAATTTCATATTAGCTTGTAGCTCGTAGCTGCAACTCATTGATACGTCGTCCTCAACACCTTGAACTCTGTACGACGGTTAATCGCATTACAAATCTCCTGCTGTTCCGGTGGGAGATTTTTTATAAACTCTTCTGTCAACACATCTCCCTCTTTCAGGAAAGGTGCTGATTTCAGCGTAAACTTGGTCACTGTTTTAGGTTGCTGTTCACCATATCCTTTCGGTGTAAGACGTTCCGGATCAATCCCTCCCTTAATAAGATAGCGTACAACAGACTCTGCACGGCGTTGCGAAAGACGAAGATTATAATCGTCATTTCCTTTATAATCACAATGCGCAGACAGTTCGATAGTAACATTCGGATTGTCATTCAACAACTCTATCAGTTCATCTAGAGCCACTGTAGACTCTGATGTCAGATCAGCCTTATCAAACTCATAAAAAATATTCTCTATCAGTACAGGGCGGGTAATGGAAGATAGCGGAAACTCAAGTTCATAGAGGCGATCCTCATTAATATTTTCCGTTGCCATTTCTTCTTTGTCATTCAAATAACCACGGCAGGAAGCCAGCAGGGCATAACGGCATCCCGGTGCGAGCTCTTGAGTGAAAGTACCGTCTTTCTTCACGTTTATCTTTAAATAAGTACCGTCATCCCCCACCAAAGTGACAAGCGCATCAGAGAGCGCATCTCCCTCCTTATCGTACACCAATCCTCTCAAGACATGATGTACCTCAGGAAACTCAAAACTATAAATATGATCCCAACCACGGGCATCTCCACGGTTAGAAGAAAAGAACCCTCGATTGGGAGCACCAGGCTCAAAAGTCATACCGAAATCGTCACCCTGTGAATTCACCGGAGACTGCATATTTTCAATACGCCATCGCCCCGTCAGGCTGTCTGTTATAGCACGGAATATATCCAGCCCTCCCATACCAGGATGTCCGGTAGAAGAGAAATACAAAGTACCATCCGGCGAAAAGGTAGGAAACATCTCATCAGCAGAGGTGTTTATTTCAGGTCCCAGATTGTCGACATAGCCGAAACCATCGCGGGTTATGTTGATACGCCACAAATCCAGCCCTCCCTGCCCACCGGGCATATCAGATACAAAATAAAGATAATCACCCGCAGGAGACAACACCGGATGAGCAACAGAAGAAAGCGTATCATTCAGAATTGCACATTTCTGGGGAGCTCCCCACTCTGCTCCGGCACGCTGAGAAACATAAATCTCGGCATAAGCTGGTGCATTGGGCAAGGTCCGGCAGCGAGTAAAATACATTGTTTTACCATCCGACGAAAAAGAGCAGGCACCCTCTTCAAACTCACTATTCACTTCCGAAGCAAGCGGTTCAGGCTTCTGCCATTGTTTCTTTTCATTCCGTTTAGAATGAAATATATCAGCACTCTTCATCCCGGTAATACCGTTCAGGTCAGTACCTTTCGCTTCATTACGGGTAGAGGTGAAATACAAGATATCGGGATCATCTCCCGCATACATAGGAGAATAATCGCTACGGCGGGAAACAAGAATAGGCACCCGTTTTACAATATACCGGGTAGGCTTCTTTTTCCATTCCTGCGCCAGACGACAAGAGGTGAGTCCGATTTGTGTCAGAGAGTCTTTACGTTCTTTCCCGGCAGGCAAGGTCTGTGCGTAAGCAAGGTAATTCTCATAATAAGGTATAGCCGCTGCATACTCACCATTCTTACGGAGCATTTCCGCCAGATAAAAATGAGAGAGAGTATCCGGATAACGATAACGGACAGCATTCATATAAGCGCCTTTAGCCTTCAATGTATAATTGATGCGACGGTAACAATCGCCTTGTTTATAGGCCAGTATGCCCCGTTGCGAACGATCTTTCGGAGAAGTACGGGTATAGGCGGTTTTATAATGACGGGCAGCATCAAAGTATTCACCACGAGCATAGCTTTGCTCTGCATGGCGCAAACTCCGTCCCACTCCACAGGAAGTGAGAAGTAAACCGACAGAAAGAAAAAAGAAAAGAAAACGCCTATATAATCTCATGCTCCATTACTTTTCATAGCTCATTCTAATAAACTGAAAAATCGGCAGATTATTGTATCTTTCATTCCGAACCAAACGCCTGACGAAACGTACATCCGTTCTTCCATTCAGAGCAACCATAAGCGGTTTTACCTTTAATAATGGTTCCTTTGCCGCACAACGGACAAACTTGTCCCTCAACAGAATCTGTTTGAGTTGCATCTGTCTGAATATTCCCTGTCTGCGAAGCACCATCAACCGGTGTGACTGGTTTAGCTTCAGTAGCCTTTTTCCGCGGTTTACTCTGACGCTTAGGCTTCGAAGCATCTTTTTCTTTAGCAGCTTTCCCGTTCTTACCGTCGGCAGTCGCTTCCTGCACAGCCTGTACAATTGTAATATGCCGGTTACTGTTATCCGAAAGCACGCTCATCACAACTTCGGAAACCATCTGTTTCAGTTCCTCAAGAAATTGTGCAGCATTATATGTTTTCTTTTCAATCTCCCGGAGCTTCTTTTCCCAGATACCCGTCAGTTCGGCAGACTTCAGCAGTTCTTCATGGATAATCTGAATAAGTTCGACGCCTGTGGATGTAGCAATCAGGTTTTTCTTTTCCTTGCGGATATAATTGCGTTTGAACAAAGTCTCAATAATTGCTGCACGCGTAGACGGCCTGCCGATGCCATTCTCTTTCAGGGCATCCCGCAATTCATCGTTATCCACCAGTTTACCTGCGGTTTCCATGGCACGCAACAAGGTAGCCTCTGTATAAGGACGAGGCGGCTGCGTCCATTTCTCATATAAATCAGGCACATGGGGTCCGCTTTCACCTTTCACAAAAGCAGGTAATACATTCTCTTCCTCTCCCGGGTCTTTTTCTTCTTGCGACTGTGCCCCCGGAGTTCCGAATATAACTCTCCATCCCGGTTCCAGAATCTGCTTACCGGTAGTCTTGAATTCAATCTCTTCAACTACACCCAACACCGTAGTAGTGGCAAACTTACAATCAGGATAGAACACTGCAATAAAACGACGCGCTATCAGATCGAAAACGCGACGTTCCATATCCGTCAGGTTCTGCGGATATTGCCCTGTAGGGATAATAGCATGGTGATCCGTTACCTTTGAATTATCAAAAACTTTTTTGGATTTCAGCAAAGTAGTGCCATCCAAAGGTGTCGTAAACGTAGCGTAGTCACGCAGTCCTTTCAGAATGCCCGGACATTTCGGGTAGATATCATCACTTAGGTAAGTGGTATCTACACGCGGATAGGTAGCCACCTTCTTCTCATATAATGACTGAATAATTTTCAGAGTTTCATCAGCAGAATAAGCAAACTTCTTATTACATTCCACCTGTAGGGAAGTCAAATCAAAAAGACGGGGGGGAGCTTCCTTTCCTTCTTTCTTGGTTACATTGGTAATGGCAAAAGGAGAATTCCGTATTTGTTCCAGCAATGCCGCTCCTTGCTCTTGGCTGGCAATAGGATCAATACCCCGGTTTTCTTCTTCCTTTTTGGGCTTCTTCCCGGCAGCGATAGCTTCCTTATTCTTTTCAGCTTCCAGAATCAGCTCTTCCTCACTTTTCCGGATTATGGCAGAAAACGTTGTATCACGATATACAGTCTTCAATTCCCAATATTGTTTGGGCACAAAATTCGCTATTTCCAACTGCCGGTTTACAATGAGTGCCAACGTTGGCGTCTGTACACGACCAATGGAAAGTACCTGTTTATTCTGTCCATACTTCATTGTATAGAGACGGGTTGCATTCATTCCGAGCAACCAGTCGCCAATAGCCCGGCTCAGTCCGGCTTCATAGAGCGGTTGAAACTCTTTCTGATCCTTCAGTTTGGCAAAACCTTCACGGATGGCTTCTTCCGTCAACGATGAAATCCACAACCGCTTTACCGGACAGCGTGCACCGGCTTTCTGCATCACCCAACGCTGAATTAACTCTCCCTCCTGCCCGGCATCACCACAATTTATAATCATGTCGGCTTTCTGCATGAGGGTTTCTATCGTATGGAATTGCTTCTCGTAAGTAGGATTACTGATTAGTTTTATTCCGAAACGGGGCGGTATCATGGGCAGGCTTCCCAGGCTCCATGATTTCCAGTTCGGGGTATATTCATGCGGTTCTTTGAGTGTACAGAGGTGACCGAAAGTCCAGGTAACCTGGTATCCGTTCCCTTCGATGTATCCGTCTCTCCTGTCTTTCGCTCCTAATACATCAGCAATGTCACGCGCCACAGAGGGCTTTTCGGCAATACAAACTATCATTCATTATTTTTTTAGCGGAGCAAAGGTACAAAAAAGAGGGCAACAACGAAATAATAAATAGAGAACGATGGAAAGAAAGTACAGTTAGCACAAAAACAAAAGGTAGTTGAACAAATTTGAAATTACAATCAACGCCCTACAAACAAACAAAAACAAAAGAGAAGCAAACAAGTATAGAAAAGACGTAGTTTTGTATCAAATGAAAACTATAATTATGATATGAAGAACCTGAAATCTACCCTAACCATGGGGGCTATTCTCCCAGCGGCATTATTTGCCCAAGAACGCCCAAACATCATTTACATCATGACCGATCAGCAGACAGCAACAGCCATGAGTTGTGCCGGTAACATGTACGTCAACACTCCGAACATGGACAAGTTGGCCGCTCACGGTATACGTTTCACCAACGCCTATTGCTCACTTCCCCTAAGTGGCCCCTCACGCGCCTCCATGTTCACAGGGCACACTCCTGCTGAAATTGGCATGGCCGAAAATGAAATACCAATACCCGAATCCCTGCGTAGCCGAACCTTGGGCACCTTAATGGAGCAAGCAGGATATGAAACTGCCTACGCAGGCAAGTGGCACGTCAACACCAACTCACTACCGGAGAAGCACGCTTTCGGATTCGAGAATCTGCATGGGCACAATGACTTCGGACTGGCCGAAGCAGCCGTATCTTTCTTGCAACGCAAACATAACAAACCTTTCTTTTTGGTTGCCTCCTTCGACAATCCGCACAACATCTGCGAATATGCACGCAAGCAGAACACTCCCTTTGCCACCATCAAAGAACCGGTGTTAGAAGATTGCCCCAACCTGCCTGCCAACTTCAACATTGCCCCCTACGATGCCGATGTACTGACTTATGAAAGAAGCCTCAGCTATCGTCTTTATCCCACACGAAACTATACACCCGATGACTGGCGACGATATCTCAACGCTTACTACCGTCTTGTAGAAACCGTGGATGCTGAAATTGGGAAAATTATTGTCGAAATAGAAAGGCAGAATCTTTGGAAAAACACAGTTATCATCTTCACTTCCGACCATGGTGACGGTGTCGCCGCACACCATTGGAACCAAAAAACCGTGTTGTATGAAGAAGTCGTAAATATCCCCTTCATCATTTGTCTGCCCCAAAGCAAACATGCCGGAAAGGTATTACCCCAACTCATCAACAACGGTACGGACCTAATGCCCAGCATCTGCGATTGGGCAAATGCCGAAGTACCTCAAGACGTGCAAGGAGTCAGTGTCCGTTCTATCGCAGAAAGTGGGAATCCTCAGAAAGAGCACCAGCCTTATGTGGTGACCGAGACCTTTTTTGCACAAACCGGAGGTACTTGCGGTTGGATGGTACGTACATCCAATTATAAATATGTATTATACGAAACCGGCAAGAACCGCGAAATGCTTTATGACATGAAGACCGATCGAGGCGAGATGCGCAATCTTGCCATCGAAAGGCAATACAAGGAGGTTATAAAGCAGCATCGCACCCTACTTTTGGAGTGGATGAAAAAACATCCTACGCTAGGCAGATCGACGCACTTCATTCCTAAATAAGCCTTGAACAAGCTCCCGAACTATTCCGGAAATTCCGCTGACCTTCGGATACCCCAACCTTATTAATAAAGAAATAAACAATAAAATCATTATGGCACTGTACTGAATGTTGTAAGAACAAGTGATATCGGACTTAGATATCAAGTAACAATAACAATATCCAAAATCACTATAGCCTCAACGAATGAGGATGTTCCTTCAAGTGTGATACAAGACGAAATAGCAAATGGTACTTTGGGAAAAGGAGCATCGTAATTACACAAAAACTAAAGAAAAAAAACAAATGCAAAGCCCTTTTCTACATAACCCGAAAGCGTTTCAACAAGAGTAAACACCAGATCCGATACTTTTCACCATCTTTGCAACATCCAAAAACCGCTAACGAAATAAAAACAATGAAAACACATTGAATAAGAACTTGAAATGATAAATGAAAAGAAACAATAATTACTAATAAAATTAAAACCATGAAAAGAGATAGAATATATGCGATTCTCGGCCTACTTCTATGCTGTCTCACGCAGTTCACACTTCAGGCACAGGAGAAGGTATTCGCACAGTATTTCGACATTCCGGTAAACAGTCCAGAAGGAACCGAAGTCATCGGACGTATCCATTTGGAACGGAATAAAGATATATTAACACAACCTATACCCAAAGGCTATCATTTTGAGATTGTCGAACAAGGAAATGAGCAACTGTTTTACTTAGATACCCAATACGACCTTTCAAACCGTATTATGGGAGTATTTATAGTGGGGCGAGGCAAAATGACGAACAGTCACCCCACCTCCCATCAGTTAACTGTAGCATTGAAAGACGGGCACAAAGTACTGAATACATTCACTGTTCAGATTAAAGTTGTAGAAAAAACTCTTTGGAGTATATTTTATGAGCGTTTCACTCCAAGTACCATAAAGAACAAACTTATGTATGGACGCATTAAATATACCGACAGTGAAGTAGCCTCCAAAATTCTTGAACTGAAACAACACAATGGAAAGTTTGAAGGATATAAAAGCTACACTTCCCACCCACAAGATTACGAAGGAAAGTTCGACCCGCTCAACCCGTTCCTACCAACTGGAACTATCGAATACGACTGGCTGGAAATAGCCAAGAAAATAGGTGGGCTAGGATATGCTTACGCCACTTCTTCTCTATATGGACCACAAGGTTCTCCCATCCAACGAAAGGAACTACGCGAAGCTTTATTCAGCGCACTGTTGGCCTATATGCAGTCCGTCCCCGTAGAAGGTGGAGATGTTTTGGTAGAGGGCAAACCAATAGGCCAATATACCGGCGACGGATTCAGTATGCTTTCCACCCATAAGTGGGCGGGAAGCGAATATCCTACGCATCAGTGGGATTTAATTGACCCACTGATAGTGCCCATACTGCACCTGATGCCGGAGATACTAGAGGGAGTCAGAAAACACGACAAGACTTGTACTAAATTGCACAACGAGTTAATACGCTATTGCCAACTTTTTATGGCGCTCATTCCGCAGCGTCGCGTCATTGACAACCCCAAAGGACGTTGGGGAGAGATACAAGACACACTCTATTCATCGGGTGCATGGACAGACGCCAACTTGGGACACCGTTCGCGCACCATGCAGGCATTGCCTATCATTTGGGCAGACTATAACCGACCGATGACTTATGTGCAGTACTGGTACAGCGACTTCTACCAAGATAAGCCCTTTAAAAACTTCAGCCTATTACCCGGTTGGAGCCCACAGGGAGTAGTGGCAGACGTCAGCCACTGGATGACCAAATATTATGTTCCGACACATACCTATATCCAGTCAGGATATCAGCCAGACGGAACCATCTCGCACCACATCGCCAACGCTACCGATGTAGCCATGGCAGCCTATGGCTTTGAATGGCTGACGGATTGCAACAGCGGATATGATTACTTTAAAAATACAGACTTCAGAATCGCCGACAAGCATTATCAGGCCGAACTGGACTGGCTACTGAAGGTTTATCCAAAAATGTTTTACAAACAACGGCTAGACTTCTTAGTTGCCGGACGTTCATTCTTAAGTGATTTACATCTGTTCGTAACCAAGATCTATCAAGATGCGGTCAATGATATGCTAAAAGCATGCAGCAAAGACACCAAGTTGACAGGATTGACCGAACTGAAAGACGTTTGCCGACGACTGAAAGCAAATACATACGAATACTCCGGAACAGACGCCTACTGGGTAAACGAGTTCCTCATACACCGCCGAGGAGAAAACGAGCAACCATTCTATGCTTCATTAAAACTGAAATCGGAACGTACCGTAGGAGCAGAAGATTTCAACAAGGTGCGCAAAGCATGGCATCTAGGCTACGGCATACTGCAAGTTAAAATACAAGGAGATGAGTATTCCGAACACGTACTGAGCAATTATGACTGGCATGCTATACCCGGACTGACCGAAGAATGGCGTACAGATGCCATACCCGTCGGACATGCACAAGCGTCGCTGCCAGGACTGAATAAAGTCTCGGGGGTACTTGCCGACGGCAAAGCAGGAATGGGTATATACCATCACCTGCCTCAAGAGACGTACAGCTCAGCTACCGCCTTCAAGAGTTACCACTTTATCGAAGACAAGATTATCGCCTCAGGAAGCGGAATCGCCCGCCAACATACTGGGCAGGGAAATGAGATTACGACCTTTATTGATCAATCAGTTTTCAACGAGCAACTGACCTGGTGTGCAGGCAGCAAGATACACACCGTCAAACCAGGACAATCCGTAAACCTGACAGAGAAAATCAATAGTGTCTGCTGGCTACATCATGGACAAAAAGGCTACATTGTGCTACCTATTAACAAATTATCCTTACGAATCGTAACAGGAAAAGAGGTGAAGATTACAGATCCTGCCATTGCAAATGACACACCCAACTTCATTCTGGCTATCGGTCATGGAACTGAACCGGGGACAGAATGGGACAACAAATACTACTATATTCAACTCCCCAATGTAAGCTGTGAAGAAATGCCCAGACGAGTAAAAACATTACTGAAAGATGTGCAGTTTGCTATGCAGGACAGCACCGCCCATGCCGTGTATTCCGTCGCGAACAAAACTTGGCAATATGCCTTCTTCAAACCTACAAGTATCAGTGTAGGCGGTATAGAGATAAAGTCAGATGATGTGGCACAAATCATGCTACGCGACAACGGTGAAGAATGGATATTGTCCGTCAACAACCCCATGCCTGATAAAGAAAAGCGAACATTGACATTCAGTATCTCCGCCAACCTACCCAAAGGTACTTATTCCTACCAGACAAGAGGCGTGTATCCACTGGAAGGAGAAACTGTTATTGTAGAGCATGAAGGGAAAGCAAAAAGAATCACTGTGCAGCTACCTGATAGCAGAGATACCACAAAATATAATTACCAGTCGGACCTATATGCTGCGACACCCATTGTAATCACCCTGCCTAAAAACATTATTAACAATTAACACTCTGTACAAACCATGAGAAACAGAATTCTATTCTTATTAACCGTACTGCTTGTGTGTACTGTTCTATGCCCTACTGTAACGGCACAGGAGAAGGTATTCGCACAGTATTTCGACATTCCGGTGAACAGTCCGGAAGGAACCGAAGTAATCGGACGTATTCACCTCGAGAGAAATAAGGATGTATTGACACATCCCATTCCAGCAGGCTATCACTTTGAAATCCTGAAGCAGGATGAGACCTCCCTCTTCGAGGTGGAAACACGATATGACCTCTCCAAGCGGATAATGGGCGTGCTCATTGTGGCCCCGCAGAAGAATACTGGCAACCAGCCCTCCAACCATCGCCTCACCATCGCCCTAAAGGACGGTAACAAACAACTGAAAGAATTCAATATTAACGTCAAAATTGTAAAGGAAACACTGTGGAGCCTCTTCAACAAGCGATACACAGCCAATACACTTGAAAATGAGCGCCTGTACGGACGTATCAAGTACTCCGACGATGAAGTAACAGCCAAGATTAACGAACTGCAGAACAACGGTTGGAAGTTTGCCGGACTGGAGAAATGTTACCAGGGACGTCCACAGGACTACGAAGCCAAGTTCAATCCGATAGACGACCACCTACCCACCGAAACCATAGAGTACGACTGGACAGAGGTAGCCAACCGGATAGGCGGTCTGGGGTATGCATACGCCACTTCCACTATATATGGCCCAAAAGGCAATCCCCAAAAGCGGAAAGAACTAAGAGAGACGCTCTACCAAGCGATACTAACCTATACCAATTCCGTAACTGTGGAAGGCTACGAAGTGATGGTAGACGGAAAGCCGATTGGCAATTGCACCGGTGATGGCTTCAGCCTGCTGCAAGCCCACAAGATGGCTGGCAACCAGATACCCACCCACCAATGGACACTGACTGACCCCTTAGTAGTGCCCTCACTCCACTTGATGCCTGACCTGTTGGCAGGCATGCAAAAGGGAGATAAGACTTGCTTGGAGGTGCATGATGCGCTGATACGCTATAACCAAGTGTTTATGTCTATCGTGCAATCCCGACGCGCCATCGACAACCCGCAAGGGCGCTGGGGAGAGATACAAGATACCCTCTACTCTTCCGGTGCATGGGCCGATGCCAATCTGGGACACCGTTCACGCACCATGCTAGCATTGCCCATCATCTGGGCCGACTACAACCGTCCGCTGACTTATGTACAATACTGGTACAGCGACTTCTATCAAGACAAGCCATTCAAGAACTTCAGTTTCTCACCGGGTTGGAGCCCATGCGGAATAGTGACAGACGTGAAATACTGGATGAGCAAATTCAACATCCCAGCACACAAATACATTCAATCTGGATTCCAACCGGACGGAACCATCTCACACCACGTGGCAAATGCCACGGATATTGCCATGACTGCTTACGGATTTGAGTGGCTGACAGACTGTAACAGTGCATACAACTATCTGAAAAATACAAAATTCAAAATAGCCGACGAGAATTACCAATTCCAGGCCGACCACCTGCTCAACGTATACCCAAAACTATTCTATAAACAAAATATGGATTTCTTGGTAACGGGCCGTTCATTCTTGTCAAACCAACGCGAATTTGTTTTGGGGACCTATCTTCGTGCAGTAACGGCTATGTTTAAAGCCCGGAGCAAAGACACCAAAATAGAGGGAATGGAAGCACTGGAAAACATCTGCAAGCGCTTGAAAAAGAACACTTACGAATACTCAGGTACAAATGCCTACTGGGTGAATGAATATCTAGTACACCGCCGTGGTGAAAACGAAAAACCTTTTTACGCTTCGTTGAAGCTGAAATCTGAACGCACTGTAGGTGCAGAGGATTTTGACAAGAAAGTGCGCAAGTCTTGGTATATGGGCTATGGCATCTTACCGGTGAAAGTGCAAGGTGACGAATATTCAGAGCGTGTATTAAGTAACTTCGATTGGCATGCCCTGCCGGGACTGACGGAAGAGTGGCGTACAGACCCGCTCCCCCTTAAAGGCGGTGCACAGGCCTCACTGCCGGGGCAGAACAAAATCTCAGGTGTGCTGGCCGATGGCAAAGCCGGTATGGGCATCTATCATCATCTGCCGAAGGAAACATACAGTTCGTCTACCGCCTTCAAAAGCTATCACTTCATTGAAGACAAAATCATCGCCTTGGGAAGCGGCATCGCCCGCCTACGCCCAGGACAAGGCAACGACATTGTCACTTTCATCGACCAGACTGTATTGAACACTCCGCTAACTTGGTGTACCGATGGAGAGATACAAACCGTGATGCCCGGAGAGTCCGTAAATATCGCCAAGGAGATAAACGGCGTGTGCTGGTTGCATCAGGGTAGTAAAGGATATGTCATCCTACCAGTGAAAAAGTTGTTGTTGCAGATAAAAAGTGGCACGGAAGTAAATATCACCGACCGTAAAATAGCCAACAAGAAGCCGAATTTTATCATCGCCGTAAGTCACGGAGCCGAACCGGGAAAAGCGTGGGATAATGCCTACCGCTACGTGCAACTCCCCAATGTCAGTGCAAAAGAGATGCCCGAACGTATGGAAGCACTGCTGAAAGATATGGAGTTCGCCATACAAGAAGGTACAGCACATGCCGTACACTCTGACGCGGACAAGACCTGGCAATATACTTTCTTCAAGCCGGGAAGTATTTCTATAGGCCATATGGAAGTCGTTTCCAATGATGTCGCACAAATCATGTTGCGGGATAACGGTACAGAATGGATATTGTCTGTCAACAATCCTATGCCGGATGGACAGAAACAGAGGCTGACTTTCAGCATCTCCACCAAACTGACCGAAGGAACATACACTTACCACACCAGAGGCATGTATCCGCTGGAAGGCGAAACTGTTACGGTAATGCCCAAAGGTAAAGGCAGTAAAGTAACGATAGAACTACCCGACAGCCGCGATGCAGCCAAATATAATTATCAGTCGGATTTGTATGCAGCTACGCCGATTGTTGTCAGAGTTCCCCAAAATAATATAACTGAAAACTAAAAAAAATACACCATGAATAAATTATCCATACTATGTCTAACCGCTGCGGGACTTTCTTCCTGTACAGGCAATAAAACTATACAGCTCAAAAATAAAGATACAGGCAATAATTCCACCCGCCAACTCAACATCGTTATCCTGCTGACCGACGACCAAGGATATGGGGACATGAAATGCTACGGTGGCGAACATCTACAGACACCTAACTTGGATCAACTGGCAGCTGAAGGTACCCGTTTTACCAACTTCTATGCTGGAGCAGGTGCCTCAACTCCCTCGCGCGCCGCCCTACTGACCGGACGCTACGCCGAACGTGTAGGAGTGCCGGGTGTTGTGGACGACACATCGAAGAACGGCATCAAACGCGATGAAATTACCCTTGCGGAATACTTGAAGCAGAACGATTACGCCACCGCCCTTATCGGCAAATGGCATTTGGGTTATCAGCCCGAATACCTGCCACTGCGTCATGGTTTTACCGAGTTTTACGGTCTTCCCTACTCCAACGATATGTGGCCCTATCATCCAGCGCCCGACCATGCCTATCCAGCACTGCCATTCTATGACAATGATCACGTGATAGAGTACAATCCTCCTGTCAATCAGATGACGACCAGACTGACCGAACGCGCCATTCAATTCATCAACAACCATAAGACAGAACCCTTTTTCCTTTACCTGCCCTATACCCAGCCACATGTGCCCTTGGGCGTATCAGGCAAATTTAAAGGAAAATCCGGCAAAGGTCTTTATGCTGATGTCATTATGGAAATAGATTGGAGCGTAGGCGAAATCATGAAAACCCTGAAGGCAAACGGACTGAACGAGAACACCCTCGTCATGTTCACCTCCGACAACGGCCCATGGTTAAGTTACGGTAACCATGGTGGCTGTACAGGCGGATTACGCGAAGGCAAAGGAACGACTTTTGACGGTGGGCAGCGTGTACCCTTCGTAGTACGTATGCCGGGCGTGATACCCGCAGGCAAGGTCAGCGACCAGTTCCTCTCTGCTCTCGACATCACACCGACACTAGTAAATCTCACCCGCTCGCAAATGCCGCGTATGAACAAGTTTGACGGACAAGACGCCTGGGGCATCCTTACAGGAGAGGAAAGTTCCCACCAGCCCTTCTACTTCGTATATAACGGTATAGTGGAAGCCCTGCGCGACGGAAAATGGAAATGTGTGGCTCCGCACAGCTACCGTATTGTAAAGACTCCCGGCAAAGATGGACTACCCGGCGAACAGATTGTCAATGGCGGAAACATCAGTCTTGCCCTCTTCGACATGGAAGCCGACCCTTGGGAAAGCAATGACGTGTCAGTCCAACATCCCGAAATCGTAGAACAGATGTACGCCAAAATAAAGGAGTTCCAAAAGGAAATGGACAAAGAAATGAAACACCTTATGATTGAATAATATCCGCCCATATAAACAAAAAAACGAATTACATCATGAAAAGAACCTTACTGCTCCTGACCTTGACCCTACTAGGGGGGCGGAGCATCTTGACAGCCCAGCAAGTGCTTCCCCCTCAAATGAAGGAAGCACCCGCATGGGTGACAAACGCCTTTACCGTGGCGCAGGCGCAATCGGAAGCCATGTACAAAGAAGTAATGAAAACCAAGCTACTCCCACGCTCCATCCAACGGGGTTTGCAACCCAAAACGGACTGGACGGCGGGTTTTTTCCCCGGTACCCTCTGGTATCTATATGCCTACACCAGAGAAGATACGTGGAAGACACGCGCCGAAAATGCCACCGCCCTGATGAAAGGTGAACAGAACAATGCCTTTGACCACGACATCGGCTTTAAAATGTACTCCTGCTACGGTAATGGCTATCTTTTGACCGGAAACAAGGCCTACCGCCACATCATCTTCCGCTCTGCCAAAACGCTGACATCGCGTTACTCCTATAAGACGGGGCTCATCATGTCGTGGGAACCGGACACAAAACGCGACTGGCTCTTCCCAGTCATCATAGACAATATGATTAACTTAGAACTGCTGATGGAAGCCTACAAAATTTCGGGCGACACCACACTTAGAAACATCGCCGTTTCCCATGCAGACAAGACCATGAAGTATCACTATCGCAAGAATATGTCCTGCCCACACGTGGTAGACTACGAACCGGAGACAGGTGCCCTGCGTAAGTATGACTGGAATAATGGTTCAGATGACACGACAAATTCCACTTGGTCACGCGGCCAGTCGTGGGGCCTTTATGGCTATACGATGATGTATCGTGAGACCGGTAACCTCCGCTACCTGCAACACGCTGAGAAAATAGCCGACTTCCTGCTGAGCCACCCCAACATGCCTGCCGACATGATCCCCTATTGGGATTATTCTGCCCCTCATCGCTCAAAGATGCGCGACACCTCAGCAGCAGCCATCATGGCATCGGCACTAATGGAACTGAGCACCTATTCAGCTCAAGGAAAGGAGTACTTTGAAGCCGGAGAAAAGCAACTGAAAAGTCTCTCTTCTCCCACCTATCTGGCGAAGCCAGGAACTCACAAGAACTTCATCCTGATGCATGCCACCGGAAACTTTCTGCGCAGCAGTGAACTGGACGGCGCCCTATCCTATGCCGACTACTATTTCATGGAGGGCCTGCTGCGCTATCTAAAGCTCATCAACGGCAAAGAACTGTACAAGGTAGCAGAATTGTAAACAGTCATTGTGAAAACCATTGTATCATATCATATTTTTAACGATCATGAAAAAAATATTATTGCCACTGCTTGCCCTCGCACTGTCTGCCAACCTCTTCGCACAAACCGAAGCGCAAGACAAAAAAATGAAATGGTGGCGCGAAGCACGCTTCGGCATGTTCGTCCACTGGGGCCCCTACTCCCTCTTGGGAGGCGTCTACAACGGCTACCTGCAACGCGTTGGAGGTACGGAGTGGATTATGAACCGCTGTAAAATCCCCGTCAAAGAATATCAGGACATCACCCGCACATTTAACCCCGTGAAGTTCGACCCCGAAGCCTTAGTCCGCATAGCCAAAGAGGCCGGCATGAAGTACCTCGTAATTACGGCCAAACACCACGATGGCTTCGCCATGTTCAAGAGCCAAGCCAGCAAATACAACATCGTAGACTTCACCCCCTACGGCAAAGACGTACTGGATACCCTAGCCAAAGCATGCCGCAAGCAAGGCATAAAGTTGGGCTTCTACTACTCGCAGATACAAGACTGGAACAACCCCGGTGGAACAACCGGCCGACGCCCCATGAGCCAAGGATGGCCTCATCCCAAAGCCGAGGAGATAGATGCCTACACACTAGCACACCAAGGCAGCTGGGATCCCTTGCAGCAGACAGCCACTCGCAAGGAATACTTCGACCGCGTGGCCATCCCGCAAATCAAGGAACTGCTGACCAACTACGGTGACATAGCCGTGTTCTTTTGGGACACCCCGTCCGAGATGACGGAAGAATATGCCGGAAAAATCAGCGCCCTCTTCAATGAATATCCGCACATTATCACCAACGACCGTCTTATTAGAGGTAGCGAACGGTTCACTGGCGACTACAAAACCCCCGAACAGACCATTCCCACCGTTAAGCAACTGGACGGTACCGACTGGGAGACTTGCATGACACTGAACGACAGCTGGGGCTACAAGCGACGGGGCACAGTGTGGAAAACCTCGCGCACACTGATTCTGAGCCTGATTGACATCGTATCGAAAGGTGGCAACTTCTTGCTCAACATTGCCCCCGACGGTGAAGGAGCTATTCCCGAAATCAACTATCATCGCCTAAAAGAAATAGGCGACTGGATGAAGAAATATGGAGAGGCAATCTACGGCACCGGACGCGTAAAGGCGAGTGAACCCCAATGGGGACGTTGTACCCAGAAACTAGTGGGTGACAAAACCTACGTCTACCTGCACGTGACAGACTGGCCCGAAGACGGGCAATTGCTGTTCCGCCTCTACGAGAACGCATCAAAAGCCACCCTGCTGCACAACGGACAGCCCGTAAAGTTCCACAATACCCACGATGGTATCTACATTGACCTGCCTGAGACGGCTCCCGACCCATATACTTCAGTTATCAAACTGGAGTTTGACAAGCGGCTTCCCGAAGTGAAAGTCAAACCGATGAACACCCGAAGCTATGAGATTGTGGACGAAAGCAAGAAGAAGCTATAGCCTCTGGCTATCGTTCCGAATACGGGAAACAAACCACGGAAATCTCCTCATACTAGGAGATTAAACAAAATCAGAAGGTACTCGAACAATATTATAAGCATTTGTCGGGTAATCAAAAATCTCTCCAACAAGTAAGCACATGAAATCATATGCTTACTTGCATATTTGCCTGCAAAAAGAGACACCTTCTCCGCAGAATGCTCTGCCCCCTAAATCACATTCAAAAACTATTTTATATGAAACGAATCATTTTCCTGTTATTAGCTTTTATGCTGACGGTCACAACCGTTCACGCAAGTCCCCTGAAAAGTATCCACGAGTTCATCCGCGACACCCCCTTCCCGCAAGAGGAACATACTATCTTCTTCAATCCCACACCGCTCATCGTTCCCCTAGAAATGAAAAAGTCGGACTTCCTGCAATTTAATCTTTCTCCGGACAAAAACTTCACCGGTGAAGGCACCCTGCTTTCCGAACCTTTAGCCTGGAACATGTTCAACCCACACCGCGAACTAAAACCCGGTGTGTGGTACTGGCGGTTCCGGTCAGTAAGCAAAGGCGGCAAGCAAACGGCATGGAGCGAAACCTACCAGTTTACAGTGGAGAAAACGACTCCTGTGTTCGTGACTCCCACCGTAGACCAGTTCATTAATAACATCCCCCGCACGCACAATCGCATCTACTGTTTCCTGCAAGAAGGAATGCCCGAAGCGCAGCGTAACATGCGCTTGCATCCCGAATATGACGAAATGATTGTGGAATCACGCGATGCGCTGGCCGTGGACTTCCGCAACGATACCGCCATCTACAATCAGATAGACCAAATGTACAAAAACGTGGACAAGCTAAACACCGCCTACCAACTCTTTCGGCGCGACATCTATGCCGAGAAAATGGTGCAAAACGTACGCTGCTTCCTCTGCACGGAAATGGACAAACAAGTGCTGAACAACGACTTCCATGCTGGCGACCTCTCCTACATCTTAGCCTGTACCTACGAAACCTGCTACGACCGTTTCACGTCGCAAGAACGACAACAGATAGAGCAGATCCTCATGTACATTCTCGACAAGTATATGGATAACCTTATCGGAAGAGTTGAAAACCTTCTTTATGAAGAGCATTTCTGGCAGTTCAGCATCCGCCACTTCCTGCAAGCCTCCATCGTTCTCTACGAGAAATACCCTAATGCCAAAAAATATCTCGAGTATCTTTACGAATTGTGGACAGCCCGCGCCCCGGCATCCGGATTCAACCGTGACGGCAATTGGCACAACGGAACCAATTACTTCAGTGCCAATGCTATCACACTCTACTATGTACCCGCCCTCTTTTCTCATCTCACCCGTTTCAACTTTTTCCAGCATCCTTGGTACCAGAATGCCGGGATAGGACTGCTCTACTCCTGGTTGCCCGGTTCGCTGAGCGCAGGCTTCGGTGATGGACACGAGAGCACAAATCCGAAGCCTCGTCGCATACGCAGTGCCTTCGCTGACCTGTTAGCCCGCACTACTGGTGATTCCTACATGGCATGGTACTCCGCACAGAACAACGGCTACACCCGCGAAAATGAGACACGTCTTTTCCGCATGGCCCTGAACAAGCCGCGCCCCCAACACAGCGTCCTCCCTGTCGATGCCCCCAAGGCTGTATGGTTCAAGGATACCGGAGAAATGATAGCCAACTCAGACTTGAAAAACCTTAGCAACAACCTGTCACTAAGCTTCCGTTCCAGCCCGTTCGGTTCGGGTAACCACACCCATTCCAACCAAAACGCCTTCAACCTTCTCTACAAAGGAAAACCTGTATACCGATCTGTCGGACACTACATGAACTACCAAGATCCTCACAACATTTTGTCTTACCGCAACACCCGTGCCCACAATACGCTGATGGTAGACGGCATAGGGCAAGCTTTCTCGCCCAAAGCCTACGGCCGCATCACACATATGTTCAACGGTAACCACATCGCCTATGCCTTGGGCGACGCCTCCAATGCCTACCGCGACAGCAGTGACGTAAAGATGTGGCACAGAAAGATAGCACAAGCAGGACTTAGCCAATCGAGGGAAAATGGCTTCGGCAGCACACCCCTAAAGAACTTCAAGCGGCACATCCTCTTCCTCTACCCGGACATTATCGTAATCTACGATGACCTGGAAGCCTCGAAAGCCGTAACATGGAACTGGCTACTCCACAGTCCGATACAATTTGACATCGAAGGAAACAGGCTCATTACACACAACCTGACTGAGGGATTCTATTCTGTCGCACAGATTTTCGGTAGTACCACCTGCAAGCTGGAACAGACAGACGAATATGTCTCTGCAGCGGATAGCACCCGTGCTCAACGCGGAGAAAACTTCAGGAAAGAATGGACACTTACCGCCAATTTCAGGAATATCAAGACCAATCGCATACTCACCGTCATCCAAGTGCAGGACAGTGGAAAGCAACCTCTCAAGGTAATCCGTACAGAAAAAGATAAATTCCAGATAGGCAATTGGATGATTGAAGCCGAGCTAGATGTCAGACGCAGTGCCCGGCTGCAAATCAACAACGAAAACAATGCCACTCTTTTCAGTTATGGAAAGGAAATGATAAAAGCTGGCGGCAAGAACTTCATATGCAATAACCAAGAAACTCCCGTACTGTATGACCAATTCGGTGACACTTGGGAAATAAAAGGAATTGAAAACACTATACCATAGGCTTGGGAGAAACCTCCATAAATATGCATCGGTTGGCACAGGCGGAATCATCCTATATAACGGGGCCGTCCTGCGCCAATATCTCCGTCAAAACCGTTATACAGCAACTGCCCCTATAGTACCGGAAAAGGTTGTAGCAACGTAGTATTTCTCACCGTAAATACTAGCATTGACAGTGCTTGCAGTGACTATAGAGCACAAGCTATTCAACGGCTATGCCAACATAAAAGCCGATTTGGGGCATATTCCCATCTTTGCCATCGTAAACACGGAGATTGTAGTGGTAATCCTAGGCAACAAGACCGGATGTTTGGATAGCCCCACATTACGCATAGCGCAAACCCGCGACGTGTTATGTTTATTGTCGGTATGAATAGGCTTTCGGCTCAAGATTTCCCCGAAAACTGCATTTTGACATATTCCGACGGCATATAGCCGAAATATTTCTTGAAGCTGGTTGCAAAATAGGAAGAACTGCTGAATCCTACCATCATACTGATTTCCGATACAGTATATCTACCTTCTTTCAGCAACTTACATGCATGGTTAAAGCGAATCTTACGGATAAAGTCATTTGTGGATTCACCAGTCAAGGCTTTCATCTTCAAATGAAGATTTGAACGGCTCATAAACATTTCGCGTGCAAACTCCTCCGTAGAAAATTCGACATCATCTATATGTTTTTCCACTACTTCAACAGCTCTTTTCAATAGTTCTTCATCCATAGAATTGAGAGCTACTTTTTCTGGTTCTATCTCTAAAGATTTGGAATAATAATCAATTGCCCGGTAACGAGTACGGAACAAGTTCTTGATTTTAGTAGAGACTACTAGCAAAGAGAAAGGCTTGGGGATATAATCGTCAGCGCCTACTTGCAAACCCTCTAATTGTTCTTTTAAGTCAGCTTTGGCAGAAAGTATGATAACGGGAATATGGCATGTATTCAAATTCTGTTTAATCTGCTTGCATAGCTGCAAACCGCTCATTACTGGCATCATGATATCTGTCAAGATAAGGGCTATTTCCTGTTCCTTTACGACAGCCAAGGCTTCTTCTCCATTTTCTGCTTTAAAAATATGATAAGTCTTGCCCAGTTCGTCACTTAAATATTGCAGGATATCAATATTATCTTCTACAATAAGCAAATTTTCTTTTCTACGCTCCCCTTCATCCATGGTTTCAGCATCTTCCACCTTTTCAGTACCGACAATATACATTTCCCGCTCATTAGTTGCATAGACTTGCCGCCCGTCTTCAGAAATTGCCCCCTCTGACATTTCTTCTTTACTATAAACAGATTCTGCCGTTGGCAAATAGATGGTAAAGCAGCTACCTTTTCCCTCCTGACTTTCCAATTCGATACATCCATGATGCAATTCTACCAAACGCTGTACAAGAGACAGACCAATTCCACTACCTAAATGTTCATTATCAACCTGATAAAACCTTTCGAATATCCTTCCTTGTTTATCTATCGGGATTCCACTACCCGTATCCATTACTTGAAGAACCAGTTGTGCATTTTCTTCTTTCAAGTTCACTACAATACTTTGTCCTTCATCAGTATATTTAAAAGCGTTGGAAAGCAAGTTATTTACAATCAGTTCTAAATAGTTGGGATCACAAAGGATCTCGCGCCCTTCTAATTCTGAATAAAAATTATAGGTTATACTTTTACGTTGTGCTACCCGATCATAGAAAATAAAGTTTTTCTCTATTACCTGATGAATAAGATTGCGTCTCACCTTAAGTTCGAACACCCCCAATTCTGCACGACGGTAGTCCATCAACTGGTTTACCAAATACAGCAACCGATTGGTATTACGTTGTATATGTCCCAACTGTTTGCATATCCAGCGGTCACTAATCTTATCCATCAAGTCCTGCAAAGGAGCCAAAATCAGTGTGAGTGGTGTACGTAGTTCATGAGAGATGTTGATGAAAAAACGTAATTTCATTTCATTCACTTCTTTCTGACGTTCTTTGTCCATGCGCTCCATTTGCAACTGCGCTTCCATACTTTTGCGTATCCAGAAATAGCGGAAAATGCAAATGATGACTATAATAAAAGCTGCAATAAATAGTATAATGGCCCACCAAGTCTTATACCAGACAGGAAGAATAATGATTTCAAGTTTTGTTGGAGTCTCATTCCATTTACCATCATTGTTTGCTGCTTTTACGAGAAACTGGTAAGTACCTTGCGGCAAATTTGAATATGACACCGTACGCAAGGTAGTCGAATAGTACCACTCCTTATCATACCCTTCCAACATATAGGCAAAAGTATTATGATTACCGGATATGTAGTTAGAGACAACAAATTCTAACGAAAACATAGACTGCTCCGCAGTCAGAGTGATACTTCCTGTCTCGCTAATATCCTTCTCTAATATCCCAGTGTCATCCCCCGGACATACATTTTTATTAAACAACTTCAAACGTGTGATGGTTACCGGTGGAATATAAGGATTGTCCTGTAGTAATTCCGGACGAAAAACGGTAATGCCATTAATACCGCCAAAATACATTTCTCCATTTGAGGTTTGACAATATGCAGAAGCAGAAAACTGATTACTTTGCAGCCCGTCATTACTCGTAAAATTACGAAAATGTTCAGTTACAGATTCAAAGTGACTAAGCCCTTTATCTGTGCTAATCCATAATTTGCCATAGGAGTCCTCCAAAATTCCAAATACCACATTGTTTGGCAACCCATCATAAACAGTATATTGTTTAATGGCCTTTTTATTCTCATCAAAACGATAGATGCCGCTACGTGTCCCAATCCAGAAAATACCGTCATTACTTTCATATACACAATTGATGAAACGTTGATTGAGCAAACAATCAGACGGTAATAAGAAAAGACGCCGCAACTCATTCTGCTCCTCTTGATATATAATAAGCCCTATTTCAGAACCGAACCATAAACGTTTCTTGCTATCTCGAAAAACAGTAACGATACGAGTGGATTCAAACGGCTCGCCATTCTTTTCGCGGATAACTGAGGTGAACGTCTTTTGCAATGGATTAAAACGTGTCACTCCACCTAATGTCCCCAACCAAAAATCTCCATTTTCGGTGGGAACTATTGCATAAATACTCCTATTGGCAATTGTTGGAGGCTGAAGATTTTTGAACGTTTCAATACGCCCCGAACTACGATCTAAAATGCTGAAACCACCGGCATGAGTACCAATATAGACTTTATTTAGTTTTTCGTCTACATAAATAGCCTTGACATCATTAAATCCCAAACCATCAGCAACTGTATAATAAGTAAATGTATTAGTCTTCCTATCATAAAAATTCACTCCTCCACTATTGGTACCAATCCATAGATTTTGCCGTGAGTCTTCTACTATGCAATTTACAATATCATTATTTAAAGAACTACCATCTGGAACAAACTGTATATTCTTGAAACGATTCCTCTGTGGATGATAATAATTTAGCCCACCAAAAAAAGTACCTAACCACATTCCTCCTTGCGAATCCATATATATGCTACGTACGGAGGTTTGCGAAAGACTCCCTTTACGCAAAGGATTGCTCTTACAAGCGACAAAAGTGTCTGTCTCTTTTTGATAAATATTAAGTGAATTTATGGTACCTACCCACAGTCTGTTTTGCGAATCCAAGGCGAGTGCCCTCACATAGTTTGAGCTAAGCTGATGAGTCGTACTGGAGTAACATTTCACTTCCCCATTCTGTGGATTTACCAGATATAACCCATGTCCTTCAGTTCCAACCCATAATTGAGTGGAAGATTCCTGAAGAACAGAAATTATCTGTTTATTCTTAAAGATTTCAGGAACGACTTCAGTAAGCGAATTTTGAGAAATGGAATAAGAAAATAATCCTTCGTCACTTCCTATATAAATATTATCACCCTGTTGATTGACAGAATTGGGAACTATTGTAAAGAGTTTAGGATTTAGCCGTGTTGCAATAAACATCTGCTGCACAACGTCAAACAACATCAACTCCTTGTCTGTATAGATTAGCAGTAATTCCTCATTGATTTCAGCAATTTCGTTGACAGGCATTTTTTTGCCGTTCTTCTTGTACGAAAAATTATAAAAGGAATCCATATCTGCATTGTACAGCGAAAGCCCTTCATAAGTACCTATCCATACTCTTCCTTGGCTATCAGTCTTCAGGGAACGGATGATGTCTCCTCCTATACTATTCTCATTCTTTTCATCGTGCTGGTAAACAGTAAAATCATAACCGTCATATTTATTCAGACCATTATAAGTGGCAAACCACATATTACCGCGTTCGTCCTGAGTAATATCGAAAACCGTGCTTTGTGAAAGTCCGTCATCCAATCCAATATGAACAAAACTGATTGACTCTGCTGGCTCCGCATGAAGTGATGTTACCACAGCACATAATAAAGAGAAAAGATAGAAAAGTTCTTTTGCCATATTCCATTAGGTATAAGATTACGAAACAAAGATATACAAAAAAAAATATTTTATTGACAGAACTTGAAAATAAAAGAAGAGAGATACCAAGATTGTTTAGTTCTTCTATTTTTGCCTGTCTTCTCCATATCTATATATCTATGAGAAAGGAAGAAAATCGCATAACCTCTTGAGAATGAATATATAAAAAGAGACTTTTTAAACAAAATCACAATTCCATTCCACAATATCAAAAGTATTTTGCAATTTAATTAAAAAGCATTCAACGCCTTTATCCGGGTTTTCCAGACAGACACGCTACTTTTGCTTCATCGCTTTTATTTAGAAACTCTTAAATATAATAGCATGAAAAAACCAAGTACACTTTGCACGTTTCTTTTTTTAATTCTGCCAACTATCTGCGCCGAAAACATCTCGTGTATCCACGAAAATGTACGCGAAACACCTTACCCTCAACAAGAGCATGTATTGTATATCAATCCATCTCCATTGCTCGTTCCACAAAGTATGAAGCAAGCGGACTTTCTGCAATTCAATCTTTCACAAAGTATGGATTTTTCAAGCGCAAACTCCATCTTGTCCAAACCGGCTCCTTGGTGTATGTTCAATCCGCACAGAATTTTAGAAAAAGGAATTTGGTATTGGCGTGTTCGTTCTGTCAGTAAAGAAGGAAAGGAAATGCCTTGGAGCAAGACATATAGCTTCCACGTAGCAGATGATATTCCGCAATTTGTTACTCCCCCATACGACATCTTCCTGGCAAATCTGCCGAAAGGGCACCAACGCATCTACTGTTTTCTAAACGAAGATCTGCAAGAGACACGAACCAAAGTACGTAACCATCCGGAATTTGAAAGCATGATAAGTGATGCCCGCACCGCACTTTCTGTCAATTTTTCCAATGACACCAAGCCCTATCGGCAAATAGGAATGATGGCTTCATTCTGCGATATTTTAAACACAGCCTATCAAATGACGCAATTGGATATCTACGCTGACAGAATGGTACAAAACGTACGCTATCTGTTGGCAGTAGAACCAGACCAAAAAGTTATCAACAATGACTTTAACGCCGGAGAATTAGTTTATACTTTAGCTTGTACCTACGACAACTGCTATGAACGCTTCACTCCACAGGAACATAAACAAATGGAAAGCATCATTATGAGTGTGCTTGAACGTTACTACAAGAACCATATTCTAGGATATGAAGAAACGCATATCTTCGACAATCACTTCTGGCAATTCACTTTCCGTCATTTCATGCAGGCAGCTTTAGTAATTTACGACAAATATCCACTGGCAAAAGAGTATCTGGAATATAGCTATGAACTCTGGACAGCCCGTGCCCCTGCTTCCGGTTTCAACCGTGACGGAGCCTGGCATAATGGTACAAACTATTTCAGTGCCAATGCAGTCAGCTTGTGTTATGTTCCTGCCTTATTCAGTTATCTGACTGGAACCGATTTTCTGCAACATCCCTGGTATCAGAATGCCGGTATTGCCATGACTTATAGTTGGATGCCCGGGTCAAGAAGTGCAGGCTTCGGAGATGGTCATGAGAAAAACAACGGCAAGCCTCTACGCATCCGGAGCGCTTTTGCCGATTTCATGGCACGCACCACCGGCGACCCCTACGCCACCTGGTATTCCTCCATCAATAACCGATACGAAACCGAGTCCGAAACACGTCTATATCGAATGGCAAGCAGCAAGAAACGCCCTGTCCATACACAACTACCGGCTAATACCCCCAAAGCCATATGGTTTAAAGATTGTGGTGAGATGATTGCCAACAGTAATTTAACCGACCATAAAAATAACCTCAGTCTGAGTTTCCATTCCAGTCCTTTTGGTTCAGGAAGCCATACTCATTCCAATCAAAATGCTTTCAACCTGCAATATGGAGGAAAAGCCATTTATTATGCGGTAGGTCACTATATGAGTTTTGCCGACCCACATAATTTGCTATCTTACCGACACACACGTGCCTACAACACACTTTTAGTGGACGGCATCGGACAACCGTTTAGCACCCGGGCTTACGGAAATATCGTGCGCATGTTTAATGGGAAACACATTTCATATGCATTAGGTGACGCCTCCAATGCTTATTGTGGCATCAGCGAATATCCTATGTGGCAAAAAAACTTCTCTGCACAGAATCTGAAACAGTCCCGTGAAAACGGTTTCGGAGAAACATCATTAACCAAATACCGCAGGCACATTTTCATGCTGCATCCCAATATCATCGTTATTTACGATGAACTGGAGTCTAGTAAAAGTGTAAGCTGGGACTGGTTGTTACATAGTCCTGTTAAATTTAATATAAACAAGGCTACTTCCACATTGATAACAGAAGATAAAGAAAACAATATTCACTCTGTAGCCCAACTATTCAGCGAACAGCAATGCAGCATTATGCAAACAGACCAATATGCAGCCGCCCCTAATGAAAAGAGAGCTGAACGCGGAGAAAATTTCGCCAATCCTTGGTCATTGACGGCCAGTTTTGGTCCAAGCAAAGTCAATCGTGTATTAACTGTTATTCAGGTAGAAACGAATGAAGACAAAATTATGAAAGTTATCCGAACAGACAACAATTTTTTATGTGGAGACTGGATAATTAAAGCTGAGTTAAGCAGCAAACGTCCGGCAAGCCTGCATATTCATAATAACCGATCTAAAGCAACCTTCAGTTACGGAGAAAAAGCTCCCATCATCAATGGAAAGCCCTACTCGTGCAAGAATAAATATTCTTCTCTGCTCTACGACGAGATAGATGGAGAGTGGAAGATAAAAGAAACAGACGATGGAAATCATCTTTCTACCGGCAAAGTTAAATGAAAACCAATTTTTTATCATATTTTTAATCACTAAAACAAGATCATCATGACTAGAAAAACATGTCAAAGGAGTTTTATATCACTCCTACTTGTTGGTTGCATGCTATTCCTCAACAATATAGGAACAGTAGCACAACACACACCCTACAAAGGTAAGGTGATTGATGCAACCAACAATGAACCTTTAATCGGTGTTTCCATTTTGGAAAAAGGCACTTCAAATGGAGTTATAACGGATATTGACGGTAACTTCAATATTCAGACAAACCCAGAAGCTGTTCTCGTCTTCTCTTACATCGGTTATAGCACCGTCGAAAAGAAAGCATCGGAATGTAACGGAATAACAATCAAACTCGCCGAAGATTCGAAATTACTACAAGAAGTTGTAGTAGTCGGTTATGGCGTTCAGAAGAAAGTAAACATGTCCGGTTCCGTATCGGCTATCGACGGTGAGCAAATTGCCGCTAAGCCGTCTACAGATGTTCTCTCCGCCCTTCAAGGCGAATTACCAGGTGTAACCATTACTCGCAGTAGCGGACAACCTGGTTCGGAAGCAGGTTTGCAGGTACGCGGATATTCATCTGTCAATGCTACCCAGACATTGGTGTTGATCGACGGTGTAGAAGGTAGTTTGTCGCAAGTTAATGCCGAAGACATAGCTTCAATCTCCGTATTGAAAGATGCAGCTTCTTGTGCCATCTACGGTGCACGTGCAGCAGCAGGTGTCGTATTGGTCACTACAAAGAACGGTACGGAAGGTAAACCCAAAATTTCATATAATGGTTATGCTTCGTTCAATGTTCCTGGAAATATGCCTGAGCGCATTCCCTCTTGGGAGGAACAGACTTTTATCAATAATTCCCGTTTAGACATCGGTGGTCCCGAGTGGAATGCAGAAAAATCATCCTGGGTAGGCAATCCCAATTTCAACTACCGGCCACTGAAGAACGGACGTTGGGACTTATTTGACAGTGTAGACTGGTTAGGAGAAGGCACTAAAAACTTTACCTTGCAACACAACCATTCTGTATCAGTCAGCGGAGGTACGGATAAAGTAAACTACCTATTATCTGCCAACTATTTCTATAAAAACGGTTTATTACAATACGGTCCCGATGATTACGACCGCTATAACTTAATGGCTAAGATGAATGCTAAAATCAACAAATACATAGAATTGGGCATCAACATTCAATATCAAGCCAATAACACGTCAGAAAGTTCTTATGGCTCAGAAAACATCTTCATGCTACTTTATGAGAACCGTGGACGCCAGCCCATCATGCAGCCCGAAGCTGAGAATTATAAAAACCCTTACAATGGAGACTTGCAACTGAACCCTATCGACCTAATGAAAAACGGTGGTGAAAAGACCGTCAAAAAAGAATCTTATATCGGCAAAGCGCAGTTGACCATTAAAGATTTTATCAAGAACTTACGCATCAACTTAAGTGCTTCCCGCAGAGCCGGATACGCCTCGCAAGAAAAAAACATGCGTACACTAACTTGGTACAATTATGCCGGCAATGTTCAACGTACTGCAAATCCCGCTAATTCTCTGTTTAAAGAAAAATATTCCGATTATCACGATGTATTGGAAGCAACCGCCAACTACAACTTCAGCCTGAAAAACACTCACAACTTCAGTATGCTTGCAGGTACTTCTTACGAGAACTATCGTTTGGACAAGATGGGTGGTACAGCAAAGAATATGTTATCCAACGATTTCTTCTCCTTTAATTATTACGATACTTCCGTTGCAACCAACAGCGAATTGAGCGATGAAATAGGCACTTGGGCCATGATGTCCTACTTTGGAAGAATCAACTATAATTATCAGGAAAAATACTTGTTCGAAGCCAATGTACGTTACGACGGAAGTTCACGCCTTGCCCCTTCTAAGCGTTGGAGAGCTTTCCCTTCCGTATCCGCAGCCTGGCGAGTAAATGAAGAAAAGTGGTTCAAGCTCGGTTGGGTAAGCAGTCTCAAACTACGTGCATCTTGGGGACAATTGGGTAACGGAGCCGTATTAGGCTTGTACGATTATCTTCCTTTAATAGATTACAAACAAAACAGTGACAAGATACCTGCCACTTATCAAGGTGAAAAATGGTTCTACCAGTCAAGCATGGCTTCAGAAGACAAAACCTGGGAAATCATCGAAACAACCAATCTGGGTCTCGACTTCGGTTTCCTGAACAACCGTTTGACAGGTAGTTTCGAATATTATTGGAAATTCAACAACGAAATGTTGTCTAACCTCCAGTTACCTTCACAAATAGGAATTAACGTTCCGAAAATGAATATTGGTAAACTAAAAACCTGGGGATGGGACTTCAACATCAACTGGAAAGACCAAATCAAAGATTTCAGTTATCAAGTAGGGTTCAATATCTCAGACAGTAAGAATGAATTAGTGCAATACGACGGTGCCAGCGTAGTGAGTGAAGGTGTTGTTTCCTTATTGGAAGGTTATCCAATCAATACCATCTGGGGATATAAAACCGATGGTTTCTGGTCGAGCCGCGAAGAATATCTCAAATATAAAGAAGAACACCCCGGTTATAAATCATTCAATGACAACATCGTTAGTGGCGGTGACGTAAAATATGTAGCACAAGGTAATCCGGACCATACAATTGGCGTAGGCGATGGTAACCCGGAAAACCCTGGTGACTTGGTTTGTCTGGGCAATACTACGCCTCGTTATTTATATGGCATCAGCCTCTCCGCTCAATGGAAAGGTTTTGATCTTGCAGTCATGTTCCAAGGGGTAGGTAAACGTGACGTAGTACTGAATGGTTCCATGTTCCCGTTGTTCAAAGCACAAGAAATGCCCTGGACCATTCATCGCGACTACTGGACGAAAGATAATCAAGATGCATTTTGGCCCCGTTTGTATCAATATAAGGGCGACAATTTCAATAGTAAATCGGCAGACAGATGGCTGCAAGATGCTTCTTACTTCCGTTTGAAAAATGTAACCTTGGGTTACACAATACCTGTCAATAAGAAGTATATGGAAAAGCTGAGGGTTTATGTTACCGGACAAGATTTGTTTGAATTTACAGATATACTGTCAGTAATGGACCCTGAAGCAGAAAACAATGCAACCAGAGCACTCTATCCATTCTTCCGCAGCTGGACAATCGGACTAAATGTTACATTCTAAAAAGAGATAAAAAGATTATGATAAAGAAAATATATTCACTGCTTATCTGCGTGATTCTTGTAAGCAGTTGCTCACTGGACAGAGAACCAGAAACAACATTGAGCGATCCAAAATTCTGGAAATCAGAAGCTGACTTAAGAGGTGCTTGTAATCGCTTGTATATCGATCTTCCCGGTTTTCTAACCGGAAGAGGACATGATTTGCGTTCCGATGAATTGATAGGAAACACTCCCGACCCGATATCTTCCGGTAGTCGCGGTATTCCCGAAAAATCATCAGATTGGACCGATCCGTACAATAAGATCGGTGTCTGCAATAATATTATCATCAAGGGAGAGACAGCTCCAATAGCCGAAACAGCCAAAAACCGCTGGATAGCAGAAGCTCGTTTCTTCCGTGCCTTCCATTACTTCGACTTGGTAAAAAAATATGGAGACGTACCTTTGATCCTAAAAGTTTTCACAAGTACAAGCGATCCTGATATTAAAAAAGGAAGAGATCCGCGCGAAACGGTCATACAGCAATGCTATAAAGATTTAGAATTTGCTTGCGAGTGGTTACCGGAGATTGATGCGCTCTCTGATGTTTCCAACTGGGGACGTGTGTCCCGTTCGGCCGCTTTAGCCATGACCACCCGTATCGGTCTATACGAAGGAACCTACATCAAGTACCATAACTTGCAAGAAGGAGACAGCAAGAGTCATCTGAAGAAAGCAATCGATGCAGCAGAAATAATGATCTATACAGAAAAGAAACATTCACTCTATCCTAATTATCAGGACCTTTTCTATTTTGAAGGTGAAGGACGCCAGAATAAAGAGAATGTATTTGTGAAAATCTACGGTCCCAACGGTGCTTCTAATGCTATTGTCTATCACAACCAGTCGGCAACCAAAGCAGGTCAGGTGAGCCTTACCCGGCAAATCATTGATAACTATTTATATACAGACGGATTACCAAGAACAAAGTCCGCCCATTATATAGTAGACGTTAAACATGATGACATATTTATGAACCGCGATCCACGCATGAGAATGACCATTTTTGCCTATAAAGAAGTAGCCTTCAAAGGAGCCGAATATCGTCCTTTCGATCAAGTAAATCACAGTGGCAAGGGTTATCCTATCAAAAAAGGATACATAAATAGCGAATTCAATACCAATGGGCAAGAAACAGTTGACAAAATGATTATACGTTATGCTGAGGTACTGCTCTCTTATGCTGAAGCTCTCTATGAATACAACGGTGAAATCAGTGATACCAAACTGAATGAAACAGTCAATCTCATCCGTAAACGTTCGGGATTTGATGCAACACTGTCCAATCAATTCGTCAGTGCCAACCAACTGAATATGCTTGAAGAAATACGTAGAGAACGTATCGTGGAATTTATTGATGAGGACATGCACTATGATGATATCATACGTTGGAAAACCGCTGAAAAGCTGTTGCCACAGGCTCTATTAGGTATTTTATTCAATCCTGAGGAGAGTACCAAGACCGATAAGGAGCTAAATTATCAATTTACTGACGAAAACGGTTTTTACAAAGGAGTAAAGCTGTACGACCAGCCCAATATTTATGTAGGAGAAGATATTTCCGGTCGTAGCTTCAATCCGGAACGCGACTATCTTTATCCGATTCCCTCCTATGAAATATCTACATCTGAAGGAAACATCAAACAAAACCCTAAGTGGAACGATTAATAACAAGAAAATATGAAAACTCTATTTAATAAAATCACATTCCTTTGTATCCTTGCCGCAAGTTGCGTGCTCACAGGATGCAGCAACGACCATGACGAATGGGAAAATGGTGACCCGGCTCTGGCTCATGTCTATTATTATTGCTTTGAGAAATGGGGAGGTATCCCCGGTGGTAACGATATCAGTTACTCGGTGGAGCAGGGTGAAACCATTGCAATTCCCACCCAGTTCTACAGCAGTTTTACACGTAGCTATAGTCCCATAGTATATTACTATACTTCTGCTACTCCGAAAGAAGAAGCATTGGTATGCGGCACCGACTATGTGGTAGTTGACGAAAGTGGTAACACACTGACACCCGATGCCTCAGGAGCTTACGAAATGATATGGCCAAATGCCCAAAAGGGAGTACAAAACATTTATATCAAAACCCTGAACGGTAAAAAGGGCTCTTTCCGTGTACTGACTTTTTCTCCGGACAAGAAAATGGACGTAACCGATGTCAGTACTACTTCCATCGTTAAGACCGAAGAGTATGAAGTACGTGCCATATCAGAAAATTATTTTGTGACTGTCGTTATTAAATAATTTATAAACTCCGTTTATCCAAAACTGATAAATTAAGAACGGATGAGGAACCATTATTCTCATCCGTTCTATCATTAATCTATCAAATTCTGAAAGTATGCCCCATATACTATTAACCAATCACTTATTTCGCAGATGCAGCAAGCCTGCAATCATCTGCCTGTTATTCCTGACCGTCTTTCTTTCTCCTGCACAGGCAAAAGATTCTGCAAGTGAAGTTTTTTCATTGCTCAACCTTGATTACCCCGGGCTGGAACAAGTAAAAGCTCTCCATAAAGCGGGAAAAGAAGATAAAGCAGCCCAAGCATTGTTGAATTATTACCTTCATCGCAAAGGAATTGTAAACCCTGCCATCGACCTTGACAACCTGAACATCAGCGAGCGTGAGCAGAAGTGGGCGGATGAGGCACTGGAACATACGTTCTATGTACACGATGGCTACCAGCCTTCTTTCAACTACGGCAAAGATATCAACTGGCAATACTGGCCTGTTCAGGATAATGAACTTCGTTGGCAGCTTCACCGGCATAAATGGTTCACCCCCATGGGAAAGGCGTATAGAATCAGCAAAGACGAAAAATATGCCAAGGAATGGACCTGCCAGTATCTGGATTGGATAAAAAAGAATCCTTTGGTAACGGTAAACCAGGAAGAATATGAGATTGCAAGCGCGGGTGAAGTAAAAGGAACCGTTGAAAATGTACGCTTCGCATGGCGTCCGCTGGAAACCAGCCATCGGTTACAGGATCAGATACATCAATTCACTTTGTTTGTTTCTTCCCCCTCATTCACTCCTGAATTCCTGACGCAATTCCTGGTAAATTATCATCGGCATGCCGATCACATCCTTCACAACTATTCAAAAGCGGGAAACCACCTATTGTTTGAAGCGCAACGTATGTTATATGCCGGTACGTTCTTCCCCGAATTCAAGGAAGCTGCCGAATGGCGTAAAAGCGGCATCGACCTGCTGAACCGTGAGATTAAAAAGCAAGTGTACGAAGATGGCGGACAGTTTGAACTCGACCCGCACTACCATCTGGCTTGCATCGAAATCTTCGACAAGGCTTTACAAATGGCAGATGCGAATGGTTTCCGCCAAGAGTTTCCACAGTCGTTTATTGATACCGTAGAGCAAATGATTATATTCTATATGAACATTTCCTATCCCGATTATCTGAACCCCTGTTTCAGTGATTCCAAGAGGGACAACAAGCAACATATATTGGCACATTACAGAAACTGGACCAAAATGTATCCCGAAAACGAACAAATCCGCTACTTTGCTACGGAAGGGAAAGAAGGAAAACTCCCTGTCAATCTTTCTCAAGGTTACTTGAAATCAGGTTTCTTCACTTTTCGTAATGGTTGGAAGCAAGATGCCACAGTCATGGTCATAAAAGCCGGTCCGAAAGGAGAATGGCATTGCCAGCCCGACAACGGTACATTTGAACTTTGGTTCAATGGAAAGAATTTGTTCCCGGACAGCGGTTCCTATGTCTATGCCGGCGATGACGAAGTAATGAAGCTCCGTAACTGGTTTCGACAAACAGCGGTACACAACACTCTGACTTTAGACAACAAAAATCTAGAAATGACGGAATCCATAACCAAACTATGGAAACCAGAGGGAAATGTACAAATATTAGTTACAGAAAATCCCAGTTATAAAGATTTAAAACATCGTCGCTCCATATTCTTTGTCGACCGGCAATACTTTGTCATTGTCGATGAAGCCATTGGAAATGCCACCGGTAACATAAATCTACATTATCAACTATGCGACGGAAAAGCAGACATTCATTCGAAGAACCTGTCCCTGACCTCTGATTTTGAGGGAAACAGTCAAGTGAAATTACAATGCTTTACTGATAAAGAAACAATATTGAAAGAAGAAGAGGGCTGGTTCTCAACAGCATACCGCCAACGTACAAAACGTGTCGCCCTTTCCTTCAACACCGATAAAAAAGATAAGGAAACAATACGCTTTATCACTGTCATATATCCGTCGAAAAATAAAAAAGACTTCCCTGATATGAAAGCCCGTATCAAGAATACAGATCAGAAACAGCAATCCATCGAAATAGAGGTCATAATAAACGGAAGCAAACAGTTACTGAAATATCAACTGTAATAGCATCTGAAACAGTAAACTCTGTCAAAGTTCCTTTTAACAATTCCGTATTACGTATTTCTTAGGTATTCCTATTTTTGACAACAACGAAAATCATCAAATATAAACTATATGAAAAGAAATTCTCTATTCCTCACAACAGCACTTCTTATCAGTCTTGCAAGTTGCAAAAGCACTCCGGTCCAAGAAGAGCCTTGGATAAGTAATGCACTCGGCGTCGCTTCCTACCAATTAAAAAAGACGGCTGAAGAATTGACCGGTACCAACCAGATACCGCGTTCTATCCACTCCGGCTATGACATAAACTTCCTTGACAGCCAACTGCAACATGAAGATAAGTCATATATTGATTCTTTGTATCCTAACCCGTCTGCCAAGGAATTACTGCAAAGATATATCTGCGGCATTGAAGACTGGACCAGCGGTTTTTTCCCCGGCAGCCTTTGGTATGCTTACGAAATGACCGGCGACGAAAAGCTGAAGAGCCGTGCTATTCAATACACCAACATGCTGAATCCGATACGCCGTCTGAAAAATACGCATGATGTCGGTTTCATGATCAACTGTAGCTACGGAAATGCGCTCCGGCTGGCGCCTGACGACACTATCAAAGCCGTCATCATTGAAACAGCAGATAATCTATCCGCACGTTTCAATCCTGCAATCGGCTGCATCCGTTCCTGGGACTTCGGTGAATGGAATTTCCCCGTCATCATCGACAATATGATGAATCTGGATTTACTGTTCAATGCCACAAAGCTTTCAGGAAATCCCAAATACTATGACATTGCCGTAAAGCATGCGCAAACCACAATGAAAAACCATTTCCGTCCGGATTATACTTCTTATCACGTAGTCAGCTACAACAACGATGGAAGTGTAGAAAAGAAACAGACCCACCAAGGTAAGAACGATGATTCTGCCTGGTCGCGCGGACAGGCTTGGGGAGTCTATGGCTACACTTCATGTTATCGCGAGACTAAAGATACGACATTCCTCCAAGAAGCCATAAACATAGCGGACATGATTATAAAAAAAGTAACTACCGACGACTGCATTCCATATTGGGATTACGATGCACCGGCAGGCGAAAATACTCCAAGAGATGCCTCGGCAGCAGCCATCACAGCCTCAGCGTTACTTGAGCTCAGCGCCTATGCTCCGAAAGAAAAGAAATATTTCGACTATGCCGAAACCATTCTGAAGAATCTTTCCAGCGATAAATATTTAGCAGTGAAAGGTAGCAACCAGGGATTTGTACTGATGCATTCCACCGGTTCACTTCCTCACGGTTCGGAAATAGATGTGCCACTGAACTATGCAGACTATTATTACCTGGAAGCTTTACAAAGATACGTGAATTTAACTAAGTAATCAGATTGTTTGACTGGGTAAATCCGTTACTGATGTATCATACGGAAGTAACGGATTTTTTATTTATAAAGGAGAGTCCTGATATTTCAGTCAAAGATACTTTATAAAAACAAGTCATAGCATCACAGAATATCAATTATAATCCGCCTCAATCCGTAATATATATCGTACCTTTACCGCACAATCATTAAATTGAAAACACAATGGAAAAAGAAGCATTCGATTATGCAAAAGTTCCCCATAACTTTGGTCTGTGCGCGACAGCAGATTGCCCTCATGCCGACACTTGCCTACGCCGGATTGCATATACTTATACTCCGGCAAGCATTACTTTTCCGCCTACGCTGAATCCAAAAACGATTGAAGCCATGGCAGGGAAATGCGAGTATTACCGTTCCAATAAGAAGGTGCATTATGCAAAAGGATTTGTCCGCACCACGGAAGCACTGGCTGTTAGTGCATCAGGAACATTCCGCTACGGGTTAATTGGCCGCTGGGGAATCAGAAGATATTATCAGAAACGGAAAGGAGAAACCTTACTCTCGCCTGCCGAACAGCAAGAAGTGATTACATTAGCCAAGAAGCTGGGTTTGCGACAAGAGGAGTATTTCGATGCTTATGTAGAGGAATATAACTGGTAATAAGGTTTCTACCGTCCACCATACAACGGACGGGTAGCAGCATCTTACAAACAAGCAGCCGTGTTCTCGGCAGGTGAATGATTTTCACCTTACGAGGACACGGCTGTTTCCTTTCTCTGTAACTTGGTTTACTCCAAATGGAAATGTCATTTACACGCCGAGGTAAAACCCGTTACAATAGGAGGTAAAGACCGTTACAATATGGGGTAACGGTCGTTACATACGGCAGTAAATGCTTTTACATCGCGGCGTAAACAGAATGTAAATACAACACGTTGATAACTAAAGTACTAAATAAAGAATTCCTTTCACGTATTAAATCTGAAACCTTAACCTTTGAAGAATATTTTCTTCCTCAGCACATCCGTACCATTGGTAGCAATGACAATATAAAAGCCATTCTGCATACCGGGCAATTTCAGATAATTGTTATTTGTTTGCTGTGATAATACCCGTCGGCCGGACAAGTCAACGATCTCGATCCGGGTACTCATATCATTCCCTAAGCCACTCCAGGACAATTGGCCGTTGTAGTAAAACATTTCTGCCGCAGACGAGGAAGCATCCGGTAAAATACCGGTTGAAGGATCATCTACGCAAGCGGCATAAAGTTCATGAATCGACCAGTAATTGCCCTTAGTTCCCGTTTGCACAATCTTGAATTTTGAAGTTTCTTCTGCCGGGAAAGAGATAATTTGTACTGATCCCGCATTCTTGCCCGAAGCAACAAGCTTCCATGTATCACCTTCACCGGTACTCAGATACAATTCATAACCTGCCGGACCATCATTCGGACTCTTCGATGTGTCCAGAATAATCCGGTTCAGTTTCTGTGCCGCTCCCATGTCCACCATCACCCACTGTCCGGCTTGCTGCGAAGCGCTTGTATCCCAACGTGTGGAGGCATCATCATCAATGGCTTTACCCGCATTTGAATTGTTCGTACTGGCCGTGATCTTCCATTTCAGACGATTTAACAGCGCATCCGTAGTAGTGAAAACAGGTGCAATCGTCAAGTTATTCTCCCACACAGCTATCTTATCAATAGTTCCGGCAGCCACATCGGTTACAGTAGACGTAACAGAAGCCTGCTTCTCGTGTCCTTCGCTAATGAAGGCAGCCTCGTCTTTCATATTTACGACAGCATTGTGTAAAACGATAGTACCTGTAGTCTTGGGAAAGTTCATGAAGGAAGTCCCTCCGGACGTACTGAAGTTCACCAGATTCAGATTCATTTTTCCACTTTCCACAACGACACCATGCTTGGCACTTCCCCAGAAATCCGCACCAAAAAGAGTTACCTCACCCGAAAAGCCTGCACGAGTAGTCAGAAAGCGGGTTTCTGTATATGTGTTACTTTGATCCTCAAGGGCTACAACCTGAGAATTAATCATATCAAAGCCAACCGGATCGAGCGCCTCGTAAACCACGGAATTCCAGGAACCATCAATACCCAATCCAAGGGAGCAACCCGATGCGGCTTTACCCTGGTCGGCTTGAAAGACGATGCCCTCGAAACCACCATAATGGAAGTCATTGTACAAAATCTGATTACGGCAATCGCCCACGGTGATGAAACGTAATTCTGTCTGATTCTGCCAATAAGCCTTGTCCTGATCTGCTTTTGCACTGTTGGGCCATGAGCCAAACTTTGTTTCTTCTCCACAAGCATACACTATCGTATTGAACTGCATATTGCAGACCCGCCCACCTTCTGAACCGCCACCGATGCGGATTGCATTCATGAAAACATGTCCTGCCAGATAATCGACATAATGATTGTCACATTTATAAGTAAACAAATCCAGACCGTTGTATGCAGCACGCAAACCTACATTCACTACATACACATCCTTTCCCAGCGCCTGAATACAATAAGGATATTCAGTTACAGTAGGCAATGCGGAAGATACCTGCTCGGGATAGTCAAACGACAATCCACGCACGCCACTACCTGCTGAGAGTTTCAGGAAAGCCTCTCCTTGTACCTGTCCGCGCCCTGCATAGACTTCAAGAATACTGCCATGCCCACGTGGAATAGTAGCAAAATCAGAAGCGCCCCGCAGTTCCACACCTGTAGGAACTGTCAGATTCCCCAGCACTTTATAACGCCCGCCGGGCAGATATACAATACCTCCACCTTCACTGGCAGCCTTATCCAATGCCTTCTGAATAGCTTCCGTGTTATCCTTAGCCATCTCCAGTCCCGAACGGATATCTATTTGAAGCCACATACTGGTTGAGCTGGCAGTAAATGGTACCACAAAGGGTTCGGCTCCAAAGTCAAGTACATTATACAACGCCATACGCAAAGGCTTGGTTTCCGGTACTTTCATTTCCGGGAACTCCGGCAAAGGCTTCATCTCTACAGGCCTATGATCAATGCGGCATTCAAAGAGGGATTGATTATTGATATCCGCTTTCTTCGCAAAACGATTACCTGTAAGGATTGCACGGGCATCAGAACCAATATATACTTGCGGCGCGTCATTATTAAAGTCTGTATCCGAAACGATGAGATCACCTCCCAAACCTTTTACTTCCCCCTTATTGACAGTACACTGCTGCATCATCAATTTAGAAGAAATGCCTTGTTCCAGCAATACTGCCGCATCCGAGGCAGATATTTCACACCCATAGAACTGTACCGGTCCAGTACTGGCGGATGTCACTACCACACCTTTTTCGCAATCTTCAATGTGGGCCCGTGTAAACATGATACCTGCCGATGAAGTACCATCCACATAAATACCCGTCTCACAGTTCCGCAAATTGAACCCATAATTATGTCCGTTAGGTGCACCGTCTCCTCCTACGCAAAGTCCGGTACTAAAACCTTTATTATAGCCTTCAATATCCACATAGCATGTATACGACCAGTCGTTACGACGCATCACAATGCCTGTTCCATGCTTATAGATCCAGTCAGCATAGGCTCCACCTGCCTGCGGCGCTCCTTCCAGACCGGAGTCCGCCCAATAATCGGGTGAGAAATGTATCCACTCAAAACGCCCTACATCGGCTATATGGTCAATCTCGATACCACGTGACAGCGGAGTGCCATACACATCATAGATATTGGGACAACCGCCCCCGTTTTTCCTCGACAGCACGATGCCGCTATAAGAATTCACCAATGTCACATGACGCACATTGCAGTAATCGTTTCCCCATACGCCCTCACGCCCGTACAAGATAGTGGGCGGATAAGGTTTTATATTATCAGGATCCTGGTGTGGATACCAGATAGTAAGGTGTGTCAATGCAGTAGACGGTTCCATCGTGATAAATGCACCGGATTCTGTCTCAGATCCACTTTGCGTATCCACCATCAGGATGGTTCCTTCCACTGGCTTGCCTTTCACCGGCCGTTTCCATTCTCCACGCATCGTAACACCGGTAGGAATGAACAACTTTCCGGAAATACGATAACGACCAGCCGGAACAAACAATACACCACCACGGCGATTTTCGCCCAATTTAGTCAATGCCGTCTGGAAAGCATCCAACGAATTTTTCACACCCGTAGGATCGGCATTAAAGTCAGTAGTCACAGTATAGGTAGCCACCCCTACATCTTCTGCCGGATATTCATCCGACGCGATTAATTTCCAGTTACCGGGTTTATCAGCAGACTGCGATCTTACACCCAAAGCCAATAAGGCTAACAAACTAAGAAGTAGTAATTTCTTCATGCGATATTATTATTAGATTATGGTTCTTCTATAAGTAAGAATAATATCGCAAAGATGTGGTGGGACAGTTAATAAGAGAATTAATCTGGAATTAAAAACAAACTAATTTTCGTGTACACCGCTTAAAAACAAAAAAGCAGGGTATTTTTTAACACCCTGCCTCTCTAAAATTATCGAAATTATCAATAAAAGCTTTATTCTTCGTCCATCAGGATTTCCAGAATCTGGCAAGCAGCCTTGGCAACCGGAGTACCGGGACCAAAGATAGCAGCTACACCGGCCTTATAGAGGAAATCATAATCCTGTGCAGGAATTACACCACCGGCAATTACGATGATATCCTCACGACCCAATTTCTTCAACTCTTCGATGATCTGCGGAACCAGTGTCTTATGTCCGGCAGCCAGTGAAGATACGCCCACTACGTGAACGTCATTTTCAACAGCCTCGCGGGCAGCTTCGGCAGGTGTCTGGAACAACGGTCCCATATCCACATCGAAACCACAGTCGGCATATCCGGTAGCTACAACCTTAGCACCACGGTCGTGACCGTCCTGACCCATCTTGGCAACCATAATACGGGGCTGACGTCCCTCTTTCTTCGCAAACTTTTCAGTCAACTCGCAAGCACGCTTGAAGTCACTGTCATTCTTACTTTCTGATGAATACACGCCTGATATAGTTCTTATTATTGCTTTATAACGTCCTACAATCTTTTCGCAAGCATAAGAGATTTCTCCCAATGTAGCGCGAACACGGGCAGCTTCCACTGCCAATTCCAGCAAGTTGCCTTCCTTGGTTTCCACGCATTTGGTGATAGCCTCCAATGCTTTCTGCACTTCAGCCTCATTACGTCCTTCTTTCAGACGCTTCAGGTTCTCAATCTGTTCCAGACGAACTGCTGTATTGTCGATTTCAAGGATATCAATCGGAGCTTCTTTCTCCAAGCGATACTTGTTCACACCAACGATAGTCTGAGAACCGGAGTCGATACGGGCCTGCGTACGTGCAGCAGCTTCTTCGATACGCATCTTAGGAATACCGGTTTCGATAGCTTTCGCCATACCACCCAATTTTTCAACTTCCTGAATGAGTTCCCAAGCCTTGTGAGCCAGTTCGTTTGTCAGAGACTCTACATAGTAAGAACCACCCCACGGGTCAACATTCTTGCAGATGTAAGTTTCTTCCTGAATATAAATCTGAGTGTTACGTGCGATACGTGCAGAGAAGTCCGTCGGCAATGCAATAGCCTCGTCAAGTGCATTGGTGTGCAAAGACTGAGTATGTCCCAGTGCAGCAGCCATGGCCTCGATACAAGTACGGCCAATATTGTTAAACGGATCTTGCTCGGTCAGTGACCAGCCCGAAGTCTGAGAGTGTGTACGCAGAGCCAGAGATTTCGGGTTCTTCGGATTGAACTGTTTCACAATCTTCGCCCAAAGCATACGTGCAGCACGCATCTTGGCAATTTCCATGAAGTGGTTTGTACCGATAGCCCAGAAGAAAGACAGGCGCGGAGCAAAAGCATCAATATCAATACCCGCAGCTGTTCCGGCACGGAGGTATTCCAAACCGTCGGCCAACGTATAAGCCAACTCGATGTCCGCCGTAGCTCCCGCTTCCTGCATGTGGTAACCGGAGATAGAGATAGAGTTGAACTTCGGCATCTTCTGAGAAGTATATTCGAATATATCGGAAATAATCTTCATGGAGAATGCAGGCGGGTAAATATAGGTATTACGCACCATGAACTCTTTCAGAATATCATTCTGGATAGTACCGGCCATTTCTTCCAACTTAGCACCCTGTTCCAGGCCGGCATTAATATAAAACGCAAGAACCGGAAGCACAGCACCATTCATTGTCATGGACACGGACATCTTGTTCAAAGGAATACCATCGAAGAGAACCTTCATGTTTTCCAGTGAACAGATAGATACACCGGCTTTACCTACGTCACCTACCACACGTTCGTGGTCTGGATCGTAACCGCGGTGTGTAGCCAAGTCAAAGGCAACGGACAAACCTTTCTGTCCGGAAGCCAGGTTACGACGGTAGAATGCATTCGACTCTTCAGCAGTAGAGAATCCGGCATACTGACGGATTGTCCAGGGACGCAATGTGTACATCACAGAGTACGGACCACGCAGGTAAGGAGGCAAACCGGCAGCATATCCCAGATGTTCCATGCCTTCCAGGTCTTCCTTTGTATAAACAGGCTTCACTTCAATGTGTTCCGGCGTTTTCCAATCAGCATGGATGCCGTTAGCCTTTTGCCACTCAGCACCGTTTGCAGGCTGAAATGCGGCATATATATCTAAGTTCTTAAAATCTTTTCTCATCTTACTTCAAAAGTTTAGCGTTGAATTCCTTTAATGTTTCCAGCACGTTAACGCGAACATGGATAAAGTTCTCGATACCGACAGCCTTCAGTTCTTCCATGTTGGCAGGAGCACCGGCTACGATAAATATGGCACGGCCATCCAAAGCCTTGAAGGCAGGAACAGCATATTCTGCATATTCATCGTCACTCGAACACAATACCACGATGTCAGCTTTGGCAGCCATAGCGGCCTCTATACCGGCTTCCACTGTGGGGAAACCAAGGTTGTCAACCACCTCATATCCGGCACAAGCCAGGAAGTTGCAAGAGAACTGAGCACGTGCCTGACGCATAGCCAGGTTACCGATAGTCAACATAAATGCTTTCGGACGCTTACCGGAAGCTTCCGTTTCGAGACGCAACGCTTCAAATTCACTGGCAGCACGGTCGAAATTCAATGTCTGAACATCTTTTTCGCAAGTGTCATGACCACCGCAGCAGCAAGTAGCTTCAAGCGGTTTCTTCTCACCTGCCTTCTCATTGAAGTTCGGGAACTGATTGGTACCCAACAATACTTCGCGACGCTGGGCAACAGCTTTATGACGGGTCTTGTTACTTTCGTTCACAGCAGCCTGCACCTTACCAGCTTTTACTGCTGCATAGAAACCGCCTTCTTCTTCTACCGCAAGGAAGAGTTCCCATGCTTGTTTAGCGATGGATACAGTCAGGTTTTCAATATAATAGGAACCGGCAGCAGGGTCAATCACCTTATCAAAGTGAGACTCTTCTTTCAGCAACAACTGCTGATTGCGCGCCATACGTTCAGAGAATTCATCAGGAACCGCATACGTTTTGTCGAACGGGCTCACAGTCATTGAGTCCACACCGCCCAAAGCAGCACTCATAGCTTCTGTCTGCGTACGCAGCAAGTTCACATGAGCGTCGAACAAAGTAAGGTTGAATGTAGAAGTCTCAGCGTGAACACGCATCTTAGCAGCACATTTAGCTTCCGCATCATAAGAAGCCACAATGTTTGCCCACAACATACGGGCAGCACGGAACTTAGCTATTTCGAGGAAATAGTTGGAACTGATACCGAAATTGAATTTAATCTTCCTGGCAACTACAGCAGCAGGAACTCCGGCTTCGGTCAGTTGATTCAGATATTCATTACCCCAGGCAAGAGCATACCCCAATTCCTGATAGATATAAGAACCGGCATTATTCAGTGTCAGAGCCGTTACATTCAGTACACGGTATTCCGGCAGAGCATCGGTTGCTTCAATCAAGGCTTTGGCTGTTGCCAGCATATCGCCCTTTTCTTTACCTTTGGCCAGCATCTTGTCGAAGAAATCATAGCCGATAGAACCTTGCAATTTCGTCAGGTCATATTCTTTCTTCCGGAAGTAAGCTACCAGGATTTCCGCAAGTTTCACTACATGTCCCTGGCACGTGTAGAAGTTCAACTCTACACAATCAGCGCAGATACCTTCGAGCAATGTCTCGATGTATTCAGCATTAAGTTCTTTCGCCTTCACACGGAACGCCAGTGAATCTACGCCTTTATTCAGAATATCCAGCGCTTTTGTGTTAGCTTCCTTCGGGCATTCCACCTTGATTTCCTGGCGTACCAGCCATTCGTTGTTGTCTTTCTTGGTGCCTCTGAGATAAGGGAATTCACCGGGAAGTGCATCCGTCGTTTTCAGTCCTTCGAGGTCTTCCATGCGATAGAAAGGTTTCACCTTGAATCCTTCGTTTGTTTTCCAAACGAGTTTCTTCTCAAAATCAGCGCCTTTCAGGTCGGCTGTAACTTTGTCCATCCACTGTTCGGTGGTGGTGGGAGCAAAGTCTGAGAAGAGTTTTTCTTTACTGTCTGCCATAGTTTATTTTATAATTAAAAAGATAATGAGTAATCTCTTCACTTGCCTATTTGTCTAAAATAGGACTTGCAAATATACTCAATAACTTAATAACACAAGGTTTTTTAAGTAAAATTCGCATGAAGATATGACATTCTGGAAGCATGATTTCCGTATGTATATGCATGATTGCAAAGTGCACCTTACATTTTAGAGTAAAAACTTATATTCAAGCATACTACTCAATTATCCTCTGCCCATGCCTGTACTCAAAAGAAAAACTCCCGGAAACCCTTTGCTACCTCCCTTTTAATGCCTACCTTTGCGCGAAATTTAATAAGCAAATAAAAAAGATAAACAAAAGTAACTATGGATTGGTTAGAGAGTTTGTTATGGGACCCTGCCTCCGTCGCCCATATCGTATGCTTGTATGCATTCGTAATATCTGTCGGCGTGCTTTTGGGCAAGATCAAGATTTTCGGGATATCGCTGGGAGTCACATTTGTACTTTTCACTGGTATCCTGATGGGACATTTCGGCTTTACGGGTGAGACACACATTCTGCACTTCATCCGCGAATTCGGATTAATTCTATTCGTATTCTGTATCGGTCTGCAAGTAGGACCGTCGTTCTTCTCTTCCTTTAAGAAAGGAGGCATGACACTGAATATGCTTGCAGTAGGTATAGTTGTACTGAATATTGCAGTAGCTTTGGGCATTTACTTCATCGACGGAGGAATCGACCTCCCCATGATAGTAGGTATCCTTTACGGTGCAGTCACCAATACTCCGGGTTTGGGTGCCGCACAGGAAGCATTGAATCAACTGAACTACACGGGTGATCCCATCGCATTGGGATACGCCTGCGCTTATCCGCTCGGTGTTGTCGGTATCATCGGTTCTATTATTGCTATCCGCTACATCTGCCGGGTGAACCTGAAAAAGGAAGAAGACGAACTCTCTACACAGACTTCTGATATGAAGCACATGCCGCACATGTTGCATCTGGAAGTTCGCAATGAATCTATCGATGGAAAGAAGCTCCTCCAGATCAAAGAGTTTATGGGACGTCCTTTTGTATGTTCACGCATACGCCACGATGGACACGTCAGCATCCCCAACCAAGATACGGAATTTCATATCGGAGACCAGGTATTCATCGTATGCTCCGAGGAAGATGCCGAAGCGGTAATCGCTTTTATCGGTAAAGAAATTCAAGTGGACTGGGAAAAACAAGATATGCCAATGGTTTCACGCCGCATATTGGTGACTAAGTCCGAAATCAACGGTAAGAAACTGGGTAGCCTGCATTTTCGTAGCATGTATGGAGTGAATGTAACCCGCATCAACCGTTCCGGTATGGATTTGTTTGCCGATCCGAATCTGATATTGCAGGTAGGTGACCGCGTTATGGTCGTGGGTCAGCAAGATGCTGTAGAACGGGTTGCCGGTGTATTGGGCAACCAGTTGAAGCGGCTGGATACACCGAACATTGTGACTATCTTCGTGGGTATTTTCCTGGGTATTCTGCTAGGTAGTCTTCCTATCGCTTTCCCGGGCATACCTACTCCGGTAAAACTCGGTTTGGCCGGTGGTCCGTTGGTGGTTGCTATTCTTATCGGACGGTTCGGACATAAATTGAAGCTGGTGACTTATACAACCATGAGTGCTAATCTGATGCTGCGCGAGATCGGTATTGTACTTTTCCTTGCCAGTGTAGGCATCGAAGCTGGTGAACACTTTGTACAGACCGTAGTAGAAGGTTCCGGACTATCATATGTAGGCTATGGTTTCCTGATTACCGTAATTCCTTTGCTGATTATCGGTATGATTGCCCGCTTTTATTGCAAAGTGAACTATTTCACTTTAATGGGATTAATTGCAGGTAGTAATACCGACCCTCCTGCACTAGCGTATGCCAACCAGGCATCCGGTAACGATGCTCCGGCAGTAGGCTATTCTACGGTTTATCCGCTGACAATGTTCCTGCGTATTCTGGCGGGACAAATGATATTGCTGACAATGATGTAATACAAGTTGCATTTTAGCAAAAAGAGAGGTCATGTTCGCATGACCTCTCTTTTTTAATTTCACCAGATTATAAACAACTCCGCTTCACTTGATTTTGAGTTTCACAAACTCCTCCACGAAATCTATTGTTTTTTCAATTCCCAGCACCGAAGAATCAATGCAGAGATGATAAGTTGCCGCAGCTCCCCATGTCTTGTAACTATAATAATTGTAGTACTCCGAACGTTTTTTATCTGCCTTGCTCATCATATTTTCCGCCTCTTCTTCCGAAATGTGATGCATAGCGCAAAGACGAGCAACACGTGCCTCATGCGAGGCAGAAATAAAAATATTGGCGCAACGGGGATGCTCCCGGAGAATATAATCGGCACAACGGCCTACAAAAAGACAGGACTTCTCAGAGGCCAGCTGACGGATCACATCACTCTGCACTTTGAAAAGCGCGTCATTACTAAGACAATTTTGGGTAGGTAAAGCGCCATCTCCCACAAAAGGGAAACGCATACCGAAAAGTCCGCCGATGATTCCCTGCGAAGCACGCTCATCAGCTTTCTCAAAAAATTCACGACAGAGGCCACTCTCCTTGGAAGCCAGAGTTATCAACTCCTTATCATAGAAATCGATGCCCAAGCGGGCTGCCAACTTCTCCCCTATCTCCTTTCCGCCACTTCCCAATTGGCGACCGATGTTCACAACGAATTTCTTATTCATAGCTTCAATCTAAATATTGGTTTACTGATAGCAAAAGTAAGGATTTATAGGAAAGAAACAAAAAAAGTCACACGTTTTTCGCCCTATCCTTCCGCTCTCTTGAATTTACGGAACTGCCTTACCAACATTACCAGCGCTACCAGGCTGGCAAGTAAATCGGAGAATGGCATACTATACCACACACCTGCCGCACCGAAAAAACGGGGCAGGATTATCAATGCCGGAAGCAGGAAAAGCATCTGGCGCGTAAGAGAAAGGAAAATAGCCTTACTGGCCATTCCGATACTCTGGAAGAAATTAGATGTCACCATCTGGAAACCGATAATAGGGAAAAACATCACTACGACCCGCAAACCACGTGCCGAGATTGCTATCAATTCCTCATCAGAAGTAAATATAGAAACTACCAGCTCAGGTATAAGCATTCCCATCAGAAAACCGGAAGTAGTGACAACTGTTGCAAATATGATTGTCAGTTTCAACACCCGGGAAACGCGCGCGTATTGCTGGGCACCAAAGTTATATCCAGCAATGGGCTGCATACCTTGATTCAGTCCCATCACAATCATCACAAATATAAATACCAGTCGATTGACAATGCCGAATGCACCGATGGATAAATCTCCTCCATAGCGCTTCAGCCCTTGATTGATAACAATCACAATAAAACATGCCGCCAAATTCATGAGGAAAGGAGACATACCGATAGCAAGCGAATCTATCACAATCTTACGACGCAAGCGGAAAATGCCGCGGTGAAAGTGCAAGAGTTCGTCTTTATTGCTGAATATCTTGAATTGCCACAGTAATGAAATGACCTGGGCAATGATAGTGGCAATAGCGGCTCCACGGATACCCCAACCGAAGCCATAAATAAATAGAGGGTCAAGTATCGTGTTGATAACAACCGTAGCAATAGTGGCATACATCGCTTTCTGCGGATGTCCGGAAGAACGCAACACAGCATTCAAGCCCAGATAAAGGTGGGTGACGACATTGCCTAGTAAAATGATCTGCATATATTCGCGGGCGTACTTCACCGTCTCATCACTACCGCCGAAGAAGTAAAGGATGGGATCGAGAAATATCATCGTCACTACCGTAAATGCTAATCCCAGCACTATATTCAGGACAAGCACATTACCTAATATCCGTTGAGCCGTATCATAGTCTTTCTGCCCTAACTTTACAGAAACCAGCGTAGAAGCGCCCACTCCCACCAACGAACCGAACGCTGCTGCAAGATTCATCAGAGGAAAAGTAAGTGCCAGTCCCGAAATAGCCATTGTGCCCACTCCGTGACCGATAAAAATGCTGTCCACCATATTATATAAGGAAGATGCCGTCATGGCGATAATTGCCGGCACTGCATATTGCATCAGTAGTTTTCCAATCTTTTCTGTTCCCAACGCTGTGGGTGCCTTTTGTCCTGTCATACCTATTTCTTTATTTTCAGGGCGCAAAGGTACTCATTTTCCCGCAAGCAAACAAAAGAAGACGAGAAATAGATTATTTGTAGTGTTATTTCTTCAAGAGGTATATCATGCTAATTTCGGCTATTATGGTTCAATAGATATCACCTATTTGATTATACAAGAAGTTATGCAAAACAACTAATACACTATATATCAAGCAAATAAATTTCAATCAAATACAATAATAAAAAAAAATGGGGTTCATTCGGGTTCATTTGGGTTCAAGGTTCACTATGAACCCTACGTGCCACGTATTTATGTGGGGAAAAAGCTGTTTTTGTAATATAATAAGAACTATTTATAGACCATCTTCGCACCCATTCATCTTCGTATCCCGACAGAGTATAGTCAGAACATTTGCAATACAGTATTATTTTCGTACATTACATAATAAATGGGAGTGAACCTACACCCCAAAAAACACATATTATCCACAAAATCAAAAAGCAATTAACACACTCACTATCTGATGATTAATAAAAATTTCAGAAATTTCATACTGACAGATAGGGTTCATAGTGAACCTTGACCCCTGTGAACCCTGCGCAACAGTAAAACGATGTTACAATAAACGAATATGGATACAATATCATCCCCCTATCATCTATCCCACTAAAAAATCAACTATTAAAAGAGCAAACAAAATTATAGCAAGAGGGAACAAAACTATTGCAGAAGTAAATGAATACCCATAAGGTTCATTGAAAAATACTGGAAAATATAAAAGTCACATATAAGAGATGATTTTGCTAAATAATATAAGAAGGAATTCGTGAATACAAAAGTTTGGAACAAGTCCGTAAAATTCATAAAGAGGCAGCCAATGAATCTGCTAGTTGGGGTATTTTTCGCCCTAAACTTTTCCTAATTCTCCCCTCCTTCGTGCCATTATATGAAAAATGTTTCGTATTTTTGTCCCCAAATTGTGTTAATGTACAACGAAATGAATGTATTAGAACTAAGTGAACAGGAAATCATTCGACGTAATAGTATGAATGAACTTCGCGCGATGGGCATCGAGCCCTATCCCGCTGCAGAGTATGTAACCAATGCTTTCTCCACTGATATAAAAGCAGAATTCAAAGATGACGCTGAACCTCGCAAAGTATCCGTAGCCGGACGTATGATGACACGCCGTGTGATGGGTAAGGCTTCGTTTATTGAATTGCAGGACTCTAAAGGTCGCATTCAGGTATATATTACCCGCGACGATATCTGTCCGGGAGAAGACAAGGATCTCTACAACACTGTATTTAAACGCCTGCTCGACTTAGGCGATTTCATTGGAATCGAGGGTTTTGTATTCCGTACCCAAATGGGCGAAATCAGTATCCATGCCCAAAAGCTGACTGTACTGGCAAAATCCATCAAACCGTTGCCTATTGTAAAATACAAAGATGGTGTAGCTTATGACTCCTTTGAAGACCCCGAACTCCGCTATCGCCAACGTTACGTTGACCTTGTAGTGAATGACGGCGTAAAAGAAACATTCCTGAAACGTGCCACGGTTATTAAAACCATGCGTGCTGTACTGGACGAAGCCGGCTACACGGAAGTGGAAACTCCGATTCTGCAATCCATCGCAGGTGGAGCAAGTGCCCGTCCTTTCATCACTCACCACAACTCACTGAATATGGATCTGTATCTGCGTATCGCTACCGAACTTTACCTGAAACGTTTGATCGTTGGTGGTTTTGAAGGTGTGTACGAAATCGGAAAGAACTTCCGCAACGAAGGTATGGACAAGAACCATAACCCGGAATTCACCTGTATGGAACTGTACGTACAATATAAGGATTACAACTGGATGATGAGTTTCACCGAGAAATTGCTGGAACGTATCTGCATTGCCGTGAACGGCAGCGAAGAAACTACCATCGACGGTAAGACCATCAGCTTCAAGGCACCATACCGCCGCTTACCCATCCTGGACGCTATCAAGGAAAAGACAGGTTACGACCTCAATGGTAAGAGTGAAGAAGAAATCCGCCAGGTCTGCAAAGAACTGAAAATGGAAATTGACGACACCATGGGTAAAGGCAAGTTGATAGATGAAATATTCGGTGAATTCTGCGAAGGCACTTTCATTCAGCCTACTTTCATCACTGACTATCCTGTTGAAATGAGTCCGCTGACCAAGATGCACCGCAGTAAACCGGGACTAACCGAACGTTTTGAACTGATGGTGAACGGTAAAGAGCTTGCCAATGCTTATAGCGAGTTGAACGATCCCATCGACCAGGAAGAACGTTTCAAAGATCAATTGCGATTGAGTGAAAAGGGAGACGATGAAGCAATGTTCATCGACCAGGATTTCCTGCGTGCCCTGCAATTCGGTATGCCTCCCACATCAGGTATCGGTATCGGTATTGACCGTCTGACGATGCTAATGACAGGCAAGTCGTATATTCAGGAAGTACTGTTCTTCCCGCAAATGCGCCCCGAAAAGATCACTCCGAAAGATGCTCCCGCCAAATATATGGAACTGGGCATTGCCGAAGACTGGGTACCCGTTATTCAGAAAGCCGGCTACAACACAATAGAAGATATGAAAGATGTGAATCCGCAAAAACTGCACCAAGACATTTGCGGTATTAACAAGAAATACAAACTGGAACTGACCAACCCGTCGGTAAACGACGTAGAAGGCTGGATTGAGAAAATTAAGAATTAAAGAATTAAAAATTAAATAAGAAGATTAAAGATCGAATGAGGGAAAGGAGTTTCCTTTCCCCCTTTTAATTTTTAATTATTAATTATTAATTTCGATATGAAACTACCCGGAAAGATAGCCATAATGGGCGGAGGAAGCTGGGCTACAGCCATTGCAAAAATGGTACTTGCTCAGGCTGAGTCGATTAACTGGTATATGCGACGAGATGATCGTATAACCGATTTTAAACGACTGGGCCATAACCCTGCCTACCTGACGGGCGTCAAATTCGACATGAAGCGCATCAACTTCAGCTCTAATATCAACGATGTAGTAAAAGAGTCTGATACGCTGATATTTGTCACCCCCTCCCCCTATCTCAAAGCTCACCTGAAGAAGCTGAAAACGCGGATACGGGATAAATTCATCATTACTGCTATAAAAGGAATCGTACCCGATGACAATCTGATCGTATCGGAGTACTTCACAAAAGAATACGGCGTTCCACCCGAAAATATTGCTGTACTGGCAGGTCCCTGCCATGCGGAAGAAGTAGCCTTGGAACGTCTCTCTTATCTCACCATCGCTTGTCCGGACACAGACAAGGCATGTACCATCGCCCGCCGCCTGGCCAGTTCATTTATCAAAACATCCGTCAGCAATGATGTAGCCGGTATAGAATACAGTTCTGTACTGAAAAACGTGTACGCCATTGCCGCCGGTATCTGTAGCGGTCTGAAGTACGGTGATAACTTCCAGGCGGTATTGATATCCAACGCCGTGCAAGAAATGAACCGTTTCCTGCAAACAGTACATCCGTTGAACAGAAACGTGAATGATTCTGTTTATTTAGGTGATCTGTTGGTAACAGGATATTCCAACTTCAGCCGTAATCGCACGTTTGGTACTATGATTGGTAAAGGGTATTCTGTAAAAAGCGCGCAAATAGAAATGGAGATGATTGCCGAAGGATATTACGGTACAAAGTGTATCAAGGAAATCAACAAGCATCACCATGTCAATATGCCGATACTGGATGCTGTCTATAACATTCTGTACGAACGCATTTCACCCATGATAGAAATCAAGTTGCTGACTGATTCGCTAAGATAATCTCTCCCTTAACTCCTCTTCCGCAAAGAGGAGAATAAAGCCAGAGTTGCGATATAAAGAAAAGAATATTATAAATAAATCTTATAAACCAAAAGTAACTCAAACCTACCTTTTCCACAGGGAAGGGGGTAGGTAAGAGGCTTTTAAAACCTAGAATATTATGATTAGTTTGAACATCGAAAAGACTTTTGGATTTATCTCCAAAGCATCTGTTGCTGCTTACGAAGCTCAGGTAAAAGCTGCGCAGGAAGCATTGGAAAACGGTACCGGAAAAGGTAATGACTTCCTGGGCTGGTTGCACCTCCCCTCATCTATCAGCCAAGAGCATTTGGCCGACCTGAAAGCTACTGCACAAGTTTTGCGCGACAACTGTGAGGTAGTAATCGTAGCCGGCATCGGCGGAAGCTATCTCGGCGCACGTGCAGTCATCGAGGCTTTATCAAACAGCTTCACTTGGTTGCAGGAAAAGAAAACTGCTCCTGTAATGATCTATGCAGGACACAATATCAGCGAAGATTATTTGTATGAACTGACTGAATTCCTGAAAGACAAGAAATTCGGCGTCATCAATATCTCCAAATCCGGAACTACCACCGAAACCGCTCTCGCTTTCCGTCTGTTGAAAAAGCAATGCGAAGACCAGCGTGGTAAGGAAATGGCAAAGAAAGTTATCGTTGCCATCACAGATGCCAAGAAAGGCGCTGCCCGCATCACTGCTGATAAGGAAGGTTACAAATCATTCATCATCCCCGATAATGTGGGAGGACGCTTCTCTGTACTGACTCCGGTTGGTTTATTGCCGATAGCGATAGCCGGTTTCGATATCGAGAAATTAGTAGCCGGTGCTGCTGACATGGAAAAGGCTTGCGGTGTGAATGTTCCGTTTGCCGAGAATTTGGCTGCGCAATATGCTGCTACTCGTAACGAGCTGTACAAGAATGGCAAGAAGATCGAAATCCTTGTAAACTTCTGCCCGAAACTGCACTATGTAAGCGAATGGTGGAAGCAATTGTACGGAGAATCTGAAGGTAAGGAAAACAAAGGTATTTTCCCGGCAGCTGTAGACTTCTCTACTGATCTGCACTCTATGGGACAATGGATTCAGGAAGGTGAACGCACCATCTTCGAAACCGTAATTTCTGTAGAGAACGTAAACCACAAACTGGAAGTTCCTTCTGACGAAGCAAATCTGGACGGTCTGAACTTCCTTGCAGGTAAGCGCGTGGACGAAGTAAACAAAATGGCTGAACTGGGTACCCAGTTGGCTCATGTAGATGGTGGTGTGCCCAACATGCGTATTATCATCGAGAAGCTGGACGAATACAATATCGGTCAGCTACTTTACTTCTTTGAAATAGGATGCGGTATCAGCGGTTATCTGCTGGGCGTGAATCCATTCAATCAACCGGGCGTAGAAGCATACAAAAAGAATATGTTTGCATTGCTGAACAAACCGGGATATGAAGAAGAGTCAAAAGCTATTCAGGCAAGACTCTAGGTAAAAGTCAACTAACCATAGATAAACGAGGTGTGGATGAATTTAATCATTCACACCTCGTTTTTTTGTTGTATCTTTGCAGATATAAAACAATAGGTATTATGTTTCAAGAAGCCATTTCCCGCTATCTTCAGTCCAGCGGGTACTCCAGAATTCAATTGAAATCCGTCCTTTTCGATATGGACGGCGTATTATTCAATTCCATGCCTTACCATGCCGATGCCTGGCACAAGGTAATGGAACGCCATGGATTGCACCTGAGCCGTGAAGAAGCTTATCTGCATGAAGGACGAACCGGAGCTGCTACTATCAATATCGTCTATCAACGGCAATATGGAAAAGATGCCACTCCCGAAATGATACAGAGCATTTATGCAGAAAAGAGTGCAGAATTCAACAGTAACCCCGAACCGGAACCTATGCCCGGCGCATGGGAAGTACTACAGAAAATAAAGTCGGACGGACTGATACCGATGGTAGTCACTGGTTCCGGACAACACTCACTATTAGACCGCCTGTCGCATAACTTCCCCGGCATGTTCCGTCGCGAACTGATGGTAACCGCCTTCGATGTAAAATATGGGAAACCACACCCGGAACCTTACCTGATGGCTTTACAAAAAGGAGGATTAGCCCCCAATGAAGCTATCGTAGTAGAAAATGCGCCTATGGGCGTACAAGCCGGTGCAGCAGCAGGTATATTTACAGTAGCTGTCAACACAGGTCCCATTGACGGACAGGTCTTACTAGATGCCGGAGCAAATGTATTATTCCCGTCCATGCAGGATTTTTGCGACAATTGGGAGAACTTACGTAAAGCGTTCGAATAAAGAAATCGGACGCTTTACTATTTATGGAAAAGAAAATATTTTATCTCAATAGTTCACTGATTTTTTTCCTTAAATTTAACTTTATTATTTCATCAGGTTTTAACTCAAGTTCTATCAAAATCTTGGCAGTAGAGAGTTTATAAGCTTCATTTTCCCTATCATAATTCATCTGTTCTTTATCGATAGAATAGAGCAGGGCAAAATCATAATCTAAAGCTTTTGAAACATTATATAAAGTATCTGTATCAATACTTTTTCGTGTCAACATATAGTCAACACTCTGAGGCTTAACTTGCAGTCTCCTTGCAAGTTCAGCCTTTGTCACCAGTTTTTCAACCATGACATTTTTTATAACTTCACCGATGTATATAGTAGTCTTTTCCATTTCCATGAAGGTACGATTTATTATCCAAACCTAGAGGAAGTGAAATAAAAATTTATCTGTCCTGTAATACCTATTTATTCACAATTCACTTGTTTTATCAAATAAATTGTGATACTTTTGTCGCAGAATGATATAAACAATAAATAATCAAATTACCATGACTCTACTGATTCTTATTCTGATAGCGATTCCTGTTTGTATCTTGACAATTCTATTATGGATATACAATGATTATAAAAAGTACAAAAGACAGAATTGCTTCTTGATTTTATTGTTTTTGGCTTTACCTGCCACTATACAAGCTCAATACACAGACAAAAATTGCTGTGTAAACTCTAAATGGTATGAAAATCCAAAAGAAATATTAGAGCATACGGCTGGAAGTTTCACCACTTCCCATGGTTGTTGACAATAAACCACAATTCTTCAATACCTTCAATTTTATCATTACGCCAATCAAAATTGATTATGATACTCCAAGACATTAAAAGCCGCCTTAACGAAACGCGAAACTGGTACATTGTACTGACATTGCCCCGAAAAGAAAGAAAAACCAAAGAAACTTTGGAAAATAAAGGCATGATAACTTATCTCCCTACCATTTACGTAAAACGCAGATGGAAAGAACAAGTAAAAGAAATACAGATTCCCGCTGTAAACAGATGCGTATTTATTTACGCTACCGGTACAGAACTAGAGGGACTAAAAGGAATATATCCTACTCTTCCGATAGAAATGACGGAAGTAGGACATTAGAGTTGACTTTACAACTGGAAAGGGAAAAAGGGGGACACCGTGATGGTATCCCCCTTTTTGTTGTGTGACCCCGGTGCGATTCAAACGCACGACCTTCAGAACCGGAATCTGACGCTCTATTCACTAAGCTACGGAGCCTTAAATGCGGGGACAAAAATATAAAAAAATCGGGCATATTCCTAATGATTTGTCTTTTTTTACAGTAAAAGCCTATAAATAAGAATATTATTTTGAGAGCCACAACTGGTTAATAAGAAACAAATTGCTCATAAAATTAGCCAAATACGATGCAAATATAAATATTATACCTATATTTGCCGGACAAAAACATAGTACACACTTATGAGTTATCTGATAAAACCAGAGGGTTATAAACCCTTATTGGACTTAAAACAAACAGAATTAGGAATCAAACAGATCAAAGAGTTCTTCCAATTGAACCTTTCATCGGAATTACGTTTGCGCCGCGTCACAGCCCCGCTTTTCGTATTGAAAGGTATGGGTATTAATGATGATTTGAATGGCGTAGAACGTGCCGTATCATTTCCTATCAAAGATTTGGGAGATGCACAAGCCGAAGTAGTACATTCTCTTGCCAAATGGAAGCGATTGACATTAGCAGACTATAATATTGAATCCGGATATGGTATTTATACGGATATGAATGCCATACGCTCAGACGAAGAGTTGGGAAATCTCCATTCTCTCTATGTAGACCAATGGGACTGGGAACGTGTCATCACTACCGAAGACCGGAACGTGAACTTCCTGAAAGAAATTGTAACCCGTATTTATGCAGCCATGATACGTACAGAATATATGGTGTATGAAATGTACCCTCAGATTAAGCCTTGCCTGCCTCAGAAGTTACATTTCATTCATGCGGAAGAGTTACGTCAACTTTATCCGAATCTGGAACCCAAATGCCGCGAACATGCCATTACGAAAAAATATGGTGCTGTATTCATTATCGGTATTGGCTGTAAACTAAGCGATGGAGAGAAACACGACGGACGTGCCCCGGACTATGATGACTATACCACAGAAGGGTTGAATGGTCTTCCGGGCTTGAATGGTGACCTTTTATTATGGGATAATGTATTGCAGCGCAGCATTGAGCTATCATCCATGGGTATCCGTGTAGATAAGGAAGCCCTGCAACGCCAGCTGAAACAAGAGGGAGAAGAAAAACGACTGGAACTCTATTTCCATAAACGCCTGATGAATGACACATTGCCCCTTTCTATAGGTGGTGGTATCGGTCAATCACGTCTTTGTATGTTCTATTTACGAAAAGCTCATATCGGCGAAATTCAAGCCAGTATCTGGCCGGAAGATATGCGTGAAGAATGTAAGGAACACAATATTTACTTGATTTAATATCCAGGTACAAATAGAAAAGGCAGAGATTTTATGATTTCTGCCTTTTCTGTTTATCTCTGTTCGAAGAAATAAAAAGAATGCTCTATTACAGAAATCAGATTAAAATTGTATCTTAGCATCCGAAACTTTTAACACACAAAATTATGAACGTTCAAATAGAAGAAAGTTGGAAAGCACGTTTGGAACCGGAATTTGAAAAAGATTATTTTCATACACTAACGGATTTTGTACGGGAAGAATACAGTCATTATCCGATATACCCTCCGGGAAAGCTCATATTCAACGCTTTTAATCTTTGCCCATTCGATAAGGTGAAAGTAGTTATCATCGGTCAGGATCCTTACCATGGTCCCGGACAAGCTCATGGTTTATGCTTTTCTGTGAACGATGGAGTTCGTTTCCCTCCTTCATTGATTAATATATTCAAAGAAATAAAAGATGATATTGGTACAGATGCTCCCACCACTGGAAATCTGACCCGTTGGGCCGAGCAAGGTGTCCTGCTCCTGAATGCAACCCTAACTGTCCGTGCCCATCAGGCAGGTTCTCATCAGAATCGCGGCTGGGAGACTTTTACGGACGCCGCCATACGTGTCCTTGCCGAACAGCGTGAACACCTCGTATTCATCCTCTGGGGATCTTATGCACAGCGTAAGGGTGCATTCATCGACCGGAGCAAGCATCTTGTTCTGACTTCTGCGCATCCCTCTCCCCTATCTGCCTACAATGGTTTCTTTGGAAACAAGCATTTTAGCAGAGCGAATGCCTATTTGAAAGAACATGGAGAACAAGAAATAGCGTGGTAAAAGCAATTCCTAATCAGAAATAAAGATATCCCCTTCTACACTGAAGCATTCCGATAAATAAATCGTTTCAACAGTATAGAAGGGGATATTTTTTATGAAAAAGCAAGTGCAGTAAAAGGAATATCAAATGGATTCTTAATACCATTTAATATTAGTCTGTGTCTGACTCTTCTTATCATATTTCAAGTCTTGCAGAATGCTGGCATTGGCACGGATAACGAAGCTATAGTACTTCCATGTACCAAATGGAGAAAGACTGGCAGACATACTGAAACAGTGCAAGTCACGCGTTATATTGAAAGAAGTCTGCACTATCTTTTTAGCATTAAAGTCATAACCGGAGTTGAAGCTGACTGCCCACTTATTGGAAATCTTAACATTACCATTAATATTAAGCGCATTCAGACTAAACTTATACGGATAACGCATGCTCTCTCTGTTGATTGGTCTGGAGGTATCTTCTGTTATATTAAAGCCTGTACTCAGATTTATAGACCAAGGCATTTTGAAAACCTGATAACCGTCATCATCTACAGCAGCTTTTTCCTTCTTCCGCTTGGTAGGCGTATTACTTGTTCCCGCATCATCAGTTTCGTTACTTTCACTGTCCGCATCAGTCTGTTCGTTTCCTTTTCCATCATCCTCACTCTTCTCTCCGGTAAAGAATGCTTTCCACTTCTTCCATGTATCGTTATTAAGCGTGTAACTGAAAGAGTTCCCATAGCCTTGGAAACGTCCAAAACGTCCGTAAGACCACTCCGTGCGGTCACTCGTTACAACCCTACCGTTTTTATCAAAGGTATAAGCATAAGTAGCAAAGACTGAACTCATACTAAAGGTATAGTTCTTACTCAATTTCAAACGCAAATTTAATGTCAAGTTACTCCATGGACGCACCTTAGCAGCCGTATTATAAGAAATACTCGCACCCAACTCATCAATCAGGCTGACCTTGCGTATTGAGTCATTCTTATCCTTATATTTCATTTCCAAGTTATTGGATATCTGGAATGAAATATTTCCAGATTTTCCTTGTCCAGGCACTCCGAACATTTGTCCGGCATATGGAGAATAAGTGATCGTATCTTGTGTTCCATCAGCATTGGGTTTAATATAAGTATCATAGTAACCATAGCGGGAAGAACCAAAGTCAGGAGCTGCACTGATACTGACAGAAGGAGTTATGACATGTCGAATCTGTATTTCCTTTTTCTTCATAAACAAAGGTTTATACATACCATAAATTTTTGTATTAACACCCAGACTGGCACTATAGTTATATACTCGATGGAAACCATAAATAGTATCAGTTTCTACTTCCCGTCCACTGGTATCTATATTCGGATCCCAGTCTTTCATCACCTTACGTGTATACCAACGCTCCGTATAACTCACCGATGGAGTTACATTGAAGTACTTGAACAATGTAAACGTAGCGCTGATAGGTATTTCATGTTTCATTCCGTTCTTCCAGTCCTTCACCAGATTGGATTTGAACAGAAGATCATCTTTCGTAGTAATGCTGTTAGAAAGGCGGCCACTATAGCGAAGAGAAATCTTCTCATACCATTTCTCATTACCTACAGCATTTTTCCGTTTAAAAGGGAAAATAGTACTCAAGGTAATATTCAAATCCGGTAAAGTTACGGCAATCGAAGAATCCTTCATACTCTGTGCAATATTACCGGTAGCCGCAATAGAAAGTTTCTGATCGGGAAAGTTACGTGAATAGCTGATACTGGATGTTTTGGTATTCTGCGTCATAGCCTGCGCATTGTACATATTACCGATATTAGTACGCTCATAGCTACTGGACGAAAAGTTCACACTGGCCGAGAATGACGAATTAGGACTGGCCTTGGGATCCTGACGATGCGACCAAACAACTTTGAAGTCTTTTGCTACTGTGTAGTCATCCAGGCCTTTATCACCGGTTTTAGTCACCTGATAGCTGGCTTGAAACAGACCGGAGAATTTATAACGAACATTATAATTGGTTTCCGCATTCAAAGCCCAGGAGCCTTTTGTAAAGATATCACCGCGCAGCTTCAAATCCATCTTATCGCTGATAGCGAAATAGTAACCGCCATCCGTCAAACCAAATCCACGGGTAGAGTCATCCATATAACTTGGCATGATGAAACCCGATGAATAACTACTGGAGAAAGGAAAGAAGAAAAACGGTACGGCAAGAGGTAGCGGGACATCCTCAATAACCAGATAAGCAGGGCCCGTCACTACATTTTTCTTGGGGCGTACTTTGGCATAGGTCATCTGCATGTAGAAGTGAGGATGATCGTGATTATCACAGGTAGTATAACGGCCACTCTTCATGTACAGCTCATCGTTCATACCCTTCTTAGCATTATTACCAGTCACATACCCTTCGCCTTGCTGACTGACTACATTACTGATCAGCCCCTTTTTACTCTTAAAATTATACCGAATCGTATTCGTCTCATAAGGTGTATCGCCATCTTTGAAGACCGGTCTTCCTTTTATGACTTTTAATGAGTCTTCCACACCATGGGCAAAAACCGTACTACTGTCCATATTCATAGTAATCACCTCGGCAGCCAGCTCTATCTTCTGATAGTTCACCTTCCCATCTCCATATAAATTGGCAATGCCATTCTGAGTGAACACAATAGAGTCAGTAGCTTCATAAATCACCGGAGCATCCAAAGGCTGCTTTTTCTTACCGGCAGGCTGCAATTGTATCGTATCGTTTTGCAGAGTATCCCCCTTCAACAAAGTGTCTCCTCTTTGTACACCTTCTATATTAAAGGTATCTGTCCGCTCGCTTCCTGTGGGAACAGTTCTTCCACGCCGACGTTGCGAAAAAGCCTCGCCGGAGAGCAGGAGTAAGACAAGTAGTAGTATGAATGATATGAATGTATTTGCTTTCAATGGCGTAATCAACTTATAGTTTCCGCTTGAAGGGGCAAAAGTACGTAAATTATACGGATAATCTCCCTTTTTAAAGAAATTTAGATTGCTACAAGAACTGTTCGCACCAGCGATCAAAACGTTTCAAACCTTCATTGCCGAAATTAGAAAGACTTTTTCGGGCTTTCTCCACTGTTTTTTCCCGCTCCAGATGAGTCTTGGAATAAAACTTATCGGCAAAGCAAACGACTTGCTCTTCCAGGCTAATCGGGAGCATATCCCGATGAGGTACTGGCAGCTTTTGCGAAATAATATCGTCCAAAGATAGCCCTGCACCCGTATGCCTTTCACATACCAATGCATGACGGGGATATCCTTCCTGACGCATCAGATCCGCCCCTAAATAGCCATGACAGACATAGGGCTGATCTCCAAAACAGAAGATACCCGGAGCATTAGTCAGAAAGATGCCTATATCATGCAGCATGCCGGCTTCATATAAAAAGTCTTTATCCAACTGAAGCTCCGGATGGTGATCAGCAATTGAAAGAGCCTTCTCGGCCACCAAACGACTATGCACCAACAAGATGTGCTTACGTTCATTATCCTCCGGATAATATTTATCGATGATTGTAACGGGTGACATTTATTTCTTTTTAAACTTATACATATAAATCTCATCACGCAAATCGCAACTGCGCTTCTTCGTAAGGAAAATCTCTTCAAAGTCGTATGTATTTCCAAATTCTTCAAACAACAGTTCTTTTCCTCTCTCCGGCAAAACAACATATCCCTCACCGGACGGCAAATCCTTCTCAAAATGACGCATCTGATCATTCATATAAAAGTTTGCACAATAGAAGCTCATGCCATCATATGAGTAGACCGTTCCCTGCGGCACATATTCCCTGATTTGGTTAACCAGGTGCTTGTCCGATTTAACTGCCAACACTGTAGGTTGATAGACCCCATCCAGAGAAACGAAAAGACAAAGCATGCATCCGGCGATACTATATAATAAGGAATAAGCGCCGGCCCGCTTCGCTACTCCCATCCATGTGCAGGCAGCCGCTATCAAAGGAAGCGCCACCAAACACCATTTAGGAATAGACAGAGAAACCGCTTCCAAAGCATGCATAAAAGATACATTTTCAGCAGCATGACGGCCGGTTCCAAAAAGACTATCCGGTATCAGTCCTAAACGTACCGCTATGAAAGTTACCGTAAGTATCAAACACAGAGACGCAAATATATGTGCAGAGATTTTAAACACTTTTGCCCCACGCTGCACCAAAGCCAATAAATATTCAGCTATCAGCACTGCCATAAATGGATAGATGGGAAGCAGATAAACGCTACGTTTACTCTTGGGGATGCAATAAAATATGAAAATAAAAAGAATTACCACCCATGTGAACAATTGCAAGGGCGACTGTGAACGGAATTTTTTCCAGGCTTTCCCGATACGTTCGCCGAAAGATGTCCCCTCAGGTAACACACGCATGTTTTTCCACTTCAGTCCAAAGAGAGAGATCAGCAATACCAAAGTCCAGGGTATCCAGCCCCAGATAACAGTCAGGAAATTATACCATATCGGATTCTCATGTGATCCGTAGGACATCTTTCCCATGAAGCGACCGGTATTCTCTTCCAACATTAAATCGACAAAAGACTGTCCGCCTTGTGCATAAGCCGCGCCCGCCCAGGCTGCATAAGGAATCAGAGAAAGGATTCCTACAAGCAATAACAAGAAGAATGTCTTCCAGAAAGAACGTCCACGCAACAACTGGTAAAGACCGATACAGACACATGGGAATATAGAACCTACCGGTCCTTTGGTCAATGTGGCACAGCCCATCAGTAAAACAGCCAGCCAGGGAATACCGCGGCACTCCTTCTCATCCCAACGAAACAGCAAACACAATGAAATAACAATAAGCGACACTTGCAACATATCTACACGGCACGCCACCGCTGCCCGGTGTACTTCAAAAGAAGACAGAAGAAGAATAGAAGTCAGAAAAGCCGTTTTTACCCCTTTACGTTTTGCTATAAAAGAGAAGAACACCAACTGCATAGCCAGGAATGCAATAGCAGACGGCAGACGGGATGAATACTCTGACACTCCTCCAAAAAGGGAAGAGATGGCAGCGATGGCCCAGTAGAGGAAAGGAGGCTTATAAGCTATGTCGGTACCATAATTCACCGGAAGTATCCAGTTACCACTCTCTAACATAGAAAAGGCAACAATGGCCTCACGTGGTTCCCCTTTAGAATAAAAAATGGTTTCTCCCAGAAAAGGGAGTATCACAAGCATACTGAGTAGCGCTATAAACCAGAACGCTTTCTTCCTATCATCTGACATATATTTCTGTTTTTAGTGATTTCTGTGCGCAAAAGTACGAATTATTCTGCAACAATCCCTAACTTTGCCTTCTCAATTCTATGAATATGAAGAGACTGAAAAAACTGCCGGAATTTATTCGTTTCATTATGGTAGGCGTCTTTGCAACCGCTCTGCACTATGGTTTATATTTTATATTCCAGCGATTCATCAATGTAAATATAGCCTACAGCATAGGCTACATACTCAGCTTTATTGCTAATTTTTATCTGACAGCCCTTTTTACCTTCGGAAAGAAGCCATCCTGGAAGAAAGCTTTTGGCTTCGGGGGAGCCCATCTGATCAACTATATCCTACATATAAGTTTACTGAATCTGTTCCTTTGGTTAGGCTTTTCCAAACCCTTCGCCCCCATACCGGTATTTACCATCGCTATCCCGGTAAACTTCCTGCTAGTGAGATTTGTTTTCAAATACAAAGAAAGATAATTTGTTTTTCTCCCGATTTCTTACGAATATTGCAAAAAGAATAATTGATTATGGAAAAATCTCCAGTACTCGCTATCGTAGTACCTTGCTACAAAGAAGAAGCTGTATTACACGAAACACATAAAAGACTCAGTCTCCTATTGGATAAACTGATAGCAGAACGACACATCTCTCAGGATAGTTATATCTTATATGTAAATGATGGCAGTACAGATCAGACTTGGCCTATCATCAAGGATTTACACCAAAATACCCCCTATGCCTGTGGGCTGAACCTAGCCGGAAATGTAGGACATCAAAATGCACTCATGGCCGGACTGAATGCCGTCAAAGAACGATGTGATGTCGCCATTTCCATAGATGCCGACTTGCAAGATGACGTCAACGCCATTCCCGAAATGCTCGAACGCTACCGAGAGGGATGTGACATTGTTTATGGTGTACGCCGGGAACGTAAAACCGACACTTTCTTCAAACGTACCACTGCCCTCACTTTCTACAAGTTGATGAAAATAATGGGAGTAAAGTCGGTTTATAACCATGCGGATTATCGCTTGATGAGTTGCCGTGCTATCCAACAACTTTGCCGTTTCCGCGAGCGCAATCTCTATTTGCGCGGGCTGGTGCCTCTCATCGGTTACCAAACCGCCTGTGTTTACTATAATCGCGACAAGCGTTTTGCCGGAGAGTCGAAATATCCATTCAAGAAGATGTTAAACTTTGCCATCGACGGAATCACATCTTTTTCTGTCAAACCTGTGCGCATGGTTTTCTGGCTAGGCTGTATTTTTATACTGATAGCCGTATGCGTCACCATCTGGACGCTACGCGCTTACTACTTCCACGACACTGTACCCGGATGGTCATCTCTGATGATTTCCCTTTGGCTGGTAGGTGGTACAATATTGGTATCCCTGGGAATTGTAGGCGAATATATCGGTAAAATCTACATTGAAGTAAAGAACAGGCCAAGATATAACGAGGAGGAATTGCTGCTGCGTTAATGTTGCGCTTCTTCCTCTTCCCTCTTTCTCTTTTTCCATAGCTGCCAGCTATTGATCAGATTCTGCCACAAGACATAAGATCCCGGTCCCACGGAGGAAAGTGGATTCAGATAAGTATATGCCATCCAGATAGCAAGAACCGTATTTTTCTGTCCCAGTGCCTGCCCGCCACTGATACGGTCATTATAACGTCCACCTATATTCTTACCCAGAAAGAATTGCAGGCAACAAGCCACTAATCCGGCAAAGGCTATCAGTATTTCCACTGAAACCGGTGCATCACTGATTGCCAGGGAACGAACAGTTTGCCCGGATACAATAGCAAGCGCTACGCCCCACAAATAAAAAGCAAGATCATGGAAACCCAATAAAAAATGGTGCACACGGGGCATAAACACTCTCAGAAACCACGCCAGGAAGAAAGGAAACAACAACAACGGGAACACTTTACTCAGGATTTTCAGGAAAGCAGCAAAGAAAGTCATGTCAGCATGAGGCTCCACTAACGGGAAAACCAAAGGAACCGCTACTGCCGCCAGCAAATTAGACAATAAGGTATAAGTAGTCAACGTAGATGCACTGCCTCCCAACTTGCCAGTGATGACAGCCGCTGCAGTAGCAGTTGGACAAATCACACAAACCATCGCCCCCTCAAATACTTCCCGGTATATTTCATCCATCGGACAGCATACCAGCAAAGCGGCAATTGCCAGACATGAAATTGTCTGAAACAGCAGCAACCAGCCATGCCATGCTTTAGGTTTCAGTTCATTCAGTTTTTCTACTTTACAAAAAGTAAGCAACAGTTGGGCAAAGATCAGCAGTGGAGTAATATACGCAATCAAATCATTAATATATGGTTTGGTAGGCGCCAAGAAAGGGACATTTGCGAGAATAAAGTATCCCAAAGTACCTGAAAGCATCGCCAGTGGCAATGTCCAGTTCTTAAGAAAACGAACTAACATACCTTTTTTCTATTTAATTTGCGGGTGCAAAGTTAGTCTGTTTTAAAGAAATCTCTCACAAATCCTGGGGAAAAGTAACAAAACTTCATGTAAAACGTGAGTTTTCTATAAATTTCCACTACATTTGCAACGATTTTTGGGTATGAAACTATATAAACGACACATATTATATATCTGTATTTGCTTCGGGCTGTTCATCTCTCCTTTTTGCACTACCAGCATCGAAGCAAAAGACTTCGTTGTCGTTATTGACGCCGGACATGGTGGTCATGACCCTGGTGCTTTAGGCCGAATCTCCAAAGAAAAGACTATCAACCTGAATGTTGCCCTCAAATTAGGCAAACAGATAAAAAGGAATTGCCCTGATGTAAAAGTGGTATATACCCGTGAAAGAGATGTATTTATCCCACTTGACAGACGTGCGGAAATAGCCAATAATGCTAAAGCTGATTTATTCATTTCCATTCATACCAATTCCGTAGCGGGCGGTAAAACAGTTAAAGGAGCCTCTACATGGACGCTCGGTTTAGCCAAGTCGGATGCCAATTTAGAAGTCGCTAAACGGGAGAACTCCGTAATTTTATACGAAAGTGATTACAAGACGCGGTACGCAGGATTCAATCCAAACTCAGCCGAATCTTATATCATCTTTGAATTCATGCAAGATAAATACATGTCTCAGAGCGTACACCTTGCCTCATTGGTACAGAAAGAATTCCGCCATACCTGTAAGCGTGCAGACCGTGGTGTACACCAGGCTGGGTTCCTTGTATTGAAAGCAAGTGCCATGCCCAGCATCCTGGTAGAACTCGGTTTCATATCCAATCCGGAAGAAGAACGTTATCTCAATTCGGAAGCGGGAACCACCACACTTGCCAACGGAATATTCCGTGCTTTCCTGTCTTATAAACGTGAACATGAAATACGGATGACAGGAAGCAGCCGCACCCTACTACCGGAGGATACGGATGCCGGTAGGGTAGAAGAAGAGATACCTGCATCCCCCGTTTCCAATAACACCGAAACCAAACAAAATACAGAAAAAGTAGCTGACAGGCAAACCGATAGTGCTGCTCCAGTGTTTAAAATACAGATACTTACTTCTTCCCGTCCGCTTGCCGCCAATGACAAACGACTAAAAGGGCTGAAAGGTGTAGAGTATTATCAGGAAGGCGGACTTTGTAAATACACATACGGTGCATCGACCGATTATAATAAGGTATTACGAACTAAACGGGAGATAGCACCAAAATTCAAAGACGCATTTATCATTGCTTTCAAAAACGGAAAGAAGACAAGCGTCAGCGCTGCTATCGAAGAATTTAAAAAGAAAAGAAATAAATAATAAGACTATAACATCATGATGAAGTATCTTACTAAAGAAGTTAGAATAGGAATTGCGGGCATTATTGCTCTCTGCATATTGGTATATGGTATTAACTACCTGAAAGGCATTCATATGTTTAAGCCTACCAACTATTTCTACGTCAAGTTCCATAACATTAATGGATTGACCAAATCAAGTCCGGTCTTTGCCGATGGCTTTCGTGTAGGTATTGTACGCGACCTTTATTATGACTACAATGAACCGGGAAAAGTGGTAGCGGAAATAGATGTAGACCCGGAACTGCGTATTCCTAAAGGCAGTACCGCCGAATTAGCCTCCGAACTGATGGGTGGTGTAAAAATGAACTTACTACTTGCCAATAATCCACGCGAGAAGTATCTGACAGGTGATACCCTACAAGGCAATGTCAACAATGGTGTAATGGACCAGGTAGCCACCATCATGCCTCAGGTAGAAAAGATGCTTCCCAAGCTAGACTCTATCCTTGCTTCACTGAATACAATCCTTGGAGACCCGGCAATTCCCGGTACACTGCACAGCGTGCAAAACACAATGGCAAGCATGGAAGTCACCAGCAGACAGTTACAGGCCATTATGAGTAAAGATATTCCCCAGCTTACTAAAAAGCTGAACACCATAGGAGATAATTTCGTCACTGTCAGTGATAATCTGAAAGAAATAGATTACGCTGCCGCATTTGCCAGAATAGATTCGACTTTAGCAAATGCAAAAATGATTACAGACCAATTAGGCAGGAAAGACAATACAATCGGCTTGTTGTTAAACGATCCATCGCTTTACAATAATTTGAATGCTACAACAGCCAATGCTGCCAGCCTTCTTGAAGACCTGAAATCACATCCGAAAAGGTATGTTCATTTCTCCCTGTTCGGCAAAAAAGATAAGTAGGAAAAATCTCTTTAAATAGAATAAGTCTAAATAATAGGAGCAAACAGAATTGGAAGAAAAAGCCTCAGTAAGTCCATGTAGAAACTAAAGTATTCCCATCTGTCAGATTATTTGAAAAGTTAAAAAACTTATTCCTTTCTTATATATCATACTAGAAGACAGATACTTATAAAAATGCAATAGCCTCCCTGTGGGGCTATTTACATGAAACAAGATAAGTAGTTGAAAGTAAAGAGATTATTGTTTTTAGATAAAAAGCAAGAAAAAACACATTTGTTTTTCTCAAATAAGATTGCGAATTTTGCATGCGTAGAAGTTTTGCTTAATTAATAAATGTATTTAAAGCCGTTATGAGTGAATTAAATCATGTCGGGCTATGGAACCGCTGTCTTGAAATCATCAGAGACAATGTTCCGGAGCAGACATACAAAACATGGTTTCTCCCCATCATACCTTTAAAATATGAGGACAAGACGCTGGTCGTACAGGTACCCAGCCAGTTCTTCTATGAGTTTTTGGAGGACAAGTTTGTTGACTTGTTGCGTAAAACTCTATATAAAGTTATTGGTGATGGCACCAAGTTATTGTATAATGTTATGGTGGATAAGAGTTCACGTACTACCGTCAATCTCGAATCTACTCCCCGCACTATTATTCCACAGAAAAAGGTAATCGGCAGAGAAATACCGCAAGCTCCTATTGCAGATTTAGATCCTCATCTGAATCCTGAATACAACTTCGAAACATTTATAGAAGGCTATAGCAACAAACTTTCACGCAGCGTAGCAGAAGCTGTCGCTCAAAACCCGGCGAAAACAATTTTCAATCCGCTGTTTTTCTATGGAGCATCGGGCGTGGGAAAGACGCACCTTGCAAATGCTATAGGCACAAAAATCAAAGAACTCTATCCGGACAAGAGAGTGCTATATGTATCGGCACATCTGTTCCAGGTACAATATACCGACTCTGTACGTAACAATACTACAAACGATTTTATCAACTTCTACCAATCAATTGACATATTGATTATCGATGATATTCAAGAATTTGCCGGTGTTACCAAAACACAGAATACATTCTTTCATATCTTTAATCACTTACACCAAAACGGTAAACAGCTTATCCTGACTTCAGACCGTGCTCCCGTATTATTGCAAGGCATGGAAGAACGACTCATCACCCGTTTCAAATGGGGTATGGTAGCTGAACTTGAAAGACCAACCGTAGAATTACGCAAGAACATCCTGCGCAATAAGATACATCGTGACGGTTTACAGTTCCCTCCGGAAGTAATCGATTATATTGCAGAAAATGTGGGTGACAGCGTGCGTGACCTGGAAGGTATCGTCATCTCCATCATGGCACATTCTACTATATATAATAAGGAAATTGATCTGGAACTGACGCAACGCATTGTACGGAAGGTAGTAAAAAGTGAAAGTAAATCTATTACCGTTGATGACATCATCAACGTGGTATGCAAGCATTTCTCACTGGATACCGCTACCATCCATACTAAATCACGAAAACGCGAAGTGGTACAGGCACGCCAGATAGCCATGTTTCTCGCTAAATCCTATACAGATTTTTCGACGGCTAAGATAGGCGCATTAATAGGCCACAAAGATCACGCAACCGTATTGCACGCCTGCAAAACCATTAAAGAATTACGGGAAGTAGACAAAACTTTCCGCGCAGAAATAGATGATATCCAAGCATCATTAAAAAAGCAGGGTTAAAAACCCTGCTTTTTTATTACTTTCCAAAGATTCTCCGACATTACTTCGTTATCTTCTTTCTTATAACGCACGTCCGTAAAGACTTGAGCCAAGGTTTCTTTGTTGTTTTCAAAAATAAATTGCTTATTTTCGGGCAAAGATTCCTTATAGGCATACAGGCGATCTATATCTTCAGGAGTATAATCATGATACGTCTCCTCATGCACAATAGCTTCCAGCGGCAATCGATCTACCTGTGCAGGCTCCTCGGCAGGCCAACCTACCGTCACTGTCGTAATAGGAAATACCAATTCCGGTAGCTCCAGGGCTTCGATTATCATTTGCGGATTGTAAGTCGTCGTACCCAGATAACATATACCTAATCCTTTTTCTTCCGCAGCCACACAAAAAGTCTGTGCTGCCAGCAGGGCATCTACAGAGCCGGTTACGAACCACTCTAAATTATTATACCCGGGAGTTGCTTTTCGCTGTTCGCACCATTTAGTAAAACGGCGCAGGTCTATACAAAACGTCAAAACCACAGGTGCAGTTTTCACCATCGGCTGATTGAAGTGAGCCGGTGCCAACCTAGCCTTCCGTTCTGCATCACGCGTTACAATTACACTGTACACCTGCATATTTCCGACTGTAGAGGCTCGAAATGCAGAATCAAGCAAATCATTTAACAAATCTGAAGAAATATCTTTCTGTTGATATTTGCGGATTGTTCTTCTCTGTTTTAGGATTTCCATTCTTTTATTTTTTTGCAAATATAGAAAAAGAATAGCAATTTGTTGTCAAATAACGAGTTTAAAGTTTATCTACGTTTTCTAAAATCAATTAGCCTGTTTAATCAAAGTCTAAAAACAATTTTCTTTTTTGGAAACTTTTTGTTCACACAACAATGCTAATATTTTATAAATCAGCAATCTATTATTCAAAAATGGAAATCTCATAGCCTGTTCATAATTTATTCTGTTTTTATTTTGCTATAATAAAAAACATTCTTAGCTTTGCAATCGCATTTGTTAATGATAGGTATCACTTCTACACTCTTACTTATTAAAAAATAAATCTAAGGAAAAAAGAATCGTGGAAAAACAAACTTATTCTTACGAGGAAGCTTATGAAGAATCTTTACGATATTTTCAAGGCGACGAGTTAGCTGCGCGTGTTTGGGTAAACAAGTACGCAGTAAAAGACTCTTTCGGAAATATTTACGAGAAGTCTCCGAAAGACATGCATTGGAGAATAGCCAATGAAGTAGCCCGTATCGAGGCTAAATACTCTAATCCATTAAGTGCAGAGGAACTATTCGATCTGCTCGACCACTTCAAGTACATCGTTCCGCAGGGAAGTCCGATGACCGGAATTGGTAACAACTATCAGGTAGCTTCTTTGTCTAACTGCTTCGTGATCGGAGTAGATGGAGAGGCGGATTCTTATGGTGCCATCTTCAAAATAGACGAAGAACAAGTACAACTCATGAAGCGCCGTGGTGGTGTAGGACACGATTTGTCGCACATCCGCCCGAAAGGTTCTCCAGTGAAAAATTCGGCTTTAACCTCCACCGGCCTGGTGCCATTTATGGAGCGTTACTCCAATTCTACACGTGAAGTTGCTCAGGACGGACGGCGTGGCGCACTGATGCTAAGTGTATCTATCAAACATCCCGATTCAGAAGCGTTCATCGATGCTAAAATGACGGAAGGCAAAGTAACAGGTGCCAATGTATCTGTGAAACTGGACGATGCATTTATGACCGCTGCTATCACAGGTACTCCATATATTCAACAATATCCTGTCAATGCCGCTGAACCAACTGTGCAGAAGGAGATCAATGCAACCAATTTGTGGAAGAAGATCGTTCACAATGCATGGAAATCGGCAGAACCGGGTGTATTGTTCTGGGATACCATATTAAAAGAATCCGTACCCGATTGTTATGCAGACCTGGGATATCGCACTGTTTCCACCAATCCATGTGGTGAAATTCCCTTGTGCCCGTATGACTCCTGCCGTTTGTTGGCTATCAATCTTTATTCTTATGTGGTAAACCCCTTCAAACCGGATGCATACTTTGACTTTGAATTGTTCCAGAAACATATAGCGTTGGCTCAACGCATTATGGACGATATCATCGATCTGGAATTGGAGAAGATAGAACGCATCATGGAAAAGATTGATGCTGACCCCGAAAGCGAAGATGTGAAACATACAGAACGTATATTGTGGGACAAGATTTATAAGAAGAGTGGACAAGGACGCCGTACCGGTGTAGGTATTACTGCCGAAGGTGATATGCTTGCTGCACTGGGATTGCGTTACGGTACGGAAGAAGCTACCGAATTCTCTGAAAAAGTGCACAAGACCGTTGCCCTGAGTGCTTACCGTTCATCAGTGGAAATGGCAAAAGAACGTGGTGCATTCGAAATTTACGATACCGAACGTGAAAAGAATAATCCGTTCATCAATCGTTTGCGCGAAGCAGATCCCCAGTTGTATGAGGATATGAAGAAATACGGCCGCCGCAATATTGCCTGCCTTACCATTGCACCGACGGGAACCACCAGTCTGATGACTCAGACTACCTCAGGTATCGAGCCTGTATTCTTGCCCGTATACAAACGTCGCCGTAAAGTAAATCCGAACGACACTAACGTACACGTAGACTTCGTGGATGAAACCGGAGATGCTTTTGAAGAATATATTGTCTTCCACCCCAAGTTTGTTACATGGATGGAAGCGCAAGGACACAATCCTTCCAAACGTTACACACAAGAAGAGATCGACGTATTGGTTGAGCAATCACCTTATTATAAAGCAACCTCAAACGACGTAGACTGGCTGATGAAAGTCAAGATGCAGGGACGTATCCAGAAATGGGTAGACCACTCCATCAGCGTGACCATCAACCTGCCGAACGATGTGGATGAAGACCTGGTAAACCGCCTGTATGTAGAGGCATGGAAATCCGGTTGTAAAGGTTGTACGGTTTATCGTGACGGCTCACGTTCGGGCGTACTCATTTCTGCCAAGAGCGATAAGAAAGAAGAAATGCCTCCTTGCAAACCGCCTACGGTAGTAGAAACCCGCCCGACAGTTCTGGATGCCGACATCGTACGTTTCCAGAATAATAAAGAAAAGTGGGTGGCATTCGTCGGTTTGCTGGACGGACATCCTTACGAAATCTTCACCGGTCTTCAGGATGACGATGAAGGCATTATTCTGCCGAAGAACGTTACTTCCGGACACATTATTAAGAAGGTGGACAAGGACGGCAGCAAGCGTTACGACTTCCAGTTCCAGAACAAACGCGGATATAAAGTCACCATTGAAGGTCTGTCCGAAAAGTTCAACAAGGAATACTGGAACTACGCCAAACTGATCTCCGGAGTATTGCGTTATCGTATGCCTATCGAACAGGTTATCAAGCTGGTCGGCTCTCTGCAACTGGACAGCGAAAGCATCAATACCTGGAAGAACGGTGTGGAACGCGCATTGAAGAAATACATAACGGACGGCACAGAAGCCAAAGGCAAGAAATGTCCGAACTGCGGCAACGAAACACTTGTATATCAGGAAGGTTGCCTCATTTGTACCACTTGCGGAGCTTCACGTTGCGGATAAAAACAGATCTGCGAAATGCAAGCACAAACGTTTGCATAGGAATTTAAAAAACTTAGATAGCGGTAGCTGCTTGATTATGCGGAATAATGTCTATACTTGCATAATCAATGCAGCTATTACTAAATCTAATATTATATGATACTATCTTTTCATATCGAGTACCGCACAAGTTGGGGTGAAGAGGTTAGAGTCTTAGGATCTATTCTTGAACTGGGCAACAATCAGCCCGGTAAAGCCATACCTTTACAAACAGTGGATGGCATTCACTGGACTTTAGATGCGGACATTCAAGCGCCTGAAAACGGCATCGTACAATACAGTTATCACATTTATCGCGACGGCAAAGATACACGTACGGAGTGGAACAGCCTTCCCCGCACGCTCTATGTATCGGCTGACAAGAAGAAAGTCTACCGCCTGCAAGACTGCTGGAAGAATCTGCCCGAACAGCAATACTTCTACACGTCTGCTTTCACGGAGTCCCTGCTTGCACATCCCGAACGTAACGCCGCTCCAAAGAGCCACAAGAAAGGATTATTGATCAAGGCGTATGCTCCATGCATCGACAATGATCACTGTCTGGGCATTTGCGGCAACCAGAAAGTTCTGGGAGATTGGGACGCGGATAAAGCCGTTCTGATGAGCGACGCCAACTTCCCGGAATGGCAGGTTGAAGTAGACGCATCGAAAATCAGCTTCCCGCTGGAGTATAAATTCATCCTTTATAATAAGAAAGAGCGTCGTGCCGTGGCATGGGAAAACAACCCCAACCGCTACATGGCCGATCCGCAGATAGGCGCTAACGAAACACTGGTGATCGGTGACCGTTACGTTTACTTCGCCCTACCCGACTGGAAAGGTGCCGGAGTAGCCGTGCCCATCTTCTCGCTGCGCTCCGAAAAGAGCTTCGGAGTAGGTGACTTTGGCGACCTGAAACAAATGATAGACTGGGCTGTACTTACCCGCCAGAAAGCCGTACAGATATTACCTATCAACGACACCACCATGACACATACATGGACGGATTCTTATCCGTACAACAGCATATCCATTTATGCGTTCCACCCCATGTATGCCGATCTGAAACAGATGGGTACGTTGAAGGACAAAAAGGCAATGGCAGAATTCAATAAACGGCAGAAAGAGCTGAATGCTTTGCCTACCGTGGACTATGAAGCAGTAAACCAGACAAAATGGGAGTTCTTCCGCCTGATATACAAGCAGGAAGGCGAACAAGTTCTGGCATCCGATGCCTTCCGGAAGTTCTTCGAGAACAACAAAGAATGGTTACAGCCATACGCCGTGTTCAGCTATCTGCGCGATGCCTACAAGACACCCAACTTCCGCGAATGGCCGAAATTCACAGAATACAAAGCAGAAGAAATAGAAAAGTTATGCCAGCCGGAATCTGCCGACTATCCGCATATCGCCATCTACTTCTTCATCCAGTTCCACCTGCACCTGCAACTGCTGGCTGCAACGGAACACGCACGAGCCAATGGTGTAGTACTGAAAAGTGACATTCCTATCGGCATCAGCCGCAACAGCGTAGAAGCGTGGACAGAACCCTACTACTTCAACCTGAACGGACAAGCGGGCGCACCACCCGATGACTTCTCCGTGAACGGTCAGAACTGGGGCTTCCCTACTTACAACTGGGACGTAATGGAGAAAGACGGTTATTCCTGGTGGATGAAGCGTTTCCGCAAGATGTCGGAATACTTCGATGCCTACCGTATCGACCACATCCTGGGTTTCTTCCGCATTTGGGAAATCCCGATGCATGCCGTACACGGACTGCTGGGCCAGTTTGTTCCCGCCCTGCCGATGACGCGCGAAGAAATAGAAGGCTACGGAATGGCATTCCGCGAAGATTTCTTCACGAAACCCTATATCCATGAATACTTCCTCGGACAAATGTTCGGCCCGCATACTGATTATGTAAAGCAGACCTTCATAGAGCCTACGGAAACATGGGAAATATATCGCATGCGTCCCGAGTTCGACACACAGCGCAAAGTAGAGGCTTACTTTGCCGGAAAGACGGACGAAGACAGCATCTGGATACGCGACGGACTATACGCATTAATCAGTGACGTACTGTTTGTGCCCGACCGTGAAGACCCGCACAAATTCCATCCGCGCATCGGCGTACAACACGATTACATTTACCGTGCCCTGAATGATTGGGAGAAGGCAGCATTCAATCGTTTGTACGATCAGTATTACTATCATCGCCACAACGAGTTCTGGCGCGAACAAGCCATGAAGAAGTTGCCGCAACTGACGCAATCCACCCGTATGCTGGTATGTGGTGAAGACCTCGGCATGATCCCCGATTGTGTAGCTTGGGTGATGAACGACCTGCGCATCCTTAGCCTGGAGATACAACGCATGCCGAAAGATCCTTCACAGGAATTCGGACATCCGGACTGGTATCCGTACCGCTCGGTTTGCACCATCTCTACGCATGATATGTCTACGCTGCGCGGCTGGTGGGAAGAAGATTTCCAGCAAACGCAACGGTACTACAACACCATGCTGGGACATTACGGCGCTGCACCTGCCGTTGCCACTCCGGAACTTTGCGAGCAAGTGGTACGCAACCATCTTTACAGCAACTCCATCCTGTGCATCCTCTCCTTGCAGGACTGGATGGCTATGGACGGAAAATGGCGCAACCCCAATGTACAGGAAGAGCGCATCAACGTGCCTGCCAACCCCAGACATTACTGGCGCTACCGTATGCACCTGACACTGGAACAACTAATGAAAGCGGAAAGTCTGAACGAGAAGATCAAAGGACTGATAGAACAGACCGGACGAAAAGGATAATACTCTCAATCTTTATAGTAGAAAAAGGCACCCATAGCAGGTGCCTTTTTTTAAAAACTCCTACTTTTCTTGTCCTATCTTATTCAGTAAAAACAAAATTTCCGCCTGCTTATCAAAACCTGTCTGCTTGTATTCGTCATAAGTCAACATCACATCCGGCCAGAAAGTCTTTGCACGCTTATCCTTCCCCGGCAGGAATATTTGCACGGAATTAGAGATTGAACCTTCTATTCCGGTATAAGGTAATTTGAAAAGAGTCTGTTCCATAAAAGTATTCGGAGCCTGTCCGCTTGGCACGCCCACCACCGTAGCTCCCATCTTCCACAGCATGAAAGCATAATGAAACGCAGCACTGAACGTCCGCTCATCCGTTACTACAAAGACCTGTTTCGGAGCATATACCGGAGCACCTTTCTGTGCACGCAATTCTTCTTTCACACTACTCATGCAGCCATCAATAAACTGACGGCGCAAGGTATCAAGCGGTATATCCTCCTGCTCTTTCATGCTGAACGTATAGTCACCGAAGCTATAATCGGTTCCGTAACGCCTATTGAACTCTTCAAGAGTTATCTCTAATTTATTCATATACAGCGGTGAAACAATCCGATAATACTCCGTATCCATATCTTTCTGCAAGTATTTGTCCCCATAAAGCTGATACAAAGAAGCCAGTACGATAGGAGTCCAACCACCGCTGTTTCCCCGAAGGTCAATAATCAGATATTCCGAATGATGCTTCTTCATCTCTTTCAGCATAGCGGCAAAAGTTCCCGAAAACGAAGGCAATGCACGGATAGCCTGCAAAGTATCCGCAGGCATCTCTTTCTTCAAAGCATTCTGATAGTAAAACTCCATCTGACGGAGCAGATCCCCTTTCATATGCTTATACATATACTCAAAATTATCACGCGCCATAATGCTGTTCACTTTAAACATCATCACCTCTTTCTTCTTGTCTATGAAGCGATAAGCCATTTGCTCCTCAGGGCATCCCACCCAGGACGGAAGGTTCACTTTCTCTGCTTTCCTCAATTCCTCATTCTCCATAAAGTGCTGTTCCAAAGTCACATCCTTTCCATCCGGAGTGCGCAAATAGAAACAAACCGTGTCTTCCAAATCCGGTAACAACTGTTGCATAAACTGCCTTCTCACTACGTTCCGGCAAAATACGGAATAACGGTTATAGAGATTCTCACATGCAAAGAGACTTGCCGTCCGCGCCAGCAATTCGTCCATACTCTTGCCATTGATTCCGACAAGAAGACTACCCAGCAAATCTTGATGTGCAGCCGGAAGACTTTGCACGATCAGCCCGTCAGGAATACATCTGAACCCAACAGGCAAGTAGCTCTGCTTCTGTTGCTGCTTGGACGCAAGAGAAAAAAGATACGTATGCCCGTCCTGAATGAAAGACAGAAATGCCATCGACTTATCCCAAAACTCCTGAAGGGTATGGGGCTGACTACGTAACTCATTTTCCAAATTAAACGCTTGCTTATGGAAGAAGACTTTGCCTCCGAAACCTGTGTACGGATCGGGATGCGCAGCTTCAAGCTGTTTCACCAGATAATGAAAGTCAGCGGCAAGCGAATCCCCGCTTACCTTGTTCTGCGCCGAAAGAGAGAGGCAGACCAATGCGGATAAAAGAAAGGAATACAAGTGTTTCATGTCTTGTTTTTTTTAGTTGTTGGCACAAATATACCTGTTTTCTTTGTTTACTGGGAGGTAATTCTTATTTTTGTCATCCACCGAATATTCTATTTGATATGAACAGTTATATATTCCTTGATAACGTCCGTTTCTTTGCCTACCACGGTGTAGGTCAGCAAGAGCGGGAAGTGGGTAATGAATTTGTCATTAACCTGAAATTGAAAGTCGATATTGCACGTGCAGCCGAGACTGACGACGTGACACATACCGTCAGCTATGCCGATGTATACGAAAATGTGAAGGCTGAGATGGAGATACCTTCTAAATTATTGGAGCATGTTTGCGGACGCATCATAAAACGCCTGTTCCGTACTTTCCCCACCGTTAAAGCTATTGAGCTGAAACTCGCTAAACGTAATCCTCCCATGGGTGCTGACTTAGATGCGGCAGGAGTGGAAGTGCAATGTGAAAGAGCTTAACCCCCTCCCCAGCTTGTCCGAGAACTCTTGTTGTACTTTCTTTTAGGCGCAGACAGACTCCCCCACTGTTTTTTTTGAAAAGTGAACTCAGTAACAATAGTTCGTTAGATATTTCATTCACATTTCTACTATGAGTTTATGCACACTTTTACCTGCACGCTTGCACTCATAGCTTGTATCGCCTTGTTCATCGTGGTTTGAGCGGTGGTGGCAGCAAATAGAAAAGAAGTGTAGGCAAATTTGCTTGCACCAAGTAAAATGAATATATATCGCTCATAATCTGCTATGTATATCATGTAAGATGCTAAAAATGGCCGTTTGGCAACCTGCTATTTTTATGCCTTTTTATGAGGAAAAGTATGGAAGGTATGCCGCTTTTTGCTTGATATACGCCTTCGTCCGTTCAGCACACATCATAATCTTGCGTCATCCGGCCTGTATTTCTTTCACTAACCGCCTATGTTCCTTCTGTTTACAGCCCATGTTTCTTCCGCTGACAAGCGATGTTTTGATATGTCCACAGCCGTGGTTTATGTGCTTCACGATTGTGAAGCAGCACATCCACAATTGTGAAGCACGTAAACCACAGTTGTAGACATACAAAATCAAAGCATTCGAAGGTAAACAAAGCGCTATGTAAGAGTAAGTTAAAGGGTATGTAAAGCAGAAGGAAGCGTAAAGTAAAAGGGGACGCAAAGCAGAAGGGGCATAAAATGCAGAAGAGGCACGTAAAATATAGGGCAACTATAATTACAAAACAAATCTTTCAGGTCAATGTTTAATCATTGATTATCAGAAGAGTACAAGAAGTGTATTTTCTGTCGACAAGGAGTTAACTTCCTGTTTACAAACTCTTGACTTCCTGTAAGTAGAGAATATAAGATTTTTCCATTACTTTACAAAAAAGTACTAAAATACACTTTTCAAAGGGGACTCATTCTTAGATAATTATAGTTCAAAGTAACCGATCATAATTAGTTTATATTATCAATAGTTCGTTAAGTTTTGAATTAACATAAAAAAGCAGGTCAAATCCTGCTGATTCATTAAATTAAGGGTTGCTACCTCTTTAATTGCAATGAACCATACAGAACTTGACCAATATCTTGAGATAATAAAGTCATGCTTGATAGAATCAGGTATGAAGATAAACAAATGGCGTGAGAAATTTATGCTTGAAGTGCTACTTTTATATTTGATTATTCCCGGTCGGGTTAATTTCCTTCAATAGAGTCGCTATGGTAAGTATGGTGAGCAACGTTATCGTCAGCAATTTCAAGTTGTTTTTGACTGGCTTTCCTTCAATTCCTCATTAGTGGAATCGCACTTGGGCTCTCGTCTTGCTCTCGCCTTTGACCCTCGTTATATCAGTAAGTCTGGTAAAAGCACGCCCTATCCGAGCCGTTTTTGGTCTGGCTGTGCGGGAAAAGCGAAACGAATGAATATTTAAAAACGATTTCAACAGTCGTTTTACAAATAATTATTTATACCTTTGCCGTCGACAAAACAAACAAGCTATAACTAAAATGAAAATAACATCAGCATTGCTTAGCTTATCATTGCTACTCTTTTCCTGTTCACACAACAATGAGACAGAAGCCTTATTCTTAAAAGCAGATTCACTAATGGATGAATATCCTGACAGCGTACTCCAATTATTGAACATTCAGCCGGAAGAAATAGAAGATTTTTCAGACAAAGAATGCGCACGCTATGCACTGCTTCTTGCACGTGCCACGGATAAATGTGAACAGTCATTGCTTCCTTGCGATTCTTTACTGAATATAGCATTAGAGTATTATGACGATGAAGAAAAAGAACGGGCCGTAGCTTTGCTCTACAAAGGGCGTTTGGAAGTAGAAATGAACAGTACAGAGGACGCAATCGTTCACTTACAAGAAGGGCTAACAATCTTAACTAATTTTCCAAAAGAAATAGAAACTCGAAGAATTACGCTCAGTACTTTAGGAAATCTTTATTATAAAGCCAAATACTATGAAGAAGCGATGAAAATATACCGAGACCTTTACAAGCATTGTACAACAGATAAGGATAAATTTATCGCATTATATGCCATGAGTTCCTATTACTGTATGACAAATAAAGAGGATTCTACAATCATAACACAACAGAAAGCATTAAAGTATGCCATGTCTATGAAAGATTCCGCAATGATTGCAAGCTCATTACTATCATTAAGTCTTGATTATTATGATTTTAACCAACTAGATTCCGCTGTACATTATGCTCAACAAGCACTTATAAGTATGCCACAATATGAGAATAAAGGCAGATATTATTATAATTTGGGAAACCTATTATTGGAAACAGAGGGAAATAGAGACAGCGCTGCTTATTACATAAATAAAAGTATGGAGGACCTTTCTTTCAATGGCAGGTATTTATGTTTACGTAGTTTAAGCGATTTAGAAAAAGAGAATGGAAACTATGAAATCGCTACTGCATATTTAGAGGACTATATTGACATCTTAGATTCTATAGTAACAACAGAGCAATCAACAAAAACACAACAACTGATTTATGGATATAAGACTAAAATGCGGGTCAGAGAAGAACAAATCAAAGGACAACATATTCAATTGATTATCATTGTAAGTGCCTCCATAACTTGTTTTCTAATAATACTTGTTTATCAAAACCGTATAAACCGAAAAAGGAGAGAACAATTTTATTATCAACAGGCATTAGAGCAAACTCAGAATAAACTATCTTCTTTACAGACCATCATAAATGATAATCAAGCTATAATTTTTCTATTGCAGCAAGAACATTCTGATTTACAAGAGGAACAAAAGAATAAAGAAATGCAAATACATGAAAGAGAACAAATCATAGCACAACTTCAAAAAGAAAAAATACAGCTACGTAACTGGCTTTTTACACAAAGTGAAATTTATAAGAAGGTACATAGTTTATTTAATCAGAAAGTTATAGATAAGAAAAATATAAAAGTATTGACCGCTCCTGAACAAAAAAAACTGAAAGATACAATACTTAATATATATGCTGATTATGCCACCGACCTCCGGCTAAAATATCCCCGACTAGTAGAAGATGATATTTTGCTTCTTTGCCTGCAAGAGACTTCACTTGAATCAAAAGCGATTGCTATTTGCTTTGGTTATAGTGATACACATCCTATCAATCAACGAAAACAAAGAATAAAAGAACGAATGGAGGAGAATAAAATAAAAGTGTGACTACCCCATTTCGTACACACCAATAAATCAAGCAATTACAATTACAAAGTGTGACTAGAAATATTTCTCCAGATTTTCTAATAGCCCTAACTTTGCCGACATAAATCAACAAAATAATTGAAAGATGAAAATTAAATTTTTATTTATGTTATTATCTGTATTATTCATGATACCAATGAATGCAGCGACAGATAAAAAGGGAAGACGAAAATCACACATACGACATCAAGCTATTCAAAAAGAACTCGTATGTCGTACTCCTTTAGAATTTAATATGACTGTTAGAGATGAGGAGAATACTTTAATTATCCTATTCGAATCTTCTCTAAATAACGCTGATATAAACATAACAGACAAAGATGGTAACATAGTAATTAATGAATCTAAATTCTTAATTAACGAAACCAAGATGTTATACATCAATACTCCAACTGCCTATCCTTATTTCATAAAAATAACCTCACCTACTATAGACATTATAGGAGAAATCACACAAGAAGAGATTTAATTTATCAAATTGATAAGTTAAATCTTATATAACTAAACGACTATCAATTATATACTTTAACTAATAAAACAACTAAAAATGAAAATTAAAAGTATTATTTCTATTGCATTAGTATTACTATGCATTTCGTGTTCTAATGATGAAGCATTAGACAACACAAGTAGCGCTAAAAAACTGGAAGTAGTGAATTTAAAAGATTTTATCGACGCCAACAGCCAGACAAGATCTATTTCCAACACAAACCAGGCAGTTCTAAGGTTTAAGGATTATAACGCCTATCAGGAAACCTTAAACGAATTGCAAAACATGAATATTGAACAAAGAGAGGCATTCTTCAACGAACTGGATTATAAAGGTGCATACTCTTCTTTAAAAGAAGCTGATGACGAACTCGACAAAATCTTCGATATCGAAGATGACAATGCTTTTCTTGAGGCATACAAAGAATTCAAAGATAAATACGAGGATACATACCTCTTTAATACAGAAAATACGTATGATTTATCTCCGTATCTTCCTTTTACAGATGCTGAACTCGAACTTCTGGGTAGTAATCAAGGCTATCTGATTATAGGTAATGAAGTTATTGCACCGAATAACAATGTGCCAAATTACCAACAAAACCCAACGAGTGTAAACACGCGCGCTGGAATCCCGTCTACTACTCCTACATGGAAAGCACTTGTCGGAGATGTGCTTGGTGTAACAATTAAGAAAGGAAAATACAGAAGTGACATCACTCTTGGCATAGACGAATATGGCAATATTTTTATGGTACGAGCTGCCTCACAGAAAAAAAAGAAACTATGGAGCAGAAGACATCCTACAAACTATGAGGCAGACTTATGGGTAGAGGGAGGTCATGTTCATATTTCGTTAGCAAATAATGGTAGTAGCAGTCCTAAAAAAGAGCCAGTTGCAATAAACGCAAGACAATATAGCGGAAAGAATGTAAAATGTGCATTCAGAAATTTCACAACCGGATGTTGTGAAGGACAGGTTGGTAATGTAGAATTCAATGTTAATATCCCATAAAGCACTTCAGGAAGTCGATTAAAATACAATATAAACTTCCGAAAATTTTCTCAAATATTCAACACTATGGTTTTTACGGGGTAAACTCCGTAAAAACCATGATGTTTTAATATTATCACTAAACAGTAACAAGCAAAAAATCAAATAGTAACTTAACCAATAAAACAAATTAAAGATGGAAACAAAAACTTTATTTACGATGAGAAAACTATTCACTACAATTTGTCTATTGTGTATGATATCTTCACTCTCGTACGCACAAAATTTCAGATATGGCTTCACCGGCGGTGTCAACTTAAGTAAACCTATGGGAGACATAGAACCCCAATGCCAAGCAGGACTTCTCTTGGGAGCCAAAGGAGAACTAGGAATACCGTCCGTTACAAAAGGTTTTTACACCGATTTTGGTTTACAGTTATCCGCAAAAGGTTACAAGTTTCAATACGGAAATATGGTAAATACCGATGAAAGACACTTTACAGAGAATCTCAACTATTTAGTTGTTCCTGTCCATATAGGATATAAAATAGAATGCAGTAAATCGGTTTCACTTTTCGCCAATGTAGGTCCATATGCAGGAGTAGCACTGTGGGGCAAGGAAAAATCTTATAGAAACGGAAAAAAGTTTCACACTGAAAGTGACATTTTTAGTGGTAAATATGGGTACAAAAGATTCGATTGGGGATGCGGATTCAATGTCGGTGTAGAATATGCAAAGCATTTTCAACTCTCATTTGGAGCTGATTGGAGTTTAATGAACGTATCTAAAGCTAACGACTATACATACAAAAACAGAAGCTTCACTTTCTCTTTGGGATATTTATACTAAAACAAACCGAACAAAGAGCAACTGAAAAACACCATCTTCAGATTATACAATAGTTACATTTCCAAAAATATCATGTTTTTTACGGATTTCATTCCGCAAAAAACATGATATTTTTGGATTTGCGTTTATTATCTGTTATCTTTGCTTTCAGAAAAAAGCAATAAGAGTATGATAACAAGAGTATTAGAAGAAAGCATACGAAATAAATTGGGACAAGATAAAGCCATTGTCATCATGGGGGCACGCCAAGTAGGTAAGACTACCCTATTGAAACATCTGTTCAAAGAAAAAGAAGGTATATTGTGGCTCAATGGAGACGAACAGGATACTCGTGCACTTTTTGAAAACATCTCAGCAACGCGTTTGAAGTATATCTTCGGCAATAATAAAACTGTTATCATAGATGAAGCACAACGAATTGAAGACATTGGGATAAGACTTAAACTCATCACAGACCAACTGCCGGACATTCAGCTGATAGCAACCGGAAGCTCTTCCTTCGATCTTGCCAACAAAATCAATGAACCACTGACCGGAAGGAAATGGGAATATAAAATGTATCCCCTCTCCTTTGAAGAGATGGTTAATCATCATGGACTTATGGATGAGAAAAGACTACTTCCCCACCGACTGGTATATGGCTATTATCCGGACGTAGTGAACCATCCCGGCTCAGAGGTTGAAATTCTGAAACAACTTTCCGACAGTTATTTATATAAGGATATCCTTGATTGGGAACATATAAAGAAAGCCGACAAAATAGTAAAACTTTTACAAGCTCTTGCTTTCCAAGTAGGTTCCGAAGTTTCATATAATGAATTAGGGCAACTGTGTGATTTAGATCCAAAGACAGTGGAACGTTATGTCATTTTATTGGAGCAATCATATATCATCTTCCGCTTAGGATCTTTCAGCCGTAATTTACGAAATGAGCTAAAGAGTAGCCGGAAAATATATTTCTATGACAACGGCATCCGCAATGCGGTTATCGCCAACTTTGCATTAGCCGAAACCCGCCCTGATATTGGAGCATTATTCGAAAACTTTATAGTATCGGAACGAATGAAGTTTTTGCATTACCACTGCCTATGGTATAATACATGGTTCTGGCGCACCACTGCCATGCAAGAAATTGACTTCATTGAAGAAGGCAACGGGCAACTGGCAGCTTATGAGTTTAAATGGAATCCAAAGAGAATCGCCAAAGTTCCAAAAACATTCACTAACAGTTACCCGAACGCTACATTCAAGGTTATCACGCGAGATAATATAGAGGAATTTCTATTATAATATCACCGACCGCCGGTTATTACAGAAGTAACTACCGGAAAAATCTTTGGCATGCGCACCCTCCTTCAACCGCCCGTAAATAAACTTCCGGTTCTCTTTCGAGAGTTGGGCAGCAATAGATTTCCATACCATACGGATGCGTGGAAGCTCGGGAAAGTCGTCCTTATTTTTGTTATAACTATCCGAAAGCTTCACATAGAAAGGGGGGGAAGGACTTTCCAATATGAAGCCCTTCTCCCCCTTTTTATTCTTATCGGAGAACTTACTTTATCCTCTCTTTTTCTTCCGCTTTTTTGCAGACTCCACTGCCTCGGCAACCACCGGTTTATTTTCAAATCGTTTGGTGTAGCCGGTGTAATCCGGAATAGTGCGTTCATATGTCGGATCAACGAATAGCGGGCTTGAAATAATATGGTCTGCCGTACTACGGTTACAGCAAAAAACGATATTCTCAACACCGGCAAGACGAGTCAGCGCTTTCACATCCGTATCATGCGGCTGCAACGTCATAGGATCAGTGAAGAAGAAAAGATAATCAATCTCGCCATCCACAATGCGAGATCCCATTTGCTGGTCACCACCCAAAGGACCGGATTTCAAAATGGTAAAATCCCACTCAACATCGGGATGCTTTTCCTTAAGAGCCTCAAGAATAAGAGTTCCCGTAGTACCTGTACAGTAAAACTTGTGCCCCATGAGCAATTCTGAGTTCCAGAGAACCCACTCTATGAGGTCTTTCTTCATAGCGTCGTGCGCCACCAGTCCAATCTTTCTAACTAATTTTGTCATAAGGCAATACGTTTAAATAATAAACAATCGGTAAAAAGAAAAAGCTATAATTGCGAGAAAAATTTCTTTCCACGTAAATAATACTGTGCCAAGATACTGCTTTTTGTCCATTCCGGTATCACGGAAAGGGAAGTTTTTTTCAGGTTCTCTTCACGTGCAGGAGTAAAAGAAGAACGTAACAAACGATATTCACGCCGTGCGCGAAGAACTGCCAATGCATTGGGGAACTGTAGTTTAAGTATAAAACTCAATGCAGCTATATAGTCAAGAACTGCACGGGTACGCATCACGGAAGCAAAATCCTTGGATGGCAGGTTCTTGTAAAGCATGACAAGATTATTACGAAAATTGAGGAAAGTCTTTCGGGGATTCTCTTTCTTCAGCGTAGCACCGCCTACATGGTAAACCACACTTTGCGGCACACAGGCAATCTGCCGGCCACGTGCACGAAGCCGCCAGCAAAGATCAATCTCTTCCATGTGGGCAAAGAAACGTCCATCCAATCCACCGGCTTCACGATAATCTTTCAAGCGGATAAACAAAGCTGCACCTGTAGCCCAAAAGACGGGAATGATAGTGTCATATTGTCCCCTATCCTCTTCTACCACACCCATAATCCGACCACGACAGAACGGATAGCCGTAACGATCAAGAAAACCACCCGCCGCACCGGCATACTCGAACATCTCCTTCTGCCTCCAACTGCGTATCTTCGGTTGGCAAGCCGCCGCTTCAGGATGAGCATCCATATAGTCAACCAGTGGCTGAAGCCAATGTTCCGTCACCTCCACATCTGAATTGAGAAGTACTACATACTCGGCATCGACCTCTTGCAATGCCATATTATAACCATCAGCGAAACCTTGATTTTCTTCCAACAGAATCAATCGGACGGTAAGGAATTCACGACAAAGCATATCAACAGATGCATCCGTAGAACCATTATCAGCAACATACACTACCGCACCGTCCGCTTCAGAAAAGCGTACTACGGAAGGAAGAAACGAGCGGAGCATATCGCACCCGTTCCAGTTTAATATGACAACTGCTATCTTATTCATGCTGTTTCTTCAAATCTTCCCGTGTGAGTTTCCACCGTTTATGCGACCAGAACCAATAAGCAGGAGCACGGCGAATGGTCTGCTCCAAGCGACGCACAAATAGTTCGGTTATTTCTCCCTCGGCAGTTTGCTTCGGGGTTTCAGTCAACAGATCAAAGTATGCTTTGCAATATCCTCTACCCCGTTTTTCCAATTCACAATAAAAAACGGGATAATTCATCATTCTGGCAATACGTTCACCACCATCCATAAATACGGTATCCTGATTCAGGAAAGTTGTCCAGTGATGGGCTTCATTGCGATTGGGAGACTGATCGGTAATCAGTCCGATCACTACATGCTTCCCTTCACGGCGCAACCGGATTACTTCGCGGGCAGTGGAATGTTTCGGTACATTATAGCCACCATGACGGGCACGGATGATCTTGAACATTTCATCCATATACTTGTTTCGCAAAGGTTTATACACTTGCAACGGTACGTCTTCCGGCTTCATGAAGGCTCCCATCGCCGTCAGCCACTCAAAATTGGCATAATGGGGAATGAGTACAACGATGCCTCCATGTTTTTCGAGCATGGCAAGATATTCTTCAGTATTACCATACTCCATACGACGGGAAAGGTCTTCGAACGACATACGCATCATCTTTATTTCTTCCAGCATATAGTCGCAGATATAGCGATAAAACTCACGCTCAATCTCGCGCAGTTCAGCCTCGGATTTTTCAGGAAAAGAATTCTTCAGATTCTTACGAACTACCTTACGACGATAATGCACCACATGACGCATCAAAAAACAAACTCCATCGGACAATATATAAAGTGCCCGAAAAGGAAGCAGAGCCAGAAGCCACATGCCAGCGTAAGTCAACCAGTAGACAAGTTTCGATTTCATACTTTTCTTATACCTTATTATAATAGCACCATTCCCTGCAACGCCGTTCCGTCTTCATTAAAATCGCCCAAACGAACAGGCACCACCTGATTATCCAATGTATCATTGTGGGGAACCTCCACGCGGATATAGTTAGCAGTGAAGCCATGCATAGGAGTTCCCGGCTTGGAACGTTCCAACAACACAGGCAGGGTTTGTCCGATATGACGGGCATAGAATGCATGCGTCTTTTCGTCCGAAAGTTCCAACAGACGCTGACTCCGACGGTGTTTTTCCTCGGGAGTTACCACATGGTCTATCTTTAATGCCTGCGTCCCCGGACGTTCGGAGTAGCTAAACACATGAAGCTGGGTCACATCCAGGCTTTTGATAAATTCGTAGGCCTGCTCAAAGTATTCATCCGTTTCACCACGTGTGCCCACAATCACATCCACGCCGATAAAAGCGTCGGGCATCACTTCTTTCACTTTCCGCACTTTGGAAGCGAAAAGTTCCGTATCATATCGCCGGCGCATCAGCTTCAGCACTTCGTCACTACCGGACTGCAACGGAATATGGAAATGAGGCATGAAACTGCGGGAATGAGAAACGAATTCTATGATCTCGTCAGTCAGCAAATTGGGCTCTATGGAGGAAATTCGGTAGCGCTCAATGCCTTCCACTTCATCCAGCGCCTTCACCAGATCGAAGAAAGTTTCTCCGGTAGTTTTACCGAAATCCCCGATATTGACACCCGTCAGCACAATTTCTTTTCCTCCCTCGGCCGCAGCCTGGCGGGCTTGTTCCACCATGGATGCAATTGTTCCATTGCGACTCCGCCCGCGGGCGAAAGGAATGGTACAGTAAGAGCAGAAATAATCGCAACCATCCTGTACTTTCAGAAAATAACGGGTACGGTCGCCACGTGAGCACGACGGTGCAAACGAATGGATATCTTTCAGCGCCGAAGCATAAGCTTCTCCCGACTCATTCTTTTGCAGGTTGCCGAGATATTGAAGCAAATCTTTTTTCTGTTCGGCACCAAGCACCACATCCACACCCTCAATCTTTGCAACGGTTTCGGGTTTCAACTGGGCATAACATCCGGTCACAACCACGAAAGCCCCCGGATGTTGCTTCACCAGACGATGGATAGCCTGGCGGCATTTCTTATCCGCCACTTCCGTCACCGAGCAAGTGTTCACCACACAGATGTCTGCTTTCTCGCCTTTACGTGCCGTACGCACACCTGCATCCCGCAAAATCTTACCGATAGTAGAGGTTTCCGAGAAGTTCAACTTACAACCTAATGTATAGTAAACCGCTGTCTTATCTTGAAATATATTGGTATCAATCATATCTATTCTAAACACATTTCTGCTACAAAGTTACATATAATTATTAGATTTTTTCTACTTTTGCACAAATCATCAATTTTCGTGCAATGATACAAGAGAACTTTATCAAACTCTACGAGCAGAGTTTCCGTGAAAACTGGGACCTTCCTTGCTATACCGATTACGGTGAAGACGAGAGTTATTCCTATGGACAAGTGGCGCAAGAGATAGCCAAATTGCACTTGCTATTCAAACATTGCAGCTTGCGCCGGGGCGACAAAATTGCTATTATCGGTAAGAACAATGCCCGTTGGTGCATCGCTTATATGGCCACCATCACTTACGGAGCTATCGTTGTTCCCATTCTTCAAGATTTTAATCCGAATGATGTACATCATATCGTCAACCACTCCGAGTCTGTTTTCCTCTTTACGAGCGATTCCATCTGGGAACATCTGGAAGAAGAACGCCTAGCCGGATTGCGTGCCGTATTCTCCCTTTCCGATTTCCGTTGCCTGCATCAGCGCGACGGTGAAACAATCAATCGTTTCCTCAAACACCTGGATGAAGAAATGCACATAACTTATCCGAAAGGTTTCCACCGGGAAGACGTGCAGTATACCACTCTTTCCAATGATAAGGTAATGCTGCTGAACTATACCTCGGGCACCACCGGTTTCAGTAAGGGCGTGATGCTGACAGGAAACAATCTCGCAGGAAATGTCACTTTCGGTATCCGCACCGAGTTGTTGAAAAAGGGAGATAAAGTACTCTCCTTCTTACCCTTGGCTCACGCCTACGGTTGCGCTTTTGACTTTCTTACAGCTACTGCCGTGGGTACTCACGTCACACTTTTGGGCAAAGTCCCCTCTCCAAAGATTCTGATGAAGGCCTTCGAAGAGGTAAAACCCAGCTTGATTATTACCGTGCCACTCGTTATCGAGAAAATCTATAAGAATGTCATTCAACCTATCATAAATAAAAAGACTATGAAATGGGCACTCAGCATTCCTTTGCTCGACGGACAAATCTATGGGCAAATCCGGAAGAAACTGATAGATGCTTTGGGCGGCCGTTTCAAAGAAGTCATTATCGGCGGTGCTGCCATGAACCCGGAAGTGGAAGAATTCTTCCATCGCATCAAGTTCCCGTTCACCATCGGTTATGGCATGACGGAGTGTGCGCCATTAATCAGTTACGCTCCCTGGAACGAATTCATCCCGACTTCTTCCGGGCGAGTGCTCGACATCATGGAAGCCCGTATCTACAAAGAAAATCCGGAGGCAGAAATCGGCGAAATCCAGGTACGCGGCGAAAATGTAATGACAGGTTATTATAAGAATCCGGAAGCCACTAAAGAAGTCTTCACCGAAGACGGCTGGCTACGTACCGGTGATTTGGGTAAACTGGATGAAAAAGGAAACCTCTATATTCGTGGCCGCAGTAAGACCATGATCCTGAGTTCCAGCGGACAAAACATCTTCCCCGAAGAAATCGAAGCACGTCTCAACAACCTGCCTTTCGTACTGGAAAGTCTCGTTATCGAACGCAATAAAAAACTGGTAGCTTTAGTCTATGCAGATTACGAAGCTTTGGATTCCCTTGGACTGAACCAAGAGGAAAACCTCAAAACCATCATGAACGAGAACTTGAAGAACCTGAATAGCAGTGTGGCCAGTTACGAGAAAGTCAGCCAGATTCAGCTCTATCCTACCGAGTTTGAGAAAACTCCTAAAAGGAGCATCAAACGCTACTTATATAACAGTATTGCAGAAGATTAGTATGTTATTAAACATACAAAAAGTAATCAAAAGGGGCTAACCTCCAAAAAAAACATAAAAAAAGTTGGGATTTGGAGAACAACATATTGAAAAAGTACATACCTTTGCAGCGTTTTAATAAAGCAATTGATTGTATTACGTTTTTAAAAAGCAAAGAAAATGAAAAAATTAGTTTTGATGGCCGTAGCTATCGTAGCAGTATCTTTCGCATCTTGTGGTAACAAACAAGCTGACGCTGAAAAAGCAGCAGCAGATTCTATCCGTATTGCTGATTCAATCGCAGCAGTAGAAGAAGCAGCCGCAGCAGCAGCTGAGGCAGCCGCAGCAGCTGATACTGTAGCAGTAGATAGCGCAGCAGTTGTAGCTGAATAATTCAGAACAACACACTGAGAGAATTGAAAGTCTGACGTGCGAAAGCATGAACAGACTTTTTTTATACCCATTTGTACCATCCCAAAGATACTTCAGTGATTCATCACTTTTCCTATTTGATTAGTTCTGAAAATCCTTATCTTTGCTAATCTACATATTATGCTAATATTATGAATACAAAACTGATAGAAAAAATTAAGCGATCAGCTATCAAGGGAAGATTAGGTGATTTCATCTGCAATTTCATTGCAGTCGTACTGGGTATTGCAATCACATTCGTGGGAAGTGATATGATTCAGGAGCACAATAAGAAAAAAGAGGTGGCACAGGCCCTGCAGTTGGTCAAAAGTGAATTACTTATCAACCGGGAAACAATAGAAGAGATGATGAAAATCGAAAAAATCAACAAAGAAGGTGCATGCTACCTGCTTCAATACAAAGACAAAATGAATGAAGCATCCTCCGACTCTCTGAATTACTACGGCTATTTCCCATTCCAATCACAAGATTTTCTTCCGGTCACCGATGCTATGGAAATGCTCAGAGCTTCTTCTGTCATGCAAAATATTAAAAACAAAGAGCTTTCTGTCGAAATCATCCAGGCCTATGCCGTAATAAAAAGTGCGCACCTTTTTTATGAAGGATTCTCCAAAGCAAAAGAGACAGGGGTAGAGAAGTGCGTCAGTCAGCAAGAATTTAGAAAAATTTCTAATGAAAATAAGTCACTAAGAGAAACCTGGGAGTTCACCCTTCACCTCCCAGAAGGGCTTGCTGCCATACGGCAAATTTCTTTTATACATGATGACCCGCATCTCACATACAGCCACTACATGGAACTAATTGATAAAACAATTACTTCTATTGATAAAGAATACAACTAGAATAAAACATACAGTAAAAAAGCCCGGCCTCCTTTCGGAAACCGGGCTTCTTTTATATATGAAGTTTAATTATGCTTCTTCAGCAACAACTTCGAAAGGAATCTCTACAGAAACTTCCTTGTGCAGCTTAACGATAGCTTTGTACTGGCCAACTTCTTTCACAGCGTCTTTTACAACGATGATCTTACGGTCAATTTCATGACCTAACTTAGCCAATTCTTCCGCAATCTGGATGTTACCAACAGAACCGAAGATAGTACCGGTTGAGCTAACTTTAGTAGCGATCTTCAAAGATACGCCTTCCAATTTAGCTGCCAATGCTTCAGCATCCTTCTTGATTTTTTCCAATTTGTGAGCACGTTGCTTCAAATCTTCAGCCAACATTTTCTTTGCAGCAGGAGAAGCAATCACAGCTTTACCTGTCGGGATGAGGTAGTTACGACCATAACCGGACTTAACAGTTACGATGTCGTTCTTATAACCCAAGTTTACAATGTCTTCTTTCAATATAATTTCCATACTTTCCTCCTCCTATTATTTCATCATGTCAGTTACATAAGGCAACAAAGCCAAGTGACGGGCTCTCTTTACAGCTTGAGCTACACGACGTTGGAACTTCAAAGAAGTACCGGTGATGCGACGCGGAAGGATCTTACCTTGCTCATTCAAGAATTTCTTCAAGAATTCAGGATCCTTATAGTCGATATACTTAATACCACTCTTTTTGAAACGGCAGTATTTTTTCTTCTTAACGTCCACTGACGGCGGAGTTAAATATCTGATTTCTGATTGAACTTGTGCCATGATTAATCCTCCTTTTTAGTTGATTTAACACTTCTTCTCTTCGCAGCGTATTCAGCAGCGTACTTGTCTTGCTTGAAAGTCAAGAAACGGATAACGCGCTCATCACGACGGAAGTTAAGCTCTAACTTGTCAATAACAGTAGGGTCTGCATTGAACTCAATCAGCTGATAGAAACCAGTTGACTTCTTCTGGATAGGATATGCCAGTTTTTTCAGTCCCCAGTTTTCCTCATTTACGATCTCAGCACCTTCAGCAGTAAGGATGCCTTTGAATTTTTCTACCGCTTCCTTCATCTGAACATCAGACAAAACGGGAGTTAAAATGAAAACGGTTTCGTATTGATTCATACTTGTTTAATTAATGAATTAATAATTCGTTTAAAAATTTGCGGGGCAAAGGTAGGAATTTTATTTTGATCTACAAACATTTAATGTTTTTTTGTGCCTGAAGGTAGGATTTATCATAGAAGTGACTTACCTTTGCAAAGTTGTTTAAACAATAATTTCATGATCGAGCAATTTAACTTTGACATCCGGCTGATTTTTGCCATCCTGAATGGTAAAGTTTCCGCCGCAATCAACCGAAAACTGTCCCGTAACTTCCGCCAGAACGGTTTGGAGATTACTCCGGAACAATGGACTGTCCTCATCTTTTTGTGGGAAAAAGACGGAGTGACGCAACAAGAGTTGTGCAATGCAACTTTTAAAGACAAGCCCAGTATGACGCGCCTGATTGATAACATGGAACGTCAACATCTGGTAGTCCGTATCTCGGATAAAAAAGACCGCCGCACCAATCTTATCCACCTCACCAAAGATGGAAAAGAACTGGAAGAACGCGCACGGGTAATCGCTAACCAAACTTTGAAGGAAGCATTACGCGGCATTACCGTAGAAGAACTGAGCATAAGCCAGGAAGTATTGAGAAAAATATTTTTCAATACGAAAGACTGAAATTCAGTGATCAGCGATTAGGGTTTAGTGATTAATAATCTTCGTTTTTCATTCGTCATTCTTCATTCTTTATTAAAATATGGTTTTTTTGCAAAAATAATTTCGCTTGTTAAAGAATTATGCTTTTCTTTGTGACAAGAATATAATAATCTATTAAAATACACACACATGAAAGGTTTATTAAAAAATCTGGGCTTGATATTAGTCTTGGTGGGAGCTGTAATCTTGGTTGCATGTTCCTTTACCGGTAATGTAAACAACAATACCATTTTAGGTACTTCAGCAGTCTTGATGGTACTGGGATTGATTACATACATTATCATCAATAAGAAATTGGCAGACTAATCGTCAGAAAAAGAATAAAAAAGGCGGTTGCTTTGGTAGCAACCGCCTTTTTTGTTTTATGCAAAGAGTCTATCAAGACTCCGGTTCCGGTGTAATCAACTTATATCCCTTTCCGTGGATGTTGATGATTTCAATGGAAGGATCTTCTTTCAGATGCTTACGCAACTTCGTGATATACACATCCATGCTACGTGCATTGAAGTAGTTATCATCAATCCAGATGGTCTTCAGAGCAAAGTCACGTTGCAGGATTTCGTTAGCATGAGCACAGAGCAAACCCAAGAGTTCAGACTCTTTCGTTGTCAGCTTCGTCTGCTTTTCAGGCGTTGACAAAATCTGTTTCTGTGTATCGAAAGTGAACATACCTATCTTGTAGATATTGCTCTCTTTGTTCTTCTTTCCACGTACACGTCTCAGAATTGCTTCAATTCTGAATGTCAACTCTTCCATGCTGAACGGCTTGGTGATGTAATCATCCGCACCGATTTTAAAGCCTTCCAGAATATCTTCCTTCAGTGTCTTTGCAGTCAGGAAGATGATAGGAATTTCGGCATTTGCAGCACGCACTTCCTGAGCCAAAGTGAAACCATCTTTCTTCGGCATCATCACGTCAAACACACACAAGTCATATTTATTCTTCAGAAAAGCTTTGTATCCAGCTTCACCGTCGGGATATAACTCCGCAGAATAACCTTTTGCCTGTAAATATTCTCTTAAAAGCATGCCAAGATTTTCATCATCTTCGCACAATAAAATACGCAGTTTCTCGTCCATATCATTAATTTTTAAGTAAAGGTAATGCAATAATAAATTTAGTTCCAACGTTTAGTTCACTCTCTGCCCGGATAGTTCCCTTATGGTCTGTAATAATCTTCTTCACATAAGACAATCCTAATCCAAAGCCTTTCACATCGTGCAGATTACCTGTATGCACGCGGTAGAACTTTTCAAATATCTTTTTCAAATTTTCTTTCTTAATACCTATTCCGTTATCCTGAATAGAAATCATCAGCTTGCCCGGTTCATTCCAGGTCTTCACTTTCAATTCCAAATCGGCATCCGGTCTCTTATACTTCACCGCATTATCCATCAGATTGAAAATCACATTCGTAAGATGCATTTCATCTGCAAAGATATTCGGGTCTGTTGCGTTCAGTTCCGACTCTATATTACCGTTATAACGTTCTACCTTCAGGGTGAATGTATTGATAACACCGGTAATCAACTCATTGGCATCCAGTTCCTTCATTTTTAAGGTAGCTTTCTGTTTGTCGAACATCGACATCTGGAGTACCTTCTCTACCTGGAACCTCAACCGTTTCGTCTCATCATTGATGACCGTCGATATATGCTGGAACATGGCAGGCGACTTACCCACTGCAGGGTCTTTCAACATCTGCGCCGCCAGCGAAATGGTCGATATCGGCGTTTTAAACTCATGCGTCATATTGTTGATAAAGTCATTCTTCATCTCCGTCAGTTTCTTTTGGCGGAACACGATATAAATCGTGAAGATAAACGTAATCAGCAACACAAAGGTGAATATCATCGACGGTATCATAAAGTTGATCGAGTCGAAAATATAATCTCTTTTGCCCGGAAAATGTATCTTTACGATACTCATACGGGCAGGTGGATCATTCAGGAACAAAGGCTGGGAGTAAGAATACTCGCTACCTTCATCGACATAGTCCGAACAACGGTATACTTCCCGTCCATCCCGGTCAATCACCTTAAAGTGATATCCCAGATCAATGCCGTTATCTACCAAGCCCGACTTTAAGTACTGATCCAGGTTCTTAAAGTTGATGCGTTCCTCAATCGGCTTGCTACTTGCCGTATATAACATCTGCAAGGCAACTTCATCCAACAAGCCACGCTGGTACACATAACGTTCTTTCATTAAATCAATTTGTGTACGAGCTGTTTTAGGAATCGTCTTAGCACCATGCTTACGCGAAATCATCGCTCTCGGCAGCTCTGACGGCTTATTTGTGATCGTCTGAAGTTCCATGGCCGAATACTTGGAACCATCCGGCGACGTCACCGTAAACCGTTGTGTCTGCACCAATGCCTGTCCTTGCTCAGTCAATTCCCACGCTCTCTTTTCTGCCTCAGAGATGTCTTCCCGCAACCAACGGGCAACCTCAGCGGACTCCACTTCTTTAGAAGCAGCCATCAGTCCACGCTTCACAGATTCATCAAATTGCTCGTTACGCATCTTTACCATCTTCTCTATGTAGCTGATTTGCAGATACAAGAGGCTGAGGAAAGATAACCCCATAACGATGCCTAATATCCATATTGTTGACTTCTTCATAGTCACAAAATTAACACTCCCTAATTAACACTCCTAACCTATTAACCTGATTTAACCGCAAGTTCTCGTAAATTAACCGAAAAGAGTTTTTTAAGTTGCATTACGAGCATTATAACAAATCAGCGTGTGTTTGGTTTGCAAATTTAATAAAAAATTAATCATTCCCGTTCACATTTACGCATGTTCTTAATCAGTGTTAATAAAAAAGCCATTACCCCTCGTTCTGAGGGAGTAACGGCTTTAACAAATTATAAAAACAGACGAAGTGAAGTCTTTTATTCTTCAGCTTGCTTAGCTTCGAACTCCTTAACCAACTTATCTTGTACATCACTTGGAACAAGTTCATAGCTGGCAAATTTCATGATGAACGAAGCACGTCCTCCTGTCAAAGAACTCAAGGCTGTGGAGTAAGATGCCATTTCCTTCAAAGGTACTTTAGCACTCAGCTTTTCATAACCGGCTTCACTACTCATACCCATAATCATGGCACGGCGTCCCTGCAAGTCACCCATCACATCACCCATTCTATCCGACGGAACAAATACTTCCACATCATAGATAGGTTCAAGGATCTTCGGTCCTGCATTCTTGAATGCTTCACTAAATGCATTACGGCCAGCCAACATGAAGGAAATTTCATTGGAGTCTACCGGGTGCATCTTACCATCATACACGATAACACGTACATCACGAGCATACGAACCAGTCAACGGACCTTGTTCCATACGAGACATGATACCTTTCAGGATAGCCGGCATGAAACGCGCGTCAATAGAACCACCTACGATACTATTAATAAATACCAATTTACCGCCCCATTCCAATGGGATTTCTTCGGTACCTTTCACGTTCATCTTAAACTCCTGCGCACCAAACTTATAAGTATCAGGCAGCGGCATACCTTCGTAATAAGGTTCTACAATCAGATGCACCTCACCAAACTGGCCTGCACCACCCGATTGTTTCTTATGGCGATAGTCTGCACGAGCCGCCTTCGTAATGGTTTCACGATACGGAATTCTCGGTTCCTCATATTTGATTTGCAACTTTTCATTATTCTCCAAACGCCATTTCAACGTACGCAAGTGGAATTCACCCTGTCCGTGAACAATAGTCTGGCGCAATTCCTTGGATTGCTCTATCACCCAAGTCGGATCTTCCTCGCGCATACGGTTCAATATGGCCATCATCTTTTCTGTATCGGCCTCATTCACGGGTTTGATAGCACGAGAATATTTTGAATTGGGATATTTGACAAAGTTGAAACGGTTTTCAGTACCCTTACCATTCAGAGTATTACCTGTATGCACATCTTTTAATTTCACAGTACAACCGATATCACCGGCCACCATTTCTTCTACCTTAATACGGTTGGCACCTGCACAGGCATAAATCTGGGCGATACGTTCTTTTGAACCACGGTCAGCATTCGTAAAGTCTTCACCTTCGTGCACTTTACCGCTCATAACCTTGAAGTACTGAACATCACCGATATGAGGTTCAACAGCGGTCTTGAAGAAATAGAGAGAAGTAGGTCCATTCGGATTCGGTTCCACAACCTCGCCACGAGTATTGTGTACGGGCGGCATCTCGTTTACAAACGGAACCACATTACCCAGGAATTCCATCAAACGACGCACACCCATATCTTTACCTGCACAAACACAGAATACAGGGAACATGCCACGTGAAGCCAGTCCCTTACGGATACCTTCACGCATTTCATCTTCCGTTAGAGATTCTTGTTCAAAGAATTTCTCCATCAGGCTTTCATCGTGTTCAGCAGCTGCTTCTACCAGCGCTTTATGCAGTTCGGTTGCCTTTTCCAATTCCTCTGCAGGAACATCTTCAATGGTGGGTGCACCACCTTCGGGGCCCCACGAATATTTTTTCATCAAAAGTACATCAATCAACGAATTGAAGTTCGGTCCGGTAGCCAACGGATATTGCACGGGAACTACCTTCGAACCATAAGCAGACCTCAACTGCTCCAGTACCATATCATAATCACACTTCTCATGGTCAAGCTGATTCACCAGGAAGATCACCGGTTTACCTAACTTTTCTGTATATCGGAAATGATTTTGGGTACCCACTTCAGGACCATATTGGCCATTCAGAAGTAATATTGCAGTATCGGTAACATTGAGTGCTGTCATGGCAGCTCCAACAAAGTCATCACTTCCCGGACAGTCTATAATATTAAGTTTCTTACCGTTCCACTCCACATGGAAAACGGTGGAAAACACAGAATAGCCATATTCTTGCTCCACCGGGAAGTAATCGCTGACTGTATTCTTGGCAGTAATTCTGCCGCGGCGTTTTATAATACCACTCTCAAAGAGCAGCGCTTCTGTGAGAGTGGTTTTACCCGAGCCATCATTGCCAAGCAGGGCAATGTTCTTAATTTCATTCGTCTGATATACTTTCATGATATATAAGATTTAAAATGAATAACTCAGTATGCCTTCGCATACCCTTAATTTTTGTGAGGCGCAAATTATGAATTTATCAAAAGAAAAGCAATAAATCGATAGTGTTACTAAACTATGTTATGTAACACATCACTACTAACAGAAAGATTTTCTTAACTTTACAGCAAAATCATTAACCCCCAAACTTACAATGAAAGAACTACTATCATCTATTGTACTGCTCATCCTCCTGTCATTTACCGGATGTCAATCCGGAAGTTCATCTCACAAGCAACGACCTCTTATCGGCCTATCTTGTTCACATCCCAGCGACTATTCGTCTGCACGAACGACTTATACCGAATCAGTCATACAAGCCGGAGGCACTCCAATGCTTATACCAGTCACAACAGACAGTATAGTTCTGGCAGACATCATCAGTCGGCTGGACGGGATTATTTTAATCGGAGGAGCGGATATACATCCTTCTTATTATAATGAAGAACCTATCGAACAACTGGGAGAGGTAGATTCACTGCGTGATGTTTATGATATTTCCCTTATCCGCCTTGCAGCGCAACGTGGTGTACCCATGTTAGGAATCTGCCGGGGCGAACAATTAATCAATGTAGCATTCGGTGGCACACTCTATCAGGATATTCCAGCCCAACATCCGGATACTACCGTGCGACATAATCAGGAAGAACCGAGTAGTGTACCCACTCATGCAGTCAACCTGCTTCCCGATTCTGAAATGGCACGGATAACAGGAGAGACACAACTATTTACCAATACCCATCATCATCAGGCTGTCAAACAGGTGGCACCCGGCTTCCGAATTACGGCATGGGCTACGGACAGTATTCCCGAAGCCATTGAAAACATTGAAGGAAAACCTATCTGGGGAGTGCAATTCCATCCGGAAGCATTAACGGTAGCTGGTGATAGCATATCTGCCAGATTCTTCTATTTTCTGGTTGATAAAGCAATCACATTCCGGAAAAGCAAATAATAGTTTTATCCATTACCGGGCATATTCAACTCCCTGTCAAGCCCGTACTATCTCCGTATCTATACGCTTGGAGTTGGTAGGGACTTGGTACGGACTTGACAGGGAGTTGGTAGGGAGCAGGTCATATTCCGGTAATTTTTTAGTGATTTCTTATATATAAGATATAAAGGTACGCGCGTGTATCACATATAATCCAACTTAATCACGATCACCCTTATATCCTGATCTTCCTTATCCGTAGCTATCTTTGCAATATGCCAGTCGGACGGGAAGAACAAGAAAAACTCACCGGGAACAGAGTCGATAAAGGTAGTTTTTTCCGGATCAAAATCATAGTGAATAACATCTTTCTTCTCACTATATTCGCAATTAGCCTTTGAAGACTCATGATCCAGCAATGCAAAACGTTCCGTTCCTTTCACCACATACTGCAAATCTATATGTTTCCGGTGTGATTCGGATGTCCGCTTCTCTAACGGTTCATTCTTACTATCTTCAACAGAAACCACAAGTGATGTTCCTTCTATCGGATGTTTTCCCTTCTCGATAGTAGTCAGGTCGTGCGACGCCAACCAGCGAAAAGCCGCCTTCCATTGTTCCGGATTCGCTTCGTACTGCGCTTTGAATTCCGCTAAATTCGTAGAAGAATGGGGCTTCGCCTTCAAACCTTCACTCCAGACTTTCGATTTTACCCATTTTTCAGGCGAGATACTTTTTACTTTCTTGCCACTTTGAGCAGAGACAGACAGACAAACCGCAAGCATACAAGCAGTTGCCAATAACCATTGTAAGTGTTTCATGTTAATGTTTTCTATAATTTCGTTTACTGACTACAAAGATATAAATTATAAATCGTATAAAATTGAAACATCTGTCTACCTATATTGAATTATTTGTGGAACATTAAATGATAAGTCGTTCTTATCTTTGCAACAGAAATTAATTCGTAAACTAACAATAAACCATTCAAATCATGAGAAACATTTTCTGGAGTATGACATTAGTTGTTGCCTGTTTGTTTGGAGCTGCTACAGCGCAAGCCCAAAAACAAGTAACCACCAACAATGCCATCGTGCCGGGTGAAGTATGGAACGACACCGACGGTAACCCCATCAATGCACATGGCGGCGGTATCCTCTACCATGAAGGAACGTACTACTGGTACGGTGAGTACAAAAAAGGTAAAACCATCCTGCCCGAATGGGCCACATGGGAGTGTTACCGCACGGATGTAACCGGCGTGAGCTGCTATTCATCCAAAGACCTGCTGAACTGGAAGTTCGAAGGCATCGTGCTTCCCGCAGTGAAGGACGACCAAGGCCACGACCTGCACACCAGCAAGGTACTGGAACGTCCGAAGGTGATTTATAACCCAAAAACCAAGAAATTCGTGATGTGGGCACACGTGGAAAGTGCCGACTACAGCAAGGCATGCGCCGGAGTAGCCATCAGTGACTCCCCTACCGGAGAATTCACCTATCTGGGCAGTTTCCGCCCCAACGGTGCCATGAGCCGTGACCAAACCGTATTCGTAGACGATGATGGCCGTGCCTACCACTTTTATTCGTCAGAAAACAATGCAACGCTGTACATCAGCGAATTGACTGACGATTATCAAAGACCGAGCGGACGCTATACCCGTAACTTCGTCAAGGAAAGCCGCGAAGCTCCCGCCGTCTTCAAGCGTAACGGAAAATACTACATGCTCTCTTCCGGCTGTACCGGTTGGGATCCCAATCAGGCTGAACTGGCAGTAGCAGACTCCATTATGGGTGAATGGAAAACAATCGGCAACCCTTGTACCGGAATAGATGCCGACAAGACATTCTATGCTCAAAGCACTTACGTGCAGAAAGTTATGGGCAAGAAAGACATGTACATTGCCATGTTCGACCGCTGGAATAAGAAAGACCTGGAAAACTCACGTTATGTATGGCTTCCATTCTCCTTCGAAGGTGATAAAATCACCATTCCCTGGCGTGACAAATGGAACTTCGACAGCTTTGCTGACCAAGGTCGTTTTGAAGCCGGCAAAGGAACTTTCCTACTGAATGGCAAACCATTTGTGGTTAAAGCCGCCGAACTGCACTACCCACGCATCCCGAAACCATATTGGGACCAACGCATCAAGTTGTGCAAAGCACTGGGTATGAATACCGTTTGCCTCTATGTATTCTGGAACTCTCACGAACCGCAACCCGGCGTATATGACTTTACGGAGCAAAACGACCTGGCCGAGTTCTGCCGTCTGTGCCAGCAAAATGATATGTATGTCATCCTTCGCCCCGGACCGTATGTTTGCGCTGAGTGGGAAATGGGTGGTCTGCCATGGTGGCTGCTTAAGAAAAAGGATGTCCGCCTGCGCGAATCCGATCCTTACTTCATTGAGCGTGTAGCTCTGTTCGAAGAAGCCGTAGCCAAGCAAGTGAAAGACCTGACAATTGCCAATGGCGGTCCCATCATCATGGTACAGGTGGAAAACGAATATGGATCTTACGGAGAAGATAAGGGTTATGTATCCCAAATCAGAGACATCGTACGTGCCAACTTCGGAAATGACATCGCCTTGTTCCAATGCGACTGGGCCTCTAACTTCACCTTGAACGGACTTGATGATCTGATCTGGACCATGAACTTCGGTACAGGTGCCAACGTCGACCAGCAATTTGCCAAACTGAAACAACTTCGTCCCAACAGCCCGCTGATGTGTTCTGAATTCTGGAGCGGTTGGTTCGACAAATGGGGCGCCAACCACGAAACCCGTCCTGCCGCTGATATGATCAAAGGTATCGACGATATGTTATCGAGAGGCATTTCATTCAGCCTGTATATGACACATGGAGGTACGAACTGGGGACACTGGGCAGGCGCCAACTCTCCCGGCTTTGCACCCGATGTGACGTCTTACGATTATGATGCACCTATCAGTGAATCCGGTCAGACAACTCCTAAGTATTGGGCGTTGAGAGAAGCCATGGCGAAATACATGGATGGTGAGAAACAGGCGAAAGTACCTGCACTGATCAAACCTATCAGCATCCCTGCTTTCAGATTCACAGAAATGGCACCATTGTTCGAGAACCTGCCCGCAGCAAAGAAGGATGAAAACATCCGTACCATGGAAGAATATAACCAGGGCTTCGGAAGCATCCTCTACCGCACTACCCTGCCTGAATTGAAATCGCCCGCTACCCTCACAGTGAACGATGCGCACGACTATGCTCAGGTATTCGTAGACGGGAAGTACATCGGCAAACTCGATAGAAGAAACGGTGAAAAGCAATTGGTACTCCCCGCCTGCGTCAAAGGTTCCAGACTTGATATTCTGGTAGAGGCCATGGGTCGCATCAACTTCGGTCGTGCCATCAAAGACTTCAAAGGAATCACGAAAAACGTAGAACTTTCTATGGACATCAACGGATATCCTTTCGTTTGCGACCTGAAGAACTGGGAAGTTTTCAACATTGAAGATACCTATGAATTCTATCAGGGCATGAAGTTCCAGCCGATAGAGTCATTGACAGACCGTCTCGGACAACGTATTCCGGGTGTTTACCGTGCTAAATTCCAAGTGAAGAAACCGAGCGATACTTTCCTAAACTTCGAAACATGGGGCAAAGGACTGGTTTATGTGAACGGTTATGCACTAGGCCGTATCTGGGAGATCGGTCCTCAGCAAACTCTTTATGTACCGGGATGCTGGTTGAAGAAAGGTGAGAATGAAATCGTAGTTTTCGATATTGTAGGTCCTAAAGAAGCTAAGTCCGAAGGTTTAAGTGAACCGCTCCTTGACCAGCTGCTTGTACAGAAACCCTTGACACATCGCAATGAAGGCGAAAACCTGAACTTGTCAGGTGAAAAGCCTGTATTCACGGGAAGTTTCAAACCGGGTAACGGCTGGCAGGAAGTTAAATTCAACAAACCTGTTACCGGACGCTATGTTTGCATTGAAGCATTAAACTCACAGGATGGAAAAGACCTGGCTTGTATTGCCGAAATGTATTTCTTGGACAAGGATGGTAGCCGTCTGTCCCGTGAGCCTTGGATTGTGAAGTATGCCGACAGCGAAGACGTGGCTCACGTCAACCGCTCTGCCGACAAGACTTTCGACCTTCAGGAATCCACCTATTGGAGCACAGAGAAAGGTAGTCCTTATCCGCATACGATTGTAATCGATCTGGGCGCCAGTCATGCATTGACAGGTTTCCAATGCTTGCCCCGAATGGAAAGCGAAGTACCGGGAGGCATCAAGGATTTCAAGATTTATGTGAAGGGGGAAAACTTCAAATACTAATTTGATTCACCACAGAGTAACACAGAGTCCCACAGAGTTCTATTGATTTAAAATCAAATGAATGAACTCCGTGGGACTCTGTGCTACTCTGTGGTGAGATCTTAATAGAGCATCACCTGATCCAGCACCACTCCTTCATCCAAAGCCGTAATAACCAGCTTATGAGAAGCCTGTTTATTGATCGGCAAAGTCACTTTCCGAATAGCCTGATTACGCAATACATTCTCTTTCCATTCTTCACTGCGTCCTTTCGTCTCATAAGATACCGTTTGCGGAACGGCCTCATCTACAGATATAGCGAAACGAAGCTGTTTCTCATCCAGTGGATGACTTGGCAATAGCCTGATCTCAACTTCAACAGAATCTTTTCCATAATCATCAAAAGCGAAGGTCAGAGAGGAACCTTTACGGATACCTGCCGCTTTTCTTTCATACCCCAAGCCCTCGCACGGAACAGGTTTCCCATATGTACATTCCATAGCATTCCATTTGCAGAGTATTTTCCGGTCTGTCACCATAGGCTCAGTAGCGGCAGTATGCTCTACACGCTTGAATACCGGCAACTTACGGGGTTGAAAATCCATCATACGGTTCCATTTGCCATTCTGCAATGAATTATACTGCTGCGTCAAGGATGCAATGCTGTCAAAGGCAGCATCACTTTGTTTCCAGTCAGCCTTAGAGTGACGGGCAAGCTGGGCAGTCAGAATTTTCCGGTTCATTTGTGCAGCGGCCTGCACCGGATATTTCACAAGCTGGAAGTAAGCATCCTGCCTGTCCGCCGGAATGTTACTCTCCATTCTCTCGACAACATCGGACAAGACGGTATAAGATCTCAGACGCTCACTAATAGTCTGCTCGCTCCAAGGCAGGTCTTTAATCACCTTGTATTTCGGATCCCGCTCTTCTTCACGCGTATTTCCCATAAATTCGGGCTTACGGATGTAGGATAGTTGGTAATGTGCTTCCATGGCAGGCAACAGTTCCTCGGCACAATTACTTCCAAATTCCCGCCCCAACCAGGATTTCAGATGGGCAGTGACTCCTATTTCGTTCACTTCATCGATGTTCCACGCCATATCCAGGAAAAGCTCTATCTGATATTCCGCAGGTTTGATATCACCCACATTCAATACCCACATCTTCTGAATGCCACGGTCGTAAGCCAGCTTCATTTGTTGATGGAGTAGATAAGGGCTGAAAGTTCCCAACCAAAGATAATCGTGAGGACGGCCCCAGTAAGATACATGGTAATAAATACCGTTGCCTCCCTTACGAGCACGCTCTTCCGCTGTCGGGAAGTGACGGATATACCCGTAATTATCATCACACCAGATCAACGTTACATCATCAGGCACCTGTAAGCCGGCATTATAAATATCCAACACCTCTTTATAAGGAATAAATGCTTGCGGAATAGCTGTAACATCTTTATTGCCATACTTCTGCAAGAGTCCGCGCTGGTCTTTAAGCACACGTTCCAATACCGCTTTCTGTTCTGCTACGGTTTTGGCTCCCTGCATCTGTCCGTCGTGCACGCCACGCATACCCAAAGTATAGATATTACCTTGTTGAGCAACCTCTTTCACCCGGTCTTCCCAGAATTTATAAACAGACGCACTATTATTCACATAGTCATAATCACCCTGACCGCGACGGCGCCACTCACCGGCAGCGCTACACACCATCGGTTCACAATGCGATGAACCTATAAAAATACCATATTCTTCCGCAACTTTCCTGTTGCCTTCCGTCAGGAAGAAAGGCAAAGTACATTCGTGCATCGCAGGCCAATAGGTATTGGCACGTAAACGCAGCAACAATTCAAAGATACGTGCATTCGTCTTCGGACCGATATGTCCTTTTATATCCGACGGTTCATACGTCTGACTACTCCAAGGCATCAATCCCCAGTCTTCGTCATTGATAAATATACCCCGATATTCCACGGAAGGGGATTGCAATGTCTGATACTCTGCCGACAGTACAAAAGAAGTCTTCTTCTCCGGTGTTACATCCGCCCACCATTCCCAGGGAGATACACCTATCAGACGGGATAATTCCATGATACCATAAGCCGTACCATGCGAATCACTACCTGCTACCAGCAATTTTCCATCCGGCAGAACCTGCAAAAGGAAAGCCTGTTTCTTGCCTGTCAAAGCACTTACGTCCGCACTCACAGCTTTCAGCAACGGGCTTTTTCCAACCGTACCTACTATGATATTTCCTTGCCGGGCATCTACGGCGGCAGATGCAGAAAATACCGATTGATAATCACGTATGAACAGTTTCAATGCGGTTTGCACTACCTTCTCTTCCGCATTATCACAAGCCAACTTAATCGGTTGGTCGGAGCGCAGACTAAACTGTGCACAACAAATCTGTGTCACCCAAAGAAAAACTAAACCTATAAATCCCTTCTTCATATATTTCAATTTATTTTTCAAAGCTATATTCTATACATTTCTTCAAAAACTGATTTTAATGCTTCCTCCATAAGGGTTAAAATCAAATATCATTTTATCGTCTTGCTCCCGGACAGACAGTTCTTTCCCATTCTGCAAAACTTTTACTCCACTCTTTCCTTTCTTATCAACCACCATTGTCAAAGGTTCGCCAAATAACTCCTGATTCAATGCCAAACGTGGGCTGACCATCCAATGGGATTTTTTCTTCGTCACATCCAGTTGGATATTATTCCGTTCCTTAACGTAGGCAGCCACTTCACGGAAAGTGCCCACCCATATATCATCTTCCTGCGCCTTCACCCGTTTGAAATGTTCCCACAATATATCCGGAGAAGTAAAAGCATCATAACCCACCGAAATACCATGAATCATCGTGACCCCCCAGTCGCCTGCAATGATAAGTTCCTTCACCCATTTATCCAGTGACTCAACTGTTGATTTTGATTTTTCACCACCTATAGCATATTGCTTCGTACGTGTACCTATTCTATCTTTTGAAGCAATCCGCAACACATCTTCATTATAAGAATTAAACGGATAACAGAAAGTCAGCGATCTTTCACCTATTTCTGCCTGAAGAATACTATCATTCCGGTCAACTTCCACTTGCACTTCTTTCAGACTCATATTTTTCAGATTGGCATGCGACCAACTGTGACTGGATATTTCATGCCCTTTACAGGCCATTTCCTTCATTTGTACCCAAGTCATACGTGGCTTACCTTGCTGTTCCGCCACATTCCCTATCCCTTTTCCCCATATCCAGAAAGTACCCTTGAAACCTACTTTTTCCATTTCCGGGAAAACAAGCGTATAGTGTTCTTCTAGACCGTCATCGTAAGTATAGCTGATAGCACATTTCTTATTATCCTTATAATCGGCCACATACACTTCAGGATCATGCTGCTGTACATACGGTGCCAGTGCTGGTACAACCTTAGCAACAGCTTCCATAGCAATGCCTGCCACTACCTTTCCACCATAAATATTCAGATGTGTATTGTCTATTTTCCCTTTCGGACAAAAATCATAAATCCCCGCAGGTACCCACATAAAGAGGCTTTTTGATTTTTCCACGCCCAGATCGACTACCAGATCATGCGTCAGTTTATTCAGATCGACAAAAGGTACGTCCATTTCTTCAGCTACCCGGCGGGGAGAATTCAGATACTCTCCATGCGTATCCACAAGCACATTTCCTTCCACTTCATAACTTCCTTTAGGCTCCGTCACCCCTTCGGGAGGGAAGTTTCTCCGCACAATGGAATTAAACAGTACAGGATAAGCTCCCTTTTCGCGGGTTTCTCTTACGAAACGACGCAGGTTATCATCGAAGGTAGTTCCCGGATCGGTATGCAATTTTTCGGAAGCTTTCTCATCATTATGTCCGAACTGAATAAATACATAATCTCCCTTTTTCAATTTGGCAAGCACCGCATCCCAACGTCCTTCATTGATGAAACTCAATGAACTCCGTCCATTCATGGCATGATTGTCCACTGCGACATCCTCCGTCAGAAAACAGGGAAGCATCTGCCCCCAACCACGTTCCAGGTTACCGTTCTTCAGGCTTTTGTTAGCCATAGTAGAATCGCCTATCATAAAGATGGTGATAACGTCTTTCTTTTCCGTTATAAAGGCTGAAAAGAGTAATATCGCACAGAGTGCAAACAGTAGTTTTATTTTCAGATTTTTCATGCTAGGAAATTTTCAGTAAAAATAAGTAAGTTCATAGATACGGCGTATGGAGCTACGTACAATTAGATGTATTATCGTACATAAAGAAGTACAATTTTTCTATAATCCCTTATTGACCAACAGATAATAGACTAACGCCCAGTCCTGATCATTCGCATAAGGATCGTAAAATTCCGCCTTCACACCGTCAATCTTATAGGGATACATATAAGCACAAGACGCCTTCCCATCTTCGAAGAAAAGACAGAGATTATTCCTCACTACATTTTCCGCACGCTTCTGATAAGAGCTATCACCGGTACATAACGCATAGTAATAATACACCGCACCGGTTATCGTACTCCAATAATGGGGAAAAGTATCACCAAACAGTTCACGTTTGCCAAACCAATGCCCATCCCAATGACGAATCGCAACTTCATTCAGATGGTAGCTGGGTTGGAAACCATTGAATGCTTCCAGTACAGGCATTTGCCGTTTCACTTCATCCAGATATTTCTGACTGCCTGTCTCCAGATAGAGTTGTGCAAGGAACTGGATGGCAGGAGCTACAATGCTTTGCTCATAATTTACCTCATGCGCAGGGTAATTCAAACCATTCTTTACAAACACATCACCTGTCTTTATAAAATCGTTCCGCAAATCCGTGTATTCTTTCTTCATTCCGGCTTCTTTCAGGCTTTGCAGTCCCAACCGAACAGGAATGCCTATTGCATAAAAGCCATAACCAAACTGCTGGAACATAGATTTCAGAGTCTTATAGCCATCAGTCACAAATTGCTTGTCGCCAGTCACTTTATACATCTGAAAATAGAGTTCTGCCACCCACATATAATTATACCCACGGTTGCGATTCTTCTGGTCTACACTCGAATAGGTTACGTAATTATCCGTTTGCAGTTTTCGGCGTACAAAATTAGCATACCTCAAAAGAGATTGCTTTAATTCCGGGTCTTTAGTCAGTAAATACTGTTTTGCCAGTAATACCCCCATGCCCAGACGTTCCGCTCCTTCATCGCGATCCACCGGATTACAGTTTGGCCTATCATTCAGATAAATGCTATCACCTTCATTATCATAAACCATATAAGCCCCATCACGCAAATCAGACGGATTGTTCATCTGTTGACGGGTACGAATAAAATCGACACGTTTTCGGATTAAATCAGCCGTATTGTTGATGACCAGACAGTCTGCATGAGTTTGCTTATTTCCATTGTAATAGAAATCAAAACGTACCTCACCAGCCTGTTCCATCGGTACTTCTACGAAACAAAGATTCCCTTCCTGCTTTACGGGGACAGGTACTCCATTCATTTTAGCGGTACACGCTTCTAAAGGTTCCAGACTCCGACATTCCACACGGGCTTTCTCTCCTTTCTCAAACACATATTTATTGCAAGATACAAGTACACTCCCTTTTTCCAGAAGCTTACGGCGGAAATCATCATTCCCATTATGAGCAAAAATATGCCACTCCAGTGAATAGCTTTCTCCCGGCTTCAACAATAAATCCGGCAGATCCAATGCAATGATACCTCTTGTCTGTGAGTTTGCTTTTTTACGTCCACGTTCCCAGATTTCATAGTTCCTGATAGCTCCGTTCGTCACCACCAGTCCCAGATGGGGAGTAAAAGTTCCCATACGGATAGCATTGACATAGGCAGCACTTCCCCCTTTCCAAATATGCGTATGAGCACGGGAATTAATGCATTGTTGTGCATCCGGATAATTATCATTGAAAGGAGTATAAATACCAATGTCATATAAAGAGACCGGTTCTGTCCCCTTATTCGTAAAGGTATATCCTTCTATTAAATCACCTTGAACCAGTTTCCGCCTTACCTGAACACAAATATCATTCTCACGATACATTACATTCATACCGTCAGCACTAATATTAACAGGAGTTTTCCATTCGCTTTTTATGCTTTCCCGTCCTTTAGTTATGGTAAAATAGCCTAATCCCCAGCCATAATTTTCCTTCACCCAAGCATATTGGGTACCATCAACTTTGACGAGCCAATTCATATCACGTTCATCACCTCTTATTTTCAGCTCACTTATTGCTCCGGTTGAAGGATTAACTTTCAACTCAACAGGGAGATTTTCAGCAGATGAAAAAACAGATGTAGTTAAAGGGCAAAAAAGAAAAAAAACACCAAGCAGCACTATACTCATGCTGCTTGATTTTAAGTTAGATGTTTTCATAGATTAATCGTTTTTACTAATTCAACTGATACATTTCTATCTGATCAATCACTACTCCTTCATCAAGTGCTTTTATAGTCAAATTGTGGTTCTTCCTCTTTTTAACCGGAAGAACCACCCGTCTGATAGCCTGATTGCGCAAAACATTCTCTTTCCATTCCTCACTACGTCCCTGAGTTTCGTAAGAAACTGTCTGAGCATTCTTTTTATCTATCGAAACAGAAAAGCGTAACTGTCCTCCATGTATAGGATGGTTTGGTAATAACCGGATTTCAACTTCTACAGAATCACCGGGACATTCGCCAAAATCAAAAGACAATTCTTTGTTCTTTTCAAGCATTACAGCCTTTTCTTCATAACCAAGTCCCTCACAAGACACTGCATCACCTGCCGAATATTCCGCTCCATTCCATTTATATAAACCCGGGGAATCCTCTAACATAGGTGTTTCGACCGATGATCTGTCTACCGGCTCAAATACTGGCAATCTACGCGGCTGATGATCCATCATACGGTGCCACTTACCATTATTACGTATACCTATATTATATATGCGGGTCAGTGAAGCAATACTATCATAAGCAACATCACTTTTATTCCAGTTCATCTCCCCATGACGGGCAAACTGTGCATAAAGCATTTTCTTATTCATTTCAGCAGTAGCCTGTACCGGATATTTTATCAATTGGAAATAAGCATCCTGTCTATCCTGTTGAATTCGTGAAGCCAACTTTTCTACTTTGTCCGAAATGACTTGGTAATCTTCAAGACGCTTATTTATGTACGACCTACTCCAAGGCATATCTTTCACAATCCGGTATGCATTCGTATGGTATTCTTCTTCACGGGTATTTCCCATAAATTCCGGTTTACGGATATAGGACAAACGATAATGTTCCATCATAACCGGCAAGAGGTCTTCACCTATAGCTTCTCCAAACTCACGCTTCAGAAAATTACATAAATGACCAGACACACCTTCTTCGATAACCTGATCGATATTCCATGCCATATCCAAGAATAGCTCTGTCTGATACTCTATCGGCTTGATATCTCCTACATTCAATATCCATATTTTTTGTATGCCACAATCATAAGCCTCTTTCATCTGTTGATATAGCAAAGCCGGACTAAACGTTCCTAACCAAAGGTAATCGTGTGGACGCCCCCAATATGAAACATGGTAATAAACTCCATTTCCTCCTTTACGAGTACGCTCTACTTCCGTCGGAAAATGCTTTATATAGCCATAATTATCATCACACCACATGAGTGTTACATCCTCAGGAACTTCCAGCCCGGCACGATAAATATCGAGCACTTCTTTATAAGGGATAAAAACTTGTGGAATAGCCTCAACATCTTTATTCACATATTTTCGTAATAAATCACGTTGATCTTTCAACACACGTTCCAACACAGCTTTCTGTTCTTCCACTGTTTTAGCACCTTGCATCTGTCCATCATGCACACCACGCATGCCAACCGTATATAAAATTTCCTGCCCCGAAACTTCCTTAAGCCGTTCTTCCCAAAAATGACATACCGAACTACTATTTTTCACATAGTCGTAATCACCTTTTCCTCTTCGGCTCCACTCACCGGCAGTACTACAAGCCATAGGTTCACAATGAGACCCACCTATATAAATACCAAACTTTTCTGCAGCTTCCCTATTTCCGGGAGTAAGGAAAAATGGAACCGAACATTCGTGCATGGCAGGCCAGTATGTATTAGCTCGCAGACGGAGCAACAATTCAAAAATACGTTCATTTGTTTGTGGCCCTATGCGTCCGGGTTTATACCACGGCTCATAATTCAAACTACTCCAAGGCATCAATCCCCAATCTTCATCATTAATAAAGATACCACGGTATTCTACCGAAGGAGACTGCACCATCTTATAATCGGCAGCTAAGTGAAAAGCCTCTTTCTTCTCAGGTGTTACGTCTGCCCACCATTCCCAAGGAGATACTCCTATCAAACGGGACAATTCCATTATACCATAGGCAGTGCCATGTGAATCACTTCCTGCAACCAACAACCTTCCACCCGGCAATACTGATATGAGAAAAGCCTGATTCTTACTCTTTAAGTCTGATATATCCACTCCGGTAGCGGCTATTAAAGGACTTTTATCAACTGTACCTACAATAATTCCGCCATGGTTAACACTAATAGTAGCAGGAGCAGAAAATACAGTTTCATAATCACGTGCAAATAACTGTAAAGCAGTTTGTACCACCTTCTCTTCCGTATTATCACAAGCCACTGTTACCGATTGACCAGAACGGAGACTGAATTGTGCACTACAAATCTGCGTAACCCCAAGAAACAATAAGCCTAAAATACCTATCTTCATATATTGTATTTTTTTCAAAAGTAATAAATATCATCTATAGTCACAAAAGTATTGTCACTTCCATAGATTGTTTTTGATTTATCCGTCCACACAGGTTTTATACCTGTTACTTCAACCAATAATGTATAATTACCTTTCTCCATTTCCGGCGTCATAATACGGATTGCCTTTTCTGAATATTTGCTATAAAAATCCACTAACGAAGAATATACTGTATCCTTCTTCGCATTCAATACACTCACTCGGGCATATCCGCTATGGCAATCAGATTTCCCGACAACTGCTACATGAGTCCCTCTGAAAGGTACAGCTAATACACTGCCTTTTGCATTTGAGACAAAACATCCTCTGTTTTCAGTCCAGCCCACAGCAGGTTTTATGTTTTTCATAGATACCCGCTTTCCTTTACGAAGTATATCCACCGGCTTCAAGGTATTAAAGTCCCAACACTGCCAATATTCAGGAATAGATAACTTTGTCCCATTAACTTGCATCGGCATCCAAACGTATGTAGCGGCTGAAGCTTGATGAGGATATGACCATCTATCTCCCATAAACATAGGTATGGTATCATTCCCCCTCTTCAAGGGAAAAACGAAAGTACTCTGAGAATTATAAGTCAAAGTTCCTTCAGGACAGAACAAGCCTTGCTTTGTCCAAGGGCCTTCTATTTTCGGGGCCGTGAAATAAAAGTTATCATTCTTCTCCCAACTGGTCAGATTAGAATAAAGCATATAATAAATGCCGTCTTTCTTGAACATAGCAGGTGATTCACCTGAGCCTTTCACATGCGCAACTTCCATCTCTATTGATTGGTAATCATCACTCAACCGATATATCGGTCCATGATGAATCAGCAAATATCCTTTGCCATCCGTATCTTGGAAAGTTCCCATATCCCAACGCTGAACAGGTTTTCCCTGATAAAGTAACGGTCCCTGCAACTGATATTCGCCATTAATGGTTTTACAGGTGGCATACCCGATATAAGGGTCTTTGTATCCCATATCATCAGCATGCATAAACATTACAAACTCACCGGTAGAAGGGCATTTCATTACTTTCACACGTTCACCTACACGATTAGGTCCTAATATGCCATCCGGTTGCACGGTCAGGACTACCCGCTCGAACTTCCAGTTAACCAAATCATCCGAAGAGTAGCAGGAAAATCCCGGAAAAGCATTGCTTTCATCTGATTTCCACTCACCAAACAGATAATACCTCCCCTTTTCTTCTACAATGCAAGCACCATGCGCATTGACAATATTGCCATGATCATCAAACCACGGCATGCCATTTCGAATAACCTTCTCCATATTTTGGGCAGAGCAATATATCCCCTCTCCTATTCCTCCAATGAGGAGCCACACTAATAATACATATTTCATATACCTTATCAATTTCTTAAAAAATAAAAACTAATATCTATTCACGCCATTACACAAGTTGAAATCAAACAGAATTTCATCATCAGTCTGCTTTACCAACCAATCTACTTCTGTTACATAAAGAATGTATAAATAAGAGGGAATATAGAAACTCCCTCTTAAATTATATGGAAAAACAATCTTACTTGTCTGTCATTTACTTTTCTGCTGCCATATCCGCAGTGGTAGGCCAATATGGATTCTGATAAATCGGAGAAGTTTCAATATTCTTACCATCAGTAGATGTTATTTGGAACTGATCAATACGAATCGGATCAAGATAATGAGCCATTTTCCAAACAAAACCCTCATAGGCCAACTGGTTAGCAGTTTTACGATATGGAAGCAGATATTCGCTATCGTTGGGTGAAGACACATTTGCTTTGTCAGTGCCATAGACAAGTGTAGTATTACCTTTTGAGTCATCATACCAACGTTCCATAGGTGTATTCCAAAGATGCATACCTCCGGGAACATAAGGCGTAACCGTCATCTGATCCATTGCTCTCCACCGACATAAGTCCATCCAGCGAAGACCTTCGGATATATATTCGCAGCGACGTTCACGGCGAATATTATACAAAGTCTTATCTGTCAAAATCTTCCCTGCCGAATAAGCTCCCCAATCATTCTCAGCTTCCTTATTCAAATCAGTAGCAGCAATAGTAGCATCAATATTATCACTAACTAAAGCACGGCGACGAAGAAGTTGCCAATATTCACGGGCTGTATTATCTAAAGTCTGATTACGTTCATAGCTGGCTTCCATATAATTCAATAAAGCTTCAGAAGCACGATAGATAGGGATACCGAGGAAACACTTGTTCTGAACCAGATATTTACTATCCCAAGCTCCACCTTTACGCAGTGCATAACCGGTAGTATAGGCGTACTGTGAAGCTCCATCTGTAATCTTGGGATACGGTTCATCCAACCAAATATTAGTAAGTCCTGTCACACTTTCAATCAATACATTCTTTTGTCCCGGCTCTTTCAGAAAAACAGTCAAGCGACTATCACGATTAGTACGCACATCGGCAATCGTTTTATCACCCATATAATAACCATCACCATCTGCATAGGTACCATGCGCATAAACTGGCAAGCCATCCTCCATAAGAAAATTCTGCACAAAAGCACGCGTCACACCAACTCCCCAATTACCTTCATCTGCTGCTAAAGCAATATCATGTCCACTTCCCAGTCCTTGTACATATTGACGCCACATCAACACCTCTTTTACACCTGACAAATCTTCCTGACCAAACATAGCAAAGTAAGGATTCTCTGTAGTTGCTAAATCTTGCTTCACAATACCTGTATTTTCAGTCAAGCTAGATTTATACTTTTCTGCCACTTCTTTAGAAGCACTCATAGCCTCTTCAAAAAACCAATTGATTTCATTATCAATACTTCCACTCGGATACTGATAATTGGCATTATATTCTTTCGTCTTACCCGGCCAACCTTCTCCATTGGGAACAAACGCTGAGCCCTTGAAATATTTCAGCCAGGTAGCCTCGAACAATGCTACACGCGATTTGAGCAACAAAGCTACATCACGATTGATACGTGTAGTTTGAAAATCTTTTCCATCCATCAAAATAGCAGCTTTATCTAGATCAGAAAGAATAAAACGTGCAACCTCATTACGCGGCGAACGCTTAGCAGCATCAGTCAGTATTTCCATATTATCCGTTAAAGGATCAGTTACGATAGGATAGTCACCAAATGCCTGGTAACGCTTAAAGTACTCCAATGCACGCAAAGTATACAACTCACCTATATAATGACGAATACTTTTCAAATCACCCGAGATAGTATTGCCTGATCCGTTTAAATCTTCACCAAAACGTGGCAAAACATTCGCAAAAAAGAAATTTAAATGATAGATATTGGTAAAAGACCAATCACCAGAAGAATTAGGAACTCTCCATTCACCCGTACAAAAATAGCTAGGTGCGCTCTGGGAAATCTGATTATCTGTACCTTTATCATTTGCATAAAAGCCATAAGAATTTCCAGAGTTTCCAGGTAAGATACTGGAATAATACTTATCAGCATATGCTTGTAAGTGTGAGACATCTGTAAAAAAAGTTTCAGGTGCAAGTTCTGAAGTTGGTTCCCTATCAAGGAAATCATCACATGATATCATTGCACTACTCAAAGCTGTAGCTATCAATGCTAAAAATATATTTTTTGTTTTCATGATTTTATTATCAAATTAAAAGGTTACACTTAAACCAAATGACCAAGTGGAAGATAAGGGGTACGCGTTACCACCCCAACCACCAACACAGGTTTCAGGATCAAAGATTGAAGATAAAGAGGTAAATGTCAAAAGATTCTCACCTGACACAAATACGCGACAATTGGAAATACCTACTTTTTCAACTACAGACTTCGGTAATGAATAACCTAATTGTAGATTCTTCAAACGCATATATCCTGCATTTTGCATATAACGACTTTGTTTTTCTTGATTTTTAGCTCCAAAGCTCGTTTTATCAGAATCTTTCGAAGTGATAGGACGTGGATAATATGAATCTAAGTTAACTGGTAATTCATAACCTGCCAACCCTATCGGCTGATCCCGAAAATAATCATTATGCTGTTCCAGACCAATAGTATACCATTTAGAATAGCCACCACGAACACCCCAGAAATAAGATGACTCACCCGGCCAAAAGTCATGTTTCAAAACACCTTGCAGAAAACAACGGAAATCAAATCCCTTATAGTTGGCTGTCAAGTCAATGCCATAAAAGTAGTGAGGATTACTGTCACCCAAAATCTTTAAATCGCCATGATCATCCCATGTACTTGCACCTTTACTTATTTTGCCATCACCATTCAGATCCTTATACATGATGTCACCTGCTGCCCACTGCGAACCAATGGCGTCTTGTCCACCTTTAGGCAATGAAGCAATATGGTTATCCATCTCTTCCTGAGTTTTGGCAATGCCTACTGTTTCAAAACCCCAAATAAGTCCTGTTTTTTTGCCAGCCATGTATGTGCTGATAGAACCAGTCTTGTTACCGGGATAACTGTCAATATAGGTAACCTGATCGGAAAGTGACACAGTTACACCATAATTCAATCCATTATTCAAACGGTCCTTCCAAGAAAGAGCAACTTCCCAACCTCTGGTCTGAAGGTCACAATTGTTTGTATTAGGAACCTCAATACCCAATGTATTAGGCATCTGGTTAGCCGGTCCCACCATATTCTTGGTGTAGCGGACAAAATAATCAGCAGAACCTGTCAAACGATTATTAAGTAATCCCCAATCCAGACCGATGTCCCATGTGCGAACGGTTTCCCACGTCAGAGCCTCACTAATCAAGCCACCCACCGAAGCAGTATTAGGTTGCATACCATTCTGTATCCAGGCACCATTTGCAGCACCTAAAGACATCACACGGTAAGTAGGATAATATGAGCTTGTATTCTGGTTACCCAACTGACCGTAAGAGAAGCGTAACTTCAACTGATCAACAACACTGGTAGCCGGAGCGAAGAACTTCTCTTGTGCAATATTCCAACCTGCCGAGAAAGAAGGGGATAGTTGCCAGCGACTGCCGCGGCGGAAACGGGAAGTACCATCATAACGCATATTAACTTCCAACAGATAGCGGCCCATGAAATCATAATTTAAACGACCGAAGAAACCGGCTGTAGCCCATTCTCTTGAATAACCATTCACCCCTGTAGTTTTCTCTTCACCTTTACCGCTCAATCCGGATGTCAGATCGAACTCCCAGAAGTCTTCATCCTCTACATACAATCCATATTTGGTAACGTCGAAATAATGCAGTTTGAACTCTTCTGCCTGAAAACCACCCATGAACTTGAAGTTATGTTTATCTGCGAAAGTATGAGTATACGAGCTATAAACATTCAGATTCAGATAATTTTCTTTCTGATCGTTTTCTTTTAAACTTGAATCTTTGTTCGTTACGATTTTATTACCTTGTGGATCATAATTATAAGCAGGTAATGTAGCTGCCTTTGTACTCTCCTCTTTAATACTATAATTGAACTCTATATTTGTAATCCAGTTCTTGACAGGCTCTATGATAAAAGCAGCCTGATGATAGTGACGGTCTGTCTGTTGAGTTCTTTGTCCACCTTCTGCCAATGCACGAGGATTGTCATGATTGATATGACCGTTTTGATCGTAAATAGGCATATTCGGCCAGTTTGAGCGCCCCAACCCATCATAATAGCTATCTGTAAAGCTCGTTGGTCTACAAATATCATTGCGGGTAAAGCGAGTAGAATAGTTGAATTTTAACCATTTTGTCAATGTTCCATTAATTTTTGCTGTCGTATTGAAACGCTGCAAATTTTCTTTTCCGAAGTTGAGAAGTCCTCCCTGATCCAGATAATTGAACGAAGCATAATAAGACATCTTTTCGCTACCACCTGTGACACTGATGTTGTGTTCCTGAGAAAACACATGATCTTTATACATGGCATCCCAGATATCTGTATTAGCATATCCCTGAGTCCAACGGTCTTGCCAGGCAGTCTCACTTTTAGCATCCAACCCTACTTCTCCATTCGTAAACTTTCCATTCTGGAAGTCAATCATCTTCTGCATCGTTTCATCCGAATATGCACCTTTAACACCTTGATTGGCATCCGCATAATTCATCATGACGGCAAACGAATAAGAGTCCATTGACTTCTGCATATTGATAGGACTGGAGACACGGAAGCTATTATTATAGTTAACAGACACTTTACCTTCCTTTCCTCTCTTAGTAGTAACCAAAATTACACCGAACGGTGCACGCGAACCATAAATACTGGAAGCGGCAGCATCTTTCAATACAGAAATATTCTCTATATCCTGCGGGTTGACAGTATTAATATCGCCCACCATACCATCAATTAAAATCAATGGAGAGCTATTGGAACCAGAACCGATAGTACCTGTACCACGAACAGATATACTCATGTCCTTTTCTAACTGTCCGGAACTGGTGGTAATCTTCAGACCCGGTACTAAACCCTGCAAAGCCTGAGTTGCAGAAGTTACCGGACGCGATTCTATTTCTTTGGCAGTAGCAATACCTACGGAACCGGTCAAGTTCACCTTCTTCTGCGTACCGAAACCTACTACTACAACTTCTTCCAGCATCTCGGTATCTTCTTTCAGGGTAACATCCAGTATTTTCCCTGCCACAACCGGAATTTCTTGAGTTTTAAAACCAATATAAGAGATAACAAGCGTGGCACCCTGATTTACGGAAAGCGAGAAATTACCATTAATATCAGTAATAATTCCGTTTGAGGTTCCTTTCTCCTGAATGCTGGCACCGATAACAGGTTCGCCCATTGCATCTTTCACCACACCTGAAACTTTGATTTGTTGTTGAACCACTTCCTGATTAGTCTCATTGCCCTCAGCCATCACTGCCAGCGGACACCCGGTAATGAAACTACTACAAAGTAGCAAGGCTGCCAGCGCCTTCCGATTGTTTCTAAATGAATCTGATTTCATTGTTTTTCGTTTTAATATGAATATAAGGTTAATAATCCCTGCGTTACTTTTTTGAAAAGATAACGATGCAAATGTAAGATTGACTTGCTGAAAAAGGAGAGACAGACAGATCAAATAGAAGGGTAAATTGTTCATTGACCTATTTCTCTTGTTTCTTTGGCCTATCTGTCCATGGTCTCCTCTTTCATTCTTTCATTGTGATATCTAATATATAAGGTTGGGATACGCCCTCTGTTTCCACTTTCACTCTCAATACTCCGGGAACACGCGCCGATTGTACAATCAAGAGTGCCCGCCCGAAGAAAGTTTTCAGCTTATTGCTTCCGAACGGAATGTCTCTGCGCATATCTCCGTTGTCCAATGCCAACAATCGTCCTTCTCCTTCCAACTGCACTGTTAGGTTACGGTCGTCCATCTGGACAAAACGTCCGTCTTCATCGCATAATTTGATTTCTATATGCGAAAGGTCCTGCCCGTCAGCCTTCAGTATCGTCTTATCGGCTATAAGTTTAAATGCTGAAGTTTTCTTAGTGGTAACAAGACTATCCCGGCAGACTTCCACTCCATTCTTATAGCCGATAGCTAAAACTTTACCCGGACGATAAGGTTGATTCCAGACAATCGTATTATTCGGATAATCCTTTGTACTCCGTACCCCAAAATCCATAGTTCGTTTGGCATGTGGAGCAATCAGCCGTACGGAGTCACAATTAGTCATTGTACGATATTCCAATACCCGGTCATCCGTATACGGCAAGTTCAGGTTGTCCACCATCAAAGGATACTGCCAATGATCCTTTCCCGGATCTATATTGAGCGAGTTATCAACAATAGCCAATTTCAAAACAGGTTCATCATTCCAGACTGCTCGATGATAGGCAGCAACCGGTTTCTCCACCATACACATATCGAACGGACAACTTGCCCATCCCTTACTGGGCCAACCTACAGATTCCCCCAGATAGTCTACACCCGCCCAGATAAACGAACCTAAGATGAAATCGTTATCTTTCACATAGTTCCATGAATTATATGGTATATAGTCACGTGAAGAGGTCGGATGTGCAGCCGTATAATAAGGATAAACTTCACTTCCCAACATCAACCGCTTAGGATATGTGAGATGGTCTTGCAGCATTCTGGTCTCCTGATAGTTATACCCGACGATATCAAAGACCTCACAGAACTGGTTCAATGAATTGGGAGCCATAGCTACCATAACCGGACGCGTAGGTTCTAACTGATGAACAAAGTCCTGCATCATCCTGCCTCGCTTTATCCCTTCATCCGTCTTCAGGAAAGCTTCCCGAGTTTCATTACCTATACTCCAGATTATGATGGAAGGATGATTCCGATCCCTTATTATCATGTCCGCCAGGTCGCGCTGCCACCATTCATCAAACAGCTTACCATAATACAAGCTGCCTGTTTTCCAGGCATCGAATGCCTCATCAATAACTAAAAGTCCAAGTGTATCGCATATTTCAAGGAATTCCGGTGCCGGAGGGTTATGGCTGCAACGCACTGCATTACATCCGAATTCTTTCAGAATGCTGAGACGGCGCTCAAAAGCACGATCAGGTATGGCAGTTCCCAGTCCACCGGCATCCTGATGCAGATTCACGCCTTTAAACTTCATAGGCTGCCCATTCAGTTTAAATCCTTCTGTACTGCTAAATTCAAGGGTACGGATGCCGAACGGAGTTTGATAAGTATCTACCGTCTTTCCCTTCTTTTTTATCATAGTACGCACAAAGTAACGATAAGGATCGTCTACCGACCAACAGTGCGGATTATCCACTACCAGATACTGTTCGACATCCATTGTGTCATTAGCTGGAATGTGTAGGGAAGTCATAGTTTCCAATTTCTTACCTTTCATCTTAATGGGCTGTCCCTGCTTATTCACCAACAGTTGCAATACTTGTACGCTTTCATCCTGAGCGGTCTTGTTAGTTACACTGGTACGTATCCGTACTTTTGCTTCATCCTTGCTTACTTCCGGGGTAGTGACATAAGTTCCCCAAGTCGTTACGTGTAGCGGTTCAGTCACCTGCAACCAGACATGACGGTAAATACCCGATCCGGTATACCACCGCGAAACATCCGTATGATTCACATGTACTGTTATCAGGTTATCCTCACCATACTTCAGATACGAAGAAATATCATATTCAAAGCTGGTATATCCATAAGCATGAAATCCGACTTTCTCTCCATTTACATATACAGTTGACTGATAATATATACCATCAAAAACAATAGAAACCGCTTTTCCCTTATAAGATAAGGGGATATGAAACTCTTTCTTATACAGCCCCACGCCTCCGGGTTTGAAACCATTTTCCGGTTTTGCTTCCCTATCAAAAGGCAAGTGTACACACCAGTCATGCGGCAACTGGACCGCTTCCCATTTCCATGCGGAAGGTGTAAATCCCGGTTTCATAGCATCCGGTTCGTCCCCCAGATGAAACCACCAGTCAAAATCAAAATTGATACGTTGCCGATTGGCCATAGTGTATGAGCCCGGTAAAAATACAAATACCAAAAGTATTATAATCTCCCTACTGATCATTCTTTGTCTTACCATAAAAGTGTTCTTTAATTATAAAGTTAATAAAGGATGTTCTCATAGGCAAAAATACCCGATTTTACTTTAAATAACAGGAAGTAATCGGGCAGATATCATTGGCAAATAGTTCATCACGGCTAAATAAAGGCAAACCAGTTTCTTCAATTCATGAAATGCCATATTTACCCATGTTAAATGATCAATCTGTCTCTATCGACATACCCTTACCTGCTTTATCTTTGCAACCAGACACTTAATTATAAAAAGTATCATTTACTAATTTAAAATATAACTATTATGAAAAAGCACTGTGCGGTATATCATTTATACCTTGTAAGTTTTGTATGTCTCCTGTTTATTTCCTGTAGCTCTCCAAAGGTATCTTACAATGAGATTAAAGTGGCTGCCCCTTTCCCCATGGAACCAATCAAAGAATGTATCTTCCCTGAAAAAGATTACTCCATTGCGGATTACGGTGCCATCGAAGGAGGGAAACATATTAATACGGAAGCTATCAGTAAAGCCATCGAGGCTTGTAATAAAGCCGGCGGAGGGCGTGTGGTTATTCCTGCCGGTGAATGGCTGACAGGTCCCATACATTTCAAAAGTAATGTAAACCTCCATCTGGAAAAAGATGCAGTAGTCCGCTTCACAGATAATCCGGAAGATTACCTGCCAGCAGTAATGACCTCATGGGAAGGGATGGAATGTTACAACTACTCACCACTCGTCTATGCCTTTGAATGTGAAAACATAGCCATCACCGGAGAAGGAATGCTAAAGCCCCACATGGATTTGTGGAAAGTATGGTTCAAACGTCCTCAACCCCACATGAATGCCTTGAAAGAACTTTATACAATGGCATCTACCGACGTACCGGTAGAACAACGCCAAATGGCTCAGGGAGAAAACCATCTGCGTCCGCACCTTATCCACTTCAACCGTTGCAAGAATATACTGCTCGACAGTTTTATGATTCGTGAAAGCCCCTTCTGGACTATCCACATGTATATGTGTGATGGTGGCATTGCCCGCAACCTGAATGTGAAGGCCCATGGCCACAACAGTGATGGCATCGACTTAGAAATGACCCGCAACTTCCTGATAGAGAATTGTACATTCAACCAAGGAGATGATGCCGTTGTTATAAAAGCCGGAAGAAACCGGGATGCATGGCGCCTGAATACTCCTACCGAGAATATAGTGATACGCAATTGCACCATTCAGGATGGACAAACGTTACTTGGAGTCGGCAGCGAAATATCCGGCGGTATCCGTAATATCTACATGCACGACTGTACTGCCCCTAACTCTGTCCACCGTCTTTTCTTTATAAAGACCAACCATCGCCGGGGCGCCTTTGTAGAAAACATCTATATGGAAAATATAAAGACGGGAGGCACGCTGAGAGTTTTTGAAATAGATACGGATGTTCTGTATCAATGGAGAGATCTGGTTCCCACCTATGAAGAACGCATCACTCGTATCGAAGGTATTCACATGAATAACATCACTTGCGAATCTGCAAAGATGATTTATGAAATGAGAGGAGATAAAAAACTACCGGTAAAAAACATCGAGCTCAAAAACATACATGTAGGTTGCATCGCCGACAGCGTAAACCGGGTAGTAAATATTGAGAATATAATCACAGAAAATATCACCTACAACAGCATAGATACTACCTTACTGAAGGAACTTGACAGATACATTACTAATAAATAATTCTCTCAGAGTTACCCCCTATTAAAAAGGTGTTACCCGTCTCCAGGTAACACCTTTTTAATTATTTTCTATTCCAATACAACTTTATTCTTCCATAAGCTGAAATTCAGCCACATGTCCGGCGCCATCCCAACTGGACTCCAAACGAATCACATTATCTGTTCCAGGTTTAAGTTCAGCAGCAACTTCCACATACTGATACGTATCCCACGAACCGGTAGAAGGCAATCGGAGGCGTTTCTGCACTCCATTCACTATCAGGCTGGGAGTAGCGACTTGCGACTTTCCATTAGCATAACGCAATCTGATAGTTTTCCGCCCTCCATTTTTTCCATCCACATTTTTCCAGATAGCATATCCACCTGCCAACGGAAAGTTCAGATAACCAGCTCCGGTGAAACCGATGCAATTTTCCGCATCAGCTTCCAGTACCACGCCCCCACCAAACTCCATGTGTTCCGCAGGACAAACCACAGATGGCATCGGTTGCGCAGCACGAACCAAACGAACTGTTTGACAAATTCCCGCATCCAACGTAACAATGCGTTTCCGCTTATCTGTCCGGAAATCAACAGCACCTTCGTCCACCCAATTATTATGAGCGTCAAAGTATCCCTTGCTTGCAGATAGGATATTCAGAGAATCCGGCCAGGAGAAGACTCCGCCCTTAGAGGTAGCCAGCACTATCTCACTGCCGCTACGAAGGATGCTAACCGCCTGTGAATTAATATATCCCGGAGTAAAAGAGATACCTTCGACTCCTACGGTAGGCATCAGCGAATCACCTTTCCAGTTATGTACAAAAAGACCGTATCTGCTGGCATTCACCGCTATATCCGTCATGATACTATTCAACATTTTATTAACCAACTTCACATCTTCCAGATAGATACCACGAGGTGCGAAACCGTTTTTCTCATCCTGTACAAAAATTCCCAAGTCGTCCGAACCGCACAGTTCATAGTAATCAAAAGCATTATTACCGGACAAAGCAGCAAGGTGCAACTGAGCTATATTGGGTACACGGGCCCCTATCTCCATAATCATACGAAAATTCTTTTCCACATAAGGCACATTAGTACGTGTACTTTCCGCAAAACTGTCTTCCGTCTGGAAATGGTGGCGGTACGTATCGATACCTACAAAGTCTATATAAGTACCGGACGTTGAACGCATCTGTTCGTTCGCATAAAGTACGGAGTGGAGATCGACATACGTACAGTTCATTCGTGTCCATACCGAGTAAGGGGATTCTTTTACAGCCCGTCCCAGTTCGCTCATATATTCTACAATGGTAGACGACGGGAAACTGCGTACTTCATTATTTAGTTGTACACCGATCAAGGTATGTCTGGCTCCGTTCTCCGCATCCCAGCGGGCAATATGCTCCATGACTTTTCCTAAAACATAGGCCTCACGGGCACATAGCTTCTTATCATTCAAGTCTAAGGTATAGTCTGAGATATCACGCCGGATCGTAAATTCACTGGTAGTTTCTTTAGAACTACCTGCCGTAGAGAAAGACTGGAAATCACCGGCTTTCGGAGAGTGCATCACATAATCGGGAGTTCGCAATTGGTCGGGCTTCAGCCATTGTACATGTCCACCGCTGTTCTGCCCGAACCAAAGCATTTCTACCCTAAAATTATATTTCTGTGCCAGTCCCATGTAGAGATCCAGGGTGGTCCAGTCAAATTTGTCTTTAGCCGGTTCCACTTCCACCCAATGAATGGGGATGGAGAGGGTATTGAATCCCAGTGCGGCAGTTTCTTTAATTAATCTTTCGCAGGTGGCTATATCCCAATTCCAACGGTAGCGCAATTTGTCGAAACGCACCTGTACATTGGTCATATAGAAAGGTTTGTCGTCCACTCTCAACACATACTTCTGTGAACCGTTGAGTGAAGTGTCTACATAAGAAATTACTTTCTTCTGAGAGTTTTTTCCCTTGCCTGCAATGGCAGAAGGAAGTAAGAGCGCCATACATAATAAAATAACAGACTTCATACAAACTGTAGTTCTGTTTACGAAAAGGTTCGTTTTCATGATACTTTTACTGATTTTAAATGATGAAAAACTTATTAAATTACAATGCTCCCATACCAAAAGGAGACAGACAAAAGTACGGATTTGACTTCGGAACAAGCAGTGAGATATCGGGAGAAGAGAAGGGTGAAAATGGTCAATATACAATCAAATTGTCCCATATTAATGAAAAAGTTCTCTTCTCTTCATCAGAAAGTTCCTAATAATGCAGAGAAAAGTTTGCGGCATCGAATAAAAAGTTATAAATTGCAGCTTCATTTATATATTCGTAATCTACAAATATGAATTCGTAAATTACATTTTTATATTCGCAAACTATGAATATACTTTTTTATTAACTTTGACAGGTTTTGTATAAAGAGAAAATAAGTTTTGTACGAATAGAGAGCAGGTTTCTTCCCTATACGGAGCAAACAGGAAACATATAACTACTAAATAAATCTATTTATGGCTGAATATGAAATGCAGGAGATGAACCTGCCAAACAAAGACGGGAAGCGCATACTCTATCCCCGCCTTGTACAACACGGACAAGCGAGCACGGACTACATTGCAAAGATACTGTCCGAAAAGAGTTCATTTACCAGAGGTGACATCAAAGGTTTGCTACAGGAACTGGCCGATGAACTGGCTTACCAAATGGGACAAGGGAAATCGGTAAAGTTGGATGGAATAGGAACCTTTGTTCCCTCACTGGCTCTGCGCATAGACAAAGAACGGGAAACCGGAGAAGCAGATAGCACCCGACGAAATGCAAGAAGCATCGTAGTAGGCAGCATCAACTTCAGAGCAGAGAAATCGTTGATTCACAATACCAATTATAACTGTGACCTGGAACGTTCGCAACAGAAATTCCGCCGTTCCTCGCAGAAGTATACACCGGAAGAACGCCTGGAACGGGCAAAGCAATATCTTACCGGACATCCTTATATGACGGTCAGGAATTATGTCCAACTAACAGGGTTGCGGCCCACTACCGCCTCTGTAGAGTTAAGGAAATGGGCAGAGAATCCTGAAAGTGGTATTACAACTTCCGGACGAGGCACACATAAGGTATATATACAAAGGTAAATTCGTCAAACAGCAGGGACAGATTGAGCAAAACACCTGTTTAGGATAGCTGTAACGCGAATTTATTGTATTTTTGTTGCAAAGACAAATTCATAAGCCAAATGATTATGCAACGACATTCATCCCTATTGATTCTGTTGGTTTTGCTGCTTTTTACAACAAGCAGCACGGCGCAGCCTTACATACTACAACACTTAAGTATAGGAGATGGGCTATCGAATAATTATGTCCAAGACATTGCACAAGATAAACGGGGATGTATCTGGATTGCAACCGTACTGGGGCTGAACCGATTCGACGGACTTAAGTTCACCACTTACAAAAGTACCAATTCTAAATTAGGGAATGATGCGCTGAATACGCTGCTCTACAATGAAGAAGATGATGAATTATGGGTGGGAAGCAATAACGGACTATACATACTTGATTGTTCAACAGAGCAGTTCAGGCAATGTACTCCACCAGAAGATATCTCAATCAACAATATTTCAGACCTGGCTCCTGCTTCTAACGGCGGAATATGGATTGTCAGTCACACTGGCCAGATAGTACATTATAACAAAGAGGATGAAAAGTACACCTCATTATCAAATCAAATCAAAGGAAAACTGAAACAATCGAGCTGGTGCGCTTTCGATGACGGAGAGGGACATCTGTACATAGGCCATGCACAAGGTGGACTGAGCATCATTAATCTGGAAAATAAAACACTCCGTAACCTCTCCAATATTCCTGAGAATCCCAACAGTCTGCCTGGGAATAGCGTTTATACAATCTATAAAGACCATCTGGAGAATATTTGGGTGGGCACAAACCAAGGGCTCGGACTGCTGAATCCGAAAACGGACGAATTTACCATCTTTAAACACGAGTCCAATAATCCACATTCATTAATAGCTGATCATATATATGACATCAAGGAGATGGAAGACGGCAATTTATGGATAGCCAGTGACATTGGTGGAATCAGCATACTCGACTTGCACAATATTACTTTCAAATCTCCCCAAAACGTACAGTTCTATAACATCACGGCAACGATGGATAAATATGGACTTTCATCAGGAAATATACGAAGCCTGTTGCAAGACAAATTTGGCAATATATGGATAGGCAACTATAGTAGCGGAGTGGACTTTATTAGTCATACCCAACCCATGTTCCATATACTTCCCTATACCACCCAAGGCAAAGAAAAACAGAAAAACAAACCGGTATGGGGACTATTTCAGGACAGTGAAGGAAGAATATGGTTGGGTGGAGAGAATGAGGCAGTCGCATTCAAAAACGAAAAACAACTTGAAAGTTTCGATATCACGGAATATTTGGCCAGACCTTACGGACAAGTATTTTCCTTTGCAGAATATAGTCCCGGCATTTTCCTGCTTGGAATATACGATGACGGCCTGCTGAAACTCGATACTAAAAGCAACCGGATAGAGCGTATTAAGCTCGACATGAGCAACATTGACATTCTTTCATTTTTCAAAGATGATGACGGAACGATATGGGTAGGTGCTGAATATGGTATATACACCTATAAAGGCGGAGTTATAAGAAAGGAAGAAGATATCACCCGGCAATTATCCGATAAATCTATATACGGCATTTTGCGTGATCGGCAGGGAAAGCTATGGATAGGTTCCTATGCTGGAAGAATAACGATATTCGACCGGGACTATAAGGCAGTTACACGGTTGGACCATAACAATGGATTTAAAACCAATGGAATCAATTCTCTCTTTATGGACTCGCAAGGTGGTGTGTGGGTAGCAACCCGTAAAGGTATTGGTTATATAAAAGATACCAGTAAACCGGAAGAGTTTGAACTCTATGGTTACAGCCACGGGCTTGAAGATACTTTCGTACGCAGCATTCAGGAAGATTTGCAAGGAAATATCTGGATCAGTACCAACAATGGCATTTCTTTATGGAACAAGCAAAAACAGCAATTTGAAAACTATGATTACCGGGACGGGATACCGATGGGAAATTTCATAGAAGGTTCAGCCTGCTGCACACCGGACGGTACTCTCTACTTCGCCTCACTGAACGGTGTCTGTTACTTCAATCCGCAAAGCCTGACTACGGACCGCCAAGTAGCCCCTGTACAGATCATGGAATGCAGGCATCTCAATAACCAGATAGAAAGTCGCCGGGCGGAAGCATTGATTCCAATTACAAACGGGCACATTGACTTACCATATGACCAAAATTCTTTCCGGATCACATTTTCCATATCGGACTATTCACAAAGTGGACAGGTAGAGTATGCATATCTGATAGAAGGCTTGGAGAATACATGGACCAATACTTTAGGCGAGAGCCAGATTACATTCCGCAACATTTCTCCCGGTGAATATACCTTTAAGGTAAAGGCGCGTTTGAGAAATCAGGAATGGGACGACAATCATGTGGCAACATTGAAAGTATACATCCATCCGCCACTATGGTTGACGTGGTATGCAAAGATTTTCTATATCCTGCTGGTATTGCTGGGCATCTACAGTTGGTTCCGTTTCTACAAACGCAAGTTGCTGTTGGAAAGCTCACTCGAACTGGAGAAGAAGAAGAGCCAGAACGAACAGGAGCTCAATAACGAACGCCTGCGCTTCTATACCAATATCACGCATGAGCTACGCACACCGCTGACATTGATACTCGGTCCGTTGGAGGATCTGATTAATGATCCGAAAATACCGGCTTTTTACGGTAATAAGATTAAAGTCATTCACAGTAGTGCACTACGATTGTTGAACCTTATCAATCAGATACTGGAATTCCGCAAGACAGAAACGCAAAACAGAAAACTGACCGTAGCGAAAGGGAACCTGAGTAGCCTGGTGACAGAAACAGGACTGCGCTATAAAGAGCTGAACAGGAATGAGAAAGTAAAGTTCCACATCAATATTGCAGCAAAAGACGCAAAGATTTATTTCGATACTGATGTTATTTCCACCATATTGAACAATCTGCTGAGTAATGCGATAAAATATACCTCAGAGGGAGAAATCAACCTGATCCTGCGTTCTGCCGATGATGGAGGAAATCAATATACGGAAATCATCGTAAGCGATACCGGATATGGCATAGATGCTGAGGCACTTCCTCATATCTTCGATCGTTACTATCAGGCAAAGGGGAAACATCAGGCATCCGGTACGGGCATAGGACTTGCTTTAGTAAAGTCGCTTGCCGACCTGCACGAAGGAACTCTCCAAGTGGAAAGTGAAATAGGTAAAGGAACGACTTTCACCTTCCGTCTTCTGACTGAAAACACGTACCCGAATGCGCTGCACAGAGAGGAAAAGGAAACGCTCGCACAGGAAGAGACAGAAATCGCGGAAACGGTGGAAGAAGAAAAAGAAGAGGCTGATACCCGCCCTGTAGTACTGGTAGTGGAAGATAATGACGATATACGCGAATATATTGCCACTTCTTTCAGCAGCAACTACCGCATTTTGACAGCAACGAACGGTAAGGAGGGCTTAGAGCAAGCGCAGAAATATATTCCGGACATCATCATCAGCGACATCATGATGCCGGAAATGGACGGCATCGAACTCTGCAAGCTGGTGAAGGAAGATATACGCACCAGCCATATCCCCGTCATCCTGCTCACAGCCAAAGATTCCATCCAGGATAAAGAAGAAGGATACGAAAGTGGTGCAGACTCCTATCTGACCAAACCCTTTAGTGCCAAACTGTTGAACAGCCGCGTACACAACCTACTGGAATCCCGCAAAAAGCTGGCACTTATAGTAGCCAATCGCACCAAAGAGTTGAAACCGGAACAACAGGAAGAAACCATCAAACTAAATAAGCTGGATGAAGAATTCCTGACCAAATTCACCACCATTGTAGAGGAGAATATAGACATGGAAAAGATGGACATGTCCTTCATGATGGAGAAAATGAACATGAGCCATTCCACACTCTACCGGAAGATCAAGAGCCTGACCGGAATGTCAGGCAATGAACTCATCCGGAAAATCAGACTGAAAAACAGTTTGCGGTTACTGATGGAAAAAGGGCATAATATTTCAGAAGCAGCCTATGCAAGCGGCTTCAATGACCTTGGATATTTCCGCTCCTGCTTCAGGGAGGAATATGGAATGGCACCATCAGAATATATCAAACAAACGATACGTACGAAAGAGTAAATTGTCTTCTTGATATGCTGTATTTTCAATCAACCGGGAATGATAAATCTACTATAGAGAAGAAAAATGAAACGGACATCCTCTCTACTTGAAAGAATGTCCGCTCTCTATAAATACTACCTACTGAAAACTGTGACTTAAAAAACTACCCTTTGTTTATTAATACCAATCTTATGTTAATCTATAACCTATTGTCGATGTTGCAAAGATAGGGTGAAATTTCTATTCAGTAGTAGCACAATTGTTTCATAAAAGGTGATAAATCAGTCAATTTTCAGTTTATCCCCCGACAAATCGACTTTAAACAGGTGCGGAATACGAATATATCGCCCGTTCACATCTTTATGACTATGAACCGACATCATCCACTCACCATCCAAAGTACGGAACAACATTCCATGTCCGAAGTTAGGTGGAGTGATCGGTTCTTTCTCTTGTATCCAAGGTCCATCCAAAGTTCCGCTTTCGGAATAGGCAACGCCTTGTGTATAGTCCTGGAATACCCAGCTTGTCCATATCATACCTAACCGGCCCGTACCTGTGCGGAAAAGCCATGGTCCGTCGGTTACACGGTTGGGCAAAACTTTGTCCCCCATCTTCTCACGGCTCCAGGGAGAGTCACTGGCACGGAAAAGAATCTTTCCTTTGCCGATGGAACCGCTTAAATCGGGCTTTAATTCAATCTTTTCCATTGTACCGTTCCAGTTTTGCAGCCATTCGTGACAATAGATCATGTAAGGTTTACCGTCATTGTCCACCCAGAATGTGCCATCAAGGGTAGGCATATTCTCGGGTAGGTAAGTGGGGTCTTTCATAGGTTTATAAGGGCCATCCGGTTTATCACTGACCAGGATGTGGCTGGCACGACGGGGGATAACGTTTCCTTTTACGGTATCAATCTTGATGGCGTTATTCGTAAAAGTGGCGAAATAGTAATATTTTCCATTGTATTCGTGCAGTTCGGCTGCCCAAATTTCGGGTTTAGGGCCCATCCAGGAGTCAGGATCAGTTTCAGCTACACGATAAGGGCCTTCCCAACGGGCAAGGTCTTTACTTTTCCAGAGGAGGCCGCCGGTACCGGTCATGTAATAAGTGGAGGTTTTCTTATCGGCCAGTATGCAAGGGTCACTCAGGTGGATGGAATCGAGAGGGATGTCGGTACGGAAACGGTTTGGGACTTTCTGCTGGGCAGATACAAGGACAGAACACAAGGTAAATATAAACACCAATAATTCTTTTCTCATATTAGTTCTTTTAATATAATGAGGATAGATACGCGGACGACGCAGATAAGGCGGACAAACGCGGATTTATGATTATTCCGCGTTTGTCCGCTTCATCCGCGTCGTCCGCGTATCTATAACTTATTCAATTTCTATACCGTGTTGTACCGGAGTAAGAATGAACGTAAATTCATAGTCACCATAAGGCAACTGATATTGTGGCAACGGCCATGCACCCCAACTGTTCACACATCCTAAGCCCATCTGAGCTTTGTCGATGCAGAGATTTGTCAGGTTAGCTTCTTTCACTTCGGGAGAGTGATTCTGAGCTTTCTCCCAACCATCGTCCAAAGACTCGATAGTATAGTGCAGGGCTGATGCAGAGAACGGAGCATCAGCTACAATCTGCAAACCGCGTCCGGCATCATTCAGTTGCTTCCACCAGCGGATATCGGTCTTCGTACCTGTTTCCTGCGGACGGATATAAGAATAGAATTGTTCATCTACACTCTGGCGATATAATCCCAAATCTGTACAATGATTGCGGTCACTGTAGTTCTCTACGGGGCCACGGCCATAGTATTCTACTGTTTCAAAAGTCTTGGGCATCTGCATCTGCATACCGAAACGGAACATATGAGAAACTTTAGCCTGCGGATCGGCAGTCATCTTTTGAGTCACCTTTACAGCACCCTTGTTATTGATTACATAAGTAAGATCCAGTTTGGCAGAAACATTCTTCATTTCGTATTCTGCACGTACCACAGTCTGATTGTCTACTGTTTCCCATTTGAAGGAAGTAAGCTTCAAACCCGGGTTCTTCCAGGCAGCGAATTTCTGTTGCAAACCTGCACCGAAATCATTGTCCGTAGGTGCACGCCAGAAGTTAGGTGCCAGTTCGGCATCTTCGTTCATCAATTCCGTGCCTGCTACGTTGTAGCGATTCAGATAACCGGTATGTTTGTTGAATTCCAGACGGAAGTTATCACCGTTGATAATCAGATAACGCCAGTCGTTTTCCTGAATTTGAGGAGCAACGGTGGGGGTATTCACAACTTCCACATTCTTCAGGTCCATGGCAGGAGCCTTGTAGGGGTTCAGTACAAGTTGATCTTTGGCTACGGCATATCCGGCAGGGAGCAAACCTTCGCGGTTCTTCAGGCGATAAGTTACATTCAGCAACCATTCTTTGCATTCGCAGGTTTTGCCGATGTTCAATTTCACTTTGGCAGTCTGCTGCGGAGCTACGTTGAGGTCTTCTACACGACCGGTACGAATTACTTTACCGTTAGCAAGTAATTGCCAATCCAGATAGTAAGCTGAAAGGTCACGGAAGAAGTTTTCGTTGTACACGTTCACTTCACCGTTCTTCAGGTCAGCGGGAGTTGTCCAGATGTTCTGATAATAGTAACCCACTTCGTACATGTGCGGATTGGGAACACGGTCGGGACTGATCAGACCATTATCACAGAAGTTCTTGTCGGAACCGTCGTAACGGTTGAAGTCACCGCCATAAGCGTAGATAGTTACACCGTCTTTACCTTTCCAACGAACGGACTGGTCTACGAAGTCCCAGATAAAACCGCCTTGCAGGTTGGGGTATTTACGGATTAGATCCCAATATTCTTTGAAACCACCCTGTGAGTTACCCATAGCGTGAGCATATTCACACTGGATAAGCGGCTTCTTGGCATCTGTACGTTGGCCATATTTTTCCATGTGCTTGTAATCAGCATACATAGGGCAGTCGATGTCGGTAAATTCGTTTCCGTGTGCCTGTTCGTATTGTACGGCACGGCTGGAATCTTCGTTCTTGATCCAACGGTAGCAAGCTTCAAAATTAGGTCCGAAGCCGGCTTCGTTACCCAATGACCAGAAAATGATGCTAGGATGGTTGAAGCCGCGTTGTACATTGCGTTGGTTACGTTCCATGTGAGCCTTGGCATAGTCGGTGCGTTTAGCCAGTGTCTTTTCACGATAACCCATACCGTGTGATTCGATATTAGCCTCAGCCACTACATACAGACCGTATTGGTCGCAAAGGTCGTACCACAGGTTATCATCAGGATAGTGACAGGTACGCACAGCGTTGATATTGAATTTCTTCATGACCTGGATATCCTGAATCATGCGTTCGGGAGATACGACATAACCACCATCCGGATCAATTTCATGACGGTCGGCACCTTTGAAAAGAACGGCCTGGCCGTTTACTAATATCTGGTCACCTTTCAATTCGATCTTACGGAAGCCTACCTTTACGGGGATTACTTCGTTGCTACCTTGCAAAGTGGCACGCAGTGTATAGAGGTAAGGAGTTTCGGCTGTCCATTTATGCGGATTTTCCACATTCATCAGAATAGTGCCGCTACCTTTGGCTGTTTCCGTAGCTACTGCTTTGCCGGCAGCATCAAGTAATTCCAGGTTCACATTACCGCTGCCTTTCAGGTCAAGCGTCACACGCAGGGAACCATTTTTGTATGCCTCGTCCAGATCCGGAGTGATACGGATGTCCTGAATACGTTTCTTGTTGCGGGCATAGAGGTAGCAATCACGTCCCACACCACTGTAACGGAAGAAGTCCTGGTCTTCCAGGTAGGTTCCATCACACCAGCGGAATACCTGGAAAGCGATGAGATTCGTTTGTCCGGGCTTCAAATAAGGAGTCAGGTCGAATTCAGCTTCGAGCTTGCTGTCTTCGCTATAACCTACATAACGGCCATTCACCCAGAGATACATATTGGAGGTTACAGAACCGAAATGAGCGATGATGTCTTTCCCTTTCCAGTCGGCGGGAACAATGATTTCACGACGGTAAGAACCTACATGATTGTTCTCTGTAGGAACTTCAGGAGGGTTGTTCTGGAACTGATTACGCCAGGCATAGCCGGTGTTTACATAAATAGGATCGCCATAACCGTTCAATTCCCACACAGCGGGAACTTGCAGATTATTCCAGCCTTTGTCATTGAAACCTACTTTCCAGAAGTCGGTAGGACGCTGGTCGGCATTGCGTACCCAAGAGAATTTCCAGGTACCGTTCAAAGTCATGTAATTAGTAGATTGGGCTTTCTTGCCTTGCATGGCGGCATCTGCCGATTCATAGGCAAAGTAATTAGTGTGCATGGGAGCACGGTTCACGGCATTGATTTCCGGATCAAGCCACTCTTTAAAGGACTGTGCATTTGCAGTCAGAGCCAGGGCTGCAAAGAGTCCGGTAATAAGATGTTTCTTCATGGATATAAAATTATTATGTTTGTAGCGGTACGAAGAATATTTTCTGCATACCGCTACAAAGATAGGGTGAATGAACTTTTTTTAGGGTGAATAATAGTTCAAAAAAGGGGGAATAGAGTTCAAAGAGCTACAAGCTACTGTAATCTATACACTCCAAACGAACGTGGTTCAAGTTTCAGTTTCAGAGATTGCCCTTCTACCTGCACCGGACGTACACGGGGAACAATCGCTTCCTGATCCAGCGTATTTACTGTGCGCCAATTGTCATTCTGTAAGTAAGTGCAGGAACCGGCAACCAACTGACGTTTCTTCAAACCATTGAAATCGATCAGAACATCGGCAGGCTTACTACTTGCATTCACCAGTTTCAGAATGATTTCTCCGGTAAGTGCATTCAGTGCAGCTGTTGCATAGAGGCTGTCCTGCCCTGCTACTGCTTTGCCATCCATCTTCAGGCTGAGCACATCGGTACCGGCATTCATGCCGTACATCTGCTGAACGTAATAGTTCGGTGTGCGCATCATGCGCAGGTTATCGAACCAGATCAAGTCCGGATTCCACTGCCAAGCGTCTACGTGAGCAAACAACGGCGCATAAGTAGCCAGATGAACAACATCCGCATTCCGTTCCAATCCCGTCATAAAGGCAGCTTCGGAAAGGGCGGCGAGGAAGTTGTTATCCTTCTTCGTGGAATGATCGTGTGAAGCATATTCTCCGGCGAAAACCTTCGGACCTTTACGGTCGTAATTGTCATAGCGTGACGCATTGCCAAAGAACCAATCAGGATTCATATAGTAGTGTTCGTCCACCAGGTCTACACCGATACGCTTCATTTCGGGCCAGAGATAATCGAATTTATCACCGCTAGCACTCGGGCCGGAGCTACCTACAACCTTCACATTAGGGTATTTCGCGCGGATGGCTTTTGTGAAAGCTTCGAGGCGTTCTACATAAACCTTGTCCCACTGTTCATTGCCGATACCGATCATCTTCAGATTGAAGGGTTCGGGATGTCCCATATCGGCACGCACCTTTCCCCACTTGGAAGTAACAGGGCCGTTGGCAAATTCAATCAGGTCGAGTGCATCCTGTATATACGGGTCTAGTTCATCCATCGGAACTACTTCGTTGCTTTCGTACTGGCAGGAGAGCCCGCAGCTGATTACCGGAAGAGGTTCTGCACCGAGGTCTTCGCTCAACAGGAAGTATTCGAAGTAACCAAGTCCCAAAGTCTGGAAATAGTCAGGGAAGGCTTTATGTTTGAAGGTGTAATTCCAGCGGTTTTCATTCAGAGGGCGGTTTTCAACAGGACCTACGGAATTCTTCCACTGGTAACGAGTTTCAAGACTGTTACCCTCGATGATACAACCACCGGGGAAACGGAATACGCCGGGGTTAAGGTCATAAAGGGCTTGTGCGAGGTCGGCACGCAGGCCATTCTCACGTCCTTTCCAAGTATTCACAGGGAACAGGGAGATATGATCCATATCCACCGTACCCTGTGTTTCGAGGACGATACGCAGGCGAGCATGAGCATCTGTGAAAGGAGATTTCAGCACCGCCGTCAGCTTTTGCCAGTTATTGCCGCTGACTTCGATTTCTTTCTTCAACAGATTCTGTGCATTGGAGTTGACGAGCTCGATGGAGAGCTTCATCGGCTTCGCATCCGGTGTGCGGGCATAAACGGAGAAACGGTATTCTTCGCCTTGCTTCACACCGATGCCGCGGTAACCTTCATTATCCAGTCCGGCACGCAGCAAGCGGCCGTCGTTCACTATGCGTACATAGTGAGGATTGCGGTCAAAACAAGGATTTGCATCCTGAACGGTTACATTACCAAAAGGTACCCAGCCCACGAAAGGTTGTGGAAATTCAAACGAACGGTTCTTTACCAGTTCGGCATACAGACCGCCATCGGCACCGAAGTTGATATCTTCGAAAAAGATGCCATACATTTCAGGTTGTATCTTTGCCGTCGGTTTAGAAACGTCGACGGTCATCACATGTTGCTGCGCCTGCACACTCAGTGCTCCAACAATCATCAGGAAAAATAAAAATCTTTTCATATTATATTCATTTCTAACGATTCAATTCTATTCGATAAATACATCTTTCATCTCCTCTCTGTACAGAAGATATAACTACAGCCTCCACCTGATGCTCACACACCACAGAAAACATACGTTCTGCAAATCCCTCAGAGCAATAACACATGGCAGGAAGAAGCTTATCCGTATCTTTATTTATTAGCGGGCATACACAAAAAGGTTTCGATTCATCAGCAATAAGCACCTTTTCATTTTCTTCAAAGTGACATTTCCAACCCCACTCTTTCTCTATGAAAGAAATAAAGTCTTTTAATCGCCCTTTAAAGGGTGCCAGCATAGCCTCCGCTTTCATTTGATTAAAATGAGCTATCGAAGCTGACTTTATCAATAAACGAAGTTGTGATTCTTCTTGAGTTGCACTCAGATTTGTTAGAAGCTCTGCAATCCATACTTTTGCCATATCATTTGTATCAGAAGCCTCTTCTATATCTTCCAAAGCCGGAGTATTCGCTCCGAGAAGGCGTCCAAACCCACAGAAGCATAAAGCACCTAAACAGGAGGTTTTCACAAAACGCCTTCTCGATGTTTCCATATCAGATATCATTATTTTTTCTTTTCAATATTCTGATGGATACGTATCACTGTAAACGAATAAGCAGGCATTGAGTAAGAAAAGTCATTTCCTTCTACCTTGAAATCAGAAGAAGCGGGTTTAGCTCCTCTGTCTTTCGGATCACCTGTCAATATCGTCTTTGTAGCCGAAGGATTTACCAAAGTAGCTCCGTCCAACTTCACCTGGGAAGAAACTTCCACCGGAAGCATATTCACTAACTTCACGATATAATCTCCGGTATTAACGTCTTTCACAACTGATACTCCGACACGCTTCTTCACGGCATCCCAGCCATTATTCAGTTTTACCGTAGAAGACAGGTATTCGGTACCAGCGTTCTGACCATACATCTGTTGAGTATAGTAGCCTACTGTGGGTCGCACTTCCGTATTATTGAAATAGATCAAGTCCGGATTCCATTGTGTATGACCATCTTTAGCCAACAACGGAGCATAGGAAGTCATTTCTACCACATCACCGTTACGTTCCACGGCAGTCAGGTAGAGAGCTTCGGCAAGCGCAGTTTCTACATTATTGGGGCGTCCCGGCAAGTGGGCGGCGTATTCGCCCAAGTAAACTTTCGCTTTGCTACGGTCGTAATGATCGTAATATTCCTGGTTGTGAATCATCCAACCCGGTTCTACGTAGTAATGCTCGTCTACCATCGGTACACCCAATTCGGTAGCAAGGTCCCAACCTACTTCATAATCCGTACCTTCGTAGAACGGACCGGTAGTACCAATCACGGTAACTTCAGGATGTTTTGCTTTTACGGCATCGAATATCATCTTAAAGCGTTCCACGAAGACAGGTGTAATCATGTCTTCATTACCGATACCGATGAACTTCAGATTAAACGGTTTCGGATGTCCGGCTTCCGCGCGCTTCTTACCCCACACGGTTTTGCGGGCATCTCCGTTGGCATATTCTATCAGGTCGAGAACATCTTGGATGTATTGATCCATTTCTTCCATCGGCACGCCACCCTGCTGCCCCATGCAAGTCAGTTCACCCTTGGAATGGTGAGCGCAGGTACCAGAGTTCTGACAAGGTACACCGGCTGCAAGCACAGGTACTGGCTCCGCACCCATATCTTCACAGAACAAGAAGTATTCGTGGTATCCCAGACCGCGTGTCTGATGGTATCCCCAAAGATTACGAAGCGGCTTGCGGGCTTCCAACGGACCGATAGAGCCTTTCCAATCATAAATATTATCTATTCCATCGCCATGAGCCACACAACCACCGGGGAAACGTACGAAACGGGGATGCAGGTCGGCAAGCGTTTGTGCCAAATCGGCACGAAGTCCATTCTTACGACCTTTGAAGGTCTTTTGCGGGAAGAGAGAAATCATATCCAGCGCATACTTGCTGACAGCCTGGGGAACAATGGACAGAGATGCAGCCGCCGCATCGCTTGTGGCTGTCAGGACTGCTTTCTGTTGTTTCCAATCTTTAGATGTTACATTTACGGCAGTTTGTCCTATAATAGTTCCATCTTTATCAACCAAGTTCACAAGTACCTTACCTCCTTTACCCTCAAGTACTTTACCAAAGAGTGAGAAATCATATTTCTCGCCTTTCTTCAAGGCTATGCCATCGAAACCAGCATTCACCAATGCAGTTTGTTCAGCTGCATTCACATCGAAGACGGCATAATGGGGATTATTAGGATGAATAGGATTCTCTGTTGCAATGCTCAATGTAGCATCACTGCCCTGAACACTCCAGGAATGAGTACTATTCCAGTTCTGATCGTTACCACGGTCGGTCGGGGTATATTCAAAGTCGCGATTCTGAACCAGTTCGGCATACAAGCCGCCGTCAGCTCCATAGTTGATATCCTCAAAGAAAACACCAATCAGATGCTTGCTGATTTCTTTCGCCTGACCTGCATTTACCTGGATAGTAGCCTCTACAGGCTTGAGATTGGCAAAACGTACAGGGTCTTGCTCGGTACGTTCGGCATTCAGTGACTGGCGGTATTTCTTATGTTCGGCATAGCGGATGATCTGCTGCACGGTAGTATAGGGAACTTCCTGCACCCAGCCTTCTTCTTCGGAACCATTCACCAATACCTTCTTCTGAGTGGTGGGGTACACATCTTTGGGTTCATACTTGCTACGTTCTTCGGGAGAGAAATAACTCTGTGCTTCCCACTTCTGCAAGTCGGGAGAGGTTACATAGGCAAGTGCCTGACCAGTATTCGTAGCTTCCCAGATGCAATGCCATTTGCCATCGGCACGGGTTTGCATCAAATGGGGCTTGAACATAGTCTTTGCCCGTCCCCACGGACCGAAGTCGGAATTCACATAGGCAAATCCATCGGCCACGCTAAACCACTTCTCTCCGTCGGGACTCCAGGCAAACTTCAGGCCGCTGCGTCCGTCACGGTTCGAATAGGAAAAGAGGTACACCTGATTCGGTTCATTCGTCACGCCCTCCACCTTTGCCTGCACAGGGAAGACAAAAGACAGAAGTAAACATACACTTAAAAATCTAATCAATCTGTTCATGGTATTATTTATCGGGTTATTTGTTTTTCCAATACTTTCTCAGCTTCTCAGCCTCTTTCTTAGTGATGTGGATTACTGCTCCATGTTTCGGTGAAGAAAAGTTAGTCGCCTTCATCACGCCCTCGTTGAAACGTCCCAAATCTTTGAAGTTCACAAAGTCAGTGGTTTCACTGAAACCGAAATTATGAGGATTGATACCATAGATGTCATACATTACCACCCATTTGTCTTCGCCAATGCGCTTCCACATGTTAGGAGCTTCGCAGGCTTTCGGTTCCGGGTCTACCCATTCCGGCAGATAAGTATATCCACGGTTGATATATTTCGAAACAGCTTGTTTGATACCCGGTGTTCCGTCGTGAGCTACGTAGAACATATGATACTTATCACCTACTTTCGTAATATCGGCATCGATAGCTGATTTGGTAGCATCAGGATATTGGAACAATAAGCGGGGTTCTGTTTCCAGACCGTCGAAGTCTTCGTTTACATAAGCATAGTACAACATATTCCGTGCATTGCCCATGCGCATGGTGAAGTAGATCATTATTCTGCCTGCATGTTCATCGTAGACCAGTTCAGGTGCCCAGGCACAACCGATCTCATCATATCCGGGGAAAGTCTTGTCAATACGAACCACATGGTGTGTCCAGTTTACAAGGTCTTTTGATTTCATCAGGACAAAACCACGGTTGTTGCCCCAGCCATATTTGGCTCCGTCACGCTCCCACTCGGTGTTGCGCAGACCTTTCTGTTGGGCAAAGATATGCAGGTCGGTCATGGCAATGTAGAAAGTACCATCCGGTGCACGATAAATATGCGGGTCACGGATACCTTTCTGTTCGGCAATCGTATCACCGGCGATAATGGGCTGACCGTTATTTACATCCGTAAATGTATATCCGTCATCGCTGACTGCGAAATATAAACTATGTGTATCGTCTTTGAAATAGGTAAACAGATAGGCTCCCATTTCCTTCTCATTCGTTTTCCAGTCCTGAACCAGTACGGCGCCACCTTGCGGTTGGAGGGTCAGTTGAAGTTTGCCATCAGCTTTCAGTTTCAGAGTTTGCAACTGGGGTTGCAGTTCTTTATCATCATTATAGAATGAGAGAGTCTCTCCTGCCAGCATAGGTAATTCAAGTTTCAATTTCAGTACTTCTTTTGTACCGTTAACGGCAGCTACATACCATTGCTTGCCGTGACGACGTGCAACAACTGCATATTTTCCGGGATAACCATCAATAAAACGCGTTTCATCCCACGTAGTAGGCACTTGTTTCATAAAGTCCAGGCAAACTTGCGGGGCATCTGTCAGATTGTTAGGTGCCAAAGCATAATTCTGAATAGGATTCTGGAACAACACAGCGGTTGACAACTGGAATACATCCGTCGTGCGACGGGTAGTTCCACCATTGTTCCCCCGGTTCAAACGCTTGTTCAGGAACGTACCGCCAAATTCCATACAGCCTACCGAATTACGGATAAAAGGATGCAGACAGGCATTGAAAGCCTCTTCGTCACAGTAGTGCTGGTTGAAAATCAGATTCTCGGAAGCCAGTACCGCTTCGCTGCCTACATAGTTGGGATACATCCGCTCCCATCCGCGAGGCACTGTACAGCCGTGGAAGATTACCATCAGACCATGATCGTCAGCATCACTCAGAATACCTTCGTACAAACGCATGGTTTCCTGTTTATCTCCACCGAAAAAGTCGACTTTGATACCTTTCACACCCTGCTCCTGAAGCCATTTCATTTCGCGCTTGCGGATAATCGGATCATCCATCTTATTGACGGGACCTTGCTCGATATCATTCCAGTAGCCGCTTGAACTGTACCACAAGAATACATCCACTCCTTTACCTTGTGCATAGTCGATGAGGGATTCCATACGCTTATGGCCGATCTTCGTATCCCACCAGTTATCAATCAATACATATTCATAGCCCATTGCAGCAGCCAAATCAACATAACGCACCTGGTCATCATAATTGATACTGCCGTCCTGCCAGAGTATCCAGCTCCAGGTACCACGTCCCATCTGATAATCATGTTCCGTCTCATACAACGGTTCCACAACATCCCAGATAACAGTGGTTTCTACAATAGGTTTCAATGTTTCACCTACCGTAATCGTACGCCAAGGTGTAGAACCCGGTAAAGCGAAAGCGGGGGCAACTGTTCCGTTACCATTATTCTCTTCAGCCATCGGGAAAGCTACCGTATACAGATTTCCTTCTGTCACATCGCTCAGGCGCGAACCGCAATAGCGGCTGTCTACTCCCGTCTCACTGACAAGTACCCAGCCATTATCTCCTACGCGGAACAGGCAGGGGAAAGTATATCCGTGTCCGTATTGTGAACGGACATTCATCGGGGCATCTGCCTTATATTCTTCTTCATAACTCGGTTTTGTCCGCTTCCAGCCTATCATGGCGTCACTTTGCGGACACATAAAGGTAGTAGTCTGTTCAGGAAAACGGAAGCCGGTTGCCTCACTGTTCACAACAAGGCTTCCCCGTTCGCCCTGGCGGGGCAACGTATAGCGGAAAGCAACGTCATTATTGCTCACACGGAAGATTACGTCCATCTTCTGCCCTTTTGCATTGGCAAAAGCACATACCAATTCATTGGCCTGATAGTGTATCTTGGAAGCTTTGATACGCGATTGCGTGTAAACAGTATCAATTTTCCTTTCTTTATGCCCGGTCAGTTTCATTGCTTTCGCGAAATCTCCCACATTGGTCTCCAGACCCAACGGAGATGATTCCAACATCTGTTTTCCGTTATAAGTGAGAGAATACGATGCTTCCTTCCCTTCCGGGCACGAAACTGTTAGTTGTAATTTACCGTCAGGTCCGCTGACGGTTACATTCTGTGCTGTCAGCGGCAAGGCTACCGCCATACATAAAAAAGCTAATCCCTTCAGTTTGTTTCTCATGATCAAATAATGTTTCTCTGATATTTTAATAGTCATATAATTAAAGGGTTGGCACTACCGGTTTAATGGTTCCGTCCGCATTGAATTCCATGCGATCAATGCACACCTCGCGGTGCACGCCCGGACCATCTTTCAGGAAGTTCTTATTAATACGATGGTAAACGATATACCACTCATCCGTACCCGGAATTTGTAGCACTGCATTGTGTGCAGGACCGTAGATTTGTTTCTCCGGATTCTGAATCAGTACAATCGGATCTTTAGCTACCTCGATAGGTCCCAGCGGCGATTTAGATGTACCGTAAGCCACATGATAGTTGGGTGAACCGGTGTCATCTACCGACCACATAAAATAATAAAGTCCGTTACGGTAAAATACATAAGGAGCTTCGCGGAATGCATAATCCTGCAAGGTTCCTCCTTCGGGAGTCATCACCGTAAGTGTTTTCTTCTTGATGGAGATCATATCTTTATTCAGTTCGGCGCCGGCCATGTAGCCATTACCCCAATATAGATAGGGTTTACCGGATACGGGATCGGTAAAGACATCCACGTCTATCTGCTGTCCGTGTCCTACAGGGGAGTCTGTAATGATGGGCTGTCCCAGATCGGTAAACGGTCCGGTAGGTGAGTCGGCCATTGCTACGCCGATTTGCTTTCCTCCGCCTTTGGCAGGATTGCCGCTATAATAAAAGAAGTACTTGTATTCTCCCTTGATGAGTTTTTCTTCAATACACGGTGCCCAGGCATTCCCATTCGCCCAAGGTACCTGTTCGGATTTCAAATCCAGCATAACGCCTTCATAGTTCCAGTTCTTCAGGTCGGTTGAAGAAAAAACAGTGAAGTACCATCCGCCCCAGCCGGGTTGTCCGTCTGTTGTGGAATAGATATAATATTTCTTTGTCTTGTTTGAGTATAAGATTTCAGGGTCGGCATGAAATCCGGGCAGTACAGGGTTATTCGGTATTGCACCCAATTCGGCAGGCTTGCCCCATTTATCCGTGATACGGATCAATTCATCGCGCGTGATAGGAATAATCGTTCCGTGACGGGGATGGAAGTTCATCTTCACTTCACTGTCTATCACTTTGAAGTTTTTCAGATCGGTAGTTTCCGTAAACTGATATTTGCCTTTCATGTATACATCATACATTAATATATACTTATCCTGATTTATCAGTTTAAATGTACCGGCTCCTTCTACAGCGTCCTTTGTCTGCTGCTTGTAGTCCGGTTCTTCTTCCCATTGACCGGAAGTCAGTGAACGGGTGGTCGCCACTTTAATGCCGTTTCCATGTCCCTCTGTCTTATAGAACAGGTGGAAAACACCGTCTTTATAGACAATATCCCCGTCGATACATGATTTCTTATTCTCCGGAATGAAGAGTGGCTTCGGTTCACCAATCAGATCTGTAAAGTCGTCGTTGGCATATGCATAGTAGATGATATCGGCTCCACCGGCATACTGCATAGACCAGTACACCATATATTTTCCGGCTTCAGGATCAAAAACCGTCTGCGGTGCCCAAACACGTTTCAGCTTTTCCTGTCCTTTATAACGTTTCTGCATGTTGATGATGGAATGCGTCCAGTTTACAAGGTCATTGGACTTCAGCAGCACCATTGCACGGTTCGAATCCCAACCATTGTCAGATACCATATCTGTCACCACCATATAAAAGGTATGACCGTCCTGGCTTCTCAGGATATGCGGGTCGCGCACACCACCGGTCGAACTGATTACTTTTGAATCAAGAACGGGCTTACCGTCATTCAGTGCCCAATATGTATATCCGTCCATACTTACGGCATAACATACAGCTTCTTCACTGATGTGGTTACCTGTAAAGTAGGTAAACAAATAAGCCACATAATCTTTTTCAACGATAGGATGTTGTTGGGAAAAAGAAGGCAATGTCATTGCCAACATTAAACTAATAGCAACTGCAAAATGTCTCATAGTGTTCCTCATAAAATTCACGTTAGTTATTGGGTGTCAAAAATACACATAAAAAAAGGGAATATACTACCACGAATCATGCAAAAAGGGAATAATTTTGTGTCATTTCATTAAAAAACAAAGATTTACCCAGGTTATTAAACCAAAATGGAGCTTGCCAATGCCGACAAACTCCATTTCGTATCTTCTGGAAAAAATAGAATAATCAATTCAGGAATCGTACCATTTCGCAAGCCGCCAGTAAGAAAGCCCCTACTCCAAAGTTAGCTGTTGAATTGGCATCTACCACTTGTCCCGGAATGGCCTTCTCACCGATAGGCTGCACATAGCCGATACGTCCATCTGGCTGCAAAGCAACAGTTGTCAGGTACTTCCAGGCTTTTTCTACTACAGGCTGATAAGTAGCCTTATCCAAAAAGCCATTATTCATACCCCACAGCAGACCATAAGTAAAGAAAGCAGTGCCACTGGTTTCCGGTCCGGGTGCATGTTCCGGATCAAGCAAACTCCGTGTCCAGTATCCTTCCGGCTGCTGACAGGCTGCCACAGCTTTTGCCATCGCGCGGTAACGGTCTATATATTCCTGACGGTATTTATCCGTTTCAGGCAAATCTTTCAGGACTTTAGCCAAAGCAGCTAAAACCCATCCATCTCCACGAGCCCAAAAATCTTTCTTACCATTCACACTTTTATGTTTAGGATAGAGATATTTTCCGTCACGATAATAAAGCGCATCTTCCGGATCGTACATCAGACTGTCGGCAAATGCCCAGTACTCATGCAGTTTCTCCAGATAAAGCGGATTGCCGGTAATCTTATATAGTTTAGTCATCACAGGCATCACCATGTAAAGACCGTCAGCCCACCACCAATAATCATTCTTATCCGTACTCATCTGATATTCCATCACTTCGCGGGCACGAGCTATTTTTTGAGTATCCGGTTCTATATTGTATAAATCGGCATACGTCTGAAAGCAAATCTGGTAATCACCAAAAAGCACATAATCGTCACTCTCGCCATAGCTGTATTTCCATTCAGCTTTATTATCCGACTTAGCACCTTTCCATTGATTATGTTCAGCCCAAGCCTTGGAGTAGTTCATGAAATCGGAGTCACCGGTCAGAAAGAACGCTTCCATGTTACCACTATGGTAAGCTGCATTGTCCCAGAAAGAGCGTCCGTGCTCAGGATTCTGAGTTTGCCAGTAGTTATTCACTTTATAAATAATATCCACAATCTCTTTGGCCTCATCCTTTGGGGATGCACAAGCGGACATTCCACTCCAGCAAAAAGCCCCAATCAGGATGTTTACTAAATACTTATTCATACTCTTGCTATTCTTTATCTATTTACTATACTAATTGTCTGAGCGTTTAATGTTTCATTCTGTTTCTCTCTATTGAAACAATATTTCCAACATGGCGGAACCAATGTTTCATCGTGCTGAAACGATTATTTCTCCTTGGTGAAAATAGAGTTTCATCACGTTGAAAACAGAATCATCTTATGTAAGGCTTTCAATCGCCCTTAGGCTTTACAACTTCCAGCACATATACCGGTTGAGGGGCAAACTCTACCCTACGTTCTCCATCACCTTGTTTGGTGTGCTGCACAAAGAGATGAAGACGACATTTTTGCTTCCACAATTCCGTATCGTGAGACGGTTCCCAAGCATCTACCGGGAAGTTGGTCAGATCGGTAAACGTCCACTTACCTACTCCCACAGCCGCAGCGTGTGCCATCGATACCCGGCTTCCCCGTTCTTCATCACGGAAAATATAAAATATCTCGCCACCATCCACCACGATACGCGGGCGGGCAATAGGGATCATCTTTGTACCGCCACCTTTCAGAGAAAAAGGAGTATGGCGGTTCGAAACCTGGCGATTATGCCACATCTGTCCGTCATGCCACACAATACGGTATTGCGGCACTTCGCTGTCAGGATCACGCCAATACGTGGCAATGTACGGGTTACCGCTTGCATCAGCACTCATACTGGTCTGATTGATCAGTTCTGAGTTTTGCGGGATGCGGCAGGCATATTCCGCATTATTGTACCGGATAGGTAAATCGTATTTCTTGCCATTTGCTTTGTACCAGGTCACACCATTATCGTAAGAACGGGCATAACAAAGATCATGATTTGTCTCCACGTGCCACGTTTCGCGCCACACCCAAGATAGGTGAATCGTGCCTTGTTCGTCCACATAGAGTTGCCAGTAGGCATTCCGTTGGTCTTCACCATCTATCAGTACATCTTGTACACGATTCCACTTCTTCTCCTTTACAGAATAATGGTTCATCACCAGATTCCCCCGTCCGGAAGAGCCGGAGCGATAAACAAACAGCAAATCTCCCCCATTCAGCGGATAGAACTCCGGATAAGTCACATTACCTTCATCCACACCGGTCATCGGTTCCTTATCTCCAAGTTCCAGCGTATAAGGGACGGTGCTACGGCAATAATTCAGTTTATGCCCGTGATGGTCGAATGAGAGATGCAAATAGCCATCGCCATCCAACATCATACTGATTATGTTATGGGCATCTTTCACATTTCCCTTGTATTGTGTCCGCTTCAGTGTCCATTGGTCAGAGTCCAACTTCCGTTTACCGAGCACCAGATAGCCGTCGCCGTCATAGTAACTGATATACTGTTCGTCTCCCTGCGTCACAAGTGAATTGTTTCTGAAGACAGTAGTGTTGACTGATGTCTGGCTATACCCATTCCCCACTTCCACGAGCCGGGACTGTTGTGCCCGGAGCGTGGTAAGTGTCGAGAGAATCAGAAAGAAAAAGAGAATGTATCTGTTCATGATAACTTATTTCTAATAGGCGTGATCTTTCGGGAAGTCTTCTCCACCCCACGCTTTCTTTGATGTCCACGGTTGCGGGGCATCTGTCCAAAAAGGAGCGTCAGCGGGCAATCCTAACGGAAGGAAAGCAAGTGAGGCCAAATATAGGCTGCCATTATTGGTATACCAATCCGATATATTAGGTTGGGAACCGTTGAAACCTAATGTCAGATAGCCTTCCGCATTGAAGTTGCGATTATCACCGAACATACGCTGAATGACAGCGGTCATTGCCGCACGTACCTGTCCGGCAGGCAACTCTTTGGGTAACCAGCCACGCAATGACAGCAAGGCAAGCGGTTGCAGTACGCCGGTACGGTAAGTAATCGAGCGGCCAAATACCGGGAAAGTGCCTTCGGGAGAAACAAAACGTTCCAATATCATGCCGAAACGCTGCATACGCTTCAAGGCATTCGGAAAGTTTCCGCCTTTCACATTCCAGATATTCTGCTTTCCGCCATTTGTCATCACTTCAAGGCATTCCACATACATGGGATGAATCACAAAACTATTGTAATAATCGAAGGCGAAATCCTCTCCGTCACTGTACCAGCCATCTCCTACATACCATTCATCGACTTTACGCAAAGCTGAAGTGATACGGTAATAATCCGTCTGGGCACCCGCCTTTTTCAGGAAGCACTCAACAGTTGAAGAGAATAATAACCAATTCGTATAGGGTGGATCCACCCGACGCAGTTGCTGGAATTCAGCAATATAACGCTGTTTTGTCAAATCATCCAATGGAACCCACAAAGCGTCATATCCGCGCAAAAAACTTTCAGCTATATAGGCGGCATCCACCAAGGGTTGTCCCTCTTTCCGCCACAACAGATAATCTTTACTTTCCGGATCTACGGATTGAGCATAGCTCTTTAATGCCCATTCACGCAATTGTTTGCGTTGTTTTCCTTCTGCCGTATCATCATCAGGCAGTGACAGCCACGGAGCCAGTCCGGCCATCAACCGTCCGAAGCATTCCATATAAGTCACCCGCTTATCACGACCGTCCCATGTAGGGCTCAACTCCACCAGCATATTTTCCTGCAACTTGCCTTCGCTCATATTACTGAGTACAGGCGCTGCCATCTGGTACAGAACTCCCGCCCAAAGTTCACGATCAGACTTTACTTTTTCCGTTTTCTTTTTTGCCGAAACATTGAGGGGAACCAGCAACGCTACAATCAACAGTAGCCACAAATATTTCCACGTTTTCATGATATTCAATTATAAGTTGTTTTTCATCGTTGCAAATATATTCGTTTTCAGATAAACCGAACTGCTAAAATTATTTCAAAAAGGGTACATAATCGACCATTCTATAGGAAAATGGCCGATTTTCACTCCACACTCACCACTTATCCACCCACTCTATAAATGGAATTCCTTTCCCATTAAAACGAACAGGCAGCCAAATATACCTAGAATCCGACAAGCTTTTCGGACGCCACACATCTGCCATAAACATGTATCCACCATCCTTTAGTGGCAGTATGTAGGTACTTTGTCCTCCAAAAGTAATTTTCGCATCTTTACCTACACAAGGATTGGGTAATTGCGACCATTCCCCCAGAATTGAAGAAGCAGTCATCAAACGGGCTTCATTCGGCTCCCATCCTGTACATCCCGAAGCTATCATCCAATAAGTTCCATCCTTCTTAAATATAGCCGGCGCTTCATTATGTCCTCCGGGAAATATACGAATGTACTTTCCGGTATGGCTCAGATAATCATCAGACAATTCTGCGATATGGAGTGTCAGGTTCTCTTCCGAGGAATAAATATGGTAGGCTGTGCCGTCATCATCCACAAACAAAGTCATATCACGGGACATCTGTCCGTCACCTTCCAGGTCACGTTTCACAAACATTCCCTTATTGACAGCCTCACGCCACTCCGGAGTCCACCATTCATAATCTTCCGGATTCCAAGTAAGCTTCTGCTCCTCCTGTGTCATATTTAGCGGATAGACACCGGGATTCACGCGCCCTGAACGGATAAACCGATAAGGTCCCGCCGGGGTGTCGCTTACTGCAACTCCGGCACGGGAAGGCCCATATCCTCTTCCTTTAAGTTCCAAATGGAACCACATTACGTATTTTCCTGTTTTCTGATTATAAATAACTTTAGGACGTTCTATGATACATCCTTTCTCTATATCACTTCCTGCTTCGTCAGATACAGCCAAAGCTACACCTTCGTACTTCCAGTTACGCAAATCGGTTGATGAATAACATGTCACTCCCACCTGTGTTGTAAAACCGGAAGAAGGCCGGTGCTCTCCAAACCAGTAGTATTTCCCGTTGTTGAAGAGGATACCGCCGCCATGGGCGTTAATAACATTACCGTCTGTATCTTTCCAGACTTCACCGGAAACAATATCTTTCGTACCAATCGAAGTATTTTGTGCGGAAAGAATGGTTTGAAAGAAGAAAGAAAGGAATAAAAAATATCCTGTTATATTCAAATGCTTACTCATATCTTCATATCTTAAAAAAGAAAAGAGGTTGTGTCAAAATCACTTTGTGTATTCCGAACGAATGACGATTCGCCTCTACAAGCACAGTACTTTAGACCCAACCTCTTTATTTAAGAACTAAACCTATAGAAATCCTCCAACCTGGTTATTCACTCTTATCCTCATCAGCAACAGCTTCTTCCCAAGTTTCCCACATCGGTACACTAGCATCATATCCATCGTAACCGTAATTTTGAGCTAGCTGTCCTTTATTATTCGCAGTAATAGCACTATTCGGAACCGGCCAGAAAAGGTTACGCTTATCCATATAATAATTCAGAGTCTTGCCATTGGAAACGATGTCACCTTTATTATACAAAGAATAATGAATGATACGTTGATACCAGTAGCTTCCGCCAACATTATCCGTACCCTGTTGTTTATCCCAATTGTCTTTACTATAAGTATTTCCCCATTCATCAGGTTTGCCGCTCAACGCCAGACAAAGAGATACGCGGGTCAATTCTACATTGCGCCATTCTTCCAGATAAAGTTCACGAGCGCGTTCGTTCATGATATCACCAATAGTCACGGTTCCAACTGCATAAAGTTGTGAACATTTAGCACGTTTACGTACTTCATTTACATCTGATGTAGCATCCTTACCTTGATAATACTTAGCTTCAGCACGCAGCAGATAAGTTTCAGCCAAACGATACAGATACCAGTTTGCATTAGCACCGGAACCGGCTGCACCTTGAAAGTCATTGGCACCCATATTAGCTTCATTGCGCACATCCTCCAAATAGATCTTGTAGTGAGGGAAATCAAACCAATCACGAATTGTATCATTACAGAGTAAAGCTCCTTTATGAGTTGTGATAACAGGTTTACCATCCTTATCTACCCCCCAAACATCTTCAGGTGAATAGAGCATAAAATTCTGACCATAATATTTAGAATCCTTGTTATTGTAAGTCAAGTCCTCCATATTTACCCAGTTTCCAACTTTTGAGTTATGGCGGAGATCTTCCTTATCTTCCACACCGTTCACTACCCAAAGTCCATGTTGAGCAAAATGAGTAGCACGAACAGTGGCAATGCCACGACCAAAAGCACGTGTAAAGTCAGTAGTAGCTTCATATTTGCCATTATTACGTGCATAACGTTCACCAGCTGTTTTACTATCAGGTGTTTTCAGGTTACCGTCACTCCAGAATGGACCGAAAATACGCATAGATAGAAAGTTCACAAATGATTCGTCCGTACAGTTAGGCATTCCCATGATGACCTCTTTATTCGCAGCGATCATCTTGTTTTCAGGGCGATGCAAGTCCCAGATCACGTTACGGGTAATCTTCCAGGTATTCGGTTCACCACCATCATTTGCATTACCAAAGCTCTCTGTCATCAGTGATAATCCTGACTGATCAATCAAAATGTCAGCTTGCTTCTCAGCCTTTTCAAACTGGCCCGTTGCCAAATAACATTTGATAAGCAGCTGGCGACATGCCTCTTTGTTCACCATACCAATGTAACGGGTATCATTCTGCACAGGCACCCACTCCACAGCTTTCTCCATATCCTGGGTAATCATATCCAGAATTTCTTCTTTCTTGGTAGACCGATAGTTTCGCTTAGGTACTTCCAGTGTCTTTGTTACCAAAGGAATATCACCAAACTGCATCACTAGGTTCAAATAACGGTAAGCACGATGGAAATAAGCACGCCCTTTATAGGCATTTTTTGTTTCCTCACTCAACGCAGTCACTTTATCTATAAAGGACAATATAGTGTTGGCATGCTTAATACCCGTGAAACCTTCATTCCAGAAGTACATGATTCGGTTGTCATCACCGTTGTTCAAACCACTGGTAGGTTGCAGTTGATTGGCAAAATTACCATATACCCCCCCTGTACCATCAGTTTTACCATACAGAGAAAGTTCAGAAAATAGATATTCCGTACCAAGAGGTATGCTTATATTACAGTCACCACTACTATAGTGGAATGCCCAAGTGCGAAGATGACGGTCAGCCATAGCCAATACGGCCTCCAAACCTGATTCAGTAGCAAATGTTGTCTCAGGTTCATAAAACGACAGAGGATCCGGTTTCAAAAAGTTGTCAGTGCATGCACTGAATACTGCTATTCCTGTAAGGAACAATACCCCCTTAGAGAGCTTATTCTTAATATAATTATTCATTGTTTCAACAGTTTAAAGAGTTAAGTTTAATCCGAATGTAAAGGTACGAGTAGCCAAGCCACCGGTTTCCGGGTCTGCATATTCCCAGTCTGCCGCCCAAGTCGCTACGTTACGAACAGTACCAAAGAGTTTTACGCGTTCCAACTGTATCTTCTTCGTCCACGCTTGTGGCAAGGTGTAAGCCACAGAAATATTGTCCAGACGGATGAAGGAACGATTGTGCAACTTCTGTACACCCTTAGCACCATTCGGACCATAGGCATCGAGACGTGCATACTCATTAGTCGGATTTTCAGGTGTCCAGTATCTCTTCTTGAAAGTATTGCTGTTATAAGTAATCAATGAACCGCCATTATCTTGATTCAGATAATAACCTTCCAGACTCTTATGTCCCATATAGGAATACATGCTGAAAGAAATATTAAGGTCCTTCCAGAGAGTGAACTCATTACGGAACGACCAGTGGATAGGCGGATTTTTCTTACCCAGGAACACTTTATCCTTCTCATTGTAAACCGGTGTGCCATCTTCTTTATCGTCAGCAGTATAGTGGTTCACTACTTTCGGATCACCCGGGCGTTGTCCTACCTTAGCAGCTTCTGCTGCCTCATCAGCCTGCCAGATACCATCCATCTCATAATCCCAGATAGTACCAATGGATTGTCCAATAAACCAACCGTTGCTTGTGTCGTCCATCTCTTTGCGACCAATTACTTCTCCAGCTTCATTGAGCACGTCTTCATATTCATAATAAAGATGCTTGATTTCATTCTTATAGATGGAGAAGCTTAAAGTAGAGCGCCATTCGAAATCCCGATTCTGAATATTCAGGGTATTCAATGAAAGTTCGAAACCTCTGTTCTGCACTTCACCCAAATTGGTAGTAATGCTTCCAAATCCGGTAAATCCCGGCAGACGTTGTCCCATAATCATATCATGCGTCTTCATAATATAATATTCAGCACTACCCGTGATCCGATCATTCATGAATCCGAAGTCCAAACCAAAATTTAAAGCTTCCGTTTTCTCCCATTGCAGATTCGGATTAGACAAACGGTCCATACCCAAATACTTAACATCTACTGTACCGCCATTAGCAACCAAATACCCCATTGTAGCCCCTGCTCCGGCCCCCAGATTGGCAAGAGCAATATAAGGGTCTTTCAACGAACGGTTACCATTCTTACCCCAAGAGACACGCAATTTACCGGTACTCATCGGCTCCCAATTAAAGAACTTTTCATTAGTAAAATTCCATGCAGCAGATATAGAAGGGAAGGTAGCCCATGGATTGTTAGCACCGAAAGCGCAATAACCATCACGACGAACCGTACCAGTAATCATATAGCGATCATCGTAAGAATAGAACAGACGTGCCATATAAGCAGCAGCCGTTTCGTGCGTATCATTTGAAGAAAAACTACTCAGCGTCTTGCTACCATTGCTGGTATTATGAAATCCCAAGGCATCCGAGGGTAATATCTTGCGTGCGTTAATTTTATCCTGCCAAAAACGGCGTTCTTCTGCCTCCTGCACCAAAGTAAGAATAAAGTGATGCTTTTGAGCCAATGTATAATCCCATGTAATAGTATTATTCAAAGACCAATCAAAACGTTTACTTTGTTCACGATTTACTCCCTGGCTATCCGGATTAGAATCAGGTTTGGCAGCTGACATAAAGTAGCGATCATAGAAAAATTGATAACGAGGAGCTATATTGAAATCATAAGTGATTCCAAAAGGCAATTTTACTTTGGCATTGAAAATAGTATTCAACACAGTATAGCCCTTCTCCAGATCCAGATACTGACGCTCAAAGTCATAGTTGTAGCCCCACTTCTTATTGGAACCCATCGGATATTGGCAATAGCTACCATCTTCGTTACGATAAGTAGAGTAAGGACTGTTTCGCAACATATTGGCATCCCAGTAATCCGTACCAAGATTTACAGAAATATCACCGTCACTACGATCCTGAAAATTAACGTTCGTTCCTATTTCCAACCAGTCGGTTACTTTGCCATTCACCTTCAAATTGGCACGGATAGCATTGTAATCATTGCCTCTCACGGCTCCCTCATTCTTTAGGTAACCGATAGACATATAATAATTCATCCGATCACCGGCTCCGGAAATACTCGCTGTATAATCCTGATTGATACCTGTCCGGAAAGTACGATCGTACCAGTCGTACGTGTTTCCGGCCAGATAGTTAGCTAAAACACCATCTTCCAGTCCTAAACGCTTTGCATAAATACTGGCGTCCGATTCTCCACTCTCATTTGAAGTGAACGCTCTCCATTGGTCAACGGAGATACCATACCGACCTAAATTCGCAGGATTATCATAATAACCGGCAGCACGGTTATATATATATTCTTGTAAGGGTTTGCCATCAGAGCCTATTATATCTTTACCGTTCTCATCCTTCTTGTTTTTCCATTGTCCGGCTGCATACGCTCCATAAACACCGGTAAAAGGGTCAGTGGCATAAGTATCTTTCTTATACCAATCTTCACGATATCTCATATAGCCGTTGGCATCAAAAACATCACGATATTCACTCTTTGTATTGATACCAAGAGTAGCAGTAAAATTGATAGTCGGCTTACCTGATTTACCTTTTTTAGTCGTAATAATAATAACACCATTGGCAGCTTTAGCACCATAAACAGCAGCAGAAGAGGCGTCTTTCAATACATCAATCTGACCAATGTCATTCGGATTAATTTCAGAAAGTTCACCATAAAACTGCATACCATCAAGGATAATCAACGGATCATTATGTCCACCATCCGTATATACAGAACGCTGACCACGAATCTGCATAGAACCACCGCCCTTAGCAGAAGCATCGTAACCGACATTCAAACCCGGTGTACCACGCAATACATCTTGCACAGTCTTGGGAGCCTCATTCGCTAATTTATCTGGACGAATCTGGATAACAGAACCGGTCAGGTCTTTTTTACGCATTTGACCATAACCCACAACCACAACCTCATCCAGCATTTCACTATCCTCCTGTAGTGTCACTTTCACATTCCTTTGCCCTTTTACAGGAATTTCCACCATTTTATAACCAATAAAACTCACTACCAACGTAGCATTCGGGTTTACTTTAATGGAGAAGTTACCATCAATATCGGTAATTGTTCCATTAGAAGCTACGCCTTTCTCAACAATACTGGCACCAATCACAGGACCCATCGTGTCCTCTACTTTACCCGTTACTGTAACTTGGGAATTTTGAGCGCCCAGATATGGGACGTTCATCATTAGAGTCATACAGACCATTAAGGTAAAAAGTACCTTGCTTAGTCCTGCTCTTGAGGAAATCTTTCGTTTTTCCATCGTATAATTTTTAAGATTAAAAAAATAATATAAGTTCTCTATCTTCAATCCGGAAACTGCATGCCTGGCTCCCGAACTGCATGGCAAATGTATGGAAAGGAAATACATTGCGGCATTACAAAAATGCCAGAGATGTTGAAGAATGGTGCATGAAACATTCTCCCATCAATAATGCACCATTCTTCAACAATCTGACTATTTATCTATTGTCAGTATATCCTCAATCAGTTGTTCCAGGTCACTGACAGAGTTTGAATTTCCTCCGTAGGTTCTTCCCCGGCTACGTCCATAACCAGAACGTGCACCCGGATTTATCTGTCCGCCACCAGTAAAACTGCCAGTCATGACACAACCTTCATTCTCCATCGAAATCAACTCGACAGTTGGCTTCACATAAGTTTCTTTTTTCATATACTTGTTCATTTTAAAATTTACACTTTATTTTATTTGGAATATATCACAGCCTTCTGACCTTCCACAACATAGAAACCGGGAGCAAGACCAGTAACAATATTCACACCTTCCTGTAATTGTACCGTACGTACCAATACTCCATCCACACCATGAATCTGAACTATAGTTACCTTAGGGGAAACAATTTTCAGATTGCCAGCTTCCGAATACACACGTAATTTGCCAGCATGATCCTTAGTCCCATTCTCTAAACCGGTAATTTCGCCATTTCCACCACCTATGCTAAAGCTTTTCGGCATCGACATCGATTCTACATCCGGAAGCAAGTAGCAGCGGAAAGGTTCAACTGTAGCTCCATCATCATATTTAATGAAAGCATTTCCCTCAGCATTTAGTCTATAATGAGCTCTGACAGGTTGAACAACTGCATAAGTTCCATTAAAGCTATAATCATCTGCCGTAACTTTAGCAATGCCCTTAGTGGCTGATACAGTTACATCCGTACCACGAATCTCTATTTCCTTATCTTTAATACTATTTTCCACTCCCCAGCGTTCCCCTGGCAAAGCTATGATATATGGTATATCAGCTTCAATTGAGCTTGCATATTCAAAGTTCATAGCCTCGTTTGTTTTACCGGCAAATCTCTTCAGCCAGTAATTTCCGGATGCGTCATCATCACTAATAAAAGGATTCTTGGCATCTTCACCGGCATACAAGGTTCCTGCAAAAGGCAGTACAAGAGAACTCCAACCATTTGTACCATCGGCATATACATATCCGGTCAGGTCACGTCGATAGACAGCAGATGTAGCCGTAAAACTGACAGGCGAATAAAAAGGCTGTTTATCCGTAAGCAATAAACTGGTACAAGAATAAGTGTTTGCCGCATTCTTTACGACAACGTTGTTCTGTCCCTCCGGAAGGTTAATACCATCAGCATCGTCCACTACGGCAATAGCATTGCCGGTTAGTATGTCAGCCAGACCACTACCATCCTTATATACTTCTACTGTTTCTCCGGTACTATTGCCTTTATAAACAGAAACAGTTACCATAGCATCAGCCAGTTTTGCCACTTCCAAGTCAGACAATGCTTTATTATATATCCTAAAATCATCATAGATATGGTCGCAATACGCATCGCTCGACCACTGAGATTTACCCAAATAGTTTTGTGTAGTTATTCCCATATCCTTAGGAGAAATTTTATCCGCATTTTCGCCTGTACCCACACAGATACCATTCAGATAAAACTTAACCGAAGTACCCGCCTGTGTCATAGCAAAATGTATCCATTCCTTAGTTTTTATCGTACAAGGAATGGTGATATCGAATGTACCAGCTCCGCATGTTATTTTATAGCGTATCTTAGTTGTAGCCGGTGCCAGCATCATAAATGTGCCTGTCCCGGTGCCAAAATCAAACAAGCGCCCTATTCCTCCGTTAAAGTTAATCCAGGTGGTAATGGTGAAATCTTCCAAACTGCTAAGTGCACCATCCTGCAATTGTATATAAGAACTTTTGCTCTTGGTGAGTGCTACTGCGCTTCCTGTTTTACCGGTAGTCCATTCAGCACCATTCACCAGTGTTCCATGATATCCACCCCATGCATCAAAAGCTGTTGTTCCTGCATTTTCATCAAACGAAAGATATACATGTTGCCCGGCAACAGGTATAGCTGACAGTATTTCGCTTTCCGGACCATCACCGGCAGTATTATAGGCTTGCACCTTATAATAATAAGTAGTACCTTCAACAAGCCCATTATCCACATAGCGCGTAGTCTCAATAGCATCTGCTATTTGTTCATATGAAGCATCCTTCTCCTCGGCACGTAATACCCTATATTTAGCATCATAAGCGAAATCCCAAGTTAAAGTCAAATGCCCGTCCCCTGCTGCTATACGCAGTCCGTTTATCGCCAAAGGAACAGCCAATGCCTTCGTACTTACGGTTAAAACATCAGAAACCGGTTCTGTAGCTGCTGTACTCAGCGCATAAAGCCTATAATAATAGGGAGTATTCACTGCTAAATTCTCATCCATATAAGTTGTACCAGTAAGTAGGTTTGCTATTTCCACATATTCTCCGTTTGCACTTTCCGCACGTTCCAATCTGTAAGAACGAGCATTATCCACAGCACTCCAAGTCAATTTTATAATTTTAGAAGAGAGTGCTTCACCTTGCAAGATAGGTTTATCGGGTACGGCATCTCTGGTCACACTTGCTGTACGTGAATAAGAAGACTGTGTATCTTTATAACTCAACGCGATGACACGGTAATCAACCTTCGATGTGCAATCAATTTCTTCGGTATAAGAAATCGTACTTCCATATGTATAGACCAAAGGATTATCAGGATTCATGTCAGTTGCTGCAATAAAGACCTTTACATCTGTCCATTCTCCACCATCCACACTCTTCTGCAATGTGTAATTCTTACCCGTCTCTCCATTGTGATCATACCAACTAATAGTTATCGACTTATAGTCTTTCGACAAAGTATAGCTGGGAAGAGGAGGAGCAATTTTCCAGGTATGGGTATACTCCCGCGCTTTTGAAAAGCCCACTTTCGATTTATATGCTGCAAAGTTTTTCCCCGCAGGAGTCAGTTTATTGTCCAGCACTATAGCTCTTGCATCCTGTACCCAGTTATAGAGTGAATGTCGTTCAAGATATTCACAACGTTCAAGCCCATTCAGCGCATCCAGTATCCACGTAGCTTGTTTTGCCGCATTTTCGGGCGACAACGGTCTGGTCACTGTTTTTTCATTTCCATCCTCATCATAAATGATGTTCAAATCCGCATCTCTTTGAGGTCCCGAATTAGTAGGCCAGTTTTCAGTTGTCCAGTTGGCACCGTTGTTCCATTCAGTTATCCACATCGGACGTCCTCCATACAGGCGAGTGCAAGCATCCACCACTCCATTATACAGGTTTTGTCCCGATTGCCCATTCCAATACATGTGTCCCACCACAAAATCAACACGATAGTTCAAACTATCTGCCAACTCCAGGAATTTGACCAACCAATCTTTTCTAATAGCATCAGGTGTAGGCGATCCAAGCCGTAAACCCGATTTTAACAGCTCAGGCCACTGCCTAATCGCTTGTATCGGCGTACAATTCGCCTGGTCAGTATGATCCGGTTCGTTATAACCCAAAACATGGGATACATTGTTCCTTGTATTGATAGTTTCAAAAGAGTCCCAACCTAAATTATGACGCATAGGAACATATTCAAAATCAGGATTATCCGTAGCACCACCAGCAGCCCAGTCATTGTACCAGGAAGAATTAGTGATTGCAGCAAGTCCGCCGTTACAAATTCCCTTCTTGCTAACCCATTCCCAACGGAATACACGCACAAATGAAACAAATTCTAATCCTTCGGGCATTTCGGGTACTTCAATATCTGCATCGCTGGCAATGTACACTCGTGAAAAGCCCGTACCATCAGGATTATTGGCAAGCGTGCAGGAATAACCTTTCTTCAGTCTGAATGAGCGGATTTTGTTATCGAAAGTAGCTCCAAGTTCGGCTGTCCGATAGTATTTCTCCACTTCAAATTCCATGGATTCACCTCCATAATTATTTTCTGTATAGGCTATCAGAGCATGTTTTGAAACTTGTTTCCCTTGGGGAATAATCACTGTACCACTTCCGTAAATGGCTATACGATCCGTTTCTGCATTGAAAGCTTGTCCATTGATTTTTATAGAACTCAAATAATTGGAAGTAACTTCCGAAGGTTTAACAGATTCAAGATAGAGCCAGGCATTGTCCGAAGCAAGATTAATATTACTGCCCACCAGCGGACTTTCGCTTGAAATGTGTAATTCAGAAGTTCCATTAACTGTAATATTCATATATTTAGCAGATTGAATGGCAATCGTTTCATTGTTTATGGTAAGGCTCGTCATGGTAGGATTTCCATCCGGTACAAACCGTGCATAAATGATTGTATTCTCCAGAACTGGAATATTGAAATTAAAAAGTGATGTATAAGTATTGTCCTTATACCAGCCACTAAATACATAGCCGTTTTTGGTAGGTTCAACAGGAGGATTTACCACATACGATTCTCCTTCTACAAAATATTGTGTAGCAACTTCACTTCCTCCATCAGTATTAAAGGATACATTGAGGGCATTGCCCACTTCTGTAAGTAAGAAATCGGTAGCTATATTTCTATCTGTGCCATTTGTCGTTTGCCATACCATATAGTATGTGCCGGACACTGCTGCCGCAAAGTTGAAGTTAAATGTCGATAGTGAGTTCCACTTCGCAGAAGTCTTACTTTGGGAATTCAACATTCTACCCATTGCATCTTTCGACATATTGATGCCAAACATAGTGGTACAGGTACCGTTTACATTTGAGTTGCGACAAGTGAAATTATAGACTTTACCTCCGGTTAGAGAAACCGGAAAAGAAAAGACATTATTATTAACAGGATGGGTAATCACACGACCAACACCACTGCCAAAATTATCTCTATACCTATATGCATAAGTGTCGTTACTATTATCTGCATTCACCCATGTCACGTCACTACTACACTTCCAACCAAAGTTGCTCGGAATATCTGTAGTTGTCCCCATGCCGTTACCATCCCAAGCAGCCATATAATTTACTCTAAAAGTTACTGTGTAAGTTTGTGTAGAACCGTCACCAGCCGTAACTGTTACCACAGTACTGCCCGGAATGGCAGATGCTTGTTTAATACTGGCCGATGCAACCGAAGCTACAGCCGTAGCCGTAACTGTTGGAATGGAAGCACCCGGAGCAAGATCATAGGTATATATGTAAGTTGTAGCCGAGAAACCGGGAATAATGCTCCTCTCCACCAACAGTTCCTTTAAAGAACAATCACGGTAAATAGCAAGAGCAGTATTTAGGTTACTAATGGCTGTTGTGAAATCACTGATTGTAGAACCGGAATTATCGACAATCGCCTGCGCTTCTCCGATAACAGTTTGCAGATAGTTTATTCCGGCTTCCGTACCACCTTCTTTAGCACTTTCCACTTCAGATATCAACGTTTGTAGCTGAGTTTTTACCACACTCGCATCTTCCCACTTAGCAAAAATGGTTGTTGCAGCAGTAATAGCAACCGAGAAGTCGTAAGGTATAGTAAATTCTTTATCGGCATACCAACCATCAAAAGGAGAACCATCGTCTTTAACAGGATCGGCAGGTTTACTTATCGTATAAGATTCCCCCTCTAAAAAATATTGATTGTCTACTGAACTGCCTCCATTGGTATCAAACTTTACGGAAACAGCATTACCTAATTCAGTAAGTTGCAAAAGCCAGATGCCAGCCTCATTCCAGTTGCCACCATTAACATGAACATCCCAAAGAAAATAACCCGACGTAAAACCCTCCGGTGCAACAAAACGTAAACTATTGAATGTATTTACTACATTGTTTCCCGAAAGAGTCAAAGATTTTTTTGAAACAGGCTTTGTTGCCAACAGATCGTCAGCAAAATAAAAATTGAAGGTTGCACTTCCAGATCCCCCATTTCTTCGCCACGCTTTACCAGAAAGTTGATAGAATTTGTTTTCCACCGGCTTTACCGGATAACCGTACTTGGTATCCACCTCTGTTATATACAACATCTGATCTGTACCATTACTGGCAGGACTACCTACATTTATACGATATCGATTGCCAGAAGAAGCTGCGAGATTTCCCCAAGTAATAGAGATACTTTCATCGACCCGCCAACCGGCGTCATAAGGAGTTCCAGCTGTATCGTCCCAACCGGTAAGTAAATTTTGCGCCTGTATCGGCACACTCATCACCAGAACTATGCAAATTATCCAAGCTGAAATCATCTTGCACAATCCAGTTTTTTGCTTTTGTTTTTCCATACGTAATAACTTTTAAGATTAATATTCTGCGAACGAAACAAGTCTTATTGTTTCAAATTCATAGAAGCAAAGTTATTCCGCATAAGCGTAAGCAATACGTAGAAATGTTTCAAAATGATTTAATTATGATGAATGGCACATACGCCTCTATTTTTTGCACCTTTCCTCAACCGGGTTTTACTCTCCCTCAATCGTTCCTCCCGAAGTGAACCGTTCCATATACTCAGAAGGCTGCATCCCTATTTCCTTTTTAAAGATACTACTAAAATAACGCGGGTCATTATACCCTACTGCATACGCCAATTCCGAAATACGCACATGTTTTTTCTCTTCCATAATATGGCAAGCCGCTTTCATACGGATATTACGGATGAATGAAACATAAGTCAATCCGGTGAGAGACTTCAATTTACGGAAAAAGGTTGATTTTGTCGTATTCATCTCTTCTAAAAATTGAGTTTGATCAAATCCCGGATCATCCAAATGGCGATTTACACAATCAATGGCACGTTGCAAGAAGTCTTCATCCATACTGGTATAGTTCAATTCTTTCGCCTCGAACACCAGTTGTTTCTTAAAATCTTTCATAACCCTTTCACGTGACTTCAATAAATTACCAATACGGGCATGAAGTACACTCAAATTGAACGGTTTTGTTATGAATGCATCCGCTCCCGATTCATAGGCCTCCACACGGTCCTCTTCCTGTTTTTTAGCAGTCAGCAGAATTAATGGAATGTGGGAAGTATCAAAATTTCCTTTAATACTCCTGCAAAACTCAATACCATCCATCACCGGCATCATTACATCAGATACAATCAGGTCGATATCTTCCGATTCTACGATTTCAAGCGCTTCTTTGCCGTTAGTTGCAGTATGAATTTTATAATCAGTACCCAAAAGTTTCACCATCAAGCCTAATAGATCTTCATTATCTTCAACTAATAATAAGGTGTGGCTCTTTTCTGCCACATTCTGTTCTGCCGAAACAACGTTATCTTCTAATGCACTTGTCTGAATATCTTCAATCACCACATCTTCCTGCACAGCATCTATTCCATCCGAATCCAACAGAGTCACGGCATCATCTATCTCTTCCTCCGAATAAGCAAACCGATGAACCGGGAATTCTATTTTAAAAGCAGTTCCTTTCCCCTCTTCGCTCTCTACAGATATGGAACCATGATGCAGAACAACTAAATCGCGTACCAACGATAACCCAATACCTGTGCCGATAGTATTAAATTTACGGTAATCTCCTTCATAAAAACGCTTAAACAAGTTCTTTTGCGACTCTTTCGGGATACCAGGTCCGTTGTCCTTCACGATTATACAAACTACTCCATTCGCTTCATCACAGCTAAGTTCAATTCCCACCTTACCACCAGGTTTATTATACTTGGAAGCATTTGAAAGCAGATTATATAGTATCTTATCCAGTTTATCCGGATCAAAGAAAGCTAAGTATTTATTCATACTGCTTTGAATAGTGAAATGAATATCCTTCTTCTTCATCAACGGACGGAAACCATCCAGACTCCGGCGCACAAACAGTACCAAGTCTCCCTGCAATACCTTCAGTTTCAGATTACCCGTCTCTGCCTTACGAAATTCCAATATCTGTTGCAGCAGACGTATTAATCTATTAATATTATGTGTCATCACATCATATTGTTCCTTATAAGCAGGTGCCGTCTGTTTCAGTTCATCTACAGAAGCCGAAATAATGGTTAGCGGAGTCAATAGTTCATGCGTGATATTTGTAAAGAATTGCAGCTTAGCATGATTTATCTCTTCTGATTTTGCCTGCTCCATCTCACGCAGATGCAATGCATTACGCAAACGAATACGGTTGCGAATAATCCGGTAGATATATCCGGCAATACCTACAAGTATTATTATATATAAGGTGTAAGCCCACCAGGTTTTCCAAGGCGGAGGCAGAATAACAACTTTTACGGTTTGTACATTCTCATCCCAAATACCATTAGAATTGGAAGATTTCACATAAAAAGTATAGGTACCAGACTTCAGATTATTGTAATACGCAAAGCGTTTTGATGCATCTGTATGTTGCCAACCTGCATCAAAACCATCTAATCTGTAAGCATACTGATTCCTTTCGGGATTGGCATACTCCAATGCAGAGAACTCTATGCTAAAGTTGTTACGCTTATAGTTCAGGACTATTTTATCTGTGAATCTTGGTGACAAATTCGATATTTCGGAACGTTCCTCCCCAGAGAGAGCTGTCCAGGACTGATTGAACACTTTAATATCAGTGATTACAACTGGAGAAGAAAAAACCTGTTCATCTTGTTTATTAGGATAGAAGCTATTATACCCCCGATGCCCTCCAAAGAACATCTCGCCGTCAGAAGCAACAAATGACGCTCCCCGATTAAATATATTATCCTGCAAGCCATCAGAAGTAGTATAAAGGCGATAAGTTACATTCTGCAAATCCCGTGGCACAGTGAGGCGCAACAGCCCTACATTGGTTCCCAACCAAAGGTTACCCTTCTTATCGCTCTGAATATTGGTTACTGCATCTCCCGGCAGATTCCACAATTTATGTACCGGCAGGAATACATCTTCCACAGCATCATAAAGACTCAATCCACTTCCACCGGTTCCTACCCAAATACGTCCTTCAATATCCCTATAAATGCAGTTTGCATAATCACTGTTCAGCTTTCCATTGGAAACCGAATAGCCGGAAAAAGTATATCCACTTAAAGAATTCCCACTACCCTGAATGCGAATAACTCCATGTGTATTGGAAGCCAACCACATCTCACCGTCACGTCCTTCAACAAGTTGCATGACCACCATATCCCGCACAGCCACGTCTCCAACCTTCAATGAATCGAAGCGTACCGAAGTTCCATCCGCCGCACGCATCGAAATCCCACTCTTAGTGGCAAACCATAGGTTTTGCTTGGAGTCTTCACAAATATAGTAGATACAGGAATTGCACATCCATGGAGCATTCGAAGAGTTATGTGCTTTCACGCGCTTTCCAACAGGGGCTGATTGATCTATTTCATAAGCTCCTCCGTTGTACACTCCAATCCATATATGTCCGGTAGAGGGAGATTGCATAATGGACATCACTGTAGAAATCCCTCTATATGAGCTGAAGTCGGGCATTTGACCATGATGAGTAAATTTCCCGGTCCTGCGATCTTCCACACCAAAGCCATAAGTGCTGATTCCCATCCAAAGTTGCCCTTCATCATCCAACAAAATACTACGGACAGAATTACTTTTGAGTATCCGTTTTGCTTCAGATAAACGATCAAGGTTGAACTTTGCTTTACGAGTATTCGCCATATTGACACCGCCACCAATCATCCCTATCCACATAATACCTTGCCTGTCACGCAACAAAGAAGCGACCTCACTACTTGTTATAGAGTTTTCCGATTCACCGGAATAGCAGTTTTCAAAATAAAAGCGTGACGTCTCCACATTCCGCATTGGAAGTATACTTAAACCACTACGAGTCCCCACCCATAAAGAATTCGTATTGAGATCCTCGGAAATAGCATAAATCAGATTATCGGAAATTGTACCCGACCTATTTTCATCATGGGTGAATGTTGTCCAAGTGGTTTTCTCCGGATTATAAGCATCATGCAGCAAATGTAATCCTGCTCCCCAGGTTCCTACCCATATATTTTTATGGCTATCCTGAAAGACAACATGAGCTGAGTTACCGGAGTTCATTTGCGGGTACTTCCAGTATTTACCGGTTCTCTTTTCATAGCGGAACAATCCCTGACTCCATGTACCAATCCATATATCCCCCCGATCATCTTCAAACAAAGACTTTACAGTTGTTTTTGGGAAAACGCCATCGGTATTATCCTGATTAAAAGCTAAAAAACGATTGCTATCTTCCAGATATTCAAGCAATCCCCCTTCTGTAGCAAATAAAATGCGATTGTCACTTGTCACCAATATTTGAGATATGCCAATACCATTTATTTCCGAGTCATCTATTTTCCGAATCTGTCCTGTTTGCTTATCCAGCACATTCAATCCGCTGTAAGTACCAATCCATAGCCGATGTTGCGCATCCTCTGCCACACAATAAATATTGTTATTAGTTAATAGATCCGGACGGTATAAATTAGATTTATAGGTAGTGATAGAATAGCCGTCATACTGGAAAAGCCCGTTGCGGGTAGATATCCAGATATAGCCATCCCTATCTTGGTACACCGACTGTACGTCCTTGCTTGGCAAGCTGTTCAGAATAGATGAAGATTTGAATACCAAAGAATTAGGTTCGGGCATCACCATAGCTTGGCATACCATGGAAAACAATATCCCAAAGATAAAGAAGAAACTCCTGATCTTTTCTTTCATAGTCGATAGTTAGCAAATATTATTAATCTATGCCGACAAATATACATAAAAAGTTCTAAAACTATCTTATTTGTTCGATAGGATTATTTTCAGGAGTGCTACACTATCACACCAACCAATCACTGATTCAGACTGTGGCATGTATGTAAATGAATATAGATGAGGAATTAACAAAATGACAAATTGATAATCCTACCCTGTCACATTCTTTTCTTTCCGTACCGACCACGGCATCATACGGAAAAACGCAAGGATTCTTTATCAGGTAAATCCAAAAGAATACGGACAGAAAGAAATACCAGACAATTAGACAATGATAAGTTCGAAGTTAAAACACTATAGAAGACATTATTGACAATATCTAAAAAAATGCTTCTTTCAGTCCATTTCCTATTTCCACCGAAATAGAGAAAATATTGCCTGTAAAACGCAAGGCTACACCCTTTATGCCGGATGGTATTGCCCTTCAGTCAACAAGGCTACACCCTTTTGGACCTATGGTGTAGCCCTTCGGAAAAAAGAATAAGTCTTTTGGGAAATTACATGGTATGTTTTAGAGTAAAAGACCGTTTGTTGGAAGGTAAAAGACCGTCTGTTTTTCCTAAACAGACGGTCTGAATTGAAGGAAAAGACAAGTAGAATCTTCCAGAAGGCTCTATTCCACGGAAAAACTCGTTGTTAATAACAGACACACACACACATTACGTCATTGAAATCAACTATTCAGCATCATAGTGACAATTCAATAAACTTAGATTCACTCGTCTTAAACTATTTCTGATATACCCGAACGTAATCTATTTCATAACGCATAGGAATACCTTTATCATCAATTTCGCCACCATTTATGCCACCAAGAGCCAAGTTCAGCAAAAGATATTGTGGCATACGGAAGGGGTTCGTTCCTTTTCCGATAATACCGTTAACTGTTTCGCTCAAAGGAATTTCATTCAGCAATTCATCATCCAGATAGATTTTAATAGCCGTTTCATCCCAATCCATACGCCAGATGTGAAACTTATCCGCCCACGCCGGGTCTTTATCTGTAAAATGAGTAAAAGGAATCGCTTTACTATTCCATCTTGCATTCCACTGCCAGTCAGTTCCCCAGGCAGCATTTGCCAGAATATGCGGTTCACCTTTGATACGATAGTATTCCATTATGTCAATTTCACCACACGAAGGCCATTCCATACCACTGCCCAAAGCCCAAATAGCCGGCCATGCCCCTCCGCTCACGGGAATCTTGGCACGAACCTCGAATCTGCCATACAGGAACTCTTTCTTGCCGGCCGTAGTGATGCATGAGGAAGTGTACTCAATAAACTCCCGCTTCTTCCGCCAGTCATTACTTCCGGCCTCATACCAGGGATTTTTACGTCCTTTTTCTTTCCGTGCTTCAATAATCAGCTTTCCATCTTTGCAGTAAGCGTTGCCTTTCTGATACCACTGGGCTTCCTCATTGCGTGCAAAGCCATTATCATAACTCCAAACAGTGGTATCCGGAAGACCGTCTGTATTAAATTCATCACTCCATACCAATTTCCACTCCGATTGAGCGGACAGATTTACCTCGTCCGTCCACTCAATAAACGGAACACCCTGTTCATCAAACTGTATAGGCAGCCAAATATGCCCGGAATACATCAGACTCTTCGGTTTCCAGACATCAGCCATAAATATAAAGCGGTTCTCCGGCAACTCCAATACGAACGTACTTTGTCCGCCAAAGGTTTTCTCACTGTTCTGTCCGCGGCATGGATTAGGATGTTGCTTCCACGGCCCCCAAATGGAAGACGCTGAAAACATACGGGCTTCATTAGGATCCCAACCGGTACATCCGGAAGTAATCATCCAATACATATTATCTTTCTTAAATAGGGCCGGTGCTTCGTTATGTCCGCCGGGAAAGATACGGATGTAGCGCCCTGAATGCTGCAAATAATCATCTGTCAGTTCTGCAATATGCAGAGTCAGGTTCTCTTCTGAAGAATAAATGTGATAAGCTTTACCATCGTCATCCACAAATAAAGTCATATCACGAGACATTTGTCCGCCTTCTATATCGCGTTTCACAAACAGTCCCTGGTTAACGGCCTTGTACCACTCCGGAGTCCACCACTTTTTATATTTCTTCATGTTCCATGTCAGCTTCCGGTCTGCCTCAGGCATATTCTCCGGATAGATTCCGGGGTTCACCCGTCCGGAACGAACAAAGCGATAAGGTCCCTCCGGTTTGTCACTGACGGCCACAGCCGCGCGGGCGGGGCCATAACCTTGACCTTTCAGTTCCAGATGGAACCACATTACAAACTTCCCGGTCTTCTTATTGTATATCACTTTAGGGCGCTCCATGATGCAACCACGTTCAATATCGCTACCGGGTTCTTCGGATACGGCAAGCGCTACGCCCTTGTGAGTCCAGTTCTGTAAATCGGAAGATGCGTAACAGTTCACTCCCACTTCGGTAGTGAAGCCGTTTTCAGGGCGATGTTCACCAAACCAGTAATATAATCCGTTATGAAATAAAACGCCGCCACCATGGGCGTTGATATATTCATTATTAACATCTTTCCACCGTTCTTTAGTCTGCGATAATAGAGGAAGACAAATAATTGTCAATAATAAGAATCCTCCCAAATACTTTATATATTTCATATACTATTACCTATTTTACAAATATTCCGTACTGCCCCAATGTTCTGTTAGGTTCATAGGGACAATACGGAATACAAAATTAAAGATTTTATTTATTTTTTCTGATAAACTCGTACATAGTCTACCCGATATTCAAGTGGGAATGTCGCTTCTATAGGTCTTCCATTAACCCCACCAATAGCCAAATTTAACATCATAAGCTGACCAAAACCTTCCAAATCATTGGAGTAAGGGTTAATATAACCACCCTCTCCGGCACCATGGTCACCTTTATTATAGGTTGTACTCAGGTCGGTTTCATTCAGAAGTACATCGTCCAGATAGATGCGAATGTATTTTTCATCCCAATCCATCATCCAAACATGATATTTTTCCGCCCACTTCGCATCTTTGGACGTGAAATCAGTAATAGGATAATTTGCAGAATTCCATGAACCATCCCAACGTTTATTTCCACCCCAGCAAAGGTTAGCATGAATCTTGTTCTTATAGAATTCCAGAAAATCGATCTCACCACCCAGCGGCCACTCATACCAGTTACCGGTAGACCATATCGCAGGCCATCCACCTTGCTCAATAGGTATCTTAGCGCGTACAACCAGTTTCCCATATTTGAAAGCATACTTGTTTTGGGCTACCACGCAAGCGGAAGTATATTCCGCATATTCACGAGTCTGTTTCCAAGAATTACCACCTGTTGCATTCGGATTGTAGTTCGGATTCTTCACGCGTTCCTGCTTGGCTGTAAAGACCAATGCATTTTCTTTCATCTCTGCATTATCCTTTTTATACCACTGATCTTCTTCATTACGCTGGAATCCTTCTTCAAATCTCCACATGTCAGTATTAGGTGCACCTGTTCCATTAAATTCATCATGCCAGACCAATCTATATCCGCCTTCCAATTCATGATCATCAGGCACACCTTCTCCGTCAGCAATGTATTCAGGTGATACATAGGTCACATCAAAGAAAAACATAATCGTGTTTGTCTTATCATTTATGCCATAAGAAGTTGAATTCTGAATCTGTACAGGTAGCACAAATGTAACGCTCTTTCCACGTTCATTTTGTACCCATTTTATCAGTTGGCTGCAATCAACATTCAGTTCCACTTCTTCAGATTGCTTTTCACCAGCATTCAGTGTCACTTTGTTTGCAGAGAAATTGTAATATCCTTCCGGTAGAAGTTCAACATCTTTATATATAGCATAAGCAGAAGACATACCAGCCATAGCAATAGCTTTATTCAAAGAATCTGACGCTATTGCCAAGTCTACAGTGGCATCCTTTGTAGCCTGCCGGTTCTGATACAGTGTCAAGCTCAACCGATAATTAAATTCATCTACCTTTTGTTCTTCTCCTACTAAAGGTTGCTTAATACTCGTAGTTACATTACATTTCGTTCCATCCCACAAATCACGAGCCTGTTTGATACTTAATAAGTTTAAATCCAAATTTCCTTTGTAACTAAAGTCTTTATCATCATCACAAGCGGCAAAAATGACAGAACAAGCAATCATACAAAGAACTGCCCATTTTTTTATCTTAGTTTTCATATTCTTATCCCTCTATTAAAATTAATCCAAAGGAGCTGTTTCCGGGTCATAGACTTCAACTTCTACATCATAGAATTTAAACTCTGCCATATTAAAATATTTAGTATTACTCGAAGTCGCAATTACATTAAAACGAAAATAGGTAAAACTCTTTCCAGGCATTACAAATTCTGATGTATATTCATCACCGTGACCTGTAGGCAGACCCGAAAGGGTTGTCAATGTTTCCCACGACTCTCCATCATTACTAATCTGAAGTTCTACAGAAGATGGACGTGCAGCGGTAGTCCACGTATCATCACCCCTTGTACGATAATAGACAGAGAAATTCTCATGTGCTTCTTTAAAGTCTATCTGAATATAATGTGGCAAATCTATCTGTGGAGAACTCCAACGAGTATGAAAAAAATTATTCACATTTCCATCTACCAGATTAGAAATAGGTCCTTCACTAGGCTCTTGGGCATTTGTGCTCAATTGGCTGGCAGATAATGCAAACTCTTTTCTTGATTTCTCTTGAACTGTAATAGGAGCAGCTCCAGACTTAGCTTTTATTTCCGTAACTTCACTACCTTGGTTTTTTACATTAAAAGTCTGGAAATAAAAAGAGTAATCACCGAAACGAGCAAGAGTGTTATCCATTGTCAGCTCTGTAGTATATTTAGAAGCAATCTCACAAATCTCTTCTTGTGTCCATGGGTCTCTATATTTTACCTGTAAATATTCATAAGCATTTTCTGCAGGAGCGTCCCATACCAACTTTATCTGCCCTGGTAATGCTTCAGAATCAACAGATGAACTTGCAATAGCAGTGGGAGCATTTGCTCCCCCTGATGTTTCGTATGTTTCTAGTTTATCATCACAACCTGTAATACAAGCTAATAAACCTGTTGTAATCCATATATATTTTAGTTTCATAATCTTCTATTTTTGAAATTTACATACCTTATTTATCCCAGCCTGGATTCTGTTTTAAATTCGGATTTTTCCGAATTTCACTATCCGGTATCGGATAGAAATACATTTTATCATCCCAAACCAATGCCTTGATACTGCGAGTATAGGTAAATGAATCATCAGAATTCTTAGTGATTAGCATTCTGCCGATACTAGTAAAACCACCTTCTTTCCAACGGCGTACATCCCAAAAGCGATGACCTTCAAAAGCTAATTCTACCATACGCTCATTTTTATATCGACTCCAGAAATCACTGGAGCTCATACCTTCGGGAAAATCAGGCATATCTACCCCAGTACGTTTACGAACCTTATTCACAGCCTCACGTGCAGTCATTGTCAATTCCGCATCCTTAATATCAGCAGAACCAAAATACTTAAAGGTAGCTTCTGCATAATTCAATAAGAATTCTCCAAGGCGGAAAGTTATCCAACTGTGACGTTTGCCACCAGAACTCGTACTAGCACTAATATCTGTAGCACCATCCACGTACTTCTTCACATAATAACCAGTAGGCGTTGCATAAGGCACCGGAGCAGCGTCTCTTCCACCTGTGTAGATCTCTAACGGATTGGGATTTGTATTGGGCCATTTATCACCATTCACCGCAATTGTCATAGCAAAACGAGGATCTCTTCCAGTATAGGGATCTTTCTGATTAGGTTCACCTCCATTTTTCATTTCATAGGCATCCACCAAGGTCTGAGTAGGACAATTGCCTGATTTAGCGTTTTCCATGCCAATAGGAAAATTTGTCCGTTCCGGATCGTCAGTATCGCCAACACGACGCACAAAAATCATCTCTGAGGCCTTCCAATTATCAGCCCCCCACAGATCCGTATATTTACCTAAAGTTATATTATTCTCCCCACAGTAATTAATGACATCCAAACTGGCTGTTGCAGCCCTTTTGTATAAGTCCCGATTTTCACTGTCATTGAATAATTTACTAGCGCAATACAGTGATGCACGCGCTTTCAGCGCTAATGCAGCACCGCGCGTCACACGCCCTGCTTCAGGGTTAGTACCACCTGCGGCATCATTATCCAGTTTGGAATAATCAACAGGTAATTGGGGTGCTACTGCATCACATTCACTTATGATAAAGTCAAAGACCTGTGACGCCGGCGTGCGTTCCAAACTGTTGGCTTCCGCCTCTGTCAGTACTTTCGTTGTAAAAGGAACATCGCCATAGGCACGTACTAATAAAAAATAGTAGTATGCACGCAACAAACGTACTTCATATTGATAACGTCCATAGCGCTTCATCTGCGCCTCATAATCCTGATTAAGTATCAAGTCGGAGAATTCCAAATTCAAACCATTCTCCAAGAAGTAATTAGCTGCACGAATCGGAGTGTAATAATTCCATTGAGATTTAGGATTGAGAGCAGTCCAATTACCATTTGTATAATCAAGTACATTAGAATAGTTTAATGCCATTTCTGCTTCATCGCAAGCAGAAGCCAATGAAGTTGTTCCCAGCAGATCATAATCCAAATAGGAATAAATGTTATTCACAAATGCAGCTGTACGTCCGAAGTCGGAAAATACATACTCCTTACCGTAGTTGGTATATTCGTGATAGTCCATCTTATCTGTACATCCGACCAATGCTACTGTACAAACAATACCGAAACATATATTCTTTAATTTCATATTGTAATTCTTTTTATATAAATTCTGTTATTTAGATACCTAACGATAAACCAATGTGTATAGAACGGGTAGCAGGCCAAACATCTCCAATCGCTTCCGGATCTGTAATATCAACTTTATCAATACTAAATAGATCAGTACCTCTCACATAAATCTTTGCCGTTCTCATTTTAATCTTATCCAGCCAAGAAGACGGTAAATTATAATATACCTCACAGTTACGTAACTTCAAAAAAGAACGGTCCTGCAACCATACAGAACTGGTTTGAGTATTATTCTCTACAGCCTCAGTTGTCAGACGCGGAAAACGAGCTGAAGGATTCTCTGGTGTCCAACGGTTGTCATACGCATATTGTGATATGGATGTATTGTTTATCAACGGACGATAAATACTGGAATTCAATAAAGCAGTATAGTTGCTTACACCTTGAAAATAAGCATTGAAACCAATCCCTCTCCATTCTAAACCGACATTAAAACCATAATAAATCTCGGGCCAAGCAGTACTATATCCCATAGGTATCATATCATTAGAGTTGATAACACCATCATTATTCACATCTTTATATTTGATATCTCCCGGTTTCACCGGACCAAATTGCTGAGGTGTACTATTATCAATGTCTGCCTGATCTACAAAATGTCCAATAGCTTGTAATCCCCAAATCTGTCCAAGAGGTTTCCCTTTTGCACTTAAATAATCATAGGCTTTGGGCTCTTCCAGATTTTCAATAATCTCACTACGGTTGAATGAGAATGTACCTCCTAAACGTAATTTAAAATCACCTAATTTCTTACTATAATCTACACCTAATTCCGTGCCCCAACTATCAACAATACCGGCATTCTTATAAGGGCTTGTGATACCCAACACAGCAGAATTCTGGCCGCCTGCACTTACCCAAATATCTGAACGTCTTTCATAAAATCCATCAATAGTAAATGTCAAGCCTCTCAATAACGACACATCCAAACCGACATTATATTTATAGGCCTTCTCCAGGGTACCATTCAAGGAAGGCAATGCACCTTCACTCCACCCGCTGTCACCACCAAAGTTATTGTTCACAGGATATCCACCTGCACTGCTACTCATTTTATCATACCAATAACCTTGATATGGAGTGTTATCTGTATTAATAATACCAAACGAAGCACGTAATTTCATGAAATCTATCACACTCTGATTTTTCATAAAATCTTCATTGGAAATAATCCATGACAATCCAACTGTAGGAGCCGGTAACCAACGGCTATTAGGATCCAGATTATTAGAGGCAGAGAACATCAATGTAAAATCTGCAAAATATCGATTATTATATCCATAATGAGTATACCAACCGGCACTTTGCGTATACAATGTCACATTGGTCCCATTTCTATCATCAAATTTATACGTGTATAACAACATACTATAAAGATCATGCTTGTCAAAACGACGTTTCCAATCCACATTCATCTGGAAATTGAAAGAACGATATTGCCAGTCCAGTTTAGAAGAACCGGAAGCATTGCTAACCGCACCTCCCGTAACATCAACTAAATCTACAGGTACGCCATCTTCCCAACGTGATACAGTCTGCATTCCCCATTTTTCTCCTCTGCGATAATCCTCCCAGTAAGAAGCTAAATTATCATAACCGATACGCATTGAAGCTCCCAATCCCTTTGTCACAGCAGATAAATCCTGACTTAATTTCATATCTGCATATAACGCACGGGTATGTCCCTTCGTATATCCATGTCCCTGTGCCAGATAAACAGGATTATAATCTCCGCTCCAAGTGTTATTACCACCCCACAGACCTTGTTCTGATTTAACAGGAAATGCAGCGGAAGGAACTGTATAAAGTTTACCAATCAAATTATCACCAGCAGAACTCGGTCTGCTGAACTCATTCAATACACCGGAAATATTCGCCTGCAAACGAGTTTTAGGTGCCAAATCAATATCCAAATTTGAACGAAAGTTTGCTCTGGAATATTTAGCCTGAGTAGAATATCCATCATTAGAATCTGCATTCTTGATAAAACCACGATTATTCTGCAGATTCAGCATCGTAAAATAACGCATCTTAGTAGAACCACCACGGAAAGTCAAAGTAGCGATATCAGTAGTTCCCTGATCACGGAACACCTCATCTGCCCAATTTACATTAGGATACAGATATGGATACTGCCCACTCTTAAAGGCATTCAGTTCATTCTGTGAGTAACGTGCAGACTTACCATCATTAGCCAAAGCCTCATTCATAGCATTGGCATAGGTAAAAGCATCTGCCATTTCAGGTATACGGGTCTGATAGTTAAACCCATGATCATAAGAGAAATTAATCTCACGAGTCTTGTATTTACCACGTTTAGTAACAATATTAACAACCCCATTTGCTCCACGAAAACCATAAAGAGCTACAGCCGCCGCATCACGCAAAATACTTACAGATTCCACCTCTTCCGGTGAAATATAATTTAATGCCTGATAAGCATTATCACGTTCCAATCCATCTACAACCAACAAAACGCCTTGATTGCTCAATGTTTTCGAACCACGGATAGCCATAGATGATATCTGTTCCCATACATCGCCCGTTTTTTGCATTGTATAAAGTCCGGTTACATTACCATATAAGGCATTACCCACATTAAAAGTGGAACGATTATCTATTTGGTCAGCATATACCGTAGAAACAGCTCCTGTGCTTTCAGCATTAGTCTGGCTCAGTCCAAAACCATAATTTACTTTTTCAGCAGAGAAATCCATAACAATCGTCATTTCCTTTCCATCTGCTACAGGTACTATTTTCACATCATCCTTTCCTGTACGTACCTTTAAAAGATTGTCCTTATCAGCAGTAATTACAAACTGACCTTTGCGATCGGTCGTAACCTGTACAAGCGAATTGTTTTCAACAGAAATCAATGCACCTTCTACCGGATTACCTAATTTGTCAATCACTTTACCGACAACATTTCCTTCCTCTTGCGCCCAGCCTTTCAGAGAAACGCAAGCAAATATTGCTAAAATTACTATTTTATACTTTTTCATGTTGTTCTTTTCTAATTTAACGGTTGTTCTTTATTTCTGTTACCAACCCGGATTTTGTGTCAGTCCATACCCCTTATTGATTTCTGCAACAGGGAATGCAGACAAGTACCATTTAGGGCTAAAGTTAGTCCACCAAGAACGTGCACTAAGAACAAAAGGCTCATAAGTAAATTCTGTAGGCCATGGGTATTGGGCAGAGTTACCATCCGAACCTGACCACGGTTTTTTGCCACTTCCATCATTACGATAAACTTTTAATCCATGAAGTTTTTTCTGAAATAAGTCAGCGCGTTTATAACGAATCATATCGAAAAGACGCACATCTTCAAAACCTAATTCACATGCACGTTCACGCAAGATTTCCTCTAACAAAGCATCCGAATTAGAAGTTAAATGCTTGTCAGGATTACACTCAGCCAAGCCTCCCAAGCCAACACGTCCACGTACAATATCCACCTGCGCGATTGCTCCCACCAAGTCATTCTTAGCTTTCAAGATAGCCTCAGCATAGATCAAATATAACTCAGATAAACGTAAATAAGGCCACTCTAAATAAGTACCATTAAAACTTCCTTTTCCTTCTTTCCAGAATTTATAGAGACGGAAACCTGTTGCAGTTTTATTAGTTTCCTTTTCTGTATCAGTCAGATTATCGCGTCCGCCTAACCACAATTCAGCACCGCGGCTATCATAAGAAGCACCATTCACCAACATAGTCTCGTACAAACGAGGATCACGTACAGGTTTATTCCGATCATTATTCTCAAAGAAAGGATCAGCTCCATCTGCAAGCATAACCTCTGGATCAAAAGCTTTACCGTCACTCATCGGGAACATTTCCATAAACTCTAAAGTCGGAGTATATCCACGATTGTTAGGCCAACCTTCTTCTGAGTCATTATTAGTTCCCCAATAGTGCCACCACTCACCACCATATTTACCTGTTACTCTGGTCGAAATCAATAATTCAGTGTTGTTTTCACGAATGAAATAGGCTTTATTAAAGGCCTCGCGATAATCAGTACCCGATGTCCCTTTAGCCTGTATCAAAGAATAGGCATTTCCCTGTTTCGCATTTTCTTCAAAGAAATTATAGCAAGCTTGCCAACACTGTTGCCACAAATCAGCATTATAGCCACCATACCAGACTTGTAAATTAGTTACTGCTTCTTGAGGAGGCTCTGTACAGTAGGGTTCATTATCATTGAACAGAGGACTTGCAGCAAACAGTAATATTTTACATTTCAATCCCATCGCAGCCGCTTTTGTAAAACGCCCCTGCCAATTATCCTCCTCAGTACCTAAGCTCCAGGGCATTGCAGAAGAAGCTTCATCCAACAGTCCTACCATAAACTTAACCGTCTCATCAACAGTACCTCTTGGTATTTCATATTCAGCTTCCACCCCATAAGTACCTCTTATAATAGGGAGTCCACCAAAATGACGGAACAAGTCAAAATAACGGGAAGCAATAATGCATTTAGCCTCAGCCTTCAACCGCTCTTTCTCGTCTGTTTCCATATCGGGAACGCGGTCTACATTCTCTATAAACATCCATGAAGAGCGGATTGCAGGCCAGCAATCCTGTTTTAAATATCCAAAACGAGTATCACTACCTGTTTCATTGGCAGCAGTATATGAACCAGGATAATAATGTCGATTCACTCCATCCCATCCATTATGGCTTTGATAACAATCTGATAATGCTTCAAATACCCCGGTATTCATTTTAGAGGTCACATCGCCCCAATTATAAGGTAAACCGAAATACATTTTGCTATAAGTATTCCAAAGAAAAGCACGAGCATAATCAGCTTTTCCAAAGATTGAGTCTTGATTCAAATCACTTGTCGTAGGTGGTTTCTCAAGAAAACTATCACCAAACTTTATTTGATCTACGCATGATGCAAAGAGTATAGATACTCCTACAAATGCCATTATAAACCATTTAGTTAAATATTTCATATCTTAAATCTCTATTAAAAGTTATTGGATTTAGAAACCTACTTTCAAACCGATATTAAATACACGAGTCAACGGATAATTAGGACGGTCGCTCTGACGAGATTCCGGATCCCCCCAATCAAACCCTGTAATTGTCAACAAGTTATACCCATTAATATATAAGCGACAGTTATCCAATTTCATTTTTTTCATAAATGGAAAATCAAAATTATATCCGATTTCCACATTCTTCAGACGGAGATAACTTGCATTAATCAAGTAAAGGTCGGTTCCTCTATAGTTATTGGACGCATGTGAGTTTGAAGCACGTGGGAATTTAGCCGTAAATGTATCCTCCGAAGAACGCCACGTTGTTTCATATTGATAAAGCAACAAAGCTTTACTGTTTGTATCACCCAGCGGGCGTCTGAATTCACTTAACATACGATCCACATTCCAAGCCCCTGTCCATTGCATAGAGAAATCAAAATTCTTCCAAGAAAATCCTAAATTCAATCCGGCAGTATATTCTGGAATATCAGTGAAGCCGATATCTCGGGTTGCATCATCACCATTCAAAACCCCATCACCATTCAAATCTACGAAGACAGCATCACCAGGTGCTAATGTCATTCCGTGATCAGCAATAGGTCTTCCATATTCTGTTTGATAACGTTTATCAGCCGTTTCATCGTAAAAACCCCAAAACTTATACATAGAACGCGAACCTATACGACGTCCGGTTTCATACATCCATTCCTCATTCTGCGCCACTTCATTTTTGAAAATGATCTTATTGCGAGCAAATGACAAATTGAAATTAGCCCAATAGCGGAAATCATCATTCAGTTTATCGTTCCATTTTGCCTGTATTTCAAAACCTCTGTTTTCAGTCTTTCCTACATTAACAACAGGCAGTGTCATACCCAAAATGCCCGGTAAGTAATCAGGTGAAACAAGAATATCACGACGTTTTTCGATAAAATAATCAGCAGAAACGCTCAAACGCTCATTTAAGATATTAAAATCAATACCATAGTTTTGTTTTACAGCGGTCTCCCATTTTGCATCAGGATTACTCTGACTGGCCTCCCATGCACCTGGCTTCTTATTATTTACGTTCGTTCCAAAATAATATCCATCACCACTTCCATAAGAATATTTACCCGGCAAATACAAAAAACGATTGCTACCCATCCTGTCATTACCAACCATACCGACTGCGGCACGAACTTTAAAATAGCCAACGACTTTCTTTAAAGGTGCAAAAAATTGCTCCTCACTTAATACCCAACCAATAGAACCGGCAGGAAAGAAACCGTAACGATTCTCCGGGGCAAAGTTCTCCGAACCATTATAGCCGGCATTAAATTCTGCCATATAACGAGATTTCCAGTCATAAGTAATACGCCCTACAAGCCCCACATAACCAGAAGGTATATAATCATAAGTACCGCCCGGATAATATCTTTTAGATTGATTATAAAGTAATAATCCACTTACATTATGATCACCAAACTTACGGCTATAGTTCAGAGCCAATTCCATATACCAGTCGCGTGCCTTACTGTATCCGCCTTCACTATAGCTGGTTTGAGTATCAGAGCCTTCTTTACGATACGCAATGCCATTTTCCGTAATTACCGGAGTATATTTTGCTTTGGATGAGCTTGCAACTTTAGTTGTCCCATAACTAGAATTATAAGATCCTTTTAATTTAAGGGAAAGTCCTTTAGTTACAAAATCCAATTTCTGATCAAGGATCATATCCAGATTCAAAGTGTTAGTCGTCGTATTACGAAAACCCTTACCATAATATGATTCCAAGCCATCCACCATATTCAAAGAAATATACTCTTGATTAGTGACAATACGTTTACCATCTACAATACCTGCCCCAGCAAAAGGAACTGCCCAGTAAAGTTTACGAAACAGCTGATTTTGGTCTTCACCAGACTCCGGCGTACGCTTTGTATCTACACGTCCCCCAATATTGACAGACAATGTAGTAGATTTCGTTACGTCAAAATCAAGATTGGCGCGATAATTATAGCGCTTATAATCAAAATTCGCATTGTTATCCGCACCCAGTTTCTTGAACATACCACCTTGTGTAAACAAACCTGTAGAAACAAAATAGCGCATATTATTTGTTCCACCGGAAATATTCACATTATGCTGTGACTGAAATGAAGCTTTGTTCATACAATAATCAATCCAATTTATATCTGGATACATAATCGGATCAGTATGATCTCTGAAAGCAACCAATTGCTCATCTGTGAAAGTCGGCTGTTCTCCATCATTAATCTTCATCATATTATAATAGTCCGCATATTGATAGGAATTCGCAAAATCCAATTCTTTCGTACGGACATTGACACCAGCGGAAGTTGTAAATGATATTTTAGCTTTACCTTCGGCACCACGTTTAGTAGTAATCAAAATAACACCATTTGCACCACGTACACCGAACACGGCTGTGGCAGAAGCGTCTTTCAAAACAGTAATACTTTCTATTTCGTTCGGGTCTATTTGCGACATATCACGCTCTACACCATCTACTTGAATCAGCGGAGAGGCATCTTGCCACGTAGCTACACCACGAACATAAATATCTGCCGCATCAGCACCTGGTTCACCAGAGTATTGTACTGAAGAAATACCCGTCACCTGACCAGAAAGAATATTAGAAATTGAACCGGCTGGCGTTTTTAATAAATCATCCCCCTTCATTGAAGAAATAGCACCTGTTATTGATACTTTTTTCTGAGCACCATAAGCTACAACCTCTACCTCGCCTAACATTTGCGAGTCTTCTTCCAATACTATATTTAGACTAATACCTTTTTTAATAGGAACTACCTGTTCCTTATACCCAATAAAACTAAATTGTAATTTACCCCCAACAGGAACCTCCAACATGAAATTACCATCAATATCGGTAATGACACCAGTGGCTGTGCCTACCACCATCACATTAGCACCAATAATTGGCTCACCGTTAGTATCCTTGACTGTACCAGTCACTTTTACTGTATTTTGCTGCATGCCTTCTGAAGAGAAAGCTTCGTTACTATATCCCTTAAGAGGGACAGATAAAAACAAAAACAATAAAATTGCAACTGGAAATAATCGACATAATTTTTGAGCCTGTCGTTTACAGAAATTTTCTTGCTTTTCCATTAGCAACAATTTTAAGATTAAACATATATTTAATTATTAAGTCTCATTATATAGCCCTTACTGGACAGAACGGCTAGGGAAAAAGATAATAGTATCAATTATCTCTCCTGTTTTCTTACTTACGAATTCAAAAAAGACCGGAACAGGATAAGCAACCTTAAACTCATAAAATCCAGTATTAATTTCTTCATAATAGTATGGAGTTGTACCTATTTGAGAGAATTGTACATTAACATTTTCCAATACCTCACTCCCAACAAAGAATAATGTAGTAGCATCCGGATATATATTCTGCGTATAATCAGTATACTCTGATATTTCCGGAGTTACTCTGCCATTCGGCAAAGTATAAGAATACTGTTTCCACCACCCATTCCTTATGCGTTTCTTTAACTCTGCATCACTATATTCAGTTGCAGCTAATAAACTAAAGTTACTGATTGAATCTGATTCAATCAACTCATCTGTAACAGCCCTTGTGTCGGATGCCAATTCAGGCAATGCACCTTCATCCAATCCAGTAATTGTAGCATCGTCACTACACCCTGTAAAAAGACTAACAGACATTGCAGCAACAAAAAGTACTGTAATCAATTTGCCTCTTTTGTTTTTCATGTTTCTCATTAATTTTAAGATTAAACATTGGTTTGTTATTTACAACAAGAACTAAAAAAATCTCTATTATTTTCATTCTTGATTGCGACACAAAAGTATGGGGGCAAAAAGCAATATGGCTTCTACAACAGCCCAAACAGATGCTAATTTGTCTCATGACACAATTTTCTACATGAAATGAAACATTATTCTACATAAGTTTTCAAATGTGAGAGAGTTTTAAAAGAAATGTATAAAACGAATAAACGGGTAAGTAACACAATAAGACTGCAAGAACAACATTCCATTTTCCGGAAGTTGTTCTTGCAGTATAAAAGACAAGATGGTTAATAAATATATGCTCTATGTTTCCGGAACATCATCTTCCACTGTGCCATTCGAAGTAAAGCGCTCCATATATTCGGAAGGTTGCATACCAAACTCTTTCTTAAAACTATTACTGAAATAACGCGGATCATTATAACCCACAGCATACGCCAATTCTGAAATACGAATATTCTTCTTCTCTTCCATTATACGACAGGCTGCTTTCATACGAATATTCCGGATAAAGGAAACATAAGTAAGACCGGTCAATGACTTCAACTTCCTGAAGAAAGTCGATTTAGCCATATACATCTCCTCCAACAGCTTCGCCTGATCAAAATCCGGATCATCCAAATGACGATGCACACAATCAATAGCCCGTTGCAGGAAATCCTCATCAACACTGGTGTAATTCAATTCTTTAGCTTCAAATACCAACTGTTTTTTGAAGTCCTTTCCCATACGTTCACGGCTCCGAAGCAAGTTGGAGATACGTGCATGAAGAACACTCAGATTGAAAGGTTTACTGATAAAGCCATCAGCACCGGACTCATAAGCCTCAACCCGGTCTTCCTCCTTATTCTTAGCCGTCAGCAAAACTACAGGAATATGGGATGTTTCAAACTTATTTTTAATATACTGGCAGAATTCAATGCCATCCATCTCAGGCATCATTACGTCAGAAACAATCAGATCGATCTCTTCCTGCTCTACCACATCTATAGCTTCCTTACCGTTATTAGCTGTGTAAACCATATAATCCGCACCCAACAATTTCGTCATTAACTGCAATAACTCTTCATTGTCCTCAACAATCAGTAAAGAGTACGAAGACCGGATAGCAGTCGGCTCGGATTGTTCCTCACTATCATCATCAGAGACATTTTCGCCAAACTCATCTGATAACAGTTCTTTCTTTGCTTCTTCCGCATCTGCCGGCAGACTTTCTTCTATTTCTTCCTCCGCATACGAATTACGAAGAACCGGAAAGTTTACAATAAACAATGTACCTTTCCCTTCTTCACTTTCTACCGTAATAGTGCCATGATGCAGCACTACCAAATCGCGAACCAATGACAAACCGATGCCGGTTCCAATAGTCTTGAACTTCCGGTAATCTCCTTCATAAAAGCGTTTGAAAAGGTTCTTCTGGGCTTCTACTGATATACCGGGGCCATTGTCTTTCACCACCAATCGTGCTGTTCGGTCTTCATTTTCAAGCAGTTCCACACTGACCAGACCACCGGCACGATTATATTTAGAAGCATTAGACAGTAAATTATAGAGTATCTTATCAAGTTTGTCCGGATCAAAATAAGCGTTGAAAGGATCGGGTGAACATGAAATCTGAAACTGAATATCTTTCTTCTTCATCAACGGGCGGAAGCTATCCAGACTGCGATGTACAAATTGCGTAAGGTCACCTTCGGAAACCCGCAGCTTAAGATTTCCTGTCTCCGACTTACGAAATTCAAGGATTTGTTGCAGCAAACGTATCAGGCGATTGATATTGTTATTCATCACTCTATATTGCTCCTTATACGTGGGTGCGGTCCGTCTCAGCTCATCCACCGAAGCAGAAAGAATGGTTAACGGAGTCAGTAGCTCGTGAGTAATATTAGTAAAGAATTGTAATTTAGCATGATTAACCTCTTCTGCCTTAGCTTGTTCCATCTCACGCAAATGCAGAGCATTTCGCAAACGGATTCGATTACGTATCACCCGGAAAGTATAATAGATAATAGCACAAACACATATAATATATAAGGTGTAGGCCCACCATGTTTTCCAGGGAGGCGGTAAAATAACGACTTCCATCCGGAGCATCTCATCATCCCAAATGCCATTGGCATTAGAAGCTTTCAATTGGAAAGTATAAGTTCCGGGCTTCAGGTTATTATAATAAGCAAAACGCTTGGCCCCACCCGTATATTGCCAGTCAGAATCGAAACCTGCCAACTGATAAGCATACTGGTTTCTCTCCGGATTAGCATACTCCAATGCCGAAAATTCGATGCTGAAATTATTATGCCAATGGTCCAGCTGTATCTCATCTGCAAAAGCGGGTGAAAGTTCTGAAATCTCCATTCGCTCTTTAGCTGGCAGATTTCCCCATGACTGATTGAAAATCTTAATGTCAGTCACTATCACAGAAGAAGAAAAAGGCTGCTCCTGCTGATTCTCAGGATAAAAGCTATTATATCCCCGGTGTCCGCCGAAGAACATTTCACCGTCAGCTGCAACCGCCTGGGCACTACGAATAAATATATTGTCCTGCAAACCATCTACTGTGGTGTACAAACGGAATGTCGCACTTTCCAAGTTATCCGATAGGGCAAGTTTTATCAATCCAGCATTCGTACCCAACCATAAATCACCCTCTTTATCACTCCTGATACTGACAACCGCATCTCCCGGAAGATTCCATTTCGCATGTACCGGAAGAAAAGTGTCGGTTGCTTCATCATACAGATTCAGTCCACTGCCTCCTGTTCCTACCCAAATGCGTCCTTTGACATCTGTGTAAAGACAATCGGCATACACACTGTTGAGCTTTCCATTCGTAGCAGAATAACATGAAACGGTATAGCTCCCTTTTTCATCACAATGAAGCCGAAAAACTCCATGTGTATTGGAAGCCACCCACATATCTCCGTCATTTCCTTCGGTCATATACATAGTCGGAACGTTTCTCATCTGGCTATTTCCTACTTGCAAAGTATCCAACCGCACCGCTTCTCCATCCATTGTACGCATTGAAACTCCATTACGCGTAGCAAACCAAAGGTTGTGCTTTGAGTCTTCATAGATATGAAAAACACAGGAACCTGCCAACCACGGCGCATCCTGAGCATAATAATTCCTCACCCTCTGTGCCACAGGCGCCTTCTTATCTACCTCATAAACTCCTCCGTCATAAGCTGCAATCCAAATATGTCCCGTTACGGAATGTTGCATCATAGACATAACCGTAGAAATACCACGATAACGGTCGAATTCAGGCATTTGAGTATAATAAGTAAATTTCCCGGTTTGACGATTCTTCACCCCTAATCCATAAGTTCCTATTCCCAGCCAAAGTAATCCTTCATCATCCAGCAAAATACTGCGAACCGAAGTAGTCTTCAGCATCCGTTTGACTTCCAACAACTGATCCCAATAGAAATCAGCTTTTCGAGTACTCACTTTGTTTACACCTCCACCAATCATACCTACCCACATCAGTCCCTGACGATCACGCAAAAGGGAAGCCACTTCGTCACTGGCTATAGAACTATCCGATTCACTGGGATAATAATTACTGAAAGCCTCAGCACCCGTGTAATTCCCTGTCAACGGAAGTACACTGAGTCCTTTACGGGTTCCTACCCATAAAGAATGAGTATTAAGATCTTCGGATAACGCATAGATAATATCATCCGAGATACCGGCAAGGTTCTTTTCATCATACCGATAAGTAATCCAAGTGGTCTTATCCGGCTGGTAGGCATCTTTCAACAAAACCAAACCGCCACGCCAAGTACCTACCCAAATATTCTTCTGACTGTCCTGAAATACATAATGAGCAGAGTTTTGTTCATTCAACCGCGGGTATCTGAAATATTTCCCAGTTTTCTTCTCATAACGATACAACCCTGCATCCCATGTTCCAATCCAAATATCTCCCCGGTCATCTTCAAACAGAGATTTGATGGCAGTCCTGGGCATCACATTCCCTGTATTTTCGCCACCATGGCATAAGAAATCATCTTTATCTTCCTGATACTCATACACTCCCCAATCTGTTGCAAACAGAATACGTTCATCACTGGTTATCAGGACTTGAGGGATACTATTACCATTCATCTCCGGATGATCTATTTTCCGTATCGCACCCGTTTTCTTGTCCAAAACATTCAGACCACTGTAAGTACCAATCCAAAGACGGTGTTTTGCATCCTCTGCCACACAGAAAACATTATTATTGGTCAGCAAATCAGTGCGAAAAAGATTGGATTTATAAGTAGTAAGAGAATAACCATCATATTGGAAAAGTCCATTACGGGTAGATATCCAGATATATCCGTCGCGATCCTGATAGACAGATTGCACATCTTTACTGGGCAAACTGTTCAATATGGATGAAGACTTAAACACCAGAGTATTTGGCTTAGGTGTTGCGATGGCCTGACATATCAAAGGGAAAAATATTCCAAAGCAAAATACAAAACTCCAGATTTTTTCTTTCATTGTAAACATTACCTTCATGGTTAACTCGGTTTAGAATATAATTAATAAAGCCCGACAAATATACGTAAATATATCTAAAAGTATCTTATCCATTGGTAATATTATATTTCAATAATTCTATATCGGGACGTACCCGGGATGTACTTGCTCCGTACCAAGTCCGTAGTTTCTCCGTCCAGAGGTACTTCTGACCGAAGAATGTACGGAGCAAGTACGGTCCAGATACGATTCGGATAAGGAGCTGATAAGCCCCAAAAGACAATATTGATCTAAATTTCACCCTTTTTGGCACTAAAGTAGCCGTTTACATTGCAGAGAATACCTTTTCTTTGCAGAGAAAAATAAATAAGAATATTCTTACCATGTAATACACACGCAATGATGAAAATTGTATTCTCAAAAATGACCGGAGGATTATTACTATTTACTTTATTAGTTTCATTAAAAGTAAATGCCTCCCTGCCACAGGCTAAAAATGATTCCGTATTTCATTTAGTACAACCGGACTACAAGTTGAGTCCTCTCACCGGTATGACTCGCCAACATTGGCTTGATGCTGCAACCTATTTACTGGACGGAGCATTCAGCTACATTCACACACCGGACGATCCGATGCATTTCCCGAAACAGCCGGGAAAGAGTTATCCAACAGATGGAAAACCTAATAAAACGGAGAATTTGGAGGGACTTTGCCGCACTATGTTCGTAGCAATTCCGCTACTAAAAGAAAATCCGGATCTGGTACTGAATGGAATCAAAGTCGGAGATTATTACCGACAACAGTTGCGCAATATGAGTGATCCGTCGAAGTCCGGATATATTCAGCATCTCAAAGGTGGGCCAAGCCAGACGCTTGTTGAGTTCGGAGCACTTGCCCTGTCACTTACCGTGATGCCTGAAATTATCTGGGAACCATTGACTCAAAAGGAGAAAGATGATCTTGCCGCATTGATGCTTAGTTATGGCAACGGGCCTACAATCGGTTCTAACTGGCGTTTTTTTAATATATTCGTCATGTCTTTCTTCAAAGATCAGGGTTATGAGGTCAAAGACGGTTATATGGATGAATTGCTGCAAAAATCACTGGCACAATATCGTGGATATGGATGGTATAATGATAGTCCGGCCTATGATTATTATAGTATGTGGGCTTTTCAGATGTATGGTATGATTTGGGCGCATTACTACGGTGAGAAGTTCAATCCGGAAGCCGGACGACAGTTTGTCAGCAACTTCCGTGACCTAGTCCCTAATTATCCCTACATGTTTGCCGAAGATGGAAAAATGAATATGTATGGACGCAGTATTACGTACCGTATAGCTGCCGCTGTGCCCTTCCCGCTGATGGGGTGGCTCAATGATCCGTCTATCAACTATGGCTGGATGCGCCGCATTGCCTCTTCCACCTTGCTCCAGTTCCTTGAAAATCCTGCATTAATGGAAGACCGGGTACCAACACTGGGGTTTTATGGGGCTTTTGAGCCTGCCGTACAGATTTATAGCTGCCGTGGCAGCGTTTACTGGATGGGAAAAGCGTTCCTTGGATTATTATTGCCTGCCGATAATCCGTTCTGGACAGCTATTGAGAATAACGGAGCTTGGGAAAAAGAATTTCAATCCGGCAAAGTATACAATAAGTTTATGGAAGGTTCCAATACTTTAGTGACCAACTATCCCAATAGCGGTACTTCGGAAATACGTGCATGGTGCCATGAAAGGGTTGCCAAAGACTGGCAGAAATTCCGTTCTACCGAAAATTATAATAAACTGTCTTATAACACTGCATTCCCCTGGATGGCAGACAGCCCAGATGGTAAAGTGTCCATGAACTATGCTGTACTGAATGACAAACAAGAATGGGAAGTATTGCGCCTCTATACATTCAAAAAGTTTGAAGACGGAATTTACTACCGGGATGCAGAACTTGAAACAAACCCGGAAATCAAATTCCGTCTGGCAGATATTCCGCTTCCTAACGGTATTCTGCGTGTAGACAAAGTTTCTTTCCCGCTTACGACAGAATTACGTTACGGACACTATTCATTACCGGAATTAGAAAGTCACATTGTTACAAAGGAACAAAAGGCCGGAGGATACACTGCCTACTGCATGGATAATGGTGCCTATCAAACAGCGCTTATCAATCTCCAGGGTTGGTCGGAAGTGGAATTTGTACAGACTGAAGGACTACATCCGGTAAGTAATAAATGTTCTGTAATCAATGCAGCCACAACTCATTCCGGTGATAAAGTCTTTATCACACTACAATTATGGAAAAAGAGTGGCAAGCCATTTACTAAAAAGGAACTGACACCTGTAAAGTCCTTTAAACAGACCGGAGACACTATAACCATTTATTTCTCTGACGGGACGGTAAAGACGGTTTCTCTCTCCTGATATAAGTTTCGGAAGGAATAGTTATCTTTGCCGCCAAAGTAAGAGCTACGAAAGCTCTTCTACAGAAACAATATAATTATGGCAGGCATCTACATACATATCCCCTTCTGCAAGACACGTTGCATTTATTGCGATTTCTATTCCACTACACGTTCGGAATTGAAATCGCAATATATCCGTGCCCTTTGCCGGGAGTTGACGGAACGCAAGGAATATCTGAAAGGGGAAGCTGTTGAAACCATTTATTTCGGTGGAGGTACACCGTCACAGTTATCGGAGGAAGACTTTAAGGAGGTTTTCAAAACGATTGAACAGGTTTACGGAATGAGGGAAGCAACAGAAATAACGCTTGAAGCAAATCCCGATGACCTTACGGAAGAATATATCGGAATGTTGCACACTCTACCGTTCAACCGCATCAGCATGGGAATACAAACTTTTGATGATGCAACACTGCAATTATTGAACAGACGGCACAATGCCACACAAGCCATAGAAGCAGTAAAACGCTGTCGGCAAGCAGGTTTTCAGAATATCAGCATCGATTTAATTTATGGTTTGCCCGGAGAGACTGAGCAACGTTGGGCACAGGATTTACAGCAGGCTGTCAGTCTTGATGTAGAGCATATTTCAGCCTACCATCTGATTTACGAAGAAGGTACGCCACTTTACAAAATGCTGCAACAGCACTCTGTATCTCAAGTGGATGAGGACAGTAGTCTGAACTTCTTCTCCACATTGATAGACACCCTTTCTGCCGCTGGATACGAACACTACGAAATATCCAATTTCTGCAAACCCGGAATGTACTCCCGACACAATACTTCTTATTGGCAAGGTATCCCTTATCTGGGATGCGGCCCGTCCGCACATTCCTTTGATGGAGACTCGCGCGAATGGAACGTAGCATCCCTAAAGGAGTACATGCGCTCCATTGAAAAAGGTCACCGGGAATTTGAAACCGAATATCGGGATATCGCCACCCGCTATAACGAATGTATCATGACGGCCATCCGCACCATGTGGGGAGTGTCCATGCAATACGTGAAACAAACGTTCGGCACAGACTTGTGGCAATATTGTATGGACATGGCACTCCCTTATCTAAAAAGCGGCAAGCTGAAGTTGAAAGATGATTACCTATACCTAACACGGAAGGGTATATTCATATCGGACGGTATTATTAGCGACCTGATGTTCGTTGAGGAATAGACGCGTATTTTTTTTCCCGAACGAATAAAAGAGGCACTTCTTCACAGAAATGCCTCCCTCGCAGATTTAAAATAAAAATTAAACCTTATTTGTCAGAGAGAATTCTTTATTCTTTCAATTCAACCTTCTTTATAGAAAGGTTTTTGAACATATCATAATAACCGAGAGCATTACCACCGCTAAACGAAGGTGATTGTGATTTAAATACATATACCTCCAATCCGTCAAGATAGCTCTTTATTGTCCCGTCTGATGTCGCAAAGCTAAATCCTTTCTCGTCCTTGAAGGGGAAGGATGGCATTACGACCTCATCGTCCAAATCAAATTCCGCGATGGCTGAATAAGCCAAAGCTGCATCAGCATGAACGTACCCCGCCTTACTGGTCACCACGGTATATAGATACCACTCCTTCGACGCAATATGCCCAAGATATTGTCCCGCAAATACGCTTAACTGATAGGTCTCACTATCAAATTTCAGCGGTATCACCAAGCCACCTATAGCACTCAATTCTTCCGCATAAAACAGCTCCTCATTTTTCACATCCTGAACAAGCTTGAAAGTCTTCGTCTCTTCAACCAGCTGGTCATTATCTCCATAGACAGAATACGTAGCCTCGTAGGTACCTGCAATATCATTGATTCCAAACTGTAGAAACACGATTTTCTTCGCGCCTCTTTCGCTCGTGAACGTAACGGTTCCTTTGCGAGCATTTCCTGTCGTATTCTCTGCTAAAGTTAAATTATAACCTTCTTTTACTTTCTCACCGGTTATCCAAGCCGGCAAATCTACGGTATAGTCATAATCACTCTTCACAGGGATTGTTATAGTACTTTCTTCGTCAGAAAGGCCATACGCATCATCACCTTTCACATACCATACTCCACCGGCTTGTGACACAGGTACACGCACCTTGCTATCTAAGGTATTCGATATTTCAACAACCGCATTTCGGCCTACAAGACCAGTATAAGTAGGAACCGCCACTGTCACGACATTACCGTTAACAGTAACCGTACACCAATCCTGATTGCTTACCGCTGTAATGGCAGAAGTACTTTGTACCTCTATAGTGCCGGTAGTTGCAATGGCAGTGAAAGATACATCAGACTTTATCACCTGTAAGGATGCAACGGCAGATGAATCGTCATCATCCGAGCAGGATGTTACCAAGAACAGACATCCTATCAGCATCCATAAAATATTTATTTTTTTCATACGCTAAACAGTTTATTTTTTAGTTTTCAAAAGTTTTCGAACCGAAGCATTGATAATTGTATCAGAGAGATAGATAAAAAGAGTTACTCCCAATGCAATACACAACGATTCTCCAAAAGAATGTTTACTATCAAAGAATATCAGTAACAAAATAATAAGTGCTGCCACTATAATATATCCCAGTATTTGTTTCAAGACAGAAGTTTCATCTGATTCCTTAGCAATCACCCAATTTACCGGTGAATAGCACAACAAATCTATTAAAACAACCATCAACAGTGCTTGAGGGAATGAATAACTGTCTTCTCCATACATAAAGAAGGGGATTCCAACTAAAAGCACTATAACAGAAACGACTACAGATAAAATAACTTTTTTATTCATAATAGTATTTTTCTTATAGTATCAATTAATCATTGTTTAGTCAAACTAAGCCAAACCTTATTATCGACTGTACTAACCAGTTTAGTAGTAGCAGGCGTTTGGTCATCATCAAATTCTACAGTATAGGGACTATGCGCATCAACATACTCTATGATAGGATCTAAGAATGTGTAAAAATCATAGTTCAGCCCCGGAGCCGTAGACTGGATAGAAATCTTTTTTGCCGCTTCATCGACAATAGACAATTTATATCCATAACATACCCCCCAAACCTGCAATCCCAACCAATTGGATTCCCAACCCATACAATAGGGATTTGTATCATTCCCCGGATAAGCAGGATTTGCTCCGATATACCAGCCTATGAACTCTTCATATTGGGTCGATTGATTTATTTCATAGGCATTACTGAATAAATCCATCAGCTCTTCGTTCATATCTCCGGTTCCCGCAGCTATATCGAAGGAGAGATACCACTGAGCAGTTGTTCCGCAGAACTGCTCCAAAGCTGTAGGATAAGGGAAAGAAACATCTGCATCCGTAGCTTTTATAGCTCCAGTAGCATCATCATAGACCAAGTGTTGAAAAGTAATTCCATTTACCGTAAGCGGTTCATAGAGATTTATTCCATCCGGAGTATAAATATATGCCATGTCTATATTTTCCAAGGAGCTGTCTTCTTTCATATCCGTATAAGAAAGTAATTTGCCCACCATGCTGACAGTATATTCTTTTCCTCCCACTACCATTTTCATGCGAGGTACGGCTGCCATTTTTTCCTGCATATCCAGTACCTTTTGCATATAGCTACCAGCACTCTCAGTCAGTTTAGTCATGACCATCTTATTGCCATATTTCTTTCCTTTTAGTACAATGCGGTCTTCACTCACTTCCATAAACACAAACTCATAGTCGCTGGCATATCCGTCAACATCACTGGACCCTCTTGGTTCTGAAAAGAAATGGAACAACAAATTGTAAGTATCGAATGTAAGAAGTGCACTTTGTTCGGAGATAACCCGGTAATACGAAGTCACTACCGTACCAGCCGGCCATTTATCACCGCTGCTGGAATTTAAAGATAATTCCGAAGTCATATCAACCTTACCATTATCGAACTTTGCAGTATAAGTATATCCACCCATCGAACGGTCGCTCGGATAGAACTCCATTACCCAACCCTGCGGATCATCCTGAAGAATAGCTTTATATTTAGTCAAAGCTTCATTCATCCTTTCAGCTGCCGACTTATCAAATAAGTCCTCTTCTTCACTTACACATGAGTTGAAGCAGAATCCGGCGAGCAATAAAAATAGAATATAATATATTTTTTTCATCATCTCTCATATTTATTTAAGTGTTTCCAAATCAATTTCTCCGGTCACAACATCACTCATACGACGCTGAACAACGTCACGGAGTTCGTCCATATCAATATTCCATGCTGTTTGCATGTAATTCTTTACAATCGTCAATTTCTGATTGATGATTTCAGCACCTTTGGTTCCGGCTGTTTCCATCTGTTCCGCCCAATACTCAGCCGTATTTGTGATATAAATAGAAGTAACTTCCGCAATATCTTCACGAGGTTCGCTCATTGCATAAGGAGAAATGAAACCACTTGCCAACGCATCTTCATCAGACTCCAGATACCAGTCACCACTCACATAAAGCCCCTCGGAAATACGGTCATAATCTGGATCATAACTCTTTGTCTGGTGAAGGATATGGGCAAACTCATGATGCATGGTCTTAAAATAGTACTCATTCAGAAAATCTGCATCTATCTTCAGATTGTTTACAAGATATAAAGTAACCTTTAACCCACCTTCCGCAGTACCAAGCACCATCGTTCCATTGTCCTCGTAGGCAGCGGAACCTACCAAATGAAGAACTTTGGGCACATACTGACGCGTAAAGTCGATACCCGCCACTTCATCATAGGTTTCCAGCCATGCATACTTCACGATATGCGCCAACTTCACCGATTTATCATAATCAGCAGGAGCCAGAGTATAATCATGATTAGATTCAATATCCTCCATATGATATTTCAATGCGATATTATAAGGCATTGTATAGTTAGCGAGGATCCATTTATCAAAATCATTTTGTTCACTTGTCGGCTGATCTTCAAAAATGCTCTTAGGGTCCAGATCATCTTCGCTACAACTTGTAAAGTTCAGCAATGAAGCCGCTATGCCTAATATATATAAATATTTCTTCATAATTTTTCTTTTTAAAATTAACCGATTAATTACGCGGATTAGCTTCCAATCCTGCTGTTATTACGCTTTGCGGTAACTGAATAGCCCGACGTGAATCATCCGCTTTCAATTCATCGTTCACAGTAATTTCATTGTTATATACAGTACGACGATAAATTTCCAAACCATATCTCTTAATATCAAACCAACGCAAGCCTTCATGCAAGGTCAATATACGGCGTACATGCAAAATTGCATGAATAAGGTTTTCTTGTGTACCCGATTCTACCGTAAAATCAGGATGCAGCGCCTTTTTAGGAGTAGGAGCTTTCGGAGTATAAAATTTCATACCCGTACCGGTTGCTTCTGAATATTCTCCATACAATGCATTGACAGACTCTACCGTTACAGTATTCGTGGATTTAGTGAAAGCATGTATCCATGTATCCAAATCTGCTGCTGCTTTCGTATAGTCTTTTTTCATTGTGTAGGCTTCAGCACGATTCAGAATTACCTCATCAGTTGTGAAAGCTGGAAACATCACATGAGCATTACCGATATCATTCACAGGATCTGTTATTTCAAAATATTCAGCCATCTTTCCCATTATAACTTTGGGAAGTCCCTGATAAGACGGTATGCTGAAATAAAGCATGGAATAACCACCCCAGATAGAGATTGTCTTACAAGTCTCCTTATTGGCTATCATATCATTATGAGTATATTTTTCTCCTAACCCATAAGGTCCGTGAATTCTTCCCCATGAAGAACTCGTTGAATATAATAACAGATTAGCCTTCTCGCTTACATTGATAAATGCAGTGGCACGGATAGAGTTATTAGGACTCAGTGCTCCGACAGTAGCCCAGTCCCGCAACATTGCCGTCGGATTTTCTGTCAGAGCCACCGTTGCATACTGAATGGCCTTATCATAGTTTGATTTATCATCCTTTACATAATAAAGATAAAAACGTGTTGCGAAAGCATATCCGGCTTTTTTATTAAAATGATATTTAGGAACAGAATAAATAGCATCATTCAATAAAGGTAGTCCGGCTTCTATATCAGCTGCAATTTTTTCATAGACTTCCGCTACAGTTCCGCGAGTATATTCAGGAGACACGGTAGTTTCCAAATGAGTCATATATGGAATGCCTAAATCCGTAGTGCTGGTTTTCGGACTATACGCCTTACTAAAAATATTGACCAGAACAAAGTGGTTGTAGGCACGGCATAACAATGCTTCTCCCCTCTGAGGATCCAAAGATGACGGGTTCCCCATAGTATTAATAGCATCCAGAGCTGCATTAGCTGCTGCAATCGCCTTATAGCAATCATTCCACAAAGAATATGGGCTGTCTTCTTCCTTATATGTCGCATCCTTCCAGGTAGCGGCTTCTTCCTGCAACTTGTTATACGCAGTCCAGGTGCCACCATTATCATCCGCATTATCAGATGACATCTCAGCCAGCAATGCATAGTTAGTTTCAGGATAAGCAGATACCAGCATGCTGGTTATTTGGGCTTCCGTATCCAGTTCTGTACGGTTATCCGGCATTTCATCCAAAAAGTCGTCACAGGATGACAATGCTACAGTCATCGCCAATACCATAAATGGATAATATATATATTTCTTTTCCATAATCTAATTAGCTTTTAATGTTTTAAATACCAAGTCTCAAAGTCAATGTAAACTGCTTAGGTACAGGAGCTGCTACACCACCGGAACGGAAGAACTCAGGATCTTGTCCGTTCAGTTTATCATCCGAATAGATCAGGAACAAGTTAGTAGCTTGCAACTTTAAAGAAAGATCATTAATAAATATTTTCTCTAACCACTTCTTCGGGAAATCATAAGAAACTGATATTTCTTTCATACGAATAAAATCCCCTTTAGCTATACGTTCCGTAGAATAATTGTATGCGTTATAAAGAGTTTTTAAGTGATTATCAGTATCGCTCTGCCGCTTCGTTACAATCGTTGGTATTGTGGTTATACTCTCTTCACCTGCCAGTACCCAACGATTTTTAAACTCTTTCGGCATAGAAGTCAGATCCGTATATTCGTTACTGAATACGGGATCCAGGCGAATAACATTACCGAATGAGTAAGTGATAAATACATTCAGTTTAAACCCTTTGTAACGGAATATATTTCCGAAGCTACCGGTAATAGTAGGATCAGTCGGACCTTCATATTTTAGATAATCCAGTTTCTGACTTTGAAAATCAATATCATTACCATCACTCGTCAAGTTTCCATTCTGATCAATAAAAGTAGGTAAACCATCTTCATTCAATCCCTTAAACTGATACGAGAATAACCCACGTACCGGATAACCTTTAAGTGCAAATCCTGTACCGGAAACCACGTCAATAACTTCTGCATCCGATTCCAGGTCTGTAACTTCATTTTTTGCCTGAGAGAAGATAAAATCCGTAGTCCACCCAAAGTCTTTCGTTTGAATATTTCGTGTAGAAAGCGTAAATTCAACACCATGTGATTTCATGGTAGCCACATTAGCCAGTTTACGAATTTGTCCTCCGACACCGGGAGTCTGTATCACACCAATCAAATCATAGTTATCACGTTTATACCAGTCAATAGCAAAGTTGATGCGATTGTCCAGGAATCCCATATCTGCACCAATATTCAACTCATGTTTCTTCTCATAAGTCAGGTCGTCATTTGCCAAATCTATAATCTTTAGACCACTTTCCTGAATGTTGGCAAACGGACGATAAGGTTTATAACTCTTTAATACCATGGTAGAGTTAGTAACCGTATTCGGCCCCGGGTCTCCGGTCAAAGAATAAGAAGCCTTCAAAGCGAAGTGTGCCAAAGCCGGTTTCAATGACTCAAAGAATTCCTCCTCGTGCATATTCCATGCTGCTGATATATTCCATGTGGGTAACCAGCGTGCACTACGACTCTTGCCTAAACGGTTAGTACCCTCATAACGATAAGTACCATTCACCGTATATTTACCCTGATAAGAATAAGTAGCGTTTGCAAAGAAAGCTGCTGATCTAGAACGGGTATTAGTCAATGAATAATAGTCAGTACCCTCTTCTATGCTCTTTTTAAAGAACTGATAAGTATAGAACGGAATTTCGCCCTGCGTATATTGCATACCCCAACCATTAAAGTAAGTCTTATTACGATCGGAAGAGTTTGTCTCCATACCGGCAAAAAGATTCACAATATGTTTTTCGGCAAATACATGATTCCAACTTCCAGTAGCGCGGAAGTCATATCCCAGCATCTTATAGTTCGTACGTTGATAAATACCTCCTTGAGGCAATACGCTAATAGGTAATGCATATGGGTTATCCGGATCAGTATACAAGAAGGGGTTACGATCACGTACCGTAGCATCGGGCATAGCACGATAAGCCATAGCCTGGTTAGAATCATCCGTAATGAGGTGTTCTTGTGAAGTTGCAGAATACTTCACAGCTCCCAATGCTGAAAATTCCAACCCTGTAATAGGTTTCCATTTCAACTCCCCCTGGAACTTTAAATCTGCCACATCCAGATTCATATAGTTATTATCCAATTCATGAAGGATATTGAAATCAGCATAATTACGGGTATACATTGTCTTCGAATCCAATGCACGGGAAGTGTTCAACGCATACGAATACGGGTTAATATCAAAGTCACGCTTCACTTCACCATATACAGGATCCACACTTTGGCTCAAAGTACCAGGAGCCTTTTGTTTTCTATAGGCTGCCGAAGATATAAGATTAATGGATAGCTGTTTTGAAATATTATATGTAGCATTCAGATTAGCCGTATATCTGTTTACCTCACTATCTTTATACCATCCCGGATCGGCCATAGCACTTAAAGAGGCATAGAAAGAAGCTTTTTCCGTACCGGATGAAAGACTGACAGAATGATTATGCATCACAGAATTACTGAATAGTGCATCAAACCAATCTGTATTTCTGTACTCAGCCTCCTGCAAATAATCATTCATTGCAGTGTCTGTGTGTTCCAAGGCAAATGTACCGGTCACCGGATTATAAGTATTCATCAACTGATACATCTTACCATAGACACCACTTTGAGCAGCACGATAAGTATCCGAGAAATTTAACCAGCCTTTCTCCTTCATCTCTTTGTAAACTCCCATCTGTTCCTGTGAATTCATAATATTGAAGTCGGCATATCTCGGAGTCATACGCATGGTAAATTCACCGGTATAGGAAATATGACTTTTTCCGGCCTGCCCTTTCTTGGTAGTAACTACAATCACACCTGCCATGGCACGTGCACCATAAATAGAAGTCGCAGATCCATCCTTCAAAATTTGGAAACTCTCAATATCATTTGCATTCAGACCTGCAATGGCAGAACTAATCAATGTAACGGCGTCACCAGAAGACAACTCATCGGCACTTACTTCCGTAACATCTTCCATTATGATACCATCAACTACCCACAACGGTTTAGAACTACCATAAATAGATGTAGCACCACGAACACGTATTTTAGGAGCTGTACCGAAAGTTCCGGAAACATTTTGTACAGATACACCTGCCGCACGTCCTTCCAACGAACGGCTAATATCTGCCAAACCATCCAATTTCACATCTTCACTGGACAATTTGGTCGCAGCACCTGTAAAAAGTCGTTTATCCATCTTTGTCATACCGGTAACCACTACTTCTTCCAAAACTTCAGCATCCGGTTTCATCGCGATTTTCATCGTCCCGCTTTTTATATTCACCTCTATCGTCTGCATGCCGACGTAGGTTATTCTCAGTATTTTTGCCGTACCCGGCACATTAGTAAGTGTAAACTTACCATCGAGATCTGTTACCGCCCCCTGGTTTGTACCTTTAATCAAAACAGATGCACCTACAATAGGCTGATTGTCTTCTTCAAAAATGACTAGTCCCGTCACTGTTTTTGGAGTTTGCGCAATCGCCAAGCCAATTCCAATAAGTAGGCAGGCTAATGATAAAACAATTTTTTTCTCCATAAGCTCTCTTAAATATATGTGTTAATACTAGAATCTACCATGTTCTAGCAGAACTTATGAAAAGCAAATTCTCAACAGTTATTTTTTATTATTCAAAATAGCTTGTTCGTTATGAAAAATTTCATTTGAATGTAATCAATGAGATTATATCTAAAAAACAAACTCATAGTTTACATTTGCTTTTATGTTAACATTAATGTCTTTTTCTATAAAGCGGTGCTATTTTTATGTTATTAACAACAAAAGAATCTTTATTATTCACTAAAACAAAGCATATTTCTATCATTTTGCTTTTTAAAGCAATCATATAATCACTGTTTTCTTGATTAAAAACAGATATAAATGTAATATAAACACTTAACCAAATACATGTTCAAACAATATGTATTTGCAAGTATTTTAGATTTTATTTTGTATTTTGCTTTGATTTTATAGAATATTACTTAATTTTGCAGCTGTGGAACATGAATAAACGACTATGCTTTCAGAGGATATGATCAAAACACATTTACGAAAGAAAGATTAATGTCATTCTTCATCTACACTTCAAATAAATATATAGCTCAAAGTTTGAAAAGATAATAAAAATCTATATTCCTGAAAAAGTAACAGAAGTATCATGAAAACAACAGCTACGGTAGAAGCAAATATTTGCTAATATCATTGATTAGTACACTTTAACCAATCTATCAAGTTCTGCTAGAACTCCATCTTTTAATCAACATTTTAGAAAGACAAGAAGCACACAAAATAGGATATTTAATTTGAAACTCTTACCTTTGTCCGCTGATTACATGAAACGACAATATGACAGAACAGGAAGTCAGAAGGTATCTACGGAAAATGAGCGAGCAGGATTCGCAAACTGCTTTCCGGGATTTTTATGATATGACGTATGACCGTCTGTTCCGTATTGCTTTTTACTACACTCACCACGAAGAATGGTCGCAAGAGATTGTGCTCGATGTTTTCATGAGACTCTGGGAACACCGTAAGCAATTATTAGAAATTACCAATATCGAAGATTACTGTTTCATACTCGTAAAGAATGCCTCTCTCAACTATATAGAAAAAGAGGAGCGCCGCCCCACCCTATCAACAGAAACCCTACATGAACACTCCGATCAAGCAGTATCACCTGAAGATACTCTGATCAGCGAGGAACTTTTTTCCCGCTATGTAAAAGCTCTCGACCGGCTACCGGAACGTTGCCGTGAAGTCTTTATCCGCATCCGCGAAGAAAAACAAACCTATGCACAAGTAGCAGAAGAGTTGGGCATCAGTACAAAAACGGTGGATGCGCAATTGCAGAAAGCAACCATTCGATTGAAAGAAATACTGCTCTAATAAACAGTCAGAGTCCATCATCTTATTTTCTCTATTATCTGAGGTATATCATCAATTAGCCTTTAACACTTTTTATTTCTATCGCCATAGGGAATTTCTTTTTTGCTCCTGTCTTTACTCATGAACTATATAAACTAAACTAAATTAAAACGACATGAAAAGATTTTGCAAACAAATGGCAGGAACCGCAGGGCTTCTCTTTATCCTTGCCGCATGCAGTAACAACAGTTCCAGTTATCCCGAAGAGTATGTAGGTTTTGAGAAAGCCACCAAAAACTATTCGTTCGACAAAAACAAAGACACAGAAGAGTTCGACGTAAAGATTATTGCCGCTGAAAAGAAAAATGAGGATAGGGAAGTTCTCATTAATGGCATAAACATGCCGGGTAAAGCAGCTATTTTCAGTATTGAAGACAAGACGGTCATTATCCCTGCCAAGAAGAAATCAGCCAATCTACGAGTGAAGATCTATCCGAAGAGAGTGACAGACAAAGCTGAATTCCGCATCGTCTGTACCCCGAAGGATAAAGAAGGCAAAAAGACACAGATCACTATCCATCTAAGTCCCCAATAATGGGAACTACAACTCCATTCTGTTTCATCCTACCACTAGCTTTTTCTCACGTGAGCTTGGTACATAAATGCCTTAAGGCCGTATGAAAACTAAGCTTTGCTTTATTGTTTTTGTCCTTTTGCCCGTAACAAAACTTCGTCCCACAGTTGCGGGCTCTACGTTTTCCAATTGAGGGCTGTCGGTCCCACAACTGCGGGCTACACAGCCCTCAACTGAAAAACGAGGTTTTACTTATAGCATAATGACATTAACATTAAGGCTTTAGGAGAAAAAGGAAGGAGCATATCAAGTTTCTCCTCTATCATTCAGCTTTCTATATAATGGGATTATGAAGCCTGACTCCTCAATTCTTACGAAGTGATAACTTCTGCGATGAAAATTCAGTTTAAAAGGAGATATTTGCATGAATACAGGCAAAGTTTGTATAATACATATTAAGGACTTGTGAATTAGTGAATTACAAACATAAAAACGCTCTTTTTTTCTATTTTTCGGTGTAGGATGCAACTTTCCTACACCTTCCTACACCACTTCCCACGCCACCTATCTATTTGATAACCAGATAAAAATGATAGCGGGTGTAGGATGTAGGAAAAAAAAGTAATTTCGGCATAGGGAGTTTTTCCGTTTTACCTGTCTTTATAGAAAAGAAGAAGAACATGGAACAAGAATTTGAAAGAATACTCGATAAACTCGCAACCTCCACCCGTTCGCCGAGAGGAAGATTCTCGAAAGCCAATAGCTGGATACTTCTTGAGAAACGGTTGCCGCATCTGCAACGCCGCATCCTTTCATTGCACACAATGGCTGGTGCAGCCGCTGTCGCCGTGCTTTGTGTACTGGGCTGGTGGGCATATTATATGTTCGCCCCGGTACCATTGCAAACCGTATCCACATTGGCAGAAACACGTACCGTAACACTGCCCGACCAAACAGAAATTGTACTGAACCGCTATTCTTCTCTGACTTATCCCGAACGTTTCAGAGGAAAAGACCGGAAAGTACAGTTACAAGGAGAAGCTTATTTCGAAGTCAGCAAAGATACAGCACATCCTTTCAAAGTAGAAGCCGGAGCAATTATAGTACAGGTTTTAGGTACACATTTCAATGTCGAAGCCTATCCCGAAGATACACAAGTGAAAACAACCTTGTTGGAAGGTTCCGTTTCTGTCAGCCTCATCGGTAAAGCAGAAGAAAGCCTGATACTTTCACCCAATGAAAGCGCTATATATAATAAGGATAAGAAAAGTCTGACTCTACATACCGAAAATAATGCATCCGAAGAGATTATCTGGAGAAACGGAACACTGCTTTTCAAAAGTATTCCTTTACAAGAGATTGTCCGACAACTTTCTAATGCTTTCCACACAGACATTCGTATTGAAGACGCTGACTTACAGAACTATCGCATGACGGGTACTTTCTCTGATGGCGAAACGCTGGAAGAAATTCTTTCGCTGCTTTGCCGCAATCAAAAGTTTGAATACACAAAAACTAATGACATAATAACAATCACACAAAAATTAAACTAGAATGAAATCCTCTATCTGTTCACCCCGCACCATCAGGAAATTTTTCCTGGTGGGAGCGGTTCTCCTATCAACCTGTACACTACAAAGTACGATTGTATTTGCCACCTGCGTTCTACAGAAGACCAATCCTTCACAAACGCGTTTCAGCATCAGACTGCAAAATGCGACACTGGAGGAGTTTGTGAAACAAGTGGAACAAAAAACCGGGTACAGTTTCATATACGGAGAAGAAGTACGTCTGAATGGACGCATCACACTGGCCGTCCGAGACCTTACTATTAACGAAATTCTCCGGAAAGCTTTTGAAAACCAACCGATAGGTTTCGAAATCTCCGGAAAACATATTTTGCTAAACAAGCGGCCCGTGCCGCAGAAAACCGTAAGCCGTCGGTTCACTATCAGCGGATACGTGACAGACGGGGCGTCTTCCGAGACGCTGATTGGTGCCAATATCCTCGATAGTCGTCAGCGTGTGGGCACTGCCACCAATCCTTTCGGTTTCTATACTCTTACTTTGCCGGAAGGAGATGCGGAATTGATTTTTTCGTATTTAGGGTACGAAACCCGGCACAGTTCGTTCCCGCTAAACAAAGACACCGTGCTCAATATCCGCTTGGACAGCAATAATGAACTGGCGGAAGTGATTGTCCTTTCGGACAAGAAAGAAGCCGGCATCCAAGCCACCGCCATGGGAGCGTATGAAATTCCGATGGCACAAATTCAACATACTCCAGCTGTACTTGGAGAAGCTGATATATTGAAAACCATTCAGTTAATGCCAGGTGTACAAGCCGGAACGGAAGGCTTTTCCGGTTTATATGTACGCGGAGGAGGACCGGACCAGAACCTGATATTGCTAGACGGTATTCCGGTATATAATGCAGATCATCTTCTGGGGGTGTTCTCCGTATTTACTCCCGAAGCTATAAAAAACACTACACTCTACAAGAGTTCCTTTCCCGCCCGTTACGGCGGTCGGCTTTCCTCTATTGTCGATATACGCACCAACGACGGAGATATGCACCATTACCACGGTGCACTCAGTGTAGGTACACTTACCGACAAACTGCATTTTGAAGGACCTATCTGGAAAGGACACACTTCTTTCAGTCTTAGTGCACGTGCCACGCACACCGCCTTCTTCAAAAACCTCATAGTGGATAAAGATGATTATTACGCCGATAAATACAACTACTACTTTTACGACATCAATGCCAAGGTGAACCATAAATTCAATGACCGCAGCCGCCTCTTTGTCGGTTTCTATAAAGGAAAGGATCACTACCACTTTGACACCACCGACAGCAACAACTACTATCAGAACAACGACGACACTAAAGTCTATTATAAAGATGACAGCCACCTGAACTGGGGAAACACGATAGCCTATGGCCGCTGGAATTATGTATTCAATAGTAAGTTGTTCTGCAACACCACTATTTCCTACAATAACTATCTGATGAAATTGAATCAGGATGTGGAAGATACACGCACCTACCGGGGGCAAATATTAGATCGCTATAGCTATTTATCCCAATTCCGTTCGGGCATCAGTGACTGGAGTGCGCGCATGGACTTCGATTTTACACCCGCGCCGGAGCATCACATCAAGTTTGGAGCAGAATATATCCACCATACTTTCCGCCCGGGCATCTCCACTTCCAAGACTCAGGAAGTGGAAAACGGGGAGCAAGAGGAAGAAACAATTTATGCCGCCAGCAATAATCATGTACTACGAGGACAAGAGGTATCACTCTATGCTGAAGATAATTTCAACCTGAACAGTCATCTCAGCCTAAATGCCGGTATAAGGGCATCTCTGTTCTCTACACAAGGAAAGAACTACTGTTCGATTCAACCACGCCTCTCTACACGCTACAACTTCGGACAGGGATTCTCCGCCAAGGCATCCTATACATGCATGGCACAATATGTACACTTGCTTTCATCCACTCCCTTCTCTATGCCTACGGATCTTTGGGTACCAATTACCAAAAACATACGCCCCATGTATGCCAATCAATACTCTCTTGGAGGCTATTATACCGGTCTGGCTGGCTGGGAGTTCTCTATAGAGGGATATTATAAGCAGATGCGTCACATACTGGAATATCAGGATGGCGTTTCCTTTTTCGGCACTTCCACTAATTGGGAGGAAAAGGTAGAAATGGGTGAAGGACGTTCCTTGGGTCTGGAAATGATGGTACAAAAGACTTTGGGAAAGACTACCGGTTGGCTGGCATATACGCTGGCAAAGACCGATCACCGTTTCAAAGATGGTGCCATCAGCCAGGGTAAATGGTTTCCTTATAAATATGACCGCCGCCACACCATCAGTCTGTGTTTGAATCATAAATTCAGTGAACGTATCGATGTCGGAGCTTCGTGGATATTCAATACCGGGGGATGCATCACAGTACCTGAACGGGAGACCATTATCATCCGTCCCGAAGGCAATATAGAATCTGCTCCTTATATTTCCCGGCGCAACAACTACCGCCTGCCAGCCAGTCATCGCCTAAACCTGGGTATCAACTTCAACAAGAAAACCAAGCATGGCATGCGTACCTGGAACATCAGCCTTTATAATGCCTACAATGCTATGAACCCCAACCTGGTTTACAGCAAATGGGAACAAGGTTACAATCTGATTTACAATGACTTTTATAACAGCATATATCAAGGAAACGATAATCAATACAACTCAGAGAAAAAGTCGAAAACTGTTATCAAGAAACTGACGATACTACCCTGCATACCCTCTGTGACTTATACCTATAAATTTTAAAAGCCATACCAGATTATGAAAACAAGAATTAAATTACACCTTATTATATATATAGCTTTCGCCGGACTCTTTATGGCTTGTGAAAATGAAATCCCATATAATCCCGGACAACAAAATCCGCAGCTTATCATGAATGCCCTGCTCAACGCCGGACAAACAGAGAATCTCGTTTATCTGCATCTTAGTGAAGGAAACAGCATCGGCCGCATCAATGAAGCAACGCTTTCCCTCTACGTAAACGATAAGCAGGTTGAATCCCCTCAAGCCATATCTCCCGAAGAATACTATGGAAATATGCAAAATCAGCTTGACAAGGGGCAATATGAAGCATTACTAAAAAGTATGCGCTTCAAAATATTCCGTCTCACCGCCCGCTTACAACCCGGAGATAACATTCGCCTGGAAGCCACAGCGGAAGGCGGAAAGTATCATGTCAGTTCGCAAGTAACTGTTCCCCGTCCTCTACAAAGCCTGCAAGTGGACACCTGTACCGCCCTCATCCGCCAATGGGGTAGCATGAGAGCCCATCGTCAATACCGCATCACCTTAGAGGATCTCCCTAACGAAAAGAACTATTACCGTCTGGAGATAGTGAATAACAAAGACTTCCGCTGCGTTATCTACACGCCCAACGAAGACGAGAACGGAGACTATATAAAGGATGAAAATGGAGATTACATTTACACCATAACGAAAGACACAGTTGTCAACTATAGATATACCGAACTTATCAACCGTGAAGACGTGATCCTGACCGACGGACATGTCACCAGCTCGGATGATGATGAAAATACAATGTTTCCCACCAACATTGAAAACAAATACAGTATCTTCACAGATAATCGTTTCACCAATTCATCTGCCACGCTGAAAGTTTACACCCCACTTTACGATGACAACTATGATATTCTCCAATCACTGAATTATACCCGTTGCTACCTGAAACAAAATATCACCGTGCGCGTGCTCAGTTTGCCTGAAACATATTATCGCTACCTGAAAGCTTTAAACTGCATGGATGACGAAGATTATGACGAAGCCCTGATGGAACCTATCAGCCTGCCCAGCAATGTAGAAGGCGGATTGGGCTTTGTAGGTATTTCATCTGAAATTCAATACACCATAGATATGCCGGATAAAAAATGGGGATGGTGGTAAAATCCGGATAAATACTATCATTATGATCACCCGTGTTCGATAACTATATTACATTCATATTACAAATAAGGTCTTAAACAAGCAAAATAATACCATATAATTGATCTATATCAAGAAATGCTCCCTTAAACTGCACTTTCCTTCTTCTTTGCTTTTATGTTATAAAACATATTTCTATATTTGCATAGGTAAAAAGAAAAAGCTAAGCGCTTAGAGCTGTTTTCAATAGGTATTAGATTTTTAGAGTTAGAATTGTTTTTAGGTATAACAAATTAAAAGTAGGTATTATGAAACGTTTAGGATTAACATTAATAACAGCAGTCTGTCTGACTGCTACGACATTTGCAGCAGGAAATCAACCTACAACTGCAAAATGGGATGGTAACATCAACGTAACCAAGTTGAGTAAATATTTAAAATTGTCGGCTGGCCAGCATGAAGAAGTAGCAAACATCTGCGAATACTTCTCTACACAGATGGGACGTGCCACAACTGCAAAGAAGGACCAGGAAAAGAAACTCCACAATGCAGTGTACGGAAACTTGAAGTTGATGAAGAAAACGCTTACTGACAAGCAATACGCTGATTATGCGAAAGTATTGAATGTCACTTTGCAGAATAAAGGTATCGAAGTGAAATAATAAGAGAGGGCACTGAACATCACGTTTTGTGCCCTCTTTCCTTTATCAACACTATTCAAGTGTCGACTCCCTAACCAATATATATTTCATTTACAAACAATATCTGTCTTGTAGCTCCTTTTTATATTTCTTAGAGACCAGCAGCTCATCTACATTCTCAAATGGCGGATACAACACACATTTACCATCCTTGATAATCATCAGATAATCAATATTGATTATGAAAGACTGATGAATCTGCACAAAACAAGGAGCATATCTCACTATCTGATCGGCCGTGGTACTCTTCTTCAGAGGTAACGGAGTTTGTCCACTCAACACCGCCTCCCACTGTTTCCGTTCAGAGCAATACCGGAAATATCCAATTTCGGCAGGTCGTAATGCCCGCATGTCATTTGTCGGAGTAAACACCATAAATGTCTGACTAGTGTTTGCTAATGCCGCAGGAAAAAATGCAGCTTTCCGTTCTAATTCTATTCTTTCCATAAATCGGGAAATTATAAGTTCCAGATCTTTGTCCTCAAAAGGTTTCAACAAATAATCAAAAGCAGATTGACGAATGGCTGACATCATGTATTTATCGTATGCAGTATAAAAAACGACTTTCATGCCCCAAGTCAGAGATTCGCGAATACTGTCCAGCAAATCCATCCCCCTCATATCAGGTAGCTCTACATCTAAAAAGAGCAAATCGGGACGCACTTTAGCTATCAGTTTCTTCCCAGATACTCCATTGCGTGCAGTACCTTCTAAATGAAAGTTTTCAAATTTCTGTAACCCGAATACCAGATTATCCAAGGACAACTCATCGTCATCTACTATTGCAACCTTATACCTGTCCATACCTCTCTTGTTTCTGCGAAATTAAAGAACTGAAAGCAATTTAAAAAATCAGAATATGTCATTTTCAGGATATTCGATCAAAACAACGGATATCCAATCAAAATTGAGGATTATTCGAAAATCATTAAACTGAATAATCATAATTCAACGGTAAATGAAAACTTACTTCACATCCGGTCTCGCCATCCGGCAAAGGAATATTGTGTACCGTAGTTTCAATCATTTCCTTATTCTTAGCATTCAAAATCTGAATAGTTTGCATGATTACCTTCATTCCGGTCCCTGTCCCTCTGTTAGCACTGTTCAGTTTGAACCCGCCCCCGTTATCCGTAATCCGGACACAAATATAAGTACCGGAACGATGAACATCAATCCAAAGGCGCCGTTCACCTTCTTTACCCTGAAGAGCGTGCTTGATGGCATTCTCCACCGGTATCTGTATTAACATGGAAGGCAGAAGCAACTGATTGGTGTCTACATCTTCACCAACTTCAATAGTCACCTTAAATTCCGGTCCCAAAGAACGGCGTTGAAGATCAATGTAGGTTTGCACAAAACCTAATTCTTCTTTTAAGGTAACACACATTTGCTCAGCTAATTCCAAATTCCGTCGCATTAGTTTCACCAATGAGGAAAGCTCTTTTTTATTCTCCCCTTCCCGACTGCCCATTTCCTGGTTCAGCACATTAAAAATAAAATGCGGTGACATTCTGTTACGTATATTCTCCAAACGTAAAGAAGATATGGTACGCTGACTTTGCGCGAGCAGAAGAGCCCGTCTTTTCTTTTCATACAGATAGATGAAACAAGCAATAACCAATACCAAAACGCAAACTCCAATCCAGAAGAAACGTCCCTCGTGCAACTTTAACATCTCTACCTTCTGCTGCTCAATCAATATGTTCTTTGCCAACAGTGTAGAGTCCTGTTGATATCTCAATGACATATCGGCTGTACGCATTCTTACATGTTCATTACGGATAGAATCGTCCAGCCGGCTGTTTTCTTTCTGATAAAAGAAAGCATTTTTATAATCTGCCGTCTTCTCGTAAAACTCCTGCAAATACTTATTACGAATATGCAGCATGTCCGGCTCTATATGATTCGGATTGGTAGCCTTACTTAGCAGATTCCTTACGGTTGCCATATCATTTCGCTCCAGAGCCAGACCGATGCGTTGGGTATCAATATAATAAAGCGCTCCTGCTGCCCCTATTTTCCGAAAAAAGGGTTGGCATTCATTGATATATTTAGCCGCTGAATCAGGTTCATTCATTTGCAGATAGACATCCCCCAGATTCACCATGCACAGGTTTTTCTCAAAGCCCATATCGGGATGAGAAACCGCCAGCGAGAAACCTTTCTTGAAATATTTTAAAGCTTCCGGATAATCCTCACGATAATAATATGAATTACCACGATTATTCAAATAGATATATTTCTCGTAAGGAAGCATTTTATCATAAAACATCCCTGCCAGATTATAGTAATAGTCGCACTGATCAAAATCGTGTAAAGCCATATACACCTGAGCCAGCCCATAATAAACAGGATGACGACGCCCCTCCGATATTCCTAAAGAATCTCCGATTTGCAGCGCTTTACGATACCAAAATGCACTTACATCATATTTTCCCTGCCGGCTGCATGCATCAGCCAGATTGATAAGAATATCCGGAACTGATTCTGTCTTCATTCCCTGCAAACGTTGTTTGTAAGAATCTGTAAAGCAGACAATAGCCGAATCCATAGCGCCTACACGCACATAAATATTACCTTTTGTATTCAGATATTCCGAGCGTAAATCAGCAAGATAGGGTGAAGATTGTTCACGGGCACAAAAGTCTTCTATCCGTTTTATTAAATAGCGGGCTGAGTCCACATCCGAAGTGAACATATACGTTTTTAATACTATAGCAGAGTAATAATACCATTCCAGACTATCAGTCGACATCTCCATCTTTTGCTTTGCCAGCGCACGTATCTGTTGTGGATGAGTGGTCAAAGAGTCTGTAACCGAACGATAAAAAGAGTCGTATTTTTTTCCCAAGAGGAATGTTGCTCAGACTGTTTACACGAAACAGCTAAGAATAGTAGTAAGAGAACCGGAAGAGAAGTTCTCCACAGAATTTTGCCATATATCGTGTTCATAGCTATTGACATTTATATAAAGAATAAAGATATCCTTCATGCATTGCTACAAATATAATAGTTTTTCCCATTTAGTACAATTTTAAGACCACTTATCCGCTAAGATATTTATTTATCCTGTTTTTACTTATTATATAATTTGGGTATCGCAAATACTTATTTTAACTTTGCATAAACAAATTGAAGTAATCATTAACAGTAACCCACAAATTACGAGACACAATGAGAAAGCTTATACTTTTGGGGATTTGTATCTCCTTTCTTCTCCCCACCGCTATGCAGGCGCAATACTTGCGTTCATCCTATTTTATGGAAGGTAGCAGTACCCGCATTCAGTTAAATCCGGCGTTGCAACCCAAACGTGGTTATGTCAATCTCCCCGGCATCGGTTCCGTGAATGCCGAAGTAGCCACTAACTCACTTGGTATACAAGATGTCATCGACGTTTTCGATTCCGACGGTGAATTTTATAACAACGACAAGTTCTACAATCGCCTGAAAGGAATGAATGAAGTGAATATCAGTGCAAATACAGATGTTATATCTTTCGGATTCTATAAAGGAAAAGGTTTCTGGTCATTCAATGTAGGGGCACGGGCTGATGTGGACGCCACTATTCCTAAAACCATGTTCGACTACCTGCGCGCAACAGACGCTGATAATTTCAGCTGGAGCGGTGAGAGTTTTGATATCCGCAATGAAAAACTACGTTTGAACGCTTACATAGAAGTCGGAGCAGGATATTCACGTGCCATCAACGAGCGCTTAACCGTAGGCGGTAAAGCCAAATTACTATTAGGTGCAGGAAACATAAACCTGAATATCAACCAGCTCTACATGTATGGAAAGGATGCTGGCATCGACTCGGAATTCCAACTAAAAACGGATGCATATCTGGAAGCTTCTGCAAAAGGACTTGATCTGGAAGAAGAAAACGGATACATCACTGACCTGGATTACAATAGTTTTGGCATCAGTGGTTATGGAGCAGGTATCGATTTAGGAGCAAGCTATCAGGTGATGAAGAATCTGACTGTTTCTGCCGCCATTCTTGACTTGGGATTCATTTCCTGGGGCAAATCAAGTACTCAAATAGCTGAATCAGATAAGAATACTACTATTGATAAAAATAACTATAGCGAATCATCCGATGTGCTGGACTTTGATTTATTCGGTTTGAAGAAGAAGGAAAACAAATCGCGCACCACCTCCTTATCACCGACTATGGTTATCGGAGGGGAATACGGATTACTGAACAACAAACTGGGATTAGGGTTATTATCAACAACCCGTTTCGGCCAGTTAAAAACGTATTCTGAATTGACATTCTCCGCCAATTATCGTCCCAATACTTTGATTAATACTACGTTGAGCTATTCCATGTTACAAGGTGGCGAAACATTCGGTATTGCTTTCAAGATAGGTCCTTTGATGCTGGGTACTGACTATATGTATTTTGGAAATAACTCCAAACATGTGAATGCCTTTATCGGACTTTCTATTCCTTTGGGAAAGAAAATATAATAGCTAGGAGTTACAGGCTACAAGCTACGAGTGCTATGCAGAATAATAGCGCAGCAACTTGTAGCTTGTAGCTTTTGTAGCTTGTAACTATTTAATCGTTATCATCGTTGCCCCGAAACCATATTCCTGGAAAGAGGCATCCTGATGCCGGAAAGTAGGATATTTACGTTTCAGTTCATCCAGCAACGCTTTACGAAGTACACCGTCACCTTTTCCGTGGATAAAGACAATACGCTGTTCACGTTTATTCTTATACTGTTCCAGCACTTCACGGAATTTATCCAGCTGATAATTCAGTATCTCGCTGTTGCTCATTCCATGAGTATCATCCAGCAATTCACCAATATGAAGGTCTATCTCAATAATGCCACTTTGTCCGCCACGTTTCACAATCGGCTGAGATTTGGGTTTGTCTACCACTGTTTTCTTAAGCAAAGCTGATTGCAATTCTTCAGCAGAAACATACACTTGTTTAGTGGGAACATCATCCTTTACTATATCGTAAATCAATGCAGGCGTTTCAAAGAACTCCGACTCCTGGAATGTATGCAATTTATAGAACTTCACCGTATCAATACGGAGTTCCACGCTTACTGCCGGCTTCATAGCAAACGAACGCCCTTCCTTAAAAGCAATAAATTGCACAGCTACGTGTTCACGATCATTCAATTCTGCTTTTTCAAATTCTTCCAGCAAGAATTTTGTATTCGGCTCTACTACTCCATTGGAACGGACTTCCCATGCTTTTCCTTCGGCACAGAGATAGGTATAATACAAATAATAGTTACTGTCATTCACCAGATAAGCTTCAAAAGGAGTCGTGCTGACTGCTTTGATATCTTCCGGAACGAAAGCCAGAAAAACATTCAGCACATCCCCACCACGCATTTCCGGCTGACGAAAAGCAGAAACTTGAGGCTTAGACAAATGTCCCATTTCTTTTTCTTCATGTACAGGATGGGAAATAGAAGATCGCACCGGCTTCTCTTCTACTTTCTTCGGAGTAGCTTTCGGCACCGGTCTCGTCATATTATAATCATCCGTATCAATCACCACACACTCACGTATGGGCATCGGGATATCAAATCCATCGGCATCTTCTACCAACACAATATCCTTTCCCCGAAATCCCGTCACAATACCGCCCCCGATCTCATTCAGGAAGCGTACTTTATCACCTATTTTCATCTTCTTTCTATTTAAGTATTTGACGAATTAGAATTTACGATTGAAGTTCGAAAGCCCAATCGCTCTACAAAGATACGGCAACTCAATAAAAAAAGATAGAAAAAAGAGAATAAATATCCGTACCTTTGCAGCCCGTAAAGAAGTTTATCATGAAAGAAGATCCAAAACATATCCGTATCAGTGAATTTAACTATCCGTTACCGGATGAACGTATCGCAAAATTCCCTCTACCAGTGCGCGATCAGTCCAAACTCCTGGTCTACCGCCATGGTGAAGTATCCGAAGACCGCTTTACTTCACTTCCATCCTATCTCCCGACGGGAAGTCTGATGATATTCAATAATACAAAAGTGATACAGGCACGCCTGCACTTCCGTAAAGAAACCGGCGCTCTCATTGAAGTCTTTTGTCTGGAACCGATTGAGCCGAACGATTATGTGCTTAATTTCCAGCAAACCGAACATGCCGCCTGGCTTTGTATGATAGGTAATCTGAAGAAATGGAAAGAAGGTACGCTGAAACGGGAAATGACTGTAAAAGAGCAACCGATTACTTTGACTGCTACCCGTGGTGAATGCCACGGCACCAGCCATTGGGTAGATTTCCGTTGGGATAATCCGGAGATAACTTTTGCTGATATCCTTGAAGTATTCGGTGAACTTCCCATTCCGCCTTATCTGAATCGGGATACACAAGAAAGTGATAAGGAAACTTATCAGACTGTCTATTCTAAAATAAAAGGTTCAGTAGCCGCTCCGACCGCCGGGTTGCACTTTACTCCCCGTGTATTGAACGCATTAAAAGAAAAAGGAGTAGATTTGGAGGAATTGACATTGCACGTAGGCGCTGGAACTTTCAAACCTGTAAAGAGCGCAGAAATCGAAGGACATGAGATGCATACCGAATATATATCTGTTTCTCGCGGGACAATTGAAAATCTGATTGCCCACAACGGAAAAGCAATTGCCGTAGGTACTACCTCCGTACGAACACTGGAAAGTCTCTATCATATCGGTGTCACCCTTCTGAAAAATCCGAATGCAACAGAAGAAGAACTTCATGTTCATCAATGGCAGCCTTATGAGACAGCTGAAGAGACTGCAAGTATCACATCTGTAAAAGCGTTGCAGGCCATTCTCGATTACTTGAACCGCCATGATATGGAAGCGTTGCACACCAGTACGCAAATTATTATTGCACCGGGCTACGACTACAAGATTGTAAATACCATGGTCACTAATTTCCATCAACCACAAAGCACCTTACTATTACTCGTCTCCGCCTTTGTAAAAGGCAATTGGCGAAACATATATGACTTTGCATTAAACCATGATTTCCGTTTTCTAAGTTATGGGGATTCTTCATTATTAATACCGTAACCTGTATATACAAATTAAAATACCTAATCATGAACGACGAACTAATATTAATTGAAAATAAGATATACGAAGTGCGTGGCACCAAAGTCATGTTGGACTTTGACTTAGCAGAACTCTATGGAATAGAAACAAGAACATTAAAACAGGCAGTAAGACGAAATATTGAAAGATTTCCTGAGGATTTTATGTTTATGCTCACCAAAGAAGAAGCTAACAATCTGATACACATAGGGGTATCACAAAATGTGATATCCCCTGATTATAATGTTGGCTCTACAAACATATTTGCTTTTACAGAAAATGGTGTATCAATGCTTTCATCTGTTCTGCGTAGCCCGCTTGCCATTCAAATCAATATCAATATAATGCGAACATTTACGCGGATGCGCCAACTTGTTTTCGCATGCAAAGAAAGCAGTCTTTCCGTAAAGGATGAATTAGAACAAATAAAAGTACAACTATCCGAAATAGCCGAAGATTTGGACAGTAACGAACAAGATCATGAAAGCCTTTTCAATGCCATTGCAGAGATATCTCTCAAACTACAACTTAACCAATCCAATCCCGGACGTGTTACCGTGAAAGGATTCACCAAAAATGATTTATGATAATGAATAGCGATAATAACCAGGAAATGTTTCCTCTTGTCGATGAACAGGGAAATATTACAGGCGCCGCTACCCGTGGCGAATGTCACAATGGCAGCAAACTATTGCATCCGGTAATTCACCTTCATGTTTTCAATTCCAAAGGTGAATTGTATATGCAGAAACGTCCCGAATGGAAAGATATCCAACCGGGGAAGTGGGATACATCCGTAGGAGGACATGTGGATTTGGGCGAAAGCGTAGAGATGGCTCTGAAGCGCGAAGTGCGCGAAGAACTGGGCATCACGGACTTTACGCCTGAAACGGTTACGCATTATGTATTCGAGTCCGCACGCGAAAAAGAACTCGTCTTTGTGCACAAGACCATATACGATGGTGAGATAGTCCCCAGTGATGAGCTGGATGGCGGACGTTTCTGGACGATAGAAGAAATTAAAAAGAATTTAGGCAAAGGGATATTCACTCCAAACTTTGAAGGGGAAATTGACAAAGTACTCTCATTAAAATAAAAAGACCGCCCTTGCGGAAACGGATGATGTGCCTGGGGTAAACAGACCATCTGTTCCTGAAACACAAATGGGAGGCTTTGGCCTCCCATTTGTTGAATATTTAGAAATCTGCTCTTGACAGCTTTTACTTCGCCAGATCTTCAATTACCTTCATAATCTTCTGCCCGATTTCTTCTGCTTCTTCCGGTGTGGAAGCTTCGCTATACACGCGAATAATCGGTTCGGTGTTGCTCTTGCGCAAGTGTACCCACTTATCAGCAAAATCTATTTTCACTCCATCGATGTCATTGATTTCTTCATCCTTATAAAGCTCTTTCACTTTAGCCAGAATAGCATCCACATCCGTTTCAGGAGTCAGGTCTACGCGGTTCTTTGCCATGAAGTAAGACGGGTAAGTTGCACGAAGTTCACTCACTTTCTTACCCTCATGTGCCAGATGGCTCAGGAACAAAGCAATACCCACCAATGCATCGCGACCGTAATGACTTTCCGGATAAATAACTCCACCATTGCCTTCACCACCGATTACAGCGCCTACTTCCTTCATTTTAGTGGTTACATTCACTTCGCCCACAGCAGAAGCAAAGTATTCCTTACCATACTTACGGGTTACATCGCGCAACGCACGTGTAGAACTCAAGTTAGAAACCGTATTGCCCGGAGTATGCTTCAACACATAGTCAGCCACACTTACCAGCGTATATTCTTCACCATACATCTTTCCATCTTCGCAAATCATTGCCAGACGGTCCACGTCAGGGTCAACAACAAAAGCCACATCCGCTTTACCACCCTTCATCAGGTTCATTATGTCACCCAGGTTCTTTTCAAGCGGTTCAGGATTGTGTTGGAAGTCACCTGTCGGCTCACAGTAGAGCTTCTCTATATGCTGCACACCCAGTTGTTTCAACAATTCCGGCAGAATAATACCACCCACCGAGTTTACACAGTCAATAGCCACGCGGAAATTCGCTTTTCTGATAGCTTCTACATCTACCAGGTTGAGCGCCAGCACGCTATCTATATGTTTTTGATTATAAGTCAAATCCTTGCGATACGAGCCCAGATGGTCTACATCAGCAAATTCAAATTCTTCTGCCTCAGCAATACGAAGTACTTCATTGCCTTCGGCTGCATTCAGAAATTCGCCACGTTCATTCAGCAATTTCAGAGCGTTCCATTGTTTGGGGTTGTGCGATGCTGTCAGGATAATACCGCCACTGGCACCTTCCATGGTTACAGCCAATTCAGTAGTCGGAGTGGAAGCCAAATCAATGTCGATTACATCCCAGCCCATACCCATCAGAGTACCTACTACTACATTCTTCACCATTTCACCCGAAATACGGGCGTCGCGTCCTACTACAATTTTGTTGCTTTTTACCGTGCACGTTTTGCGAATAAGTGTGGCATACGCTGATGTGAATTTCACAATGTCAAGCGGATTCAAGCCCACACCCGCTCCTCCGCCAATGGTTCCGCGGATTCCAGAGATAGATTTGATTAGAGTCATTAGGTTAATGATTTAAAGATTGTTGGTTATACTATAATTATTTATAGATTTGATATTTCTGAATATAGTAATAATAAGGGTATACAGATTGCATAGCCGAGCTATGTCCCATTTTAGAAGGAACAATCAGTTTAACGCATGCGCCATCACGCACATACGCCAACGGCACCAACCAACCGGCAGGCACAGAAGTTCCATAATAAGAGAGCATAAATCCTTGTGTAAACTGACCGGCAATAGAAGAACTTGTTACTCTATAGTTAAATTCATCGACTACTTCTGCATAATCCAGATTGGACACAGTTACCACTTTATCCATAAGGCTATATTCCGAGAAGCGAACCAGAATCTGATCATTCGCCTTTACCGTATCGGCCAAATTAGTGGAACCCTTATTTATGATCTGCATATATACACCACTGGCAAGCTGTACATATTCATTCTTGTTCACATCCGTAGTCGAGTCGTTTCTGTAAAATTCAGTCTGAGATATAACAGTGATACTACTGTCCCGTATAAATGCCTTTATAGCATCTTTTTCGTCCTCCAGCATTTCTGCATAAGTCTTGGTATTATCACAAGCCTGGAAAGCCAATCCACATGCCAGCAAGGACAAAAAGAATAATGTAAGTTTCTTCATTATCTGTTATTTAGTAATTCCGTACAAAAGTATTCGATTTCGTTGAAAGTTGAAAGCTCTACGAGGAAAGTTCGTATCTTTTAACCTTTGTGCCCCTCTTTTTTTATCCTTTCGCATTCAGTAAAGGCTTAAACTTCTCTAAAGCACGCTCCAAAACTTTCTTTGCTTCATCTATTGTACCATAGAATTCACCGCCTGAAGCATTCAAGTGTCCACCTCCATTGAAGAATTCGGCAGCCAATTGATTACAGGGAAATGTGCCTACCGAACGCAACGAAACTTTAATCATTGGCTTCTCCGTATCTTCACGTAAGAAACAGGAAAATACCACATCCTTTATACTCAGAGGAATATTTACAAATCCTTCACTGTCACCCCGGATATAATCAAAGCGTCCCTGTTCGTTTCTGGTCAACGAAATCAAGGCTGCATGATAATCAGGATACACCTTCATTTGCGAAAGCACATATCCCATCAACCGCAAACGACTCTCAGAGTAAGTATTATAGACTTTCCTGTAAATATCATCTTTATCGATGCCCTTGGAAAGCAACTCGCTGATGATAAAATAGATTTCCCGGTTATTGGAATTATAGGTAAAGCCACCCGTATCGGTCATCATACCGGTATAAATACACTCTGCTCCCGCTTTGGTAATTTCATTGAAATAACCCATACGGCATATCAGACGGAACACCAGTTCGGAAGTGGAAGATATATTAGGATGTGAAATTGTAATATCACAAAATTCTTCGGGATACAGATGATGGTCTATCAATATTTTTTTCCCTTTTGCAGCCTTTACGGCATCTGCCATTGCATCAATACGACTCAAAGCGTTGAAATCCAGACAACAGATTATTTCGGCCTCAGATATCAGCTTATCGGCAAATTCTTTGTAGTGATCGTAAAGTAACACATCTTTGCTGCCCGGCATCCATCTCAGAAAATCGGGGAAGGCATTCGGCACAATGACATTTACCGTTTTATCTTGTGAATTCAGGAAGTGCCACAATCCCAATGAAGAGCCTATGGCATCGCCATCCGGCGCTACATGGGCTACAATTACTATTCTCTCCGCATGCCCCATCCACCTGGCAAAACGGTCTATCTTAGCTTGTTCGATTACTTTAGTCAACATACGCTTAATCTATGATTTACAAACAGACGGCTGGAGTGCCCCCATTCATCTATAACAATTTGAAGCGACAAAAGTACGAAAAAGTTCGAGAGTTGAGGGAAAGTAGTGCAGGTTTTATTTAGTCCTTGCCCACAGCCTTATTTCCCGGAGCTTTTTTCATGCTCTTCGTAACCGGCAAGATTGTATAGAACAGGGATAGTACTGTTTCCAACACGATAGATACCGAATTTAAAGTAATAACCTTCTTCGTCATTGCGCCCTATTAATATCTCTTCCTTATTTACAATATGCCTCTTAACTTCTTTTCCAGCCTGCTGATAGGACATGATCACATCCAGAAGACCGGGCTTCAGAATGGTTTCTTTCTCTTTCCCGTACAGAGTCCAGTCAATATCCACCCGGAAGGTTATCCAACAATCTTTCGGAAAGGAATCAAACGGCATTTTGTAGGCTATTGTCGAAGCTTTATAAGTGGAGGTTACGGGCTTCATAATCTCTGCCTTGTCCGGGTTTACATTACAACGGTCGGTTTTATCGGTCAGCCATTTGCGGTCCGAGTTAGCTTTAATATAGAAATAGCCTTGTGAAAAGCCGAAAGCAAGAGGTGGATAGCCACCTTGCTCAATCAGCCAGCCATTAGGTTTTCCGGCTTTATAGATTGTATCTCCTTTGGAATTGATTTTAGTTATTTTGTCATGGGCTATATTCTTCTTGAAAATCATCCTCTTTTCCAACTCAAGGAATTCTTCAACGCTAAGTCTCATCACTTTACCGTCAGGGTCGGAAACAAGTGTACGACTCGGCATACCATGCCATTGTGCAAAGATGGTAGACACTTCCTTATCCAAAGTCCGCGGAATGTAAACAGAGAATGTATAACTCATGGATGAGCCTTGCGGACAACTTCCTTTACCGTAATGGTATACAGTCTTCATTTTCTGTGCATTAAGGTATTCAGTTGCCGGATAGTTACGGAAATCATTGGCAACAGCATAACAATAACACAATTCGGCACGACCTTTGGTTTCTCCCTGGGCATAGCCTTCCAAAGTATTGTCTTCCTGTTTCAGCTCGAAGCGATAAGAAGGTTTGCCTTGGAAAGGACGGGAATAATCCAACTGAATGGTATGGGGTTTATTTGTACCGACGGCCACCCAACGCCCGTCAATAATCTGATTTGTACGGGCTGAATCAGCCTGCACATTTACGCGTTCTTTCAGGGGTGTTAAGTTATCTGACTGTGCACGGACCGGACTTACTGTTACCAAAGACAAAAGACAAAGGGGGATTAATACTGCGGTTCTCATTCTTTAATTGATATTTAATAATGTATACGAATCAAGAGTTAGATGGAGCTTATTTGAAGGAGTTATCAGCCTGCAAGCAGACTGATAACTCCTTCAACTCCTAATTAGGTAGAGGTACCATTGCCCTGCGGCCATAGTTTAATTTCAAACCTTTCTTGTAGGCTTCGGGGCCATGCAGATCTTTAATATCCATTTCACCCAGGTTTACAAGGATACCACGCGCCATAAGTCCGGCATCTTCATTTTCAAGACGCGGTAAATTTTCAGCGGCTTCTTTCAGTTCAGACAAAAACGGACGGATATAGTCGCGCATTTCAGGGTCTAAAGATAAACATTCCAAAGAGGAGTAACCTATTTTCCTGTCCTTTTCTTGAGCCGGAGTAATAAGGCGGGCAATACCTTCCTGTGCTTTACCCAGATAAACAACCGCATAAGCTGCCTCGGAAGCTATATAAGGATTCTCGTCTTGCAAGAGTGCCAATAATGCTTGCGGACAAGTATTAATTTGCTTCTCTCTGGCAAGATTTGCATATCCTACTACCCCCCAGAATCTCATCTCCGGCAGAGGGCTGGCAATAGCTTTCTCCAACATGGGAAGAGAAGCTACAGTTGCCGTTCCCGCAATTTCGACAAGCTCATAAAGCTCATCCAAGGGATATTTCTCTTTGCGTACTTTCTCATAAAGTATATGTCCGGTACGTGAATTTGGGAGGAAAAAGCCCAAATCATGGGTAGTACGAATGTGGTCGGATAATGCTTGACGCATTTTATATAAGGTTTCCGCATACTCAGGAATAGCGGATAAATCATGCAATTCATCCGGATCTTTTTCAAGGTCAAACAGCATTTCCGCCGGATGAGGTTCAAAAGTCTGCTTCCAGTCCGGATTGGTATTGTGACCTCCCAGCACCAGTTTGTCCCAAGCTTTATTGGATGGCATTCCCCATTGATAATAATTACGCAGAGCAAACTGACGGTAAGGAATATAACTACGGATATACTTGAAGCGACCATCCGTAACAGCGCGTACCGGCATGAAATGATGCAGTTGGTTGGCTGCCAATGCAAACTGTACTTCACGCTTTTCTTTACTGGCGAACTTGCCGTAAAGCGCCTTTCCTTGCATGTTCTTGGGAGGCTTTACACCTGCTAAACTAAGTACAGTAGGTCCCAGATCGGTGAAGTTCACCAAACCATTTTCTTTACCTTTTGCTCCATTTGCCAGGTGCCGCCATTTAGGAGGAAAGTAGGCTATCATAGGAACTTTCAGTCCGCTTTCGTACAGATAACCTTTACCACGCGCCACGCAACCGCCATGGTCACTGAAAAAGAAAATGATGGTATTGTCTTCCAATCCTCTAGTCTCTAAATCTTTCAGGAAGATTCCCAACCAAGTATCCACATCCTGTACCGCTTCCAGATGACCTGCATAATCCGACCGCACTTCCGGCAAATCGGGCACATAGGAAGGTAAAGTAAGTTGTTGTGGGAAAATACCCTCTTGAGTATAATCCCTGCGTCCATCAGTGTGGAAAGTACGAATACGTCCCATGTGTGAAGTTACTGTGTTATATACAGCGAAGAAAGGCTGATCCTTTCCACGTTTGGTACTATTGTAAGAAGCTTTATTGTTACATTCGTCCCAACAGCTTTTGTTATCTGTAGTAGAGTTATAATGTGTTTTGCTATTGTTTGTGCAGTAATACCCGGCTTCACGCAATCTTTGAGGAAAGAATATATCAGCCGGAGTATCATAAGGAACCGGGTGTATATCCATTCCGTAAGTTGATGAATAGCATCCGGTGATAAGAGATGAACGAGCTGCCGAACTTTGTGGTGCCACAGACCATGCATTCATAAATTGTATGCCACGAGCTGCCAAGCTGTCTGCATTAGGCGTATGTACATCGCCATTGCCATAGCAACCAAATTCATAAGCACTGGTATCTTCGAAGGTTAGCCAAAGGATATTGGGCCTTTCGTTTTTTTTGTCAGCTGCCTCGGTTTGTGAGGAATATAAACCACAAAAAGCAGTACACATAAATAAAGGTAAGTGTCTCATAAAATAGTATGTATTAAGGATAATAAATTCTTGAGGCTAAAGTAGGGCGTTTATGAATAACAAGCGTTTTCTTATGTCGAAAAGAGTGCTAATATTGTTTCAATAAGCTATATTTCGACAATATTAGCAGTGATTCAACAAAATTACGGTTAGTCATAGACGAATGTGGATAAGATATTATATAAAAGAGGTGAAAAGACTGGAGGCGAAACTTTACTTTTGAAATAATAATCTAATCAAAAAAAACATGAGAAGCTTAATCTTAGTACTATTACTGTTAAATGCATTATTCTTATCTGCCCAAGAGGCTACCAACAACAATCTGTCATTCGATAATTCTTTACGCACTGAATCAGAAAAGTTATTAACGGAGTGGATGGACACATTCCTGACTTATCAATGCGACAATTTACATCCGTCTCTCAATGGTGGTGTGCTGTGCCCTGCCTGTGCCCGCATGCATGGGCGCATCGGAGATGCCGTACTCCCCTTAATGTATCTGGCTGATAAAACACACAAAGAGAAATACCTTCTTGCTGCCAAACGCCTGATGGCCTGGATGGAAAACGTGCATCTTCCCAATGGCTCGTGGATGAACGATGTACATGTCTCCGACTGGAACGGTACAACAGTCTTCGCTTCCATAGCTCTTTATGAAGCATTACATTACCATGGGCATTTATTAGACGATTCTACCCGGAACCATTGGAAGCAAAGACTGATAGAAGCCGGTGAGTTCATGCTGGCAACTCCTTTTATATACAGCCGCAAACGGGAAGGTATGCGGAATATGAATGTGAATTATTCAGCCTCAGCCACCTATGCATTGTATGCCATTGGAGAGATGTGCAACCGGCCTGATTTTCAAAAAGAAGCCCGTCAGATAGCTGCCGATCTAAAAAACTTTTTCACTGAAAACGATACTTTTCTATATGGTGAAGGTCCCAATATAGGTTCAAAGACAAAAAACGGCTGTCTTCCGGTAGACCTGCTTTATAATGTAGAAGAATCCTTGCCAAATATGGTATATTACGCCCTTATGGCGAAAGACACTGATTTACTGACTCTCGTTGACCGTTCAATGGCTACTCACCTGGAGTTTATGTTACCCGATGGTGCCTGGGACAATAGTTGGGGAACCCGTAGTTTTAAATGGACTTATTGGGGCGGACGCACCAGTGATGGTTTTATGGGAGGCTATTATGCAATGGCTGCCCAACATCCGGAATATTTAGAAGCAATCCATCGTAATATACAATTACTGAAAAAGGCTACTTCCGAAGGTCTGCTTTATGGTGGCATGCATTATCGGGTTTCCGGGATTGCCCCATGCATTCACCATACATTCGGTCACGCCAAGGCAATCACTTCTTTTTTAGAACTTCCTCCCCTGAATATCACTTCTTCCCAAGAGCTTCCGCGTGATAAAATCTATGGTCTGAAATATTTCAAGGATATCCATACCTGGCTTATCTCTCAAGGCCCCTGGCGTGCTACATTCACCGGATATGATGCAGAATATAAAATTAAAGGTACTCATCCGATGGGAGGCGCACTCGCTATGCTATGGCATACACAGGCAGGACCTGTTTTTGCCGCTACAATGAACCAATACCAGTTGATTGAAGCGCCTAATATGCAGAGTAATAACCGTAAGTATATCATGGGAGGTACGCCACGGATCGAGTTTATGCAAAATGGGACCATATATAGCAATTTGGATGACCTGAATACAGATATCATCTGTGATACAGAAAAGAACGGCTATCGGTTTACCGTGAATACCCATTTGGTCGATATAAATCAAAACGCACCTGCCCAAGGAGAGATTCCTGTCACAATTTACTATACCTATACCCAGCAAGGTCTTGAAATAAACGTAGAAAACTGCTATGACGCTACATATCTGATGCTACCAGTCATCGCATCACCCGCAGAAGAGGTAAAAGTAACTCCCCAAAAAGCATCTATAAACAAGGATGGAGGCACTTTATCCATCACCTGTACAGCCGGACATATAGAAGTAGCGCCAACCGATCAAGATGGACGAATATTCAATCCGGTTCCTGGATTTTCTTTTGTACCTTTGCGAATAATTCCTAATAGTTCGGAAAAGAAAATTCGTATAAATATTCTTTTTCGCTAATCTATTTTGTTAATTTGCCTCGTAATTGGATACGACTATGAAAATAATACAAACTTTGTTAGTACTTTTAGGAGGGTTATTTCCATTTATACTGAATGCCGGAACAACGGAGGATATTTACTTCTCTCACATCGGTATGGAAGATGGATTATCACACAGTACCATATTCGCAATTAATCAGGATAAAGAAGGGAATTTATGGTTCGCCACGTACGACGGTGTGAATAAGTACGATGGTTACAATTTCACTGTATACCGCCATGAATATGCAAACCCCAATAGTATTGCCAGTGACATAACCCGGTGCATAGCCATCGATGATTCGGATCAGATATGGGTGGGTACCCGTGAAGGCCTATCCTTTTATAATCGTCGTAAAAACTCATTCTCCAATTACTACTATAAGAAGAATGGCATCAATGTCCCCATCAACAGCATTGCTCCCATTAAAGAGAACTGGCTGATGCTGGGTACGGCAGAAGGTATTTTACTTTTCGATATCAAGAAAGAATGCTTCATAAACGATACTTTACCTTCCCTGCATTTGTTGAAACCAACCGTTTTAGTACGCCAGGGCGAATACATTTATATAGGTGCCGAAGATGGAGTATATACTTACACATTATCGGGAGGTAAATTGGAAAGATTAGTAAGTATGCCCGCAGGGATACGCATACATGCCATTTTGTGTCAGATGTTCAGCCGAATATGGATGGCAACCGAAGGGGATGGACTATTTATGTACGATGCCAAAACCAAGGAGTTGAAAAACTATCGTTATGAAAGTGAGCAGTCCGGTTTAAATTCCAATTATGTACGCTCATTGGAGCTGGATACGGAAAATCGTTTATGGGTAGGGACTTATAGCGGACTGAATATCTATAAAGAAGCTACCGACAATTTCTCTTCTATAAAAAGTTCCGAGATACAGGAAGGAAGTCTGTCACAAAATTCTGTCAGAAGTATTTTTAAAGATTCTCAAGGCGGCATGTGGTTAGGAACTTATTGGGGCGGGTTGAACTATTACCATCCTCTTTGTAATCGCTTCCAGCGTATCAAGCATGTTCCTTTTCTGAATTCACTTAGTAATAATGTGGTCAGTTGTATTGTAGAAGACAGTGAACATAACCTGTGGATTGGAACAAGTGATGGCGGATTGAACTTCTATGATTCCACCTCAAAATTATACAAGAACTACCTGTTTAAATCAGGATCATTGGATGTACCTTTCAAGGATATTAAAACAGTGTATGTAGACGAGGAACATGATAAAGTATATGTGGGAGCCCATGCCGGAGGCATGATGGCCCTCCAGCGCAAATCGGGACGGGTAGAATACTTCAATCGCCAGAACAGTAACTTACCCAGTAATAATATCTATTCTATCATCTCCGATGAGAACGGAGGATTATGGATCGCTTCACTGGAACATCTCCTGCATTTCGATATAGACAAGCGCAATTTTACAATTGTAGACAAAGATCAGAATGGGCGTAAATTACAACAATATAACCGTTTGTTGTTTCGCGATTCCAGGAGACGTATATGGGTAGGAGGTGAAATGGGGGTATCTGTTTATAATCAGATAGGAACAGATTTCCTGGCCAATACAGATTTCCATATAGACCCGATACTACAGCAGGCATTTGTGAATTGCTTTTATGAATCTACATCGGGATATATCTGGATCGGGACACGTAGCGGACTTTTCGCTATGAAAGAAGGAAGTAAGGAGCTATTGCAATATACCACGGCAGATGGTTTGCCGAGTAATGTTATTTATGGCATCATGGAAGATGCTTACGCTCGTTTGTGGATAAGTACCAATCAAGGTTTGAGTTGCCTGAATCCGGAAAATGGAAAGTTCCGTAACTTTACTATATTGGACGGTTTACAGGGAAATCAGTTTAATGCCGGATCTTATTGTCGTCAAGATAACGGTTACATGTTGTTCGGGGGTGTCAACGGCATTACATTATTCCGTCCGGAAACACTGATTGACAATCCTTATGCTCCTAAACCGGTAATCAACAAGCTGTTTGTTTACAATAAAGAAGTCCTTCCCAACGACGAAACGGGAATATTGAGTGAAACGATTGAATATGCAGATCATATCACCTTATCCTCTTCTCAGAATTCATTCGCCATATCTTTTGTAGTGTCCAACTATATCGCCGGCAAACACAACACTTTTGCTTATAAACTGGAAGGGTATAATGACGAGTGGTACAGACAGAATGATACCAGTCCGGTTTCGTACTCTAATTTGCCGGCAGGTGACTATACTTTTTATATAAAAGCAGCGAACAATGACGGTAAATGGAATGAAGAACCGACTGTACTTCATATTCGCGTCCTGCCTGTTTGGTACTGTACCTGGTGGGCACTTTCATTGTTTGCTCTGTCTTTCATGTTGGTGGTATTTGGCATTGTCCGCTATTTCTGGTTGCGTAAAAGTATGCAGGCTGAAATTCTTATGGAAAGACTGGACAAGGAGAAACAGGAAGAAATCAGCCAGATGAAAATCCGTTTTTACGTTAATATATCACACGAATTACGTACTCCGCTCACCCTGATTGTAGCACCACTGCAAGAATTGCTAAGTCGCATATCCGGACATTGGGAACATGAACAGTTGCTGTATATACAAAGAAATACCAACCGCTTGCTGCATCTCGTCAATCAGTTAATGGATTACCGACGAGCAGAGTTGGGAATCTTTGAACTAAGACTGGTAAGTGCCAATGCCTACAAAAGAGTTTTGAATAGCTTCATGAACTATGAAAGTTTGTCGAAGAAAAAAGATATAGACTATAATTTCTATACGGAATTGCAGGATAAAGAACTGTTATTCGATGAAAACTATCTGGATCTTATTGTTAACAACTTACTGTCGAACGCTTTTAAATATACCGAAGAAGGTGAAAGTATTACGGTAAAACTGTATCAGGAAGCAGGTGATCTGGTACTGCAAATTACAGATACAGGTATCGGTATTCCCAAAGAAAAACAGGAGAAGATTTTTGAGCGGTTCTATCAAGTGGAAAGCGGACGTGAAGGAAGCGGCATTGGTCTTTCCCTAGTACAACGGCTGGTTGAATTGCACCATGGAAGAATTGAGTTGGAGAGTGAACCCGGAAAAGGTTCTACTTTCTCCATTTACCTTCCGCAAGATAAATCTGTATATAGCCGTGAAGAACTGCTTGGAGGAGAAGAGAACGCAGACAATCAACGGGTATACTCTACGAATGCGCACGATGTATATATTGGTGATGAAGAAGAAGCCGATACAGAAAGCGAAGAAGATGAGAATACAAATAAACGAGGAATACTCCTTGTGGTGGAAGACAATAAAGAATTAAGGCAATATCTGGTCAATGGATTGTCCGGCTTATTCAATATGTTGGAAGCTGAAAATGGGCAAAAGGCATTAGACATTCTGAAAGAGAAGGAAGTTGACCTGATTGTAACGGATGTCATGATGCCCGTAATGGATGGTGCCAAATTATGTAAGTTGGTAAAACAAAACTTACGCACCTGTCATATTCCAATATATATGCTGTCTGCCAAAGCAGATATTAAATATCAATTGGAAGGTTTACAGGTAGGAGCAGATGATTACATAGCCAAACCTTTCTCGATGGCAATATTGAAAGCAAAGATTATGAACATGCTGCGTACACGCCACCGCATCTTCGAACACTATTCCAATACCACCGAAATAGAACCGGAGAAACTTACCAATAACACGATGGATGAAGAACTGCTCAGAAAAGCGATTGCAGTGATTGAAAGGAATATGGACAATGTAGAATTTTCTACAGAGCAATTTGCGCGTGAGATGAATATGAGCCGTTCTAATCTACATCTGAAATTAAAAGCAATAACAGGAAAGTCAGCTATCGACTTTATCCACAAGATACGCTTTAACCGCGCATGTCAACTTTTGCAGGAAGGAAAATACAATGTTTCAGAAATCAGTTTTATGGTAGGCTACAATACTCCTTCTTATTTTGCAGCACGCTTCAAGAAGTATATAGGTTGTCTGCCTACCGAATATGGAAAGAAATAAGATATGAGAAAACATAAGATATGGACACTACTCATTGTTCTGTCCTTGTTAGCAGCATGTAAACAACCCCAATCATTAACCCCTTCTGTCAGTGAAGTCGCACAAATTAAGGCAAATGGTACATCCATCCGGCTTTTCTGTTTGACAAACAGGAATGGAATGACAATCAAAGTCACCAACTTTGCCGCCTCGCTAACGTCCGTTTCCGTACCCGACAAAAAGGGGAACTTCGAACAAGTAGTATTGGGCTTCGATAGTTTAGAAAGTTACCTGGGAAAGCATCCTAAATTTGGTGCCACTGTAGGCAGATTTGCCAATAGAATCAAGCATGGCGAGTTTTGCCTGGATAACCAGATCTTTCAACTTGAAAAGAACAGTAAAGGAAATTCTGTTCATGGCGGAAGCCGGGGATTCAATACTCAAGTATTCGAAACGGATACCTTTTATGTAGTGAAAGACACGGCAATAGTTGTCTTTTCTTATAAAAGCGCTCACCTTGAAGGAGGTTTTCCCGGCAATCTGAATCTGTCAATCGCTTATAAGCTGACTGATCGCAATGAAGTAATCCTGGATTATACGGCCACCACGGATCAGCCTACTGTTGTAAATTTTACCAATCACAGCTACTTCAATCTGACCGGCTGTAAAGAGCCTGTACTGAACCATCTTTATACATTGCATGCGGACTCAATTACCCCGGTAGATTCAACAGGAGTCCCTACCGGAGAGCTGAAGGCAGTTACAGGAACGGAGTATGACTTCAGAACTCCACGAACAGCCGAAAAACAAATCCGACGGATGATGGGAAAAACTTATGATATCAATTATAAACTAAATAAACACCCGGATTCTTTGGAATTAGTAGCTACAGTCACAGAACCTGTATCTGGAAGAATACTAAAAGCATACACCACTGAACCCGGGATGCAATTTTATATTCCAAGTTCCAACATGGATTATCTGAATGGGCATGGCAATAGAAAGTACGGTAAATACTATGGATTCTGCCTCGAAATGCAGCATTTCCCAGACTCCCCCAATAAGCCCCAATTTCCTTCTACAGTATTGCGACCTGGCGAAATCTACCGGCAGACAACAATCTATAAATTTGAAAATTCACCAGCAACGAAATGCCACCTCCGTATCAAGTCAGTACCTCCTCCGTACTGAGTCCGTATCTATGAGTATGGAGATACTACGGAGAAGATACGGAGATGGTACGGAGATACTACGGAGGAGGTACGGACATGATACGGAGATACCTCAATGGTCTTTCAGCAATCAATCCTGCATATTATTTCTTTATTGAATAAAGGCACCCCCCTTCCATAGGGCTCTGTGGCGCACATTTTACACAAAAACATTCTAAGGTGAACAATATTAGCATGCAAAAAGCATAAAATTGGGAGTATCAAAAACAATACTTTCCCACTTTTTTTTGCGCTTGCAGTAAGTTTGCCGTCACAAAAATGATCTCTAAAGTTAAACCTTAGATTTATTTATTATGTTCAAATTAAAAGAATCTATTTTATTGTTTTTCCTCGCTTTCGTCAGTACGATTGCATACGCGCAAAGTCTGACAGTTACTGGTAAGGTAGTCGATAGCGAAGGTTATGAAGTTATTGGAGGTAGCGTTATTATTAAGGGTGCTGCCGGTATTGGAACTGTTACTGACATAGATGGTCACTATTCGCTGAAAGTGAATGATGCATCTAAAGATGTATTAGTTTTTTCGTATGTGGGAATGACTCCCCAGGAAGTGAAAGTCAACAATCAGAGTGTTATTAATGTAACGTTGCAGGCAGATGCCGTACTGCTGGACGAAGTTGTAGCCATCGGTTATGCAACTGTAAAACGTAAAGACCTGACTGGTTCTGTTGCTTCGGTTAATAGCAAAGAACTTTCGAAAGTTCCTACCAGTGATATCACACAAGCCCTTGCCGGCCGCATGGCAGGTGTGCAGGTTATGCAGAGTGAAGGTGCTCCCGGAGCTTCCATTTCTGTTCGGGTTCGTGGTGGTATTTCCATTACTCAAAGTAACGAACCTTTGTATATCATCGACGGTTTCCCCAGCGAAGACGGTATGTCTACCCTTGACCCGGCGGAAATTGAAACAATCGACATCCTGAAAGATGCTTCTGCTACAGCTATCTACGGTGCCCGTGGTGCTAATGGTGTAGTCGTTATTACTACCAAGAGCGGTGGTAAAGACGGAAAAGCGACTGTTACATTTGACAGTTATGTAGGTTTCAAGAAAATAGCCAAGAAGCTGGATGTACTTTCTACTTATGAATTTACGATGTTGGATTATGAACGTCGCGTTTACGACGCTACCACTCCGGACGACTGGGAGAAAGACATCAAAAAGTTCACCGAAATCTACGGCAACTACAGTGACCTTGAAAAAAACTATGGCAATCGTAAAGGGTTGGACTGGCAAGATGAAACATTGGGACGCACGGCAATTACACAAAACTATCGTGTAGGCGTTTCCGGTGGTACTGATAAACTAAATTATAACCTGGCATATTCTTATTATGACGAAGAGGGTGCCATGGTATATAGCGGCAACAACAAGCACAACATTTCATTCAACATGAATCATAAAGTGAATGACCGCTTGGACATCACCGCCCGTATCAGCTACGACCAAATGAAAATTACCGGTATGGGTACTTCTGAAGGAGGCGACCGTTTCAATAAGATGCAGCACATTTTGCAGTACCGCCCCACAGTAGGTATCAACGGAACCGATGACCTGTTATTGGGAGATGAAGACCCTATCTTCCTGGATGATTCGGGTAACGTAATGCAGAACCCCTTACTTTCTGCGGCAGAAGAGACGAATGATCGTGAATATCGTACATTCCAGGCTAACGGTGGCTTTACTTTGAAACTTTTCAAAGGTCTCTCTTTCCGTAATACCACAGGTATGCGTTACCAGACACGACGCAATGATGTTTTCTACGGAGACAAGTCAATCACAGCAAAACGTTCAAGCATCAATGGTAGTATTCAAAATCTGGAGACCGGTAGTTTCCAGACTTCAAACGTATTGAACTATAACTGGTCGGGTAAAGGTCATGACGTGACTGCCATGGTAGGTCAGGAATATGTAGACCGTTGGAACCGTAATTTCAAAGCAGCAGCATCTAACTTCCCGAATGACGATATAGGTTTGGCTGACCTCTCACTGGGTCTTCCGACAGCAGTTCAGTCTGCCGAAAACTATGATGATAAATTGCTCTCTTTCTTCGCCCGTTTCAACTACGGCTTCAAAGATAAATACTTGTTTACCGCTTCGGTTCGTGCCGATGGTTCTTCCAAATTCGGTAAGAATAACAAATGGGGCTATTTCCCTGCATTTTCAGCAGCTTGGCGCCTGGGAGAAGAAGAGTTTATCAAGAACTTGAATATCTTCTCTGACTTAAAAGTTCGTTTGGGCTATGGTATGGCGGGTAACAACCGTATCGACAGTTACCTTAGTCTGGCTGTATTGGGATCTGTTACTTATCCCAATGGAGACTCCACCCAGCCCGGTTATGTTTCCAAGCAGATTCCTAACCCTGACTTGAAGTGGGAAGCTAACAAAACCTTCAACTTTGGTCTTGACTTCGGTTTCTTCAATCAGCGTTTAACCATTTCTCCTGAATTTTACATAAACCGCAGTAGCAATTTGTTGCTAAACGCCAAACTGCCTACTTCATCCGGTTACAACAGCATGGTTATCAATGCCGGTGAAACAGAAAACAAAGGTATTGACTTAACCATCAACTCAACCAATATCACGAATAAGAATTTTACCTGGAACACATCCATCACTCTGTCACACAATAAGAATTCTGTAAAGAAACTGACGGGAGAAGATGTGCAGTTGTGGGAGGCTAACTTCGGTTACAGCCAGAATACGCACATTATCGGTGTGAACCAACCTTTGGGACAGATGTACGGATACGTAACAGATGGTCTGTACCAAGTATCTGACTTTGATTACGATGCAGCAACTAAAACTTACACACTGAAAGACGGTGTTCCGTATGCAGGCGAAAAAGGTAATGTAAAACCGGGTATGTGGAAGTTTAAGAATATAGATGGCAGCAAAGACAATAAAATTACAGAAGCTGACAAAACAGTCATTGGTAACGCTTATCCGAAAATTTACGGTGGTATCAATAACACTTTCACTTACAAAGATTTCGATTTGAGTATATTCCTTACCTATAGCATCGGTAACGATGTATTCAATGCAACCAAACTGACCAATACCAAAACTGCTTTGCAGAACAAAAACGTTTTGGCAGTAGCTGACTCTAAGCACCGTTGGGTATTGGTTAATAAGGCAGGTGACTTGATTACAGATCCCCAGGAGATGGCAGACATCAACAAGGGCAAGACTGTAGCCGCCATTTATGATAACGAAGCAGGTGATACTTACATTCACTCTTGGGCTGTAGAAGACGGTTCTTTCCTAAAACTGAGTAACATTACTTTAGGTTACACATTCCCGAAGAAGATGATCAGAAAAGTCGGATTGAGCAAATTACGTCTTTATGCCACAGGTTCTAACCTGCTGACCTGGACCAAATATTCCGGCTTCGATCCTGAAGTTTCTACCATGGGAAATGGTCTGACACCGGGCGTTGACTTTGGTGCTTATCCCAGAAGCCGCTCGTTTGTTTTCGGTATTAATTTAGCTTTCTAATGAACTTCAAATGGAGAATACAATGAAAAAATATAAAGTGATTGCGCTAAGCGCACTGATTGCAGCAGGATTCACTTCTTGCGACCTGACAGAAAAACCTACTTCTTACTACGAGAAGGACACTTATTTTGAAACTATGGACCAGGCAAAAATGTCAGTAGTAGGTATTTACGATTGTCTGGCTATAGACAAGCATTACGGACAATTTGAAATGGCGATGCCTGCTTCGGACGATACCTATTATATTCAAGGAACAGGTACGGATAACACACGTCGTGATATTGCCCACTACATGGTGAAACCGACCAATACTTGGATTGCATCCATATGGGAATACAAATACCTGGGTATTGACCGCGCTAATTTTTCCATTGCCGGTATTGAGCAGATGACAGGTTACGAAGAAGATTCCAATTTAAAGGAGTTAGTGGCTCAGGCACGTTTCCTCCGCGCATTTCTGGCTTTCGATTTAATTAAATACTGGGGAGATGTTCCGTTCAAAACCACTTATACTGCCGGATATGAAGAATCTTTCAAAGGTCGTGTAAGTCGTGAAGAAATCTATGACCAGATTATAGTTGACCTGAATTTTGCTAAAGAGAACCTGCAAAAAGACAATGCTTCACTTTCACCGGAAGTTCCTTCACAAGGTGCTGCCCATGCATTGCTGATGCGTGTTTATCTGCAACGTGCCGGGTACAGCTTGCAGCAAGACGGTACATTGACCCGCCCGGACGAAACTAAAAGAAAAGAATACTTTAACGCTGTAATTGCCGAATGGACCGCCTTCCAGAACAAAGGCAACCATGGTTTTTATACAGGTGGTTTTGAACAGTTATTCAGAGGTTATTCAGAAGGCATCTTGAATTCCCAAGAGAGTTTGTGGGAAATTGCTTTCAATCCTACAGGAGCCGGCTACAAGGACAATGCAGGTACTTGGGCTACTTATAACGGACCAGCGGTAGAGGCACCGGGCAAAAATGCTCCAGCTGATGCATGGGGACGTGCCAATGCTTTCTTCCGTGTACTGCCGGCCTGGAAAAACTTCTTTGAAGAAGGCGATGAACGCAGAGATGTAATGGTATGTACCTATCAGTACAAATGGAATGCAAATGCCGGCAAACATGATAAGGTTGAAAACGCAAAACTGACTGACTGGTATCCCGGCAAATGGCGCAGAGAGTGGATGCCCGGAGGTTTTGTAGATCCCAACAACACAGGAGTGAACTATTGTCCGCTTCGCTTCGCCGACGTTGTATTGATGGCAGCCGAAGCTTATAATGAAACAGGCAACACCCCGGAAGCCTGGAAACTGCTGAATATGGTACGTGAACGCGCAAAAGCTACTCCGATAACCGATGCCAACTACAGCAGCCTGATGAAAGCTCCACAAGTTTATGATCTCCCATATATTCAGGATGGAGACGCTGCCGGCAAGTTCCGCACAGCTCTTTATTGGGAACGTGGTTTCGAGTTAGCTTTCGAAGGTCAGCGCAAATATGACCTGTTGCGTTGGGGTATCTTGGGCGACGCACTGAAGTTCTTCCAAGGGAATATGGACAAAACACTGAAAGGCAAGTATGTAGCCGGTGATAAATTCGTCAAAGGCCAGCATGAACTTTTCCCGATACCACTGGGAGAATTACAATCGAACCCGGCTTTGAATAACCAGAATAATCCGGGTTACGAATAAATCCGGGAAATATAAAATTGGCAATTGTGATGGAGAGAGAATCTGTTTCATGCTCTCTCCATCTGCTTTACTTATAAAATGTATTGTATGAAAAGATTTTTATTATTTTGTTGTGCGGTTGCTACATTACAAGGTTTCTCCAGCTGTTCATCCAGTCAGCCTAATACAGATTATGGCTGGTTGAAAAATGCAATAGACACCTCTGTACAGCAATTGGAAGAAACAGTGGCCGATGTAGGTGATTCAGTCTTATTACCCCGTTCCATCTGGACAGGATATGATATGGATTTTCTCTGTCGGCAATTGCAAAGAGATCCTGCAACCTTTAAGGATTCTTTGCGGATTAAGCCAGTGAAGGATGCCATAGGAACCCGTCGCTATTGCTCTTCCATCTATGATTGGACAAGTGGTTTTTTCCCCGGAAACTTGTGGTATGCGTATCAGCTGACCGGTATTGAAGGTTTAAAGAACGGTGCCGTGAAATTCACGAATTATTTGTATCCCGTAAAAGACTATAAAGGTACACACGACATCGGATTTATGATGAATTGCAGTTATGGCAATGCATATCGCTTGGCTCCCGCCGACAGCGTTCGTCAGGCATTGGTGCAAACATCTGATAACTTATGCAGCCGTTTTGATCCGACCATAGGTTCTATTCGTTCCTGGGATTTCGGAAAGTGGAATTTCCCTGTAATCATTGATAACATGATGAACCTGGACCTGCTGTTTTACGTAAGCCATCTTACCAATGATTCCAAGTATAAGGACATCGCATTGAAACATGCCGAGACAACATTGAAGAATCATTTCAGAACAGATCATTCATCCTATCATGTAGTCAGTTACAATAATGATGGCAGCGTAGAAATGAAATGTACCCATCAGGGAAAAAATGACGATTCGTCATGGGCACGCGGACAAGCCTGGGGAGTATATGGATATACCTCTTGCTACCGTGAATCCAAAGATACGGCCTTCTTGCAGCAAGCCAAAGATATTGCAACGTTGATTATGACCCGCGTAAAGACTGAGGATGCGATACCCTTGTGGGATTATGATGCACCGGATAGCCCGGAAACACCCCGTGATGCATCTGCCGCCTCTGTTACAGCTTCTGCTTTGATAGAACTCAGCACGTTGGTAGAAGACGGACAAGTATATTTTGATTATGCAGAAAAGCTACTAAAATCTCTTTCTTCCGATGCTTATTTGGCAAAGGTTGGTACGAATCAGGGATTTATCCTGATGCACTCTACAGGTTCGTTGCCCAATGGCTCCGAAATTGATACTCCTATCAATTATGCCGATTATTATTACCTGGAAGCATTGGCCCGGTATATGCAGGTAAAAGGACTCGATTATAAATCGCTTTAAACGAAATTAATATACCATGAAAATAGCAAAGTATTTTTTATGTCTGGCTCTTTTGCTGGTCGCCATAAGTGCGGAAGCGCAACAATTGCGGAAGGAAGCTTTTGATTTACTGAACCTGGATTATCCGGGTTTGGAGAAAGTAAAGGCCGCAGGCGCCCAACAACAATGGGATAAAGCGGCTCAGGCTTTATTGGACTATTACCGCCAACGCACCGGCATAGGACATCCTGATATTAATCTGAAGAATATCAAGATATCAAAGGAAGAACAAAAATGGGCGGATGATGCCTTGGAACATACATTTTTTGTGCACAAAGGATATCAGCCTTCCTATAATTACGGTAAAGACATCAACTGGCAATATTGGCCGGTACAGGACAATGAGTTGCGCTGGCAGTTGCATCGCCATAAATGGTTCACCCCGATGGGAAAAGCATATAGAATCTCAGGGGATGAGAAATATGCCAAAGAATGGGCATACCAATATATGGACTGGATTAAGAAGAATCCTCTGACAACCGTAGAGAAAGAAGAATACGAACTTGTCAGTGCAGGTGAAGTAAAAGGAAATGCTGAGAATGTACGCTTTGCATGGCGTCCGCTGGAAGTGAGTAACCGTTTGCAGGATCAGACACTGCAATTTCTATTGTTTATTCCCTCACAGGCTTTTACTCCGGAGTTCCTGACCGAGTTCCTCATTAATTACCATCGGCATGCCTTACACATTCTGGGCAATTACTCCGATCAAGGCAACCATCTGTTGTTCGAAGCACAGCGTATGGTGTATGCAGGCGCATTTTTCCCTGAATTTAAAGAGGCAACCGGATGGAGAGAGAGTGGGATAAGCATTTTGAACCGTGAAATAAAAAAACAGGTTTACCCGGACGGCGGTCAATATGAACTGGACCCGCACTATCATTTGGCGGCAATCAATATCTTCTGCAAGGCCCTGCGTATGGCAGACGTCAATGGTTTCCGTCAGGAATTTCCTGTCGAATACGTGAATACTGTGAAAAATATGATTGAGTTCTACTCTAATATCTGTTTCCCGGATTACAGTAATCCTTGTTTCAGTGATGCGAAACTTGGAGACCGCCCGGCAGAAGTCCGCAATTATCAAGACTGGCTCAAACTGTTTCCGGATTGCGACTGGATTCGTTATTATGCTACTGAAGGTCGTGAAGGTTCCCCCCTACCCAACCTTTCTCACGGAGCCTTGACTTCCGGTTTCTTTACTTTCAGAAATGGCTGGAAACAAGATGCTACTGTAATGGTAGTAAAGGCCGGTCCCAAAGGTGAGTGGCACTGTCAACCGGATAACGGAACTTTTGAACTTTGGTTCAATGGTCGGAATCTCTTTCCGGATAGCGGTTCATACGTCTATGCCGGTGATGATGAAGTGATGAAACTTCGCAACTGGTTCCGCCGGACAAGTTCACATAATACCCTGACACTGGATGAGAAAAACTTGCAAACCACACAATCTGTTACTAAACTTTGGCAACCCGAAGGTAATGAACAAATCCTGGTGACAGAGAATCCTCATTATGAGGGTTTGAAGCACAGACGTTCTGTCTTCTTTGTAGACCAATCTTATTTTGTCATTGTCGATGAGGCTGTGGGAGATGCAAAAGGAACAGTGAATCTGAACTATCATTTATGTGAAGGTACTGTGAATGTGGATGGAAAAAAACATATTCTGACCACCGCTTACGACGGACCAAGCAATATGAAGCTACAATGCTTTGCCGAAAAGAAAGCTTCGATAAGAGAAAAAGAAGGATGGCGTTCAACTGCTTATCGCGTACGTGTACCCCGTACTTCGGTTTCTTTTGATGTGGACAAAAAGGATTCGGAAGCTGTACGCTACATAACCATTATCTATCCTTCGAAAAATGCAGCTTCTTTTCCTGCATTCAAGGCTAAATTCCTGAATAAGAAGTTTGATGAGAATGGAGTGAAGATAGAAATATCTGTTGATGGAAAGAAACGTCAATTGGAGTATAAACTATAAGAAGACTTTTATTATGAATCGCTTATCATACTTATTTTTGCCTCTCACTGCCATCGGAGTCTCCGCTTGCAGCTCCAATAAGGCCAAAGAAGAGGTGAAACGTCCGAACATTATCTTTATGATGACAGACGACCATACTACGCAGGCTATGTCATGCTACGGTGGACGCCTCTTGCAAACTCCCAATATGGATCGGATTGCCAATGAAGGTATTCGTATGGACAATTGCTATGCGGTCAATGCTTTATCCGGTCCGTCAAGAGCTTGTATCTTGACGGGCAAATTCAGCCACATCAATGGATTCACTGATAATGCCAGTACTTTCGACAGCAACCAACAGACCTTTCCCAAATTATTACAGTCGGCAGGCTACCAAACTTCGATTATCGGTAAATGGCATCTGATTACTGAACCTCAGGGATTTGATTATTGGTGCATCTTGACCGGACAACATGAACAAGGGGATTATTATAATCCCGATTTCAATGAGAACGGAAAGCAGATTGTAGAACAGGGTTATGCTACCGATATTATCACGGATAAGGCCATTGAGTATCTGGAACACAGAGATAAAAGTAAGCCTTTCTGCATGATGTACCATCAGAAAGCTCCGCATCGTAACTGGATGCCTGCCCCCCGCCACTTGGGTATGTTCAATAATACCGTTTTTCCTGAACCGGCCACACTCTTCGATACGTATGAGGGAAGAGGTTCCGCTGCCAGGGAACAGGATATGTCTATTGAACATACATTGACCAATGATTGGGACCTGAAACTGCTGACTCGTGAAGAAATGTTGAAAGATACGACCAATCGCCTCTATCAGGTCTACAAACGTATGCCGGCTGATGTGCAGAATAAATGGGATTCAGTATATGCCCAGCGCATTGCCGAGTATCGCAGTGGTAAACTGGAAGGTAAAGAGTTGATCAGTTGGAAGTATCAGCAATATATGCGGGATTACCTGGCAACAATTGTTGCTGTGGATGAAAATATAGGGCGGTTACTCAGTTATCTGGAAAAAATCGGTGAGTTGGACAATACAATCATTATCTACACTTCGGATCAGGGTTTCTTCCTGGGCGAACATGGTTGGTTCGATAAACGCTTCATGTATGAGGAATGTCAGCGTATGCCACTGGTCATCCGCTACCCGAAGGCTATCAAGAGCGGAAGTGTTTCGAATGCCATTGCCATGAATGTGGATTTTGCTCCCACCTTGCTGGATTTTGCCGGAGTAGACATTCCCGCCGATATTCAAGGCCAGTCGCTCAAACCGATTCTGGACAATGAGGGAAAAGTACCGGCAGACTGGAGAAAAGCCGCCTATTACCACTATTATGAGTATCCGGCGGAACATTCGGTTAAAAGACATTATGGTATTCGTACAGCTGATTTTAAACTGATTCACTTCTATAATGATGTGGACGAATGGGAAATGTACGATTTGAAGAATGATCCGAATGAATTGAATAATGTGTTTGACAAACCAGAGTATGCCGACAAGCGGACAGAGCTGATGTCACTGCTGAAAGAAACCCAAAAGCAGTATAAGGATGATGATCCGGATGAAAAGGTAAATGAGCTGTTCAAAGGTGACAGACGATTGATGAAAAATAGATAATCTAAATGAATACCATGAATAGAAGAAGTTTTTTAAAAAATACAAGCTGGTCCTTCCTCGGATTAGCAGTTTCCGGTAGCTTATTGTCCGCATGCCAACGCGGAACTGCCGCAGGAAAGAAAATTATGCCCTCTGCCAGTAATCTGAAATATTTCTGGGGAGACTTGCATAACCACTGCAACATAACCTACGGTCATGGCGACATGCGTTCTGCGTTCGAAGCCGCCAAGGGGCAATTGGATTTTGTATCTGTCACTCCACATGCCATGTGGCCTGACATACCCGGGGCAGATGATCCTCGCCTGAAGTGGGTGATTGATTATCATACCGGTGCTTTCAAGCGTTTGCGCGAGGGAGGCTATGAGAAATACGTAGCCATGACCAATGAGTACAATAAGGAAGGAGAATTTCTTGCCTTTGTAGGTTATGAGGCACACAGCATGGAACATGGAGATCATGTGGCCCTGAACTATGACCTGGATGCGCCGTTGGTGGAATGTACCTCCATTGAAGACTGGAAACAAAAAGCCCGCGGACATAAAGTATTTATAACTCCGCATCACATGGGTTACCAGACGGGCTATCGCGGATATAACTGGAACTTCTTTACGGAAGGAGACCAGACTCCGTTCGTAGAGATGTATTCCCGCCACGGATTGGCTGAGAGCGATCAGGGTGATTATAATTATCTGCACGATATGGGACCTCGCCAATGGGAAGGTACAATTCAGTGTGGATTGGAGCAAGGCAAGAAATTCGGTATTATGGGCTCTACAGATCAGCACGCCGGATATCCGGGCAGTTATGGCGATGGGCGTATAGGTGTACTGGCAGAGTCATTGACCCGTGATAAGATCTGGGATGCAATGAAGAACCGTCACGTTTGTTGCGCTACCGGTGATAAGATCAATATAGATTTTCGTCTGAACGACGCTTTTCCGGGCGATGTGGTACGGGGTAACAGTCGCCGTATTTATTTGAATGTGGAAGGCGGCAGTTGCATCGATTACATAGACATTGTCAAGAATCGGAAATGCATAGCCCGTTTAAGTGGTCCGTTGTTGCCCGAAATGCCGGAAGGAGACATGGTACGTTGTAAGGTAAAGATTGATTTTGGATGGAACCGTGAAGAGCAGTATGTACATTGGCAAGGTAAACTATCTATCAGCAAAGGAACTATCAATGCTGTGGAACCTTGCTTCCGTGGCGCTGCCTTCACTTCTCCGCAACCGGGAGAACCCGAGTTTGAGACAAAGGTGAACCGTATTGTGTCTGTTACGGACAAAGATACGGAGTTGGACATGTACAGTTCCAAGAATCCGAATACCACCACTCCCGCCATGCAGGCCGTCATTCTGGATGTCACTATGCCTAAAGACGGTATGATTACGGCAGAGTTCAACGGCAAGAAGTTTGAACATTCACTGGGCGAACTTCTGGAAGGTTCCCGCTCCCATTTCATGATCGGATGGCTTAGTGAGGCTATCCTATTCAACCGTGCAATGCCGGAAAGTTGCTTTATGGTTGAACATTATATGGAAGACACTGAACCCGAAAGAGATACGGACTATTACTATATCAGAGTTCGCCAGCGTGACCAGCAATGGGCATGGAGCTCTCCTATATGGGTGGAAAGAACATAATGTTTCCTTATTTGATGTAATAAATTATGGAATACGCAATTGGCATTGATTTAGGTGGTACATCTATAAAATATGCTTTGGTAGATAAAGCGGGTAATTCTTTCTTTGAGGGAAAATTACCCTCTTTTGCTTCTGTCTCGGCTGCAAAAGTGATGGAACAGCTGATAAAGGCTGCCACCTTGCTGAAAGATGAAGCCGCAAAACAGAACTGGACCGTACTGGGCATAGGGCTCGGTACACCGGGAATTGTAGATGAAACAAATCGTATCGTACTGGGAGGTGCGGAAAATATTGTCGGCTGGGAAAACATAGATGTAGCCTCCCTTATGGAGAAACAGATGAGTTTACCGGTAGTTGTTGGAAATGATGCCAATCTGATGGGACTGGGAGAAACGAAATATGGTGCAGGAAGAGGTTGCACTCATGTGGTGTTTCTGACTGTAGGAACCGGTATCGGCGGAGCTGTCATCATTGATGGTAAATTGTTCAATGGATATGCTAACCGGGGTACGGAGTTGGGGCATGTACCGTTGATTGCCAACGGTGAACGTTGTGCTTGCGGGGCAATCGGTTGCCTGGAACATTATGCTTCGACTGCCGCCTTGACAAGACGTTTTAGCGCATTGGCGAAAGAGCAGAATTTAAGTTTTGATACGGAGATAAACGGGGAATTGGTTGTTCGCCTGTATCATGAAAATTTCCTGCTCGCTGTCGAGTGCATGAACGAACACTTTTACTATTTGGGCAGAGGAATTGCCGGCTTTGTCAATATCTTCAGTCCCCAACGGATTGTGATAGGAGGAGGTGTTGCAGAATCCGGCAGTTTCTATTTAGAGAAAATAAGGGCGGTAGTCAAAAAGCACGTAATAGCAGACTGTGCCCTGAATACCAAGATTGTAGCAGCCGAATTAGGCAATAAAGCCGGTCTTATCGGTGCAGCATCACTAATTCTATAAACAAACGAATTATTATGAAAAATAACAAGAAATGGGGTATGCTGGCATTGATCATGATGTTCTGGTTTACCATTTCATTCATTACAAACATTCTCGGACCGTTAATTCCTGACATTATCCATAACTTTGAGCTGAAGGATCTGGCAATGGCGGGATTTATCCCGACTTCCTTCTTCCTGGCTTATGCCATCATGTCGATACCGGCAGGCATATTGATAGATAAATATGGAGAAAAGCCGGTGCTGTTTACCGGTTTCCTTATGCCATTTATCGGAACCGTCTTGTTTGCATGTTTCCCATTCTATTTGATATTACTGGTGTCTTCCTTTATTATCGGCTTGGGAATGGCCATGTTACAGACCGTAATTAACCCTTTGCAGCGTGTTGTCGGTGGAGAAGAGAACTATGCATTCATAGCCGAATTGGCACAGTTTGTGTTTGGAGTAGCATCGTTTATCAGTCCTTTGGTTTATACTTGGTTAATACATGCGCTGGCACCAGGAGTCTATCAGCCGGGAAAGAATTTCCTGCTTGATATTTTGGCGGACATCACTCCGGTCACTCTTCCCTGGGTTTCCCTTTATTGGGTATTCACAGTGTTATTGCTGATTATGCTGCTCATTGTGTCGTTGGTCCACTTCCCGCGCATTGAACTGAAAGATGATGAACGCAGCGGTTCTTCAGCTTCCTACAAGAAATTGTTCCGTCAAAGATATGTATGGCTTTTCTTCCTGGGAATCTTTTGTTATGTCAGTACGGAACAGGGAGTTTCTATTTTTATGAGTACTTTTCTGGAGCAGTATCATGGCATTGATCCGAAGACCGTGGGTGCGCAAAGCATCAGTTATTTCTGGGGTTCAATGACTGTCGGATGTTTGTTTGGCATGTTCCTGCTGAAGTTGATAGACAGTAAGCGTTTGCTGCAAATATCGGGCATACTTTCCATGAGTTTGCTGTTAATTGCATTATTCGGCTCCGCGGAAATAGCGGTGTGGGCTTTTCCTGCAATAGGCTTTTGTATCTCCATGATGTACTCCATAGTGTTTTCACTTGCCCTGAATACAGTAACCCAGAATCACGGTTCTTTTGCAGGCATCCTTTGTTCCGGAATAGTGGGAGGTGCAGGTGGTCCGCTGCTCGTCAGCCTGGTATCCGACGCCACTTCGTTGCGAACAGGAATGTTGCTTATTCTGATTTTCATGGGATACATTACGTTTATCGGCTTCTGGGCACACCCTTTGGTTAATAATAAGACAGTTAGCTTGAAAGAGCTGGTTACCTTCAAAAAACAAAAATAAGATTCTGAGATGAAAAAGATAGTATTGGGCTTATCGGCCCTCTGCCTGTTAATGTCATGTGGCAGTTCCGAGCAACCTGCCGTGATAAAGGTTTCCGAAGAAACATTGATGCATGAAGTCCGCGCAACTCCCTCTCCTGCCGATGGCACATACGTCAAGGTGAATCCACCTCGTTTCATGTGGCCGGACAAATTCCCTCATTTAGGTCCGGTGCTGGATGGAGTTCCGGGACAAGTAGATGAAAAGCCAAAAGTAGTTTACCGGATTCGTATCTCTCAAGACAAGAATTTTCGGAAAGATGTCCTTACCGGTGAACGTGCCTGGGCTTTCTTCAATCCTTTCCAGTGTCTGGCACAAGGGAAATGGTATTGGCAACATGCTTATGTTACCCCCGAAGGTACTGAAGAATGGTCGCCGGTTTACCAATTCTATATAGATAAAGATACACCGGAATTCAATCCGCCGACTTTGGAAAAAGTCCTGGCAGAATATCCTTCCCATCACCCGCGTGTGTTGCTGGATGCAGCTGACTGGGAAAAGATTATAGCGAAAAATAAAAATAATCCGGAAGCCCGGGCTTATATGGACAAGGCTTCCCAATGCATTTCCCGTCCGTTGAAGCATCTTCAGGAAGAGATAGATACAACGAATGTAGTTACGTTGACCAACATTGTGCAACGTAAATCAGCCCTCATCCGCGAGAGCCGTAAGATTGTAGACAGAGAAGAGGCCAACGTGGAAGCATTGGTCCGTGCTTATTTGCTGACAAAAGACGAGAAGTATTATCGGGAAGGCATTAACCGCCTGAGTGAAATTCTTTCCTGGCAAAAAAGCAAATACTTTGCAGGCGACTTTAACCTGTCCACCCTATTATCGATGAGTACCTCCGCGTATGACGGATTTTACAATTTACTGTCACCGGAAGAGAAACAACTGCTGTTGGATAACATCCGCAAAATTGGAGACAAGTTCTATAATGAATACGTGAACCATCTGGAGAACCGTATTGCAGACAACCATGTGTGGCAGATGACTTTCCGTATCCTGACGATGGCGGCATTCGCTACGGTCAGTGAAATACCGGAAGCGTCCGTATGGACAGATTACTGTTATAATGAATGGATTTCACGCCTTCCGGGCCTGCATAAGGATGGTGGCTGGCACAATGGAGATGCCTATTTCCATGTAAATATACGTACCTTGATAGAAGTGCCGGCCTTTTTCTCACGCATATCCGGCTTCAACTTCTTTGCAGATCCGTGGTATAACAACAATGCCTTATATGTTATCTATCAGCAACCTCCCTTCTCCAAATCCGGAGGTCATGGCAACTCACATGAAGGACAACGCAGCCCGAACGGAGGGCGCGTAGGATATGCCGATGCCCTGGCACGCGAATGTAACAATCCGTGGGCAGCTGCTTATGTACACGAAATTATGCAGGAAGACCCTGACATCCTGTCGAGGGCTTTCGAAGCCAAACCGGCAGATTTGACCTGGTATCGCTGCACAACCCCGAAGGAAAGACCTGCTTATAGCAAACATCTGTCGGAACTACCGGAAGCCAAAGTCTTCAAACAAGCAGGCACTGCCCTGATGAATACCGATATAGGGCATCATGCCAACAATGCCATGCTTTCTTTCCGAAGCAGCCCTTATGGTTCCACATCCCATGCCCTGGCCAATCAAAATGCTTTCAACACCTTCTTTGGGGGTAAGGCTATCTTTTATAGCAGCGGGCATCGTACCGGATTTACAGATGATCATTGTATGTATGCCTACCGGAATACCCGTGCCCATAACTCCATATTAGTAAACGGTATGGGTCAGAAGATAGGGACAGAAGGCTATGGTTGGATTCCCCGCTACTATGAAGGTGAAGAAATCTCTTACGTTGTAGGCGATGCCTCCAACGCCTATGGGAAAGTAGTCTCTCCGTTGTGGCTGGAACGCGGACGTTTATCCGGCACTCAATTTACACCGGAGAAAGGTTGGGATGAAAATAAGCTGGAATTCTTCCGAAGACATATCGTTCAGCTCGGACGCTCGGGTTTGTTTGTTGTTTACGATGAACTGGCCGGTAAAGAACCGGTAGAATGGAACTATCTGCTACATACGGTGGAACTGCCTATGGAGGTGGGTAAGGAAGAAGGAGGATTGCGCATCCTGGGTAAGAATAAAGCGGATGGAATATCGATAGCTCATTTATATTCTTCACAGGAGATGACTTATGCACAAACGGATACATTCTTTGTAGCCGCCCTTGACTGGAAAAAGCGTCTTGGCAAGGCTCTTGCTAATCATTATCATTTTACGGCAACGACAACTCCTTGCAATAAAGTGTTTTTTCTCAATATAATCGATGTACATGGAAACAACCGTGCCGATGCCGTGATAAATCATCAGGGAAATCGCATTACAGTAGAAGGATGGGTTATTGAATGTAATCTGGATAGTGAAGGCAAAGCGTTCCTGCACATAGAGAATACGCAGAACGGTGCTTCACTGGACTTCAACTATAATTCGAATAAGGGTGCTACGACTATCGTCGATCAGGTAGGCGGAAAGAGAATAGAGAAAAGACTGGTTGATTCCTTACCGAAACCTGAAATATAAAACCGAATATTAAATCATGAAAGTTACTAATATGGTAAAACAAATTCCAATGAAGCATCTGGCATTTTTTTCTTTGCTATGCTCTTCTGCGGCTTCTGCGGCCGAACGTCCCAATATCATCTATATATTCACGGATCAACAGACAGCCAGCGCCATGAGTTGTGCCGGAAATCCGGACCTGCACACTCCCAATCTCGACCGATTGGCAGCCGCCGGTGTAATGTTCAATAATGCTTATTGCACCGCTCCGCTCAGCGGTCCTTCACGTGGAGCCATGTTTACGGGGCATTATCCGGATGCAGTAGGACTGTCAGTCAATGGTTCACCGATACCCGACTCGCTCAGGACACAGACATTAGGCACCTTGATAAAGAATGCCGGATATGATTGTGCTTATGGCGGTAAATGGCATCTTCCTCTTCTTGATGTCCCCGACAAAGAATACGGCTTCGACAACATTTACAAACATAGTGACGACGGACTGGCGGAAGCTTGCGCCGAATACCTCTCACGCAAACATAAAAAGCCTTTTTTCCTGGTAGCTTCTTATGACAATCCACACAATATCTGCGAATACGCACGGAGCCAAAACTTCCCTTATGGAAATATCGATACGCCTGATATACGGGACTGCCCGGGAGTACCTGCCAATTTCGCCAAGAATCCTTACGATGCCGATGTCATTGAAAGCGAAAGGGCAAACAATTATAATGTATATCCGACTGCCGGTTTTACTCCCGAAGACTGGCGTATGTACCGTTATACCTATTATCGTTTGGTAGAAAAAGTAGATAAGGAGATCGGAAAAATTATTGATGCCATTGATAAGAACGATCTTTGGAAGAATACAGTAGTGATCTTCTCCAGTGACCACGGAGATGGTATAGGGGCTCACCATTGGAACCAGAAATCTGCTTTATATGAAGAAGTTATCAACATTCCTCTTATCGTAACCCTGCCCGGCAAGAAGAATGCAGGCAAAGTATTGCCTCAACTTATCAGCAACGGTATAGATTTCTTCGCTTCCGTATGCGACTGGGCAGGTGCCAAGATGCCGGAAGGAGCAGCCGGAAAGTCTTTCCGGAAAGTTGTGGAAGAAGGTAATCCACAGGCCTTGCATCAGGAATACATCATCACCGAAACACGGTTTGACGGCAGCAAGACAAGAGGCTGGGTAGTACGCACTGAGCGCTACAAATATGTGCTTTATGATAAAGGAAAATATCGTGAGCAACTGTTTGATATGCAGAATGACAGAGGAGAAATGAGAAACCTGATCATGGAAAATGCCTATAGCCAGGAACTGCAAAAACTTCGTGATGTCCTTGAAAAGTGGATGAATACCTATAATATACGTCCAACCCGTCCGAAGCTGCACGATGTTCCCGGAAAGAAACTCAAAAGCACAACCCGATATCAGACAGCTTATAAATAGATTAAGAAATGATAGCCCACCTTATTATCTTTAAAGTGCGATAGGCGGCAATTAGTTTCCCGGCGTGAAACTGACAGTTTCATTACTTGAAACCAGTAGTTTCACACCGAGAAACTGACGGTTTCATCCCTTGAAACTAATAGTTCCTCCGCAGGAAACTTTTTCTTCCTTTATAGTACTAAGCAAGGTTTTAAAAATAACTTGGTACATAAATGATAATTTAGCGGCGAGGGAATGGGTACGCGGACTACGCGGATAAGGCG